>Ga0265327_10000012_pt1 | contig 530403 bp, 497 predicted proteins | sample 41621metaG_FD_202089 | JGI IMG/M metagenome (GOLD analysis project Ga0265327, IMG submission 202089) | Rhizosphere microbial communities from Carex aquatilis grown in University of Washington, Seatle, WA, United States - 4-16-21 metaG | ecosystem: Host-associated > Plants > Roots >...
CGACAGCCGGCTGCTGGAGGTGGCTCGCGAGAAGATCGCACGGCTGGCGCAGCGCGCGGGCTTGCAGCTCAAGCAGACGCATCAGCGCGAAGGCAAGACTCTGCGCCGACGCGCGGCCGGCTATGCCGACTGGGGCGGGGCTATATCGTCAACGGGGCCTAGTACCTGTCCATTGGAAGTTTGCTTTACGTCGTACCTGCCCAGTGATTCTCTTCTTCACGACGCTGCAGGTGGCGTAACGCTTGGGTACCGGATCAATTGACCTGTATGCCATTGGACCGCATCACGCGTTCCGCATTGACTTCGTCAGCATCGCGGTATTCAGGCACGAGATTGGCGAGTTGACGCTGCATGGCGACATGGTCGTTGGCCAGGCAGGCCTGCTGCAGAGAGTCGAGCATCTTCTCCAGCAACGAGGGTTCGATGTGCCGTTCACGCGCGCACATGATCCTGTTATGTCCCGACGGCGTCACATCGTCGCCAATCAGCAGTTCTTCGTAGAGTTTTTCCCCCGGGCGCAGGCCAATCGCCTCAATCTCGATATCGCCCAACGGGTTGGTGTCGGTCTTCTCGGTCAATCCGGAGAGGTGGATCATCGAACGCGCCAGATCGGCAATGCGCACGGGTTCGCCCATGTCGAGCACGTAGACCTCGCCGCCACGAGCCATGGCGCCAGCCTGGATGACCAGTTGAGCCGCCTCCGGAATCAGCATGAAATAGCGAATGATGTCCGGATGCGTGATCGTGATCGGTCCGCCGGCAAGGATCTGCTGTCTGAAGAGTGGGACCACCGATCCTGAGGAGCCCAGCACATTGCCAAACCGCACCATGGAAAAGCGTGTTCTGCCCGGACCCATTGCCGCAGCCTGAAACACCAACTCGGCGACACGTTTGGATGCACCCATCGCATTAGTTGGACGGACGGCCTTGTCGGTGGAAATCAGCACACAGGTTTCGATGTCTGCTCGGCGACTTGCGCGTGCCACCGCCAACGTGCCAAAAACATTGTTCAGCAATCCCTGCCGAACATTCGATTCAACGATAGGCACATGCTTGTAGGCCGCCGTGTGATACACCGTCTGGATGTCGAACTCGGACATGAGCATGTACAGCAAGGACTCGTCCTGCACGGAGCCTAGTTTCGAGACGATGGGAACATCTCGAGCGGTCCCGCACAACTCCTGGTCAATCGCGTACAAGGCGTATTCGGAATGATCAAGCAGTAAGAGCAGCCGGGGGCGTTGCGCAACGATCTGTCGGCAAAGCTCACTACCGATCGATCCGCCGGCACCAGTGACCATTACCACCTTGCCGGTGATGTTGCGGCTAATGAGTTGGGCGTCGGGGGGAACAGGGTCTCGCCCCAGCAAGTCAGCGACATCCAGGTCGCGGATGCTGGTCAGCTCCGCCGCACGATCCACCCAGTCTGACAGTTTGGGCAAAATCTTTACTGGGACTCCCAGATGTTCCAGCCGCGACGTCAACTTCCGTTTCTGGTTCTCGCTCGCCGAAGGAATGGCGATGATGATCTGGGCGATGCGATGACGATGGATGGCTGCTTCGATCTGCTCTGACGCGTAAACGGGGAGGCTCGCGACGGTCTTGCGGCGCAATTCGACGTCGTCATCGAAGAAGCACGCGGGTTGGTACTCGGTACTGTACTGCATGGCTTGGGCGAGTTGCACTCCCGCCCTGCCTGCACCGTAAATGGCTGAGACGATGCGACTGCGACCATAGCGCCCCATGCTGCGTTGGAGCAGCGCTCGAATGAGGAAGCGCGACGTCACTACGTAAACGAAGGCCACAAACCAGAACACCAGTAGTCCCGAGCGCGGCAGCGTCGAGAACTTGATCGCTACCAGCGTGCCGTACGTCAACACGACCGCCACGGCAAGTGCAGCGCCCGCAGCCAGCAGAACCTTGATGTCCAGATATCGAACCACCGTTCGATACAGACCAGCGATACCCAGCGCCGGAATCGGAATCAAGGCCAGTGACGCCTGCAGTACCAGATCGATCGGCGATATAGCAGAGTCAAATGACCCCTGTCGTATCACCATCGCCAGCATCATGCATACGGGCAGGATGATGATATCGCTGCCGACCATCAAGCCAACTTTGGCGTATGGCGGCAACGCCAGAAATCGTCGAATAATTTGTTTTTTTATCATCTACTACTCCCTTCCCTTGATGCCGCCAATGACGTGTTATCGGTACGTCAGCGCAACAACACTGCGTACCCACAACTGCGGCCCTATTGATTGTCGCTGACCTATTGGTGCTCGGGTTGCAATGTCTGACCTTGTCGGAGCCACCCGCCCTCGGCGAGGTGTGCCCCCCCGCCCATGCTGGCAGCAATCCCGATATGGGCGAAGCGTCCGACAACGCAATCGTGGTCGAGCACAGCTCCCGCGTTGACGAGGCAGCCGTCACCCAAGGTGGACGACGCTCCAATGACCGCGCCAGCCATCACAATGACGCCTTGCCCGATCCGCACGTCGTTTGCGACATAGGCCCGTGGGTGAACCAGAGCCGGGAGAGTAAAGCCTGCACTCCTGGCCTGTTCAAAGATCGCGGCACGTGCCGCCGTATTGCCAATGGCGATGACGACCATCTCTGCCAGACCTCGGTAACGGTGCAGGTCGCGCACTGGACCGATCACTGGACCGCCGTAGCCGTGCAGCAATTCATCGGGGGGCCGGTCATCAAGGAATCCTGCCAGTTGCAAGGACGGCAACGAACGCAAGGTATCGACTACGGCCTTGGAGAAGCCGCCGGCACCAATGACCAGAACGCGCTCTGTCATGTATGGCACTCCTGCATCTTCTTGTCGCCAGCCCGGAAGTGGAAGGCCAGCCAGATCAGCGGAGCATACGCGAGGATGATGCCTAGCAGACCATCCAGCCACCCGCCCGCTACCAGCGCAGCAACGGGAAAGAGCCACAAAAAGTTGATCATTCCGACCGCGATGGTGACCGGACGGTGTGCGCCAAAGCGTCGAGAGGCGTATTGGTAGGCATGGCTGCGATGCGCCTCATGGAAGCGTTCTCCACGTCGCACCCGGCGAATCAGGGTTGTGGTGGCGTCCACGATGAAGCAGCCGGAAAGAATCGCCCAGCTCCAAACCAGAACCGGCGCTGTCCTGCAGCTCCATAGGGCCAAGGCGGCAATCACAAAGCCAATAAAGCCACTGCCCGCATCGCCCATGAAAATCTTGGCGGGGGGAAAATTCCAGAGCAGGAAACCCGTCAGGCTGGCCGAGAAGAGTACTCCCGCCAGCCATTCATGGGAACTATCGCCGAAGAGGTACCAAAGTAGCGTGCCGCTTGCGCCGACAGTCAGCGCTTCAAGTCCGGCCAGGCCGTCGATGCCGTCCATGAAGTTGAACAAGTTGACCATCCATGTGATGAACAGGAAGGCCAACAGGGGTCCCGCCAGACCCAGGGGAACATTCATTCCCAACAACGGCAGCGCGGGGAGGTCGCCAACCCAGTACAGGATCCATATTGCTGCCACGCTATGCCCCGCAAAACGGATGCGGGCAGGCAAACCTCGCCGGTCATCAATGAAGCCCAACGCAGCGATCAGCAGCCCGCCCGCACCGACGGCGCCAACCAATCGCCAAGAAATCAGCGAAATCCATGCTGAGGCAGCCATGACTAGCAGAAATGCGGCGACGATCCCGACGCCGCCGCCGCGTGGCGTCGGGATCGTGTGGGAGCTACGCTCGTTGGGGCGGTCCATCAGGCCGGCACGCACTGCAAAGACGCGCATCAGGCCAGTGAGCATGAGCGCCACCAAGAAGGCCAACCCGGCCAACGCAACGGAGAAACTCATCTGAAGGTCCTTTCTGCTTCGGCGCGTCGACGTTGTTCGGCACCGGCAATCTGCAGGTCGAGCAGTTCCCTTGCCCAGCCCTCGCAGGTATAGGTTGCTCGCAGGCTGTCATCGACGGGCAGCGCCGTTTGCCGCAGGAATTCTGCAGGAACCCGTGGCGCCATGCGATCAATGAGACACACCCGACTTGGGTGGAACAGGTTGCTGGCAAGCAAATGCCGGTTGGTCGTGATCAGCTTCTTGCCTGCCAGAAGCGTCTCGATGGTGCGCATGGTAAATCCGCGCTGCCTTGGATGCTCGACGTCAAGGACGGCATGAGACTTCGCAATGACCTGAGCGACCTCGCCCGCGGCCATTGGCGTGGTGGACAAAGTACCTGCAGGTGCCGACCATAGAGTGCGGTCCAGCAACTTGCGCGCCAACAGAACGACTGGGCTCTGGAAGTACGCAAAGACAAAGCTCCGCATAGCGTCGCCATAGTGCGATCGCAGGCGATGAATGACTCGATGGCGGTCCGAGTGAACCGTCCCCACGAAGCACCAATCGAAGGTCTTGTCGGCGACCACATCGGCATTCAGCGCCACTTTGCGCGCGAATAGCGGTCGATAGTGCCAGCCAAGGCGATGAGCGTCCTCAAGGTCAAAGGTAGAGACTGAGTCGAACAATGGGGCGAGGCGCTCGACGCCTTTCACGTTTTCGACCCCGTCCCACAGGTACAGCCCCAGGCTCGCATGCGGGAAGGTACCACGCAGTTTCCGGATGATGCCGGCGGTCAGTCCTTCGCCCTTGATGACCAGGATATGCCGCAGTGGCGTGTTGGCGAGTTCTTCAATCTGCCGCAGGTAATGGCGCTCCGACCAGCGCCTCGTGACGGAGGGCAGCAGTCGCAACAAGAGCTTGTAGCCCGTTGACATGCTGGCCTTGTCGTTCCACCAGGTGACCTCGTGGCCTTGCGAGGCTAGCGTCTCGGAAATCGCCACGTGGTACGAGAAGGTGAGCGGGCATATCAGCAGTACAGGCGACTGCTCTTCAGCTTGAGGAGCGGATTGTTGATTGATGGTCGACATGCTCAGCGGTTGCTCTTCCTGGGGGTCATGCGAGCAGGCACGCCGACGGCAAGATGATTGGGCGGGACATCGTCCAGCACGACCGCATTCGCACCGATCACGCAGCCCGATCCCACCGTGATGGGCCCCAGGACCTTGGCGCCTGCCGCAAGAATGACGTTGTCCTCGATGATCGGTCTGGACGTTGGATCGAAGAAATCAGCCTCCAATGCGCCCAGCGTCACCTGCTGGTAGATCGTGGCATTGCAGCCAATGCGTGCCGGGCCGAGCACGATCCCATTGGCATGCGTGATGATCAACCCAGGGCCGATACTCAGTTTGGCAGGAACTTCGATCCCGAAGATGACGACGTTGAGCAGACTGAACAGCTTGGCCAGCCGAGTCCAGCCCGCTGCATGCAGGCACTGTGCATATCGCAGGACGGTCACAGGTGCAAACCTCGGATGCATCGCGCTAAGCCACCGCCTGGGCTGCGGCGCGTTGCTGCTTATGGCCTGGAGCCGGTCCCAGTCGGCGTCAAGATAGGTGCGCAGATTCACGGGTCAGCCCATCAGCTTGCGAGCCTTGAGCTCGGCGTTTGCTCGGCCAAGCTGGTCTTCTGGCAGCGGTTGTGTCAACACCCAGGCTGCAAATCGTCGCAGCCCCTCGACCAGCGACACCTGCGGAGCGCAGTGCAGCAACTCGTTCAGCCGGCGAATGTCCGCCACGTTGTGCCGGATGTCGCCGACGCGATACTCCGCCGTGACCCTCACAAGCGGTTCAGCACCAAGTGCGCGCGAAAGTTCGCTGGCGATATCCAGAACGCTGGTTGCGTGGCCGCTGCCGACGTTGATGACGGTGTTTGGTGACTCGGGCGCTTCAACGCAGGCGACGATGGCGCGCACTACGTCTTCCACGTGGACGAAATCTCGCGTTTCTTGGCCATCCTCGAACACCGGCAATTCCAAGCCGCGACGTACTCGGGTAGAAAAAATGGAAAGGATGCCCGTGTACGGGTTCTTCAGCGACTGCCCTTCGCCATACACGTTCTGGAATCGGAGGATGGCGTGGCCAATACCGAGCGAAGCAGCGCCGACGCGCACCAGATCCTCTTGTGCATACTTGGTGGCGGCGTAAATGGAGGCCGGGCGCACCGGGTCCTCCTCATGCGTAGGAACGGCTGCCATCGCATTGGCACATTGTGGGCAAATCGGGTCCCAGCGATGCGCGGCAAGTTGCTGTGGGCCGCGAGAAACAGGGAAGCGACGAACGTTGTCGGAACAGGCGAGGCAGACGTAGGCGCCTTCCCCGTATACCGAGCGGCTGGAAGCTAGGACGACTTGATTCACGGGCAGACTGCGGTCGTTCGCAAGAACGTCAAAGAGCAGCGCGGTACCTTGTGAGTTGACTTCGTTATACCGTGCCACCTCATACATCGACTGTCCCGTGCCCGTCTCGGCGGCTAGATGCACGACATGGCTGACGCCTTGAAGTGCTCGAAGCAAGTCTTCACGCTGGGTGACAGAGCCTCTGATGAACTCGACGCCTTCACCAGTGAGCCAGTCTAGGCCCTGTGGCACAGCGCCATGGACTTGCGGAGACAGGTTGTCTAGGACGCGGACGGAGTAGCCCAGCCTAAGCAGTGTGGGAACGAGGTGGGAGCCGATGAAGCCGGCGCCGCCGGTTACAAGAACTGTATGCATGATGGCGAAGGAATAACTGACCTATGGCCGAACAATTGGGTCCGGCGGAATTGCATTGAAGGCAGGATGCTGAGCCTCAAGCGGTCATTGTAAAGAGCCCAGAAAACTCCATTCTGGTACGTCAAAACGAGCCGAATTGGCGCGAGTCACTCGCGAAACACGCCGGCTTGATTCCGAATTGACGAGATGTGCGCCAGATAACGCATAAGTGCGAAATAGCGGTCTGGCCCCACGAAGCGCAGCGCAACGCGCAACAGTACAAAGATGAAGCGCTCTTGGCGAGCGAATCGGCCAGCGTCCTTGAAGGTCAAGCGCTTGCTAGGGAGGCGGTTCTTGTTAAGCAAGCCGCGCCTTTCGGCGTAGCGGCGAACAGCGCTGCCCGCGGCGAACGGGTTTGCATCCGGGAACATCTCCGACTGCAACGCCGAATAGACCCGTCGTAGCGTCGGCGTGATTGGTACGCCATCGTCAAAGAAGTCAAACCCATAGTTGGTGGGCCAGGTGTTCAGGGTTGCGGTCGCACGCAGGCGGCCAGCATAATGCTCGGCCAAAGGGCGAATGTCGGGCCGGCTACCAGGCGGGAATCGGGTCTGCTTGTTAGCGATGATTTCAGGGGAGTTTTCGCTGAAGGAACTGAAGTGAATGAAGCGAAGCGGGTGCTCATCATTGACAAAATGTCGGCCTTCCACTGTAGATATTTTCCGCTCGTGCAAGTTCCAGAAGGCCACATTCAAACCTGGATCGTGAAGGATGCGAAGGCTCGGGAAGAAGGCAGGTGCCAGGTCGACCCACTTCTGGTCCACTGCCAAACCCGACTGCGGTTCGTAATACCCTAGCTCCATGCAGCGCGCCCCCCACCAATCGAGGAACGCTGCCGCTTCTGTGCAACGTGAGACGCCAACAAAGCCCAAGTTATATGCGCCGAACCGCAAGAAGCCCACGTCGTCAGGCAAATGCCCATCGAGTACCGGTGTGTTTGCATGCGGGGTAACTACAATGGATGCATTTTCCAGCGCCTCGAAAACTGGTGTCAATGGCGAATAAACGCAGATATCGGGGTCAAGGTAGAGTGCCTGGTCATACTTGGCTAGCAGCTCTTTCAGAATAAAAGGCTTAACGTTTGTGTTTAGCTCGATAATGTCGAAACAAAAGGCCTTTTGCTTGAAGTTGTCTACCCGCAAATCCTCAGCCCAAAGCACCTTCGCCGGCCCAATATTATCGGAGATCAATTCAGATTTCCGATCGACAATTAGCAAGTACAGATCGTCGTCTGGATGGTGCTCGCTATAGCTTTGCAATAGTACTGCTGCCTTGGCGACATAGTTGAGTGAGCAGATGGTTACGGCAGCCCGACGGGTCATCTTGTTTCCTGTAATGGTTAAATTTTGGCAGCGCACTTGCGCGCTAATTACCGGAGCTGCATTGTGGCTCTATGTCGAGCGAGCAGCATCGACAGAATTGTGGGAGGCGTCCAAAGCAGCGCCCAAAAGCCTGGCGAAGAGAAGTATGCGTCCTCAAACATTGACATCGCCAGTGGATACAATAGGACCGCATAAGTAAATAATATATTTGGCGTAGGTGTAGTGCGTTGCTTAAGCCAGAAGAAGGTGCTGAATAGTCCAATTAGAGTCAGGCCGATTAGCACACCAATCAAATTGCCATCATGATATAATGGAAAAAGCACGGTGTACGTGTTGCACTGCTGGGGTACCATCGCAAACGGCAACAGATCTGGCTTTTCAGGCATTGAGATGCCAATGATCTTCAAGAGGGCGCGTAGGGCATTCGGAATTAACAAGCCGCCTGGCGTTTCCTGTGCGCCAGTGGTCACGTAGTCATTGAAGCAAGCCAAACTACTGAGCAGATATATGCGCAAATTCCACAGCAACTGTTCGAAGACGGAGCCCTCGCCAGAACCTTTTTCAAAGAGCAGCGCGACTGCGAAAAAGATCAAGACGAAGCCTAGAAATAACATTGCAACAGTGCGTTTGCTGGCGAGCTTTTGGCGGTACAGCAGATAGGCGCACGCCAGCATATAGAGCAAAAGATATAGGCGTCCCGTGGTGGCAATTGCTGATATGAGTCCTATGCCAAGTACGATAGCGCGTTCGGACGCGCTAAATTTGATAGCGTGCGCCAGCTGAAATATGCACAAACCGACGCCAAAGTAGAATACCCGAACCGAGGTAAATAGCTCACGCTCGCCAACAAAGTCGTTGACGAAGGCTAGGCGTAGTTGGGCCATGTCGCCGCTGATAAGCGCGTCTGCGCCGAGCACACTAGTTATCTGCTTGATTGCAAGCGCACAAGCGACAGCGTAGCAGATCTGCGCCACCAAGAAGAAGCGACGTACTAGGTCGGTTTCCCGATCCGATCCCTGAAACACCGGAACTTCCAGAGCGCGTGCGTTCCCAAAGCTGGACAGCGCCAGCGATGAACCGGCGTAGAATCCGAAGGTCCCAACCGCAAAAATCTGCCAAGTCTGCGCTGCCAAGGGGTAAAACTGGTAATCATTAAGAAGGAAGCCCGCTACCTGGCTTCCCCATATGATTAGAAAAAGTAGGCGCGGATCAAACACGGCGCGCTCGCAAGATACAACGGATCATGAATGTTTGCGTGAAGCAGTCAGCAGCGGTGCGCACAGCCCATGCAATTGCAGCGCCGATCACGCCCAACTTCAGCACCAAGATATAAAGCATCGGTAGGTAAAGCAGCAATTCAAGCAGGTGCAATAAGCCGGTCTGCCGCGCGGCACCAAGCGCATGTAGCGCGGAATAGGGGACGTTAGCGACTCCGTTGAAAAACACGCCGAAACAAAGAATAATCGCCACCCATTGGGCATGATTTGCGAAGTCTGGATTTATAAACCGACTCATCAAGGGATAAGCGAGTACAGCGCCGACGAATGAACATACAAGCATGAGCACGGCAGTCAGTCGGAGTGCTCGCGTCATAAGTAGCCGCGCCTGATCTGGCGATTGCGTGAAGGTGATGGCCAATTGAGGCAAAAGGGCGGCTCCGATAGCGCCGGGAATAATGAGAATGCGCACGATGAACTCGAATGGCACCGTGTAATAGGCCACCAATGCCGCACCCAGCACCTTGGCGATGACAAAACGATCGACGTAGACCAGCAAGGGGCTGACGAGGTTGCTGGCGCCCATCCAAGCGCCGAATTTCAGCAGATCTAGTGCTTCGCGCCTATTGAATTGCATGCTCCCCAGGGCATGGAAAGGCAGACGCGTGCTGAGCAGCCAGAAGGCAAGAGCCGATAACAAGCGCGCCAGAACCAAGCACCAAGTGACAACTCGAAGGTCGGCGCCGACGAGCATGACGCCAAGCGCCGGCAGCCCGAAGATAGCGACGCCGAAACCGGTTTTTGTGAGATTCGCAGCGAAGAACCGATTATATCCTTCCAAGATGCCGCGCCAACTTGCGCTGAGGGTGGCTAGTGGTACGCCCAGCGCGGCAATCAATAGGCAGGTTTCGGTCTCACCGACGAGTGTTGCCGATAGTCCAAGACCTGAACTTGCGATGAAGCCCGCGAACGCCGCCAGCAGCCCTGCACCCAAGAGCCCAGTGGCCAGCGTGAGCAGGGTACTGATTGCAACAACCTTTCTGATCTCGTGCTCACGGTTTCCGCCAAGTAGGCTCGCGACCTGTTGCGTCACGGCTCGGCCCATGCCCAAATCGAACAGGCTGAAGTAGCCAATAATCACCCACAGCAGCGTGAGCACACCAAAGCGCTCAACACCCAGCTGGGCCAATAGATAGGGCACCGATACTGCACCCACCAATAGCGGGACGATTGCGCCCATCAGGTTCAGCACAGAATTTCTGCCGAGCGACATTGTCACTGCCAAGACCAGATCCTTCGGATGAATTGAATAGAGGGGGGTGATTGTGGGCGTTGGGGCGAAGCGCAGTCGTTCATGGGCTACTAGCCAGCCTGTCCAGTAGCTCAAGATTGCTTGCAAGCCCCTTCAGGTCCGGGCCGAAGGCGCCTACCGTAATCAGCGGTACCTCTTTCGACAAATAGCGAGCGTTCGTTTGGCAATCCGGTTCGCTATAGCGAAGTGGGCCGCACCAGATTTGTGGCCGCAGCGGGTGATCCGAGGTAATGACGAATCGGAACCTTGCACCGAAACGGGCCTCAAGCTTTCGTGCCAAATCTGCAGCCAAATCTGCAGCTAATTCAATGTTTGCTGCGTAATCAGTGGCTAGGCTGTGTCCGCCATCAGCGCCGGGCGGATGCGGCAGCATGGTGTGGACGTACAACGTGCCACCATCGCGCCAAAAGGGCGCCGCCATGGCGTCTTCCCGGATCGCTTGGCGTACTTGAGTGGCAACGGCGAATGGCCGCAAAGCTCGCTCGCAAGTCTCGAAGCGACGTCCCCCGGCCACAATCGCCAATAGATTGCATCCGTAACCTACCAGGATATTTGGAAAGCCATTGACCGCGTGCTGGCGGCAATACGCGAGGCCTGTCATTGCGCAGTACGGGTGGAAGAAGCCGACGATATTGACCCCAGGTCGAGTCACTACTTGGCGAGAGAAATCAAAAAGGCCAGAGGTTGCGCACAGCGCCCAGGGCGAACAGGCGCGCGCTTCTTCGAAAGCTACCCCAGTAAGAAGCGCTGGAATCGCGCTGATCGTATGGCTGCCCGAGGATCGAATACTGGTCGCGGTCACCGCTTGCCCTAGCCCGACTAGCCGTTGCACGATCGGCGCCGCACCCTGTGCGCTAAGTTCATCAAGTACAAGAACTACGGTAGGCGGGGCGTCGACTGTCTGGGTGTCTTCCCAGTAGCGGCCAAGCTTCAAATTGTTTCCCGACTGGAGGCGCGCGAAGATCGCCGGTCCGGCCAAGAACAGCACGCCAAAGACAATGATCGCCAGCCGCAAGCGCACCAGCACTGCGCCAGGCAGGCGCCAGGGCATAGATCCGGCAAGAAACACGGTGCCGAGAGCCAAGGCCAGCTTGGCGGGCCAGTTCAACTGCCCTTCCAGCAGACCTTGCTGTTTACACGTGTTGTAGGCAAAAAAGGCGAGGACCAGCAGCGTCAGTCCGTCGACCACGCGCTCCCAAGGCCATTTCGGCAAAATGCGGTCAAGTGTAAGGAGGGCTGCCGCAGTGCATATGGCCGGGGCGACGGCCATCAATCCTACCTGCCAGGGAGGCGCGGTAAAGAAGTAGAGCGACGAATACAACCAGTCGTGCATCAGCACATTCACAGCGGCTGCAATCGCGATGGCAGGCATGAGAACTTGTCGGGTATTCATCGCGGTATCCTGCGCATCAATACCAAGCTTCGGCCAGTATCTTCCAACTGGCGAGAGTCCAGAACCTCGAACCGACGCCCGAATGCCGCTCGCTGTGCGTTTAGCGAAAAGTCGAGTGCGCTGCGCTCGCGCTGGGCGCTGAGGCGTTGGACCATCGGATCATGCTCAGGAATGAATTCGATGATGGCGTGTTCGGTGCTGACTTCTGCGACGAAGTCAACAATGCGGTCTAGTGGAATACTCTCTGAGATCGCCAGATGATGGATAACAGCCAGCGCCATGACCATTTGCGCCTGGTTCTTCAATCGGTCGTAGAGGCCGGGGTGTTCAGTGCCCAACCAGCCGCCGCCACCGCACAGGTCGGCCAGATTGGACAGCACAGGATAGATCGAGGCAGTCCCCTCTGCGCATTGGTACAACTTTGAGACGCAATCCTCATCCTGCTCAAGCGAGATCACCTGAGATCCCAGGGATGCGGCGAGGCGACTGAACTCGCCGGTATTCGCACCGATATCCAGCACCCAACTTGGCCGGGTGGCCTGCAGCCATTGCGTTACGGTTGCAGATTTTGCGCCCAATGATTCAGCCGAATAATGGCGGCGTGAGGTCGTGTAGTCCAACCATGGGCCGGCGCTTGGCTTGGCGGGCTTGCCGCTGGCGAGGCTCCACCGCGCGTAGCGATAAACGTGGGGATGAAAGGGGGTGTCTGTCTGGCTTCGTTGAACCGCTTCCGAGGGAGGCGTCAAAGGCGCTGCGATTTGACTGCTTGACCTCAGCATGGGCCAAATGCGCGTACCAAAACGCCGTACACCGAGCAATTCGCGGGCCTCGTGTGCAGCCAGCCCATCGCGCGACATCCTAAACAGACGAGCGGCGGGCAGCCCTGTAGCCTGGGCAACGGCCAGCGGGAATGAGAAGTGACGCAGGAATTGGCCGAAGGCCCACCACTGCCGCCGACGAATGGGGCGGAAGGACAGGTGATCGCAGAATACTGGCCGGGTCCCTTGAAATAACACGTTCCAGGCTGATGCATCCTTGAGTTCATAGCCCTCGACCCATGCCGCCTCTGCAATGTCCAATGTCAACGCGGCAGCGTCTCGAAGCTGCGCGTCGCACCATTCGAAGGGTGCAGTGACGAACGGGATGCGCGGCACCAACATAGTGTCGGAATCCAACATTTCGAAAGCAACCAGCCGGTTCTGCTCAACCAATTGCTGCGCCCTGGCGCTCATTAAGAAAGGAAGGGACTCAGCGGGCGTTGAAAGCCGCCTCAACAACTGGTCATCACCCTGAGGCTGGAGGTGTCCGGCAGGGTCGCGCATTATTTGAACCGGCTACGCCAGCGAGCGATCAGCGCCTTGATCGACTTGACGGGGTGGCGTACGAAAACAATGAGCGCGCCAACGAATGCCACCAAGCCCTGAATCAGCAGCATGCCAGAACCGGGATCAACGTACGCTGATGCCGCACCTGGCAGCAGCAAAAGGTAGGCCATGAGCAGCAGGCAGCGAACTGGGCCGAAGTGGTGAGGCGTAGAGGAGGGCATTGGCTGTATCGGAGCGGCCCAGAGGGCCGTGCTGTGCGTTGAAAAGGCAGTCCTGAATAGTCGAAAAAGGCAATGAAGGAAGCGTGAATCAAAGTGCCAAGCACATCTAGAACGTCAACTGCTGTAGCAGCGCACCTTGTGCACAGGAAGCTCTCTGCCGCGATGCGCGGGACTCGACCGTCGTTAGCCCCCGAATCCGTCGACCTGGACTACTGGCCAGTCTTCGCTGCTTCTGGCTCCCCGTCGATGCCTAAACCATGACTAGGCGATCGCATATAGTCTTCGACATCGGGGCACCCTGCGAATCGCACTACGTGGCCATCGAAGGTGCATTCAACAGTTTCCGCCCCCTGGAGCGTTGTGACAAAACCCAGGCTGCTAGCGCCAAACCGACTAACAACGTTGTGAATATTGCAGTCGTGGCGCGCTTGGGTTTGCTCTTCCGCTCCGCCGGAGTGGCGCGGTCCACTACTTGAATCAGCGCTCCCTCACGGCTCTCGTCCAACCTGGCGATTTCGAACTGCCGAGAGAGCAACTCGAACAGCGATTCCTGGTACTTGTAGTCGCGGTAGCGGCTGACGTAGTCGGAATCGGTGTCAACATCTCGATTATTTTCAACCTTGGCGAGTTGACCTCGCAATGCGGCAAGCAACGCTTCAAGTTGCTGGATTTCAGGTGCCGATTCGGCGAGAGTTCGCCGCATCGTCTCAAGTCTGACTTCGACTGCCGTTGCCTCGGCTTTCAACTTTGCATAGCCCTCAGCTGCAGCTTTCGGTTCCGCTTTCAGAGCGCCAGGGTCGAAGCCGCTGACTTGCAAGACTTTTTGTGCCTCAGCCAGCTTGAGTTGTGTGCGCTTGACTTCAGCTTCAAAGAACGCTCGTCGCTGCTGTGCTTCGGTCAGCGCGAGTTCGCCAGACAGGCGACGCAGTTCCGCAACATACTGGTTCGCCATATCGGCAGCCATCTTTGGATCAGTAGCATCGACCTCTATCGAGATCAAGCCATCCTTCTTGCCAAGCGAGATCCGAACACGGTCTTCCAGGGCCTTTCGAGCGTCGACGCGGAACTTCACATCATAAATATTCATCAATTTGAAACGCTCAACGATTTGGTCCTGTATGTTGACGCTTTGCAGCAGGGCTACATACTGATCGCCGGGGGTTTTAATTCCAGCCACAGTTCCAGCTAAGCCGGACAATGCACCCAACGAGGCTAACGCAGAGGCCGCCGTACCTTGCTGTTGTTGCGGAGGTAAGAATGTCGTTTTGGACGTGAAACTCGGGGTGATCAGATACGTCGCAGCAAACGCCATCGCCCCTGCGGCTAAAGGAGCAAGCAGGAGCAGGCGCCAGCGCGCGATCAGGGTCTTCAACATGTCAAGCAAGTCCAAACTCTGCTCATCATCTTCGCTGAATCGAACAATTGGCTCCTTGGGGCTGTGGGTTTGAGTCATGGGCGCAATATTCCGAAGATCAGCCTGCATTAGTTTTTGATTGTTTTCAGCGCGGCAGCGCCCAAGCCGAACTGATAGAGGATCTGTGTCCAATCCTTTGCCGCCTGAATGAAGGTCGTCTTGTCGAGCTCCTCCGGCACAAAGATCGTATCGCCAGGCAGCGCCGGCAGATTGTTGATGCCGGAGCCGACGCTCAGCCAGCCACTACTGGACTGGCGAGCGCTGACCACACTGCCGTTGGCACGCACGACGAAGATACTAGCGGTGTCAGCACCACGCTTCGCACCACCAGCCAGCTTCATCACGTCCTCTAGGCTGCTACCCTTGGTCAGCAGATAGCTGCCCGCATTGAACACACTGCCGAAAACGCCAACGGTGGTCGGACGAGCTGGGATCGTGAGCCGGTCGCCATCTTCTACAACCAATTGCGGCAGTTCCGCGCCGGTCGGCTCCAGTTGCAGCACGATGCGTCCCGTCGGGCGGACGCTGCGCAGGCGTTCAATCAAGCGCGAGGTGCCGGCCGCGCTTTGGGCCTGTGCGGCGGCTTCGTCGGCGCTTGAGGCCTTCTGCGTCGTCGTGGCGCGGGTGAAGTCGGTTTCCATGTCTCGCAGCGCCCGGTCATAGTTTTCTTGCTGTACCCGGCGCACGCTCTCACGTGAAAAATCAGTGCCAAAGACATAGGCCTGCGGTGTCAGCCCACCTGCGGCGCGCAGGGCGTCCTGCAGCGTGCTTATAGGTGATAACAAGTAGTCGCCCGGACGCAGCACTTCGCCTTCAATGCGGACGCGCTTGTATTGGCGGTCCTGGGCAAGCGTGGCTTCCACGGCGCTGAAGACGCGTACGACATCGCCGTCGCCGATTGAGGCTTGCGACTCCGCGGGCAAGCCAAGTTGAACGACGCGCTGGTCATTGCGCTCGCTGAGACGTTCGATGGACACGCGCGTCCGGTCGGCTATGGGGCTGAAGCCGCCGGCCATGCGCAGCACCTCAGTCAGGTTCTCGCCGGCCTTCAACTCGACAATGGAGGCCTTGTTGACACTGCCAATAATGGCCGCCTGCGGCCCGACAGGCCCGATGTAGAGCACGTCTTCCGCCTGCAAAGCCAGGTCAGCCGACTTGTTGCCGCGCAGCAGGAGATCGTAGATGTCGAACTGCGACACCGTCTTACCGCCGCGCCGCAGTTCGATATTGCGGAAGCTGCCCGCTGCCGAAGGCCCGCCGGCCTGCATCAGGCCATTGACGATGGTCGAGAGGCTGCTGACGTTGTAGGGGCCGGGGCGCTGGGTGAAGCCGGTGACGTAGATGCGAAAGCTACGCAGGCGGCCAAGGGCGGCGCTGACCTGGAAGTTCTTGAACACCTGTCCAATGCGCGCGCGGATGATGTTGTTGAGATCGCCATAGCGAACACCGGCCACCATGATGGGGCCGACGCGAGGGATGTTAATACGGCCCACCCGGTCTACGACCAGTCGAAGATCGGCGTCAACCGCCCCCCAAACGGTTACTTGCACCTCGTCGCCGATGCCCAACACATAGTCTTCGCCGACAGCACGGGTCGCATCGGACATGCCATTGCCGTCCAATATCAGATCGGCGCCTAGGCGGCGCACCGCCAGCGGCGGGCGGGTATCGCGGCCATCAGACGATTCGGGGGCAATCGCCGTACGGTCGTAGGCGCTGACATCGACGCCCAGAAGACGGTTCACATAAAGCTCGAATTCGCCCGGCATATGACGCGCGGCGCGCGGAGCGCGGCGACCTTCAGTGGCAGCCCGATCATCATCCGCAGCGCTGCCGCGTGGGGTTGTCAGGCGAATGGGTCCGGTACCGACGTCGGCCGTTTCGTTGGCGTTGGTCGCGTCCGCAGCACCGGCACTGACGGATACAAGTCCCAGGCAGGAGGCAGCAAGTAGTGCAGCAAGAAGCGGTCGGACGCGTGCAGCGCTAGAGTCCATGAAGTCTTTCATCGGTTTGCAAAAGGGAACGGCACGCCGTCCGCGGGTTTTTTGCGGTGCGCCATTCTAGGACGGGTTCGCGACGGCTTGGCCGACCGCGAAATGGGAATCAGACCCTCAAGCCACCCCAGGTGTTCAAAGTCGCCTGCGAACCCACGGTACCGCAGACTCGCGCATCCAAGGCCTCGCAGCGAATGCGCGGCAGCAACTGCGGCGTATCGGTCATGGACTCCATCAACCAGGAGCCGAAGCCGCCATCGCGCAGGTGATCTTCCAGCGTAACCACGCCAGCATGCTGTTCGACTTGGGTAGCCTGAAGCGGCTTCGAACCCATGCTCCATAGCGGCAACGAATGCACGGCCGGTTTGATGTCGGCCTTGGCGTGGCGCTCCATCGCCAGGCCGAGCGTGGCGCCCGTGGCAAGCAGCGTCTCGCCGCTTGTGCCATCGGCCACCTTGAGCCACTGCCCCGGCGTGAGCGCAGGTGGCTCGGCATGGAAGTTAGGCTCGCCAGCCTTGCCCAGGCGCAGATAGGAAGGCTGCGGGTTGGCCACCAAATAGCGCAGGCAAGCCCGCACTTCCATCGGATCACCGGGTGCTGCGATCAGCATGTGCGGGAAGGAGCGGAAGAGCGCGTAGTCCTGCACCGCATGGTGCGAATAGCCCAGCGCACCATAGGCCAGGCCGCCGCCCACGGCCACCACGGTGACCGGCAACTGGTGGTAGTCCACATCGTTGCGGATCTGCTCTGCGCAGCGGAAGCTGGGGAAGTTGGCGATCGAATACGTGAAGACGTGATAGCCCTCGCTGGCCATGCCGGCGGCGAGGCCAGTCATGTTCTGCTCGGCCACGCCGGCGTTGATGAAGCGATCTGGGAACTCGTCGGCAAACGGCTCGATGACTGAGTAGCCGAGGTCACCCACCACGAGCGCCACCTGCGGGTTGGCGCGGGCCAGGGCGACCATTTCCTGAATGAATGCATTACGCATGGCTCAACTCCCCCAGCGCTTGCGCAAGATGCTGGTCGCTGGGCGATTTGTAATGCCAGTCCACGCTGTTCTCCATGAAGCTCACGCCCTTGCCCTTGGTGGTGTGGCAGATCAGGACGGAGGGCTTGCCTTCGGTCCACGGCGCACCGCTGAGGGATTCCGTTAGCGCGGCGTGGTCGTGGCCGTCGACCTCGCGCACAGCCCAGCCGAATGCGGCGAGCTTGTCAGCCAGCGGCTCGATGCGTAGCGTCTTCTCCACCGTGGTCAAGCTCTGCAGCTTGTTGTAGTCGATGATGGCCACGAGGTTGTCGAGGCCGTGGTGAGCCGCAAACATGAAGGCCTCCCAGTTGCTGCCTTCGCCCAGTTCGCCATCGCTGAGCAGCACGAAGGTGCGCCAGTCGACCTTCTGACGCTTGGCCGCCAGCGCCTTGCCCACTCCGAAGGGCAGGCCATGGCCCAGAGAGCCGGTCGAGAACTCCACGCCGGCCACCTTGTGGCTGATGTGGTTCATCAACATGGAGTGGTCCTGGCCGTAGGTCAGCAGATCTTCTTCGCTGATGAAGCCGGCCTCGGCCAACGCGGCGTAGACGGCGACGCAGGCATGGCCCTTGCTGAGCAGGAAGCGGTCACGCTCGGACCACTTCGGGTTCTTGGGATCGACGCGCATCACGCGGGCGTAGAGCACGGCCACGATGTCGGCGATGGAGAGCGCCGAGCCGATATGCGAGGCGCGGGCGCGATGCACCATGCGCAGCGCGTTGATGCGCATGCGGGTGGCGAAAGTCTTTGTATCAATCGTCGTCATGCTTGCTGCTCCTGATGCCAGCGCGCGGTGCGGCGGATGGCTTCATCCAGGCCGATTTCCACGCGCAGGCCCAGCTCCTCGGCGGCGCGGCTGAGATCGGGAAGGTATTTTTGAATCGGTGCGCCGGGCTCGGGCTTCTTCGCCACGCGCACTTCGGAGTCAGACCCTAACGCCGCAACCACACGGTGCGCCAATTGCTCGATGGATACCGCCTCGTCGCCGCCCACGTTGTAGGCACGTGCGCTTTGTCCGTCGAACAGCAGCACCCAGAGCCAACGCGCCAGATCGGCCGCGTCGAGATAGCTGCGCAGCGGAGTGCCGTCGCCGCCGATCAGCAGTTGCTCCTTGCGCAGCGCGGCGCCAATGAAGTTGCCGATGGCGAAATGCTTGTCCAGCGGCAGGTGCGCGCCGACGAAGGCGAAGCAGCGAGCGACGGGCGCTTGAATGCCGCGCTCGGCGGCGGCCATCGCGCAGAGCAGCTCGCTGGCGCGTTTTCCTTCGCCATAGGCACTGGCTGATGAGAGCGGATCGGGGGCGCCGACGTAGTCCTCAGGGATGCGTTCGAGTGTCGGCGGCGTTCGACCGTAGACCGCGCCGGAGCTCAGAAGCAGCGCGCGTCCGCCGTCTTGCACGCGGGCCAGCACATTGGCCGTGCCACGCACGCAGGCGTCGAAGATGGTGCTGGGCGCGCTGGTAGCCACCACGTCGGTGGCCGCGTGCAGCGCGAAGCCACAGGGCGAGGCGAGGTGAAAGTCGCGCACATCGCCTTGCAGCCATTCGATCTCGGGCGCGTTCTTCAACTCGGGGTGGCTGCCCAGGAACGCCGCCACATCGCGGCTCAGCACCACGACACGCGCGTCCAATCCCAGGCTACGGTTGGCGTGCACGAAGCTCGCCAACAACCATTTGCCGATGAAGCCCGTGCCGCCGGTCAGCAGCAGGCGCTGGCCGCGCAGGGCTTGCCAGCGCGGGCCCACGCTTTCAGCTATGCGCTCAAGATCGGCGTTAGGGATTCTTAACAGCATCAGAAGCCGAGTTCAAAAGTTCAAGCCGAAGAACTCTTCCAGCTTGTCCGCGATGTAGTCCAGCTGCGGTTCGCCCAGGGCCGGGAAGGTGCCCAGCCAGAAGGTCTGGTTCATCACCACATCGGTGTTGGTGAGCGCGCTGGCAACGCGGAAGTTGCGGCCGGCCATGTAAGGTTGCTTGGTCAGGTTGCCGGCGAACAGCAGACGCGTGCCGATCTTGTTCTGTTCCAGGAAGTTGATCAGGTCGGCGCGCTTGACACCGCTGCTTTCTTTCAGCACCAAGGGGAAGCCGAACCAGCTCGGCTCCGAGCCGGGCGTGGCCTCGGGCAGGTGGAGCACTTCGGCGCAGCTTTGCAGGCGGTTCTTCAGGTAGGCGAAGTTGGCGCGGCGTTTGGCGATGAACTCGTCCACGCGGTCCATCTGGGCCAGCGCGCACGCGGCCTGCATGTCGGTGATCTTGAGGTTGTAGCCGAGGTGGCTGTAGGTGTACTTGTGGTCGTAGCCATCGGGCAGGTCGCCGCCGAGTTCCTTGGCGGTCCAGCAGAAGCGCTGGTTGCAAGTGTTGTCCTTGCCAGGAGGGCAGTAGCAGTCACGGCCCCAGTCGCGGAAGGACTCGGCGATCAGCTTGAGCTCGGCGTTATTGGTGAACACCGCGCCGCCTTCGCCCATAGTGATGTGATGGGCCGGGTAGAAGCTCAGCGTGCCGATGTCGCCGAAGGTGCCGACCTTCTGGCCCTTGTAGGTGGCGCCGAGCGCGTCGCAGCAGTCTTCGACGAGCCACAAGTTGTGCTTCTTGCACAGGGCTGTGACGACGTCGAGATTAAACGGGTTGCCCAGCGAATGGGCCAGCATGATGGCCTTGGTCTTGGGGCCGATGGCCGCTTCGATCAGCGAGGCATCGATGTTGTGCGTAGCCAGATCCACGTCCACGAAGACCGGCACAGCGCCGAACTGCAGGATCGGGTTGACGGTGGTCGGGAAGCCGGCAGCCACGCCGATCACTTCGTCACCGGGCTTGATGGCGCGATCACCGAGGCGCGGAGAGGTGAGCGTGGAGAACGCCACCAGATTTGCGGAAGAGCCGGAGTTCACGGTGATCAGGTGCTTGACGCCCATGAAGGCGGCCAGGCGTTGCTCGAACATGGTGTTGAAGCGGCCCGTGGTCAGCCAGCCGTCGAGCGAGGCTTCGACCATCAGCTGTAACTCCTTGGCGCCGATCACCTTGCCAGAGACCGGCACGACGGATTCACCCGGCACGAAGGGCTTGGGCGCGTAGGCGATGTCGGCGTACTGCTGCACGAGATCGGAGATCTGGCCGCGGAGCTTGTCGAGCTGCGGGTTGAAGGAAACGGTGGTGGTCGTGGTCATACGTCAGCTAGCGGCATATTGAGAGATCTGTTGCAAGCACAGCGAGCGCATGTCGGCGCCGGCACGCCAGGCCTGGTGCCATTCGATGATGCGCTCAAGCGCTTGGTCAAGCGACCAGCGTGGCGCCCAGTTCAAGCGGGCTCGGGCCTTGGAAATGTCGAGTTTCAGGTAATGCGCTTCGTGCGGATGCTCGCCGGGCTGCTGCGTCCAGCGGGCGCCGTCGCCCCAGGCCGCGCACATGCGCTCGACGATCCATTGCACGGGCTGCGCGTCTTCGTCACGTGGGCCGAAGTTCCAGCCTTCGGCGTCCTGCTGCCCGTTCTCGTACAGCGTTTCGGCCAGATGCAGATAGCCCGACAGCGGCTCGAGTACATGCTGCCAGGGGCGGATCGAATGCGGGTTGCGGATCAGGACAGGCTCGCTCTTTTCGAGCGCGCGCAGGATGTCGGGCAGCAGCCGGTCCAGTGCCCAATCGCCGCCTCCGATCACATTGCCGGCGCGAGCCGTAGCCATCGCGATGTTGCTGCCGGCCAGGAAGGAGCGGCGGTAGGCACTGGCCACTAGTTCCGCGCAGCCCTTGCTGTTGGAGTAGGGGTCATAGCCACCCATCGGCTCGTCTTCGCGATAGCCCCAGACCCATTCGCGGTTCTCGTAGCACTTGTCCGTCGTGATGTTGACGATGGCGCGCACGCTGCCGGCGTGGCGCGCGGCTTCGAGCACATGCACCGTGCCCATCACATTGGTGGCATAGGTCTCCACCGGCTGTTGGTACGACAGGCGCACCAGCGGCTGGGCCGCCATGTGGATGACGATCTCGGGTTGGGCCTCGGCAAAGGCGCGCTGCACGGCTGCCAAGTCACGGATGTCGCCGATGCGGTGCTTCATGCCCTCGGCCACGCGGGCTTCATTGAAGAGCGCGGGCGTGGTGGGTGCTTCGAGCGAGTAACCCGTTACTTCAGCGCCCAGCGATTGCAGCCACAAGGCAAGCCAGCCGCCCTTGAAGCCGGTGTGGCCCGTCACCAGAACCTTCTTGCCGCGCCAGAACTCAGGTCTCATCGCTCAACCCCATTGCTTCCACGGGGCCTTGCCGCTGGCCCAGAGTTCTTCCAGCAGCACCTTGTCGCGCAGGGTGTCCATCGGCTGCCAGAAGCCTTCATGCTCATAGGCCATCAGCTCGCCCTGGCCGGCCAGGCTGTTCAGCGGGCCTTGCTCCCAGATGGTGCTGTCGTCTTCGAGCAGATCCAGCACGGAAGGGTTCAGCACGAAGAAGCCGCCATTGATCAGGCCGCCTTCGCCGCGCGGCTTTTCCATGAACTGGCGCACGCGCTGGCCCTGCAGGTCGAGCACACCAAAGCGCGCCGGCGGGTAGGTGGCTGTCAGCGTGGCCTTCTTGCCATGAGACTTGTGGAACTCGATGCTGCGGCTGATGTCGACGTCGCTCACGCCGTCGCCGTAGGTGAAGCAGAAGGCCTCGTCATTGGCCACGTACTTGCCCACGCGTTTGAGGCGTCCGCCGGTCATCGAATGGTCGCCGGTGTCCACCAGCGTGATGTTCCAGGGCTCGGCGCGCTTGCTGTGAACCTCCATGCGGTTGGAGCGCATGTCGAAGGTGATGTCGGACATGTGCATGAAGTAGTTCGCGAAGTACTCCTTGATCACGTAGCCCTTGTAGCCGCAGCAGATCACGAAGTCGTTCACGCCGTGGTGCGAGTACATCTTGAGGATGTGCCAGAGGATGGGTTTGCCGCCGATCTCCACCATGGGCTTGGGGCGGGTGGCGGTTTCTTCGCTCAGGCGGGTGCCCAGGCCACCGGCCAGGATGACGGCTTTCATAGAACTCTCCGGAAATGAGGCGCACGGCAACGCCCAGCCGATTGTCCGGCTTGGCGGTAATGGTGCTAGAGCGGATGTTGCACGCTGGAAACAGCCCCTTGGATTCGCTAACGCTGGACTTCAACGGCAAGCCTTGTGCCGCACGAACGAGGTCGCGTTGGATTTTCGGATGGCGGCGGCGCGGCAGGACAAGTATCAAGAGGGCATTTGCCCGTCAATTCAGCATTTCCGTCCTGGGATGGGCATTGCGCCGCAAGCCGTCCTCGCGGGCAAGCAGGGCTCTGGCAAGCCGGAATCGGCGCCGTCGGCGATAATCCGCCCTTATGACCGAAATCCCGACTCCCGAAGCGACGCCTGCGCGCTTCGACACTCTGGCACTGGATGCCAAGCTGCTGCGCGCCGTGGCCGACCAAGGCTACATGACGATGACGCCGATCCAGGCGAAGGCGATTCCCATCGTGCTGGAGGGGCGTGACGTGATGGGCGCGGCCCAGACCGGCACGGGCAAGACGGCTGCTTTCTCGATCCCGCTGCTGCAGCGCATGCTCAAGCACGAGAACGCCAGCGCCTCGCCAGCGCGGCATCCGGTGCGCGCGCTGGTGATTGCACCCACGCGTGAGCTGGCCGACCAGGTGGCCAACAACGTCAAGGCCTACGCCAAGCACACCGATCTGCGCTCGACCGTCGTGTTCGGCGGCATCGACATGAAGCCGCAGACGCTGGAGCTCAAGCGCGGCGTCGAGGTGCTGATCGCCACGCCAGGCCGCCTGCTGGACCACATCGAGGCCAAGAACTGCGTGCTCAACCAGGTCGAGTATGTGGTGCTCGACGAGGCCGACCGCATGCTCGACATCGGCTTCCTGCCCGATCTGCAGCGCATCCTCAGCTACCTGCCCAAGACGCGCCAGACCCTGTTGTTCTCGGCCACCTTCTCGCCCGAGATCAAGCGCCTGGCGCAGAGCTATCTGCAGGATCCGATCCTGGTGGAAGTGGCCCGCCCGAACGCGACCGCCACCAATGTGGAGCAGCTGTTCTACGCGGTGACCGACGACGACAAGCGCGCCGTGATCAAGAAGGTGCTGAAGGATCGTGGCATTCGCCAAGCGATCATCTTCGGCAACTCCAAGCTGGGCGTGGCGCGCCTGGCGCGCTCCTTCGAGCGTGACGGCCTGCGCACGGCGGCCCTGCACGGCGACAAGTCCCAGGATGAGCGACTCAAAGCGCTGGCTGCGTTCAAGGCCGGGGAGATGGATCTGCTGGTGGCGACCGACGTCGCCGCGCGCGGCCTGGACATCGCCGACCTGCCCGCCGTCTTCAACTTCGACGTGCCTTTCAACGCCGAAGACTATGTGCATCGCATCGGCCGTACCGGCCGCGCGGGCGCCTCGGGCATTGCCGTGACCCTGGTGACCAAGGCCGATGCGCGCAACATCGCTGACATCGAGAAGCTCATCAAGCGCAAGATCGAGCTGGAGCCGATCGAGGTGGAAGAGGATCGCCCCGCGCGCCGTCCGCGCCGCGAGCGCGACGACGAGCCGCGCTCCGAGACCCGCTCTGATGCCCGCTTTGAACCCGCTGCTGCGCCGCGCGCTGAATATGCGCCGCGCCCCAGCTATCGCGCACCGTCGGCTCCGCGCGATCCCTTCTTTGACAAGCCTTACGAGGCCTCGGCCAGCGAAGAGAAGGCGGCCTGGGAAAAGAGCGGCGCGGCTTCCGCACCCGGCCGCGGCCTGTCCACGAACATCAAGCCCAAGCGCAAGGTGGCGGCACTGTTCGGTGCCAAGCCGCCTGCCTCGGTCGAAGGCTGATCAAGCCAGAAGCGCAAAAACTGCCGGCACCTTGTCCGGCAGTTCTTTCTTGTGGGCCCGCCACTCGGCCACCGTCGCGCTGCGAGTGAACCCGCCAGGCAGGCTCAGGCCGCAGCTCACCGACAAGAGGGTGCCTGGCTTCAGCGTCGCCAGCAGCGCCTGCAGCAGCGCGGCGTTGCGGTAGGGCGTCTCGATCATCAGCTGCGTCTGCCCGAGCTTGAGCGACAGCGACTCCAGCTCGCGGATGCGCGCGGTGCGCGCCTGCGGCTCGGCCGGGATGTAGCCGACGAAGGCAAAGCTCTGGCCGTTGAGACCGCTGCAGGCCAGGGCCATCAGAAGCGAACTCGGGCCGCTCAGCGATTCCACCTCGACATTCGCGGCATGCGCCGCAGCCACCAGCAGCGCACCCGGGTCGGCAATGGCCGGCAGGCCGGCTTCGGAGATCAGTCCCAGGTCCTGTCCGTCCAGGGCGGGCGTTAGCAATCGGCCCCAGTCTCGCGATGGCACGGCTTCATTGCGCCCCTTGGCTGGCCGCGGCAATTCGGTGATCTGGATCTCCTGCAAGGGCAGGGCGAGCGGCTGGATTGCGTCCACGCGCTTGAGGAAGGCGCGCGTGGTCTTGGCGTTCTCGGCGGCCCAATGGGTGAGCCGGGAAGCGATGCGGATGGCGTGCAGTGGCAGCACCTCCTGCAGATCGACCGCTGCGCCTTCAACGCCGAAGTCCAGCGTGTTGGGAACCAGATAGAGCTTGCCCTTCATCGCGACTGCAACAGGTCGATGCCGGCGGCGCGGAGCATCGCGGCAGTGCGGATCAAGGGCAGGCCGACGAGGGCGGTCGGATCGTCGGAGTCGATCGCTCCCAGTAGGCTGATACCCAGCCCTTCGGACTTGGCACTGCCCGCGCAGTCATAGGGCTGTTCGATGCGCAGATAGCGCTCGATTTCAGCGTCACCGAGCTCGCGGAAGCGCACGCGCACGGGAGCGAGGTCCTGCGCAACAAAGCCGGTCTCCACGCACACCACGGCCAGTGCGGTCTGGAAGATCACCGTCTTGCCACGCATCAAGCGCAGCTGCTCCACGGCGCGCTCATGCGTGCCAGGCTTGCCGATGGGCTGGCCTTCGAGGTCAGCCACTTGGTCGGAGCCGATCACCACAGCCTTGGGGAAGCGCTCGGCCACGGCGCGAGCCTTGGCCAGCGCCAGGCGAACGGCCAGCGACTCGGGCGCCTCGCCGGGGAGCGGGGTTTCATCGACTTCGGGCCGCTCGGTGGTGAAGGGAAAGCGCAGTCGCTCCAGCAATTCGCGCCGATAGCGCGAGGTGGAGCCGAGGATCACGGGGCGTTGGTCATTCATTGCCGTGATTGTCCACGCCTAGAATTGCGCTCATGAAATCCCGTGATTTTTCTGCCCGCAAGCTCGACGTCGAAGCCTTCGCCCGCGACGGTGCTCATCTTGAGGGCACATGGCCGGCCCAAGCTTTGCACCGCCTGGCTGACGCCGCAGCACCGGAGACGCCCGCCAGCGGCTGGCCCGAAGTGCAATGGTCGATGGACGGCGAGCGCATCGAGCCGCGTGCGGCCGAGCCGCAGATCTGGCTGCACCTGAGGGCGCAGGCCACCGCGCACCTGACCTGCCAGCGTTGCCTGCAGCCGGTCGAGGCGCCGCTGTCCATCGAGCGCTCCTTCCTGTTCGCCCGCGACGAAGAGCAAGCCGCAGCGCTGGATGCCGAGAGCGAGGACGACGTGCTGGCCCTCACGCGCCACCTCGACGCACAAGAGCTGATCGAAGACGAACTGCTGCTGGGCCTGCCCCTGGTGCCGCGGCATGAGACCTGCCCGGCCCCGCTCGAGCACACAGCGGACGCGCTGCCCGAGGAAACCGAGGAGCGCCCCAATCCCTTTGCCGCCCTGGCTGCGCTCAAGGGCAAGAAGCAATCCTGAGACAGGATTTGGGATTTATCGCATCCCGTGCTACACTCTCAGGCTTTCCCGGATTTGCGCTTTCTTCATCGAGCCCGAGTCCTTCGAATTCTTTTTTATCTGGGGCCAACCTGAAACAGGGTTGAGGCGCAGGCAACACTGCATGCGTCGCCGGCTCCGACCGGACCCTTCAGGAGCAACATCATGGCCGTTCAGCAAAACAAGAAGTCGCCTTCCAAGCGCGGCATGCACCGTTCGCACAATGCACTGGTGACCCCGGGCACCGGCATCGAGCCGACCACCGGCGAAGTGCATCTGCGTCACCACATCAGCCCGACCGGCTTCTACCGTGGCCGCAAGGTCCTGAAGACCAAGGCTGACGCCTAATCTCAACCTCGATTGCATGCCGTTTCTTCGGCATGTCATGAGTGTTGACTACAAATACCCGGCCTGTATTGCATGCAGTGCCGGGTGTTGTCATTTCTGCGGCCTGTTTCTGCCGCGGTCCGCAAGGGCGAGTCCGCTTGATGTGCCTGCCCACCTCGCGTAACGTCAGCCGTCCCGGTTTGCTTTGAGCCTGATGCCCTCTTTCGATTCTCTCGACGTCGTCCGCCTGTCCATCGACTGCATGGGCGGCGACTTTGGTCCCTCGGTGACTCTGCCCGCGGCCAAGGCCTTTCTGGACAAGCATCCGCATGCCGAAGTGGTGTTGGTGGGCCTGCCCGAGGCGCTGGCTGCGGCATCGAGCTGGCCGCGCTGCACCATCCTGCCGGCGACCGAAGTCGTCACCATGGACGACCCGGTCGAGGTGGCGCTGCGCAAGAAGAAGCAATCCTCCATGCGGCTGGCCATTGAACAGGTCAAGGCCCGCGATGACGCGCCTGCCCTGGCCCATGCCTGCGTCTCGGCCGGCAATACCGGCGCCCTGATGGCGGTGGCGCGCTACGTGCTCAAGACCGTCGAAGGCATCGACCGCCCGGCCATCGCCACCGTCATGCCGAGCCAGTCGCACGAGCACACCACCGTGCTCGACCTGGGCGCCAACGTCGATTGCACGGCCGAGCATCTGCTGCAGTTCGCCCTCATGGGCAGCGCGCTGGTGGCCGCGGTGGACGGCAAGGATGAACCTACGGTGGGCCTGCTCAATATCGGCGAGGAAGCCATCAAGGGCAACGAGACCATCAAGCGCGCCGGTGAACTGTTGCGTGCCGCTGCCGCCGCTGGGCAGCTCAACTTCTACGGCAATGTGGAAGGCAACGACATCTTCAAGGGCACGACGGACCTGGTGGTTTGCGATGGCTTTGTCGGCAATGTGGCGCTGAAGTCCGCCGAAGGCCTGGCCACCATGATTGCTGCGGCGCTGCGCGAGGAGTTCGGCCGCAATCTGCTGACCAAGGCGATCGCCCTGGTGGCCCTGCCGGTGCTGAAGCGTTTCAAGCATCGCCTCGATCACCGCCGCTTCAACGGTGCGGCCCTGCTGGGCCTGCGTGGCCTGGTCTTCAAGAGCCATGGCTCGGCCGATGCCTTTGCTTTCGAGCAGGCTTTGAACCGCGCTTATGATGCCGCGCGCAACCGGCTGCTGGACCGGGTTCATGAGCGCATCATCGCTTCGCTGGCCGCGATGCCCGTGGCCGGCCCGGTCGATGATGCAAGTGACAAGACGGCCGCGGCCGATCAGACGGTATGACTGTTTCCTCTTCCTCACCCAGATATTCACGCATCCTTGGCACGGGCAGCTACCTGCCGCCCAAGCGCGTCAGCAATGAAGAGCTGGCCGCGCAACTGGCGCAAGACGGCATCGAGACTTCGGATGCCTGGATCGTCGAACGCACCGGCATCCGCGCCCGCTATTTCGCGGCGCCGGAAGTGACGGCCAGCGATCTGGCGCTGCCGGCGGCACTTGCTGCGCTGGAGGCTGCCGGTATCGGTGCCGCGGAGATCGATCTGATCATCGTCGCCACCTCGACGCCCGACATGGTCTTTCCCTCGACCGCCGCGCTGCTGCAGCAAAAGCTGGGCGTCTTCGGCTGCCCGGCCTTTGACGTGCAGGCCGTGTGCTCGGGCTTTGTCTATGCGCTGACAGTGGCCGACTCGATGATCAAGAGCGGTGCTGCCAGCAAGGCTTTGGTGATCGGCTCGGAAGTGTTCTCGCGCATTCTCGATTTCAAGGACCGCACCACCTGCGTGCTCTTTGGCGATGGCGCCGGCGCCGTGGTGCTGGGGGTCAGCAACGAGCCCGGCATCGTGGCGACCGAGCTGCATGCCGATGGCCGCCACGTCGATGTGCTGTGCACGCCGGGCCATGTCTCGGGCGGCCAGGTCACCGGCCACCCGCTCTTGCGCATGGACGGCCCGGCGGTCTTCAAGCTGGCCGTCAATGTGCTGGAGAAGGTCGCCAAGTCCGTGCTCGAAAAGGCAGGGCGCCAGGCCGAGGACATCGACTGGCTGATTCCCCACCAGGCCAACATCCGCATCATGGAGGGCACGGCCAGGAAGCTGCGTCTGCCGCTCTCCAAGATGGTGGCCACGGTGGCCGAGCATGGCAACACCTCGGCCGCCTCGATCCCGCTGGCGCTGGACGCCGCCGTGCGCGATGGCCGCGTCAAGCGCGGCGACACGGTGATGCTCGAAGGCGTGGGCGGCGGTTTCACCTGGGGCGCCGTGCTCCTCGATTTCTGATTCATCAAGCCATGACGAAATTTGCATTTGTTTTCCCCGGCCAGGGTTCGCAGGCCGTGGGCATGCTGGACGCCTGGGGCGATCACCCCGAAGTGCTGCGCACGCTGGCCGAGGCCTCGGCCGCGCTGGGTGAGGACATCGGCGCGCTGATCAAGAACGGTCCGAAGGAACAACTCGACCTGACCACCAACACGCAGCCCGTGATGCTGACGGCGGGCATCGCCTGCTATCGCGCCTGGATGGCTGAAACCGGCCTGGCGCCTGCTGCTGCGGCCGGCCATTCGCTCGGTGAATACACGGCCCTGGTCGCCTCGGGTGCCTTGAGCCTGGCCGATGCGCTGCCGCTGGTGCGCTTCCGCGCGCAAGCCATGCAGGAGGCCGTGCCGGTGGGTGTGGGTGCCATGTACGCCATCCTCGGCCTCGACGGCGAAGCCGTGCGTGCAGGCTGCGCGCAGGCTGCAGCCGAGAGCGGCGAAGTGATCGAGGCGGTCAACTTCAACGACCCCAAGCAGACCGTGATCGCTGGCAGCAAGGCTGGTGCCGAAAAGGCCGCTGAAATCCTCAAGGCCGCAGGCGCCAAGCGCGCGCTGCCCTTGCCGGTGTCGGCTCCTTTCCATTCGAGCCTGATGAAGCCGGCCGCTGAGCGGCTCAGGGAACGTCTGGCCGCCACGAACTTTGGCGCCCAGGCCTTCCCCGTGATCAACAACATTGACGTGGCCGTGACCGACAACGTCGACGCGCTGCGCGACGCGCTTTATCGCCAGGCCTTCGGCCCGGTGCGCTGGGTGGAGGTGGTGCAGGCGCTCAAGGCCCGCGGCCTCAGTCACATCATTGAATGCGGCCCGGGCAAGGTGCTGGCCGGCATGGCCAAGCGCATCGACGGTGAACTGCTGAGCGCGACCGTGCTCGATCCGGCCTCGCTGGCCGAAGTGAAGGGGATGCTGTGAGTGAATCCAAGCAAGTCGCCTTGGTGACCGGCGCCAGCCGAGGCATCGGCCGTGCCATTGCCACCACGTTGGCAGCGCAAGGCTATACCGTGATCGGCACGGCGACGACTGAATCGGGGGCCGCCGCCATCAACGAGGCCTTGGCACCCCACGGCGGCCGGGGCATCGCGCTCAATGTCAACGATGCGCCGGCCGTGGATGCCGCCATCGACGCCATCCTCAAGGATTTTGGTGGTCTGCACGTGCTGGTCAACAACGCTGGCATCACGCGCGATGGCCTGGCCATGCGCATGAAGGACGACGACTGGGACGCGGTGCTCGACACCAATCTCAAGGCCGTCTTCCGCCTCGCTCGCGCCGTCATGCGCCCCATGATGAAGCAGCGCTATGGCCGCATCATCAGCATCACCTCAGTGGTGGGCGCCTCCGGCAATGCGGGCCAGGCCAACTACGCCGCGGCCAAGGCCGGCCTCGCAGGCATGACCCGCGCGCTGGCGCGTGAGCTGGGCAGCCGCAACGTCACCGTCAACTGCGTGGCGCCGGGCTTCATCGCCACCGACATGACGGATGTGCTGCCCGAGGCCCAGAAGGCCGCGCTGCTCTCGCAAATCCCGCTGGGCCGCCTGGGCGCGCCCGAGGAAATCGCAGGCGCCGTGGCCTTCCTGGCGTCGCCGGCGGCCGGCTACATCACCGGCACCGAGTTGCACGTCAACGGCGGCATGTTCATGAATTGATGGCACCCTTTGCCCACCGCCCTGCCCGGACGGTGCGGGCCTGCCCCTTGCAGGCCTTAGAATCCCGGGCTGTCTTTTAGCAAACCCCTCTTGGAGGAGTGTCATGAGCGATATCGAAACCCGTGTCAAGAAAATCGTCGCCGAGCAACTCGGCGTGCCCGAAGCCGACGTCTCGAACGAGAAGGCCTTTGTTGCCGACCTCGGCGCTGATTCCCTGGACACGGTGGAACTGGTGATGGCCCTCGAAGACGAGTTCGGCATCGAGATCCCGGACGAAGAAGCCGAGAAGATCACCACCGTGCAGCTGGCGATCGACTACGCCGTCAAGCACCAGAAGGCCTAACCTTTCTTTTCCCCGCATTCGAAGCATGAGCCGTCGTCGCGTCGTCATCACTGGCCTGGGTCTGATCTCTCCCGTGGGCAACACGGTCGAACAGGGCTGGGCAAATATCATCGCCGGCCAGTCCGGCATTGATCGCGTCACGCGTTTCGATGCTAGCGCCTTTGCCTGCCAGTTCGCTGGCGAGGTCAAGGATTTCAAGGTGGACGAGTACATGTCCACCAAGGAAGCGCGCACGATGGACACCTTCATCCACTACGGACTGGCCGCGGCCGTCCAGGCGGTGAAGGATGCGGGGCTCCCGACCAATGACCAGCTGAGCGAAGAGCAGGCCGAACGCATCGGCGTGCTGATCGGTTCGGGCATTGGCGGTCTGCCGATGATCGAGGAAACCCACGCAGAACTGGTGAACCGCGGCCCGCGCCGCGTCTCGCCGTTCTTCGTGCCGGCCTCGATCATCAACATGATTTCCGGGCAGGTGTCGATCCGTTACGGCTTCCAGGGGCCGAACCTCGCCATCGTCACCGCCTGCACCACCGGCCTGCACGCCATCGGCGAAGCAGGGCGGCTGATCGAGTACGGCGACGCCGACGTGATGATCGCCGGCGGCTCCGAGTCCACGGTGTCTCCGCTGGGCATCGGCGGTTTTGCCGCGGCCCGCGCGCTGTCCACCCGCAACGACGATCCCAAGACGGCCTCGCGCCCCTGGGACAAGGACCGCGACGGCTTCGTGCTGGGCGAGGGCGGCGGCGTGCTGGTGCTTGAAGAGTACGAACACGCCAAGGCCCGCGGCGCCAAGATCTATTGCGAGCTGGCCGGCTTCGGCATGGGTGCCGACGCTTATCACATGACCGCGCCCAATGTGGATGGCCCCAAGCGCTCCATGAAGGCCGCGTTGCGCAATGCCGGCATCAATGCCGACCAGGTTGACTACATGAACGCGCACGGCACCTCCACGCCGCTGGGCGACTTGAACGAGACCAACGCGATCAAGCTGGCCTTTGGCGATCACGCCTACAAGATGGCGGTCAGCTCGACCAAATCCATGACCGGCCATCTGCTGGGTGGCGCGGGTGGCATCGAGTCGGTTTTCACGGTCCTGGCCGTGCATCACCAGATTGCACCGCCGACCATCAACATCTTCAATCAGGATCCCGAGTGCGACCTGGACTACTGCGCCAATACCGCGCGGGAGATGAAGATCGAGTACGCCGCCAAGAACAACTTCGGTTTCGGCGGCACCAACGGCACGCTGATCTTCAAGCGCGTCTGAGCGTGGCCCAGGCCGTTCGCACGGCTGATTCACGCCCCGCCCGAGCGGCGCTTCGGCAAGCGCCGGCCTTCACGGTCGCGCTTGCGCCGCAGCCTGTGATCCAGGGGCTCGTGGCCTTGTTGGCCGGCGTTTCGGCTGCCTGCGCGATTGCCGGTCTGGCCCTGCACGTCCCCGTCGCCTGGTGGCTGATGCCGCTGGTTTGCGCCGTTATGGCGTGGGCCTGGCGGCTGTCTCGCGTCACGCCCAGGCTCCTGCCTTGGGACGGACAATGCTGGCGGCTGGCCTCGACTGTCTCGTTCGGGCCCGGTCCCGCCGTGCGGCTTGAAGTGCTGGCTGGACCTGGACAGCCTCCTCCTGCTGCGCGCCGACAGCCGCCTCTATCTGCCTCTGCTGGCCCGCTCATTGCCTGGGCAATGGGGCCAACTGCGCGCCACGCTCTACTCGGCACCTGCCGAGAGCCCGTCCGATGAGCACTGAAGAAGACGTCGACGCACAGTTGGTCCGCCGCGCCCAGGCCGGTGACGTGCGCGCCTTCGAGATGCTGGTGCTCAAGTACCAGCTGCGCGTCGAGCGCCTGATCGGCCGCCTGGTGCGCGACGTGGACCTGGTGGCCGACATCAGCCAGGACACTTTTTTCCGTGCCTACCGCTCGCTCGGCAATTTCCGCGGCGAGAGCGCCTTCTACACCTGGCTCTACCGGATCGCCGTCAATACGGCCAAGCGGGCCATGGAAGGCCTGCAGCGTGATCCGGTCATGACGGAGTCGTCCCTCAAACGCGGGGGCGAGGAAGACGAGGCGGAAACTTTCCGGCCCGAGCACGCTCTAAGCGATGGTGTGACGCCGGAGGCCCTTCTTGCTGGCAAGGAGCTGGCAGCCGCCGTTCACGCGGCCATGGAAGCCCTCCCTGAGGACTTCCGTCGCGCCTTGGAGTTGCGAGAGATCGACGGCCTGGGCTACGAAGACATCGCCGCGGCGCTGCAATGCCCGGTCGGCACGGTGCGCTCTCGCATCTTCCGGGCCCGTGAGGCCGTGGCGGCGCGCTTGCGGCCGCTCTTGGGCACTCGTGACGGCGTGCGTTGGTGAAAGGTGAGCGGGATGAATCAGCAAGACATGAATCAGGCTCTGTCGGACTTGGCCGACGGACGTGCCAACGAGCAGCAACTGCAGATGCTGCTCAGCGCCTGGGAGCAGGATGAATCGCTGCGCCGTGAATGGCAGGCCCTGCATGTGATCGGCAGCGCCTTGCGATCGCCCGACCTGGCGGCGCCGTCGCAAAGCGGCGCGGCCCTGCTCGGCGCGCTGCGCGAACGCATTGCGCGTGAGCCCGTGCCCTTGCGCCGGCGCGGCTGGGCCGATTGGCTGCCCGCTGTGGGCGTCGCCGCGGCCTTTGTGATGGTGGCCTTGCTGCTGCCCGGCCTGCCGCACCCGCAGGCCGCGCCGGATCTCATGGCGCAGTCGTCGGCTGCGCCTGCACTGGCACAGGCCTTGGTGGAGCCGCCGACCAGCCGCACGCTCGATGGCACCCCCTCTTTTGTGCAGACCATCGTCGCTCCGTCGCAACCGGGCCTGATCACCGACCCGCCGACCCGGCAAGCCCTGCTCCGCGCCGATCCCAATCCTTTGACACATGCAGCCAGCGGCGTCATGCCCTAGGATGCGCTTTCTCATTCCGCTCCCTACCCGCCCATGCAAACCCAGCCTCGTTCCCTCTCGCGTGCCCTGCTGTCGGCAGGTCTGTTGAGCCTTTGCCTGGCACTCAGCCCCAGCGGCCCGGCCCAGGCGCGTGATCTGCCGGATTTCACCCAGTTGGTGGAGCAGGTCGGCCCGGCCGTGGTCAATGTGCGCACGACCGAGAAGCTGCGCCAGCGCGCTGCCGGCAACCTGCAGATGGACCCGCAGATGCAGGAGTTCCTGCGCCGCTTCGGCATCCCCATCCCCAAGCGCCGGGGTGCGCCGCCCCAGGGTAACGGGCAGGGGAACGGACAAGGCAATGGGCCCGGCGATGGCCAGGACGATGGCGACGACGACAGCCAGCCCCAGCGCCGCGGCCTGGGCTCGGGCTTCATCCTCTCGGCCGACGGCTTCGTGATGACCAATGCCCATGTGGTGGCTGGCGCCGACGAAGTCTTTGTGACCCTGACCGACAAGCGCGAATTCAAGGCCAAGGTTGTGGGCAGCGACCAGCGCTCGGATGTGGCCGTGCTCAAGATCGAGGCCACCGGCCTGCCGACCGTGAAGATCGGCGACGTCGGCAAGCTCAAGGTCGGCGAATGGGTGATGGCCATCGGTTCGCCTTTCGGCTTCGACAACACCGTCACCGCCGGCATTGTCAGCGCCAAGCAGCGCGACACCGGCGACCTGCTGCGCCTGATCCAGACCGACGTGGCCATCAACCCCGGCAACTCCGGCGGCCCGCTGCTGAACATGCGCGGCGAGGTGGTGGGCATCAACTCGCAGATCTACAGCCAGTCTGGTGGTTTCATGGGCATCTCCTTCGCGATTCCCATCGACGAAGCCATGCGTGCCGCAGATCAATTGCGCGGGGGCGGCAAGGTGGTGCGCGGCTTCATCGGCGTGCAGCCGGATGATCTGAGCAAGGAAGTGGCCGAGGCCATCGGCCTGGGTTCCAAGGCTGTGGGCTCGGTGATCCGCCTCGTGACCCCGGGCGGCGCGGCCGACAAGGCCGGCATCGAGGGCGGCGACGTCATCATCAAGTTCGACGGCAAGACGGTCGAGAACACCGGCGAGCTGCGCCGCATCATTGCCGGCGTGAAGCCCGGCGCCAAGGTGCCGGTGCAGATCTTCCGCCGCGGTGCGTACAAGGATCTGACGCTGACGGTGGCCGAGATGCCGTCTGACAGCCAGGCCAGCGCCGACGATGGCGATGAGGATTCCGCAGACAAGGCGAGCGGCACCACTGCGCTGGCCTCCCTGGGTCTGGAAGTGACCGAGCTGACCGATGCGCAGAAGAAGGAATTCAAGGTGCGCGGCGGCTTGCGCGTGGCCTCGGTCGATGGGCCGGCTGCGCGCGTGGGTCTGCGCGAGGGCGACCTCATCCTGTCGGTCAACAACGTCGAGGTCAGCAGCGTCAAGCAGGTCAAGGATTTGCTGGCCAAGGCCGACGCGGGGCACCAGGTCAGCGTGCTGGTGCGGCGCGGCGAGATCACCAATTTCGTGCTGCTGAAGCCAACGCGCTGAGCGTTACAGACCCGCTTCGGCGGGTCTTTTCACAATGCGCAATGATCCGCTGGGACTCGGGACGCTGATTCTTGAGTCGAAAGTTTGCTGGCGCTAACTTCTGCAGGCGGCTTGGCGGCGGATTCTTCGATGAAAGCGATAGAATCGAGGCTTGTACGGCGCTTTTGCAGCAGAACAAGGCTGCGAATCCTGCGTATCTTCCGAGTCCAAATTGATCCACAGCCGATCCACAAGCGCTTGTTGATAAGCTGTTGATAATATTTGCTGTTGGTGGACTGCAACGAGCGGAAATCCAGCAACGGCGCGGTTTCCCGGGCAGGGCTTTTCGCTACAATGAAGGCCCAACAAGCAGTTGCCATACGTTTTGTTGGAAGGCGCGCCAATACCTTTAGGCGTGCCTTTTTTTTGTTTTCGGCACGGCCCTTCGGGCCTTCACATCGCTGCGCGATATGAGCCTTCAACGCAACGGCTGAAGCCGTTGTGACTCCTGCTCGACGCCGCAGAAGACAGCATGAACCACATCCGCAATTTCTCCATCATCGCCCACATCGACCACGGCAAGAGCACGCTCGCAGACCGGATCATTCAGCGTTGCGGCGGTTTGTCGGATCGCGAGATGGAAGCGCAGGTGCTGGACTCGATGGACATCGAGCGCGAGCGAGGCATCACTATCAAGGCGCAGACTGCGGCGCTGCAGTACACGGCCAAGGACGGCCAGACTTACAACCTGAACCTGATCGACACGCCTGGGCATGTCGACTTTTCTTACGAAGTGAGCCGCTCGCTTTCCGCCTGCGAGGGCGCGCTGCTGGTGGTGGATGCCAGCCAGGGCGTGGAAGCGCAGACCGTGGCCAACTGTTACACCGCGCTGGAACTCGGCGTGGAAGTGGTGCCGGTGCTCAACAAGATGGACCTGCCCAGCGCCGATCCTGACAACGCGAAAGCCGAGATCGAGGACGTGATCGGCATCGACGCGACCGACGCGATTCCCTGCTCGGCCAAGACCGGCATGGGCATCGACGAGATCATCGAGGCCGTGATTGCCCGCATGCCGCCGCCCAAGGGCGTCGTGGAGGCGCCGCTGCGCGCCATGATCATCGACTCCTGGTACGACGCCTACGTGGGCGTCGTGATGCTGGTGCGCGTGGTCGACGGTACCTTGAAGCGCGGCGAGCGTATCCGCATGATGGCGTCTGACGCGGTCTATCCGGTCGAGAAGCTGGGCGTGTTCGCGCCGAAGTCCACGCCGCGCGAGCAGCTCAATGCGGGCGAGGTCGGCTTCATCATTGCCGGCATCAAGGAGTTGCAGGCTGCCAAGGTGGGCGACACCATCACCTTGGAAAAGAAGCTGCCGAACAACCTCGGCGTGGCCGAAGAGGCCCTGCCGGGCTTCAAGGAAATCCAGCCGCAGGTGTTCGCCGGCCTGTATCCGACCGAGGCCAGCGAGTACGACCAGCTGCGCGACGCGCTCGAAAAGCTCAAGCTCAACGATTCCTCCCTGCGTTACGAGCCCGAGGTCAGCCAGGCGCTGGGTTTCGGTTTCCGCTGTGGCTTCCTGGGCCTTTTGCACATGGAGATCGTGCAGGAGCGGCTGGAGCGTGAGTTCGACCAGGACCTCATCACCACCGCGCCCAGCGTGGTCTACGAGGTGGTGATCGGCGACGGCACGGTGATCGAGGTCGAGAACCCGTCCAAGATGCCCGAGATTGGCCAGATCCAGGAGATCCGCGAGCCCATCGTCACCGTGCACCTGTACATGCCGCAGGACTACGTGGGCCCGGTCATGACCCTGGCCAACCAGAAGCGCGGCAACCAGCTGAACATGGCCTACCACGGCCGCCAAGTCATGCTGACCTACGAGATGCCGCTGGCCGAAATCGTGCTGGACTTCTTCGACAAGCTCAAGAGCGTGTCGCGCGGCTACGCCTCGATGGACTACGAGTTCAAGGAGTACCGTGCCTCCGATGTGGTCAAGGTGGACATCCTGATCAACGGCGACCGCGTGGACGCGCTGTCCATCATCGTGCACCGTGCGCAGAGCCAGTACCGTGGCCGCGCCGTGGCGGCCAAGATGCGCGAGCAGATCCCGCGCCAGATGTACGACGTGGCCATCCAGGCTGCCATCGGCGCCAACATCATTGCCCGCGAGAACATCAAGGCGCTGCGCAAGAACGTGCTGGCAAAATGCTACGGCGGCGACATCACGCGCAAGCGCAAGCTGCTGGAGAAGCAGAAGGCGGGCAAGAAGCGCATGAAGCAGATCGGCTCGGTGGAAGTGCCGCAGGAGGCCTTCCTGGCCATTCTCCAAGTCGAAGATTGATCGTTGTTCCGACCGCGACGTATTGCGGGCGTGGGGCCGGATTGGCCAGAACCAGAACTGGATTGTTTGATGAGTGCTTTGACCGGGATTTTGTACGCTGCCCTCGTGGGCTATCTGGGCGGCTGGTACTTCGGCTACTGGGGCGGCAACTTTGCGCTGCTGCTGTTCATCCTCACCGTGGTGACGCTGGCCTACTGGCTGGCCGAGCGCTTCCATTTCAAGCCGCTGCGCGAGAAGGCCGCCGCTACTTTGGCGGAACAGGACGCCGCACGCCGCGCCTCGCTGGCCGCGCAAGGCATCCAGCGCGTGGATGGCGACGTGGCGCAAGCCCGCGAGACCTTGCTGATGCAGCCCTGGTGGCTGGACTGGACCGCCGGCCTGTTCCCGGTGATCCTGATCGTCTTCCTGCTGCGCTCCTTCCTGTTCGAGCCCTTCAAGATTCCCTCGGGTTCCATGGTGCCGACCTTGCTCGTGGGCGACCTGATCCTGGTGAACAAGTTCCACTACGGCGTGCGCCTGCCCGTGATCGACAAGAAGATCATCTCTAACCACGACGTTCAGCGGGGTGATGTGATGGTGTTCCGCTATCCCGAAGACCCGAGCGTGGACTTCATCAAGCGCGTGGCTGGCATCCCCGGCGACGAGATCCGCTACACCGACCAGAAGCTCTACATCAACGGCAAGCTCGCAGCGACCACCGCCCAGGGCGATTTCTACGATGCCGATGCGCGCGCCACGCGCCCCCTGTTTGCTGAGCAGCTCGACGCCAAAAAACACAACATCCTGGTCGATCCCAACGGCGGCCCGCCGGTGCTGCCGGACAATTTCCCGTTCAAGGATCAGTGCACCTACGCGCTCAATAGCGTGACCTGCAAGGTGCCGGCCGGCCATTACTTCATGCTGGGCGACAACCGTGACAATTCGCGCGATTCGCGCTACTGGGGATTCGTGCCGGACGAAAACATCGTTGGCAAGGCCTTCTTGGTTTGGATGAATTTCGGTAATCTCAAGAGGATCGGCACCTTCTTCGACTGAAGCTGCACTTCCCGTCACTGCCATTACAGAGGGAGAACTCGAGCATGCATCTTGCATCCAAGATTCAGCGTCCAGCGCGCAAGCAGCGCGGCATCAGCCTGATCGGCCTGCTGTTCTGGGCGATCGTGTTGGCTTTTGTGGGTGTGACCGTGGCCAAGGTGCTGCCGACGGTGCTGGAGTACTTCACCATCAAACGCCTCATCCATCGCATCGCGCAAGACAACCCGGCCACGGTTCCGGCAGTGCGTGCCGAGTTCGACAAGGCCAAGCAGACCCAGTACTCGGTTGACAGCGTCACCAGCCAGGATCTGGTGGTGACCAAGGACAATGACAAGCTCGTGATCAGCTTCGCCTACGACAAGCAGGTGGAACTGTTCGGCCCCGTGTTCCTGCTGATCAAGTACCAGGGCGACTCCAACTGAGCTCAAGATGAATGCTGCTTTGGCCGCTCTCCAGCAACGTCTGGGCTACCGCTTCGGTCAGCCCGACTTGCTTCAGCGCGCGCTGACGCATCGTTCCTTCAGCGCGGACCACAACGAGCGCCTCGAATTCCTGGGTGACGCTGTGCTGAGCCTGGCGGTCTCCAGCCTGCTGTTCGAACGCCACGGCGCGTCCGATGAAGGCGACCTGACCCGCATCCGCGCCCACCTTGTGCGTGAGGAAAGCCTGCACAAGCTCGCGCTCTCACTGGGCCTGCCGGCGGTGCTGCGCCTTTCCGACGGCGAAGCGCGCGGCGGCGGTGCACAGCGCCCCTCCATCCTGGCCGATGCGACCGAGGCCCTGCTGGGCGCTGTCTACCAGGACGGCGGCTTCGAAGCTGCGCGTACCCTGGTGGATCGTCTGCTGGGCGATGTGATCTCCAGCGCCGATTCTTCGGGCGACTGGGCCAAGGACGCCAAGACGGCCTTGCAGGAATGGCTGCAGGCGCGCAAGCTCCCGGTGCCCGGGTACCGCATCAGCGAAACCCGCGGCCAGGCCCATGCGCAGACCTTTGAGGTCGAATGCGCAGTGCCCTCACTCAACCTCGTCCACAAGGGCGAGGGACGTTCCCGCCGAGCGGCCGAGCAGGAGGCCGCGCGCGCCATGCTCGACGAACTGCAGGCCCGTGACCAACCCGGCTCCGGCCTGCGGGACTAGGCCCGCCTCATCATGACTGAAACTACCGCCCCCGCCGTACCCGCCGCCCAACCCGGGCAACGCTGCGGCCTGATCGCCATCGTCGGCCGACCCAATGTGGGCAAGTCCACGCTGCTCAACGCACTGGTCGGGCAGAAGGTGTCCATCACCTCCGACAAAGCCCAGACCACGCGCCACCGCATCACCGGCGTGCGCACGGTGGAGGAGGCGCAGTTCGTGTTCGTGGACACGCCGGGTTTCCAGACCAAACATAACGCCGCGCTCAATCGCAACCTGAACCGTACCGTGCACGGCGTGCTCAGCGATGTGGACCTCGTGCTCTTCGTCGTCGAGGCCGGCAAGTTCGGCTTGGACGATGCCAAGGTGCTGAGCCTGCTGCCCGAGGACAAGCCGGTCGTGCTCGTCTGCAACAAGCTCGATGCCGTGCACCGCCGCGCCGAACTGGCGCCCTGGCTCAAGAGCATGCAGGAGCGGCGCAACTTCACCGAATTCGTGCCGCTCTCGGCCAAGAAGGCGTCTGATGTGACGCGACTCTTCGGCATCCTCAAGCCCTACCTACCCGAGCAGGGCTGGTTCTACGAGGAAGACGCGCTGACCGACCGCAGCGAGAAATTCCTGGCCAGCGAAATCATCCGCGAGAAGCTCTTCCGCCTGACCGGAGACGAGCTGCCCTACACCTCCACCGTCGTGATCGACAAGTGGGAAGACGAGGGCCAGCTGCGCCGCATCTCGGCCTCAATCGTGGTGGAGCGCGAGGCCCACAAGGGCATGATCATCGGCAACGGCGGCGAGCGCCTCAAGCGCATCGGCATGGAAGCGCGCCAGGAGCTGGAGCACCTGATGGACGGCCGCGTCTTCCTGGAGCTCTGGGTCAAGGTGCGCTCGGGCTGGGCCGATACGGAAGAGCATCTGCGCACCTACGGCTACGAATAGATTGTGAGCCGCCAAGTCGCTTCGCTCCAGACCCCGAGGGGCGCAGCCCGGCTTGGGGCGGCCCGGCACCGGGCATGACGGTTCGACGCCCGCCGGCGGTCCAGCAGGCATTCGTCCTCCATCACTACGACTGGAGCGAATCCAGTCAGGTGCTGGATCTCTTGACGCGCGAACAGGGGCGCATGGCCGTCGTTGCCAAGGGTTCCAAGCGCCCTTACTCGCAACTGCGCGCGGTACTACTGCCGTTTCAGCGCATCCAGGTCAGCCTCTCCAAGCCTTCTCGAAAGACCGAAGAATCGGCCAGTGAAGTTGTGACCCTGCGTGGCGCCGAGTGGGCCGGCGGTGCGACTCTGCCGGCGGGCGCGGCCCTGTTCTCGGGCTACTACCTCAACGAGTTGTTGATGAAGCTGCTCGCGCGGCAGGACCCGCATCCCGCGCTGTTCGACGCTTACGCCGAAACCCTCGCGCAACTGCATGCAGCCGAAGACGCCGAGACCCAGGCCGCCTTGCGCGCCTTCGAGCTGCGCTTGCTTCACGAGTTAGGCCTGCTGCCCGACCTGAGCCTCGCCACGCTCACGCAAAACCCGGTGCAGGCCGACCGCCGCTACGCGATCTCACCCGAAGCGGGTGTGATCACCGCGCCCGGCGATGACGCCGCCCAGCTCGATGGTGCCGTGCTCGTGCAATTGCAGGCCGCGCTGCTGCACGGCAGCGGCGCGGCATTGCGCCAGGCCTGTCTGCCTGCCTTGCAAGGCCTGCGCGCGGTGCTGCGCGGCCTCTTGCTCTACCATCTGGGCGGCCAGCCGCTGCGCACGCGGCAGTTGATGATCGATGTCCAGAAGCTGATCGAATGAATGAATCCTCTCGTCGCCCCTGATATGCAATGTGCCCTGTCGATCAACGTCAACAAGGTCGCCTTGCTGCGCAACACCCGCCATCTGGGCGTTCCCAGCGTCACGCGCGCGGCCGAGGCCTGCCTGCTGGCGGGCGCGCAAGGCATCACCGTGCACCCGCGGCCTGACGCGCGCCACATCCGCGCGGACGATGTGCGCGAGTTGGCCGCGCTGATGAAGGCCTGGCCGCAGGCCGAGTACAACATCGAGGGCAACCCGACGCAGAACCTGATGGACTTCGTGCGCGAGATCCGTCCGCACCAGGTCACCTTCGTGCCCGACAGCGAAGAGCAGTTCACCTCCGACCACGGCTGGAACCTGCCCGCTGACATGGCCCGCCTGAAGCCGCTGATCGAGGAATGCCAAGGTTTGGGCGTTCGCGTCAGCCTCTTCATGGACCCGCAGCCGGAGGCCATGCGCTGGGTTGCGCAGTTGGGCGCCGAGCGTATCGAGCTTTACACCGAAACTTTTGCCAGCGCCTTCGGTACCGAACGCGAGGCCGAGGTGCTGTCCGGTTTCACGGCCACCGCGCAGGCGGCACTGGCGCAAGGGCTGGGCATCAACGCCGGCCATGACCTGAACCAGCAAAACCTCACAGGGTTCTTGCGTGCCGTGCCTGGCGTGCGCGAGGTGTCCATCGGCCACGCGCTGATCGCCGATGCACTGGAAGCCGGCTACACCGCCACCGTGCACGGCTACTTGCAAGCCATTCAAAGAGCCTATGTTTGAGGCCCCCCAGTCGCTTCGCTCCTGCCGCCGAGGGGCGCGTTCCGCCTTGGGGCGGCCTGGCGGTGGAACGTGATCTACGGCATCGGCACCGACATCTGCGACATTCGCCGCATCCGCGACACGCTGGCCCGCCGTGGCGAGCGCTTCGCCGAGAAGGTGCTGGGCCCGCATGAGATCGAAGTCTTCCGCGAGCGCCGAGCCAAGGTCGAGGCCCGCGGCGTGGCCTATCTCGCCACACGTTTCTCGGCCAAGGAGGCCTTCTCCAAGGCCATCGGCATGGGTATGCGCATGCCCATGACCTGGCGCGACTGCGAGATCGTCAAGGCGCCGAGCGGCAAGCCCGAGATCCGCCTGCATGGCGCGTTGGCCGCCTGGTTCGAGGCGCGCGGCCTGCAGGCTCACGTCACGGTCAGTGACGAGAGCGAGTACGCGGCCAGTTTTGTTGTGGTGGAAACGCTCGCTCAGCGATAGCGCTCGCCGCGCACGACCATCTTCATCTTCATGTCCATCTGCATGGACACGTCGGCCGGCATCTGCGTGTCCATGTGCATGGTGAGGTCCATGTCCTGGCGCATCGGCAGATGGTCGGCGATCCGGTATTCCATGACGCCCGTTCCCGAACCGGTCGCGGCAATCTTGATCTTCTTGGCCTCGCCTTCGGCCGAGGCCATGTCCATGTTCAGCTTGACCGCCGTGTCGAAGCTCGCAATCCCGTTGCGGATGGACTTGAGCGTGAAGGCAATGGTGGTGTTGATGTGCGCGTTGGCCGGCAACTGGTTCATCGGCATCTGCAGGTCGAACGGAATCTCGGCCGAGTCACCAATCTTCATGCGTCGGCCTTCCAGCGCCGTCATGGCGCCAAAGGCTTGCTTGAGTACGCCTTGGCCCACGCCTTCCAGCGCCTTGGAATCCTTGAACGCAGGCATGTTGCTCTTGACGCGCAGGATCTCGATCTTGCTGTGGTCGGTGTTGGTCAGCGCATCCAACTCCAGACCGCCTATCGGGTTGGGCAGGGACTTGGCCGGCTGATCGGGTAGCCGCAGCGTCATCTCGGCACCCTCGCCACGCATGTGCAGCAGGTAGTCACCCTTGGCATCGACCTCACTGGCTTCGGTGCGCAGGGCCATCTTCATGTCCATGGACATGCCCTTGCCCAGCTTCTTCGCGCGTTCCAGGACCTGGGCGCGTTGCTCCTCGGTGGCATTGGGGCCCGGCAGCATGTTCATGGCCATCTGCATGTTCATGCTCATGGTCTGGCGCAGCTTGTCGCCGGGTTGCGGCTGGAAGTGCAGTTCCACCTCCTGCGCTTCAGGCTTGGCCGCAAGGGCTGGCGAGACCAGCAGGGGAAGAAGCAGGGCGAATGCAAATGCACGCATGAACAGTCCTTTGAAAGCTGCAGACCGGCGCATCTTGCCAGCGCCGCCATATGGATTCCGTTAAGAAGTTCGTGTTCAGCTGCGGTAGTTGTCCAGCATCTTGTAGCTGCGCGCATAGAGCCCGAACACCGCGGCAGCCAGCAGCGCAAAGCCGGCGAAGAAGAACATCTGGAAGGCCGTGACGCTGACGCCCGTCGACTGGATGTAGTCCAGCGCCGCCTTGCTCTGCACGCTGGAGTTGGACAGCAGCACCCACAGATTGCCCATGGTCACGGCCAGGCTCCAGAAGCTCAGGATCACGCCCTTCATCGCCAGCGGCGCCTGGCTGTAAGCGAATTCCAGGCCGGTGGTGGAGACCAGCACCTCGCCGATGGTCAGCAACACATAGGGCAGGATCTGCCAGGTGATCTGGAGCTTGTCGCCGCCGTCGATCCACAGCTGCATCATGCCCACGACGATCCAGGCCAGGCCCGAGAACGCGATGCCCGCACCCATGCGGCGCAGGGCCGTGATCTTGAGGCCCATGCCGCGCAGCAGCGGGAACAGCACCAGGTGGTTGAAGGGGATCAGGATCATCACCAGGGCCGGGTTCAGCGCCTGCATCATCGAGGACTTGAACCACTCCGGCTTGGCCATCTGGTCGGCCTGCAGCACCCAGGTCGAGGCCTTCTGATCGAACAGCGACCAGAAGGGCGTGACCAGCGCAAACAGCACCAGCAGGCGCAGCACGCTCTTCACGCCTTCCACCGCTTCATCGGGATGCGCGCCACGAGCGCGGTCCAACTGCATCCACGTGCCGGTGCCGCCGCCCACCATCAAGAGCAGAAGCGCCAGGCACAGCGCCGCCACGATGCCGACGGAGGGCGTGAGGAAGAGGGCGCCGATGGCCAGCACCACGCCAACCACCGCCACCAGCAGGCCTGCCTGCCCGCCGTTCTTGGACAACAGGGCCGTGCGCGCCACGCGCAGGAAACTGTTCGGGTCTTGCGCCGCCGGTTTCACATGCACGTACTTGCGGCGCCCGCTCCAGAAGACGATGGTGGCGATCAGCATCAGCACGCCAGGAATGCCGAAGGCCACACGCGCGCCGAACTGGCTGAGGAAGATCGGCATCAGCAGCGAGGCGAAGAAGCTGCCGAAGTTGATGATCCAGTAGAAGGCGTCATAGACCTTTTGCGCGAGGCTGCGATTGCTGCGGTCGAACTGGTCGCCGATGAAGGAGGACACCAGCGGCTTGATGCCGCCCGAGCCCAGCGCGATCAGGAAGAGGCCGAAGTAGAAGCCGCGGATGCTGTCCTCGAAGATCGCCAGGCAGGCATGGCCGCAGCAGTACAAGAGGCTCAACCAGAAGATGGTGTTGTACTTGCCCCAGAAGCGGTCGGCCACCCAGCCGCCCAGCAGCGGGAAGAAGTACACGCCGATCACGAAGGTGTGGAACACCTCCTTGGCCTCGCCCTTGCGCAGGTCCTCGGGGATGGCGAGCAGCAGGCTCGTCATCAGGAACATCGTGAGGATGTTGCGCATGCCGTAGAAGCTGAAGCGCTCGCAGCCTTCGTTGGCAATGATGTAGGGGATTTGCGGCGGCATCTTGGGCGCCGCGCCGCTGCTCAGGGGAATGGAACTCACGTCGAAGGCCTTGATGTGTCAGTGGGCGGCACTGTAGGCGAGCCAGCCATGCGCGCAATCGGAGCATTCCTGATGCGCCAATAAAAAAGCCGCCGCGGCGCAGGGCCGGGGCGGCTTTGAGGATCAGCCGATCAGGCTTCGAAGGGCAGCTTGACCTGACCCAGATCCTTGCGCGTTTCGACCAAGACCAGCGGGCCTTCGTCGATCACCACAGCCGGGGGACGCTCGCGCGGCACATGCACAGGCTTGGGCTCGGCAGCCATCGCAGCTTGTGCAGCAGCGATCTTGTCGGCGTCGGAGTTGACCCACTGCAGGCCCGAGGCTTCGGCCACGGCTTGCAGGGAATCAACGGCCAGGACGAATGGGGCTACGACGGGCGCAGCAACCGGTGCCGCAACAACAGGAGCGGCGACCGGTGCGGTAGCCACGACGATGGGCTCGCTGGTGGGCGCTGCCGCATGCGCAGCGGGCTCGGCAGCATCAGTATCAGTGGTGGCAGCAACTTCCGTTGCTTCCACCTGGCCATCGGCCACGCCATCACGGCGCTCACGGCGATAGCGATCACGGCTGCGGCCCCGGCCGCGGCCGTTCTCGCGGCCATGGCCTTCGCCGGTGTCATCGCCTTCGGTTTGCGCTTCGGCCTGCGCTTCGGCAGGAGCTGCAGCCTGCTCGTCGGCAGCGGCAGCGGGTGCGGCGTTCTCTTCCGCGCCTTCCACCACTTCGCCAGCCTCGTTCACGGCAGCGCCGTCTTCGCGGTTGCGACCACGGCCACCACGGCGGCGGCGGTTGCGGCCTTGGCGTTCCTCGGTGCTCGCTTCAGTTGCCTCGACGGCGGGCTGATGGCTGGTCGGCTCGACGCCTTCGGCTTGCACGTCGACAAAGGCCGGCGAGTCATGGCCCGTGGGCAGATCGAGCGCGCCTTGTGCGGCGTGCAGCGGTGCGACGACTTCCTCGTTGTTGCGCGGCGTACGTTCCTGACGCTCGCCACGTTCGCCACGATTGCGGCCACCACGTTCGCCACGCTCAGTGCGCTCACCACGCTCGGCGCGCGGCTGTTGTTCGCTGCGCTCGGGGCGGTCTTGACGCTCAGGACGCTGCTGTTCTCCCTCCGGCTTCTCAGCGCGCTCGGGGCGACGGTTGCTGCGCTCGGCGCGATCACCGCGTTCGGGACGCTCGCCACGGGCCTCTTGCGGCTTGTCGCCACGACCATTGCGGGTACCGTTGCGATCACTACGATCACCACGTTCCGAGCGCTCACCGCCACGGCCGCCGCGGCCGCCGTTGCGGCTGCCGCCATCACGCCCGCCGTCACGCCCGCCTTCGCGCTTCTTCTCGCCTTGCGCGGGCTTGGCTTGCACGGGCGCTGGGGCCGGAGCCTCGGCAGCACCGCCGCCGAACAGGCTCTTGATCCAGCCGAAGAAGCCACCGCTGGCCGGCACGGGCGCAGCCACCACGGGCGCTGCAACCACGGGCGCCTTGGCGACGGGCTCGGGCTTGGGTGCTGCGACAGGCGCGGGCATCTCGGGCAGGATGCCCTTGATGACCGGCTCCTGCTTGTTCTTCTTGTCGCCGGTGTCGCGGCGGGTGATGCCCACCTCGTCCGTCGGCTCTTCGATCATCGTGTAGCTGGCCTGCAGGTTTTCCAGACGCGGGTCGTCGTGGCGCAGGCGCTCCAGCTTGTAGTTGGGCGTTTCCAGATGACGGTTGGGCACCAGCAGCACGGTCACGCGCTGCTTCAGTTCGATCTTGGTGATCTCGGTGCGCTTCTCGTTCAGCAGGAAGCTCGTCACTTCCACCGGCACTTGCACGTGCACGGCGGCGGTGTTGTCCTTCATCGCCTCTTCCTGGACCATGCGCAGGATCTGCAGCGCCGAGGACTCGGTGTCGCGGATGTGGCCGGTGCCGTTGCAACGCGGGCAGGTGATGTGGTTGCCCTCAGACAGGGCCGGGCGCAGGCGCTGGCGGCTCAGTTCGAGCAGGCCGAACTTGCTGATCGAAGCGAACTGCACGCGGGCGCGGTCGTTGCGCAGCGCATCGCGCAGGCGCTGTTCGACTTCGCGGCGATTCTTCGACTCTTCCATGTCGATGAAGTCGACGACGATCAGGCCGCCGAGGTCGCGCAGGCGCATCTGGCGGGCGATTTCATCGGCCGCTTCGAGGTTGGTGCGGGTCGCGGTTTCCTCGATGTCGCCGCCGCGCGTGGCGCGGGCCGAGTTCACGTCTACCGAAACCAAGGCCTCGGTGTGGTCGATCACGATGGCGCCGCCCGAGGGCAGGTTGACCGTGCGGCTGTGGGCCGTTTCGATCTGGTGCTCGATCTGGAAGCGGCTGAACAGCGGCGCGTCGTCGCGGTAGCGCTTCACGCGATGGCCCTGGTCGGGCATCACGTGGTTCATGAACTGGCTGGCCTGCTCGTACAGGTCGTCCGTGTCGATCAGGATCTCGCCGATGTCAGCGGTGAAGTAATCGCGGATCGCGCGGATCACGAGCGACGACTCTTGATAGATCAGGTAGGCGCCCTTGCCACCCTTGGCCGCATCGTCGATGGCGGTCCAGAGCTTGAGCATGTAGTTCAGGTCCCACTGCAGTTCAGCAGCGGAACGGCCGATGCCGGCAGTGCGGGCGATCAGGCTCATGCCCTTGGGGTATTCGAGCTGGTCGAGGTTTTCCTTCAGCTCTTCGCGGTCCTCACCCTCGATGCGGCGCGAAACGCCACCGCCGCGCGGGTTGTTGGGCATCAGCACGAGGTAGCGGCCGGCCAGCGACACGAAAGTGGTCAGCGCTGCGCCCTTGTTGCCGCGCTCTTCCTTCTCGACCTGGACCAGCAGTTCCTGGCCTTCCTTGATCGCGTCCTTGATGCTCGCGTTCTTGACGTCCACGCCGTCACGGAAGTATTGGCGCGAGATTTCCTTGAAGGGCAGGAAACCGTGGCGGTCTTCGCCGTAGTCGACGAAGCAGGCTTCGAGCGAGGGCTCGACGCGGGTCACGACCGCCTTGTAGATATTGCCCTTGCGCTGCTCGCGGCCTTCGATTTCGGTCTCGAAGTCGAGCAGCTTCTGGCCGTCAACGATGGCGAGGCGCCGTTCTTCCGGCTGCGTCGCATTGATCAGCATGCGTTTCATAATCACTCCTCGCGCGCCACGAGCCGATTGACGGCCTCAGGCGCGCAACATCACACCAGCCGGCTTCAATATGAAACCGGCCTTGCCAGATGCACGGGCAATGGAGGAGAACCGAGGAAGGAATCGCCCTGGACTGACCTTGATCGGCGGATTGCCGCGAGGGGTCAGCGTTGGCGCGTGCGACCGGGCAGTTGAGGCAGCAGGAGCGCCGATTCCTGAACGCGCTCTTGGCGCGGCCCGACCACGGCCGCAGGGCGACGCGGCATCAAGCCGGGGTCGCGCGGGCAGGCGGTGGGGGTGGGGAATTGATCGGGGCTCATCCGCTTCGAGTCTGCTGGACGCTGGCAGAAGGCCTTGTAGAAAGCCTTCCGCCGTGAAACCTTATTCGTTGCCCGTCGGATTCCATTTTCTGGAATCCACCTGGGCGTGGTTCGCTCTTCATTGCTCTGCCGCGCCAGCCGGGCCACTGCCGGATCACTTGGGGATCCGGCCCGAAACCGCAAAGCCGCGCGTTGCATCACCCTTTTGTGATGCGGCCTTCGGAACATTCCGAGGCCCGCATCCCACCTCACACCGCCGTGCCTCAACCGGGGTTAGCCAGCTAAAATCTGAAAAATCAAACACTTACGGCGTGAATGTGGTCAGCAACATTATAGGGGGGAAAGGCCAGGCAAAAAACGCCGGCAAAACCCCAGGCACGGCTGAAGCCCCAGCGACCACGCCACCGGCTCCTGCAGTCCGACGGGTCACCATTGACGAAGGTTCGGCCGGGCAGCGGCTGGACAACTTCCTGCTGCGTGAGCTCAAGGGCGTGCCCAAGACCCATGTCTACCGGGTGATCCGCGCTGGCGAGGTGCGCGTCAACAAGGGTCGGGCGCAGGCCGACACCCGGCTGGAACTGGGCGACGAGGTGCGCGTGCCGCCGGTTCGCTTGCCCGAACGGGTGTCCGTCGAGAAGGCCAGTTATGTGCCGGCACGCGAATTCCCCGTCCTCTTTGAAGACGATCACTTTGTTGCCATCAACAAGCCGGCCGGGGTGGCCGTGCATGGCGGCTCGGGCGTGAGCTTTGGCGTGATCGAGCAGTTGCGGCAGGCTCGCCCGCAGGCCAAGTTCCTGGAACTGGTGCACCGGCTGGACAAGGAGACCTCCGGTCTGCTGCTGGTGGCCAAGAAGCGCAGTGCGCTGGTCCATCTGCAAGACCAATTCCGCGAGCGGGAAACCGGCAAGACCTACGCGGCGCTGGTGATCGGCGCCTGGCCTGCCAACAAGAAGGTGATCGACGTGCCTCTGCTCAAGTTCATCGGCGGCGATGGCGAGCGCTGGGTGAGAGCGGTCGAGAACTCGCATGACCCGCAGGCCGAACAGGCCAAGCGCTCGATCAGTCTGGTGCGCGTAGCAAAAAGCTTTGCAGCGCATACGCTGGTGGATGTGACCATCAAGACCGGCCGCACCCACCAGATCCGCGTCCACCTGGCCCATGCCGGCCACCCCATCGTGGGCGACCCCAAGTACGGCGATTTCGAAGCCAACCGGCTGATGGCGCGCGGCGAGCTCAAGTTCGACCGCATGTTCCTGCATGCCAAGCGCCTGCAATTCACCCATCCGGCCAGCGGCGAAACCATCGAGCTGCTGGCGCCGCTGCCGCCCGAGTGCGAAGCCTTGTTGATGAAGAAGTTATGAGACCCCAGCAGTTCGACCTGATCGCCTTCGACTGGGATGGCACGCTGTTCGATTCCACCGCCTTGATCACGCGCTGCATCCAGAACGCGGCGGCGGACCTGGGCTACGAGCGGCCATCCGACAAGGCAGCCAGTTACGTGATCGGCCTGCAATTGGCCGCCGGCCTGGCCCATGCCGTTCCCCAGTTGCCTCCTGAGCGCTACGCCGAGATGGGCGCGCGCTATCGGCACCACTACCTTGCGGCCCAGCACGAAGTGGTACTGTTTGAAGGAACACGCGAGATGCTGCAATCGCTGAAGGACCGGCACCACTGGCTGACCGTCGCCACCGGCAAGCCGCGCCGTGGCCTGAATGCAGCTCTGGAGCAAGCGGAGCTGACCGCCATGTTCGACGGCAGCCGCTGCGCCGACGAGACCGCCGGCAAGCCGCATCCGCAGATGCTGCTCGCGCTGATGCGCGAATTTGGCGCCGAGCCCGAGCGCACGCTGATGATCGGCGACACCACCCATGACCTGCAGATGGCGGCCAATGCCGGCGTCCCCTGCGTGGGCGTGAGCTACGGCGCGCATGATCACGAGAGTTTTGACGAGTTCAAGCCCCTGCACATTGCCCATTCGATGGCCGAGCTCCACCACTGGCTTCTCCAAAATGCCTGATGACGAACCCAAGCCCCAGCCCTTGTGCGCGTCGAGCGAGTTGGAGGAGCGCGGCAAGGCCCACAGCTTCGACGTGCTGCAATGGCGCCAGCCGGCGCGCGCGTTTGCCCTTCGATTTGACGGACATGTGGTCGCCTACCTGAACCGCTGCGCCCACGTGCCGACCGAGATGGATTGGCAGGAGGGCGAGTTCCTCGACAGCGACAAGCGCTTCATCATGTGCAGCATCCACGGCGCCGTGTACGACCCGCTGACCGGCCGCTGTGTGACCGGCATGTGCGGCCGCATCGGCCTGACCAAGATCGAAGTGCAGGAGCGGGAAGGCCAGGTGTATTGGTATCCTTCCCGCGACACACGCCCCGTATTTGAAGATTGAATCCCATGAGTACCGACGAACCTTTGCCGCCGCCCATTCCCGATCCCGTGCCAGAAGTTGCGGCGGCGCAGGCAGCTCCGGCGCCCGCGGCTGCCGTACGTCCGGCCTACGAGGCCACGCTGGAGCAGTTCGCCCGCGAGTACCTGCGCGAGCGCCGCATCGAGCGTCGCTGGCGGCTCTTCTATCGCCTGTTCTGGCTGCTTCTGTTTGCTGCCGTGTTGTGGGCGGTGCTGGTACCGCACAACCGCATGAGCACGCCCTCGACGCCGCACACGGCCCTGATCGAGGTGCGCGGCGAAATCGCTGAAGATACCGATGCCAGCGCCGAACTCATCGTCGCAGCGCTGAAAGATGCCTTCGCCGAACCCGGCGCGCAAGCCATCGTGATGCGCTTCAACTCGCCCGGCGGCAGCCCGGTGCAGGCCGGCATCGTCAACGACGAGATCAACCGCCTGCGCAGCCAGTATCACAAGAAGGTCTACGCGGTCTGCGAGGAAATCTGTGCCTCGGGCGCCTATTACATGGCGGCCGCGGCGGACGAGATCTACGTGGACAAGGCCTCGGTGGTCGGCTCCATCGGCGTGCTGATGGACGGCTTCGGCTTCACCGGCCTGATGGAGAAGTACGGGGTCGAACGCCGCCTGCTGACCGCGGGCTCCAACAAGGGCATGCTCGACCCCTTCTCGCCCTTGCCGGCCAAGCAGCGCGCCTATGCGCAGGCCATGTTGGACCAGATCCACCAGCAGTTCATCGACGTGGTGCGCGAAGGCCGCGGCAAGCGCCTGAAGGAAACGCCGGAGACCTTCACCGGCCTGTTCTGGAACGGGGAAGAAGCCATCAAGATGGGCCTGGCCGACGACTACGGCAACCTTGATTACGTCGCCCGCGAGGTGATCAAGGCCGAGGACGTGATCGACTACACCCCGCGCGACAACATGGCCGAGCGACTGGCCAAGCGTTTCGGTGCCGCCATGGGCGAAAGCGCCGTCAAGACGCTGCGCAGCCTGCCGTCGATTCACTGAGGCTGCGCTGAAATGTGGCGTTATGGCGCGTTGCTGCTGGCACTGTGCGCGTCTACCCAGGCGCTGGCGCAACTGCCCACGCTGAGCCTTGAGTCTCTGCCGCGCCCGGCCACGCCGCCGGCCGAGATCGGCCCTGTCGTACCGGCCCAGGTGGAGCGTTGGCGCCAGGAGGGTGAGGCCGCCGAGAACGGCGACGGCCAGCCGCGCGACGCGGTGCTGGCCGCCCAGCTCTATTGCCGTGCCGCGCGTTATGGCGACGCCATCGCCCAATACAACCTGGCCTGGATGCTGACCAATGGCCGAGGCATCCGGCGCAACGATGCCGAGGCCGCGCATCTCTTTGCCGCTGCCGCCGAGCAGGGCCTGGTGCAGGCCGAGAACATGGCCAAGGCGCTGGGCACGCCGATGGGGCCGCCGCCGGCCTGCCTGCGTCCGCCCGAGGCCGACGCGCCGCCCAAGCCCGCGCCGCTCAAGAGCGCCCGGGCGTCGGGCTTCGTCGATCTGCCGCCGCCGGCCAATGCGCCGGCCGTCATCGTCCGCTTCGTCAATATGCTGGCGCCGGACTACAAGCTCTCGCCCACGCTGGTGCTGGCCTTGATGGCGACCGAATCCAATTTCGACGCGCTGGCCGTCTCGCCCAAGAACGCACAGGGCCTGATGCAGTTGCTGCCCGACACGGCATTGCGTTTCAAGGTCACCAAGCTCTCAGACCCGGCACAGAACATCCGCGGCGGCATGGCCTACCTGCGCTGGCTGCTGGCCTATTACCAGGGCGATCTGCCGCTTGTGCTGGCGGCGTACAACTCGGGCGAGAAGGCGGTGGACCGCTACCGCGGCGTGCCGCCCTATGCCGAGACGCGCAACTATGTGCGCCTGATCATGGCGCGAATGGCGGGGCAGAACTGGCATCCGTTCGATGCCTCCGTCACCGAGCCTTCGCCGCTGATGAAAGCGCACTGAGAACAGTTCGTATGCAGAGTGGGCGAGCGCGGCTTTTTTCTCAGCGCGGCGCTCGACTCGGCTCACAATGCAGCCAGCCAAACAAAGGAGCGAGCGATGAAGGGCGACGCCAAGGTTCTCGAGTTTCTCAACGCGCAGCTGAAGAACGAGCTCACGGCCATCAACCAGTATTTCCTGCATGCCCGTATGCTCAAGAACTGGGGCCTGGAAAAGCTGGCCAAGCATGAGTACGAGGAATCCATCGAGGAGATGAAGCACGCCGACAAGCTGATCGAGCGCATCCTCACCCTCGAAGGCCTGCCCAATCTTCAGGACCTGGGCAAGCTCTACATCGGCGAGAACGCGGTCGAGACCCTGCACTGCGATCTGCGCGTGGAGATGGGTTCGCACCCGGTGCTCAAGGACGCCATCGCCCACTGCGAGAGCGTGCGCGACTACGTCTCGCGCGAAATCCTCGAAGACATCCTCAGCGACACCGAGGCCCACATCGACCATCTGGAAACCCAGATCGATCTGGTCGCCCAGCTCGGTGAGCAGAACTGGCTCCAGTCCCAGATGAGCTGAGCCCGGATACCCGGAGCAATTTCCGGGTATTGAGAAGTGTTCGTATTTGCGTTACAGTGGAGGCTCTTCAGCCCTTTTGCTGTCACGCCCCATGATCGTCTGCCTCTGCCACCGAGTCTCCGACCGCGACATCCGCCGCAGCGTCGAGTCGGGCGTGAGCAATTTTGAAGTGCTGCAGGACGAGACCCTGGTGGGTGCGGGCTGCGGCTGCTGCCTGGAGTGCGCGCAGGAGTTGTTTGACGAGGCGCGTGCTAACTGCTCGGTTCAGCGGCAGGAACGCAAGGTCATCTCGCTGGTTCCCGCTACGGCCTGAGTTCAGGCCTTCAGCAGGCCTTTGGTCTCGATGAAGGCGATGACCTCGGCCAATCCCGCGCCGGTCTTCAGATTGCTCATCACGAAAGGCCGGTTGGGCCGCATGCGCCGCGTGTCGGCTTCCATCACGTCCAGATTGGCACCCACATGGGGCGCCAAGTCGGTCTTGTTGATCACGAAGAGGTCGCTCTTGGTGATGCCGGGGCCGCCCTTGCGCGGGATTTTCTCGCCCGCGGCCACGTCGATCACGTAGATCGTCAGGTCCGACAGCTCCGGGCTGAAGGTGGCCGCGAGGTTGTCGCCGCCGGATTCGATGAAGACGATGTCGGCATCAGGGTAGAGACCCAGCATGCGGTCCACTGCTTCCAGGTTGATGGAGGCGTCCTCGCGGATGGCGGTGTGAGGGCAGCCGCCCGTCTCCACACCCATGATGCGCTCGGGCTCCAGCGCACCGGCCACTGTCAGGAGGCGCTGGTCTTCCTTGGTGTAGATGTCATTGGTGACGACCACCAGGTCGTAGCGCTCGCGCAAGGCCTTGCACAGCACTTCTACCAGCGTCGTCTTGCCCGAACCCACCGGCCCGCCCACGCCCACGCGCAAAGGGGGCAGGGTCTTGGTGCGATGGGGAATCGTGTGGAGGCTCATGGATGCAGGTTTTGTCAGTCTATGCATGAGCCTAGCAAATTCGGGGCCGCTCCAATGAAAACAAACCCGCCAGGGGCCGGGCCCGAGGCGGGTTGAACAGGGAAGCGGAAGCTGTTTACTTGGAGGCCGCGGCAGCCGGTGCGGCTGCGGCTGCCTTGGCCGCCTTGGCATGGTGCTTGTGCGCATGCTTGGCGGGAGCCGAAGCAGCAGCGGCTGGTGCAGCGGGAGTGGCAGGAGCAGCCGGTGCATCGGCGGCCATGGCAACACCGGCGCTCAGGGCCAGCAGGGCAGGGATCAGGGCGGTCTTGATTGCGTTCATGGGGTCGGTTCCTCCAAGGTTTGCGAAAGTGCCCTGGTTCAACGGGGACACAAATCTCAACGTTGACCCTCAGAAAAAGCTTTGCATAGCGTTACACAATGGGTCATCTTTGGATGAGGAGACGCAAGGTGGCTGGCAACCCGACAAGCTTCAACTGGCGTAGCGCCTACCCGAGCGTACGCAGCCCGCTGTTCGCGCGCAACATCGTCTCCACCTCGCATCCGCTGGCGGCGCAGGCGGGTCTGGCCTTGCTGGCCCGCGGCGGCAATGCGGTCGATGCGGCGATCGCCGCGGCGGCCTGCATGACGCTGGTCGAACCCTGCAGCAACGGCCTCGGATCGGACGCCTTCGCCATCCTCTGGGATGGCCAGCAACTGCATGGCCTCAACGCCTCGGGCCACGCACCGGCGGCCTGGACGCGCGAGCATTTCCTCAAGACTTACGGTGCTGACCAGAAGGCGCCGCCCAAGCGCGGCTGGGGCGGCGTCACCGTGCCCGGCGCGGTGGCCGGCTGGATGGCCTTGAGCGAGCGCTTCGGCAAGCTGCCCTTTGAAGACCTGATGGCGCCCGCCATCCACATTGCCGAACGCGGCTATGCCGTGCCGGTGATCGTGCAGAGCAAATGGGCCATGGCCGCAGCCCTGCCCGATCTGACCAGCCAGCCCGGCTTTGCCCAAGCCTTTCTGCCAAGAGGCCGTGCGCCCGAGGTGGGCGAGCTGTTCCGCTTTACCGACGCCGCGCGCACGCTGCGCCTGATCGCCGAAACCCGCGGCGAAGCCTTCTATCGCGGTGAGGTGGCCGAGGCCATCGCCGCCTTTGCGCGCGCCACCGGCGGCGCGATGACGGCGGCCGATCTGGCGGCCTATCGGCCCGAGTGGGTCGGCACGATCTCGCAGGATTACGCCGGCCACGCCCTGCATGAGATCCCACCGAGCGGCCAGGGCATTGCCGCGCTGGTCGCGCTGGGCATCCTCAAGCACGTGGATCATCAAGACCTTCCGGTGGACAGCACCGCGGCCCAGCATCTGCAGATCGAGGCCATGAAGCTGGCCTTCGCCGATGTGTACCGTTATGTGGGCGACCCGCGCAGCATGAGCGTCAAGGTCGATGAGATGCTGGATGCCGGCTATCTGGCCGAACGCGCCCGGCTGATCGACCCACGCCGTGCCCAGGATTTCAAGGCCGGCAACCCGGTCAAGGGCGGCACCATCTACCTGACCGCGGCCGACGAGAGCGGCATGATGGTCAGCTTCATCCAGAGCAACTACATGGGCTTCGGCTCAGGGCTCGTGGTACCGGGCTACGGCGTCTCGCTGCAGAACCGCGGCCACTGCTTCACGCTCGAGCAAGGCCATGCCAACTGCGTGGCACCGGGCAAGAAGCCTTTCCACACCATCATCCCGGCCTTCCTGATGAAGGACGGTCAGCCGCAGATGAGCTTTGGCGTGATGGGCGGGAATATGCAGCCGCAAGGCCACATGCAGACCCTGATCCGCATGCTCGACCATGGCCAACAGCCGCAGGCTGCCTGCGATGCGCCGCGCTGGCGCTTCAACGAGGGCCTGTCCATCAATGTGGAGCCGCACATGCTGGCCGAGACCATCGATGGCCTGCGCGCGCTGGGCCATCAGATCGGCGACATCCATGACAGCTACCAGGACTTCGGCGCCGGCCAGTTCATCTGGCGGCTCGGTGACACGCGAACCGAAGGTTACGTGGCAGCCAGCGACCCGCGGCGCGACGGCGCTGCAGTGGGTTGGTGAAACTTTTGTCATCCGGTGGGGGCCTTGATAACATCGGGGCTTCCCTTCAAGACGCCATGACCAAGCTGCTCGACCGCACCCGACCTTGATCCCAAGGTCCCCCGCACCCGCCGTGGGTGCCGCACCGTGCCGTCCGAAGCTTGGAGAACTCCGATGTATTCGCTCTTGCGAACCTGGCGTGATCGCTTTTTTGGCCTGATCCGCCTGCCCCCCGAAGACCTGCTGCGCAACGCCATCTACCGGCGCTTGTGGAGCTCCATCCTGATCAGCTCGTTGGGTGCGCAGATCACCATGCTGGCGCTGCCCCTGTCGGCGGCCGTGCTGCTGCATGCCTCGCCGACGCAGATGGGCCTGCTCACCTCGATGGAGATCGCGCCCTTCGTGCTGTTCTCGCTGCCCTCGGGCGTGTGGCTGGACCGCGTGCGCAAGCTGCCGGTCTATGTGATCGGCGAGGCCACGCTCGGGCTGGCCATCCTGACGGTGCCGCTGGCCGCCTACCTGAACTGGCTGGGCATGGGCTGGCTCTATGTCGTGGCCTTTGTGCTGGGCATGGTCAACACCACCTCGGGCAGCGCCGCGCAGATCGTGCTCACCCAAGTGGTGGGCCGTGAACGGCTGGTGGAAGCCCATGCCAAGAACGCGCTGGCCTCGTCAGGCGCTGAAGTGGCCGGGCCGGGTGTCGCCGGCATGCTGATCAAGCTGGTCGGAGCGCCCATGGCCATGGCGGTGGACGGGCTGCTGGTGCTGACTTCGGCCCTCATCCTGCGCGGCGTGCGCGTGCAGGAGCAGTTGCACAAGACGACGGGCAAGGAGTTCTGGCGCGACATGAAGGAAGGCCTCGTCTTCGTTCGCCAGCGCGCGCTCTTGGTGAGCCTCGCCTGTGCCGTGGGTGGCTGGCAGTTCTGCAACCAGTCGGCGCAGGTGGTGCAGATCCTCTACGCCACGCGCAGCCTCGGGCTCTCGGGTCAGACCGTGGGCCTTTGCTATGTGGCGCTGGGCGCGGGCACGGTGCTGGCCAGCGTGTTCGGCCACCGCGTCAGCCGCAGGCTCGGGCCCGGGCCCTGCCTGGTGGCCGGCATTGGCGTGAGTGGCGTGGGCTGGTTGCTCTTGCCGCTGCTGCCGGCCAATGCCTGGGGCGTGGCGGGCTTTGCCTTCATGCTCTTCACCTTCGGCGTGGGTGCGGTGCTCATCTTCATCAACTTCCTCTCGCTGCGCCAATCGGTCACGCCGGCGCCCATGCTGGGCCGCATGACCAGCACCATGCGCTGGCTGATCCTGATCCCGGCCGGCCCCGGCGCGCTGGTGGGCGGCTGGCTGGGCGAGCATGTGAGCCTGCGTTCCTCGCTGGCGCTTGCCGGCGTTTGCGCGCTGAGCCTGAGCTTCATCGCCTGGCGGCATCCCGTGATCCGCCGCGTGCGTGAGCTGCCGAAGATTGCCGATCAGTCGCCGGTGGGCGCTTGATGAACATGGACCCGATCCTGATCGAGGTGCCCGAGGCGATCCATACCGAACGCTTGCTGATCGCCGCGCCGCGTGCCGGCCTCGGGCCGATGATGAGCCTGGCCGTCGCCGAGACCTTTGGTGCGCTCAATCTGTGGATGCCCTGGGCCGCGCAGGTCCCATCCATCGAGGAGAGCGAAGCCGTGGTGCGCCGTCAACTGGCCGACTTCATCCTGCGCAAGGATCTGCCCTACCAGTTCTACGACCGCGAACCCGAAGGCCGCCGCCTGCTGGGCGGCACCGGCCTGCACCGCATCGACTGGGCCGCGCGGCGCTTCGAGATCGGCTACTGGGTGCGATCGTCAGCTGAAGGCAAAGGTTATGTCTCGGAGGCCGTGCGCGGTCTTGTCGGGATGGCTTTCAGCCAATTGCAGGCGCGTCGCGTCGAGATCCGCATGGACGAGAGCAATGTGCGCAGCCGCGCCGTGGCAGAACGCTGCGGGTTCGAGCTGGAGGCGGTGCTGAAGAACGATAGCCTCACGCCGGCCGGCGAGCCGCGCAATACCTGCGTCTACGTCAGGCTGGCTTGAACCTGTCCACGGCGTCGGTGATCAAGCCGTCGATGCCATGCTCGATCAACCACTGAGCGCGTTCGGCGTCATTGACGGTGTAGACCAGCGCCTTCATGCCGGCGCCGTGGATGGCTGCGAGCGTGGCTTCATCCATCAGCGGATGGTGCGTGACCACGGCCACGCAGCCGAGGCCTTGAGCTTGCGCGAGCCAACCGGGCTTGAGTGCGTCGAGCAGCAAGGCGCGCGGCAGCTCGGGCGCAGTTTCGGCTGCGCCCATCAGGGCTTCAATCTGGAAGCTGCTCATCAGCGGCGGCGTGTGACCGGCCCACAGGCGCGCAGCCTCTCGTGCGGCGACCTGGCCGGTGCGCAGCTCGGTGCCCGGCGTGGGCTTGATCTCGAGATTGATCGTGCAGCCCTCGGCGATGCAGAACGCGGCGATCTGCGCGAGCGTGGGCAGGGGCTCGCCCTTGAACGGCGCGCTGTGCCAGCTGCCGGCATCGAGTTTTGCAAGTTCTGACCAGGGCTTGTCGCCTGCCGTGCCATGGCCTGAGGTGGTGCGTTCCAGCACGGCGTCGTGCATCAGGAAGGGCACTTCATCACTGGAGAGCTTCACGTCGCACTCGAAGGCGCGGAAGCCGAAGGAATGGCCAAGGCGGAAGGACGCGAGCGTGTTCTCGGGCGCCAGCTTGCCGGCGCCGCGATGGGCGATCCACAGGGGATAGGGCCAGTCGTTCATGTTTTGTTCACTCCACACGTTGCTGGGTGGCGGGGTCGAACCAGTGCAGCTGCGCGGCTTGCACCTGCAGCGTGCTGCCCGGCGCGGGCGCTGCATCGGTGCCGGCAATGCGCAAGGTGAAGGGCGCATCGGCCAGGCGACCGTAGACCAGGCGCTCGGCGCCGAGCATCTCGGTCACATCAACCTGCAGCGGCCAGCCGCCGTTGGCTTGCGCAGCGTGCTCGGGCCGCAGGCCCAGGACCAGTTCGCCTTCTCGCGGCGCGGGTGCGGGTAAATCAAGCGTTAGCCCACCGACCGTGAACTGTCGGCCCTGCGCGCGGCCCTTCAGCAGATTCATCGGCGGTGCGCCGATGAAGCCGGCGACGAAGGTGGTGGCCGGCGTGCCATAGACCTCGTCCGGCGTGCCGATCTGCTCGATGCGGCCGGCGTTCATCACGATGATGCGCTGCGCGAGCGTCATCGCTTCCACCTGGTCATGCGTGACGAAGAGCGAAGTCACACCGAGGTTGCGGTGCAGCTTCTGGATCTCCAGCCGCGTCTGCACGCGCAGCTTGGCGTCAAGGTTGGAGAGCGGTTCGTCGAACAAAAAGGCTTGCGGTTCGCGCACGATGGCGCGGCCCATGGCGACGCGCTGGCGCTGGCCGCCGGAGAGCTCGCGCGGCTTGCGCTTGAGCAGATGGCCGAGCTCGAGGATCGCGGCGGCGCGGTCCACGCGTTCACGGATCTTCTCGGGCGAGAGCTTGCGCAGCTTCAAGCCGTAAGCCATGTTGTCGAACACGCTCATGTGCGGATAGAGCGCGTAGTTCTGGAACACCATGGCGATGTCGCGCTCGGCCGGTTCCACCTCGTTGACGACGCGCCCGCCGATGGCGATCTCGCCGCCGCTGATCTCTTCCAGCCCCGCCACCATGCGCAGCAGCGTGGACTTGCCGCAGCCCGAGGGGCCGACGATGACGATGAACTCGCCGTCCGCGATCTCGGCGCTGACGCCATGGATCACCGGATTGGCCTTGGCGCCCGAGCCGTATTGCTTGAGGACCTGACGCAGGGAAATGCTTGCCATGAGATGTTTCTTTTCTCTTCTATTTTTCCGAATCGACCAGGCCCTTGACGAACCAGCGCTGCATCAGCATCACCACCAGCGCGGGCGGGATCATGGCCAGCAGGGCCGTCGCCATGACGACGTTCCACTCGGTGTAGGACTCGCCCGCGATCAGGCGGCGGATGCCCAGCATGATCGGGTACATGTTCTCGCTCGTGGTGACGAGCAGCGGCCAGAGGTACTGGTTCCAGCCGTAGATGAACTGGATGACGAAGAGCGCGGCGATGCTCGTGGTGGACAGCGGCAGCAGCACGTCGCGCAGGAAGCGCATCGGCGAGGCGCCATCGATGCGCGAGGCCTCCACCAACTCATCCGGCACGGTCATGAAGAACTGGCGGAACAAAAAGGTGGCCGTGGCCGAGGCGATCAGCGGCAGGCTCAGGCCCGCGTAGCTGTCGAGCAGGCCGAGGTTGGCGACGACCTGGTAGGTCGGGCCGATGCGCACCTCCACCGGCAGCATCAGCGTCACGAAGATCGACCAGAACACGAAGCGCCGGAACGGGAAGCGGAAGTACACGATCGCGAAGGCCGAAAGCAGCGAGATCGTGATCTTGCCCAGCGCGATCAGCAGGGTGCTGATCAGGCTGATGCGCAGCATCGGCAGGGCCGAGGGGAGGGTGCTGCCCATGGCGCTCTTGCCGCCGAAGAGCACGAGCTGCCAGGTCTCGGCGCCATGGCCGCCGGGCAGCAGCGAGATCGGTGAGGACTGCGCGATCTGCTGGGCCGATTGCGTGGAGGCAATGATCGTCAGGTAGATCGGGAAGCCGACGATCAGCACGCCGAGGATCAGCGTGACATGGGCGAGCAAGGTGAGGAGCGGGCGGCGTTCGACCATTTCAGTACGTCACCTTCTTTTCGACGAAGCGGAACTGCAGCACCGTCAGCCCGATCACGACCGCCATCAGCACCACCGACTGCGCGGCCGAACCGCCCAGATCCATCGCCTTGAAGCCGTCGTAGTAGACCTTGTAGACCAGGATGGCCGTGTCCTTGCCCGGCCCGCCATGCGTGGTGGCATCGACGATGGCGAAGGTGTCGAAGAAGGCATAGACCATGTTGATGACGAGCAGGAAGAAGCTCGTCGGCGACAGCATCGGCAGGGTGATGGTGCGGAAGCGATGCCAGGGGCCGGCGCCGTCGATGGCGGCGGCTTCGATCAGCGATTTGGGAATCGACTGCAGGCCGGCCAGGAAGAACAGGAAGTTGTAGGAGAGCTGCTTCCACACGGCGGCCACGACGATCAACGCCAGCGCATGGCGCGCGTTGAGCAGCGGGTTCCATTCCATGCCGAGCCAGTCGAGCGCATGCGCCACGATGCCCATGCCCGGCGCGAACATGAAGAACCACAGCACGCCGGCCACCGCGGGCGCCACGGCATAGGGCCAGATCAGCAGCGTGCGGTACCAGCGCGAACCGCGCAGCACGCGCTGCGCCATGCAGGCCAGCAGCAGCGCGAGCACAAGTCCGCTGCCGGCCACCAGCAGCGCGAACCACAGGCTCAGTCGCAGCGAGGCGAGGTAGTCGCCATCGGCAAACAGCGCGCGGAAGTTGTCCAGACCGACCCAATCGACCGAGGCGCCGAAGGCATCCTGCTGCTGCAGCGCCTGCATCAGCGCCTGGCCGGCGGGCCAGAAGAAGAACACGCTGACCACGGCCAGCTGCGGCGCCAGCAGCAGCCAGGGCAACCAGCCCGAGCGGAAGGTGACGCGCTTGCCGACGCTCATCAGCGGTTCTGCTTCTGGAACTTTTCGAGCAGCTCGTTGCCGAGCTTGACCGAATCGTCGAGCGCCTGCTTGGCCGTCTTCTTGCCGGCCCAGACCTGTTCCAACTGCTCGTCTTCGATGGTGCGGATCTGCACGTAGTTGCCCAGGCGCAGACCGCGCGAAGTGGCCGTGGTCTTGCGGATCATCTGCTCCACGGCGATGTCGGTGCCGGGGTTTTCCTTGTAATAGCCGCTCTTGTTCGTCAGCTCGTAGGCCGCCTTGGTGACGGGCAGGTAGCCGGTGCGCTGGTGGCTGGCCGCGGCAACCTCGGGCTTGGCCAGATAGGCGAGGAAGGCGGCCACGCCCTTGTACTCGGCCGGCTTGTGGCCCGACATCACCCACAGGCTGGCGCCGCCGATGATGGTGTTCTGCGGCGCGCCGGGCACGTCGTGGTAGTAGGGCAGGGGGGCGATGCCGAAGGCGAACTTGCCGTTGCGCTTGGCGATGCCGTAGACCGAGCTGGACCCGATCACCATGGCGCACTCGCCGGCGATGAAGGGCGCGTCGGGCGCATTGCCGCGGCCCTTGTAGACGAACAGGCCCTGGCGCGCCATGTTGGCGAGATTCTCGATATGGCGCACGTGCAGCGGGCTGTTGAAGACCAGCCGCGCGGCCGGGCCGCCAAAGCCGTTGCCCAGCGTGGCGAACTCGACGTTGTGCCAGGTCGAGAAACTCTCCAGCTGCGTCCAGCCCTGCCAGCTCGTGGTGAACGGGCACTTGCTGCCGGCGGCTTTGAGCTTGGCGGCGTCCAGCGCCACGTCGGTCCAGGTCAGCGGAGGCTTGTTCGGGTCCAGGCCGGCGGCCTTGAAGGCGTCCTTGTTGTAGAACAACACGGTGGTCGAGCTGTTGAAGGGGAAGGAGAGCATCTGCCCGTTCGGCGCCGTGTAGTAGCCGGCCACGGCGGGCACATAGGCATCGGTGTCGAACTTGATGCTGGCTTCCTTCATCACCTCGCCGACCGGCTTGATCGCGCCGTGGCTGGCCATCATGGTGGCGGTGCCCACTTCGAAGACCTGCAGCAGCGCGGGCGCATTGCCGGCGCGGTAGGCGGCGATGGCGGCCGTCATGGACTCGTCGTAGCTGCCCTTGTAGGTGGGCACGATCTTGTAGTCCTTCTGGCTGGCGTTGAAGTCCTTGGCGAGGTCATTGACCCATTCGCCGAGGGCTCCGCCCATGGAGTGCCACCACTGGATTTCGGTCTGGGCCTGGGCGTTGGTGCTAACGCCGAGGTTCAGCAGCAGGGCGGCCATGACCGATGTCAGGGGTGCGAAGAATCTTGCCTTCATAAATGTCCTTTGCTCCGGTGTCTCTGCCGGGTCAGGTTTCAAAGGGGGGCCAGCTTATGGACTGATTGTGACGGTCCGCTGACTGGAATGCCCTCAGGACGGGTCCAGGGTTCTCCCTGGGGTAGCATCTGTCCCTTCGACGACCGCCCGCTCGCTCTCCATATCCAGGTGGAGTTGGCAGGGCTGCCTAGGCGGCTGCCGCTACCGCGTGCACGCCCAGCTTCCCCTTGGTCTGCTTGCTCCCGCTGCTCCCGATCCCAGGCTGCCATGAACGCACCGCATCCCTTGATGCCCATCGACGCCAAGCTGGACCACGCGCCGCCCCGCCTGCGCGAGATCCCGTACAACTACACCTCGTTTTCCGACCGCGAAATCGTCATCCGCCTGCTCGGTGCGCCGGCCTGGGAGGTGCTGAACCAGCTGCGCCAGGAGCGCCGCACGGGCCGCTCGGCCCGCATGCTCTACGAGGTGCTGGGCGACATCTGGGTGGTGCAGCGCAACCCCTATCTGCAGGACGACCTGCTCGACAACCCGAGGCGCCGCAAGCTGCTGATCGAGGCGCTGGAACACCGTCTGCACGAGGTGCAGCGCCGCCGCGATCCGGCTGCCGATGCGCAGCGCGATGCCTTGGTGGGCGAGCTGCTGACCGCCGCGCGTGCCGCGGTGCAGCGCTTTGCCAAGGGCTTTGCCGACACCTACGACCTGCGGCGCCGTGCAGCCAGGCAGTTAGGCAAGCACACCGCCAAGGACAACATCAAGTTCGACGGCCTCTCACGCGTCTCGCACGTGACCGACGCGACCGACTGGCGGGTCGAGTACCCGTTCGTGGTGCTGACGCCCGACACCGAGGCCGAGATGGCCCAACTGGTCAAGGACTGCATCGAGCTCGGCCTGACCATCATCCCGCGTGGCGGCGGCACCGGCTATACCGGCGGCGCCGTGCCGCTGGTGTGGAACTCGGCCGTCATCAACACCGAGAAGCTCGAAGCGCTGCGTGGCGTGGAGCTGATCGAGCTGCCTGGCGTGGACAAGCCGGTGGCGACCATCTTTAGCGAAGCCGGCGTGGTGACGCAGCGCGTGGCCGACCTCGCTGAAGAGCACGGTTATGTTTTTGCGGTCGACCCGACCTCGGCCGAGGCCTCCTGCGTGGGCGGCAACGTGGCCATGAACGCCGGCGGCAAGAAGGCCGTGCTGTGGGGCACGGCGCTGGACAACCTCGCCAGCTGGCGCATGGTGACGCCCGACGCCAAGTGGCTGGACGTCATTCGTCTGAACCACAACCTCGGCAAGATCCATGACGTGGAGATGGCGAGCTTCGAGCTGCGCTATTTCGACGCCACGGGCAAGAAGCTGGAGAAGACCGAGCGGCTCGACATCCCGGGCTCCACCTTCCGCAAGGAAGGCCTGGGCAAGGACGTGACGGACAAGTTCCTGGCCGGCCTGCCGGGCATCCAGAAAGAGGGCTGCGACGGCCTGATCACCAGCTGCCGCTGGATCGTGCACAAAATGCCGGCCCATGTGCGCACGGTCTGCCTGGAGTTCTTCGGCAACCCCAAGGACTGCGTGCCGTCGATTGTGGACATCAAGGACTTCATGTTCGAGGAGGCCAAGCGCCCGGGCGGCGCGATCCTGGCTGGCCTGGAGCATCTGGACGACCGCTACCTGAAGGCCGTGGGCTACACGACCAAGAGCAAGCGCGGCGGCCTGCCGAAGATGGTGCTGGTGGGCGATATCGTCGGCGACGACGCCGATGCGGTGGCGCGCGCCACCTCGGAAGTTGTGCGGCTGGCGAATGGCCGCAGCGGCGAAGGCTTCATCGCTGTGAGCGCCGATGCGCGCAAGAAGTTCTGGCTGGACCGCAAGCGCACGGCCGCGATCTCGCGCCACACCAATGCCTTCAAGGTCAACGAGGACGTGGTGATCCCGCTGCCGCGCATGGGCGAGTACACGCTGGGCATCGAGCGCATCAACATCGAGCTGAGCCTGCGCAACAAGTTGGCGCTGGTGGACGCATTGCAGGCCTTCTTTGCCAAGGGCAATCTGCCGCTGGGCAAGGCGGACGACGCGAACGAGATCCCCAGCGCTGAACTGCTGGAGGACCGCGTCGCCCAGGCCGCAGCGCTACTCACCGAGGTGGGCGATCTATGGCGCGGCTGGCTGCAGGGCCTGGACCAGCAGTACTTCGACGGGCTGCAGGATCATTCGCTGCGCGCCTCGTGGAAGACGCAGATCCTCAAGCCGCTGCAGACCAGCATCTTCGCCGGTGCCGCCTTTGCCCCGCTGATCGAGGAGTGCAAGCGCATCCACAAGGAAGTGCTGCGCGGCCGCGTCTGGGTGGCTTTGCACATGCATGCTGGCGACGGCAATGTGCACACCAACATCCCGGTGAACTCCGACAACTACGAGATGCTGCAGACGGCGCACGAGGCCGTGGCGCGCATCATGAAGTTGGCGCGCAGCCTGGATGGCGTGATCTCCGGTGAGCATGGCATCGGCATCACCAAGCTGGAGTTCTTGACCGATGAGGAGCTGAGCGGCTTTGCCGGCTACAAGGAACGCATCGACCCGGAAGGGCGCTTCAACAAGGGCAAGTTGCTGCGTGGACAAACCACGTATGCCGACCTGACCAACGCCTACACGCCCAGCTTCGGCCTGATGGGCCACGAGTCGCTGATCATGCAGCAGAGCGACATCGGCGCGATCAGCGAGTCGATCAAGGACTGCTTGCGCTGCGGCAAGTGCAAGCCTGTCTGCGCCACGCACGTGCCCCGCGCCAACCTGCTCTATTCGCCGCGCAACAAGATCCTCGCCACATCTCTCTTGGTGGAGGCTTTCCTCTACGAAGAGCAGACGCGCCGCGGCGTGTCGATCAAGCATTGGCAGGAGTTTGAGGACGTGGCCGACCACTGCACGGTCTGCCACAAGTGCGCCAATCCCTGCCCGGTCAAGATCGACTTCGGCGACGTGACGATGAACATGCGCAACCTCCTGCGCAAGATGGGCCAGAAGACCTTCCGGCCCGGCAATGCGGCAGCGATGTTCATGCTCAACGCCACCAACCCCGAGACCATCAAGCTGGCGCGCACGGCGATGGTCGGTGTGGGCTTCAAGGCGCAGCGGCTGGCTAACGACTTGTTCCGACGGCTTGCGCGCAAGCAGACCGAGGCGCCGCGCGCCACGCTGGGTGCTGCGCCGATCAAGGAGCAGGTGATCCACTTCATCAACAAGAAGCTGCCCGGCGGCCTGCCCAAGAAGACGGCGCGCGCGCTGCTGGACATCGAGGACAAGGACTACGTCCCGATCATCCGCAACCCGCAGGCCACCAGCAGCGAGACCGAGGCGGTGTTCTATTTCCCCGGCTGCGGTTCGGAGCGGCTGTTCTCGCAGGTCGGTCTGGCGACCCAGGCCATGCTCTGGCACGCCGGCGTGCAGACCGTGCTGCCGCCGGGCTATCTGTGCTGCGGCTACCCGCAGCGCGGCTCGGGCCAGTTCGACAAGGCCGAGAAGATGATCACCGACAACCGGGTGCTCTTCCACCGCGTGGCCAACACGCTGAACTACCTGGACATCAAGACGGTCGTCGTCTCTTGCGGCACCTGCTACGACCAGCTGCAGGGCTACAAGTTCGAGGAGATCTTCCCGGGCTGCCGCATTATCGACATCCACGAGTACCTGCTGGAGAAGGGCATCACGCTCGGCTCAAGCAACAGCTATCTCTACCACGACCCCTGCCACACGCCGATGAAGTTGCAGGAGCCGATGAAGACGGTCAAGGCCCTGGTAGGCGCAAACGTGCTCAAGAGCGAGCGCTGCTGCGGCGAAAGCGGCACGCTGGGCGTGACCCGGCCCGACATCTCCACGCAGGTGCGCTTTCGCAAGGAAGAGGAACTGCGCAAGGCGGAGACCCAGCTGCGCGAAAGCGGCCAGGTCGGCGTGCAGGACAACCTCAAGATCCTGACCAGCTGCCCGAGCTGCCTGCAGGGCCTGTCACGCTACGGTAACGACCTGCAATCAGGATTGCTGGAAGCCGATTACATCGTGGTGGAAATGGCTCGCCAGATCCTGGGCGAGAACTGGATGCCGGAGTACGTAGCCAGGGCAAACGCTGGTGGCATCGAGCGAGTCCTGGTTTAAGGGCTCGGGAAACCACGGGTGAAAAATGGCGGGCGTAGGGTGGCGCCCGTCTGGCCCTGGCCCCTACCATCCGGCATCAAATTTCCTTGGGATGAGCAAGCATGAGAAAGACCTTGATCGCGACTGTGCTGCTGGGCCTGGCAGCCAGCGCCTCGGCCACCGCCATCAGCTGGGGCCCACACGACGCGCCGGCTGAGTCCAACCTTGCCTACGTGTCCAGCGGTTCATTCAGCGACGTCTACTCTTTCAGCCTGGCCTCGGCCGAGCAAACCACGAGCTCGGTGGTCAGTCTCAACCTGCTGTCGATCTACGCCATCACCGGCGGCAACTACAGCCTCTTCATGGATACCGGTGCCGCCGGCCCGGATGCGGGTGACGCCTTGGAGGGCAGCTGGAGTTTTGACGGCACGACCGGCTCCACCAGCCATACCGTCAATCTGGCGGCGGGTAACTATTACTACGTGGTAACGGGCATGGCCTCCGGCACGGGTGATGGCGCGCGCAACGCCGGCATCTACAACATTGCCTCCACCATCACGCCGGTGCCAGAACCCGAGAGCTACGCGCTGATGCTGGCGGGGCTGGCGGTGATGGGCGGTATCTGCTCCCGCCGCAGCAAGCGCAACTGAAGCCGCGCTTCGAGAAGAGCGCACGAGAAACAAACGGCACCCTCGGGTGCCGTTTGCAGTTGCGGCGCCTGTCCTATCGGACTGACTGGCGCTCGAGAAACGCCATCTTCATCTGGCCCGGCTCTTCTTCGGATTCCTTGAAGGCGATCACGAAGGCGAATTGCTGGGTCGCCGAGGCGTCGGCCTGGCATTCCATGTAGTGCACGGCACGGCGGATGGGGAGGTGATAGTCAAGCGGACCACCCTTGGTGGTGACCTGGGTGATCTGGCCACCTTGCAACTGGAACTGAACGCGGACTTCGCCTTCAGCCTGGCTCTGGTACCAGGTCTTGGCCAGGGCTTCCTGCAGCGTACTGTCCATGTGGGTGCAGACCCTGTGAACATCGGTGCGGGAGATCGCAGGCAGTTGCTGGCCTTGGACCTCCACACGGCTCAGCTCCGGGCTTTGAGCCGCGGCAGCGCCAGCGGCGAGTGCAAGGGGCAGGGCGATCAGAGAGAGAGAAATCTTCATCATCATGGGCTCCTGAGTGCGTAATGACATGGGATCGACGAGGGACTCATGGCGCCGCCGTGGCGGCGCCTCGGATCTGGAACACATCGAGCGTGGGCTCCACCAGCATCTGCGTATCGCGTCCCGATGAGGCGCTTGCGCTGTCCCTGGGCCTGCATCGCGCATGCATTCGCGCTACGCAGCCCCGGGCATGACTTCCGGCATCGATAAGCCGTCTGCTGTCTGGTTGAAATGAAGGTTAGGTCCGCGAGCCCACGCCTCCAAGATCTCAGCGACAAGCAGCGCCGCGCGTGCGACGAGTTGCGGCTGCGCGCGACGAACGCCGTCCGTCGCGACGAAACAGCGTGGCTGCGGTGAAGTCGCCTCGATGGCTCTACACTGACGGCCCTGCCCCAGCCCACCCTGACATGCCAGCGCCCCAGCCCGTCGAGATCACCGTGCACCAGCAGTCCCGCGCGCTGGAAGTGGCGTTCGACGATGGCGCGCGCTTCCGCATCCCCTTCGAGCTGATGCGTGTGTACAGCCCTTCGGCCGAAGTGATGGGCCATGGCCCGGGCCAGGAGGTCTTGCAGAGCGGCAAGCGCGAGGTGCTGATCACGGCGCTGGAGCCGGTCGGCCATTACGCGGTTCGCCCCAGCTTCTCCGATGGCCACGACAGCGGCCTCTTCACCTGGGACTACCTCTACCAATTGGGCGCCAGGCAGGAGAAGTACTGGCGCGACTACGAAGATCGCTTGGCTGCGGCCGGCCGCCAGCGCGACGAAGCCATGCCCTCAGCTCACTCGCATGCGCACGGCGGCCATTGCAGCCACTAAGGATTCCTCATGAGCAGCACCCATTTCGGCTTTGACACCGTCGATGAGAACGAGAAGGCCGGCCGCGTGCGCGGCGTGTTCGATTCCGTGGCGTCGAAGTACGACGTCATGAATGACCTGATGTCCATGGGCATGCACCGGGCCTGGAAGGCCTACACGGTGGCCGTGGCCAACCTCAAGGCCGGCGACCGGGTGCTCGACATCGCTGGCGGCACGGGCGATCTGGCGCGCGCCTTCGCCCGGAAGGTCGGCGAGACCGGCATGGTGGTGCACACCGACATCAACGAAGCCATGCTGCGCCAGGGCCGAAACCGCCTGCTCGACGAAGGCCTGGTGCTGCCCACCAATCTTTGCGATGCCGAGAAGCTGCCGTACAAGGATGGCAGCTTCGACCTCGTCAGCGTGGCCTTCGGTCTGCGGAACATGACCCACAAGGACAAGGCCCTGGCCGAGATGTGCCGCGTGCTGCGGCCGGGCGGGCGGCTGCTGGTGCTGGAGTTCTCCAAGGTCGCGGCGCCGCTGCAGAAGCCCTATGACTGGTATTCGTTCAAGGTCTTGCCCCAGCTGGGCAAGCTGATCGCCGGTGATGCCGAAAGCTACCGCTATCTCGCCGAGTCCATCCGCATGCACCCCAGCCAGCAGGAGCTGAAGGACCTGATGAAGTCCGTCGGCTTTGGCCATGTCGATGTGCACAACCTCAGCGCCGGCATCGTGGCGCTGCACGTCGGCATCAAGTGCTGAGATCCAGGGGACTCCGGCTCCGGGTAAGTCCCTAACTCCATTGTTTTAAACACCCCCCGGTTCATGGGGGACTGGCATGGAACTGCGCGCCACGCGGCGGGTCTGATGAATCAGAGCGCGATGCTTCCTGCCCTCGTGTGTTGTTCACAGCAGCAGGGAAACAGCGTTTGAAGGGCCCTGAACTTCGGGGGAGTCCTCGGGGGTAGTTCCCTAGGATTCGCGCCGTGCGCAGGGTCCAATCGTCACAGGTGCAAAGCTACACTCGAACGCTTTGTGAGCGCGGCTTGCTTGCTTTGAGCGTGGCGATTTGTTCAGCGAATTGAATTGACCCATCGAAGGCTTTGTCAGCCACCTTGAGCTGACGCCGCCGACTCAGCAGAGAACTCTGCGGAAGAAAAGGACTTGAACGTGATGAAGCAAGCATTGACGGGCCAGCGCGCCTCGGGTGTTTCAGCGAGCCTCAAGCTCGCGGCAGTGGCCACCGCCTGCGTGGCAGCGTTGCTGGCCGGCTGCGGCGGCGACAAGGACAAGGCTTCACAGACGGCAGCCAAGGTCAACAAGGACGAGATTACCGTCCACGAGATCAACTTCGTGCTGCAGCGCCAACAGGGCCTCAAGCAAGAGCAGCTCGAAGCCGCCAGCCGCCAGGTGCTTGAACGCCTAATCGATCAGGAGCTGGCCGTGCAGAAGGCGCAGGACCTGAAGCTCGACCGCGATCCTCGCGTGGTCCAGCAGATCGAGATGGCCAAGAACGAAATCATCGCCCGTGCCTATGTCGAGCATGTGGGCGAGGGTGTGGCTAAGCCGACGCCGGACGAGATCAGCAAGTACTACGACGCCAAGCCGGCCCTGTTCAAGGATCGCCGGATCTACAGCCTGCAAGAGATCAACATCGAGGCCGCGCCCGATCAGTTCGACGCCATCCGCGCCAAGCTCAACACGGCCAAGAATCTCAACGAGTTCGTCGACTATCTGAAGAGCAGCGGCCTGCGCTTCAATGGCAATCAGGCCGTTCGTGCTGCTGAGCAACTGCCGCTGGCCAGCCTCGACGCCATCGCCCGCATGAAGGACGGCGATTCTTTCGTCAACCGCTCGCCCAACGGCCTGGCCGTGCTCTACCTGAGCGGCTCGCGCAGCCAGCCGGTGACGGTCGAGCAGGCGCGCCCTGCCATCGAGGCCTTCCTGCTGAACCAGCGCAAGACCGAGGCGGTGCAAAAGGACATCAAGGCCCTGCGCGATGGCGCCAAGATCGAATACGTGGGCAAGTTTGCCGAGGCTGCCGCTTCTGCACCAGCTGCAGCTCCAGCCGCCGCCTCAACTCCCGCCCCGGCCGCCAGCGGTCTGGATTCCGACGCCATCAGCAAGGGATTGAACCTGAAATGATGAAGTTCAAGAGCTTCCTGTCCGCGCTGCTGGCCGGCGCTGCGCTAGCCGCCTGCTGGCTGCCGATGAGTGCTTCGGCGCAAGCTGCCGCAGCCTCGGCGCCTGCGCCGATGGCGACATCGCCGGAATATCGCCTGGGGGCCGGTGACGTCGTGCGCATCACCGTCTTCCAGAACCCGGACATGACGCTGGAAACGCGCGTGTCGGAGACCGGCACCTTGTCCTTCCCGCTGCTGGGCACCGTACGCCTGGGGGGGCTGTCGGTCTCGCAAGCTGAGCAGTTGATCGCCAAGGGCCTGCGCGACGGCAATTTCGTCAAGAGCCCGCAGGTGACGGTGGCCCTGCTCGCCGTCAAGGGCAACCAGGCCAGCGTGCTGGGCCAGGTCAACCGTCCGGGTCGCTATCCCATCGACGTGACCGACATGCATGTCACCGACCTGCTGGCCAATGCCGGCGGTGTCGCGGTGACGGGCGCGGACGCGATGGTTCTTTCGGGCACGCGCGATGGCAAGCCCTACCGCGTCGAGATCGACCTGCCCGGCATCTTCGGCCCCAACGGCCGCGGCCAGGACGTCATCATCCAGAACGGCGACGTGCTGTGGGTGGATCGCGCGCCCATGGTCTACATCTACGGTGAAGTGCAGCGCCCCGGCCCGATGCGCCTGGAGCGCGGCATGACTTTGATGCAGGCTCTGGCCAGCGGCGGCGGCCTGACCCAGCGCGGCACCGAAAAGGGTGTGCGCGTGAGCCGCAAGGACGCGGATGGCAAGGCGCAGGTGATCCAGCCCGCGATGGACGATGCGCTCAAGGATGGCGATGTCATCTTCGTGCGCGAGAGCCTGTTCTGATCTTTCGGAGTCGAGATGACCATCACGCAATTCTTTGCCATCCTGGCGGCGCGCTGGAAGCTGTGCCTCTACATCTTCTTTGGCGCCGTCATCCTGGCGTTCGGGATCAGCCTGGTTCTGCCCAAGAAGTACGCGGCTTCTGCCTCGGTGGTGCTGGACGCCAAGCCCGATCCGGTCTCAGCCATGCTCTACAACGGCTCGTTGAGCCCGGGCTTTGTGTCCACCCAGATCGACATCATCCAGAGTGAACGCGTGGCCTTGAAGGTGGCGCGCAGGGTGATAGAGAAAGATCCGAGGGTTCGCCAGCAGTGGATGCAGCAAACTGGTGGCGAAGGCACCGTCGAGCAGTGGTTGGCTGACGCACTGCAGCGGAACTTGGATGTCAAGCCTGCACGTGAATCCAATGTCATCACCGTGCTTTATACGGCGCCCGATCCGAACTTCGCGGCCGGTATTGCCAATGCGTTCGTGCAGGCTTACATGGAAACGAATCTGGAGTTGCGCACCGATCCCGCCAAGCAGTACTCCAGCTATTTCGATACCCGCGTCAAGGAGGCTCGAGACGCGTTAGAGGCCGCGCAGAGCAAGGTCTCTGCCTTCCAGAAGGCCAAGGGCATCATCGCCACGGACGAACGATTGGACGTTGAGAACCAGCGCCTCAACGACCTCTCGGCCCAATTGGTGGCCGTGCAGTCCCAGGCCAGCGATTCGAGCAGCCGTCAGAACGTGGCAGCCCGTGGCGACGGTGATCGCATGCAGGAGGTGCTGAACAACCCAGTCGTGTCCGGACTGCAGGCCGACCTCGCCCGCTCCGAAGCCAAGCTGCAGGAACTCAGCGCCCGCTACGGCGATGCTCATCCGCAAGTGATTGAGATCAAGGCCAACATCAATGAGTTGCGCAAGCGCATGGATGCTGAGACCAGGAAGATTACCGCCGGCGTAGGCGTGAGCAACAACATCAACCAGCAGCGCGTGGCCGAGTTGCGCGCTTCGCTTGATGCTCAGCGCGCCAAGATCCTTCAGATGAAGGCAGTGCGCGACGATGGGCAAGTGCTGGTGCGCGACGCCGAGAATGCTCAACGCAATTACGACCTGATCGTGGCCCGCCTGAACCAGAGCAGCCTGGAGAGCCAGGTCACGCAGAGCAATGTGTCGCTACTGACCGCCGCCGTGGCCCCGACGCAGCCCTCTTCGCCACGTCTGATCCTCAACACTGCGTTGGGTACTTTCATCGGCGTGCTGCTGGCCGTGGCCGTCGCGCTGCTGATGGAGCTTGCCAACCGCAAGGTACGCAGTGCAGATGATGTGGTGCAGGCCATTGCCGTGCCGGTGCTGGGCGTGCTGCCTTCGCCCAAGGCACGCCGCCTGTTCCGCACTACGCAAGCCAATCAATTGATGCAGCAGCGTCTGCTGGGGCAGGTGTCCGCCCCAACCAAGGGAGCCTGAAGGTGAGCCAGTCCATGAACGAAACCGCCACGCAGGATCGCTCCATCGGCGACATCATCCGCGACGCGCGCAGCCTCTCGGCCGCCGAGGTGGAACAGGTGCTCAGCTATCAGCGCGAGAAGGGCATTCGCTTCGGTGAGGCCGCCATCGCCCTGGGCCTGGCCAGCGAGGAAGAAGTGCTCAGCGCCCTGGCTGAGCAATTCCACTATCCGCTGGCCGCGGCTGACAAGCGCAGCAACAACCCGGAACTGGTGACGCTGAACCAGCCCTTCTCGGTGCAGGCCGAAGCCTTCCGTGCAATCCGCAGCCAGGTCACGATGCGCATGAGCCCGTCGCGCGAAGCGCGCACGCCGCTGGCAGTCATCAGCGCTTCGACGGGCGACGGCAAGACCTTCTTTGCCGCCAATCTGGCTGTCGCTCTGGCCCAGTTGGGCGGACGCACGCTTCTGGTCGACGCCGACCTGCGCAGCCCGCGTCAGCACGAAGTCTTCGGGCTCAACAACAACGCCGGCCTGTCGTCCATCCTATCGGGCCGTGCGGAGTCTCAGGTCATCCAGCAGGCCGACGGCGTGTCCAACCTCTTCGTGTTGCCTGGCGGCCCGCTGCCACCCAATCCGGCCGAGTTGGTCGAGCGCCCGGCCTTCGGCTTGCTGATGCGCGAGCTGAACAGCAAGTTCGACTACGTGGTGGTGGACACACCTGCGGCTGAACGTGGGGTAGATAGCGCCGTCATCGCCGCGCGCTGCGGCACCGCTCTGGTGATCGCACGCAAGCATGTTTCGCAGGTCGCCGGTTTGCAGGATCTTGTGGCCAGCCTGACCGGCAGCTCGGTGATCATCGCCGGCGCGATCGTCAACGAGTTCTGAGCTGGCGAGCAGTCCCAAATGAATCGGCAGCAACAAAGTTCGTCGATTGCGAGCGAACTCAAGTCCGCTCTCATGGGCCTAGATGGAATGACAGCGGGCGCGCTGCTGCTGGGCCTGGCCAGCCTGTTCGCGCCGACGATTGCCGAGTTGGCGACCAAGGTCTGGGTCAGCGACGAGCAGGGGCACGGTCCGATCATTCTCGCAGTGGTCGTGTGGCTGCTCTATGCCAAACGCCAGGAATTTGCGGCCATCGTGCCAAAGCCCAGGCCCGTGCTCGGCGGGGCGGTGTTCCTCTTCGGCCTGCTGCTGTACATCGTCGGCCGGTCACAGGCCGTTCTCATGTTCGAGGTGGGGGCGCTAATTCCTATCTTGATCGGCCTGTTCCTGCTGTTCAAAGGGGTGTCGGCGCTGAGGCTGTACTGGTTTCCGCTGTTCTTCCTGATCTTCATGGTGCCTCTGCCGGCAACGCTGGTCGTCGCGGTCACCACGCCGTTGAAAACAGCCGTGTCCTCAGTGGCCAGCAACCTGCTCTATGCGCTGGGCTACCCGATCGGACGCAGCGGCGTCATCCTGACCGTGGGGCAATATCAGTTGCTGGTGGCCGATGCCTGCGCAGGCTTGAATTCGATGTTTACGTTGGAAGCGCTGGGCTTGCTCTACATGAACTTGATGCAATACAAGTCGCCCCTGCGCAATGTCCTTCTGGCCGTGCTGATCGTGCCGATCTCTTTCGCTGCGAATATTGTGCGGGTTTCGATCCTCGTGCTGGTCACCTACTATTTCGGGGATGAGGCTGGGCAGGGCTTTGTGCACGGCTTTGCGGGCATGGTGCTGTTCTTGGTTGCCCTTTGCCTGATTCTGACGGTGGATCACGGCCTGCGATTCTTCTCCCGCGCTATTGGCCGGGACGCTTCGCGATGAGTACCGGCAATCGGCAGAGCCGCAGAACGGCTATCTTGACACTCGTTGGTATGGTGGGTGCAGCAGCCGCCGCCGAATGGGCGCGGCCCACCATCAAGGTTTCCGACAGCTACAAGGGTTTCAAGATCGACGAGGTCTTTCCCAAGGCCTTCTCAGATTGGTCCATCGACGCGTCCATGCCGGTGATCGTGCCGCCGCCGGACCAGCAGGCCATGCTGGACAAGATCTACAACCAGACGCTGGCACGCACCTACGTCAATCGTGACGGCACCCGCATCATGCTTTCGGTGGCCTATGGCGGCGACCAGTCGGACGGCCTGACCGTGCATGTTCCGGATGTCTGCTACGTCAGCCAAGGCTTCAAGGTGGCCAAGGAGCAGGACAGCCGGCTCGATGTGGGCAGCGGTTTTGTCATTCCCGTCCGCACCCTTGTGGCGACGATGGGGGCTCGAATTGAACCGATCACCTATTGGGTGATGATGGGCGACGAGGCCACTGTCTCGAATACTCAACGGCGGCTGGTTTCGCTGCGCTATGGGCTCAAGCGTTTGATCCCTGAGGGCATGCTGGTTCGGGTGTCATCGATCAATCCTGATACTCAGCAGGCCTTGGAGTCCCAACGCGCCTTCATCAGGGCGCTTGTCGCCAGCATCTCTCCGGCGCAACGCAGCAGAGTCATTGGTGATGTCAGCCTCGCCCCCAATCATGGATAAGAGCTTGAGTAACAAAAAAAAAGTGGCGCTCATTACTGGCGTCACTGGCCAGGACGGCGCCTACCTGGCTGAACTGCTGCTGTCCAAGGGCTATATCGTCCACGGCATCAAGCGCCGTTCCAGCCTGTTCAACACCGACCGCGTGGATCATCTGTATCAGGACCCGCATGTCGAGCATCAGAGCTTCAAGCTCCACTACGGCGACCTGACGGACAGCACCAACCTGATCCGCATCATCCAGCAAGTTCAACCTGACGAGATCTACAACCTGGCCGCCATGAGCCATGTGGCGGTCAGCTTCGAGACGCCCGAGTACACCGCCAACGCTGACGGCATCGGCACCCTGCGCATCCTGGAAGCCATCCGCATCCTCGGCCTGGAGAAGAAGACCAAGTTCTACCAAGCCTCCACCTCCGAGTTGTACGGCCTGGTGCAAGAGACCCCGCAGAAGGAAACCACCCCCTTCTACCCGCGCAGCCCCTACGCCGTGGCCAAGATGTACGCCTACTGGATCACGGTCAACTACCGTGAAGCCTACGGTCTGTACGCCTGCAACGGCATCCTCTTCAACCACGAGAGCCCGCTGCGTGGCGAAACCTTCGTCACCCGCAAGATCACGCGCGCCATGGCCCGCATTGCGCTGGGCCTGCAGGACTGTCTGTACCTGGGCAATATGAGTGCCCTGCGCGACTGGGGCCACGCCAAGGACTACGTGGAAATGCAGTGGTTGATGCTGCAGCAGGACAAGCCTGAAGACTTCGTCATCGCCACCGGCGTGCAGTACAGCGTGCGCCAGTTCGTCGAATTCGCGGCGGCCGAGCTGGGCATAACGATCAGCTTCAGCGGAGAGGGCGACCAGGAAGTCGGCATCGTGGCTGCGGTCACGGGTGACAAGGCCAAGTGCAAGGTCGGCGACGTGATCGTCAAGGTGGACCCGCGCTACTACCGGCCGACCGAAGTGGAGACGCTGCTGGGTGATCCGAGCAAGGCCAAGGCCAAGCTTGGCTGGACACCGAAGACCACGCTGAAGGAACTGGTGGCTGAGATGGTGCAGGCGGACTACACCTCGGCGCGCCGGGACAGCCTGGTCAAGCTCGCGGGCTTCCAGGCCTATGACTACAACGAATGAATGCTGGGTTCGAACTGCATCATGCCAACTGATCAGACGCCGGCGAACTGTCCTGCGTGCCATACACCTGCACACGAAACCCTTTGGGCGACCACGGCCGTTGAGGCAGCCCAAGCCTTCCTGCGCGTTGAGTCCAGTCCGATCCAGTACGCGCAGCTGGCACAGCATATCGAGTCGCTTTGGGGCCAGCCCACGTGCACGATCCTACGTTGTCAAGCCTGTGGCCTTGGCTTCGCTCACCCTTTTGTTGGCGGCGATGCTCGCTTCTACAACCTTGCCTATCCGGGCACGCCGGGATACCCGCGCAACAAGTGGGAGTTTCGTCAGAGCATTGGTGACGTGCGCAGCAAGGGACACGTGCCACTGGCGCAGGCTCGCTGTCTCGAAGTTGGCTCGGGCGTTGGCAATTTCCTCGTCCAGTTGGCGGCGCAGGGCGCACAACCCGGCAATATCACAGCGCTGGAATACAACGAACAGTCGGTGCGGGTGCTACGGGAGCGTGGATTCAACGGGCAGGCGATAGATATTCGCTGCCTCAGCACGGTGGAGTCGTTTGATCACATCTTCATGTTCCAGGTCGTTGAGCACATGGATAGCCTCGACGAAGTCTTCGCCCAAGTGGCCAAGCTGCTCGGCCCGAAGGGCAGTGTCTACATTGCGATGCCCAACCAGACGCGCCTGACGTTCAACGAGCAACATGGTGCTTTGCTTGACATGCCGCCCAACCACATCTCCCGCTGGACCCGCCTGGCGGTAGAAAAATTGGTCGCGCGTCACGGCCTTGTCGTCCATGCCTTTGAAGTCGAGGCGGGCGCATTGGGCAAGCTGATCAAGCAGGACCTATCCGACTACACGCTGCGCCGTTCAATGACGCCCGGCACTCTGGCCTCGCGCGTCTATCGGCCTGAGCAAGGAATGAAGCGCAAGTTGCGGCTTGCCGCCGCGGCCAGCGTCTATGCCTTGCGTCGCTGGCCTCTTTGGCTGCGTCATGCCGGCCAGGTTCACGAGCTGGGTGGCAGCATCTGGGCCAAGATCGGACATGACACTGCCACAGCCACCCTCCGAACCGTCGCGCCCGATGCTTAAAGACAGCAAGATTTTCATCACCGGCCATCGCGGCATGGTGGGGTCGGCCCTGTTACGTCGCCTACAACTTGGCGGCTACACCCAGTTGATGACCGCGGGGCGCGATGAATTGGATCTACTCGACCAGCGCGGCGTGCATGCGTACATGGCCCAGCACCGGCCCGACTACGTCTTTGTCGCGGCGGCCAAGGTCGGGGGTATCCAGGCCAACAATCTCTACCGTGCTGATTTCCTCTATCAGAACCTCATGATCGAGGCCAATCTGATCCACGCCTCACATCTGGCCGACGTGCAGCGCCTGATGTTCCTCGGCTCCAGTTGCATCTATCCGAAGCTGGCGCCGCAGCCGCTCACCGAGGACAGCTTGCTGACGGGCCCGCTTGAGGCCACCAACGAGCCCTATGCGATTGCCAAAATCGCGGGCATCAAGCTCTGCGAGGCCTATAACGCCCAATTCAAGCGGCAGTACATCAGCTGCATGCCGACCAATCTGTACGGCCCCAACGACAACTATGACCTGCAGAACAGCCATGTGCTGCCTGCACTGATTCGCAAGAGTCATGAGGCCAAGGTGCGCGGTGACGCCGAACTGGTGGTGTGGGGCAGCGGCACGCCCTTGCGCGAGTTTCTCTACGTAGATGATTTGGCCGATGCCTGCGTTCACCTGATGGAGCAGGGGTACGACGGTCCGCTTGTCAACATCGGCTGCGGCCATGACGTCACGATTCGCCAGCTTGCCGAAACCATCATGAAGGTGGTCGGCTTCCATGGACGCATCGTTTTCGATGCCAGCAAGCCGGATGGCACGCCGCGCAAGCTGATGAGCGTGGAGCGGCTCGCAAGCCTGGGTTGGCGCGCGAGCACGGGCCTGGAGGCCGGTATTTCCTTGGCTTACCAAGACTTCTTGGCGCGAAGGCTCTGAACCGTGTCCGACCTGAGCTCTCGGTCTGTCTCTGCGGTCCTTTGGGGCGGCGGCGGGTCGGTGCTGCGCTTGGCGCTTCAGATCGGCGCGCAAGCCGTGCTGGCGCGCCTGCTGGGCCCAACCGAATACGGCGTTTTTGCCATCGGTAGCATCGTCATCAGCTTCAGTGCCTTCTTTGCTGATGTCGGGCTGGCATATGGCTTGATTCAGAAGCGCGAGGTCAGCGACCAGGATGTGCGCTTCGCCTTCACCTGGCAGTTCGTCATCGGTTTACTTGTCAGCCTTGTGTTGGTCGGCCTGTCAGGCGTACTGGCAGATTTCTTTGGCGAACCGCGTGCCAAGGATGTTATCTGCGTCATGTCGCTCATTTGCCTGGTCAATGCGATTGGCACGCCGGCTGGGTGCCTGCTCAAACGCAGCATGGATTTCAAGACGCAGCAGATCGTTTTTTTGTTCAGTTATGCCGTCGGCTTTTTGGGTGTTGGCATCGCCGTGGCTTTGGCTGGCTATGGCGTGTGGGCTCTGGTGGCCGCCTGGGGAACGCAATGCGCAGTCCATAGCGCGCTGCTGTATTTGGCTACGCGCCACCCTGTGCGACCATTGTTTTGGTATGTCGAGGCACGCGCACAGGCTTTGTATGGCGGCACCGTGCTGGCTACCAATCTCTTGAATTGGACCATCGGCAATATCGATCGCGTTGTGGTGGGTCGTTTGATGCCTGCGCATTCGATTGGCATCTACGCAACCAGCTACAACTTGATCTATGGCCCTACGGCCAATGTCTTGGGCATTCTTCAGCCCGTTTTTTTTTCCGCTTCTGCGCGGGCGGTGCAGCGCGATGCTTTCGATCAAGAGCACTCGCCGCTTGAGCGCGGATTCAGCACCTTGATTGCCGCCATCTGCTTGTATCTGCTGCCGGCTTTTCTCTGCATCGCCGTTGTCTCGCAAAGTTTGGTGCTGGCTCTATATGGCAACGCCTGGGCCGAGGCGGCCGAAACTTTGCGCCCCCTTGCACTGGCCATGCCCTTCTTCTTGATCTGGGGGCTTTGCACGCCGGTGCTCTGGGCCAGCGGCAATCCGGGCAGCGAGTTCGGCTCACAGTGGCCGGTTGCCATTGCCTGGGGCTTGGGCTGCTGGATGCTGGCACGATGGGGGGGCATACAGGCGGTGGCTTGGGGCACGCTGGCCTTGTTCATCCTGCGCTGTAGCGTGATGATCTTGATGATCAATCGCTTGGCTGGCTTGGGTCTTGGTTCCATCTGGCGAGCTGCGCGTGGGGGGCTGCTGATCAGCGTCCTGATGGCCGTCGTTGCGGGCTTGGTGGATGGCGCGCTGCGCGCCAGCCACAGTTCTCCGTTGCTGTGCTTGGCCGGCGCAACACTGTCCGCCTTGGTAATTTTTGTGCTGACGCTGCGCTGCGCGCCTGGCTTGGTGGCAGCTGAACTGGGCGCGTTGACGCAGCGCGTCCTCGAGAGAATTCCGTCACGTTGGGCGCAACGACTGCAATGGCTCGGCGGCAAGGAGCAAACAAGTTGAACACCGATCTCATCATTCCCTTGCTCATCTATTGCGGCATCGCCTTCGCCATCGCAAGCGTGGCCGTGCTTGTGCAAGTGGCCCTGCTGGATATCACGGCGCGCAACGGACGCTGGATCATCCCCATGGTGCCGCCTGCCATCGTGTTGGGCGTGCTGATGACTTCGGCCTTCGCCGGGCGCAATCTGAAGCTCATGAGCAACGACGGTTCGGGCGCGGAAGCGGACGTGGCCTGGGTGTCCCGCTCCATGTCCCTGACGCTTCTGGCCTTTGCGATTGCGAAGATCTTCACGAAGCTGAGGGAATTTCGGCACCGGACACCCGTCGCCAACCCGGATCAACTGCATCGCGCCCTGTATGCCAGCTTTGCGGCATTCTTCCTGGGTATGTACGTGTTCCCGATGGCCTTCAGCGCCAACCCGACCTTCACCTACAAAGGCTTCTTCGCCTTTGTGGTCTTCACCGCGGCCTACGTATGTCGCAAGGAGCCCTTGGCGCCTGTGATCACGACGACCAAGATTGCGCTGCTGGTCATCATGATCGGCAGTCTGGCGGCTGCCGTCATCAAGCCGGAACTCGCCGTCGAGTCGAACTACACAGGTTCAATTCCTGGCCTGCATTCGCGCCTCTGGGGGCTGGCCGCTCATGCTAACGGGCTGGGTGCCTTGGCGCTTCTACTGATTCTTCTGCTGATATTGCAACCTTCTCCACGCAAGCTGGTTGGGGCGGCCATGTGGGTATTCGCCCTTGTAGTGCTGCTCTTGTCGCAATCGAAGACGACGTGGTTGGCCGGCCTGCTGATCTGGGTGGTTCTGGCAGGTTACCGCCAGGGGCGTGACGAGCGCGGTCGACTGAAGATAGGTTTTGTGTTGAGTCTTCTTGTGCCGGTGATTGTCGTGGCAGTCGCCGCCCTGTTCGTCGATGTCGGCCGTCTGATGGGCAGGTTCGAAGACTCTGGTGTCGGCGCCAGTGTGAGCAGCCTGACCGGGCGAACAGAGGTGTGGGCCGCGGCGCTGCAGATGTGGCGCGACTCGCCCGTTTTTGGGTATGGCTTGGACGCTTGGGCGATACGCCATCGTCTCCAGCTCGGCCTGCCGTTTGCGGTGCATGCGCACAATCAATTGATGCAAGCGCTGTCCGTGGGCGGCTCGGTTGCCGCGGTGACGCTGTTGGCTTACTTCACCATATTGGCGAAGGCCGCCTGGCGCACGGCAAAGAAGACGGGTGGGGTGTCCCTGGGCTTGTTCATCTTCATTGCGATGCGCTGCATTTCTGAGGTGCCCTTGGACATTTCAGGCATCTTGTCGGGCGAAGTGCTTTGCCAGTTGCTGCTGTTCATGCTCGTCGTGAGTGAAAGCCCCGAGTCGGTGGTGTCGGCGAGGCAAGACGCGACGCAGCCTAGGCAATGGGGGCGCAGCAATGCGTTGCCTCAATCCACCCGGGCGCAACAGACGCCGGTCGGCACGGCCAGCTGATTTCCTGAGCCCGCCATGAATCCTTCCAGCATTGACCTCAGCGTTTGCATCTGCACATTCAAACGCCCCGAAGGTCTGCGCAAACTTCTGGCCAGTCTTGCTGCGATGGACCGGCCGGCCGATTGCAACTTCGAAGTTCTGGTGGTGGACAACGACAGCGCTGGCTCAGCGCAAGCGCTTGTTCATGAGTTGCAACCCGGCTTTCCGTGGCCCCTGCGTTATGCGCTCGAGGTGCGCAGCGGTGTGGGTCACGCGCGCAACCGTTGCGTGCAAGAGGCCGCTGGCAACTGGATCGCGTTCATTGACGACGACGAATGGGCAGAGCCCGCTTGGCTGAGCGCCTTGGTAGACGCGGCGAGGGCTCATACAGCTGATGCCGTGTTCGGTCCTGTCCTGGCGGAGTTTGCGCAAACGGTCTCCAGCGAGCTGCTGGCGAGTGGTTATTTCAGCCGCCCGCGCTTCAAGACCGGCCAATCGCTGGACTGGCGTCAATGTGCCACCGGCAACGTACTCTTCAAGCGCCAGTTGTTTCAGCAAGCTGGAGGATTCCGGGCTGCGTTCTCGGTCAGTGGCGGCGAGGACACGGAATTCTTCAGCCGTTGCCAGCTTCAAGGGGCTGCGCTGATCTGGTGTGACACGGCAGTGGCTCATGAAGACATCCCTGCAGACCGCATCACGCGTGACTGGATTCTCAAGCGCTATTACCTCACCGCCAACAACTACGCTCGCGTGCGGCGCACGCAGGGCGGATGGCCGACGGCTGCCGACATGGCGCTGCGAGGCCTGGTGGGTTTGGTCGTGTTTGGCGCGGCGGCACTGGCGGCGCGTGTGGTGGGAAGTTCCAAGCGCCTCGCGTACGAATGCAAGGCGGCCTCGGGTCTGGGCAAGCTCGCGGCGGTTGCCGTCACGCCGCAGAACAGTTTTGGAGGGCGGGCCGACTAGGCCTTGTGCTCAGGACTGGACAATGCGAACGACATCAGAGCGACGTATGCCGCAGCGGCCCGAACACCGGCAGACGGCGTCATGAGGCGCATACGTGTGGCCATGGTCACCAACACGCCGGCCCCCTACCGATTGCCAGCGTTGCAACGCCTCGCCTGCTTCGAGGATATTGAGCTGCACGCGATCTATTGCACTCAGCCTCATATTGATACTTCCTTGGGCGAAGAGGCTCACGCCTTCCCAGTGCACTGGCTGACCGGGCGCTATCGGGCCTATTCGAAGCGCTTCATGCACAGCGACCTTGGTGTCGTGCGCGTGCTGCGTGAGCTACGCCCGGATGTCGTGATCACCTGCGGCTACATCCCGACCTTTCTGTTCGCGTTCGCCTGGGCGCGACTTGCTGGCGTGCCGCACATCGCAATGACCGATGGCACGCTGACTTCCGAGCGCGGCTTGACATCCTTGCACCGTTGGGTGCGCAAGATTGTCTGGCGAGGCAGCGGCGCCTTCGTGGGCGCGTGTGAAGGGTCGCTGGACCTGTTCCGAACCGCGGGCATCGAAGCGTCTCGGCTCTTCAAGGCGCCGCTTGCCGTCGATAATGAACGCTACGCGCATGCCCTGCCGGCCAATGGTGAACAGATTGACTTCCTGTTCTGCGGGCGTCTGTTGCCTCTCAAGCGGCCAGAATTTGCGCTCGAAGTGGCGGCAGCAACGGCCCGCAAGATTGGGCGCCGCACGACGCTCGATTTTGCAGGCGGGGGAAGCGAAGAGTCAGCGCTGCGCGCGCATGCGGCTGCGCTGCAAGACCACGTGACGGTGCGCTTTCACGGCCATCTCCCGCAGGACCGACTGCCGCAGTGCTACGCCGCTGCGCGCGTCTTCCTGTTCCCATCCGAATTTGACGTGTGGGGCGTGGTCGCCAACGAGGCTTGTGCGGCCGGTGTGCCAGTCCTCGTGTCGCCGCATGCGGGTGCCGCGCACGAGTTGGTCGTGGACGGAGAAAACGGCCGCGTGCTCCCGCTTGATCTGGAGGCTTGGTCTGATGCAGCCGCAGCCCTTATGCTCGACGACGAACTGCGCGCTCGCATGGGTGCGAGCGGTCAAGAGGCGGTGCGGAGCTTCTCGTTCGAGGTCGCCGCAGATGCACTGTTGCAGGCGGTCCACCGAGCCGACTCGGACCGTCGCAGTCGTTCCTAAGGCTTTACTGCTCTCGCCTGGGCATAGATGTCGAGCAATTGCGCCAGGTTGCGCTCCGGTGTGAAATTCTCTTCATAGCTCAGCCGAGCGCGCCGCCCCATCTCCGCCATGGCCTCGGGATGGGCCTCGGCCCATTCCATCTTGCTGGCGAGGTCCGTCACATTGCCGGGCTCAAACAGCAGGCCGGTCTCGCCGTCCTTCACCAGACAAGCCAAGGCGCCAATACGGCTGGCAATGACGGGCAAGCCCGCAGCCATCGCCTCGACCAAGGTGCGTGGGAAGTTCTCATACCAGATGCTGGGAAGAACGAGGACTGTCGCCTGTGACATTCGCTGCTGGATCTGCTCCAGCGGCAAGGGCCCAAGGCATTCCGCGCCGGGAAGACCTTCCAGCAGGCCCGATTCAGGGCCGCTGCCTGCCACGCTGAGCTTCGCACCGGAGCGCATCTTGCGCCATGCGTCGGCCAGCACCGCCACGCCCTTTTCCGGCGAGAGCCGGCCTACGAACAGGAAGCCTGCACGCGAGCTGTTGGCCTGCCAGGCCGGGGCCTCCACGAAGTTGGGCTTCGTCGCAATGCGCTCCGCGGGCAAGCCAGCCTCAATGAACTTGTCGCGGCAGAAATCGTTCAAGGCGATATAGCGCGCCACCTTGTTCTGCCATGTTCCGAGGCTGCGATGCAGCACCAGCATGCCCGTGAGCACTGCTGTCTGGGCCCTGGAGCCGCGGTAGCAGGCATGCCGAAGGGCCGAGAGCGGTGAGCGGCCCAGGCAGTCCTCGCACACCTTGCCTTCACGCAGAAACATGGCTTGCGGACAAGCCAGGCGGAAGTTGTGCAGAGTCTGGACGACCGGCACGCCGGCCCGGGCGCAGGCCCAGTAGAGGCTGGGGGAGATCAGCGGGAAGGTGTTGTGGACATGGACGACATCTGGACGGAAGGCTGCTATGCGCTTGCCAACTTCGCGCACCGTGCGCTGCGACCACAGTGTGTCGAGCGCCGCGACCGCGCCGCCGATGTGGGCCAGCTCGTCGTTATGTCGCAGCAGCAGATCGACTTCGTGGCCACCTTGGCGCAAGAGGGCGACTTCGGAATCGACCACCATGTCTTCACCGCCGCGCTGCTGGTAGGCGTTGTGCACCACCAGCACCCGCAGCGCCGCCTGCTTGGGCGTGCTGCTCATTGCGGGCGGAGCTCCTGCAGAAAAGCGTAGAGCTGTTGCGCGACCGCGTTGCCTTCAAAGCGCTCCAGAAAGCGCGCGCGCGCTTTGACACCCGCCGTGCTGAGCGTGCTCGGATCCGCGAACCATTGCACCAGCACCTCGGCGGCTGCATCGGCTGCGTCCAGGGGCAGGAAGGCACCGGTCTGGCCATCTTCCATCACCTCGGGATTGCCGCCGACCTCGGCCGCAAAAACGGGCACGCCATATGCATGGGATTCGATCAGAACCAGGCTCAGATTTTCCATGCGTGCCACATGCAGGCAGGCGCGATGGCGTGGAATCAAGGTCGCGGCATCCGCGCGGAATCCCAGGAAATGAACCTGATCAGCAATGCCCAGCGCCGCGGCGCGCGCCTGTAGGGCATGACGGTCAGGCCCATCGCCCACTAGGCTCAGGCTCAGCTTCAGTCCTTGACGCGCTGCGGCTGCCACGATGTCCAGCGCATAACCCTGATTCTTGCGCGGCTCCAGCGTGCCGATAGTGATGAGATCGGCATCCGATGTGCGGGCCGCATCGGCAACGCTCGGGTCCTCCAGGAAATTCGGAATCACCGCGTTAGGTACGGACGCGAGGGCTGGAATGCGCTCGGTCAGCGAGCGCCGCATGAAGGCCGAGACGAACACCAGGCCGTCGAGCGCCGCGATCGTGCGAGCCTCGAAGGCCCGCATCGAGCGCGCGAAGTCGCCGTCCATGGCGATCACGCCCTTCTGCGCCCACTCGTCGGCCTGTGACACATTGAAGTGCACCACCATCACGACCTTCTGTGCTGCACTCCTACGCACATGCAGCGCAGCCGCTGCTGAAAGCGGGCATTGGGCGTAGACCACGCAGGCATGGCCATCGCTCAACTTGCGACGCAGCGCGAGTTCCAAAAAGAGCGCGTGCCAGTAGCGATACCACCAGACGCTGAGCTTGCTGCTCAGCCGGTCGACGATCTTGCGCAGACCGAATACCGGATAGACCAGCCACAGCGGACTGTCGTAAGGCGTGACAAGCGCATGAGGCAAGTGCTGCTGAGTGAGCCAGCTCAGGAAGGCGCGGAAATGCGTCTGCACGCCGGTCTCGCCGGTGGGACGCATGATCGTTGCGACGATCACTTCAGCCACTGCAGCACTCCCCGGGGCTGGATGGCGATCAGACTTTTCTTCTGGTGGCTCAACGTTTTACCTCTTCTTGCGCCTTGGGGCGCGGCCGACAAGCATAGGCGATCACGTCGCCCAATCAGGCTGGCGCGTGCGTGTTGCGCTTGCCAAACCATGAGCTCAATGCCACGACCAAGGGACGCTCTAACTTCAGGTAGATCAGATGTGCAGCGATCACGGTCGCACCCGCAATCGCAAAGGTTAGCGTCAGCAGCGTTCCGGCCGACGCGTCGGGCAACAACTTGAATGCCAGTTTGATCAGCGGCGTCACGATGGGGACGTGCCAGAGATAGAGCGTGTAGCTGGAGTCGCCCAGAGCCACCAGAAGCTGTGGCGCTTTCAAGTTCAACTTGACGGAATTCGCGACTAGGAGGGTGAAGAGCGGCGCGAAGCAGAGAACGCCGACCAGATCTGGTACGGGTTGGTCGCGCCAGTGCCATGTGTAGGCGCCCATGGCGACGGTGAGCAACGCGAGCACGATCGGGCGAAGATACCTCGCGCTAAGTAGTGCACCTATACGGCGGATTTGGCAATGAAGAGCAAACGATACGGCAATACCCATCACGAACTCCCAATGCAGCGGCGAGCACAGGAAGCTAACAGGGAACTCTGTAGCCGGTAACAGTGAGCCGGCCAAGAGCAAGATAGACAGGCTCACACCCAAGCGTGGCCAAGCCAGGGTCAACGTCGCGAGCGCGTAGAACAGCACTTCGTGATGAAGAGTCCATGCAACTCCGATGACAGGAGCCCCGCCGTCTGGAAACGGAAGCAGCAGTGCGGCGCGCAGCAATTCCAAAGGATCGGTCGTGATCGGGCTATGCAGGGATCGTGCTGCGAAGAGTGCGACACACAAGGTCGGAACGAAAGCCAGCCAAAAGGCGGGGTAGATGCGCAGGACCCGGTGACGCAAGAAATTGGTCACCCTTCCTGAATCTTCAGCAGCGCGGCGGATGGTTTCGGCAATGATGAAGCCGCTCAATACGAAGAAAAAATCGACGCCCAGGCGGCCCCACGAGAAGGCCTGAGGCATGCGATCAGAGAAGTAATGCGCAGCGCCAAACTTGCTGGTGATGTGATGCAGAACGACGGCCATAGCAGCAAGCGCGCGATAGGCCTGGAGACTCGTAAAACGTTGGTTCATGAATCGGTCTGGTGTGCGCTCCAATTCGGGCATTGGACCTTGTTCGGGAATGAGCGTCGTTGAGCTTAACCCTCGCGGTGCTACGCATTTGGATATCGGGGTGCGAGTCAGATCTTCAGCACTATGATCTGCTGCCATTCCAATGGCACAGCAACGCGGCTCATTTCAGCTCCGATATGCCCATGAATACTCGAAGGCGGCTTTATTTGCTTGCGCTATGTTGCCTGCTGCTGGGTGTGCGCGGCGCTCAGGCTGAGGACCCTTTCGACATTGCTGCTAGCAAGCCGCCACGCGAGATTAGTGCAGCCTATTTCGGCACGCATTTTCATCGTTTGCTGCCACTGCCTGGCGAACAGGCATTCACCGATTGGCCGTCCCTTCCCATCGGCTCACTACGCCTATGGGACGCAGCGCTAAGCTGGGCCAATCTGGAGCCGCGGCCTGGTCAGTTCAACTTCGGGCGCATGGACCTCTACGTTGCATCGGCCGAGGCGCACAAGGCAACGTCGTTGTATGTGTTCGGTGTGACGCCGGTCTGGGCTTCGGCGCGCCCGAGCGAACCCGCGCCGTACGGTCCCGGTAGCGCCGCGGAGCCGGCCAATATGGCGGACTGGGATCGCTATGTCACTGCAGTCGTGCAACGCTACAAGGGCCGTATCGCCTATTACGAGCTCTGGAACGAACCCAATTTCTCTGACATCCCAGGCGATATCGTTGGGATCGGCGGCCTCTTCTATGCCGGCAGCGCAGCGAAGATGGTGGAGATGGCTCAACGCGCACGCGCGATCATTGATCGCGAAGACCCGAGCGCGCGACTGCTCACGCCCGGCGTCACCGGCCAGTCCAAACGGCTTGAGCTGTTTCTGTCCAGCGGCGGCGGCGCGTATGTCAGCGGTGTGGCGTTCCACTACTACGTGCCCAGCGATCGCGAGTTCCTGCTGCTGCAGCAGCGGATTCGGGCCATCCTGGCGCGCCAACGCTTAGGCAAGCTGCCGATCTTCAATACCGAGGCGGGCTTTCCCTCCACCGGAGCGCAAGCTCCTGCCAGCGCAGCGCTGTTGGCGCGCACGATGATTCTTGGCGCCTACGTCGGTTTGGAGACCTACTACCAGTACGCTTGGGACAACGACAAGCTGGGCATGAGCGGCATGCCGGGCGGCTCACCCCAGTCGCGTCACGGCGAGGCCTATGCCGCGGTCGAGCGTTGGCTGATCGGCACGCAGCTCGGCGGCTGCAGACACCTGCGCGACGACGTGGTGGCTTGCGAGGGCACGCGCGGAGATGAGCGCCTGTTTATCGTCTGGCGGCCCGATGCAGGTGGCTCCGTCCTCTGGGATTTGCCGGCGGGCGCTCAGGTGGGGTCTATCGAGCGGGCGGTGGCGGATGCTGGCCTGAGTGCTCAGGATGGCGCAGGTCGCGTGGCGGTGAGCGGAAATCCGGTCGCGATCTGGCTCAAGGCTTCGCCGCGTTGAGTGCAGTCCTTGATGCTTAAAAGGAGCGTTAGCGATGAGACGGCGGCGAGAAGAGTCAGGCCGTGGCGAGCTTGTTGGCCAGAATTTCGACGATGCGCTCTGCCGAGTGGCCGTCCCATAGCGCGGGCCGCCTGCCGCGCTTGCCGCCGGTCTTGAGCGTCTCTAGCGCATGCCCGATGATGGTGGCGGGATTCGTGCCGGCCAGCACATTGCTGCCCTCGTCCACGGTGACGGGGCGCTCGGTGTTCTCGCGCATGGTGATGCAGGGCACTCCCAGCGCCGTCGTTTCTTCCTGCAAGCCGCCGCTGTCGGTCAGGATCACGGCGGCGTCCTTCCACAGGTGCAGGAAGGACATGTAGGCCTGCGGGCCCATCAGCGTGACGTTGGTGCCCAGGTCGATGCCGAACTTCTCGATATTGGCGCGGGTACGTGGATGGACGGGGAAGACAAGCGGCAGTTCCTGTGAGACCCGGCGCAGCACCTGGGCCACACCTTCGAGCGCTTCGGCGCTGTCCACATTGGACGGGCGATGCAGGGTGACGACGCCGTATCGCGCGTGCTGGCGCTTGAAGGCATCAGTTTCCAGTCCCGAGGTCTCCATGGTCTTGAGCTTCTCGGCCTGGAAGAGCACGTTGTCCACCATCACGTGGCCGACGTCGAAGACCACGGCCGGGTCCTTGCCTTCGCGCAGCAGGTGTTCGCGGCCGCTGGGCTCGGTGACGAAGAACCAATCGGTGATGGCGTCGGTGACGAGGCGGTTGATCTCCTCGGGCATGCGCATGTCGCCGCTGCGCAGGCCAGCCTCGACGTGGGCCACAGGAATCCAGGCCTTCTTGGCGACGATGGAGCAGGCCAGGGTCGAGTTCACGTCGCCGACGACGAGGCAAGCTGCGGGCTTGTCGGTGGCACAGAGTTGCTCATAGGCCAGCATGATCTTGCCTGTCTGCTCGGCATGGCTACCGCCGCCACAGCCCAGGCGCACATCGGGTGCGGGGATGCCGAGCTCTTCGAAGAAGACTTCGTTCATGTCGCGGTCGTAATGCTGGCCGGTGTGCACGATCTTCCAGTCCAGGCGCCCATCGGCCTGCAGCGCACGCACGATGGGCGCGATCTTCATGAAGTTGGGGCGGGCGCCGGCAATCAGGTGGATGCAGGGTTTGTTCGACATGTTCAGTGCTTGCCGGGGCGCAAGAGTTCGCGGACGGTGTACCAGATGAAGCGCGAGTTGCCGACGAGGTAGCGTTTCCAGAGGCGGCCGGGCTCCTGGCCCAGACGATAAAGCCATTCAAGGCCGGCGTCGCGCATCCAGGCCGGCGCCTGTGACTTGGTGCCCGCAATCAAGGCAAAGGCCAGACCCACACCGAGGCTCACGGGCAACAGCCGCGCCTGCTGGGCTGCCATCCAGTACTCCTGCTTGGGGCAGCCGAGGCCGACGAAGAGCAGGGCAGCGCCAGTGGCATTGATGGACTCGACCGTAGCCTCGTCCATGCCGGGCTCGGCCGGCAGCATCGGCGGCGACTCGATGCCAGCGATTTTCAGGTGCGGAAAGCGAGCCAGCAGGGCCGTGCGCAAGGGCGCGATCTCATCGGGCATGCCACCATAGAAATACGCCGGCAGGCCTTCGGCTTGAGCCCGCCCACAGAGTTCGAGCACCAGACTCGGGCCGCGCACGCGCTCGGCTCCCCGCTGATGGAGCAGGCGGCGCTGGGCCCAGACCAGAGGCATGCCGTCCGCAGTAACGGCCAGGGCGTCTTGCATGATGGCCAGCAGCTTGGGCGTGCTACGGGCCCGGGTCAACATGTCCACGTTGGCCACGCAGACAAAACCGCCGCGGCGTTCGCGCGCCGCAGCAAGCACTTGCTCGCAGGCTCCGTCCATGGAGCCCACATCGACCCGGACGCCGAAGAGCGATTTCGGCATCAGGCCGGGCATGGGGCGTACGAATGGGTGGGCATGGGCTGGGATTCTATGAGTGAGAATGCGCGCTGCGATCCGGCGCATGCCGGGCCATCCAGCCAAGGGGAAGCACTTGAAAGTACTTGTGACCGGCGCCGCCGGCTTCATCGGCATGCATGTCAGCCAGATCCTGCTGGCGCGCGGGGATGAGGTGGTGGGCTTGGACAACCTCAACGATTACTACGATCCGCAGCTTAAACATGACCGTCTGGCTCGACTGACAGGCAAGCCGGGCTTTTCCTTCGTCAAGATGGACGTGGCAGATCGTGAAGGCATGGCAGCGCTGTTTGCCAAGGAGCGCTTCGACCGCGTCGTGCACCTGGCAGCCCAGGCCGGCGTGCGCTATTCGCTGCAGAACCCGCACGCCTACATCGACAGCAATATCGTCGGCTTCACCAACATCCTGGAAGGCTGCCGGCATTCTGGCGTGCAACATCTGGCCTACGCGTCCAGCTCCAGCGTCTACGGCGGCAACACGCTGATGCCGTTCTCGGAGCACCACAGCGTGGACCATCCGGTGAGCCTGTACGCGGCCACCAAGAAGGCCAATGAGCTGATGGCGCACACCTACAGCCATCTGTTCCGCCTGCCCACCACGGGCCTGCGCTTCTTCACGGTCTACGGCCCCTGGGGCCGGCCGGACATGGCGCTGTTCCTGTTCACGAAGGCGATCCTGGAGGGCCGGCCCATCGACGTGTTCAACCACGGCCAGATGATCCGCGACTTCACCTACATCGACGACATCGCCGAAGGCGTGGTGCGCGTGCTGGACCGTGTGGCCACGCCCGAGCCCGGCTATGACGCGATGAAGAGCGACCCGGCGCATTCCAACGCGCCCTTTCGTCTCTTCAACATCGGCAACCATGCGCCGATCCCGCTGATGGATTTCATCGGCGCGATCGAGGCCGCCGTGGGCCGCGAGGCCATCAAGAACTTCCTGCCGCTGCAGGACGGTGATGTGCCGGCCACGCATGCGGACGTGGAGGAACTGGCCGCCTGGACCGGCTTCCGACCGGCCACGCCGGTGCCCGAAGGCATCACGCGCTTCGTGGCCTGGTACCGCGACTACTACAAGGTGTAGAAATTCGTCCCCGACCGGACCTGACCGACCTTGACATCGGGCTGTTACATGCAGCGTCGATGATGTTCCGTTTGATTGAGCTGCGAGGAATCCCGCGATGAAAGTCACCACCATCGGCACTGGCTATGTGGGCCTGGTCACCGGCGCCTGCCTGGCCGAGATGGGCAACCACGTGGTCTGCCTGGACGTCAACGCCGAGAAGATCCGCGTGCTCAACGAGGGCGGCATTCCCATCCACGAGCCGGGCCTGGACGCGGTCGTGGCGCGCAACGTGGCGGCCGGCCGCCTGCAGTTCACCACCGACGTGGACATGGCCGTGGCGCACGGCACGCTGCTCTTCATCGGCGTGGGCACGCCGCCCGATGAAGATGGCTCGGCCGACCTGCAGTACGTGATTGCGGCGGCGCGCTCCATCGGCCAGCGCATGACCGACTACAAGGTCATCGTCGACAAGAGCACGGTGCCCGTGGGCACGGCGGACAAGGTCAAGGCGGCGATTGCCGAGGAGCTGGCCAAGCGCGGCGTTGACGTGGCCTACGCCGTCGTCTCCAACCCCGAGTTCCTCAAGGAAGGCGCGGCGGTCGAGGACTTCATGAAGCCCGACCGCATCATCATCGGTTCGGAAGACGAGCAGGCCACGCTCTTGATGCGCGCGCTGTACGCGCCCTTCAACCGCAACAACGACCGCGTGATGGTGATGGACCTGCGCAGCGCCGAGTTCACCAAGTACGCGGCCAACGCCATGCTGGCCACGCGCATCAGCTTCATGAACGAGCTGGCCCTGCTGGCCGAGAAGGTGGGAGCCGACATCGAGCTGGTGCGCCGCGGCATCGGCAGCGATCCGCGCATTGGCTACAGCTTTCTCTATGCAGGCGCGGGCTACGGCGGCTCCTGCTTCCCCAAGGACGTGAAGGCCCTGGTGCGCGCGGCCAAGGATGAGGGAATTCCGCTGCGCGTGCTGAACGCCGTGGAAGAGGCCAATGATCGGCAGAAGCTGGTGCTGGTGGACAAGGTCAAGGCGCGATTTGGCGCTGATCTGAAGGGCCGGCATTTCGCGGTCTGGGGCCTTGCCTTCAAGCCCAATACCGACGATATGCGCGAGGCTCCGGCCATCGTCATCATCGAAGCCTTGCTGGCCGCCGGTGCCACGCTGACAGCCTATGACCCGGTGGCCATGGCCGAGGCGCAGCGCGTGCTCGGCGGTCTTGCCGGCCTCTCCTATGCTGAGCGGGCCGAGGATGCTCTGGAGGGGGCCGACGCCTTGCTGCTCGTCACCGAGTGGAAGGAATTCAAGAGCCCCAACTTCGCCGGCATCAAGGCGACGCTCAAGACCCCGGTGATCTTCGACGGCCGCAACCAGTACGAACCTTCGTTGATGCAGGCCCTGGGCCTGGAGCATCACGGCATTGGCCGCGCGGGCGGCTGATCAGCTGCTGGCTTCGACGCCGCTGTAGGTCTGGATGGCTTCGGAGGCGGTGCTGCTCACGGCCTTGGCTGCCTGCTGGGCCTGTTGCGCGGCCTGGTACACCTCTTCTTCCTGGGCGCTGACAACGCCATCCTTGTTGGTGTCGGCCGGGTCGTAGGTCTTGGCCGCGCTGGCGCCCGCTGTGGCGCTCGCACCGCCGCCGCTATGGCTGTGGTGCTGATGCGCACCCTTCGCGCCTTCTGCATGCTGCGCCTGGTTGGCCTTGGCTGCGGTCGAAAACTCGGCCTGGCTCACCTCGCCGTCGCCATTGGTATCCATCTTCTTGAAGATGGCATCGGCCTTGGTCTTCAGATCGGCCGTGGTGGCCGAATCCGCCGCCTGACCGCCCTTTTGCGAGATGCTGACGAAGGCCGATTCGAATTCCTGCTGCGAGACGCTACCGTCGCCGTTCGTGTCCATCTTCTTGAAGATGTCCTCGGGCTTGGGGCGCGCGTGCTGGGTGGCGTTGGTATTGCCGCTGGCAATGCTGCTGATCATTTCGGGGCTCCTCACGGTCGAATTGACCTGATGAGTGCATTTCGTCTTGCAGGAGCCTGGCGTTGAGCACAGAAACGTTTCTGCGCCAGTAAAGAATTGTCAGTCGAAGCTGCGCGCCAGCTCGATCAGCGGCGCCTGGGCATCCTTGGCGGCCAGCAGCGGGGCCACGCCGACATCTGGCCACTGGATGCCGACAGTGGGGTCGTCCCAGCGCACCGAGCCTTCCGCCTGCGGGGCGTAGTAGTCGGTGGTCTTGTAGAGAAAGTCGGCCGTCTCCGAGAGCACAAGGAAGCCGTGCGCAAAGCCTGGTGGAATCCACAGCTGTTTCTGGTTCTCGGCCGTCAGCTCGACGCCGACCCATTGGCCGAAGCGCGGGCTGCTCTTGCGCATGTCCACCGCCACATCGAAGACGGCGCCGGCTACGCAGCGCACCAGCTTGCCCTGGGCATGTGGCGGCAGCTGGAAATGCAGGCCACGCAGCACGCCGCGGCTGGAGCGCGAGTGGTTGTCCTGCACGAAACGCAGGGTGTTGCCGGTGGCCTCGTTGAAGCGGTCTTCGTTCCAGCTCTCGGTGAAGAAGCCGCGCGAGTCGCCGAAGACCTTGGGCTCGACGATCATGACCTCGGGCAGGGCGGTAGGGGTGACGGTGATCATCAGAAAACTTGGTCTTTCAACAAGGCTTGCAGGTATTGGCCGTAGCCGTTCTTGAGCATGGGCTTGGCCAAGGCTTCAAGCTGGGCGGCATCGATCCAGCCCGAGCGGAAGGCGATTTCCTCGGGACAGGCCACCTTCAGGCCTTGGCGCTTTTCCAGGGTGGCGATGAACTGGCCGGCCTCCAGCATGCTATCGTGCGTACCGGTATCGAGCCAGGCGTAGCCGCGGCCCATGATCTCCACGCTGAGCTGGTTCTGGCGCAGGTACTGGGCGTTCACATCGGTGATCTCCAGCTCGCCGCGGGGCGACGGTTTGGTGGCTGCCGCGATGTCGCAGACCTGCTCGTCGTAGAAGTACAGGCCCGTCACCGCGTAATGGCTCTTGGGCGCCTTGGGCTTTTCCTCGATGCTCAGTGCCCGTTTGGCGGCGTCGAACTCGACCACGCCATAACGCTCAGGATCGGTGACATGGTAGGCAAACACGCTGGCGCCGCTGGTGCGCGTGGTGGCGTTGCCGAGCAGGTGCTGGAAGTCGTGGCCGTAGAAGATGTTGTCGCCCAGCACGAGAGCGCTGGGTGCGCCGCCGATGAAATCGCGGCCGAGGATGAAGGCCTGGGCTAGGCCATCGGGGCTGGGCTGCACGCAGTAGCTGATGTTGACGCCCCAGCGCGAGCCGTCGCCGAGCAGATGCTCGAAGCGCGGCGTGTCTTGCGGAGTGCTGATCAGGAGGATGTCGCGGATGCCCGCCAGCATCAGGGTGCTGAGCGGGTAATAGACCATGGGCTTGTCGTAGATCGGCAGCAGCTGCTTGCTCATGGCCAGGGTGGCCGGGTGCAGGCGCGTGCCGGAGCCGCCCGCCAGGATGATGCCTTTTCTGTTCATCAGAGAATCTCCATCAGCATGCGATCAACGCCCTGTTGCCAATGCGGCAGGACGAGGCCGAAAGCTTGCTGCAGCTTGTGGGTGGACAGCCGCGAATTGAGCGGGCGCTGTGCCGGTGTCGGATAGTCGGTCGTCGGAATCGCCATGACCTGATCGGAGGCGGCCTTGATGGCAATACCGCGAGCGCGCGCGAACTCGATCACGTGCCGCGCATAGCCGTGCCAGCTGGTCTCACCTGCGGCCACGGCGTGGTACAGACCTGCGAGTTCCGGCCGCGCCAGCGTGGAACCGATCATGTGGGCGCTGAGATCGGCCAGCAAGTCGGCGCCGGTCGGCGCGCCGATCTGGTCGGCGATCACCTTGAGCTGCTCGCGCTCGGCGGCCAGCCGCAACATGGTCTTGGCGAAGTTGCCGCCGCGGGCGGCGTAGACCCACGAGGTGCGCAGGATCAGGTGCGCACAGCCGCTGGCTTGAATCGCCTGCTCGCCTTCGAGCTTGGTGCGGCCGTAGACACTCAAGGGGCCGGTGGCGGCATCCTCGGTGCGAGGCGTGTTGCCGCCGCCGTCGAAGACGTAGTCGGTGCTGTAGTGCACGAGCAGGGCGCCCAAGTCCTTGGCAAGTGCAGCCAAACGCCCAGGCGCCTCGGCGTTCACGCGCGAGCAAGTTGCCGCGTCGCTCTCGGCCTTGTCCACCGCCGTGTAGGCGGCGGCATTGACGATCACCTGGGGGGCATGATGCCTAACGGTCCGGATCAGCGCATCCGGTTCGTTCAGATCCGCACCTTGCGCGCGGTCCAGCGCAATCAGCTCGCCCAGTGGCGCGAGCGCGCGCTGCAGCTCCCAGCCGAGCTGGCCGTTCTTTCCGAGCAGGACGATCTTCATGCGCCGTACTGCGTGGAGACCCAGTCGCGGTAGGCGCCGCTCTGCACGCGCGCCACCCAGTCGGGATGATCGAGGTACCACTGCACGGTCTTGCGGATGCCGGTCTCGAAGGTCTCGGCCGGGCGCCAGCCGAGTTCGCGCTCTATCTTGCGCGCGTCGATGGCGTAGCGGCGGTCGTGGCCGGGGCGGTCTTTCACATAGGTGATCAGGCGCGCATAAGGGCCTTCGGTGCTGGGCCGCAATTCGTCGAGCAGTCCGCAGACCGTCTTGACAATGTCGATATTGGCCTTCTCGTTCCAACCGCCGATGTTGTAGGTCTCGCCCAGGCGCCCGCCGGCCAGCACCGCGCGGATGGCGCTGCAATGGTCGGTCACGTAGAGCCAGTCGCGGATCTGCTGGCCGTCACCGTAGACCGGCAGCGGCTTGCCGGCGAGGGCGTTGACGATCATCAGCGGGATCAGCTTCTCGGGGAAGTGCCAGGGCCCGTAGTTGTTCGAGCAGTTGGTGGTGACCACCGGCAGGCCATAGGTGTGGTGCCAGGCGCGCACGAGGTGATCGCTGGCGGCCTTGCTGGCGCTGTAGGGGCTGTTGGGCTCGTAGGCATTGGTCTCGGCGAACGGCGGGTCATCCGCCTTGAGCGAGCCGTAGACCTCGTCGGTCGAGACATGATGGAAGCGAAAAGCCGCCTTGGCTTCATCACCTTCAAGCTGGCTCCAGTAAGAGCGGGCTGCTTCGAGCAGCGTGAAGGTGCCATCGACATTGGTGCGCATGAAGGCGCCGGGGCCATGGATGGAGCGGTCCACATGACTCTCGGCCGCGAAGTGGACCAGCGCGCGGGGCTTGTGTGTGGCAAGAAGCTGATCGATCAGCGCGCGGTTGCAGATGTCACCCTTGACGAAGGTGTGGCGCGCATCGCCTTGCAGCGAGGCCAGGTTCTCAAGATTGCCGGCATAGGTCAGCGCGTCCAGCGTCACCACCGATTCGTCGCTCTGCGCGAGCCAATCCAATACGAAGTTGGCGCCAATGAAGCCGGCGCCGCCAGTTACCAAAATTGTCATCAGGATCTGCCGTAAGTGTCTTCAAAACGGACGATGTCGTCCTCGCCAAGATAGGAGCCCGACTGTACTTCAATGATTTCCAGCGGCACCTTGCCGGGGTTGGCAAGCCGGTGCGTCTGGCCCAGAGGAATGTAGGTGCTCTGATTTTCGCTCAGCAGGATGACCTGATCGCCATTGGTGACCTCGGCCGTGCCCGAAACCACGATCCAGTGCTCGGCGCGGTGGTGGTGCATCTGCAGGCTCAGCGAGGCGCCGGGCTTGACCATGATGCGCTTGACCTGGAATCGCTCACCCTGGTCGATGCTGTCGTACCAGCCCCAGGGGCGGTGGACCTTGCGGTGCAGGCTCTGCTCGCCGCGCTTCTCGGCGTCGAGCCGGGCGACGATCTTCTTGACTTCCTGGCTGCGCGCGCGGTCGGCGACCAGCACAGCGTCGGGCGTCTCGACGATCACCACGTCGTTCATGCCCACCACGCTGACCAGGCGGCTGGTGGCGTGGACCAGGGTGTTGTGGCTGTCGCTGATGATGGCGTCGCCGCGCGAAGCGTTGCCGGCGGCATCCTTCGCGGCCACTTGCCAGACGGCCTCCCAGGCACCGAGATCGTTCCAGCCGGCGTCCAGCGCCACCATGCGAAGGGGCGTGGCACTGCCGGGGCAGCGTTCCATCACCGCGTAGTCCACCGATTCGCTGGGCACGGCGGCAAATTCGTTCTTGCCCGGGCGCACGAACTTCTGATCGACCTTGGCCGCGGCAAAGGCCGTGCGCGTGGCGGCGGCGATGTCGGGGCGGAAGGTCTCCAGCGCCTTCATCCAGACGCTCGCGCGCAGCACGAACATGCCGCCGTTCCAGTAGTAGCCGCCGGAGGCCACATAACGCTCTGCCGTGGCGGCATCGGGCTTCTCGACGAACTGGGCCACTCGCAAGCCCGAACCTTCGGCTTCGGCGCGGATGTAGCCGTAGCCGGTCTCGGCGCGATCGGGCGTGATGCCGAGTACGGCAATGGCGCCATCCGCAGCTTCGCGCACGGCCTGCTGCAGCGCAGCGGTGAAGGCCGCGGCCTCGCCAACGGTCTGGTCGGCTGGCGTCACCACCAGGACCGGGTCCTGGCCGTCCTGCAGGGCTTGCAGCGCGGCCAGTGTCAGTGCAGGCGCGGTGTTACGTCCCATGGGCTCCAGCAGCACGGCGGCCGGGTCCTGGCCGACCTCGCGCAACTGGTCGAGCACCATGAAGCGGTGTTCTTCGTTGCCGACGATCAGCGGCGCGCTGACCGCGATGTCCTGGCTGCCCAAGGCGGCGAGACGGTCAGCGGCCTGCTGGAACAGGCTGGTATTGCCCGACAGCACGAGGAATTGCTTGGGATAGCCGGCGCGCGAAAGCGGCCACAGCCGCGTGCCGCTGCCGCCGGCCATGATGACCGGCTGTACCTGGATCTTGTTCATAAAGGGGGAAGTTCAGTCTTGGCCAAAGCCATTCGGATTCAGGCGTTGCCAACGCCACGAATCCTCGCACATCCGCGCGAGCTCATGCCGGGCTTGCCAGCCCAGCAGCTCGCGGGCCTGCGCGGGGTCGGCATAGCAGGCGGCCACATCGCCCGGGCGGCGGGCAACGATCTCGTAGGGCACGGCGCGGCCGCTGGCGGTCTCGTAGGCCTTGACGAGCTCCAGCACGCTGTAGCCGCGGCCCGTGCCGAGGTTGACGGTGAAGGATCCTGCCCTGTCCAGCAGCACGCGCAGCGCAGCCACGTGGCCTTCGGCCAGATCGAGCACGTGGATATAGTCGCGCACGCCGGTGCCGTCGGGCGTGGGGTAATCGTTGCCGAAGACCTGCAGACGCTCGCGCCGGCCCACGGCCACTTGCGCCACATAGGGCATGAGGTTGTTGGGCGTGCCGCGCGGGTCTTCGCCGATCAGTCCGCTCTCATGCGCGCCGACAGGGTTGAAGTAGCGCAGGCAGGCGGTCTGCCATTGCGCGTCCGAGGCACCCAGATCCGCCAGGATGCGCTCGCCCATCAGCTTCGTGGCACCGTAGGGATTCACGGCGGCGGTGGCTGCATCCTCGGTCAGCGGAAGCGTCTCGGGGATGCCATAGACCGTGGCACTGGAGCTGAACACCATGCGCGAGCAGCCATGGCGACGCATCACCTCGCAGGTGTTGACGAGGCCGCCGAGGTTGTTGCGGTAGTACGCTAGGGGCAGGGCGGTCGATTCGCCCACGGCCTTGAAGGCGGCGAAATGCACGACGGCCTCAGGCTTGTGGGTGGCAAAAATGCGCTCCATGGCCGTGACATCGCAGACATCGGCCTGCTCGAACACCGGCGCATGGCCGGCCAGGCGCGAGAGGCGCTTCAGCACTTCTGGCGAGCTGTTGGCGAAGTTGTCCACGCCGACGACCTTGAACCCCGCCGTCAGCAGGGCCAGCCAGGTGTGCGAGCCGATATAGCCGGCGGCGCCGGTCAGCAGAATGGTGTTGCCCATGGCTTCAGTAGACGATCCATTGGCCGACGCAGCCGAAGTTGTTGGCTTTGTAGGGGTTCAACAGAGGATTGCCGGTACGCTCCTGCCGGCCCAGGCTGCAATTGAAGCTGATGCCGCGCGAGTATTGCCAGCTCGCACCGAGGCTGGCTGCGTAGTCGTTGCTCAAGAGGTCTTGGTGGATGGTGCTGCCCGGACTGCTCACATCCAACTTACTGCGCGAATAGGAGCCGCTGCCGTTGAACGACAGCTTGGCGCTGTATTGGTAGGTGGCGTAGCCGCGCCCTGTTGTGGCGAGTTGATCCTGCGAATAGCTGGTGTAACTCTGTCCGAAGAAGCTCGAGAACGCAGTCTGCAGGCCCGTATCCCGAATCAGCTGAGTGCTGAAGCTCAGCTTGCTCGTGGGCTGCCAATACCAATTGAGTTGACCCGAAAAGCCTGAGAAGTCCTGGCCTACGCCGGTGGCGTGGTGCGAGTGGCCACTGCTCAGCCGTGTCTCGAACTGATTCGCGCCACTGGCCTTCCAATGGATGTTCAGATCCACGTCATCGCGCGTGAAGTCATTGGGAACGTAGACAGGCTGGAGGTTGGTGGGATCGAGGTCGGAGGTATAGAAGGGCTGCGAGCCGCGTGTGTGGCGCAAATCCACCCCAATGCGAAGCAAATCACTGGGCTGATAGATTGGGCCCAGCGAATAGCTGGTCTGGCTGATGTCGAGTGACCGGTACTGTGCTGCGCTGAAGCTCTGCCGGTTGTAGGCAACGTCGCCTTCCAGCGTCCAGCGCGTGACCAGGCCGACGCGAGTGACAGCGTCGGCTGAGTAGCTGGTCTGTACGTTCTTGACATAGACCGGCGAGAAGCCATAGCCAGGCACATTGCTGGAAAGCTGGCGCGAGCCGCCGAGAGTCACCGTGCCCGAGATGTTGTTCACGGTGGCCCAATCCAGACTCAGGCTTCCGTTGTAGCCCAGATTGTTGAGTTGGTCGTTGCGCTGGTAACGATTGCTCTGCACAGAAACATCGGCCCGCACGTGCTCTCGCCCGAACCGCAAATCCACCCCTCCCAGCAGCGAGGCCGTGGTGACCGTGTCACTGTTGGTTGCTCCCGTGCTGGGGGCGGGCTCCGTACCGGGGGGGGTGCGATAGATATTGGACACATGCGTCAAGCCCAGCGAACCCCCGAAGTAATAGGGGTTCGTGTCCTGGTTCTGCGCCATGGCGCAGACGGGCAAGGCTGTTAGCAATCCCAGCAGTCGCGGCAGCCGTTTACCGGCGCGTTGGCTCAATGAAGCGGGGCGACGTGTGCTGCTCATGAAATACCTTCAATAGACTCAGTAAGCGTGCCGGTCAAAAATGACCAGCCTGGCGGTGCGCACGATGATCTGCAGGTCCAGCGCCAGCGACCAGTTGCGCAGGTATTCGAGGTCGTATTCGACCCGCGCCTTCATCTTCTCGATGGTGTCGGTCTCGCCGCGCAGGCCGTTCACCTGCGCCCAGCCGGTGATGCCGGGCTTGACCTTGTGGCGGACCATGTAGGCCTTGATCAGCTTGCGGTATTCCTCGTTGTGCGCCACCGCATGCGGGCGCGGGCCGACGATGCTCATGCGGCCCTGCAGCACGTTGATGAACTGCGGCAGCTCGTCCAGCGAGGTGCGGCGGATGAAGGCGCCAAAGGGCGTGATGCGCGGGTCCGCCTTGGTGGCCTGCCTGACCACCTGCCCGTCGTCCTGCGTGCGCATGGAGCGGAACTTGTAGACGATGATTTCCTCGCCATCGAGGCCGTTGCGGCGCTGCTTGAAGATGACGGGGCCGGGCGAGGACAGCTTCACCCCGAGGGCCACAAACAGCAGCACGGGCGAGATCACCAGCAGGATCAGCAGCGAGATCACCACGTCGCTAATGCGCTTGACCAGCTCGTTGGTGCCGGTGAACGGCGTCTCGCAGATGCCCACCACCGGAACGCCGCTGATGTCCTGCAGGCGGCCCTGGATGATGCTGATACCGAACACATCGGGCACGAAGAACAGCGAGGCCGTCGTGCCCTGGATGCCCTCCAGCAGCTGCACGATGCGCGGCTGCGATCCCAGGGGCAGGGTGATGTAAACCTCGCGCACGCCATGCGTGCGGATGTAGTCGCCCACCTTGGCCAGCGTGCCCAGCATGTGCGGCGCTGCTTCGGGGTGCAGGCGCTCGTCCTGGCGATCGTCAAAGTAGCCAAGGAAATCGACGCCCCGGTCCTCGCCATCGCGCAGCGCCCGCGCCACCTTGATGCTCAGGGCACTGGCACCGATGATGACCGCGCTGCGCCGGGCACCGGGCTGGGCGGCGCGCCAGCGCAGCAACTGGCGGCCGATTTCCACAGCCACGATCTGCGCCACGGGCGTGAGGAAGGCCCACCATATCAGCACCGGATCCGAGAAATAGCCCAGACTGTTGGTGGCGTAGCCGCACAGGCTCAGGATCACCAGCAGCACCAGCCAGGAGCTGATCACGTCGATGGCGGCGCTGACCGGGTGCACCGAAAAGCGGTTGCGCCCCGGAAAGGTCAGGGCAAAGATCAGCAGGCACAGGGTGAGCGTGGAGCGCAGCACCGGCTCGCCGAAGAAGGCATTGACGGCCAGGAATGCGAGCACGATGATGCCCGGCTCCAGAAAAGCGGCGATGAGGGACTCGACCGACTGCGGCGCGCTGTAGAACGTCCTCTTGTAACTGCGGTCCTCGAACATCGTTCCCCGATCCCTCTACCTTCCCTGGCCATGTATACGATGGCGCGATTACGCCCCTCACGGGCGTGTTGCCTTGAATAGAGAATTCTCTATCAATTCAAAAACCGCTCCGGGCAGGGCTTCCCCCCTAACTCGGGCGTGAAGCGGGCTGCGCTGCCTACAATCCCGGACATGCTTCACGAATGGTCCACCCTTTTCGCGCCGGCCGTGCAGGATCGCATGGTCTTGCTGTTTAACCATGTCCTATCGCGCGAAAGCCACGCCACGGGCCGCCTGCAGGCCTTTGCCGGCCGCGCCGTGCTGATCCGGCTGGCCGGCTGGCCCCAACTGCTGCCGGCGGCGCCCGACCTCTGCCTGTCCGTCACCCGGGCCGGCCTGTGGGAGCGGCTGGAGGCCGCGCCGCCTGACGCCCTCCTGGTCGAACTGGACGCCAGCAACCCCGCCCTGATGGCGCTGGGCGCGCTGACTGGCGAGAAGCCGCGCGTCACCGTGCAGGGTGACGCTGCCTTTGCCGGCGAGATGCATTGGTTGATGGACAACGTGCGCTGGGACATCGAGGACGATCTGGCCGCGCTGGTCGGCCCCGCGTTCGCCCATCAGCTGGGCCGTTTCGGCCGCAGCGTGGGCGAGGCCTTGGCCGGGCTGGCTCGTCAAGCAGAAAATCTGCGCAAGCGCGCATGAGCCGCGCTGCGCTGGGCCGCTCCCGAGCAAGCGGCATCCCCTTGAGGGACAGCCCGTCGGACGCGTCGAGCGAGGGGCCGACATGAGGTACTTCGCGCGGCTGCTGAAGATCGTCTGGACGATTTACCGCTTCGGCCTCGACGACCTGGCGCTTTCCGGCCTGAGCCGCACGCGTTTTCGCCTGCTGCGCCGCGTCGTGTCGGTCGGCCGCAGTTGGGAGGTGCCGCGTGGCGTGCGGCTGCGCCTGGCGCTGGAGCACCTGGGCCCCATCTTCGTCAAGTTCGGCCAGGTGCTGTCCACCCGGCGTGACCTGGTGCCTCTCGACATCGTCGAGGAACTGGCCAAGCTTCAGGACAACGTGCCGCCTTTCCCGGCTGCGCAATCGCGTGCCCTGGTGGAGCGCGCTTTCGGCCGCAGCATCGAGGACATCTTCGCCAGCTTCGATGCCGAGCCGGTCGCCAGTGCGTCCATTGCGCAAGTCCATTTCGCCGTGCTGAAGAACGGGCGCGAGGCCGCCGTCAAGGTGCTGCGGCCCGGCATGCTGGCCGTCATCGACGACGACATTGCCCTGCTGCGCACCCTGGCGGCTTGGGTCGAGCGCCTCTCGGCCGATGGCAGGCGCCTCAAGCCGCGCGAGGTGGTGGCCGAGTTCGACATGTACCTGCACGACGAGCTCGATCTCGTGCGCGAGGCCGCCAATGCCGCGCAGCTGCGCCGCAATATGGAGGACCTGGACCTCATCCTGGTGCCCGAGATGTTCTGGGACCTGTGCAAGCCCGAGGTTATCGTGATGGAGCGCATGAAGGGCGTGCCCATCTCGCAGATCGAGCGCTTGCGCGAGGCCGGCGTGGACATCAAGAAGCTGGCTCGCGATGGCGTGACCATCTTCTTCACCCAGGTCTTCCGGGACGGCTTCTTTCACGCCGACATGCACCCGGGCAATATCCAGGTCAGCCTGGAAGCCGCCACGTTTGGCCGTTATGTGGCGCTGGACTTCGGCATCATCGGCACGCTGACCGAGACCGACAAGGAATACCTGGCGCAGAACTTCATCGCCTTCTTCCGCCGCGACTACAAGCGCGTGGCCGAACTGCACATCGAATCTGGCTGGGTGCCGCCCGAGACGCGCGTGAACGAGCTGGAGTCCGCCGTGCGCTCGGTCTGCGAGCCGCATTTCGATCGTCCGCTCAAGGACATCTCGCTGGGCCAGGTGCTGATGCGCCTGTTCCAGACCTCGCGCCGCTTCAATGTCGAGATCCAGCCGCAACTGGTACTGCTGCAGAAGACCCTGCTCAACGTCGAAGGCCTGGGCCGTCAGCTCGACCCCGAGCTGGATCTCTGGAACACCGCCAAGCCTTTCCTGGAGCGCTGGATGAACGAGCAGATCGGCTGGCGTGCCCTGTTCAGGCAGCTGCGCAACGAGGCGCCGCGCTACGCCCAGCTCATCCCCGAGCTGCCGCGCCTGCTGCATGACGCGCTGGAGCGCCAGGCCCGTCCGCAGCGCGACGATGCGCTCGCCGCCTTGCTGCGCGAGCAACGCAGGACCAACCGGCTGCTGCAGGCGCTGATCCTGGCGGGCATCGGCTTCGTGGCCGGGGCGCTGGCCGTGAATTTCCTGCTGCTGCGCTAAGCCGTTACTTGGGCGTCATTTGCGCCGCACGAAGAACACCCCCAGCACCAGGGTCACCACACCCTGAAGGCCGCTGAGCCAGCCGCCCAGTTCCTTGGCGAGCTGGGGCAGGCCGCCTTCCGCGGCGCGGGCGTAGAGGATCAGCAGCCACAGCGCCGCGAGGTAGAGCAGCGAGACGCCCAGCGCGATCTGGAAGACCAGCGTTTCCACGCGCCGGTCCTCGCCGCGCGGCGTGCCGGCGTCGGCCACCAGCACGGCCACGATCAGGCCGCCGCTGGGCGAAACTGCGGCAATGAACCAGCGCGTGACGTCCGTCGTGTCGTCGCCGTAAAAGCCCAGCAGGCTCTGCACGAACAGCAGGCCGCCGGGCAGGACGATGCCGATCAGCCAGACCAGCGCCAGCCAGCGCTTGCTCTTGGAAACGAGAACGGTCTTCATCATGGCTGCAGGGCTCCGATCAAGCCCGTGGCGCGCAAATGCGTGTCGGCGGGCAGGAAGCCGGGCGGGTCCTCTGCCTCGGCCGAACCGCCCGGCGGCTTGCGGAACTCGTAGACCAGGGCGGTGCAGACGACGTCAAGGCCCCAGGGCTGGGCCGCGGTGTCGGTCGGCAAGGCGTTGAGCCCGCCCGCGACCCAGGCCTCGGCCTGCTCGCGCGAAGCCGCGCTGGCGGCGGTGGCAAAGGGCTCGGGCGTGACGATGAAGACGATGACGCGGAAATGCCCGGCGCTCGCGTTGAACAGGCTCTTCAAAAGGGATGCGAAGGAAAACGCGCCCGGCTGGTCGGCCGAGCTGGGCCAACGCTCATCGGCGGTGGCCGGCTGGCCGTCCGGCAGGAAGCGCTCGACGCGCGTGGCCAGCGCAAAGCCGCCGGGCACGGGGTAGTAGCTGCGGATGGCATAACCCGTATGGTCCAGCGCGGCCTGCAGGCGCGCGTCGAGATCGGCCAGGGTCTGCTTGGCGGCCGGCCGCAGCAGCTTGGGCACCAAGACCATCTGGGTGGACGGGCGCGGCGGCGGCCAGGGAAAGCTGGGCCGGATCATGGCCTCGGGCTGGGCCGTCGGCGCCAGCTCGGGTTTCAGTTGCACGGGTGACGGCGGCGGCGGGGGCGGTGCAGCCATCGCCGCCGTCGGCCCGCGGGAGCCGCGCTCGGGCAGGCTCAGCCGCAGATTGCCCGATTGCGTCAGGCCCGCCGGTACGTCGAAGTGGATGGCCCCGGCCTTGCCGGCCTGGGCTAGCGTGGACAGGGCCGCGGCATAGCGCGCAGGATGGGCCGAGCCGGCCCGCTGCATGGCGCTGCTCAAGGCCATCACGGCATCGAAGCCGGCGGCCGACTCCGAGGCTCGCACGCCGGGCTTGGCCTGCGCCAGGATCACGGGCAACCCGCAGTCCTTGTAGGCGGCCAACGCAGCGGCGTTCGCCGCGTCGCCGATCACGCCCGCGGTTTTTCCGGCACACAGGGTTTGCGCCAGCGCCAGGGCGCGCTTGGGCTGGCCGCCATCGTCGCGGACATCGAGCTCGAAGCGCCATTGCGGGCTCCGCTCCTTGAGCTGGGCCAGCGCCTCGCGGGCGCCCTCCAGCACGGCGCGGCCAGTCTCGGCCTGCGTACCGCTGAGCGGCAGCACGGCGGCGATGCGGACCGGCTCGGACGGTGGCGTCTGGGCCGCGGCCGTCAACGCCGACAAGGCTGCAAGCAGGACGGGAATGGCGAGAACTTGGTGCATGCGGCCCTCCAGGGGAAACAGCGGAGCAGCGTCCATCTTCTGCAGCACGCGGTCAGCGCGCAACATCACGCTTGATGAAGGGGGCGGACGGCGCCAATCCCCGCTGCAGCTCGCAGATAATGCGCGCCGTCGCACCCCTCGCCGCCATTTCTTTTTTTCGCCCTGATCCGCCCAGACATGAACACCACCCTGATCGTCTTCGTCGTGCTCTACCTCGTCGGCACCCTGGGCCTGGGCGTCTGGGCCGGCACGCGGATTAAGAACACCAGCGACTTCGCCATCGCCGGCCGCAGCCTGCCGCTGATCATGGTCGTGACGACGACTTTCGCCACCTGGTTCGGCGCCGAGACGGTGATGGGCATTCCGGCCAAGTTCGTGCAGGGCGGGCTCAATGCCATCGTCGAAGACCCGTTCGGCGCCGGCACCTGCCTGATCCTGGTGGGTGCCTTCTTCGCCACCAAGCTCTACCGTCAGAACCTGCTGACCATCGGCGACTTCTACCGCCAGCGCTTCGGCAAGGGCGTGGAGGTGTTCTGCTCGGTGGCCATCATCCTGTCGTATCTGGGCTGGGTGGCGGCGCAGATCACGGCACTGGGCCTGGTCTTCAACGTGCTGACCCAGGGCGCGATGAGCGAGACCGCCGGCATGATCGTCGGCACGCTGGCCGTGCTGATCTACGTGGTGATCGGCGGCTTCCTGGCCGTGGCCTGGACCGACTTCATCCAGATGATCGTGCTGGTCATCGGCTTGTCGATCATCGCCATCTTCTCGGCCGACCTGGCCGGTGGTGCCGACAAGGTGGTGACCATGGCGCAGAGCAAGGAGCTGTTCAAGTTTCTGCCGCCGCCGACCTTCACCGACATGGCCATGTTCATCGGCGCCGGCCTCACCATGATGCTGGGCTCGATCCCGCAGCAGGACGTGTTCCAGCGCGTCATGTCGGCCAAGGACGAGAAGACCGCGCGCCGCGGCGCCATGATTGGCGGCGCGAGCTACATCCTGTTCGCCGCCGTGCCCATGTTCATCGTCTCCAGCGCCGTGGTGGTGATGGGCCAGCAGGCGCTGGACATCGCCCGCGACGACTACCAGAAGCTGCTGCCCGAGTACGTGCTGACGCACATGCCGCTGGTGATGCAGATCCTGTTCTTCGGCGCGCTGCTCTCGGCCATCAAGAGCACGTCTTCGGCCACGCTGCTGGCGCCTTCGACGAGCTTCGTCGAGAACATCCTCAAGAACCTGCGCCCTGGCATGAAGGATCGCGAGCAACTGCTCGCCATGCGCCTGACCATCATCGCCTTTGCCGCCCTGGTGCTGGCCTATGCCATTGCGATGAAGGGCACGCCGATCTACGAGTTGGTCTCGGCGGCCTATCAGGTGACCCTGGTCGGCGCCTTTGTGCCCCTGGTCTTCGGCCTGTACTGGAAGCGCTCCACCACGCAGGGTGCGGTGTTCTCGCTGGGCGCCGGCATTGGCGTGTGGATCGCCATGCTGCCCCAGGTCAGCACCCTGGGCGAGCGCTTCCCGGGCCAGCTCGCGGGCCTGATCGCCGCGCTGGTCGCCATGGTGGCGGGCTCGCTGGCGCCGCAATGGCTCACGAACCGCCATGAGCACAAGTCTCATGTGACCGGGCTGGCCGACGAAGCCAGCGCTTGAGCGCCGAGGGGCCCGCGAAGGGCTCCGTTCTATAATTTGCGGTTTTCCGTCAACAGCTTAGACGCCATGCCCATCTACGCCTACGCCTGCACTGCCTGCGGCCACGCCAAGGACGTGCTGCAAAAGCTCTCCGACGCCCCGCTGACCCAATGCCCGGCCTGCGGCGCCGAGTCGTTCAGCAAGCAGATCACCGCCGCCGGCTTCCAGCTCAAGGGCTCGGGCTGGTACCAGACCGATTTCCGCGGCGGCTCCGCGCCGGCGGCAGCTCCCGCGCCTGCGGCTGATGCGGTCGCCAGCAGCCCTGCACCGGCGCCTGCTGCGACTGGCCACACCTGCAGCGGCTCCTGCTCCCACTGAAAGACCGGCTTGAGAAAATACATCATCACCGGCCTGCTGGTCTGGCTTCCCCTGGCGATCACCATCTGGGTGCTCAGCTGGGCGCTGGGCCTCGTCAACGGCGTGTTCGGCGCGCTGCTGACGGGCCTGCAGACCGTGCTGCCGGTGGCCCGCCAGCCGCTGGAAGACTTGCGCCATGTGCCCGGCCTGGGCCTGCTGATCCTCGGCTCCATCGTGCTGCTGACGGGCATGTTCGCGGCCAACATCTTCGGCCAATGGGCGCTCAGGCAGTCCAACCGGCTGCTCAACCACATCCCGATCGTCAAGAACATCTACAGCTCGGTCAAGCAGGTGTCCGACACCCTGTTTTCGAGCAGCGGCAACGCCTTTCGCGAAGCCGTGCTGGTGCAGTACCCGCACCAGGGCTCGTGGACCATTGCCTTCGTCACCGGCCAGCCCGGCGGCGAGGTGGCCGCGGCGCTCGGTGAGGAACATGTGAGCCTGTACGTGCCCACCACGCCCAACCCCACCTCGGGCTTCTTCCTGATGATGCCCAGGAGCTCGGTGCGGCCCCTGGCCATGAGCGTGGATGCAGCGCTCAAGCACATCATCTCGATGGGTGTTGTCGCACCTGAGATGCCTGTGCAGGACGAACGAGATTCGCAGAACGGCGCAAGCCGAAATCAGCCGGGCTGAGCGCCCCGGCAAGCGCTCAGCCCTGAAGGCCAACAGGCCCGCCAGCGCCTCATCCGCTAATGGCTGTGTTCCACGCAGCCTCCGAACGAAGAATCCCTGGAGTTTGAAATCATGCGTACCTGCTATGCCGGCCAAGTCAGCGAGAAGCTGCTCGACCAGACCGTGACCCTGATGGGCTGGGCCCATCGCCGCCGCGACCATGGCGGCGTCATCTTCATCGACCTGCGCGACCGCGAAGGCATCGTGCAGATCGTCTGCGACCCGGATCGCGCAGACATGTTCAAGATCGCCTCCGACGTCCGCAACGAGTTCTGCCTGAAGATCGTCGGCAAGGTGCGCGCGCGCCCGGCCGGCACCGAGAACGCCAACCTCGTCAGCGGCAAGGTCGAGGTGCTGTGCCATGAGCTCGAAGTGCTGAACCCCTCGGTCACGCCGCCGTTTCAGCTCGACGACGAGAACCTGTCGGAGACGACGCGCCTCACGCACCGCGTGCTGGATCTGCGCCGCCCCTACATGCAGAACAACATGATGCTGCGCTACAAGGTGGCCATGGAAGTGCGCAAGTTCCTGGACGAGCACGGCTTCATCGACATCGAGACGCCGATGCTGACCAAGAGCACGCCCGAAGGCGCGCGCGACTATCTGGTCCCGAGCCGCGTGCATGACGGCATGTTCTTCGCGCTGCCACAGTCGCCCCAGCTCTTCAAGCAGTTGCTGATGGTGGCCGGCTTCGACCGCTACTACCAGATCACCAAGTGCTTCCGCGACGAAGACCTGCGCGCTGACCGCCAGCCCGAGTTCACCCAGATCGATATCGAGACCTCCTTCCTCGGCGAAGAAGAGATCCGCGCGATGTTCGAGGGCATGATCCGCCACGTCTTCATGAAGGCTCTGAACGTGGATCTGGGCGAGTACCCGGTGATGAAGTACGCGGAAGCCATGCACCGCTTCGGCTCCGACAAGCCCGACCTGCGCGTCAAGCTCGAATTCACCGAGCTGACTGACGTGATGGGCGATGTGGACTTCAAGGTCTTCTCGACGCCGGCCACCACGCCGGGCGGCCGGGTCGTCGCGCTGCGCGTGCCGGGTGGCGCTTCCATGAGCCGCGGCGAGATCGATGCCTACACCGAGTTCGTAAAGATCTACGGCGCTAAGGGCCTCGCCTGGATCAAGGTCAACGAAGTGGCCAAGGGCCGCGAAGGTCTGCAGAGCCCCATCGTCAAGAACCTACACGACAAGGCCATCGCCGACATCCTGGCGCGCACCGGCGCGGCTGACGGCGACCTGATCTTCTTCGGCGCCGACAAGGCCAAGGTCGTCAACGACGCCATCGGCGGCCTGCGCCTGAAGGTGGGCCACAGCGATTTCGGCAGGGCCAATGGCCTGTTCGAGGATCGTTGGGCACCGCTGTGGGTGGTCGATTTCCCGATGTTCGAGCAGGACGAGGAGAACAAGCGCTGGGCCGCCGTGCACCATCCCTTCACGGCTCCGAAGGACGGCCACGAAGATCTGATGAACACCGACCCGGGCGCCTGCATCGCCAAGGCCTACGACATGGTCTTGAACGGCTGGGAGCTGGGCGGCGGCTCGGTGCGTATCCACAAGGCCGAGGTGCAGGCCAAGGTCTTCTCCGCGCTGAACATCACGCCCGAAGAGCAGAAGATCAAGTTCGGCTTCCTGCTCGACGCGCTACAGTACGGCGCACCGCCGCATGGCGGCCTGGCCTTCGGCCTGGACCGCATCGTCACGATGATGGCCAAGGCCGATTCAATCCGCGACGTGATCGCCTTCCCGAAGACGCAGCGTGCACAGGATCTGCTGAGCGGCGCCCCGAGCTACGTGGACGAGAAGCAGCTGCGCGAGCTGCACATCCGCCTGCGCAACTCGACGGTGGCGGCGAGCTGATCCGACGGGCCCAGAGTTCAAGCCCAAGCAAAAGGCGCCCCGCGGGGCAATGCCAGTCAGTTAAGCGCTGACTGGCATTTTTTCGTCGGGAACTTGTGAGCTCGGTTCTTGACCTGGCGAGGGAAGGGCCGGTCGGGCCGTCTTGGTGGAAGCAGGAAGTATCGGGCCTACTCCAGCAGATGCGCCAGTCGCTGAGGCAAGGTGCCGTGCGTTGACAGGCTGGCCGTGTGCAGCAAGCCGACAATGGCGTGCTGCGCGGTGTGGAAGCTGATGCGCGTGGGCTCCACGTCTGCGGCGTCGGCCATCTTGCGCATCCAGCGGCGCAGCACCATGTACGCAATCAACAGGCCCCAGACCTCCTGCTTGACCAACTCGGGCTGCTTGCTGCGCAGCACCGCCTGACCTCCGTGCAGTGATTGCTTGATGTCGCGGAACGCCAGCTCGATCTCCCAGCGCTGGCGGCACAGCTGCGCCAGGTGCTGCGCGGGATGCTGTTCATGATCCAGCAGCGAAGTGCTAAAGCGCCGCGTCTGGTTCTTCACCGTGACGGTGATGAGCCGAGCCTGCCAATGCGTGGCAAGCTGGGATCGAGCTGACGCGCCCGCAGCGAGACCGGCATGCGGATGAGCTGGTCGTCGGGCGAGAGCTCTTGCACCACCTCATGGCGCAGGTTGTCTCGGGCACGCATGAGCCAGTGACGCTGCTGACCCTGCTGCAAGCGCAGCAAGAACGCAGCGCTGAAGTAGGCGCGGTCGAACACCGTCAGCGAATGGTCAAGGCCCTGCAAGTCGCTGGCCGGTGTCAACTCGCCTTGCGTCAAGCCGCCAAGGCGCGCGTCCAGCAATTCATGGGTGTGAGTGTCCAGCAGGCACACCGCTCGCACCTGTGACCAGGGCAATTGCCAGTGCTGCGTGGTGCAACTGCCCAACTGTGCGCGGTTGTCGGGTGTGTCGGGTGCTGAGCAGACCACGCCATCAACGGCCAGCACGCGCAGTTCGCTGGACGCGCTCGGGCGGCTCCATGCGCGGGTGAGCAAGCCGAATAATTCTTGAAGCGGCTCACATCCCAGGCGCTGGCGGGCCTGAACGCTGGCGCTGGGCGCGGGGAGCTCTGCTCCGTCCAGGCGCAGCGACAGTTGCTGCACCACCTGCCACATCGGCAACTGCCGGTACAACGACAGGCCGATCACCAGCCAGACCGCGTGCTCCGCTGGCAGCTTGCGACGTCGGATGCTGGCCTTACCGCTACGGGCCAGGGCCTGCTCTACCCACTCGTTGTCGATCAGTTCCGCCAGCTGCTCGAAGGCGTCGGCTGGAACTTGTTGCAGGGTCTGGTCAAGGGTACTTTGGAGCAGGCGCAAAACAAAAGGGGAACGTGTCGAACACGTTCCCCTTTTACCTGTAGTCAGGACCTCACGGGCTTAACTGACTGGCATTGGCCCCGCGGGGCGCCTTTTGCTTGCCGGCGCAGTCCTGGGTGACTGCGCTTATCTGCTGCGTTAGATCTGGTCCTGGCGGCGACGGCGCGCGAGGAAGCCTGCCAGGCTCAGGCCGGCCAGCATCATGGCCCAGTTGGCGGGTTCCGGCACCGGCGTGGCCGAGGTGTAGTTGGTGTCGTCCAGCACCGTGCCCGTGATCGTGCCGGCAGCGGTGGCGGTGCCGGTGATGGTGTAGAGGATGAAGCTGGCGGACTGGTCGTGCGCGACCGTGCTGACGTTGGAGGCGGTCACCGAGGAGCTGAACAGTGCGACCGGGTCATTCACCGGATTGCCGTCCATGTCCGACGACTGCACCACGGCCGTCAGGCCGGTGAACGAGATGCCGGAACCGGCGGCAGCGCTGAAGAACTGGTCGAACTCGACGGCGCCCTCGGCATAGACGGTCAGCGTGAAGTCGCCGGCGGCGGCAATGGCCTGGCTGAAGCTGCCGGAAAGTTGTGTACCGGTCGTGGGGGCCACGATGCCGAAGACGGTGTAGTCGGCAGCGTGGGCGGCTGTCGCGAAGCCGGCGCTGAGGGCCAGCGAGGCGGCCATCTGCACGGCCAAACGGGAGAGAGAGAACTTCATGATTGGGTTCCTGTGTAAGGAGAATCGACTTGCCGAAGGAGAGGCCGCCGGGCTTCTTCAGCCCGGCGGGCTCATGCCTCAGTTGAAGATGGCGGACAGGTTGGTCGCGTCGATGGTGCCAATGCCGGTGGCCGGGTTGTAGCTGTTGGTCGCCGGCCAGTAGAGGTTGGTTCCCGAAGTGACAGGCCTGAACGGCGAGCCGCTGCCGTAGCCGTAGGTCTTGAACGCACTGTAGAGCTGCGGGTGCAGCCAGCCCAGGCGATGGCCCGCCTTCTGCGTCAGCACGGCGAAGATGCCGTTGAGCTGCGGCGCCACGAAGCTGGTGCCGCCGCTGCCGCTGCCCCAGGTGCCGGTGCCGGTGCCGTTGCCGCTGCTGCTGGAGAAGACGGCGTAGCCACTTTCCGGGTCGGCGTTCATCGAGATGTCAGGCACGTTGCGGCCGGCGTAGCCGGCGGGCAGCGGCGAAATCACCATGTCGCCGACAGTGCAGCCCGCCACGCTGGAGCTGGCGGTGGTCGTCTTCATGCAAAACATGGCCTGGCCCGCGATGCTGGTGCGCAGGCCGGACAGCCCTTGCTGGTAGTCGGGCAGCGGGTACTGCACGCTCACGCCGCCACCGGCGCCCACCGGGAAGTAGTTGGTGTAGTAGCTGGTCGCGCCGACGTAGTTCTGCAGATAGTCCCAGCCCCAGGGACGCTCGGCGCTCACCGTGATGGCGCCGCTCGCCAGCGACAGCGGCAGCGTCGTGCCGCCGGCACCGATCACGTAGGGGTGGCTGGCGGGAAAGTCCACGGCCAGCGGTTGCGAGTAGTTCGGATAGGGATAGCCCGCACCCGCCACGTCGTAGGCGCCGCCGTCGGCCGAAGCCGCCATGATCGGCACGCCTTGCGCGGCGGCCTGCATGAACAGAGTGTCGTAGGGAGCAAGGTCGTCCGGGCCGTAGGCCAGTTCGGTCTCGCCCCAGCTGATGGAGAGCGTGTCGGCCACGTTCGCGTTGATAGCGGTCGAGTAGAGCGCGAGGGAACCTGCATCGGTGTTCGGCGCTTCGTACACGATCACGTTGGCGCCAGGGGCCAGGCCGCCGGATTGCTCGATGTCCAGGGCCGTTTCGCCGGAGCCGGTGCTGGTGATCGTGCAAGTTTGCGTGCCATCGGGGCAGGCCTTCGTCACGGTCAAGCTGCCAGTGCGGGTGACGCCGACGGCGGTCCAGTAGCTGGTGGGCCAGGCGGTGTTGAAGCTGGCAAAGGTCATGATGCCGATCGTCTTGCCCGTGCCGTCGTAGCCGGCAGCGTAGAGCGGATTGACGTTGTAGCGGCTGGCGACCTGCTTCACGCCGTAGCTTTGCGCCTTGGTGAAGTCCGGCGGGCTGCTGGCATCGGGCGACGCGGCTGGGGTCCTGCTGAGGGGTGAGCGCGACACGGCCACGGGCGGCGCGGACAGCGCGGCCAATTCAGCCGGCAACTGGCGGTTGTAGGAGCGGAAGTGCGGCTCGGTGCTCAGGCCGCTGACGCCGGCGACCACGCCCTGCAGATAGGCCGGGACGATCGGCCTGTTCATCACGCGCTGGAAGTTGCCGCCAGACGCCGAGGTGAAACTGTGCTGCGTGGTGCCGAACACGGCGCTAAGTTGCGCGTTGGTGCCGCGGGCCATCATGAGCAGGTTGTTGCCGAACACCTGGGTCACGGTCAGGCCATTGGATTCCAGGTAGGCCTTGACGGCTGCCACGTTGGCATCGCTCTGGCCGTAGCGGGCGGCGAACTGTGCGGGCGTGATGAACTGGTGGTAGTTCGGGCTGCCGGGGTTGACGGTCGATGCGATGAAGGCCTTCAGATCGTCGAGGTTGTTGGGCTTGAGCGAGATCGCCACGTCCAGCACATCGCTGCTGGCTGCAAGGCCGTTGTCCACGGCCAGCGCCTTGGGTGCGACGGCCTTGGTCAGGTTGCCGGCCTGCGCGCCACTGGCAAGGAGGGCCGTGGCAGCTGCCAAGGCCAGTGAATTCATCGAAAATTTCACGAGAACCTCCAAAATTTTTGGTGCGTTGATGTTTGTCTAGTTGCCTGAAAGTACTTCCGCGTGGAATCCCGCCCTCCCCCCAAGGTGCGGGGGGGGGTGAGTCAACAGAAACATTCAGAAATATGGCATTGGCGATAGGGCGAATGGCGCCTTGCCTCCATGTGTGGCGGCCCGCGGGAAAGTTGCGGGCTTGCCCGCATGCCGGGCTGTCGATCGGCTGGTCCCATCGGTTCAGCCCCGTAGCGCGCCGGCTGCCGCGTCGATCAGAGCTGCCAGGCAGGCTTGGAACGCCTGGCAGTCGGGGCTGCAAGACGGTGCTGAAGCGCCGTTTGCCATCGCTTCAAGCGCCTGCGTGATCACGCTGAAGTGTTGAGTTAGGTCAAGCCCTTAGACTCCCATGGGGAGCGCCTCTGACGGCGCTCCTCTTTATGGGTCGCTATGCTTGCGGCGGGCACGACGAGGAGATCAAGGGATGGATGTGAGCAGCGAAATCAGGGCACGGTGGGAGCGCATCATCATGCGCCGCCCGGCGCTTGCGCTGCCGCGCCTGCTGCGCCTGGTCATGCGCCGCGACAACCCCGCCGTGGCGCGCGCCGCGCTGCTGGGCGTGTTCTTCATCCTCGAACGCTGGGGCCGTGCTGTGGAACTGCAGGGCGACCTGGAAGGCGCGCTTGCCCAGGCCGTGCAGAAGCAGGCACTGGATGACGCGGCCGAGCTCAGCGAAGCGCTGGCCCGGCTGCATTACCAGCGCGGCGACTACGCGCAAGCCTGCACCGCCTGGAGCCAGACGCTGGACTGGGCCGCCGACGAATCGCGCACTGCGTGTTCGGCGCGTGTGGGTATCGCCCACCTCTGCTACGCGCTCGGCGAATGGGCACGCGGCGGCCGCGTGGTGGACCAGGCCGAACTGCACTACCCGAACCTCAAGTCCGACCCCTACCTGCGCGCCAAGATCGCGCTCAACCGCGCCGCCACGCTGCGCCTGGTGCAAGGGCCTTATGCCGCGCTGCCGGCGCTGCGCGATGCGCTCAACGCCGCGCAGGAAGCCGGCCACCGCGACTACCAGGCCGAGGCCATCTGGCACCACGCCAAGTGCGCCCGCGACAGCGGCGAGCTGGTCTTGGCCGAGCAACTGGCCATGCAATCCATGCGCCTGGCGCGGGCCTGCGGATACCGCTGGCTGCAGGGCCAGGCCGCGCTGCTGCTGTCCGAACTGCACTCCGACGACGCGGCTCTCGATTGGGCCAGCCAGGCCATGACGCTGGCCGAAGCCATCCAGTCGCGCTCGTTGCAGGCCGCGGTGCATGCGCGCCTGGCCGACCTGATGCGCGAACGCGGCGAGCTGGGCCCGAGCTGGCACCACCAGCAGCAGCGCCAGCGCCTGGAAGCCACGCTGGACCAGGGCCAGGTGCCTGCGCGCCTGGAGGCCCTGGCCCGCTTCGACACCGACCCGCATGGCGCCGATTCCCTGCTGCTGGCCCTGGACAACGAAAGCTGGGTGCTGACCCGCGACGCCGATTTCGAATCGGCCTGGGCCAGCCTGCGCCCGCGGCTGGTCGAGGCCCTGGGCCTGATCGACGCCCAGCTCTGGTGGGACCGCCGCCGCAACGGCAGCTATGCCTGCCTGCCGATGGGGCCGAGCCTGCCTGCCGAGCAACTCAAGAGTTACTTCGGTGCACTCCCGCACCGCTTCTCCGAGCCGCCTTCGCGCTTCGAGCTGACCCTGCGCCAGGGCGACAAGCCGGCCGCGCTGTTGTGGCTGCTGCGCACGCCCGGCGCTACCTGGTCGCATGCCGACTCGGTGCGCGCGTCGCGGCTGGGCGCCTTGATCGAGCGGCTGCTCGACCGGCTCGCCAGTGGCCAGACCGCCCAGGCCCGGCTGCACGATGCGCTGGGCGGCGTGGCCGAGCTGGTGGACGCGGCGCGCGGGCTGGTCAAGCGGCTCGAATCCGGCCCCCTGGATCGGACCCAGCTGGTGGGTGATGCGCAGTTGCTGCTCGAAGGCGCGGCGCGCATCGAAGCGTCCTGCCTGGCGATGCTTGATAAATGACTTTCAAGATCCCTGAGTCGGTGCTGGTGGTGATCCACACGCCGCAGCTGGACGTCTTGATGATCGAACGCGCCGACCATCCCGGCTATTGGCAATGCGTGACCGGCTCCAAGGACGCCGTCGATGAGCCGCTGGAGACCACGGCCCGCCGCGAGGTGCTGGAAGAAACCGGCATCAGCGGCGGCGTGCTGCGCGACTGGCGGCTCTCCAACATCTACACCATCTACCCTGTCTGGCGACACCGTTATGCGCCGGGCGTGACCGAGAACACCGAGCATGTGTTCGGCCTCACGCTGCCGGCGCAAGTGCCCGTCACGCTGTCGCCGCGCGAGCATCTGCAGTATCGTTGGCTGCCCTGGCGCGAAGCGGCCGATCTGTGCTTTTCCCCCTCCAACGCCGAAGCGATCCTGCAACTGCCCACATTCGCATGAAGCCCGCCTTCCGTCACTCGGTCCAGGGTCCGCTCTCCAGCCTGCTGAGCCCCTACCTGCGCGTGGCGACCTACAACATCCACAAGGGTGTGCGCGGCGTGGGCTTGCGCAAGCGGCTGGAGATCCACAACCTGGGCCTTGGCGTGGAAGCGCTCGACGCCGACCTGGTCTTTCTGCAGGAGGTGCGCAGCTTCCATCATGAGGACGCCAAGGCCTTTGCCCGCACCTGGTTCGGCTGGCCCGAGCAGGGTCAGGCCGAGTTCCTCGCGCCCGAGGGCTACGAGGTCGCCTACCGCACCAATGCCGTGACCGAGGGCGGCGAGCATGGCAATGCCTTGCTCTCGCGCTGGCGCATCGGCGAGGTCGGCCATCACGATGTGTCCGACCACGCGCTGGAGCAGCGCGGCCTGCTGCATGTGCCCGTCCAATGGCATGGGCACGAGGTGCACACCGTCTGCGCGCATCTCGGCTTGATCCATTCGAGCCGCGTGCGCCAGGTCGAGCGCCTGGGCGAATTCATCGCCAGCCATGTGCCCGCACATGCGCTGCTGGTGGTGGCCGGCGATTTCAACGACTGGGGCGAGCGGCTCGACGGCCCCATGCACGCGCTGGGCCTGGCGCGGGCGCGCTCACCCAGCGGTGCGCGGGTGCCGACCTTCCCCTCGCGCCTGCCCTTCTTCGCGCTCGACCGCATCTACACGCGGGGTCTGAACTGCGCCAGCATGCAGGCGCCCAAGGGTGCAGCCTGGGCCCGCATGTCTGATCACCTCCCCCTGATCGCCGAACTGGAGTTGGCTTGAGCCGTCGCAGTACTCGCAGCAGCGTCAGCAATTGGTATGGCCCTTCGCGACCCGAATTCAGCGGTCGCAACGAGGCCCGGCTGCTGCGCGGCGGGGATGAATCCTTTCCGCTGATGATCGAGCGCGTCACGGCAGCGCGCAACGAGGTCTGGCTGGCCACCTACATCTTCCACCAGGACGCGGCTGGCGAGGCCTTGCTGCAGGCGTTGCTCGCTGCAGCGCGGCGCGGGGTGAAGGTGCGCATGGTGGTGGATGGCTTCGGCTCCAAGGCCAGCATCCCGTGGCTGCTGGGTCAGGCGCGCGAGTCCGGCGTGGCGCTGGCCATCTTCCGGCCGATCCGGCGCTGGTGGAGCTGGCTCAATCCGGGCCAGTTGCGCCGCCTGCACCAGAAGCTCTGCGTGGTCGATGGCGAGTGGGCCACGGTGGGCGGCATCAACATCGTGGACGACCGCGTGGACATCAACCACGGCGCCACGGACGAACCGCGCCTGGACTTCGCCGTCGCGCTCAGCGGCCCCGTGGTGCGGCCCGTGGAGCAGGCCGCGCGCGCGGTCTGGAGCCGCGCCTGGCTGGGCCGCGACTTTGGCGAGGAGCTGCTGGCCGCCGTGCGCGGCCCCGCGCCCGCGCGCCGCATGAAGCAGCTCTGGCGCAGCTTGCGCATGCCGCGGGGCGAGGGGCGCGGCAAAAGCCGCGACCTGCCGCCCGTCTGTGCCGCCTTCGTGCTGCGCGACAACCTGCGCCAGCGCCGCACCATCGAGCACGCCTACGTGGAGGCGATCCGTGAGGCGCGCAGCAGCGTGGACCTGATCACGCCGTACTTCTATCCCGGCCAGTCCTTCCGCCGCGCCCTGCGCGAAGCGGCCAGGCGCGGCGTACAGGTGCGCCTGCTCCTGCAAGGCAAGGTGGATTACGCGCTGGCCGGCATGGCCGCGCGCGCGCTCTACGCGGAACTGCTGGCACATGGCGTGCAGATCTTTGAATACACACCCGCCTATCTGCACGCCAAGGTGGCGGTGATCGACGGCCACTGGGCCACGGTGGGCAGCTCCAACATCGATCCGCTCTCGCTGCTGCTCAATCTGGAGGCCAATGTGATCGTGCTCGACGACGAGTTCGCCGCCCACCTGCGGCGCGAGTTCGAGTCCGCGCTGGAGGCCTCCACCCAGGTGGACCACAGCGGTGGCCTGCGTGGCATGGCCGGCCGCGCGCTGGTGGCCTGGGTGGCCTATGTCTACCTGCGAGTGGCCGGCGCGACCGGCAGGTATTGAGGCCGTCCTCCGGCGTGCTCGTGGTGCGCAATCCGCGCAACTGACGAGTTAGTTGCTCGCCATCCCGGCGCCGCAATGAGTTTTGGTATTAATCCCATCACTTTTTGCTCCGTCGCCTGATGACGATCAGAAAGGCACCGGCGAGAATTCGTTTGCGGACACCGAAGCTCAGGGCGGTGGACGACGGGGGCGGCGATCAGCGGCACCCGGCCCGTCGAGCAAGGCGCACAACAGAAGGCGTCTTCCGGGGCAAACCTTCGGAGCTGCGGTGCCTAGACAGAGCCTGTCTGAGCCGAGCGGAAGCCGTGGAACTGGCTCTGCCAGGCCGCTGGCTTCGCCCCCTTGGGGGAGTGCCGCAGGCGCTACGGGGTTGGGCCCATCACTTGCCGTACAGAAATCCCAGCATGCCCGGTACCCGCTGCGCCCAAGAGGCCTCGGTGTGCGTGCCTTCCGGCGCTTCCACATAACGCAGATTCTTGGCTGACCAGCCTTGGGTCTGCAGTGCGTCGCGCAGCTTGCGGGCGGCTTCCAGCGCGCCGGGCCCTTCGCGGCCGCCCATGTCCAGCCACAGGCGCGGGCGGGCGGCGCCGTGCCAGCGGCTCGCCGCCACCTCGCGCAGCGCCAGTTGGTCATCCCACCAGACCGAGGGCGACACCACCAGGGCGGCACCGAAGACGTCGGGATGGTGCAGCGCCAGCCACAGCGACATCAGTCCGCCGAGCGAAGAGCCGCCCACCGCCGTGTGCGCCGCATCGGCCTGCGTGCGGTAATGGCTGTCGATGTAGGGCTTCAACTCCTCGATCAGATAACGCGCGTAGTTGGCCGCGCCGCCGCCGACCCGCGCGCCCTCGGGCTTGCCCAGGCGCTCGGCGGACAGCCAGATCGAGGTCGGCGTGTAGTCGCTCATGCGCTCGGCCGTGCTGTCCACGGCCACGACGATGAAGGGTGCGAGCCGCCTCGACGTGACGCCGACCTGCGCGGCCTCGTCCACCTGCCATTCGGCGCCGGCCGCGGCGGCGTCGAAGACGTTCTGACCGTCATGCAGGTAGAGCACCGGATACGGCCGGCCCGCCAGCTCGGCGTAGCCCGGCGGCAGCCAGACCTGCACGCCGCGGGCACTGACGAAGCGCGAGGGCAGGGGCGCGAGGCGCTCGATGGTGCCCACGCGCGAAAGCGGCGGCGCTTGGACGTCCGAGTTGAAAGCTCGCTCCAGCCGCTGGGTCTTGCCCACCAGCATCAGCGTGCGATTGCCACCCGATTCCCATCCTTCGTCGGCACCGGCGCCGGGCCGGTCGATCTTGATCTTGTAGGGCAGCGGCTGGCCGTGCGTGGCGTCTTCGGCAAAGTCCACGCTCACGGCATAACGTCCATGATCGATGGCATGGGCGGGCAGGGTACGGCCCCAGTCCAGCGGCGCCACGCCGCCGCGCAGGCCAACCTGATCGCGCGCCGGATCGAGCCGGCCGGCAGCGATCTCGGCACTCAGGTCGAGCGTGAAATCGACGCGGTGCTGGGCCTGCGCCGACGAACCGAGAAGAGCCAGCAGCAGAACCAGCAGGCTGCGCATCAGAGCACCTTCAGCGCCGTGTTGCGGCCGGCCAGCGCGGCAATGGCGCCGCCGTCGATCAAGGCCTTGGCGCGCTCGATATCCGGCGCCAGGTAATGGTCCTCTGGCATCGGCGGGCAGGACTTTCGCAGCAGGGCGAAGGTTTCTTCCAGCGCGGCCGAGCTTTGCAGCGGGCGCAGGAACTCGATGCCTTGCGCCGCAGCCAGCAGCTCGATGCCGACGATGTGCGCCGTGTTGTCCAGCATGGCCGCGAGGCGGCGCGCGGCGAAGGTGGCCATGCTCACATGGTCCTCCTGATTGGCGCTGGTGGGCAGGCTGTCCACGCTGGCCGGATGAGCCAGGCTCTTGTTTTCGCTGGCTAGGCTGGCGGCGGTCACATGCGCAATCATGAAGCCGCTGTTGAGGCCGGCGTTGGCGGTGAGGAAGGCCGGCAGGCGCGAGACGCCGGTGTCGATCAGCATGGCGATGCGGCGCTCGGCAATGGCGCCCACTTCGGCGATGGCGCAGGCCAGTGCATCGGCGGCCAGGGCCACCGGCTCGGCGTGGAAGTTGCCGCCTGAAATCATGGCGCCGTCGTCGGCAAAGACGAGCGGGTTGTCGGTCACGGCGTTGGCTTCGCGCAGCAGCACATCGCGCACATAACGCGATTGGTCCAGGCAGGCGCCCATCACCTGGGGCTGGCAGCGCAGGCAGTACGGGTCTTGCACACGCTCGTCGCCTTCGCGGTGCGAGGCGCGGATGGCGCTGCCGGCCAGCAGGGCGCGGTAGGCCGCGGCGCATTCGATCTGGCCGGGTTGGCCGCGCACGGCGTGGATGCGTGGGTCGAAAGGCCCGTCGCTGCCGCGTGCGGCGTCCAGGCTCAGCGCGCCGCTGAGCACGGCCGAGGCGAACAGGTCTTCGAAGCGCAGCAACGCATCGAGCGCCAGCGCGGTGCTGGTCTGCGTGCCGTTGATCAGGGCCAGGCCTTCCTTGGCTTCGAGCACCAGCGGCGCGAGGCCAGCACGCTCCAGCTCGGCGCGGGCCGGGCGGCGCTGGCCATCGACGAGCATCTCGCCTTCGCCCATCAGCGCCAGCGTCATGTGCGAGAGCGGTGCCAGGTCGCCCGAGGCGCCCACCGAGCCCTGTGCCGGCACGAAAGGCACGAGGCCGGCGTTGAAGGCGTCGAGGATGCTCTGCACCACGCACTCGCGCACGCCCGAGTAGCCGCGCGCCAGCGACGCCGCCTTGGTGGCCAGCATCAGCCGCACCACCGCGGGCGAGAGCGGCGCGCCCACGCCCACGCAATGCGAGCGGATCAGGTTGCGCTGCAGGGCTGCCAGCTCATCCTTGTTGATGCGCTTGCTGGCCAGCTTGCCGAAGCCGGTGTTGACGCCGTAGACCGGCTCGTCGCCGGCGGCGGCGGCCTGCACGATGGCAGCGCTGGCGCGCACCGGGCCCCAGGCTGAATCGGTCAGTGCAAGTTGAACGTGACCTGAGCGGATCTGGCGAAGATGATCCAGGCTCAGCGCGCCGGGGTCTAGGGTGAGGGTGGTCGTCGTCATGTGCGGAGATTACTTGGCCAGCATGGGCAGGTTCAGGCCTTGTTCGCGGGCGCAGGCCGCGGCGCTTTCGTAGCCGGCATCGGCGTGGCGCATCACGCCGGTGCCGGGGTCGTTCCAGAGCACGCGCTCGATGCGTTTCGCAGCGGCATCGGTGCCGTCGCAGACGATCACCACGCCGCTGTGCTGCGAGTAGCCCATGCCCACGCCCCCGCCATGGTGCAAGCTGACCCAGGTGGCGCCGCCGGCGGTGTTGAGCAGGGCGTTGAGCAGGGGCCAGTCGGAGACGGCGTCGGAGCCGTCCTTCATGGCCTCGGTCTCGCGATTGGGGCTGGCGACGGAGCCGCTGTCCAGATGGTCACGGCCGATCACGATCGGCGCCTTCAGCTCGCCCGTGCGGACCATCTCGTTGAAGGCCAGGCCGGCAATGTGGCGCTCGCCCAGGCCCAGCCAGCAGATGCGCGCGGGCAGGCCCTGGAAGGCGATGCGCTCGGCGGCCATGTCGAGCCAGCGGTGCAGCTTCTCGTTGTGGGGGAAGAGTTCCTTCAGCTTGGCATCGGTCTTGTAGATGTCTTCCGGGTCACCCGAGAGTGCCACCCAGCGGAACGGGCCCTTGCCCTCGCAGAACAGCGGGCGCACGTAGGCGGGCACGAAGCCGGGGAAGTCGAAGGCGTTCTTCACACCTTGGTCGAAAGCGACCTGGCGGATGTTGTTGCCGTAGTCCACGGTCGGGATGCCCATGGCCTGGAAGTCGAGCATGGCCTGCACGTGCACGGCGCAGCCGCGCGCAGCGGCGGCCTTGAGGTCGGCGTGCTGGGCCGGGTCGGCCGCGGCGGCCTTCCATTGCTCCACGGTCCAGCCCGAGGGCAGGTAGCCGTTGATCAGGTCATGGGCCGAGGTCTGGTCGGTCACCAGATCAGGCTTGATGGCCGTGCCGGCACGGCAGCGTGTGGCCAGCACCGGCATCAGGTCGGCGGCATTGCCGAGCAGGGCGACGGACTTGGCCTCGCCCGCAGCCGTGTAGCGCGCGATGCGGGCCAGCGCATCGTCCATGTCCGTGGCCTGCTCGTCCACATAGCGGGTCTTGAGGCGGAAGTCGATGCGCGACTGCTGGCACTCGATATTGAACGAGCAGGCGCCGGCAAAGGTGGCCGCCAGCGGCTGTGCGCCGCCCATGCCGCCCAGGCCCGCCGTCAGCACCCAGCGTCCCTTGAGCGAACCGCCGTAGTGCTGGCGGCCGGCTTCGGCAAAGGTCTCGTAGGTGCCCTGCACGATGCCTTGCGAGCCGATGTAGATCCACGAGCCGGCCGTCATTTGGCCGTACATCATCAGGCCCTTGCGGTCGAGCTCGTTGAAGTGTTCCCAGTTGGCCCAGGCCGGCACGAGGTTGGAGTTGGCCAGCAGCACGCGCGGCGCATCGGCATGGGTGCGGAACACGCCGACAGGCTTGCCGCTCTGGATCAGCAGGGTCTCGTCGTCGTTCAGCTTCTTGAGCGATTCAAGAATGGCTTCGAAGCAATCCCAGTTGCGCGCTGCCTTGCCGATGCCGCCATAGACCACGAGTGCATCGGGGTTCTCGGCCACGGCCGGGTCCAGATTGTTCTGCAGCATGCGGTAGGCGGCTTCGCTGAGCCAGCTCTTGCAGTGGAGGGTGGTGCCGGTGGGGGCGCGGACGGGGCGGGGCTGTGCGGACATCTTGAAATCTCCTGCTGGGAATCACTGGACTCTAGTTGTATAGACAAGTAAAGTCAACTACGATGAAACGCATGAACGCTACCGAAACTGCCGCTGCCGCACCGCAGTACCTGAAGGTCAAGAATCATCTGCGCGAGGGCATTGCTGCGGGCCGCTGGGTGGCCGGCGATCTGCTGCCTTCGGAGGCCGAACTGGTCGAGCAATTCGGGCTTTCGCGCATGACGGTCAACCGCGCCTTTCGCGAGCTGCACCAGGACGGCCTGATCGAACGCGTGCAGGGCGTGGGCAGCTTTGTCGCGCAGCTCAACCGCATCTCGTCCACGCTGACCGTGCGCGATCTGCATGAGGAGATCGCCGCACGCGGCCATCGCCATGAAACCAAGGTGCTGGATCTCAAGTCGATCAAGGCCAGCGCCGACCAGGCCAAGGCCCTGGGTGTGCGCACCGGCGCCACGCTGTTCCACATCCTGCTCGTGCACCTGGAGAACGGTCGACCGATCCAGTGCGAGGACCGTCTCGTCAACCCGGCCTGCGCTCCCGACTACCTGAAGCAGGATTTCAGCGCGATTACGCCGACGCAATACTTGCTCAACGTGGCGCCGCTTTCCGAGGCGCGCTACATGATCGAAGCCATGGTGCCGACGCCCGAAGAGGCCGATGCCCTGGGCATCGGCCGGCGCGAGCCCTGCCTCGTCGTGCGTCGCATCACCTTCAGCCGTGGCCGCGCGGTGACCATGGTGAAGCTCACGCATCCGGGTGCTTTGTACTCACTGACGGGGAGTTTCAAGACATGAGCTGGAGCATCATTTCGGCTGACCAGGTGCAGCCGCAGCGTTGGAAAAATGATGGCGGCTGGACGCGCGAGCTGCTGGCCTGGCCGCATCCGAGCGAATGGGCGCTACGCGTCTCCGTGGCCGACATCGAGGCCAGCGGTCCGTTCTCGGCCTTTCCCGGCGTGGAGCGCTGGTTCGCCGTGCTGAAGGGCGAGGGCGTGTGCCTCTACGAATACGAGATGCGCGTGGGCGACGAGCTGCTGCATTTCGACGGCGCTCTGGGCCTGGACTGCACGCTCCTGAAAGGCCCGACGCGCGACTTCAACCTCATGCACCGGCGCGACAAGGGCCGGGTGAAGGTGCAGGAGGCGAACGTGCCCTGCGCCTTGCACGGCACGCTGATCGCGCTGTTCACGGCTGAAGGCGGCACGCTGGACCACGGCGGGCGCACCATGCCGCTGGCACCGCTCTCGCTGGCCTGGTGCGAGCAGCCGGCGGCGCAGCCCCTGAGCTTCAAGGGGCATGGCGCGGCGTGGTGGATTGCGTATGAGTAAGCAGTTATGGCGGCATGCTCGCCTGGCCACTTTTGCGCAAGCCAAAGGCTGGGGGCTGATCGAAAATGGCGCCCTGGTGACCGAGGGCGGCGGGATCGCCTGGGTCGGCGAAGCGTCGGCGCTGCCCGCGGGCGACTTCGCGGCCGAGCATGATCTGGGCGGCGCGCTCGTCACGCCAGGCCTGATCGACGCCCACACGCACCTGGTCTACGCCGGCAACCGCGCGGCCGAGTTCGAGATGCGCTTGCAGGGCGCCAGCTACGAAGAGATCGCCCGCGCAGGCGGCGGCATCCGCTCGACGGTCTCGGCCACGCGCGCTGCCGATGAAGCCTCGCTGCTGGCTGCCACGCAGGCGCGGCTCGACGCGCTGATGCAAGAGGGCGTCACCATGGTCGAGGTGAAGTCGGGCTACGGCCTCTCGCTCGAAGCCGAAGCGCGCTGCCTGCGCGTGGCGCGCCAGCTCAAGGGCGCCGAGGTGCGCACCACCTTCCTCGGCGCCCATGCCGTCCCGCCCGAATACGCGGGCCGGCCGGACGACTACATCGCCGCTGTCATCGAGTGGCTGCCGCAGCTGCATGCGCTAGGCCTGGTGGATGCGGTGGACGCCTTCTGCGAGGGCATCGGCTTCAACCTCGCGCAGACCCGCCGCGTCTTCGAGGCTGCTGAAGGCTTGGGTCTGCCCGTCAAGCTGCATGCCGAGCAGCTCAGCGACATGCATGGCACGCAGCTCGCGTGCAGGCACCGCGCGCTGTCCTGCGACCACCTCGAATTCCTCAGCCCCGAGGGCGTGCAGGCCCTGGCCTCCAGCGGCACGGTGGCGATGTTGCTGCCCGGCGCCTACTATTTCCTGCGCGAGACCCAATTGCCCCCGGTGGCCGCGCTGCGCGAAGCCGGCGTGCCGCTCGCGGTTGCCACCGACCACAACCCGGGCACCTCGCCCACGCTGTCGCCGCTGCTGATGCTCAATATGGCCTGCACCCTGTTCCGCCTCACGCCGGAAGAGGCCTTGCGTGGCATGACGGTGAACGCCGCACGGGCGCTGGGTCTCGGAGATCGCGGCATGCTCTCGGCCGGCCAGCGCGCAGACTTTTGCGTGTGGGATGTGGAGCATCCTGCTGAACTTTCCTACTACTTCGGGCGCAACCCACTGCGCCAACGGATTCAAGGAGGCCTGTGATGTCCAAGGTCTTGTCCGAGGTTTTCAAGCTGCACCGCGGCAACGTGCCGCTGCTCATCAGCATGCCGCATGTCGGCACCGAACTGCCTGCCGATCAAGTCGAGCGTTATGTGCCGCGGGCCCTGCGTTTCGAGGACACCGACTGGCATCTGGAGCGGCTCTACGGCGGTATCGCCGAGCGCCTGGGCGCCAGCATGATCGTGCCGCGCTACTCGCGCTACCTGATCGACCTGAACCGCCCGCCCGACGACGCGCCGATGTACCCCGGCGCCTCCAACACCGAGCTGTGCCCGACGCGCTTCTTCACCAGCGATCCGCTCTACGTCGAAGGCCGCGCGCCCGATGCCGACGAGAAGCTGCGCCGCCGCGAGACCTACTGGCGGCCTTATCACGAAGCGCTGCAAGCCGAGCTGGATCGCCTGCGCGAGCAGCATGGCTACGCGCTGCTGTTTGATGCGCACAGCATCAAGTCCGAGCTGCCCTGGCTGTTCGAGGGCGAGCTGCCCGCGCTGAACCTGGGTACGGCCGACGGGCGCTCCGCCGACGTCGCCATCACCGCCTCCCTGAGCGCGCTGCTGGCCGGCCAGGGCCGCTACAGCCAGGTGGCGAATGGCCGCTTCAAGGGTGGCCACATCACCCGCCATTACGGCCGGCCGCTGCAAGGGCAGCACGCCGTGCAGCTGGAGATGTGCTGGCGCTGCTACATGAACGAAGAGACCATGGAATTTGACGCCCAGCGTGCGGCCGAAGTGCAGCCGCTGCTTGAGGCGCTGCTGCGCAAGTATCTCGAATGGAAGCCATGATTTTCTGGGCGCCCCTGGCCTGGGTCGAAGGCCGCTGGCAGCGCAGCGTGCGGCTGACGGTCGATTCCAGTGGACACTGGTCGGCCGTTGAAGCCGGCGCGCCGAGCGAAGGCGCCGTGCGGCTGAACGGGCCGGTCATGCCGAGCCTCGTGGACGCGCACAGCCACGCCTTCCAGCGCGCCTTTGCCGGCCTGGCAGAGCGGCGCGAGGCCGAGCAAGATGATTTCTGGAGCTGGCGCGACCGCATGTACGGCCTGGCGCTGCGCATCACGCCGGATCAGCTGCAGGCGATTGCCGCGCAGCTCTACGTGGAGCTGCTGCAGGGCGGCTTCACGCAGGTCTGCGAGTTCCATTACCTGCAGCATGCCGAGGATGGCCGCGAGTATGCCGATCCGCTCGCCATGAGCTGGGCGCTGGCCGATGCGGCTGAGGAGGCCGGCCTGGGCCTGACCGTGCTGCCCGTGCTCTACGCCCGCGCCGGCTTTGGCGAGGCCGGCCTGCGCGAGGACCAGCGGCGCTTTCGCACGGATGCGGCCTGGGTGCACACTGCGGCCCGGCGCATCAACGCGGCCGGCCGGTCACGGCTGAATGCCGGCGTCGCGCTGCACTCGCTGCGCGCCGCCAACGCGCAAGACATCGCCGCGCTGAAGGCGCTGGTGGGTGACGCCGACCTGCCCATCCATATCCACATCAGCGAGCAGCTGGCCGAGGTGAATGCAAGCCTGGCGCACAGCGGCCAGCGCCCGATGCAATGGCTGTGCAAGAACGCCGCACCCGATGCGCGCTGGCATCTGGTGCATGCCACGCACAGCACGCCGGCCGAGATCGAGGCCGTGGCAAGCAGCGGCGCCTCGGTGGTGATCTGCCCCGGCACCGAGGCCAATCTCGGCGATGGTCTGGCCGATCTGCGCGGCTGGCTCGCGGCCCGCGTGCCCTTGAGCCTGGGCACCGACAGCCACGTCACGCGCACGCTGGTGGAAGAACTGCGCTGGCTTGAATACGGTCAGCGCCTGGGCCTGCGCCAGCGCAATGTGAGCGCCGCGCCGCCGGACGGCCCCTCCACCGCGGCGCGTCTGTTCGAGTGCATGCGCGCCGGCAGCGCCGCACCCGCGGGCCTCAGGCGATGGGGCTTGCAGCAGGGCGCGCGGGCCGATTTCCTCGTCCTCGACACCCAGGTTCCGGGCTTGCTGGGCATACCGGACGAATATCTGCTGGACGCCCTGCTGTTCGCCACGCAGGGGCCTGTCTTGCGCGAGGTGTATGTGGCCGGACAACTGAGTGTCAGCCAGGGGCGGCATGTGGCGCAGATGCCAATCGCCGCGCGTTTTGAGGCTGCCATGCAAGCCCTCTGGCGGGTTTAAGGGAAAGTCAACGGAAATCTTCACACCTCCATCGCCGCCGATGCTAGGCTGGACGCTAGGCGCACATTTCGACGGAGGTTGTCATGCTGTCCCTGAGGAATTTCACGATTCGCGCGCGCCTGTACGCGCTCGCGGTGCTGGCTGTTCTGGCCATGCTCCTGATCGGTGGCGACGGGCTGTGGGGCATGTCGCAGGCCGGTGGGCTGCTCCAGCACTACGCCGACAACGATGTGGAGTCGCTGACCCAGCTGGCCGGCGTGCGCGCCAATGTCGGCAATCTGCGCCGCTACGAGAAGGACATGCTGATCCATCAGCTCGAACCTGAAAACGTGGCCAGTTACTTCAAGGATTGGAATGGCGTCTACGACAAGGCAACGGCCGGCGTCGATGCGATCTCCAAGCTCGATCTGCCCGATGACATCAAGAAGCTGATGCCCGACATGAAGACCTCGCTGGAGGCCTACAAGAGCGGCCTGGCCGGCGTGCTGGAGCGGGTTAGGAAGGGCGAGTTCGCCGACACGCCTGCGGCCAACAAGGCGATGGAGCCGCTCAAGGCGCCGATCCGCCAGCTCGACCAGACCCTGGCCAAGGTGACCGAGATGATCGACAAGAACTCGGAAGTCCAGACCGAGGTGCTGCATGTGCAGGGCCAGAAGGTGCGCCGCGACATCGTGCTGGTGCTCGCCATCGGTGTGCTGGGCATTGGCGCGTTCACGCTCTTCAACATCCGCTCCATCCTGGAGCCGCTGGCGCAGGCCGTGCGCACCTCGGAGCGCATTGCCGAACATGACTTGAGCGAGAAGCTCGACGCCAGCGGTGTCGACGAGACCGCGGCCCTGATGCGCAGCGTACAAGGCATGCAGACGGCGCTGCTGCAGGTGGTGGGCGATGTGCGCGGTTCCACCGACAGCATCGCCACCGCTTCGCAGGAAGTAGCCGCAGGCAGCATGGACTTGAGCCAGCGCACCGAGGAATGCGCCTCGCGCCTGGAGGAAACGGCATCAGCGATGGAACAGCTGACCGCCAGCGTGGGCCACAACGCCGAGGCCGCGCACAAGGCCAGCCAACTGGCGCAGGATGCGGCCACGGTGGCGCAGCGCGGCGGCAGCGTGGTGGGCGATGTGGTGCAGACCATGGGCCGCATCAGTGCCTCCAGCAGCAAGATCGGCGACATCATCTCGGTGATCGACGGCATTGCCTTCCAGACCAACATCCTGGCGCTGAACGCGGCGGTGGAAGCCGCGCGCGCGGGCGAACAGGGCCGCGGCTTCGCCGTCGTGGCCGGCGAGGTGCGCACGCTGGCCCAGCGCAGCGCCGAGGCCGCCAAGGAGATCAAGGCGCTGATCATGAGCAGCGGCGAGAACGTGCAGAACGGCGCCGCCCTGGTCGAGAAGGCCGGCGAGACCATGCGCGAGATCATGAGCTCGATCCAGAGCGTCAGCGCCATCGTCGGCGAGATCAGCACCGCCACCACCGAGCAGCGCAGCGGCATCCGCCAGATCGGCGAGGCCATCGCGGGCCTCGATCAGATGACGCAGCAGAACGCGGCGCTGGTGGAGCAATCAGCGGCGGCGGCGCAGAGCCTGCAGGAGCAGGCGGACGGGCTGGCGAGGTCGGTGGCCGTCTTCAAGCTGGCTTGAGCGCAAGCCTGAGTGCATCGCTGGCGTGCACCGCGCCCACGTCCACGCCTTCCCAGTTGCGCAGCTGCAGTTCGCTGTAGCCGCGCAAGAGTTCCAGCGAAGGCTCGTTCAGCGTGAGCAAGCCCTCGATCACGGCTGCCATGGCGGCTTCGGCCGCGCGCACCGCGCCATCGTCGATCTTCAGCGCCACGCCCAGGCCCAGCTCGGGCAGGGCCGCGCAGTAGACGCCCTCGGCGCCGATCTTGCAGCAGACGCGTTCGCCGAGCAGCCCCATCACGCGCGTATCAAAGCGCTGGCTGCCGGCCACATGGAAGGGCGCCTTGGCAATGGCCTGGCGCAGGCGATGGGCTGCTGCCGCGCGGCCGGCGCTCAGGCCTTGTCCGGTGCCGGCGCGCGCGAAGCCGAGCGCGAGCGCGCGCAGCGGGATGCCGAAGGTGGGAATCGAGCAGCCATCGGTGCCGCGCGGCGCTTCATCGAGATTTGCCCCCGTGGCCGCGGCCAGGGCCGCCGTCACCTCGCGCATCACCGGGTGATCGGGGCGGATGTAGCCGCGCGCGAACTCGCCCTGGTCGGCTCCTTGGGTCAGGGCTAACTGGCAGGCTACACAGACAAAGCCGGCGTGCTTGCCCGAGCAGTTGTTGTGCAGCGGCGAAGCGGTCTCGCCGCGCGTGAACATGCCGCGCAGCACGGGCTCGCGCGTGGGCCAGTGCGTGCCGCATTCGAGCGCACCCACGTCGAGGCCGGCCTTGGCCAGCATGGCAGCCGAGGTGGCCACATGCTCGGGTTCGCCGCTGTGCGATGCGCAGGCTTGCGCCAGCTCGGCATCGGTGAGGCCGAATCGCTCCGCAGCGCCGCTTTCCACCAGGGGCAGGGCCTGCAGCAGCTTGACGGCCGAGCGCGGGAAGATGGGCTGGTCGATATCGCCCAGGGCTTGGACGAGGCCACCATCGGCATCGACGATGGCCAGCGAGCCGCGATGTTGGGATTCCAGCGCGCTGCCGCGCAGCACTTCGACGAGGACGGGGTGGTTCATGGTGGCGATTCTGGCTTGATCGGGGCCGGCGCCAGCTGAACCTGGTCGCGGCCGGCGCGCTTGGCGGTGTAGAGCGCGTCGTCGGCCGCGTCGATCAATTGCCGCGAGTCGTCCCCCAGCGGGCCGAGGGCCAGGCCGATGCTGACGCGCACCGCGAGGCTCGGCGCCACCAGGTGCCAGTCGTGCGCGGCCACGGCTTGGCGCACGCGCTCGCAGATGGTCTGGGCCTGCTCAAGCGGCAGGCCCAGCATCACGAACATGAATTCCTCGCCGCCCACGCGGGCCAGCAGGTCGGCGCCGCGCAGCTTGCCGCGCAGCAGCTGGGCCAGCTGCTGCAGGACCACGTCGCCGACGCCATGGCCGAAGTCGTCGTTGACCTGCTTGAAGTGATCGACGTCCAGCAGGGCCAGGCAGAGCGCCTGCTTGCTCTGGCGCGCACCCTCCACCAGCAGCGGCAGCGCAAACTCGACGTGGCGGCGGTTGTGCAGCCCGGTCAGCACATCCTCGTGCGCGGCCCGGTCCAGGGCCACGGCCTGGGCGCGCAGCTGTTGCTGTTCCTGCTCCAGGCGGCGTGCGCGCTCGCGTTCGCGCTCGGCGGCCTGCAGCGCGTTCTCGGCGCGTGCCTGGGCGCGGTCGACCTCCTGGCGGATCGCCATCACCTCGGTCTGCAGGATCTGCGTGTCGCGGGCGATCAGGCGTTCCAGCTCCAGATGCTGTTCCAGATAGCGCAGCGCCTCGCGGTGCTGATCGCAGGCCTTGTGGGCTTCGTACAGCGCGTGGATCAGCATGCGGCGCAGCTTGGGCGGCATGTCGCGCTCGCGCGGCTGCACCAGCAGGGTCTCCAGGCTGGCAATGGCGGCGGCGAACTCGCCATGCGCCATCAGGATCAGCGCGCGCTGGGTCGCGGCCTGCAGCTCCAGCGACAGATAGCCATGCTGGCGCGACAGGGTCTCGAATTCCGTCAGCAGCGGGCCGGCCCGCTCGAACTCGCCGCGATGCAGCAAGGCCTCGACGAGGTTGGAGACCGACACCGAAATCTGGAAGGAACTGCCGGATTCGCGCGCGACCTGGGCGGCCTGCTCGGAAAGCGCCAGCGCCTGGTCCACCGCCTGGGTGAGGATTTGCGAGGCCGCCGCTGCGCCTTCGCGCGCATGCACGCCGCGCCGCGCTTCCTTGACTCGATTGAGCCAGCAGTAGGCGAGGTTGTTGAGGCAGGAGAACGCCAGCTCCTGCGCGCCATCAAGGCTGAGCGCGATGTCCAGCGCCTGCTGCGTGGTGTCGCAGGCCTGGCGCTGGTTGTCCAGGCTGGTGTAGGCCACGCCGATGCGGTTGAGCGCCCAGGACTCGCTGAAGCGGTTCTTGGCGCGGCGCGCAGCGGCCAGGGCGCGCAGGCCGCATTCGAGCGCGTCGCGGCCCATCAGCAGCTGCGCATAGGTGAAGGACAGGGCGCTCAGGGAGTTGGCCAGCACGGCGTCGTCGCCATGCCGCTCGCACAAGGCCAGGGCCTCGCTGGCGCAGCGCGCGCTGGCCTGCAGATTGCCCAGGCGCGGGTGGTTGTGCGCCAGCAGCACCAGGGCCCGCGCGCGGCGCAGATCGTCCTCCGGCGGGCATTGCTCCAGTATCCGATCCAGCAGCCGTGTGGCGCCCTGATAGTCGCCCGTCGCGGCTAGGTGCCGGGCGGTGGACAGGGCCTCGTCGAGATCGGTCGGAGGGGGGGGCGGGACGCTGCTGCGAGTCATGGGACATCAAGCCGGGAACGGGTGCCAGCAAGCTGACATAAGGTCCATTCTGCCCGTGCTGCCGGTTTGTACGCTGTCCGCACGCCGCCAGCGTGCCAAATGCAACAGTTCGGTGCATGGGCTTGGGTACATTGCCGCAGCGCGTCAATCAATCAATCAAACAGATCGGTCCATGCAACTTCTGGGTGTCGATTTCAGCAGTGCGCCCTCTAGGCGCAAACCCGTCACGCTGGCCCTGGGCCGGCGCGAGCGGCATGTGCTGCGCCTGGAAGGCCTGCTGACCTTTGACAGCCTGCCCAAGTTCGGTGCCTGGCTGGCGCAGCCCGGCCCTTGGCTTGGCGGCTTCGACTTTCCCTTCGGCCTGCCGCGCGAGCTGGTCCTCAGCCTCGGCTGGCCGCTTGAATGGCCGGCGCTGATGCGGCATTACGCGCAGTTGAGCCGGGCCGAGATCCGCGCGCTGTTCAAGCAGTTTTGCGATGCCCGGCCGGTCGGCTCGAAGTTTGCTCATCGTGCCTGCGATGCCTCCTCCGGCGCGCATCCGAGCATGAAATGGGTCAACCCGCCAGTGGCTTGGATGCTGCATGCAGGTATGCCGTTACTTCAGCAGGCTGGCGTGCATCTGCCGGGCCTGCATGACGGCGATCCGCAGCGCATCGCTCTGGAGGCCTACCCCGGCCTGCTGGCCCGCGAGCTGATCGCGCGGCGCAGCTACAAGAGCGACGAGCCGGCCAGGCAGACCGGCGAGCGGCTGATTGCCCGCAAGGATCTGATCGACGCGCTGGAGCAAGGCCGCAGCCGCCTGGGCCTGCGGCTCAAGCTCTCGCACGCGCAGCGCGACGAGTTGGCGGCGGACGCGAGCGGCGACAAGCTCGATTCGGTGCTGTGCCTGATGCAGGCCGCGTGGGCCAGCGTGCAGCCCGCTTTCGGATTGCCGCCCGACATGGATCCGCTGGAAGGCTGGATCATCAGCAGCGGCGTACGATGATGGCCTCTGGCGGGCTGCGCTTCCTGATGGTGCGCGCCTGCATTCGGTCCAGGGGCTGGCAACGAGATTCGGAAGGCGGCGAATGGATTTCAAGGACTACTACGCCACGCTGGGCGTCGAGCGCAGCGCAACGCAGGACGAAATCAAGCGCGCCTATCGCAAGCTGGCCCGCAAGTACCACCCGGACGTCAGCAAGGAGGCCGATGCCGAGGAGCGCTTCAAGGAAGTGGCCGAGGCGCACGAGGCCCTGATCGACCCCGAGCGCCGCGCGGCCTATGACGATATTGCGCGGCGCCATGCCAGCGGCCAGACCTTCGAGCCGCCGCCCGGCTGGGACAGCGGCTACGAGTACAGCGGCCGTGGAGACGGCGCCATGCCCGGCGGGCGCGCGTACCGGGCCGGCGACGAGCAGGATTTCAGCGCTTTCTTCGAATCGCTGTTCGGCCGCGGTGCCGCGGAGGGCGGCGCGCGACAGGGGCGCGGCGGCGGCCCCATGCAGGGGCGCGACCATCATGCCAAGGTCTCCATCGACCTGCTGGACGCCTACCGGGGCGCGCAGCGCATGATCTCGCTGCACATGCCGGTGATCGATGCATCGGGCCACACCGTACTGCAGGAGCGCAAGCTCGAGATCAACATCCCCAAGGGCCTGCGCGAGGGCCAGCATCTGCGTCTGGCGGGCCAGGGCGGCCCGGGCCACGGCGGCGGGCCGGCGGGTGACCTCTACCTGGAGATCCAGGTTCTGCCGCACCCGCTCTTCAGGCTGGACGGAGCGGACATCTACTTCGACCTTCCGCTGGCGCCCTGGGAGGCGGCCCTGGGCGCCACCGTCACGGTGCCCACGCCCGATGGCAGCGTGCAGCTGAGCGTGCCGCCAGGCTCTTCGGCGGGGCGCAAGCTGCGCCTGAAGGGCAAGGGCCTGCCCGGCAAGCAGCCAGGCGACCTGTACGCCGTGCTGACGCTTGCGCAGCCCGCGGCGGCTTCCGAGTCCGAGAAGGCGGCCTACCGCGCGCTGGCCCAGGCCTTTCCTGCCTACAACCCTCGCGCCGCCCTGGAGGCTTGAAGACCATGGCTGATTCCGCTGACCACGTGACAGACCCCCTCGTCGTCGAAGCGCATGTCTCGTTCACCCTGCTGAGCTTGTGTCAAGCCAGTGGCGCGGGCCACGAGCAGGTCCACGCCCTGGTGGACGAGGGCCTGCTGCAACCAGCCGGGCAGGATCCGCAGGACTGGCGCTTCAATGGCGATGCGCTGGCCCGGACGCGCAAGGCCCTGCGGCTGGCCCGCGAACTCCAACTCGATCTGCCGGCCGCGGCGCTCGTGATGGAACTGCTGGCCGAGATTGACCGCCTGCGGGCAGAGCTGCGCCGCCGCTGAAGGGAGACATGGGCGCGGCAGCAAGCGCTGCGCGCTTGCAAGCCCCGGCAGCGCGCCTCCTCACTTGCGCTTGAGCTTGATCTCGTAGAGCTTGGGCCAGAGCTTGCCGGTGACGAAGAGCCGCTTGGCCGCTGCGTCGTAGGCAATGCCGTTGAGCACATCGACCTGGCGGCCGGCGCGATCCTTCTCGGGCAGCAGGCCGCTGAGGTCGATCCAGCCGGTGATGTGGCCGGTCTTGGGGTCGATGCGGGCGATGCGGTCGGTCTGCCAGATGTTGGCGAAGATCTCGCCATCCACCCATTCGAGCTCGTTGAGCTGGTCCACGGGCTTGCCTTCAGCGGTGACCTTGATGCGGCGCTTTTCCTGCAGGGTGTTGGGGTCCAGCACGCGCAGTTCGGACGTGCCGTCGCTCATGATCAGCTCGCTGGCGTTGTGCGTGAGGCCCCAGCCCTCGCCGGGGTAGTTGAAGCGGCCCTTGAGGGCGAAGCCATCGATATCGAGCACGAAACCGATCTGCGTCTTCCAGGTCAGGCCGATCAGCTTGTCGCCCCAGTCGCTGATGCCCTCGCCAAAGATGTCGCGCGGCAGATTGACACCGCTCACTACTTTGCCAGTCTTGAGCTCGACCTTGCGCACCGAGGACGCGCCTTCGAGCCCGGTGCTCTCGTACAGATAGCCGTTGCGGTAGATCAGGCCCTCGGTGAAGGCGCCGGGGTCGTGCGGATAGGCGTTGACGACGGTGTAGGTATAGACGGGCAGGGCGGCTTGCGCCGATGCAGTGACGACCAGCGCCGCGGCGAGCAGGATGCGCTTGAACATGGGGTTATTTACGCATCAAGGTCGATTTACCGAACAGCGACTCGATCAGGTCCACCGCCAGCAGGGCCGTCTTGTTGCGCACGTCGAGCGCTGGGTTCAGTTCCATCACGTCGAGCGACGCGAGGCGGCCGGTGTCGGCAATCATCTCCATGCACAGCTGCGCCTCGCGGTAGGTCGGGCCGCCGGGGATGGTGGTGCCCACGCCGGGGGCGATCTCGGGATCGAGAAAATCGACGTCGAAGCTCACATGCAGATGGGTGTTGACGTCCAGCGTCGCTAGGGCCAGCTCCATGGCATGGCGCATGCCCATCTCGTCGATGAAGCGCATGTCGAAGACTTCGAGGTCCTGCTCGTGCACCAAGCGCTTCTCGCCTTCGTCCACGCTGCGGATGCCGATCTGGCGGATCCACTTGGGGTTGATGGCCGGCACCTGCCCGCCGATCTCGATCAGTTGCTTGGGGCCGAGGCCGCACAGGCAGGCCACGGGCATGCCGTGGATGTTGCCGCTGGGCGTGAGCTCGCTGGTGTTGAAGTCGGCGTGGGCGTCGAGCCAGAGGATGCGCAGCTTCTTGCCGGTCTCGCGGCAATGGCGGGCCACGGCGCTGATCGAGCCCAGGCCGAGGCAGTGGTCGCCGCCCAACAGGATGGGCAGGCGGCCGTCCCGCAGTTCGGCATGCACGGCCTCGTGCACGGCCAGGTTCCAGGCCGTCACCTCGGCGAGGTGGCGGTAGCCGTCGACCGGCGGCAGCCAGGGGTTGGCCGGGCCGCTGAGGTTGCCGCGGTCCTGCACCTCGCAACCATGGGCTTGCAGGGTTTCGGCGATGCGGGCCACGCGCATGGCTTCGGGGCCCATGCTGGCGCCGCGCGCGCCGGCGCCGATATCGGTGGGCGCGCCGATCAGGGAGACTTTTCTGAGCAGGGTCATAGCGGTGCGGGGGAGGTCAGGTCGTATTCGAGGTCGAGCTGGGCCCAGGCTTCCTCGGCTGTCTCGACAAAATGGAAGAGGCGCTCATCGCCGGGGCTGATCATGCCGGTCTCGATCAGTACCTCGAAGTTGATCAGCTTGGACCAGAAATCGCGCCCGAACAGCAGCACGGGCCGCGGACGGCTCTTGCCGGTCTGGATCAGCGTCAGCGCCTCGAAGAGTTCGTCCATCGTGCCGAAGCCGCCGGGGAAGGCCACCAGGGCCACGGCGCGCATCAGGAAATGCATCTTGCGCAGCGCGAAGTAGTGGAAGCGGAAGCACAGCTCCGGCGTGATGTAGGGGTTGGGGCGCTGCTCGTGCGGCAGCACGATGTTCAGGCCAATGCTCTTGCCGCCCGCCTCATACGCACCGCGGTTGCCCGCTTCCATGATGCCGGGGCCGCCGCCGGTGACGACGTACAGCGGCTGCTCCGAATGCTGGGTGGTGCGCGTGACCAGATGGGCAAAGCGCCGCGCCTCTTCGTAGTAGTGGCTCATCTTGAGCTGCATCTCCGCGCGCTTGATGGCGGCCAGGTCACCGCCCTTCTGCGCCACGGCCAGCATCTCCTGCGCCGCTTCACGCGAGGCGATGCGCGCGCTGCCGAAGATCACGATGGTGGCTTCCACCCCTTGCTCGGCCTGCTCCAGTTCGGGCTTGAGCAGCTCCAGCTGCATGCGAACGGGGCGCATGTCTTCGCGCAGCAGGAACTCGGGGTCGTCAAAGGCCAGGCGGTAGGCACTGCCTGGCGCGTCGTAATCGTGGATGGGCGCCTTGGCGGAATCCTGCGCGCTGGGGAAGTTGCGCGCCTTGAGTTTGCGTTTGCTCATCCGCTCATTCTCCCGCAGACGTTGCATCCGGGGTCGCGCTGGGCGCGGATCTCGGTCCACTCCATGCGGCGGGCATCGAGCATCAGGAGCCGTCCGGCCAGGCTCGGTTGATCGGTGCCCAGAAGCTTGAGCGCCTCGGCCGCCTGCATGGCGCCGACGATGCCGACCAGCGGTGCGAACACGCCCATGGTGGCGCAGACTGCTTCCTCCACAGGCGCTTCGGGCGGAAACAGGCAGGCATAACAGGGAGCTTCAGCGGAGCGCGAGTCATAGACGCTGATCTGCGCGTCGAAGCCGATGGCCGCGCCCGACACCAGCGGCCTGGCGTGGCGCACGCAGGCGGCGTTGACGGCCTGGCGAGTGGCGAAGTTGTCGCTGCAATCGAGCACCACATCGGCCTGTGGCACGAGCTGATCGAGCAAGTCGGCGTTGGCACGCTGCTGCACGGCATGCACGCGAACGTCAGTGTTCAGCGCGTTCACGGCTGCGCGCGCCGACTCGACCTTGGGCCAGCCGATGCGCGCTTGCGCATGCGCGATCTGGCGCTGCAGATTGGTCAGCTCCACGGTGTCGTGGTCCACCAGGGTGAGCGTGCCCACGCCGGCCGAGCCGAGGTAGAGCGCCACCGGCGAACCCAGGCCGCCGGCGCCGATCACCAGGGCGCTGCTGTTCAACAGACGCTGCTGGCCCTCGATGCCGATCTCGTCGAGCAGGATGTGGCGCGAGTACCGCAGCAGTTGATCGTCGTTCATGGCTTGGATGTAGAAACGGCCCGCAGTGCGGGCCGTTCGTCAGGGATGCAGCGCTCAGTTCGTCTTGGCGTCCACCTTGGCTTCGGCCTTGGTTTCGGCCACGGCCTTGGCCACGATCACAGGCTTGCCTTGCAGCTGGTTCAGCGCCTGCTGCAGCGGGAAATCTTCCGTGCTGCCGAACTCGGGCAGGGGCTTGATTTCCTTCTTGGCGGCCAGGTCGGCTTCGAGCTTCTTGCGCTCTTCCTCGCGCGCCTTCTCGCGGGCCTCGTCCTTCTGCTCGGGGCCGTTTTCCAAATGGCGTTCCAGGTCGGCTTCGCGGGTGCGCAGGGCGGCGAAGACATTGCCTTCTGCGGTTTCGTCGAGCGCCACGTCGGGCACGATGCCCTTGGCCTGGATGGAGCGGCCGCTCGGTGTGTAGTAGCGCGCGGTGGTGATCTTGAGCGCCGTGTCTTCGCTGAGCATGCGCACGGTCTGCACCGAGCCCTTGCCGAAGGTCTGCTCGCCCATGATCAGCGCGCGCTTGTTGTCTTGCAGCGCGCCGGCCACGATCTCGCTGGCCGAGGCCGAGCCGCCGTTGACCAGCACCACCAGGGGCACGGTCTTCAGCGCGGCGGGCAGGCGGCGCAGCGGGTCGCTGCCGCTGCGGCGGACGTAGTCTTCAGCCGTGGCGCGGTAGTCGGTGTTGGCGTCGCGCATCTGGCCCTTGGTGGAGACCACGTCGGCGTCTTTGGGCAGGAAGGCGGCCGAGACGGCGATGGCGCCTTCCAAGATGCCGCCCGGGTCATTGCGCAGATCCAGCACCACGCCCTTGATGTTGGGGTCCTGCTTGTACAGGTCTTCGAGCTTCTTGGCGAAGTCCTCGACCGTGCGCTCCTGGAACTGGTTGATGCGGATCCAGGCGTAGCCCGGGCTCACCATCTTGGCGCGCACGCTTTGGACGTTGATCTCTTCGCGGGTGATCGTGACCGGGAAGCTGCGCGTCTCGGCCTTGCGGAAGATGGTCAGCGTGACCTTGGTGTTGGGGTCGCCGCGCATGCGCTTGACCGCCTGGTCGAGCGAGAGACCGCGCACGGCGGTGTCGTCGATCTTGGTGATCAGGTCGCCGCTCTTGAGGCCGGCCTTGAAGGCGGGCGAGCCTTCGATCGGCGAGACGATCTTGACGAGGCCGTCCTCGCTGCCGATCTCGATGCCGACGCCGACGAATTTGCCGCTGGTACTTTCGCGGAAGTCCTTGAAGCTCTTCTTGTCGAAGTAGTTGGAGTGCGGGTCCAGGCCCGACACCATGCCGCTGATCGCGTCGTTGATCAGTTTCTTTTCGTCGACCGTCTCGACGTAGTCCTGCTTGACCAGGCCATAGACCGCCGCCAACTGGCGCAACTCATCGAGCGGCAGCGGCGAAAGACTGCTGTTGGCGTTGGCCTGCAATTGCATCGTGGCCAGCGCACCGGCCACGGCACCCAGGGCCATCCAGCCCGCGACTTTCAGTTTGGAACCCATGCTGCTTCCCTCTACCAACGGCTATCGACAGCCTTCATATCACGTTCTGCCAGTATAGGGCGGGACTGTCAAGCGCAGGTGTCTGCGAGCCTCGATTTGGAGGGTGGACAAGCCCTATTTCGTCGCATTCCATGCGGGTCTGCGCGGAATTGCACGGATGGCCGCCGAAGCCCGCGGGTGAGAAAAGTCAGGGCCGCTCGGGCAGCTCGCCGGTCAGCCAGACCATGGAGGGGAAGGGCGGGTATTCGACCTTGTAGCGGTAGCCGATGAACTCGCTGGCATCCCAGCCCTGCTGCTTGAACAGATGCGCGGCAAGTTCCGGCATTTGCGGCGCGTGGGTGCCGGCGACCAGGGGCGGGCTGCCCAGTTCTTCGCGCACGCCCTCGATGGGCAGCACCTGGTCTGCGCGGGTGCGCTGCCCCTCGCTGAAAGCGCCGCTGACGAGCGTCAGCTTGCCGTCGTGCATGAGATTCAGCGAACGATGCACGAGCACGTCGATCACCACGCTCTCTACGGGTGCCTGGATGCTGACGCTCCACTCGACCATGTCATGCGGCTGCTTGGCGTAGAGGTAGCCATGCGAGCGCCGCACGAAGGCCGAGAACACGGTGAACGCGCCGGAGCTGCCTGGGCGCGAAGGACCGACTTCGTACTCGGTGTACTCGCCGTCCTGCACGGGCTTGAGCTCAGGCACGTTGCTGCAGAAATCCGGCATCAGGCCGGTCATGTCATTGGGGCTCAGGGGGGCGCGCCGGCTGGTCTTGCCGTCGTCCTCGGGCAGGACGCGGTTGCGGAACAGCCGCCAGGGCGCGTTCAGGCGCAGGCGCCGGAAGTCCACCCAGCCCGCTGCCGCGACGGCGTCGATGCGTTCAGGGTCTTCGGCGTTGGGCGCCAGCAGCAGCATCTGCACCCGCGAGCGTGCCTGCACGCCCCAGATGCCCGAGGTGCCGCGGAACGCCAGCTTGCGGCTGACCAGCAGACCTTCGCTGCCCTTGGGCACGCTGTCCAGCAGCAGCTCAAGAGTCGGGCGGTCGCCCACATAGGTGTCGATGGCCACATATAGCGCGCGTGAGGCGTCCAGCGTGCGCTTGGCATCGGCAGCCGGCGCGCCCGCGCGCTCCGCTGCGCTGGTGAAGATCGAGAAGGACTCTTCGCCCGGCAATTGGCGCAGCGCCTCTTCGGCCGAAGCTGCCTTGATGATGCGGGAAATCTTCCAGCACAACACGCGGTCAATGCCGAACTTGCGGTGCACTTCCTGCGGCTTGCCGGGGTCCGAACCGGCCGCCAGAATCAGGGCCCGGAGCAGGGTGCCGAGCTGTGAAACCGCGCTTCTTACTTCTTCGTGTAGTAATTGAGTCGACATAGCGGCGACGAGCATAGCGGAGATTGCGGCGCCGTCATCCACGCGCCCCAATCCCATCCTGTTGCCGTAAACATTTTCTTGCGGGCGGTGTTGTAAAGGCTGCGCAGTCCGACGTCGTCAGGCAGTTTCAGGCCGGCGCTTGCTGATCCAGCCAGTGGCGCAGCGTCCTGAAGAGCTGCTCGGCAATCACGGGCTTGGCCACGTGATCGTTCATGCCGGCGTCCAGGCAGCGCTGGCGCTCCTCGGCAAAGGCATTGGCCGTCATGGCCAAGATGGGGATCTCGCGGCCCCATTCGCTGCCGCGGATGGCGCGCGTGGCGTCCAGGCCGTCGAGCACGGGCATCTGGATGTCCATCAGGATCAGCGCGTAGTCGCCTGAGGCGGCCATCTCCAGGGCCTGCCTGCCGTCCGCGGCCACGTCCACTTCGAGGCCGGCGCTGCCCAGCAGGGCCACAGCCACTTCCTGGTTGACGGCGTTGTCCTCGGCCAGCAGCACGCGGGTGCCGCGGTAGGGGGCAAGCAGCTCGCGTGCCGCGGCGCCGCGGGCCTGAGGCGTGTCGTGCAGCGCTTCGTTGCGGGGCTCTGGTGCAGGGCTGGCCACGCGAGGTGGCGCGACGACCGCGGTCTTGGCGCTGCCTTTTTCCAGCCGCAGCCGGAACCAGAAACGGCTGCCCATGCCGGGGCTGCTCTGCACGCCCACCTCGCCGCCCATCAGCGCGGCCAGGCGCCGGCAGATGGCCAGGCCCAGGCCCGTGCCGCCATGGCGCCGCGTGGTGGAGCTGTCGCCCTGCTCGAAATCCTGGAACAGCCGCGCCTGCGCCTCCTGTGCGATGCCGATGCCGCTGTCCTGCACCTCCAGGCGCAGCAGCAGGGCGTCGCCGAAGTCGCGCTCCACGTCGGCGCGCAGGCGCACGAAGCCGGTATCGGTGAACTTGACAGCGTTGGCCGCGAAGTTGAGCAGCACCTCGCGGATGTGGGCCGCGTCGCCCAGCAGGGAGCGCTGCGCCAGCTGCGCATCCACTTCCACGCGTACCTGCAAGGCCTTCTCTGCAGCGCTGAGCTTGAGCGAGTTGGCCACCGCCTCGATCACCTGCGGCACGAAGAAGGGCGAATGCTCAAGCTTGATCTTGCCGGCCTCGATCTCGGACAGGTCGAGCACGTTGTTGATGATGGACAGCAGATGCTCGGCCGCTTCGCCCACCTTGCTCATGCGCTCGTGCTGGGCAGGCTCCGCGGTCTCGGACTGGGCCAGATAGCTCATGCCGATGATGGCGTTGAGCGGCGTGCGCAGCTCATGGCTGATGTTGGCCAGGAAGGCGCTCTTGGCCAGGCTGGCGGCCTCGGCGGCGCGCGTGGCCTCGGCCAGCTCGGCGGTGCGGGCCTGCACGCGCTCTTCGAGGTGATGGCGGTGGCGGTCCAGCTCCAGCGCGTCGAGGCGCTGGCGGGTGATGTCGGTCAGGAAGCCGTTCCACAGCACGGTGCCGCCATCCTCGGCCACGGCAATCGCGTTGCCGTAGATCCAGCGCTCGCTGCCGTCTTCGCCGTGGCTGCGGAACTCCTGCTGCCAGGGCGCCAGATCGCGGGCCGAGCGCAGCAGCGATTCGCGCGTGGCTTGCCGGTCGCGCGCCTCGATGCGCTCGAACCAGGGTTCGGCGCTGGTCAGCAGGCTGTGCGGCGTGAGGCCGAAATACTCGCGGATCGCCTCCGAGACATAGGCGAACGAGAAGCGCCCATCCTGGTGCAGGCGCAACTGGTAGACCACGCCGGGCACGGTGGCGGCCATGCCGCGCAAGCGCTCGATCAGGGCCTGCTGGTCGTCGAACTGCTGCTGCAGGGCATTGCGCATCTCGCCCAGATGCTTGCCCAGCAGGCCGATCTCGTCCTGCCGGGCGGGCGGCAGTTCGGCGCTGAAGCGGCCGGCGGCCAGGTCATTGGCAAAGCTGCCGAGCGCATGCAAGGGGCGCAAGAGGCGCGAGTTGACCAGCCACAGAATCATCGCCAGCGAGACCAGCAACTGCACGCCGACAGTCAGCGCATAGAGCCGGCGCTGGCGGGCCAGATCCTCGATGGCAACGTGGTCGTCCAACTCCACCTGGATGCGGCCGATCAGCTGCGTGCCGCGGTAGATCTCGCGCTCGCCACGGCTGGCGTGGCCCAGGCGCCGCTCAGGGTAGTTCAGCTCGACAAAGGTGTTGCCCTGGGCAGCGTCGGCCACCTTGATGCGCACCACGTCGGGCGACTTCATCACCGAGGCCGCCACGTCCCGGGCGGCGACGAAATCAAGATTCCACAGCAACTCGGGCAGGCTGGAGGCCAGCACGTCGAGCTTGGCTTCCATCTCGCGGGCCTGGGTTTCGGCCACTTGCTGAGGCTCGCGCACGCCGATCAGCACGCCGCCCACAATCAGGGCCGGCAACAGCAGGCCGAAGCAGGCGCCCAGCGCGATCACGAAAAACAGCGAGCCAGTGGTCTTCCTTCTCATGGGATGTCGCTGTCTCAAGGGTCAAGAGGGTGAGGTTGGCCGATTGTGACTCAGGGCAACGCTTGCCAGGGCACAGACTTGGTGCAGAAAGCACGCTCACGGCTTGCTGGAGAGCCCGACTGGCCTTGATGCAGGTCGTGCAGATTCCGGCGCGGGCGAGGCGGCATGGCAACACCCTGGTGCATAACTTGCTTTAGTCTCCATACACGCTCAAGCGCCGCAAGTTCCAAGAGTTCCAGGAGACAGGAGGGATCTGATGCCACCGATGTTCGACGAAATGCGTGCAGGCGACGCCACACGCGAGCACTACCGCAGCTATGAGCGCTGGCTGGAAAAGCAGCCCGGCGAAACCATGCAGGCGCGCCGCGAAGAGGCCGAGGTGATCTTCCGCCGCGTGGGCATCACCTTCGCCGTCTATGGCGACAAGGACAGCGGCGAAGGCACCGAGCGCCTGATCCCGTTCGACCTCATCCCGCGCGTGATCCCGGCGCACGAGTGGCGCGAGATGGAGAAAGGCCTGCGCCAGCGGGTCACGGCGCTGAACCGCTTCATCCACGACGTCTATCACGGGCAGGAGATCCTCAAGGCCGGCGTGGTGCCGGCTGAGCAGATCCTCAAGAACGCGCAGTTCCGACCCGAGATGATGGGCGTGCAGGTGCCGGGCGACATCTACTCGGCGATTGCCGGCATCGACATCGTGCGCGCCGCCAACCCGGATGGCAGCGGCAGCTACTACGTGCTAGAGGACAACCTGCGCGTGCCCTCCGGCGTGAGCTACATGCTGGAGAACCGCAAGATGATGATGCGGCTCTTCCCCGAGCTGTTCTCGCAGCACCGCATCGCGCCGGTCGCGCACTACCCCGACCTGCTGCTGGAGACCCTGCGCAGCCTCGCGCCCAACGGCCTCAACAGCGAGCCGACCGTGGTGGTGCTGACGCCGGGTATGTACAACTCGGCCTACTTCGAGCATGCCTTCCTGGCGCAGCAGATGGGCGTGGAGCTGGTGGAAGGGCAGGACCTCTTCGTCAAGGACCTGACCGTCTACATGCGCACCACGCGCGGCCCCAAGCGTGTGGACGTGATCTACCGGCGCCTCGACGATGACTTCCTCGACCCGGCCGTCTTCCGCGCCGATTCCACGCTGGGCTGTGCCGGCCTGGTGGATGCGTACAAGGCCGGCAACGTCACGCTCTCCAACGCCATCGGCACCGGCATCGCGGATGACAAGTCCATCTATCCTTATGTGCCCAAGATGGTCGAGTTCTATCTTGGCGAGAAGCCCATCCTCAACAACGTGCCGACCTGGCAGTGCCGCGAGAAGGACGAACTCGCCCATGTGCTCGACCACCTGCAGGACCTGGTGGTGAAGGAAGTGCACGGCGCCGGCGGCTACGGCATGCTCGTCGGCCCGGCGGCCACCAAGGCCGAGGTGGAGGAGTTCCGCAAGATCCTGATCGCGCGGCCCGACAACTACATCGCCCAGCCCACGCTGAGCCTCTCGACCTGTCCGACCTTTGTGGAGAGTGGCATCGCCCCGCGCCACATCGACCTGCGTCCCTTCGTGCTCTCGGGCCGGCACGGCGTGCAGACCGTGCCCGGCGGCCTGACGCGCGTGGCCTTGAAGGAAGGCTCGCTGGTGGTCAACAGCAGCCAGGGCGGCGGCACCAAGGACACCTGGGTGCTAGAAGACTGACGAGGACGGAGACAGAACATGCTTTCAAGAACCGCTGACCATCTGTTCTGGCAGTCCAGATACATCGAGCGTGCCGAGAACACCGCACGCATGCTCGACGTGAACTATCAGACCACGCTGCTTCCCCAATCCCCCGAGGTCGCCCTGCAAGGCTGGCGCAGCCTGCTGTCGATCTCCGAACTGGTCCCCGCTTACACAGCGCGTTATGGCGAGATCGACCCGCAGAAGGTGACGGCCTTCGTGGTGAGCGACGAGAGCAATCCCTCGTCCATCATCAACTGCCTGCGCGCGGCCCGCGAGAACGCCCGCGCCGTGCGCGGCACGCTGACCACCGAAGTCTGGGAAACCACCAACCAGACCTGGCTGGAGTTCAACCGCATGGTCCGCAGCGGCGCCGTGGCCAAGGAGCCGGCCAAGCTCTTCGAGTGGGTCAAGCTGCGCGCGCACCTCTCGCGCGGCGTGACGCTGGGCACCATGCTGCAGGACGAGGCGCTGGACTTTCTGCGCATCGGATCCTTCCTGGAGCGCGCCGACAACACCGCCCGCATGCTCGACGTGAAGTTCCACGCCGCCGCCGAGCCGCGCGACAACGCCAGCGAGTTCTACCACTGGTCCGCCGTGCTGCTCTCGGTCTCGGCCTTCGAGATCTACCGCAAGGTCTACAGCAATGTGATCGTGCCCGAGAAGGTGGCCGAGCTGCTGATCCTGCGCCAGGCCATGCCGCGCTCGCTGGCGCATTGCCTGGGCCGCCTGGTGAGCAACCTCAATCGCGTGGCCAATGCGCAATCGGGCGAGACGCTGCGCCAGGCCGGCCGGCTCAAGGCCGAGCTGGACTATGGTCGCATCGACGAGATCCTGGCCACCGGCCTGCACGCTTATCTCACGCAGTTCCTGGAGCGGATCAACAACCTGGGGCAGGGCATCAGTCGCGATTTCTTGATGCCGTCCTGACGTCACGGAAGGCGGCCATGCTGCCTTCTTCCGTGTTTTCTCATTGTCAAAGGAGCCCCCGTGTCCATCCACGTTGCCCTCAAGCACGTCACGCGCTACCGCTACGACCGTCTGGTCGGCCTCGGCCCCCAGATCGTGCGCCTGCGCCCGGCACCGCATTGCCGCACGCCGATCCTGGCCTACTCGCTCACCATCGAGCCTGAAGAGCACTTCATCAACTGGCAGCAGGACGCCTTCGCCAACTACCTGGCCCGCCTGGTCTTCCCCGAGAAGACGCGCGAGTTCACCGTCACCGTGGACCTGGTCGCCGAGATGGCGGTCTACAACCCGTTTGATTTCTTCCTCGAACCCGAGGCTCAGAAGTTTCCGTTCAAGTACGACGAGGCGCTGCGCGTGGAGCTCGCGCCCTATCTGGCCGCTGAAACTCCCGGCCCGCTGCTGAAGAAATACCTGGCCGCCATCGACCTCAAGCCGCGCGCCACCATCGACTTCCTGGTCGAGATCAACCAGCGCCTGCAGCACGACATCTCCTACCTGATCCGCATGGAGCCCGGCGTGCAGAAGCCGGAGGAGACGCTGGCCAAGGCCTCGGGCTCCTGCCGCGATTCGGGCTGGCTGCTGGTGCAGATGCTGCGCCACCTGGGCCTGGCCGCGCGCTTTGTCTCGGGCTACCTGATCCAGCTCGCGCCCGACCAGAAGGCGCTTGACGGCCCCAGCGGCACCGAGGTCGACTTCACCGACCTGCATGCCTGGTGCGAGGTCTATCTGCCCGGTGCCGGCTGGATCGGCCTCGATCCCACCTCGGGCCTGATGGCCGGCGAAGGCCACATCCCGCTGGCGTGCACGCCGCAGCCCAGCAGCGCGGCGCCGATCAGCGGCGCGGTGGACGAGAGCGAGGTCGAGTTCGAGCATGAGATGCGCGTGACCCGCGTCTGGGAATCGCCGCGCGTCACCCAGCCCTATACCGAGGAGCAATGGCAGAAGGTGCTGCTGCTGGGCGAGCAGGTGGACCGCGAGCTGGCTAACGGCGATGTTCGGCTGACCATGGGCGGCGAGCCGACGTTCGTCTCGGTGGACGACCGCGACGGCGCGGAATGGAACACCGACGCGCTCGGCCCCACCAAGCGGCTGCGCGCGCAGGAGCTGGTGCACCGCCTGCGCGAGGAATACGGCCAGGGCGGCTTCCTGCATTTCGGCCAGGGCAAGTGGTACCCGGGCGAGCAGCTGCCGCGCTGGGCCCTGTCCATCCATTGGCGCGCCGATGGCCAAGCCTGCTGGAAAGATCCCAACTGGTTTGCCGACGAACGCGAAGGCCATCAGTACACCAGCGAAGACGCGCGCCGCTTCATCGGCACGCTGACCCGCAAGCTCGGCCTGAGCGGCGCCCACATCCAGCCCGGCTACGAGGACACCTATTACTACCTCTGGCGCGAGCGGAGGCTGCCTGTCAACGTCGATCCGCTGGAGTCCCGGCTCGATGACGAGATGGAACGCGCGCGCCTGCGCCGCATCTTCGAGGCGGGCTTGTCCAGCGTCGTTGGTTATGTGCTGCCGATCCGGCGCGCTGAAGGGCCGGAGCTGGCCGGCGGGCCGTGGATTACCGGCCCTTGGTTCTTCCGCGACGAGCGCATGTACCTGTTCCCCGGCGACTCGCCGATGGGATACCGCCTGCCGCTCGATTCCTTGCCCTGGGTGGGCAAGGCCGACTATCCCTACATGATCGAGCAAGACCCGTTCGCGCCGCGCGATGCGCTGCCGGCGGCGGCCGAGTTGCGCATGCAGTCGGTGCCGGGGCTGAAAGTCGGAGCATCGGGCGGCGGCAGTGCGGCCATCGCCGCTGACGGCAGCATCGGCGGCGCACAAGTCTTGAATGGAGGTGGTCTCGGCACAGCCGGAAGCACGAGCACCCGCACGCCCTCGCGCTACGAAAGCGCCCACTGGATCACCCGCACCGCCCTGTGCGTGGAAGCACGCGACCCGCGCCGCGCCAATGGCCCCAAGGCCGAGGCGCAGGGTGAGGTGAGCGGCGTGCTCTACGTCTTCATGCCGCCGCTGCAGAGGCTGGAGGAATACCTCGAACTGCTGGCCGCCGTCGAAGCCACCTGCGTGGAGACGGGTTGCAAGATCGTGCTCGAAGGCTACGGGCCGCCGCGCGATCCGCGGCTCAAGGTCTTGCAGGTCACGCCCGACCCCGGTGTCATCGAAGTCAACATCCATCCGGCCCACTGCTGGAAGGAGCTGGTGAAGAACACCGAGTTCCTCTACGACGCGGCCTGGCGCTCGCGCCTGTCGACCGAGAAGTTCATGATCGACGGCCGCCACACCGGCACCGGCGGCGGCAACCACCTGGTGATGGGCGGCGCCACGCCGGCCGATTCGCCCTTCCTGCGCCGGCCCGATCTGCTGGCCTCGCTGCTGGCCTACTGGCACAACCACCCGAGCCTGAGCTTCCTGTTCTCCGGCCTCTTCATCGGCCCGACCAGCCAGGCGCCGCGCGTGGACGAGGCACGCATGGACGCCCTGCGTGAGCTGGAGATTGCGCTGGCCGAGATGGAGCGCAACAAGGCCGTCTACGGGCAGGACATGCCGCCCTGGCTGGTCGATCGCAGCTTGCGCAACATCCTGGTGGACGTGACCGGCAACACCCACCGCAGCGAGTTCTGCATCGACAAGCTCTACTCCCCCGACTCCGCCACTGGCCGCCTGGGCCTGCTGGAGCTGCGCGCCTTCGAGATGCCACCGCATGCGCGCATGAGCATCGTCCAGCAGCTGCTGCTGCGTGCGCTGGTGGCGCGCTTCTGGCGCGAGCCCTATCGCGCACCGCTGGTGCGCTGGGGCACGGCCTTGCACGACCGCTTCATGCTGCCGACCTTCGTGCGCATGGACTTCGACGACGTGATGGAAGAGATGAGCATCGCCGGCTACGCGATGGAGAGCGATTGGTTCGCCCCGCACTTCGAGTTCCGCTTCCCCAAGGCCGGCGAGTTCGCGGCGCGCGGCGTGCACCTCACCTTGCGCAACGGGCTGGAGCCCTGGCACGTGATGGGCGAGGAGGGCTCGGCTGGCACCACCGTGCGCTTTGTGGACGCCTCGCTGGAGCGGCTGGAGCTCAAGGTCACCGGCCTGGTGGACCCGCGTTATCGCGTCACCGTCAACGGCCACGCCGTACCCTTGCAGCCGACCGGCCGCGTGGGCGAGTACGTGGCCGGCGTGCGCTACAAGGCCTGGTCGCTGCCGTCCGCACTGCACCCGAGCATCGGCGCGCATGCACCGCTGACGGTCGATCTGGTGGACACCTGGATGCAACGCTCGCTGGGCGGCTGCCGCTACCACGTGGCGCACCCGGGCGGGCGCAACTATGTGACCCTACCCGTCAACGCCTATGAAGCCGAGAGCCGCCGCCTGGCGCGCTTCGAGGCCCTGGGCCACACACCGGGGAAGATGGAAGTTAGCGCTCCCCATCCCAGTTGGGAGCATCCTTTCACGCTTGATCTTCGCAAGCCTGACTGATGAAAGAGCGGGGTCGGCCCATGTCAGGGCATGATTCGGGGATGTCCTTGCATTCCGCACCCCGGCAATCGAGCCTGCTGGGCGATGAACCCCTCAATCCTCTCGCCCTGGCCACGGCTGCCGCCTTGCGCGGCCACGACGGCCATTACAGCGAGCTGCACGACCAGCTGATGCGCCCGGGCGTGAGCCCGCAGCAGCTCGGCCCGCTGTGGCAGCGCTTCTTCATCGCCACCGGCGCCGGTGGCTGGCAGGACCTGGCCGCCCGCGCCGCGCGCACCCAACGCCGCGTGCGCGAGGACGGCGCCAGTTACAACGTCTACAGCTCGCAGGACGAACTCGGCACCGAGCAGTCCACCCGTTTCTGGCCGCTGGAGCTGCTGCCCATGATCATCGGCGCCGACGAGTGGCGCGGCATCGAGCGCGGCGTGATCCAGCGTGCGCGGCTGATGGAAGCGGCCATGGCCGACATCTACGGCCCGCGCCGCCTGCTCGACCAGGGCCTGCTGCCGGCCTCGCTGGTCTTCGCGCATCCGCAGTACCTGCGTCCCATGCACGGCTGCGTGCCGCTGGGCAACACGCATCTGCACCAGGTGGCTTTCGAGCTGGTGCGCGGGCCCGATGGCCTGTGGTGCGTGGCCGGCCAGCGCACACAGGCGCCGTCGGGCCTCGGTTATCTGCTGGAGAACCGGCTGATCATCTCGCAACAGTTCCCCGAGGCCTTCCGAGATCTGGCCGTGCAGCGTCTGGCCGCGAGCTTCCAGGCCGTGGTGCAGAGCCTCACGCGCCTCTCGCCCGAAGGCGCCCGCGCCCGCGTTGCCCTGCTCACTCCGGGGCCGCGCAACGAGACCTACTTCGAGCACGCCTTCCTGGCCCGCTATCTCGGCGTCACGTTGGTGGAAGGCGGCGACCTGACGGTGCGGGCTGACAAGCTCTATCTCAAGACCTCGCTGGGCCTGGAGCGCGTGCATGTGCTGCTGCGCCGCGTGGATGACGAATACCTGGACCCGCTCGAACTCCGCTCGGATTCCGCGTTAGGCGTGCCGGGCCTGCTGCAGGCCATGCGCGCGGGCGAGGTCGTCGTCTCCAACGCGCCCGGCGCGGGCTGGCTGGAAAGCCCCGGCCTCTCGGCCTTCTGGCCCGGCGTGGCCGAGGAGCTGCTGAACGAAGACCTGCTGCTGCCCGCCAGCACGGCCTGGTGGTGCGGAGAGGGCGCGGCCTGGCGCGCGCACCGCGAGCAACTGTCCGACTACGTGGTGGCGCCCACCTTCCCGCACGGCGAGGCCACGCGCGGCTTCCGGCCCGAGCTGGTCAGCGCGCTCACGCCGCAGGCGCGGGCCGAACTTCTCTCGCGCATCCAGAACGACCCCGCTGCCCACACGCTGCAGGCCCGCCTGCGGCCTTCGGAAACCCCGGTCTGGCGCGATGGCCTCCTGGAGCCACGGCCGGCCGTGCTGCGCGTATTTGCGCTCTCCGATGGTGCCGGCGGCTACACGGTGCTGCCCGGCGGATTGACCCGCGTGGCGCAGCGCCATGAGTCGCGCAAGGACGGCGCCTCCGACCCCTGGCTCTCCATGCAGCAGGGCAGTTCCAGCGCCGACACTTGGGTGCTGACCGATGGCGCGGTCGATGCCACCAGCCTGCTGCCCAAGCCTTTGCAGGCGAGCGACCTGCAGGATGTGCACTGGACGGTCACCAGCCGCTCGGCCGAGAACCTTTTCTGGCTCGGCCGCTACACCGAGCGGGCCGAGAACTGCGTGCGCCTGGCGCGGCTCACGCTCGAAGCCCTGGCCGGCTTCCAGCGCGGCGCCAGCTCGCCCGAGATGCTGCGCGTGCTCGACACGCTGGCGCGGCGCTCGGGCCTGGTGGGCGACAGCGTGCCTTCGGCCGAGGCCTCGCTGCGCCTGTTCGAGCGCTCGCTCGTGCATGCGCTGGCCGACCTGAAGGAGTCCAACAGCGTGGCCTGGAATCTGCGCGCGCTGCAGAGCTGCTCGCAATCTTTGCGCGAGCGGCTTTCGACCGAGCACTGGAAGCTGATCCACGAGGCCGGCGACCAGTTCACCACCCATCTCGACCAACTGCTGGCGGGCAACCATGCCCCGCCGCTCTCGGCCGTGCTGGCCGTGCTCAACCGCGCGGACACGCACCTGGCCGCCATCACTGGCGCTCAGACCGACCGCATGACGCGCGACGACGGCTGGCGCCTGCTCAGCGTGGGCCGGCAGATTGAGCGGCTCGACTTCTTGTGCAACACGTTGATCGAAGGCTTCGGCCAGACCCTGCACAAGGGCGAGGCGGGCTTCCATCTGCTGCTGGGCCTGTTCGATTCGACCATCACCTACCACGCGCAGTTCCAGGGCCGGCGCGAGGTGCTGCCGCTCTTGCACCTGCTCGTGCATGACACCGACAACCCGCGGTCCCTCGCCTGGGTGGCGCGCACGATGCGCGAACGTTTTGCCAAGCTCTCGCGGCATGACCCCGACTGGGCGCAGGAGGTCTCGCAGCCGCTGCCGCGGCCCGAGGACTGGCCGCTGGATGACATCAGCGCGCCGGATGCCGAGGGCAAGTACAGCCAGCTCGCCGCGCTGCTGGAAGATGCGAGCGAGCAGGCCTTGACGCTGTCCGTGCATATTGGCCGTCACTTCTTCAGTCACGTCGGCCGCGTTGATCGCATGGTGTGGCAATGATGGCCCACCCCCGTAGCGCTTCGCGCTCCCCCTCAAGGGGGCGCACCCAGTGGCCTGGCAAAGCAAGTTCCACGGCTGCCGCTTGGCTCGAGTCGATGGGCTCTACCGGCGCGCTGCTTCGATACCGTGGGATTCGACATGAGTGACGATGACCGTCCGCGCCGCTGGCTGCGCGTCATCCACGAGACGCACTACGCCTACGACTCGCCGGTGGAGCTGGCCCATCACCTGGCCTGCCTGTCGCCGAGAGAGACGACGGACCAGCTGGTGCGCGACTGGCGCCTCACCATCAACCCGACGCCCGACGGCTGGGTCGTCGGTGAGGACGGCAGCGATGCCCTGGTGGACGAGCGCCTGAGCCTAGACCCCTGGGGCAACGGCCGCCTCGTCTTCAGCCATGCGCTGGTGCATGAGCGCTTGAGCGTGGCGAGCCGCTTCGAAGCCGGCATCTGCGCCGCGCCTGCGCCGAATCTCGAAGTCAGCCCGCCTTGGGAAGAGGTGGCCGAGTCGCTGCGCTATCGCGCTGGCGTGGTGGCCACGGAGGCGGTGGAGTTCACGCTCGCGTCGAGCTTCGTGCCGCATGAGGCGAGCCTGGCCGCTTTCGGCCGCCGAGCCTTTGCGCCGGGCGTGTCGATTGCCGCAGGCGCGCTGGCGCTGATGAGCCTGATCCACGAGGAGTTCAAGTACGAGACTGCGAGCACCTCTGTCGGCACCCGCGCGCCGGAGGCCCTGGCGCTCAAGCACGGCGTCTGCCAGGACTTTGCCCACGTGATGATCGGCGCCTGCCGCTCGCTGGGTCTGGCCGCGCGCTATGTGAGCGGCTATCTGCTCACGCAGCCGCCGCCGGGCAAGCCGCGCCTGATCGGCGCCGATGCCTCGCATGCCTGGGCGCAGGTCTGGTGCCCCGGCTATGGCTGGCTGGCGCTGGATCCGACCAATGACACGCAAGCCGGCCAGGACCATGTGACCCTCGCCTGGGGCCGCGACTATGCCGATGTGGCCCCGCTGCGCGGGGTGATTCGCGGCGGTGGCAGCTCGGAGCCGCGCGTGGCGGTGACGGTGGCGCCGCTGGAAGAAGACGTCTGATTGGTGACAGTCATGGGCTGAGCGTGTCTCTAACATCGGGGCACAACATTCCGATTCAGGAGACAGCACCATGCAAATCCCCTCGCTCCAAGACAAGGTCAGCGCCGAAGAATGGCAACTGCGCTGCGACCTCGCAGCCTGCTACCGCCTGGTGGCCCTGTACGGCTGGACCGATCTGGTCTTCACCCACATCAGCGCGCGACTGCCGGGCGAGGGCCATCGCTTCCTGATCAACCCCTACGGCATGCTGTTCGAGGAGATCACCGCCTCCTCGCTGATCGCCGTGGACCAGGAGGGCAACAAGCTGCAGGAGACGCCGTTCCCGGTTAACCGCGCCGGCTTCGTCATCCACAGCGCCGTGCATGCCGCGCGCGAGGACGCGGCTTGCGTGCTGCACACGCACACCCGCGCGGGCGTGGCCGTGAGCGCACAGAAGGCCGGCGTGCTGCCGATCTCGCAGCAATCGACCTTCGTGCTCTCGTCGCTGGCCTATCACGACTATGAAGGCGTGGCCCTGCACGACGAAGAGAAGCCGCGCCTGCAGTCCGATCTCGGCCACGCCAACTTCCTGATGCTGCGCAACCACGGCCTGCTGACCGTGGGCGGCTCCATCGCCGAGGCTTTCCTCTCGATGTACATCTTCGAGACAACCTGCCAGATCCAGCTGGCCGCGCAGTCGGGCGGGTCCGAGCTGACGCTGGTGCCCGCGCCGATTCTGGCCGGCGTACGCGAGTCCATGAGCAAGCAGACGCAAGGGCAGGGTGGCGCCTTCGTGTGGCCGGCCTTGCTTCGCAAGCTGGAGCGCGCGGACGCGAGCTATCGCAGCTGAGCCCGTCGCAGACGACGGGAGTTCAGGCCATTCGCTACACGCTCAAAGCGTAGTCATATTCACACCTCAGATGGATCTTGAATTGAATCTTCCACTTAGTCGATGCTCCTTTCGAGCGGCGAATCCTAGTGGTGGAGAAACCTCCGCATCACGAACGTAGTGGTGCCTTTCGACAGCGATTGGTAGTTCTCACCTCTTCCGCGGCGAGGTATGCACTTCTGGGATCAGATTTGCGCGTACTGCGCACACTTGGTTGAAATATCTCGTCGAAGTCCTGTGTGGCAGTAAATATTTACCGCTGATACTGGCCGTGTGCGGGGCGCGACGAAGAGGCTGTTGACGTGCCAGTGAAGCACGGCGCTCGTAGTCTCGGCGAGAAGCTGCGAGAGATCTGCTAAAGCTTCTTCATGAACTCCACGAACTCAGGCACCGTGAAGAGCGTCTTGCCGTGTGGCGCCCAGAGCTCTTGAAATGCTGTCCGCAAGAAGCGCCGCTCGTTCGACACGACGATGTCCGCATTCAGCAGCAACGATAGTAGGTTCAGGTCGGCCTGCGCATTCTTGTCAATCGCCTGCTCGACATGTCCCGCGTAGTAGCCCAGGTACGCCATGTCTCGAACGAAATGACTGAAGTACGGGTAGTCTTCCGGTGCGCGTACCCATCGGCTGTAGACCGCCGCGGTCTGACTCACCAGTTCGCGACCGTGGCTTCCATTTCCAGCCGGAGACGCGCGTGCCCGAGCGCCCCCGAATTTCCTCATGCACCACTTCAGAACACTCCTGCAAGTCCTTCTTTTTGAACGAGTTTTGCCCCCAAAATTTTGTCAGAAATCGGCTGTAAGTACTTGATTCCATTGATAAATTTCACGAAATAGCTTGACCCGTGCGAATTGCGAAAGTAAAGTGGGTGAAAGTGCAATTCTGTGGGTCAAGGTGGCAAATATTGTTTTTCAGGGGGCTAACTCCTTGGTCTTGGATGACAAGGGACGGTTCGCCGTGCCTACCCGTCATCGCGAGGCCCTGGGCGCCCTGGGCAATGGCCAGCTGACCCTGACCAAGCATCCCTCGGGCTGTCTGATGGTCTTTCCCCGTCCGGCCTGGGAGGCTTTCCGCGACAAGGTTGCCGCGCTGCCGATGTCGGCCGCGGGCTGGAAGCGGGTCTTCCTCGGCAATGCCATGGACGTGGAGATCGACGGCTCGTCTCGCGTGCTGGTTTCGCCCGAGCTGCGCGAAGCCGCCGGCATGAGCAAGGGTGCTGAGGTGATGCTGCTGGGCATGGGCAGCCACCTCGAGCTGTGGGACAAGGCTCGGCACAAGGCGCATGAGGCCGAGGTCATGGCCTCCGAGATGCCGGCCGCGCTGCAGGACTTCAGCTTCTGATGTCTACCGCCCAGTTCTCCCACACCACCGTGCTGCTGCACGAAACGGTGGATGGCGTCTTCACCGATCCCAACGGCATTTACGTGGATGGCACCTATGGCCGCGGCGGGCATTCGCGCCTGCTGCTGTCCCGGCTCGGGGAGGGTGGGCGCCTGATTGCGATTGACCGCGATCCAGAGGCGATCGCGGCGGCCACGTCGGGCGAAGCGCGGGTCACGGACCCGCGTTTTTCCATCCTGCATTCCGCCTTTGCCGACATGCGCGCGCAGCTCGCCGCCATCGGCGTGCACCAGGTCAGCGGCGTGCTGCTTGACTTGGGCGTCAGCAGCCCGCAGATCGACAACCCCGAGCGTGGCTTCAGCTTCCGGTTCACCGGCCCGCTGGACATGCGCATGGATACCACGCGGGGCGAGAGCGCCGCAGATTTTCTAGCCCGCGCCGACGAGCGCCAGATCACGGAGGTGATACGCAACTATGGGGAAGAACGGTTTGCTTCACAGATTGCAAAGGCGCTTGTTGCTCGCCGGGAAAGCGGGGGTCCTGTTCTCACCACTGCCGAGCTTTCCAAAGTCGTGGCTGGTGCAGTCAAAACCCGCGAGCCGGGCCAGGACCCTGCAACGCGGACATTTCAAGCGCTTCGGATTCACGTCAACGCTGAGCTTGAGGAGCTCGAACAAGGCCTGAGCGCGGCTCTCGCGCTGCTGGCGCCGGGCGGTCGGCTCTCGGTGATCAGCTTCCATTCGCTGGAAGACCGCATCGTCAAGACTTTCATCGCCGACAACAGCAAGGAAGTGTTCGACCGCCGCGTGCCTTTTGCAGAGCCCAAGCCGATGGCGCTGAAGGCGCTCGGCCGCATCAAGCCGAGCGCGGAGGAGATCAAGGCCAACCCACGTTCGCGCAGTGCGGTGCTGCGCGTGGCCGAGCGCACGGATGCGGCCTTGCCGCCTGTGCATCAGAAGCGACGGAAGGGCGAGTGATGGGCAGGCTCAACTTTCTGCTGCTGCTCGCTGTTCTGGGTAGCGGACTGCTGCTCGTGCACAGCGCGTATGACGCGCGGCGCCTGTTCTCGGCCGTGGACGAAGCCCGTGCCGAGGCGCGCCGGCTCGACGCAGACCGGCAGCGCCTGGAGGCAGAACGTCGTGCGCAGGCCACCAACCTGCGCGTGGAAACCGTGGCGCATGAGCGCCTGAACATGCGAACGATCACGCCGGCCGTCACGCAGGTGGTGAGCGCAGCCGCTCCGGCATCTGGAGCCTCGCAATGAGTGGCGAGAAGAAGCGCCAGAGCGGCGCCGGCGGCAAGCGCATCAACTACGCGACCAGCCCCTTGCTGGCCAGCAAGACCCCGCCGTGGCGTTCGCGCTTCATCGTCGCTGCTGTGGGCCTGGCCTTTGCCGGCCTGCTGGGCCGCGCCCTGTATGTACAAGTCCTTGCCACCGACTTCTATCAGAAGAAGGGCGAGGAACGCTATCTGCACACGCAGGACCTGCCCGCCAGCCGCGGCAACATCCTGGACCGCACAGGCCAGGTGCTGGCCGCCAGCGTGGCCGTGCCGTCCTTCTGGGCGATCCCGAGGGAAGTGGACGACGACGCGGCCAAGCGCGCCGAGCTGGCCAAGATCCTCGGCATCTCCAATGCCGAGCTGGCCAAGAAGCTCGACCCCGAGAGCCGCTTCGTCTGGCTCGCGCGCCTGGCCGATGACAACACCGCCGCGCAGATCAAGGCCCTCAACCTGAAGGGCGTGTTCATGGACCGCGAGTACCGCCGCAAATACCCCGAAGGAGAGGCCTCGGCGCATGTGGTGGGCTTCACCAATGTGGAAGAGCGCGGCCAGGAAGGCACCGAGCTGGCCTATGAGGATGAGCTCGAAGGCCGCAAGGGTTCGCGCGTGGTGCTCAAGGATCGTCTGGGCCGCACGGTGGACGATGCCGGCGAGGCCGTGCCGCCCGTCAACGGCAAGCCGGTCGAGCTGTCCATCGACTCCAAGATCCAGTTCTTTGCCTACCAGCGCGTGCGCGACGCAGTGATCGAGAACAAGGCCAAGGCCGGCTCGGTCGTCGTGCTCGACGCGCAGACCGGCGAGGTGCTGGCCCTGGCCAACTATCCGAGCTACGACCCGGCGCATCGCCAGAACCTCAGCGGCGAGCAGCTGCGCAATCGCGCGGTGACCGACACCTTCGAGCCGGGCTCGACGATGAAGCCGCTGATCGTGGCGCAGTCCCTGCAGTCGGGTCGTGTCACGCCCGACACCATGGTCAACACCGCGCCGCGCTCCATCGTCATCGCCGGCTGGTCGCCCAGCGACACGCACGCGCACCCGGAGCTGGCGGTCTGGCAGGTGATTCAGAAGAGCAGCAACATCGGCGCCGCCAAGCTCGGCCTGGCTTTGCAGCCGCGCGAGATGTACGAGATGTACACCTCGGTGGGCCTGGGCCAGCGGCCGCAGATCAAGTTCCCGGGCGCGGTCTCGGGGCGCTTGCGCCCGTACAAGAACTGGCGGCCCATCGAGCAGGCGACGATGAGCTACGGCTACGGCCTGTCGGCCTCGCTGCTGCAGCTGGCCCACGCCTACACCGTGTTCACGCATGACGGCGAGGTGCTTCCGCTCTCGCTCGCCAAGCTGCCGCCGGGCCAGCCCGTGCAGGGCGTGCGCGTGTTCTCGCCCAAGGTGGCGCAGCAGGTGCGCGAGATGCTGGCGACCGTCGTCACGCCGCAGGGCACCGCGCCCGAAGCGCAGACGCCCGGCTACAGCGTGGGCGGCAAGTCCGGCACGGCCTACAAGCAGGAAGGCAAGGGCTACGCCACTAACAAGTATCGCTCCTGGTTCGTGGGCATCGCTCCGGTGGCCCACCCGCGCCTGATCGTTGCGGTGATGGTGGACGAGCCCTCGGCCGGCGCCCACTTCGGCGGCGCCGTGTCCGGCCCGGTGTTCAGCCAGGTGGTGGCGCAAAGCCTGCGCTTGATGAACGTGCCGCCTGACCTGGATGTGAAGTCGCAAATCATGGCCGGCAGCGAAGCGCCGAAGGGGGCGCTGCAATGATCACCCAACTGAAGTCGCCCGAGGCTGCAGCACGCTGGCTGCTGGAATGGACGCGCGGCGCGCTGCGCAGCGACAGCCGGCAGGTGCAGGCCGGCGATGCCTTCGTGGCATGGCCGGGCCAGACACGTGACGGCCGCGAGTTCGTGGCCGGTGCGCTGGCTGCCGGCGCGGCGACCTGCTTGGTCGAGCGCGAGGGTGTCGAAGCTTTCAACTTTGCCGATGCCCGCGTGGCCGCGCTGCCGGGCCTTAAGGCCGCCACAGGCCAGATTGCGGCGCATTACTACGGCGAGCCGACGAAGCAGCTCGCCGTGCTGGCCGTGACCGGCACCAATGGCAAGACCTCCACCGCGTGGTGGATGGCGCAGGCGCTGACCTACCTGGGCCAGCGCTGCGGCGTGGTCGGCACGCTCGGCGTGGGCGAGCCCGGTTTGCTTGTCTATACAGGTCTGACGACACCAGACCCGGTGCTGCTGCAGCAGACCTTCCGCAAGATGGCCGACGAGGGCTTTGCTGCCTGCGCCATCGAGGCGTCGAGCATTGGCATTCTTGAACATCGCCTGGCCGGCAGCACGCTGCGCGTGGCCCTGTTCACCAACTTCACCCAGGACCATCTCGACTATCACGGCAGCATGGAGGCTTACTGGGCCGCCAAGCGCCAGCTCTTCGATTTCCCTGGCCTGCAAGCGGCAGTGCTGAATGTGGACGACGCCAAGGGCGCAGCGCTGGCCGATGAACTCGCCGGGCGCATGGAAGTCTGGAGTTATGCCATCGGAGGAGAGGCACGGCTCTCGGCCCAAGATCTGCATTACGGTGCCAGTGGTCTGTGCTTCACGCTGCGCGAAGGCGAGCAATCCCTGAAGATCGAAACCGGCCTGATCGGCGAATACAACGTCGCCAACCTGCTCGGCGTGATCGGTGGCTTGCGCGCGCTGGGTCATGCCTTGACGGACATCGCGGCGATCATCGGCCAGGTCACGCCCGTGCCGGGCCGCATGCAGCGCGTGGGCCATGGCCGCGAGCTGCCGCAAGCGGTGGTGGACTACGCCCACACGCCCGATGCGCTCGACAAGGCGCTGATGGCGCTGCGCCCCCTGGCCCAGGCGCGCGGTGGCAAGCTCGTCGTGCTGTTCGGCTGCGGCGGCAACCGCGACAAGACCAAGCGCCCGCTGATGGGCGCCATCGCTGCGCGCCTGGCGGACCGCGTGATCCTCGCCAGCGACAACCCGCGCCACGAAGCGCCGCTGGACATCCTGACCGACATCGCCGCAGGCGTGCCTTCCGATGCCGACTGCATCAGCGTGCCCGACCGCCGCGAGGCCATCCGCGCTGCGCTCTCGCAAGCCGCCTCGCGCGACGTGGTGCTGCTGGCCGGCAAGGGCCACGAGGACTATCAGGAAGTGGCGGGCCAACGCCATCACTTCGACGACGTGGAAGAGGCGCGCGCCGCCTTGATCGCGAGGGCCGGCCTGTGATGACCTTGGCCCAAGCCCACCACCTGCTGCTGCAGCGTGTGCCCGAAGCTCGCCTCGTCGGCGATGCGGAGATGCTGTTCACCCGCGTGCACAGCGACACGCGCAGCCTGCAGCCCGGCGATCTTTTTGTCGCGCTGCGTGGTGAGCGCTTCGATGCCAATGACTTTCTGCCGCAGGCGCAGGCAGCCGGTGCCGTTGCCGCCCTGTGCGAGCGCGAGTGCCCAGGCCTGCCGGCCATCATCGTGCCTGACGCCAAGGCTGCGCTGGGCCATCTGGCCGCGGCCTGGCGCCATCACTGCCACCTGCCGCTGATCGCGGTCGCCGGCAGCAATGGCAAGACCACGGTCACGCAGATGATCGCAAGCATCCTGCGCTCGTGGTGCGACGTTCACGCACTCGCCACCGAAGGCAATCTGAACAACGAGATCGGCGTGCCGCTCACGCTCTTGCGCCTGCGGCAGGACGACGGCCTGTACCACCGTGCTGCCGTGGTCGAGCTGGGTATGAACCACCCGGGCGAGATCGCGCCGCTGGCGGCGATGGCCCAGCCCACCGTCGCCCTAGTTAACAACGCGCAGCGCGAGCACCAGGAGTTCATGCAGACCGTGGAAGCCGCGGCGCGCGAGAACGGCGCGGTGATCGAGGCGCTGAGCCCTTCGGGCGTGGCCGTGTTCCCGGCCGAGGATGCCTGCGCGCCGATCTGGCACGAGCTGGCGGGTGCTCGCGCATCGCTCACCTTCGCGCTGCAAGGCGAGGCCGATGTGACGGCGCGCGCGCAATGGATGTCGGCCGGGCATTACGCGCTGGAGTTGCACACGCCGGCCGGCGTGATCCCGGTCGCGCTGGCAGTGGCCGGCGAGCACAACGTGCGCAACGCCCTGGCCGCAGCCGCGTGCGCGCTGGCCGCGGGCGCGCCGCTCGGGGCCGTGCAACGCGGGCTGGAGGCGTTTAGGCCCGTCAAGGGCCGCTCTCAGCTCAAGAGCTTCAAGCGCGGCGGTCAGGCCGTCACGCTGATCGACGACAGCTACAACGCCAACCCCGACAGCGTGCGTGCCGCTATCGACGTGCTGGCCGCGCTGCCGGGCGACTCGTGGTTGTTGCTCGGCGACATGGCCGAGGTCGGAAATCAAGGACCGGCTTTCCACGCCGAAGTAGGCGCCTATGCCTTCGAGCGCGGCTTGGCCCATCTCTGGTGCGCCGGCAGCGCGGCCAAGGACGCTGCGCTGGCTTATGGCGTTAGCGCCAGGCATTTCGACACCGTTGCCGAACTGCTCGCCAGCCTCGGTGAACAACCGCAAGTACAGAACATCCTCGTCAAGGGATCGAGATTCATGAAGATGGAACAGGTGGTGGCTGCGCTCACCGCAGGAGGCACGACAGATGCTGCTTAGTCTGGCTCAGTGGCTGCAGGGCCTGGACCCATCGCTGGGTTTCTTGCGTGTCTTCAACTACATCACCTTCCGCGCCGTGATGGCCGCACTGACGGCGCTGCTGATCGGCCTGGCCTTCGGCCCCTGGGTGATCCGCCGCCTGACCGAGATGAAGATCGGCCAGCCGATCCGCGAGTACGGCGTGCAGCAGCATCTGGCCAAGAGCGGCACGCCCACCATGGGCGGCGTGCTGATCCTGATCGGCATCGGCGTGTCCACGCTGCTGTGGTTCGACTGGAGCAACCGCTTCGTCTGGATCGTGATGCTGGTGACGTTGGGCTTCGGCGCCGTCGGCTGGGTGGACGACTACCGCAAGGTGGTGGACAAGAACCCGGAAGGCATGAAGAGCCGCGAGAAGTTCTTCTGGCAGACCCTGATCGGCGTGTTCGCGGCCTTCTACCTGGCCTTTGGCGTGTCGGAGACCAGCTTCCTCGGCGTGGTGCAGCTGTTCTTCCGTTGGGTCACGAGCGGCTTCTCCACCGGCCTGCCGCCACGCGCCGACCTGATCGTGCCCTTCTTCAAGACGGTGGCCTATCCGCTGGGCGTTTTCGGCTTCATCGGCCTGTCGTACTTCGTCATCGTCGGCACCAGCAACGCAGTGAACTTCACCGATGGTCTCGATGGCCTGGCCATCATGCCGGTGGTGATGGTCGCCGGCGCCTTGGGCATCTTTGCCTACGCCACGGGCTCCGCTGTATTTTCGCGTTATCTGCTGCTGCCCTATATCCCGGGTGCTGGTGAGTTGCTAATCTTCTGCTCGGCCATGGGCGGGGCCGGGCTGGCCTTTCTCTGGTTCAACGCGCATCCGGCCCAGGTCTTCATGGGCGACGTGGGCGCGCTCGCCCTGGGCGGTGGCCTGGGCACCATCGCAGTCATCACGCGCCAGGAGATCGTGCTCGGCATCATGGGCGGCGTGTTCGTGGCCGAGGTGCTGTCCGTGATGATCCAGGTGAGCTGGTTCAAGTTCACCAAGAAGCGCTTCGGCGAAGGCCGACGCATTTTCAAGATGGCGCCGCTGCACCACCACTTCGAGAAATCGGGCTGGAAGGAGACGCAGGTCGTCGTGCGCTTCTGGATCATCACCATGCTGCTGTGCCTGATCGGCTTGGCCAGCCTGAAGCTGCGCTAATGATGATGGAACTGCGCGATCACACCGTCCTCGTGCTGGGCCTCGGCGACTCGGGCCTGGCCATGGCCGCCTGGGCCTTGCGCGAAGGTGCGACGGTGCGCGTGTGGGATTCGCGCGAGAATCCGCCGCAGCTTGCGGCCTTGCACGAAAAGCTGCCCGGCGTGCCCTTCGCGAGCGGCGATATCGTGCTCGATGGCGTTCAGATCGTGCTCAAGAGCCCGGGCCTGTCGCCGCGCGATGCGCGCCTCGCTGCGGTCTACGCCAGCGGCCTGCCCGTGCTGGGCGAACTCGATCTCTTCGCTGCCGCGCTGGCCAGGCTCAAGGCTGAGCGCCGCTACGCGCCCTTCGTGCTCGCCATCACCGGCACCAACGGCAAGACGACCACGACCTCGATGACGGCCAAGCTCTGCGAGGCCGCCGGCCTGCGCGTGGGCCTGGCCGGCAATATCGGGCCCAGCCTGCTGACGACGCTGGCCGAAGCCATCGACCTGGAGCCGCCGGAGCTGCAACTGCCTTTGACGAGTGACTCCGGTGCGATGCCGCTTGAAGTCGTGATGGAGGCGGAGGCCGAAGTCGAGATCGAGCCCGAGCCGGAGCCCGAGGACGAAGCGCCCGCCGCGCCGCTGGACGACGAGCGCCCGCTGCCCATCAAGCCGCCGCCGCCTCGCGGCCCCGTCTTCGAGCACCTTCCCGAGGTCTGGGTGCTGGAGTTGTCCAGCTTCCAGCTCGACGGCGTGCAAGGCTTCGAGGCCACGGCCGGCGCAGTGCTCAACATCACGCAGGACCATCTCGACTGGCACGGCGACATGGCTGCCTATGCGGCGGCCAAGGCGCGCATCTTTGGCAATGCGGCGCTGATGGTCATCAACCGCGATGATCCGTCGGTCGAGGCCCTGGTGCCCGCACCGGTGATGGTCAAGCAGGGTCGCGGCAAGGCGTCCAAGCTGCAGGGCCGCAAGGTCGCCCGCTTCGGGTTGGATGCCCCGCGTGCGCCGGGCGATTTCGGCCTGGTGGAAGAGGGCGGCATCGCCTGGCTTGTGCGTGCGATGGAGAGCGACGAGACCATCAAGCGGCGCAAGGGTGATGAGGAGGAAGACCTCATCATCCAGCGCCTGATGCCTGCCGACGCGCTGCGCGTGCGCGGCCGCCACAACGCCGCCAACGCACTGGCCGCGCTGGCGCTCGCAAGCTCCGCCGGTTGCGCACTCGCACCCATGCTGCACGCGCTGCGCGAGTACCGCGGCGAGCCGCATCGCGTGGAGCATGTGCAGACCATCAAGGGCATCGACTTCTACGACGATTCCAAGGGCACGAACGTCGGCGCCACGGTCGCCGCCATCCTCGGCCTCGGCGCCGATCGCGCGCCGGCCAAGCTGGTGCTGATCCTCGGCGGCGACGGCAAGGGCCAGGATTTCTCTCCGCTGAAGGAAGGCGTCATGCGCCATGCTCGCGCCGTGGCCCTGATCGGCCGCGACGCGCCCGCTGTTGAAGCCGCGCTGCAAGGCAGCGGCATCCCCATGCAGCGGCATGACACGCTGGAAGCCGCCACGCGCTGGGCCTACACGCAGGCGCAGAACACCGACAGCGTGCTGCTCTCGCCAGCTTGCGCGAGCCTCGACATGTTCCGCAATTACGCGCATCGCGCTGAAGTGTTCGTGGCGACCGTGCAAGAGATTGCCAACGACGAGGGCTTCGCATGAATGCCGTAGCCCGTCTGCGCGGACTGTTCCATCGCCCCGAAAAAGAGGGCGATGCGCCCGTGCGCGACTGGGTCTCCAGCTCCGCCGGCCAGCCCACACGCATGCAGGACTTCGACGTGACCCTGGTGTGGGTCATCGTCGCGCTGATGGCCCTGGGCTTGCTGATGGTCTATTCGGCCTCGATCGCGCTGTACGACAGCCCGCGCTTCGCCAACTACCCGCCATTCCACTTCCTCACGCGGCATCTGCTGGGTCTGGGCATTGGCCTCGTTGCGGCGCTAGTCACGGTGCAGATTCCCGTCGCCACCTGGGAGCGTTGGGCGCCCTGGGTCTTCGTGGCCGCGCTGGTCATGCTGGTGATCGTGCTGGTGCCGCATGTGGGCAAGGTGGTCTACGGCGCGCGGCGCTGGATCCCCATGGGCGTGATGAATTTCCAGCCTTCCGAGCTGGCCAAGATGGCCATCGGCATGTACGCGGCCAGCTACATGGTGCGCAAGATGGACGTGAAGGAGAACTTCGTCCAGGCCGTGTGGCCGATGGTCGTCGCACTCGGCGTGGTCGGCGTGCTGCTGCTGGCCGAGCCGGACATGGGCGCCTTCATCGTCATCGCCGCGGTGGCGATGGGCATCCTGTTCCTCGGTGGCGTGAACGGCCGGATGTTCTTCCTCGTGGTCGCAGTCTTCATCGGCGCCTTCGTGCTGATGATCACGTTCAGCGACTTCCGCCGCGAACGCATCTTTGCCTACCTGAACCCCTGGGACGACCGCTACGCGCAGGGCAAGGCCTACCAGCTCACCCACTCGCTGATCGCCTTCGGCCGCGGCGAATGGTTCGGCCAGGGCCTGGGGTCCTCCGTTGAGAAGCTGCATTACCTGCCCGAGGCGCACACCGACTTCCTGCTCGCCGTGATCGGCGAGGAGCTCGGCTTCGTCGGCGTGGCCGTGGTCATCGTGGCCTTCTTCTGGCTCACGCGCCGGCTCTTCCACATCGGCCGTCAGGCCATCGCACTGGACCGCGTGTTTGCCGGTCTGTATGCGCAAGGCATGGGGATCTGGATGGGTGGGCAGGCGTTCATCAATATGGGCGTGAACCTCGGCGCGTTGCCAACGAAGGGACTGACCTTGCCGTTGATGAGCTATGGCGGCTCGGCGATTCTGATGAATTGCATTGCACTTGCTGTCGTGCTGCGTATTGATATCGAGAACAGATCCTTGATGCGAGGAGGGCGAGCATGAGCAAGCACCTCGTGATCATGGCTGCGGGAACTGGCGGGCACGTCTTCCCCGGCCTCGCTGTCGCCGACGAAATGAAGCGCCGCGGCTGGAGCGTCTCCTGGATCGGCACCGAGACCGGCATGGAGAACAAGCTCGTGCCGCCGAGTGGCATCCCGATGGATCGCCTCGCTTTTGGCGGCCTGCGCGGCAAGGGCCTGCTCAAGGCGCTCAAGGGCCTGGTCGGCTTTGCGCGCGCCTTCGTGCAATCACGCCAGGTGTTCGTCACGCGCAGCGCCGATGCGGTGCTGGGCATGGGCGGCTATGTGTGCGCGCCGGGCGGGCTGATGGCCTGGCTGATGCGCCGGCCGCTGGTGCTGGTCAATGCCGATGCGAGCTGGCTGCTGTCGAACAAGGGCCTGGCGCCGTTTGCGCGGCGCATCGCGTTTGGCTTTGACGGCTCGACGGCCGCCACCGCGCGCAAGGCCGTGGTAACGGGCAACCCAGTACGTAGCGAGATCGAGGATTTGCCGATGCCGGCCGAGCGCTTTGCGGGCCGGGACGGGCGCTTGCATCTCCTGGTCGTCGGCGGCTCGCTCGGTGCGCGCGTGTTGAACGACACGCTGCCCAAGGCCCTGGCCTTGCTGCCCGAAGAGACGCGCCCCATCGTCACGCATCAATGCGGCGCGGCCAGCCTGCCGATGGCGCAGCAGGCGTATCGCGACGCGGGCGTGGAAGCCGAGGTGCTCCCCTTCATTGACAACATGGCGGCTCGGCTGGCCGAGGCCGATCTGGTGGTGTGCCGCGCGGGAGCGATCACGGTGTCCGAACTCTGCGCTGCGGGCGTGGCTTCGGTGCTGGTGCCGCTGGTCGTCTCGACGACCTCGCACCAGCGTGACAACGCGATCTTCATGGCGCAACACGGTGCGGCCGTGCATCTGCCGCAGAGCGAGTTCACGGCCGAGTCTCTGGCCGAGGCGCTGCGCGGCATGACGCGTGAATCGCTGCTGCCGATGGCCGAGAAGGCTCGCGCGCTGTCCCGTCCGCGTGCGGCGTCGCGTGTGGCCGATGAGATTGAGAGGCTTGCCGCATGAAGCACGCCATCAAGCATTTGCATTTCGTTGGCATCGGCGGCGCTGGCATGAGCGCCATCGCCGAGGTGCTGCACGCCAGCGGCTACACGGTGTCGGGCTCCGACCAATCCGAGAGCGCCGTCACGCAACGCCTCGCGCAGCTCGGCGTGAGCGTGCGCATCGGCCACGCTGCGCCCAACATCGCCGGTGCGCAAGCGCTCGTCACCTCGACCGCCGTGAAGGCCGACAACCCCGAGGTTGCCGCCGCTCGCGCCGCCGGCATCCCCGTGGTGGCGCGCGCCGTCATGCTGGCCGAGCTGATGCGCCTGAAGAAGGGCATCGCCATCGCCGGCACGCATGGCAAGACGACGACGACATCACTGGTCTCGGCCGTGCTGATCGAGGCCGGCTCCGACCCGAGCTTCGTCATCGGCGGCAAGCTCTTGAGCGCAGGCGCCAATTCGCGTGTCGGCCAGGGTGAGTTCATCGTCGTGGAAGCCGACGAGAGCGATGCCTCCTTCCTGCACCTGCTGCCCATGATGGCCGTGGTCACGAACATCGACGAAGACCACATGGACACCTACGGCCATGATGTGCGCCTTCTGCACCAGGCCTTCATCGACTTTCTGGAGCGCATGCCTTTCTACGGCGCGGCCATCATGTGCGGTGACGATGCCGGCGTGCAGGCGATTGCCGGCCGCGTGGCGCGGCCTGTCGTGCGCTACGGCCTCGGCGCCCACAACGATGTGCGCGCGGCCGATGTGCAGGCCGTGCCCGGCGGGCAGATGCGCTTCACTGTGCAGCGCGAGGGCATGGCCGACCTGCCAGTGACGCTGAACCTGGCGGGCAGCCACAACGTGTTGAATGCGCTGGCCGCGGTGGCCGTGGCCACCGAGCTGGAATTGCCGGACGCGGCGATCCAGCGTGCGCTGCTGAACTTCGGCGGCGTCGGCCGGCGCTTTCAGCGCTGGATCGATAACGATCAATTCACACTGATCGACGACTACGGCCACCACCCGGTCGAGATGGCCGCCGTGCTGTCGGCCGCGCGCGGCGCTTATCCCGGACGGCGCCTCGTGCTGGCCTTCCAGCCGCACCGCTACACGCGAACGCGCGACTGCTTCGAGGACTTCGTCCGCGTGATCGGCCAGGCTGACGCGGCGCTGTTGACCGAGGTCTATGCGGCCGGCGAAGCGCCGCTGCCCGGCTTCGACGGCGCGACCCTGGCCGTACGCGTGAATGCTCAATTCGTGCCCGACGTGGGGACGCTGCCACAGGCCATAGCTGCGCAGCGCCGCGAGGGCGATGTGGTGATCGTGATGGGCGCCGGCTCCATCGGCACGGTGCCCGCACAAACGGTGGAGTTGCTGAAATGACCTGGGACCTGACCAATATCGACGTGAAAGCCCTCGGCCGCGTGGCGGTGCTGTTGGGCGGCTCCTCGGCCGAGCGCGAGGTTTCGCTGACCATGTCCGGCCCCGGCGTGCTCAAGGCCTTGCAGTCGCAGGGCGTGGATGCTGTTCCGTTCGATCCTTCCGAACGCGGCCTGCACGAGCTGAAGGACATGCAAGTAAGCCGTTGCTTCATCGCCATGCACGGCCGCGGCGGCGAAGACGGCACGGTGCAGGGCGCGCTCGAACTGCTGGGCATTCCCTACACCGGCTCCGGCGTGATGGCTTCGGCGATTGCCATGGACAAGATCATGACCAAGCGCCTGTGGATCAGCGAAGGTCTGCCGACGCCGCGCTGGGTCAGCCTGCGCTCGGACGACCTCACCATCGACCGCATCCGCAGCGTGCCCGACGAGCTGGGCCTGCCGGTCTTCGTCAAGCCGCCGCACGAGGGCTCCAGCATGGGCGCCTCCAAGGTGATGGGCTACTCGCAGATGCAAGAGGCCGTGAACCTGGCCGCCAAGTTCGACAGCGAAGTGCTGTGCGAAGAATTCATCGAAGGCATGGAGCTGACCTGCCCGGTGCTCGGCGAAGGCGACGACGCCATGGCGCTGCCGGTGATCCACATCGCACCCGAAGGCGAGTACGACTACCAGAACAAGTACTTCACCAACACGACGAAGTACAACATCGGCACCCTGCCTGAAGCGCAGGAGCAGGCGCTGCGCTCGCTGGCCCTGCGCGCCTACAAGTCGCTCGGCTGCCGCGGCTGGGGGCGTGCCGATCTGATGCTGAGGAAGAGCGATGGCAAGGCCTTCTTGCTGGAGATGAACACCTCGCCCGGCATGACCTCGCATTCGCTCGTGCCGATGTCGGCCGCCGCTGCAGGCTTGAGCTACGAGCAGCTCTGCCTGTGGCTGGTCTCACGTGCGCGATTGGACTCCGGCCACTGACATGCGCAACGCCAGCACCCAGCCCTTGCCAACCGACATCCGCGTCATGAACGCGGTGAGCGGTCTGCTCGTGCTCGTGTTGCTGGCGATGCTGCTGGGCGTGGCCGCGCGCTGGGTGGCGCGCCAGCCTTTCTTCGCCTTGCGAGCGATCCAGATCGAAGGCGATGTCGGGCGCAACAACGCGGCGACGTTGCGGGCTAACGCCCTGCCTCGGCTGACCGGATCCTTCCTCAGCCTCAATCTGCAGCAGGCCCGCGCGGCTTTCGAGTCCGTGCCCTGGGTTCGCCATGCCGTGCTGCACCGCGCCTGGCCGATGCTGCTCAAGGTGAAGCTCGAAGAGCACCAGCCCGCTGCCTACTGGGAGGCCAAGCCCGAAGGTGCCGATGCCGACAGCGATGCCAGCGTGGACCGCCAGTTGGTGAATAGCTTCGGCGAAGTCTTCCAGGCCAATCTCGGCGATGTGGAAGACGAAGACCTGCCCACGTTGTCCGGCCCGCAGGGCAGTGCGGCGCGCATGTTGCGCATGTGGCAGTTGCTCGGCGCCGAGCTGCTGCCGCTGGATCAGACCATCGAGCGGCTCGACTTGTCGGGCCGCGGCTCCTGGCGCGCGACGCTGGACAAGGGCGAGGTGATCGAGATCGGCCGCGGCGACGAGGCCGAAGTGCAGGCGCGTTTCAGCCGCTTCGTGCACTCGATCACCCAGGTCACCGGCCGCAACAACGCGCCCCTGCTGTTTGCAGACCTGCGCCACCCGGACGGTTACGCGGTGCGGCTGCGCGGCGTTTCGACGAGCACCCCGGCCGGGAAAACTTCCGGCCGGAAGAATTGAAGAGGATCAATATGGCCAAAGAATACAAAGATCTCGTCGTCGGCCTGGATATCGGAACGGCCAAGATCATGGCGGTCGTTGCCGAGGTTCAGGGCAATGGTGAACTGCGCATCGCGGGTTTGGGCGTGGCACCGACCCAAGGTCTCAAGCGCGGCGTGGTGGTCAATATCGACGCCACCGTCCAATCCATCCAGCAGGCCCTCAAAGAGGCCGAAATGATGGCTGACTGCAAGATTACAAGGGTTTATACGGGGATCACCGGCAGCCATATTCGCGGCCAAAACTCCACCGGCATGGTGATTGTGCGCGACAAGGAGGTCACGCCCATCGATGTGGCCCGGGTCGTGGAAACCGCCAAGGCGATCAATATTCCCAATGACCAGCGGCTTTTGCTGGTCGAGCCGCAGGAGTTTGTGATCGACGGCCAGGAGGTCAAGGAACCGATTGGCATGAGCGGCGGGCGGCTGGAGGTGAAAGTCCATATCGTGACCGGTGCCCAAAGTGCTGCGGAAAACATCGTCAAATGCGTCCGCCGTTGCGGTCTGGAAGTCGATCAGCTGGTTTTGAATCCCAGCGCTTCGAGTTTGGCCGCGCTGACGGCCGATGAGCGCGAACTCGGCGTCGCCCTGGTCGATATTGGCGCCGGCACCACCGACGTGGCCATTTTCACCGGCGGCTCGATCCGCCACACCGCCGTCATCCCCGTGGCGGGCGACCTGATCACCAGCGATATCGCCATGGCGCTGCGCACGCCGACCAAGGATGCCGAGGAAATCAAGGTCGAACATGGCGTGGCCAAACAACTACTGGCCGACCCGGCCGATCAGGTGGAGGTCCCGGGTTTGGGCGACAGATTGCCGCGCATGTTGTCAAAACAGGCGCTGGCCGGCGTGATCGAACCGCGGGTCGAGGAAATATTCTCCCTGGTTCACCAGGTCATTCGCGAAAGTGGATATGAGGAACTGCTGTCCTCGGGCATCGTCCTGACCGGCGGCTCGGCCATCATGCCCGGCATGGTGGAACTGGCCGAGGACATATTCCTGAAGCCGGTGCGGCGCGGCAATCCGACCTATTCAGGCGCGCTGTTCGACATGGTTTCCAACCCCCGCTCGGCCACCGTGATGGGGCTTTTGGAAGAGGCCCGGCAATCGCGCAGCCGGGGTTTGAAGGCTGCCCAGCAGGCGGGTTCCATGAAAACCCTGCTCGGCCGCGCCAAGGACTGGTTTCTGGGTAACTTTTAGTGTTTGAAAACCGCAATTTACAAGTGTTTTCGGTAGTTTTTTGCAGCTTAGACCTGCATAATTGTGAAATGGAGGTTTGATATGGCCATCGAGATGATCGAAGAGTTTGACCAAGGCACGCAGATCAAGGTGATCGGTGTGGGTGGCGGCGGCGGAAACGCCGTGGAGCACATGATTTCGCAAGGCGTTTCCGGCGTGGAATTCATCTGCGCCAATACCGACGCGCAGGCACTCAACCGCTCCAAGGCCGACCAGTTGCTGCAGTTGGGCACTTCGGGCCTCGGCGCCGGCGCCAAGCCTGAAATGGGCCGTTCGGCGGCTGAAGAAGCCGAGGCGCGCATCCGCGAATCCATCACCGGCGCGCACATGCTCTTCATCACCGCGGGCATGGGCGGCGGCACTGGCACGGGCGCGGCGCCCGTGATCGCTCGCGTGGCCAAGGAAATGGGCATCCTGACGGTCGGTGTGGTCACCAAGCCCTTCGAGTTTGAAGGCACGCGCCGCTCCAAGGCGGCCGATGCGGGCTTGGCCGAACTCGAAGCCAATGTCGATTCGCTGATCGTCGTGCTGAACGACAAGCTGCTCGACGTGCTGGGCGACGACATCACGCAGGACCAGGCGTTTGCACATGCCAACGACGTGCTGAAGAACGCCGTGGGCGGCATCTCGGACATCATCCACATCCCGGGCCTCGTCAACGTCGACTTCGAAGACGTCAAGACCGTGATGAGCGAGCCCGGCAAGGCCATGATGGGCACGGCGCAAGCCGGCGGCCCGGATCGCGCCAGCAAGGCTGCCGAGCTGGCTGTGGCCTGCCCGCTGCTCGAAGGCATCGACCTCTCCGGCGCGCGCGGCGTGTTGGTGCTGATCGCCGCATCGAAGGCCACCTTCAAGCTGGCCGAGTCGCGCAACGCGATGAACGCCATCAAGCGCTATGCCTCGGAAGATGCTCACATCATCTACGGCACGGCCTATGACGAAAGCCTGGGCGACCAGTTGCGCGTGACCGTCATCGCCACGGGCCTGAGCTCGCAGCGCAGCCGCCAGCAGGCCCCGCTGTCGGTGGTGCAGCAGCCTGCACTGCGTACTGGCACCGACAACATGCCGGTGCTCACGCAGTCCATGAACCTGCCGGGCCAGGCCGCACCGGCGGCACCGGTCAACGCCGGCTTTGCTGCCGATGCGGGCGATTACACCGCCAACCGCGTGCCCAGCGTCTGGCGCCACGGCCGCACTGCTGCGGCCAAGGTCGAGGCCCTGTCGGCCAACGGCATGGACGAGATCGAGATCCCGGCCTTCCTGCGCAGGCAAGCTGACTGACGAGGCAGCGCCTCCGAGCCGACGGCCCGCATCAGCGGGCCGTTCTGCTTTGTGCGCCCAGCATGGGCGCACTCCTGCGGGTGCAAGTCCCGTCGTAAGTTGATCACGATGAACGAAGTGAAGCGCAACTGCACGAGGGTGACCGAGTGTGGGGAGGAAGCGTGGAGCGTAAATCGCGAGCCGATGAACAAGAACCGCATAAAAGGCGTTGCCGAGTAGGGCGAGCGGGCAAAGAACCGCGAAGCTCTTGTGATCAAGGCGAGGTGGCGTAGATGCGGCGGTTGCGCGATGAAGGAGTGCGTTCTTACCTGGGGACGCCTCGCCTTGTGGCTGAAAGGCCGACGGCGCTGCCGGAGCGAGGTCTCAGTAGAGGTCGTAGTAGCCGGGTAGCGGGGCTGATGAAGCCACCAGCGAGAGGCGAAGGACCGAACGAGAGTGAGTGACCGAAGACTTGGGAATGTCAAAGGCCATGCGTCAGATGCCGGGGCAACCCGGGCGCGATGGGTCACCACGCCGTGGTCGACGTGCAGCGCGAGTGCGTGGACGATCTGCGCCTGGCGATCGGCTCTCTGGAGCCGGTGGGCACGATCTGGTGGCCTTGCTCGCCACCATGCGCTATCGCCTGGGCAAGCGCCTGCAGGCGGGAGGCCTGGTGCTCGACTGAGATGTGCAGGATCTGCCCATGCTCGATTGGCTGGAGCCGCCCGATGCGCTGCAGGTGCTGCGCCTGATGCAGGAGGCGCTCAGCAATGTGCTCAAGCACGCCGGGGCCAGCCGTGTGCGCCTGGCCACCGCCGACGTGCGCGTTATGTGGAGATCCGCATCGAGGATGACGGCCAGGGCTTTCGACATCGGCAGCGCCCCGCGCGGCCGCGGCCCGCGCAGCCAGCAGCGCCGCGCGGAACGCCTGGGCGGCACGCTCGATCTGGACTCCGCGTCCGGCCACCGCCTGTGCCTGTGCCTGCGACTGCCCCTGCACCGCAAGGCACCGCCGCAGCAACAAGACGACACGCTGGCTTGAAGCCCTGGACAAGCAGGGCAGGAGTGCTTGAAGGACAATCGGGGCATGCTGCAACAACGCACCCTCAAGTCCCTGACCCGCGCCGTCGGCGTGGGCATCCACAGCGGCCAGAAGGTCGAGATGACGCTGCGCCCGGCAGCGCCCAACACCGGCATCGTCTTCCGCCGCGTAGACCTGCCGCAGCCCGTTGACATCCCCGTGCGCGCCGACACCGTCTGCGACACCCGCATGGCCACTACTATCAGCCCCGGCGGTGACCCTGGCGGCCCCAAGGTGCAGACCATCGAGCACCTGCTCTCGGCCTGCGCGGGCCTGGGGTTGGACAACCTCTACATCGACATCAATGCCGACGAGGTGCCCGTGCTCGACGGCTCGGCCGCGAGCTTCGTCTTCCTCTTGCAAAGCGCCGGCATCGAGTTGCAGAACGCGCCGAAGAAATTCCTGCGCGTGAAGAAGACCGTGGAAGTGCGCCAGGGCGAGGGCAAGCGCCTGATGTGGGCCAAGCTGGAGCCACACCACGGCTACACGCTGAGTTTCCAGATCGAGTTCGACAACCCCGCCGTCTCGGCCACCGGCCAGCACTACGTCTTCGACATGGGCTCGGGCCAGTACAAGAAGGAAATCGCGCGTGCCCGCACCTTCGGCATGACCTCGGACATCGAGCTGATGCGCTCGCGCGGCCTCACGCTAGGCGGCTCGATGGACAACGCCATCGTGGTGGACGACTACCGCGTGCTCAATGCCGACGGCCTGCGCTACGACGACGAGTTCGTCAAGCACAAGATCCTCGACGCCATCGGCGACATGCAGGTGGCCGGCCATCCGCTGCTGGCCGCCTACACCTCGTTCAAGGGCGGCCATGCGCTGAACAACAAGCTGCTGCGCGCTCTGCTGGCCGACGCGAGCGCTTACGAGATCGTGAGCTTCGAGGACGAGAAGGAAGCGCCGAGCGGCTTTGCGGCCCTGGCACCGGCCTGGTGATGCTGGTTCGCCTCTTGTTCGGCTTTCTGATCGCAGGCGGGCTGCTCTGCTTTGCTGCCGCAGTCGCCACGCGCGATATCCGCTGGCGGCAGCGCGGCGTCGTGCTGATCCGCTGGACGGTGATCGCGGGCCTCGCGGCCTTTGCGTTCCTGATCCTTGAACGTGTGGTCGTGATCCTCTGAGCTATTGCTCTTCCAGCGTCTGCAACTGCACCAGCCGCTGATACAGCCCGCCCTCAATCTCCATCAGTGCCTCATGCGTGCCGCGCTCGGCCAGATGGCCGTGGTTGAGCACGACGATCTGGTCCGCCGTGCGGATGGTGGAGAGGCGGTGGGCGATGGCGACGACGGTCACCTCGCCGCGCAGCGCATCCAGCGCCTCGCTGATCGTGCGTTCGGTGGCGCTGTCGATGTTGGATGTGGCCTCGTCCAGGAACAGGATGCGCGGCTTGCCGGCCAGGGCACGGGCCATGGCGATCAGCTGCTTCTGGCCAGTGGAGACGCGCGCTCCGCCTTCGCCGAGCACCGTGTCATAACCCTGTGGCAGCGCTGACAGGAGCTCGTGCACGCGGGCGGCCTTGGCGGCCTCGATGAGGGCTTCTTCCGAAATATCCCGGCCCATGCCGATGTTCTCGCGCGCGCTGGCCGCCATCAGGTAGGGCTCTTGCGGCACCAACCCCACGGCGTTGCGGAACAGCTCGTCGGGCAGCAAAGCCAGGGCCTGATCGTCCACGAGGATGCGGCCGCTCTGCGCCGTGTAGAAGCGCAAAAGCAGCGAGAGCAGGGTGCTCTTGCCGCTGCCCGTGTGGCCGACGATGCCGGTGAAGGAGCCGGCCGGAATCTGCAGGCTCAGGTCGTGCAATACGGGCCGCTCGGGGTCGTAGCCGAAGCTCACGGCCTCGATGCTGATCGCGCCCTTGCTGACGCCGTGGCTCGACGCTGCCACGGGCACCGGCGCCGTCTCCTCCATCAGCGCGCGCACCCGGGAGGCCGCCACCATGGCCTGCTGCAGCTGGCCGAACTGCAGGGTGATCTGGATCAGCGGCTCGACCACACGGGCGATGTACGCGAGAAATGCATAGAGCAGGCCCACCTCGCCGCCCGACATGTCACGCTTGCCGAAACCGAAGATCACGGTGCTGACGAGGAAGACGTTGAGCAGGTCCAGCGCCGGGCGCAGCAGCCAGGCATTGGCGCGTAGCTCGGCCATGCGCGAGAGGCGGTGGCGCAGATTGGTGTCCTCGAAGCGCGCCAGGAAGCGCGGCGCCGCGCCCGCGCCCTGCAGCACTGCCATGCCGGCGATGCTCTCGGCCACCTGCGCGTTGATGTCGCTGCGCAGCTGGCGCTGTTGCGCCACGGCCTGGCTGCTGAAGCGCTGGTAGAGCAGGATGATGACGACCATGGCCGGCACCAAGAGGGCCACGATCAGCATCAGCCGCCAGTCGAGCCATGCCATGGCGGCCATGGAGCCGATCACGACGATGGTCGAGTCCAGCATCACGTACAGCACCTGACGGTACAGCGTGTTGACGGCCTCGGTGTCGTTGGTGACCCGGCTGACGAGTTGACCCGTGATGGCGTGGTCGAAGAAGGCCATGGGCAGGGCCAGCACGTGGGCATAGACCTGCTCGCGCAACCTCAATACCGAGCGGCGTGCGATGCCGGCCATGCGGCTCAGCTGCGCGTAGCGGATCCAGCTCGATGCCCAGCCGCCGAAGAGGCCGGCGGCAATCAGGCCGGCCATCGCGCTCACGTCGAAATTGCGCGGCAGCAGATAACTGTCGATGAAGTGCTTGCCGACCAGGGGCACCAGGGCTTCGAGCGCGGCGGCGGCGATCAGCCACACCAGGCCGCGCCACAGCTGCGGCTGCTCGCCTTCGGCCGCTTGCAGCAGCAGGCCGAACGAGGCCCACGGGCGCTCCTGCTTTTGTTGTTCAGGCTGCATCAAGGCTCGCTTCGATCTGCTGATAACGCCATTGCTGCGCGTACCAATGGCCGCTTTCGACCAGCTCGGCATGCGTGCCCTGCTCGACGACGCGGCCGGCCTTGAGCACGGCGATCTGGTCGGCGTCCATCACGGCGGACAAGCGGTGGCTCACGATGATGACGCTGCGATCCGGTCGCTTGGCGCGCAGCTCGCGCAGGTGGGCGAGGATCTGTGTCTCGGTGCCCGTGTCCACGGCGGAAAGCGCATCGTCGAGCAGCAGGATCGGCGCTTCCGACAGCAGGGCGCGCGCAATCGCCACGCGCTGGCGCTGGCCGCCCGAAAGCGTCACGCCGCGCTCGCCGACCTCGGTGTCGTAGCCCTGCGGCAGGCGGCGCACATCGGCATCCACGGCAGCCATGCGCGCGGCTTCCTCGATCTCGGCGCGCGTCGCGTCGGGTCGCGCCAAAGCGATGTTCTCGGCGATGGAGGCTGAGAAGAGGAAGGGCTCTTGCGGCACCCAGGCTAGCGCGTGGCGCAGCGCGGCGAGCTGGATCTCGGGCAGTGCCAGTTCGTTGATGCGGATGCCGCCGCCTTCGGGCTCGAACTGGCGCAGCAGCAGTCGCAAGACGGTGGATTTGCCCGCGCCCGTCGGCCCGACCAGGCCCAGCGTGCCGCCGGCCGGCAGCGTGAGATTCACGCCGTCCAGCGCCTTGCGATTGGCCTCGGGATAAGAAAAGGCGAGCTGCTCGAAATGCAGGCTCGCCGGCCTCGGCATCGCGGCCCGGCCTTCGTCGAGCAGGCATAGCGGCTCTTCCAGCGCCGGCTGCAGGCGGCCCCAGGCGGCCCGCCCGCGCTCCAGCAGCGAGAGCACCCAGCCGGCCGCGAACATCGGCCAGATCAGCTGGCCGAGGTACATGGTGAAGGCGGTCAGCTGGCCGATGGTCAATTCGTTTTGCGCCACCAGGTAGCCACCGAAGCCCAGCGCGATGGCCGTGGCAGCGCTTAAGCTCATGCCCACGGCGGGCTCGTAGGCGGCCTCCCAGCGCTGCGCCAGATAGCTGGCTTCCGAAGCGCTGGCGGCCAGCTCGGCGAACTGCTTCGTGTTGCGCTCGACCATGCCTAACGCGCGAACTGTGCGCACACCGGCCAGGCCTTCCTGCACATGCTGGTTCAACCCCGAGAATCGGCCCAGCGAGCTCTGCCAGGCGTTGTGCACATGGTTTGAGATCCACCAGAAGGACAGCGCCATCAGCGGGAAGGGCACCAGCGCGGCCAGGCCCAGGCGCCAGTCCACGCCGACGGTCATCATGGTCAGCACGATCAGCAGCGTCAGCGTGCCGTCGAAGCCGGCCAGCAGCGCGTCGCCGGCGGCCATCTCGATGGCGTCGGTGTCGTTGGTGGCCAGGGCCATCAGGTCGCCCGTGCGCTTACGCTGGAAGAAGGCCGGGCCCTGCAAGGTGAGCCGCGCGTAGAGCTGGGTGCGAAGCTGCTGGCCCAGTTGATACGAAGCGCCGAAGAGCCGCAAGCGCCAGGCCACGCGAAGGAGATAGACCGAGGCGCCCGTGGCCATCAGCAGGCCCAGTTGCAGCAGGAGCGCGCGGCCGGCGAGGCGCCCGGCGATCAGTTCGTCCACCACATGGCCGACTTGGCGCGGGATCGAGGCCAGCAGCAGCGCGATGGCAGCCAGCATCGCCGCGGCCGATGCGTAGGCGGGCCAGTGCCGGCGCACGAAGCCGGCCAGCATGCGGGTCAGGGAGGGAGGTTTGAGAGCGTCGGACATCGGCAGCGGGGCATTCTAGGAGCCCCGCATGACGTGGCCGTTAGCGTGCTGCCAGCTTCAGCACCAGATCCTGCCCGCTGATGAAGTTGCCGTCCGGCGGCACGTCGATGGCCAGCTCCAGCGAACCGTCGAGCTTGAGCTTTTGCGCCTGTTCGGGTGCGATGCGCACGCGCAGATGGCCTGGCGTGACCTGGTGCAGGAGGTAGTAGCCATCGGCCGAGCTGGTGGTGGTGGCGACGACCTGGCCCTTGTCGTCCACCAGCTCAAGCTGCGCATCACCGATGCCGCGGCGCTTGCCGCCCTGCTCTGCCAGGTAGACCGTGCCCTCCACCTCCGAGGTAGCGACGACGGGGAACTCCACCAGCTCCACGCGGCCCGGCCGCGGCAGCACGCGCGTGCCCGGCGTGAGCGGCTTCCACTGCGGGTCTTCGAGCGTGTTGGGGTCGAGCGCGATGTCGGTGTAGCGGCCGGGGCTCAGGCGGCTGAGCAGGGCGGTGCCCTCGTCATTGGTCAGCGCGGGGTGGCGGCCGCCGCCGTTGAGCACGAAGCCGGCGTTGGACACGTACTCCTCGCCCGGGTCGCGGATGCCGTTCATGTTCTTGTCCACGAAGGCGCGCGCCGACACCGCGCCCATGCCGGCCAGCGGCATGCCGTCGAACGACCACTTGCCGGTGCGCGGGTCGCGGTCCAGCGCGATGAAGAGCTGCGCGGCCAGCGCGGCCTCGTGCTGGTTGGAGTAGCTCGCCGTCACGGACAGGCCGAAGCTGCCGAAGTTGCGGCTGAAGCCGGCGGAGGCCAGGGTCTGCTGCGTGTCCAGCGTGCGCAGCAGGCCGGCAGTGACCTGGTAGCCGCCGGCCAGGTTGTGGTCGGCGTTGAGGGCCACGCCTTGCAGGCTGGCGCCCGGTTGCAGGCGGTAGAGCACCTGGCCGTTGAGGCCGATGTCGGCCACGCGGCGGCTCAGCTGGAACACGCCGTCGGTGGTGCTGGCATCGCCGGTCTTCTGCCAGCGCAGGCTGTTTGAAAACGCCGTGCCGCGCCACATCACTGAGCCGCGCAGGGCCATCAGCAGTTGATCGGCGGTGCCCGCATAGGTGCTGCGCTGCGCATCCAGGTCCAGCAGCAGGGTGGGCAGTCCGCTGGCCCGCAAGGAGCCGTTCAAGTGCAGGTCGTCGCGCATGCGCACGCCGTCGGCCACGTCGAGGTAGGCGCTGTTGTCGCTCTGCCCGAAGCGCTGCGTGTGCAGCAGGTCCACAGTGAAGCCGCGCAGCCGCGTCTTGAGGCCGAACTCGCCCAGGCTGCCGCCGCCCTGCATGCCGGTCAGCTGCGAGGTCAGGATCAGCGAGTTCATGTAGGCCATCAGCCCCACCTGGCCGAAGCTCAGCGGCGTCTGGCCGCCGACCTGCGGGCGGCGGATCAGGCCCACGTTGCCGGTCAGGTGCTGGGTCAGGCCGATGTCGGCCTGGGCCACGCTGCGCGTCGTGCCGTCGTCGGCCACCTGCTGCGCCACCGAGTAATAGACCTGGCCGGGCTTGATGCTGGCCTGGTCGAGCAGGAAGCTCTGCTTCTCCACGCGCAGCTGGCCCAGCGGCCCGTGGAAGACGAGGCGGAACTCGTTCGGGCCGATCGACAGCGGCATGTCGTCGAATGCGTACTGCCCGTCGGCGCGCGAGGACTGGTAGGCCACCAGCGCCTCGTTGTAGTAGAGCGTGACGTCCCAGCCCGGCGGCAGGTCGCCGCGCAGGCTGTGGCGGTCGAAGCTCGTGGGCTGGTCCAGCGGCCGGTTGCTGATGGCGATGCCGTTGCCCTTGGGGCTGCCGGTCATGATGTCGCGCACGCTGGGCAGCACCACATTTCCCAAGGTGACCGCGCGTGCATGCAGCGGGCCCAGGAGGCCGCCATCGGGGTCGTGGCGCGACAGGCTCATGCGCAGGTCGGGCGAGCTCTTGTCGTTGGTCTTGAGCACATAGGCCGAGCCCTCCATGCCGAGCAGGTCGCCCGTCAGGTAGGCCGTGTAGCTGCTCTTGAACTGCTCGGCATTGCGACCGAAGCGCGCGTCGGCGCCGTAGGACTGGTCGATGAAGGGCACGTCGATCAGCCCCGGGCTCGTTGGCGTGTAGGGGTAGTTGGGCCGCTCGATGGGCTTGTTGCCACTCAGGTTGGCGGCCATGCGCTCGCGCTCCAGGCGCTCTTGCAGCGGCAGCCTTTCGCGCGGCTTGACCTTCAACTGCAGGCTGGCCAGGTCCACCTGCAGGTCCAGCGGCAGCCAGTGCGAGAGCAGTCCGGCCGAGACGTAGATGTCATCGCCGATGGCAGTGGCCATGCGCGGCTCAAAGCCCTGCTCATGCCCGGCGATGGTGACCAGCGATTCGTTCAGGTTGAGCGCGAAGCTGCGGTCTTCCTTCAGCACGATGCCGGAGGCGCTGCCGCTGTCGGGCTTGACTTGGATGGCCAGGGTCAGCAGCCGGGAGAGCTCGCCCAGCGGCAGCAGGATCTGCTGGCCGTCCTGGTAGGCGCTGAAGCTGTCGGAGAGCACCTGGCCGTCGAGCTGGACTTCGAGCACCAGCATATTGGCTTCGAGATCGATGGCGCGGCGCACAGCTTGCTTTGGAGGAACGGGCGCTGCGACTTGGGCCCGCTGCGGGGCTGGCTCGGTAGACTGCGGGGCCGGTGCTGCCTGCGCCTGTGCTTGTGCCTGTGCCTGTGCCTGTGCCTGTGCCTGTGCCGTATCGCTGCGCTGCAAGCGCAGCTGCCATTTGGGCAGGTCCACCGCCAGCTCCATCGGCAGCCAGCGGGCCAGCAGCTGCGTGGAGACGTAGACATCGCCGTCGATCACCAGTGCCAGGCGCGGCTCGAAGTTCAGCTGCCGCTCGCCGAGGAAGGCGCGCGACTGCTGCAGGTCGAGCGCAAAGCGCTGGCCGTCCGGTAGATGGCCGATGGCCTGACCGCGCTGCGCATCCACGCGGATGTCGAGCTTGAGCAACTGCACGATGTCGGCCAGCGGCAGCAGCACCTGGTAGCCGCTCTGGAAGGCGTAGACCCGCTCGGGCAGGTTCTGGCCGGCCAGCTGCACGCGCAGCGCGCGCAGCTGGATCACCGACTGCTGCTGCTGCTGCTGCTGCTGCGGTTGTGCCGTCAGCGGTGCCGACTCGATGCTGCGCGCCCAGGCCGGTGGCGCGGCCACCGCCAGGCTGAGCATGGCGAGCAGGAGCGGAGAGCGGGGCATTGCTGCGCTGAGCTGACGCGTTATGGCAGCGCCATGCCGGCCTCGGCCAGCAGCTTGCCGCCGGCCTCGGGCCGCTCGCGGAAGGTGGCCTTGAGCGTGCCGCCGGGCAGGGCTTGCGCCGCGGGCAGATGCAGGGGCAGCACCGCGTGGCGGCTCGCATTGGGCACGTAGACGGCCACGCCGCCGGCCTTGGCCACCTCGAAGGTCACGCCGTCGCGGGTGGTGAAGTTGACCTGCAGATCGCCGTAGACCGAGGCATTGCCCGTGCGGTCGATCTGCAGCGACAGCGCGCCGCCGGGCATGCTTTCGCTGGCCGGCAGCAGCTTCAGCTCGCTGAGGGCGAGCTGCGCCTGCGTGGCGCCCTGGCGCACGATCACCGGGATGGAGGCGCCGATCAGCGCGTTGATGACCACGCCCACCTCGCCGTTGTTGCGCCTGGCCAGGTCTTCGATGCTGGTGGAGCCGCTGGCCTCGGCCACGCGGTCGAACTGCAGGTGCGAGCGGTACTCGCCCGCGGCCAGATCGGCCGGTTTGCGCAGGATGATGCGCACGATCTGCGAGCCGCCCGGCGGGATGGTGACCTGGTGCGGCGAGTAGCGCAGCATCGGATCGGCAAACTGCTCGCCGGGGCCGGCCTCGGTGATGGCGACGAACTCGCCGTTGGGGCCCATGCGGCGGTTGACCAGGTTGATGCGATAGGTCTCGGGGGCTGTGCCCTGGTTCATCAGCTCGACCTGGGCGGCGCGCTGCTTGTCGAAGACGATGCGTGTGGGGAACAGCATCAGATCCGCCACTGCCGCACGCGACAGCAGCAGCAGGGCCAGCGCGGCCAGGCAGCGGGTGACTCGGGGTGCAGACATGGTGGTGAATCCTTACTGGTAATCGACGGTGAGATTGAAATTGCCGGTGTAGTTCCCGGGCGCCTGCGAGTTGCTGACCGTCAGCGTGGCGCCAATGCCGACGATCAGGCTGCCGCCGCCGGACAACGTGCCGGTCGGCGTGGGGCTGGTGGTGAAGAAGTCCACCGCCATGTTGTGAGTGCCATCGGAAAGCGTGACCACGCCGTTGGCCGGCACGGTGAAGGTGACCACGAAGCCGGCTGTGCCCGTGACCGTGAACTGCGCCGGGCTCGCCACGGCGCCCTGGTTCGACAACACCACGGCGCCCGTCTTGCTTCGCCCGCCGCTGGCGTTCACGATCACGGTGCCGCCGCCCGACGCGGTGAAGCTGCCGAAGGTCAGGGCGCTGTTGTTGGTCAGCGTCTGCGCGGAAACAGGCACGGCGGCCCCGCACAGCAGCAGGGCGCCGAGGAGAGCCGCTTGCTCAATTGAAGGCGACCGTGATGAACACCAAGGCGCCATGGCGCTCGTCCCCTTCCTCGCTGCTTGCCGAGACCGCGGCTGCCAGGCCGGCTTGCAGCAGGGCCGCATCGAAGCGCTGGCCGTGCGCCTCGGACCAGGCGGCGGATTCGTCCAGCCTCAGGTCTTCGACCTCGGCCTGTTCCTGCTCCTGCGTCGTCAGCGCGGGCAGTAGCGAAGGCAGGCGCAGCGTCATGACGCCGGTCTGCGGGCCCGCGGCGGCGTGCCAGGCGGCGAGCAGGTCCCGAATCGTGACGGGCGCGCCCAGAAAGCTCTTCACCGTGGCCGGTTCGACCACGGCAGCGCTGGCGCTGGCCACGGCGCGGGAGGCCGCAAAGGCGTTGGCGCCGACCGCAAGGCCCACGGCCAAGCCGCAGGCCACGCTCGCGGCCTGCCAGCTTGTGCGCAGGAACTTGGGGTGGCCTGTCATGCCGGGCATGAAAGTCCCCCTGTGGATCTGCGGGCGCGCGGCCCTCAGTTGTAGTCGACGGTGACGGCGACGGTGCCGGTGTAAGTGCCTGCGGCCTGCGAGGCACCCACCACTAGCGTGGCGCCCACGTAGATGTAGGCATTGCCGCCGACCAGCGTGCCGGTTGCGGCCTGGCCCGAGCTCACGGGGGTGGGGCTTGCAGTGCCGACGGCTTCACTGATGAAGGTGACCGCCATGTCGTCGGGAGCGTTGCCGTCGCTCAGCACCGTCGAACTGCCGGTGTAGCTGATCGAGAAGCTGTTGGTGGTGTCGCCGGTGACGGTGAAGAGCGCCGCCGTGGACGATGCGCCCGTGGGCAACGCGGTGCTGCCGGTCTTGGTGCGCGCGCCGGCGGTGTCCAGCGTCACGGTGCCGTTGCCGGCCACGAGGCGGCCGAAGCTCAGGTCGGTGGTCTTGACCACCGAGATCGGCACCAGCACCACCGCGGTGGCGGAAGCCGTTGCGTTGTTGGCGGCCAGGGCTGCATTCATACCGCCGGCTGCAACCAGTGCGGCGGCGACGGCGACGAGGTACTGCGAAGTCCGTTTGTTTTGAGTCGTCATGGCGACACTCCTGTTCCTGAGTGCTGAGGCAACGCCCGCGGGCGTGCAGTCCAACATCTGCCGCGAACAGGGCCTGGACAGGCACCGCCGCAACATAACCCGTAAGTTACATGAACTTACCCCCAGCGTATCGGCAGAATAGACCGTTGCTGAATAGGTATTTCGGGGCGGAGTGCGCCCCAACTTTCCTAATCCTGTCTCTTTGCTGACATTCTGGAGGCTAGCCAAAGCCCGGCGAAGGTCAGCGCGCCGTTGAGGATCAGCAGTTCCAGCCCGATCTGGTAGCCGCCAAACCACGCGGCTTGGTGGCTGTCGATCAGCCAGCACAGGGCCGGCGCAGCCAGGGCCACCAGCGGCACCCAGGCGTCGCGCGGCTGCCGGCGCGTGAACATGCCGAAGGCGAACAGGCCCAGCAGCGGCCCGTAGGTGTAGCCGGCCAGCTTGAGGATCAGGCCGATCATGCTCGGGTCGTTGATCCAGCGGAACGCCATCACCGCGAGGAAGAAGACTGCGGCGAAGCTGATGTGCACCGTGCGGCGCACGCGGGTCTGGCGGGCCTGGGGCCAGCCGCGCTGGCCGATGCCGAGCAGGTCGATGCAGGTGCTGGAGGTCAGCGCCGTCAGCGCGCCGTCGGCGCTGGGGAAGAGGGCCGAGATCAGCGCGACGGTGAAGACGATCTGCACCCAGGCCGGCAGATGGCCCAGCACCACGGCCGGGAAGAGCGCATCACCCCGCTGAGGCAGGCCGTTATGCACGGCGAACAGCTGCAACAGCCCGCCCAGGAGCAGGAACAGGCCGACCACGGCCAGCATGATGACGCTGAGCACGACCACGTTCTTCTGCGAATCGGCCAGGCGCTTGACCGAGATGTTCTTCTGCATCATCTCCTGGTCCATGCCTGTCATGGCGATGCTGATGAAGAGGCCGGCCAGCAGCTCCTTGCCCCAGAAGCTGCGGCTGGCAGTGTCGGTGACGAAGACGCGCGAGAGGCCTTCGCTGCCCAGGCGCTGCCAGGCCTCGCTGAGGTTCATGCCCAGCCCCTGCAGCAGATAGGCCACGCAGACGAAGAGGCCCAGCAGCATGCCGGCGGTCTGCAGCGTGTCGGTCCAGACGATGGTCTTGACGCCGCCCTCGAAGGTGTAGAGCAGGATCAGCGCGAGGATCACCAGGGCGGTGAGCCAGAAGGGCAGGCCGAAGGCATCGAGGATCGCTTCCTGCAGGATCTTGATGACGAGGTAAAGCCGTGCCGTGGCGCCCAGCGTGCGCGAGACCACGAAGATGCCCGCGCCCGTGCGGTAGGCCTGGGGGCCAAGGCGCTCGCCCAGGAAGCGGTAGATCGAGGACAGCTGCAAGCGGTAGTACAGCGGCAGCAGCACGAAGGCGATCACGAAATAGCCGATGAACTGGCCCAGCGCGATCTGGAAGTAGCTGAAGCCCGCGGCGCCGACCTGGCCCGGCACGCTGATGAAGGTCACGCCCGAGAGCGAGGTGCCGATCATGCCGAAGGCCACCAGCATCCAGTTGCTGTTGCGGTTGCCGACGAAGAAGCTCTCGTTGTCGGCCCCGCGCGAGGCGAGGAAAGCCACGCCGAGGAGCAGGCCGAAATAGGCCAGCACGATGCCGAGCAGCAGATGGGGCGACATATGGGCAGCGATTATGGTCAGGGCACAGCAGCCGCGGCATTGCGCCTTGTGCGGGCCCTATAACCGGCGACCGGTCAGTACGTCCGGCCGCCCTTGAACTGGGCGTGCTGGCGGCGCGAGAGCGTGGTGCTCTTGGCCATGGCCTCGAAGCTCACGCGCGCGTGGGCGTGCATGACGGCCAGGCCCAAGGCGTCTGCTGCATCCTTGCCCGGCTCGCCGGGCAGGGCCAGCAGGCGCTGGATCATGGCCTGCACCTGTTCCTTCTTCGCGTGTCCATGGCCCACCACGGCTTTTTTCATCTGCAGGGCCGTGTATTCGGACACCAGCAGGTCGCAGGAGACCAGCGCGGTGAGCGCTGCGCCGCGCGCCTGGCCGAGCAGCAGCGTCGACTGCGGGTTGACGTTGACGAAGACGATCTCCACCGCCGCGCATTGCGGCTGGTAGCGCGCGATGACCTCGCGCACACCGTCGAAGATGATCTTCAGCCGCGCCGGCAGATCACCAGCCGCCACGGCGTTCGTCTTGATGGTGCCGCTGGCCACATAGGCTAGGCGCGGACCGTCGGCATCGATGACTCCGAAACCCGTCGTCTGTAGGCCCGGATCGATGCCGAGGATGCGCATCGTCAGGCGATCTTGCGCAGCAGACCGAGCAGCTGGGAGAACACCTTGCCATAAGGCGGCTGGAACAGCTGCGTGCCGGCGAACATGCGCGTCTGGTGGAACACCGGCTTCAGGTGGCTCATGCGGTCAAAGCCCCAGATGCCGTGGTACGAGCCCTGGCCGCTGGCGCCTACGCCGCCGAAGGGCTGGTTCTCCTGGCCGATGTGCCAGAGGCAGTCGTTGACGGTCACACCGCCGGCATGGGTGGCGTCCAGCAGCTTGTCGCGCGCCGCCATATTGCGGCCGAACCAATACAGGGCCAGCGGGCGGTCGTTCTTCTGGATGTGGCGGATCGCTTCTTCGGGGCTGTCCACGCCGACGATGGGCAGCAGTGGGCCGAAGAGCTCCTCGCGCATCACGCGCATGTCGTTCTTCACGTCGAGCAGCAGGTGCGGCGCGAGCTTGCGTCCGTCGTTCACGCCTTCGTGCGAGGCCATCACGCGCGCGCCGCCGGCACGGGCTTCGGCCAGGATGTCGTTCAGGCGGTCCAGATGGCGCTGGGTACAGATGCTCGTGTAGTCGGCATTGCCCGCGATGCTCGGGTACATGCGGCGGAAATTGGCCAGCAGCGCTTGGGCCAGCGGTTCCACCATGGCCTTGGGTGCGAGCACGTAATCGGGCGCGATGCAGGTCTGGCCGGCGTTGAGTACCTTGCCGAAGGCCAGGCGCTGCGCCACTTGCGCGAGGTCGGCGCTTTCGTCGATCACCACCGGCGACTTGCCGCCGAGTTCGAGCGTGACGGGCACGAGATTGGCCGCCGCGGCCTGGGCCACGATGCGGCCTACCTGCGTGGAGCCGGTGAAGAAGAGATGGTCAAAAACCAGCGCGCTGAAGGCCTTGCCCACGGCGGCGTCGCCGTTGCAGACGGTCATCACGTCGGGCGCGAAGAACTCGGCCACCATGCGGGCCATCAGCTCCGAGGTGGCGGGCGTCAGCTCCGACGGCTTGATCATCACGCGGTTGCCCGCCGCCAGCGCGGCGATGGCCGGGCCCATGGCGAGGTAGTAGGGATAGTTCCAGGGCGCGATCACGCCGACCACGCCGAGCGGCTGCGGCGTGATGCGGTTGTAGGCCGGCAGGTACTGCATCTGCGTGGGGATGCGGCGCGGCTTGGTCCAACGACGCAGGTGCGAGAGCGCATGCTTGGCGCCGCTCTCCACCACGAACACATCGGCCAGCATCGTCTCGTGCTTCGAACGGTGACCGAAGTCCTTGGAGATGGCCGTGGCCAGCTCGTCCGCGTACTTGCGCGTCATGTCGAGCACGGCCTGCAGGCGCGCGCGGCGCACGGCCAGCGTCGGCATGGGCTCGGCCAGGAAGGCGTTGCGCTGCAGGTCGAGGGTCAGTTGCAACTGCTCGGTGATGTTGTGGTCCATGGTGTCTCCGCGTTATGTTTCGAGCATAGCGTTAACTATCGAACCGAGTCCTGAGTGAAAGCCCGACCCATTCAGTGCCTGAAGTGACGGACGCCGGTGAAGACCATGGCGATGCCGCGCTCGTTGGCGGCCGCAATCACCTCGTCGTCGCGCATGGAGCCGCCGGGCTGGATCACGCAGGAAGCGCCCGCGTCGGCCAGCACGTCCAGGCCGTCGCGGAAGGGGAAGAAGGCGTCGCTAGCCACCACCGAACCGGTCAGTGCGAGATTGGCGTTAGCGGCCTTGATCGAGGCGATGCGGGCCGAGTCGATGCGGCTCATCTGGCCGGCGCCCACGCCCAGGGTCATGCCGCCGCCGCAGAAGACGATGGCATTGCTCTTGACGTACTGGGCCACGGTCCAGGCGAAGAGCAGGTCGTCGAGCTGCTGTTCACTCGGCTGCAGCTTCGTCACGACCTTGAGGTCGGCCTTCTTCATGAAATGGTTGTCGGCGCTTTGCAGCAGCAGGCCGGAGCCCACGCGCTTGCTGTCGCTGGCGTTGCGGCCCTGGTCCCAGGGGCGCGGGCCGCCGGGCGGAAGGTCGATCTGCATCAGTCGCACATTGACCTTGGGTGCGAAGATCGCCAGCGCTTCAGCGGTGAAGCCGGGCGCCATCAGCACCTCGACGAACTGCTTGACGACGAGCTCGGCCGCGGCCTTGTCCACCACGCGGTTGAAGGCAATGATGCCGCCGAAGGCGCTCGTGGGGTCGGTCTTGAAGGCCTTGGCATAACTCTCAGCCGCATCGGCACCCACGGCCACGCCGCAGGGGTTGGCGTGCTTGACGATGACGCAGGCCGGCACGTCGAAACTCTTCACGCATTCCCACGCCGCATCGGCGTCGGCGATGTTGTTGTACGAGAGCTCCTTGCCTTGCAGCTGCTTGCCGGTGACGAGCGAACCGGGCGCGGGGTAGAGGTCGCGGTACAGCGCCGCGCTCTGGTGCGAGTTCTCGCCGTAGCGCAGGTCCTGCACCTTGATGAAGCTGCTGTTCATCTGGGCGGGGTAGGCCGAGAGCGTGCCGTCTTCGCTGAGCGCCGAGAGGTGGTTGCTGATGGCTGCGTCGTACTGCGCGATGCGGTTGAAGGCGGCAACCGAGCAGGCGAAACGCGTCTTGTCGCTGGTCTTGCCGTGGGCCTTGAGTTCCTCCAGCACGTTCGCGTATTGCGACGCGTCGGTCAGCACCGTCACGTCCTTCCAGTTCTTGGCCGCGCTGCGCACCATGGCCGGGCCGCCGATGTCGATGTTCTCGATCGCGTCTTCCAGCGTGCAACCGGGTTTGGCCACAGTCGCTTCAAACGGATAGAGATTGACGGCCAGGATGTCGATGGTGGCGATACCGTGATCGGCCAGCGCCTTCATGTGTTCGGGTACATCGCGGCGCGCCAGCAAGCCGCCATGGATCTTCGGGTGCAGCGTCTTCACGCGGCCGTCGAGCATCTCGGGGAAGCCCGTGTGCTCGGCCACCTCGGTGACGGGCAGGCCCGCGTCGGCCAGCAGCTTGGCCGTGCCGCCGGTGGAGAGCAGGCGCACGTTCAGCGCGTGCAGGCTCCTGGCGAAATCGACGATGCCGGTCTTGTCAGAGACGGAGATCAGTGCGGTCAGTTGAGTCATGGTGTTAGCGAAAAATCAAAGGAGCTTGTGATCGGTCAGCTTGCGGCGCAAGGTGTTGCGGTTGATGCCCAACCATTCGGCCGCGCGGCTCTGGTTGTTGCCGGCCTTGGACATCACCACTTCGAGCAGCGGCTTTTCCACGAGGCTGATCAGCATCTCGTGCATGGAATGGGGCGCTTCGCCGTCGAGGTCGCGGAAGTAGAGCTCCAGGCTCTCGCGCACGCATTGCTCGATGGAATTGTTGTTCTTCTGCGGGGTCATGCTGTCTCGCACTCCTGTTCTTCTTCGTCTTCAATCGCCGTTTCGACGTAGGTCAGCCGTTCATATCGATCGGCCAGTTCGGCAAACCAGGCGCTCAGCGCGCTCACTTGGTCCGCGCTCGATTCGAGCTGGTTCATGCGCTGGCGGAATTCTTCGCCGCCAGGCAGCTCGCGCACCGCCCAGCCGATGTGCTTGCGCGCGGTGCGCATGCCGGTCAACTCGCCGTAAAGGCTGTAGTGGTCGTGCAGATGTTCGATCAGCCAGTCGCGGGCTTGCAGCACGCGTGGCGGCGGCAGTTCTTCGCCCGTGGCCAGGAAGTGCGCGATCTCCGCGAAGATCCAGGGCCGGCCCTGCGCGGCGCGGCCGATCATCACGGCATCGGCGCCGGTCCTGGCCAGCACCTCGCGGGCTTTTTGCGGGCTGTCCACATCGCCGTTGGCGACCACGGGAATCTTCAGCGCGGCCTTGACGGCGCGGATCGTCTCGTACTCGGCTTGGCCCTTGTAGCCCTGCTCGCGCGTGCGGCCGTGCACGGTAACCATGGCCACGCCGGCTTGCTCCGCGGCCTGGGCGATGCGCACGGCGTTCTTGCCGCCCTCGCTCCAGCCGGTGCGCATCTTCAGCGTGACGGGCACCTCGCCCGCGGCATCCACCACGGCCGAGATGATCTCCAAGGCCAGCGGCTCGTCCTGCATCAGCGCCGAGCCGGCCCACTTGTTGCAGACCTTCTTGGCCGGGCAGCCCATGTTGATGTCGATGATCTGCGCGCCGCGGTCGATGTTGTAGGCCGTGGCCTCGGCCATCATGGCCGCATCGGTGCCAGCGATCTGCACGGCGATGGGGCCGGGCTCGCCCTCGTGGTTGGCGCGGCGCGATGTCTTGAGCGAGTTCCACAAGTCCTTGCGCGAGGTGACCATCTCGCTGACCGCATAGCCCGCACCCAGGCGCCGGCATAACTGCCGAAATGGACGGTCAGTCACGCCCGCCATCGGCGCCACGAACAGCGGGTTCGGCAGCAGATGGGGGCCAAGGCGGACCGGGAAGGGCATGGGAAGGACTGCGAGCAAGTGCACAAAAAAGAGGCAAGAGTATACCTTTGCGGCCAGAGGCTGCGAATGAACCCTGCGCGCCCGAGCGGGCTGCCCAAAGCCCTTCAATCACGACGCAAATGCTCGCCGTAGCTCGGCTACGGCGAGCATTTGCAACACAGAGTGAGGGCCTTTGGGTGGGACGAGCGGGCATGCAGGGTTCGTTCGCCGCCTCTATTCATAATCCGCGCATGGAAGCTCATCTGCAGTCGTTGATCGAATCCCTGCTCGCCTGGTTCGCCTTGCCCAAGGTGGGCCTGGTCAGCATCTTTCTTGTGAGCCTGATCGGCGCCACTCTGCTGCCGCTGGCGTCGGAGCCGGCGGTGTTCCTGCTGGTCAAGAACGACCCCACGCTGTTCTGGCCGGCCATCATCGTCGCCACCCTCGGCAATACCCTGGGCGGCGCGATCAGCTGGTGGATGGGTTATGGCGCCGAGCGGGCTTATGAAGCGGCCACGCATCGCAAGCCTGTCAACGCGCGAGCATTGGCCTGGCTGAGCCGCTTCGGCCCGCCGGCCCTGCTGTTGAGCTGGCTGCCCGTGGTGGGCGATCCGCTGTGTGCGGTGGCGGGCTGGCTCAAGCTGCCTTTTTGGCCTTGCGCAGGCTATATGGCCCTGGGCAAGTTCGTGCGCTATGCGCTGATGACGGCGGCCTTGATCTGGGTCTGGCCGGCCGCGCATTGAGCCCAACCCCATCTCCCACTGATCCCACTGATGGGGGTGACCTCCGTCCGCGGCGTCCTGCGTCGTCAGAATGTGCAGCATGAACACACCCTCCGCCTACCAAGACTTGCATGGCCGCTTCGCCCGCCTGCACCGCCTGTCGCACCTGCAGTCCATCTGCACCTGGGACCAGGCCGCCAACATGCCGAGCAAGGGCAACGAAGCACGCTCGCTGGCCCTGGCCGAGATGGACGGCTTGCTGCATCAGCTGAGCACCGAGCCTGCGCTCGCCGGCCTGCTTGAAAAGGCCGGCGCAGAGAAGCTCAGCGATGACGAGCGCGCCAATCTGCGCGAGATGCGCCGCGACTGGCGCGCCGCCAACGCCTTGCCGCAAGCCCTGGTCGAGGCCAAGAGCCTGGCTGTTTCCCGCTGCGAGCATGCCTGGCGCACGCAGCGCTACGCGCAGGATTGGGCCGGCTACCTGCCCAATCTGCGCGAGGTGCTTCGCCTGATCCGCGAGGAGGCGAAGGCGCTGTCCGACAGCGCCGGCCTCTCGCGCTACGACGCGCTGATGGACCAGTACGAGCCGGGCATGCGTGCGGCCGAGGTGGACCGCGTGTTCGGCGAGCTGCGCCAATGGCTGCCCGGCCTGATCCGCGATGTGCCGGCGCGGCAGGCTCAAGCGCCGGTGATCGAGCCGCAAGGCCCCTTCGCCAAGGCCGCCCAGCGCGCCTTGGGCGAGGACGTGATGCGCCTGCTGGGCTTTGATTTCGAGGCCGGCCGCATGGACGAGAGCGCGCACCCCTTCTGCGGCGGTGTGCCCGAGGACGTGCGCATGACCACGCGCTACCGCGAGGACAACTTCCTCGCCGCGCTGATGGGCACCGTGCACGAGACCGGCCACGGCCGCTACGAGCAGAACCTGCCGCGCGAATGGCTGGGCCAGCCGCTGAGCCAGGCACGCTCCATGGGCCTGCATGAAAGCCAGAGCCTGTCCTTCGAGATGCAGATCGGCAGCCACGCGGCCTTCGCGCAATTGCTCGCGCCGCTGCTGACGAAACACTTCGGCGCACAGGACGCCTTCGAGCCCGCCAACGTCCATCGCCTGCTGACCCGCGTGCAGCCGGGCCTGATCCGCGTGGATGCCGACGAGGTGAGCTACCCCGCCCACATCATCCTGCGCTACGAGATCGAGCGGGCGCTGGTGGAGGGCGAGATCGAGTGCGAGGACATTCCCGCGCTGTGGGACGCCAAGATGATGGAGCTGCTGGGCCTGGACACACGCGGCAACTTCAAGGACGGCTGCATGCAGGACGTGCACTGGGGCGCCGGCCTGTTCGGCTACTTCCCCTGCTACACGCTGGGCGCCATGTACGCGGCGCAATGGTTCGCGGCCATGCGGCGCGAACTGCCGGATCTGGAGTCGCGCATCGCGCGCGGCGAGTTGAAGCCCGTGTTCGACTGGCTCAACTCACGCATCTGGAGCCAGGGAAGCCGCTTCGAGACGGCCGAGCTGGCGCGCCGTGCCAGCGGCGAGGCGCTCAACCCGGCGCACTTCCGCGCCCACCTGCAGTCGCGTTATTTGGCCTGACGACGGCGGGCGGCAAAGCCCATCGCCGCAAAGCCTGCGGCGAACAAGGCCAGGGTTTGCGGTTCCGGCACGCTGGAGACGGCAGTCAGCGAGACGTCGTCCAGCGAGCTGCCATAGCTGTCGCTGGTGCCGGTAGCCCAGATCTTCAGTGTGGTCTGCGTGCTCGTGGCCTGCACGGTGGTGCTGTAGAGCTGCCAATCGTTGTCGCTGCTGGTGTTCTTGGCCAGGTCTGGTGCGGCGCCGCTGGCGTTGCCGAAACTCCAGGCCAGGCCGTTGGTGGCCGGGTCGGTGCCCATTCGGTTGGAGTATTCGAAACTCAGCAGGTACCACTGGCCGATCACGGTGCTGATGGTCTGGCTGATGCTGCTGTTGGCGTAGCCGTCCAGCTCGGCGAAGTTGCTGCCGTCGAAGGCGGTGCCAGCCACGCCGTTGCGCAGTTCCAGGCCGTTGCTGTCGGCGGTCCAGCCGCTCGTGCTGCTCTTGACGGTCCATGAGCCGCTGCTGACGGTGTCGTTGTCGAAGCTGCCGTTGCCGAGCAGATTGACCGGGCCGGCCAGCGCCAGCAAGGGCGCGGTGAGCAGGGCGGTGGCGACGAGTTTCTTCATGTGGACTCCCCTTGGTCTGCGGCGATGCCGCTTGGTATGGGAGTCATTTTTCTGAACTGCACCGGCCTTGGCATCCCCCTGCAGGCAGGGGTTGGAAGGGCCGGGTGTGCAGCAGATCACGCGGGCTCGATCTGCGTGAACAAAGAAAAGGCAAAGAAAAGGGCGCCTCGTGGGCGCCCGGTTCACTTGAAACCCTGCTCAGTCTGGCGTGCCGGCCTTTTTTGCCGGCGCCTTCTTGACTGCAGCCTTGGCCTTCTTGGCGGGAGCGGCCTTCTTCTTGGCAGGCGTTTTCGCGGGCGCCTCGGAGGCTGCCTTCGCGGCGGGCTTGGCTGCAGGCTTGCCCTTGAGCGCGGCCACTTCCGCGCTCAGCGCGTCCAGTTGGGCACGCAACTCGCGCACCTCGGTGACGGTGGGCATGCCCATGCTGTTGAGCGCCTGCTGAACACGCTGCTCGAACAGCGATTCCAGCTGGCTCCACTGCTTGCGCGCCTTGGCGCCGAGTTCATCGGCGACCGTGCCGATCTTCTCCTGTGCGCTTGCCTGCGTCTTCTGCTGCAGCTTGAGGCCCTCGTTCACCAGCGACTCGAACATCTTGCCGCTGCCGCCCGCCTTGGCGAAGGCGCCGAGGCCCGCGGCCCAGATCTGCTGGGCGGAGGCGCGCACGCTCTTGGTCAGCGGGTTGTCAACAAAGCCCGGTGGCAGCGCGCTGAAGAGATCCAGCATTTCGGGCTTGGCATCTTTCTTGGACATGGCGATGTCTCCAACAGTGAGAGAAGAAGCTCAGTCTACGACGCCAGGCGTTTGCGGGAGGCGCTTCAATTGAGCCTGCATCAAGGCCGGATAAAGCGGCGCGCTGAACCAGCGCGAAAGCAGGCTTGCGCCCAGCGCCGCGGCCATCAGGCTCAGCACCATGGCGTGGCCGTCCACCATCTCCATGACGATGATGAAGGCCGTCAGCGGTGCCTGCGTCACCGCGGCGAGGAAGGCCGCCATGCCCATGGCGATCAGCGGCGCGCTGCCGGCACCACCCATGTGCGTGAGGAGGGCCATGTCGGCTCCCAGGCCCGCGCCGATCGCCAGCGTGGGCGCGAAGATGCCACCCGGCACGCCGGACCACACGGCGATCCAGGTCGCCACCAGGCGCAGCGTGACGTAGAGCAGGGGCAGATTGCCCGCCTGGCCTTCGACCAGATGACGGGTGTAGTCGTAGCCGCTGCCGAAGGTGGCGCCGTGGCTCACCAGGCCGATCATCGCCACCGCAAAACCGCAAGCCGCGGCAAAGGCCACCGGTCTCCTCGCGCGCCAGGCACTGAAGCGATCCGCGCCGCCCACGATGCTGGCATGCAGCAGGCGCGAGAACAGCCCGCCCAGCAGGCCGCAGGCGGCGATCACCGAGAGGCTCGGCAGCAGGTAGTTCCACCCCAGCTGCTGCACATGGATCACGCCGAAATAGGTGTTGTTGCCGAAGGCCGCCACCGCCACCAGGCCGGCCAGCACGATGGCCGTGATGATCAGGCCGCTGGAGCGGTGCTCGATCTTGCGCGTCAGCTCCTCGATGGCAAAGATCACGCCGGCCAGCGGCGCATTGAAGGCCGCCGCAATGCCCGCCGCGCCGCCCGCCACCAGCAGCCCTTGCTGGTTGACCGTCGTGCGCGAAGGCAGCCAGCGCCGCGCGTGCTGCATGATGCCCGCGGCGATCTGCACCGAAGGCCCTTCTCGGCCAATCGGCAGCCCGCCCAGCAGGCCCAGCGCCGTGAGCACGATCTTGGCCAGCGAGAGCTTGAGCGAGACGAAGATGCCGCGCTGCCGCGGCTCCACGCGGGTGCTCAGTGCCGCCATTACCTGTGGAATGCCCGAGCCCGCAGCGCCCGGCACATAGCGGCGCGTGACCCACACGATCAGTGCCGTGAGCAGCGGCGTCCACAGCAGCGGCGCATAAGGCTGCCACGCGCACAGCGCATTGAAGCTGTTCATCGTGAACTCGCTCAGATGCGTGAAGGCCACCACGGCCAGGCCGGCCAACACGGCGTAACCCAGCACCACCGCACGGCCCAGCCATTGGCGCCAATCGGCGAGGTCTTGCTTGACCTCGGTGATGAAGTCGGGTTGCTGGTGCTGGGAACTCATGGGGTGCAGTCTAGTGGCTCACCCACTCATGCCTGAGCAGCGAGTACTGCAACAGGTCGTGATGCCGGTAGCCCCAGAAGCCGGCGTGGCGCAAGCGGCCTTCCTCGACAAAGCCCAGGCGCTTCGCCGAGCGCAGCGAAGGCTCGTTGTCCGGGTGGATCTGCGCGGAGATGCGGTGCAGCTGCATCTCCTGGAAGCCCCAGGCCAGGGCACAACGCAGGGCTTCGTCCATCAGGCCCTGGCCCTGCGCGCTGCGTGCGAGCTCATAGCCCAGGGTGCAGGTGCGCCAGGCGCGGTTCCAGGAGAACAGGCCCAGCGAGCCGATCAAGCCTGGATGGTCCTTGCGTTCAAGTCCCCAGCGCACGCCGGGGTTGGGCTGGAGCCGCCAGCTGGCGAATAGCTGGACCAGGCGCTCGGCCTCGGCCAGATCGGTGATGGGATCGGCGCCGAACCAGCGCATCACCTCGGGATCGCCGTGGATGCCGAGCAGGTCCAGCGCGTCGGCGGAGGTGATCTCGCGCAGGTGCAGGCGGGTGGTTTCGAGGGTGGGGAAGGGCGGGATGCTCATGCCCGCATGGTAGCCAGCGGCGTTAGCATTTCCCCAAGGAGGCAGATGCCATGAAACCCGTGATGAATCTCGACGAAGTGAAATTCGACGACGTGGAAGAGAACGGTTACTACACCTCGAGCCGCGGCCAGATCAGCGACCACATCGGCGCGCGGCAGCTCGGCTACAACCTGACCGTGCTGCCGCCGGGCAAGGCGCAATGCCCTTTTCATTCGCACCATGGCGAGGAGGAGATGTTCTTCATCCTCGAAGGCGACGGCGAGCTGCGCTTTGGTGACCAGCGCTATCCGCTGCGCAAGCACGACGTGATCGCCTGCCCGACGGGCGGGGCCGAGGTGGCGCACCAGATCATCAACACGGGAACGGTGACGATGCGCTATCTGTCACTGTCCACGCTGGCGGACCTGGAGGCCTGCGAGTACCCGGACTCGCGGAAGGTGCTGGTGGTCTCGGGCAAGCGCGGCGAGCGAGGCCTGAGGGGGATGTTCCGCGTGGAGAACACGGTGGACTACTACGACCGTGAGGACACGCTGGACAGGCCGTAGGTCGGCAGCCGGCCTTGCAGCCGCCGACCTGGGGCTCAGCGGGCTCAGGGCAGCTTGGCGATGGCCGCCTTGATCTCGGCGGCCGAGAAGGCTCGCAGGGTCTGCGTGCGGGTGTTGCCCAGGCTGGCCGCGGCCAGGCCGAAGGCGGTGAAGGCGATGTCGTCCTTGGCTTCCATTTCGATGACGATGTCATAGGCGCCCTGGGTCCAGTGGATGGACTTGAACGTCACGCCGAACTCGCTCGCCATGCGCTCGGCACGCTCTGCGCGTTGGACGGTTTCCTTGATGGACTTGACGCCCTGGTCGGTGAAGTTCATCAGGCAGATGTAGCTGGCCATATAGCTCTCCTCGGGTGAATTGGGGAGCATGGGCAAGACGCTGCCGGTACGCCCCCATCGCATCGGCACGCGACCGGCGGCTCGACGTCGCCATCCGGTGGGGCGCCGATCCTAGGACCGCGGCGAGGCAGATGCAATGAAGTCGTAAAAGCCGATTCTTCAAGCCGAAATTCTTCTTCTTTAATTAACTCAGCGGAAATCCCGGCTCTCGGTCGTCAGCCGGCCCAGCAGCGGCGTGAGGTTCTCGAAGCGCCGCGCCAGCAGATGCTGCACGCCGCCATCGCCGCGCTGCCATGGGCCGTGCACGGCCAGCAGGCGCGAGTGGATGATGGTCTGGCGGTGTTCCTTGTAGATGTCGGGCCAGACGATGACCTGCACATTGCCGGTCTCGTCTTCCAGCGTGATGAAGAGCGTGCCCTTGGCGGTCTGCGGCATCTGGCGGCCGATGACGATGCCGCAGGCGTGGGCGGTCCTGCCGCTCGGGTAACGCGCCAGTTCAGCGGCATTCTTGAGGCCTCGCTCGCGCAGACGATCCCGCAGGATGGCCAGCGGGTGGCGGCGCAGCGTGAGGCCGGTGGCGGCGTAGTCCCACAGCACCTCTTCGTCCTCGCGCGCAGCGGGCAGCTCCAGCTGTTCTTCGGCGTGATGCGTGCCATGCAGAAGCGCCGGCATGGCTTGCAGGGCGCTGGCTTGCCAGACCTGCTGGCGGCGGTGGCCGGCCAGGCTGGCGAGTGCATCGGCGGCGGCCAGCAGCTGCATGTCGGATTGGCTGAGCTCGGCGCGCAGGGCCAGGTCTTGCGGGTGGCTGAAGGGTTTCTCGACGCGCGCGGCGGCGATGCGCTCGGCCGCCGCCGTGCTCAGGCCCGAGACCAGGCGCAGGCCCAGGCGCACGCAGTTGAGCGATTCGAGCTTGCTGTCCACATCGCTCTCGCTCACGTCCACGGGCTGCACTTTCACGTTGTGTCGGCGTGCGTCCTGCACCAGCTGACTCGGCGTGTAGAAGCCCAGCGGCTGCGAGTTGAGCAGGGCGCAGAGGAAGATGGCCGGCTCGTGGCATTTGAGCCAGCTGCTCACGTAGGTCAGCAGGGCGAAGCTGGCGGCGTGGGACTCGGGGAAGCCGTAGGAGGAGAAGCCCTTGATCTGCATGAAGATGCGCTCGGCGAACTCGTCGTCGTAGCCGTTCTTGCGCATGTTGGTGATGATTTTTTCGTAGAAACCTTGCAGGTCTCCGGGGCGCTTCCAGGCGGCCATCGCGCGGCGCAGTTGGTCGGCTTCGCCGGCGCTGAAGTCGGCAGCGATCATGGCCACCTGCATGACCTGCTCCTGGAAGATCGGGATACCAAAGGTGCGCTTGAGTGCGGCTTCCAACCCTTTGGGGTAATCGATCTTTTCGCCTGCCCGATCCTTGGCGCGGTTCTTCAAGTAAGGGTGGACCATGCCGCCCTCGATGGGGCCCGGTCGCACGATGGCGACCTCCACCACCAGGTCGTAATAGTTGCGCGGTTGCAAGCGCGGCAGCATGGACATCTGCGCGCGGCTCTCGATCTGGAAGATGCCCACGGTGTCGGCCTTGCAGATCATGTCGTAGGTGGGCTCGTCGCCTTCGGGGATGCTGGCCAGCGTCAGCGTCTCGCCGCGCCATTGCCTGTAGAGCGCGAAGCTGCGGCGCAGGCAGGACAGCATGCCCAGGGCCAGCACATCCACCTTCATGAGGCCCAGGGCGTCGATATCGTCCTTGTCCCACTGGATCACGCTGCGGTCCACCATGGCCGCGTTCTCGATCGGCACCAGGCGCGAGAGCGGGCCTTCGGTCAGCACAAAGCCGCCGACGTGCTGGCTCAGGTGGCGCGGCATGTCCATCAATTGGAGGGTCAGCTCCTTCAGCAATTGCAGGCGTGGGTCGTCCTCTGCGATGTCCACTCGCGACGAGTAGTGGCTCTGCCCCTTGGCCAGCACATCGATCTCGGCCTCGTCAAAGCCCAGCGCCTTGCCCACGTCGCGCAGTGCGCTCTTGGGCCGGTAGCAGGTGACAACGGCAGTCAGCGCGGCGCGCTCGCGGCTGTATTTGCGGTAGAGGTACTGGATCACCTCCTCTCGCCGCTCGTGCTCAAAATCCACGTCGATGTCGGGCGGCTCGTTGCGCTCGCGGCTGATGAATCGCTCGAACAACATGGTGCTGCGGTCCGGGTCCACCGAGGTGATGTGCAGGCAATAGCAGACGATGCTGTTGGCGGCCGAGCCGCGGCCCTGGCAGAGGATCTTGAGCCGGCGCGCTTCCTTCACCACGTCGGCCACGGTGAGGAAGAAATGCTCGTATTTGAGCTCCTCGATCAGATGGAGCTCATGGCTGATGCGCTCCTGCCACTTCGCGGGTACGCCGGCTGGCCAGCGTGCTTGCGCACCGGCCCAGGTCAGCGCGCGCAGATGGGCCATGGGCACCGCGCCCTCGGGCACGACCTCGCTGGGATATTGGTAGCGCAGCTCGTCGAGCGAGAACTTGCACAGCTTGGCCACGCGCAGCGTCTCGGCCAGCAGCTCGGGCGGGTAGACCTGGGCCAGCCGCAATCGGCTGCGCAGATGGCGTTCGGCATTGGGCTGCAAGTCGAAGCCGCACTCCGCCACGGGCCGGCCGATGCGCGTGGCCGTCATCACATCCTGCAAGGCCTTGCGCGAGCGGCGGTGCATGTGGACGTCGCCGGCTGCGACGAGCGGCAGCGCAGTGGCCTCGGACAGCTCCTGCAGCCGCATCAGCCAGCGTGCATCGCCGGCCTCGTGCAGCAACTCCACGGCGATCCAGGCGCGGCCGCTGAAGTGGGCGAGCAGCCAGCGGCCCTGTTCGAGAAGCTCTGCATCACTGCGCTCACGATCTGGCACGAGCAGGGCGAGGCAGTCGTCCAGCGTTGCGGGATTGATGCGCGACCAGCGCAGGCAATACGTACCCTTGGGGCTCTCTCGCCGCAGCCGCGTGATGAACTGGCTGAGGTTGCCATAACCGTTCATGTTGACGGGCAGCAGCACGAGCTTGAACAGCGGCTCGTCGCTGTTGTCATTGCTGGCGCGCACGAGGAACTCGCTCCCGACGATGAGCTGCAGCTGTGGGTTCTCCATGCGCCGCTGCAGCTGCACATGGGCTCGCACAACGCCGGCCAGCGAGCATTCGTCGGTCAGTGCCAGGGCCGTGTAGCTCAGCTCCTCGGCGCGCTCCACGAGTTCATCCGGGTTGGATGCGCCGCGCAGAAAGCTGAAGGCGCTGAGGCAGTGCAGCTCGGCATATTCAGGCACGATGTTTTTCATGCGAACACCCCGTGCAGGAACCACCCCGTCTCATCGCTGTTGAGCCTCTCGTGATAGATCCACAGGAGGCCGCAAGCAGGGCCGAAGAAGAGAAAATAGTCGCGAGCCTGGTGGCCGTTCCACCAGCCGGTCTCGATGCGGTGCGGGCCGGTGATGCGCAGCAGCGGGCCGTGGTGCAGCGGCTGCTCGTTGCGTGCGGAAAGGCGCAGCGGCGGATCAAGCAGCCAGCTCGGTTGCGGGCCGGGCGGCAGGCGTGTGCTCGGCGCCTTGCTTGTGGCCGGCCAGGCTTGCCAAGTCTGCATGGCATCAAGGCGGTGATCTTCTGCCAGGCGAGAGCAACGCACCCGCTCAGCGCCCAGCCGTACCGAGAGCCGCTCCAGCAAGAGCGGCAGCGCCTCCTTTGGCTTGTCGCTCATCGTGTCGATGATCAGGCTCTCGCTGTGCTCATGCAGGGCGATCACGCTCTCCGCGCTCAGGCGCAGCTCGCCGGCCGGCGCTTCCAGCGCGGTGAGCGCCAGGTGCTCGCCCAGCAGGCGCGAGAGATGGGCGAAGTCGCGCGTGGCCTCGGCCGTGTGCAGGCGCAATGAGCCGCTGCTGGCGCTGTCGCGCGGGCGCATGGCGTCGTATTGCCAGCTCAAGGTGAAGCCCTGCACGCCCGCATGGCGCGCTGCCAGCCAGGCGCAGAGCTGGCGCAGCAGGGATTGCGCGTGGTGATGCAGGGCCTCGGCCTGTTCGACGCGAAACGGCAGTTCCAGCCGCGCTTCAAAACGCTCGGGCAAGGTGAGCCATTCATGCGCCTCGGGCGCTTCGCCATAAGCCTGGTCGAGCCCGCGCAGCAAGGCCAGCCCGAATCGCTTGGCCAGGGCTGCGCGCGGCAGGCGGCGCACATCGGCCAGGCGGCGGCAGCCCAGACGTTCGAGCATGGGGCGATGCTCGGCGACGACCGTCAGCGCGGTGAGGGGCAGGGTGTCGAGATCGACTTCGACCGAGCCGGCTCGCAAGAGCGCCAGGGCCGCCAGGCTGCTCCTCGCCCAGGGCGAATGAACCAGCTTGAGATCGGCTTGGGTGGCGCTGCGTTGAAGCCGCTCAAGTAATCCGTCAGTTCCGCCGAACAAGCGCAGGCTCGCGCCCACCTCCAGCACGACAGCCTCCTGCAGCCGCGCCACCCGGGGACTGAACTGCAAGGCCAGCCAGGCCGTCGCTTGCAGATCAGTGGGGGCGGCGCTTTCATCCGTGCAAGGCGCGGGCAGCAGGGCGAGCCAGTGCATGGTGATGAGCAGGCGGGGTGGGCACAACAAAGCGAGCCGCACGCATGCGCGGCGTCAGCAATGGGGCTAGCTGGGGCGGCGTGGCGTTCAGCGCCAGCCAGCCTTCATGGGCCGGGCCGCGGCGCTTGAGGATGTGGGCCTCGATCTGCCAGGGCTCCGCACAGCAACGCAGATGCAGCCGCAGCGGCGCGGGCGAGGATTGCCTGGCCGCTGCCTGCGGGCGGAGCAGGAAGATCGGCACGCGGCTGGCCAGGGCGTGGGTCTGCAGGCGGCGGATCTGCTCGGGCCGCGCATCGCGCAAGCCCGGCAGCCAGGCCAGCACGGCACCGCCATCGCCCGAGCGGATCGCCTGCTCGGTGGCCCACAGCGCCTGCTGCGGCGTGGCCGGGTTGATCCACACCATCGGCCCGACCTGGAGACCCGGCAGGTGCGGCATCTGCGGCGGGTTGATCAGCAGCAGGGGCTTGTCGCGCCTGCCGCTGAGCATAGGCATCAGCAGCCGCCATTCGAGCGCGCCGGGCAGGTCCAGCAGGATCTCGTTGAGCCCGCCCAGGGCCCAGCCGCCGCCGGGCAGTTCGGCATCCAGCCGCGCATGGCCGCTGGGCAGGCCGGGGTGCGAGCTGTCCAGGCAGTCGGCACGGTAGACCTCGGGCGGCAGGGCTGCGGCGGTGGAAGAAGAGAGGGCGGGGGAAAGCATGGCCAAGATACTGTATTTATGTACAGTATATGAATCCCGTTGCCGGGCGCAAGCGTCACCCCGCAAAATCAGGGCCATGAATGACGATTTTTTCGCTCTACCCGAGTTCAAGCCCGATCAGGCTCTGCTCAACCTGAAGCGCACGCTGCGCGACCTGCGCTCGCTCCAGGAGCGCGGCAAGGCCTTCGAACTGCAGGGTCAACCGGTGCTGGAGCTGACGGTGGATGACAAGCTGCTGCATGCGCGCCTGGCCAAGAAGCCGGCACGCTGCCCCGAATGGGAGTCGCGCTCATGCAAGAACAGCGCCGAGGTGCGGGCGCTGCAGGAAGAGATCAAGCGGCGCGTCAGCCGCTGGACGGACGAGACGCCCTAACCCGGCACTTCAGCGCAGAGAGAGCACCTGCTCAGGCGCCACGCCACGCAGCGAGGCACTGGCCATGCGCCCGCCCGTGGCCGTGAGGGCCACCAGGCGCTGCGGCACAGGCAGGTGCGAGCCGACCGGCGCCAAGGCGCGGCCAGACATGGCCCATTCGGTGGCGCCGCCCACCAGCCAGTGCACGCGGCCCGGGCTCAGGGTCTGCAGCGAGGCCACCAGGGCTTGCGCGCGAGCATCGCCGGGCTCGCCATAGACGACCACATCGCGCGAAAGATCGAGGCCGGCGTGAGACACCGCGGCTTGCAGGGCGGACAGGTCGTGGTGATCCAGCCAGGCATCGAGCAGCGCCGGCTCGACGCGCAAGGCGCCGGGTAGGCCGCTGGCGGCCGTGCTGCGCACGTCCCAGGCCATGGCGCCTTGCTGGAAGGCCTCATCCGCCGCGGGGGCGGAGAGGTTGTCGGCGCGGGTGGCACCGGACAGGGTCAGCAAGGCGAAGGCGAGGGCGGTGAAGGTACGCATGATGGCCTTCACTCTAAGGACGGCTCGCCGCAGCGTCCAATACAGAGTCGCAGGATGCTTATGCGCCAGCGCCATAAGGGCCGGCCAGTATTGATTCAGGCGATCCGCATGGGGATGGTCACCGGGCCGTCGTTGACGAGGCTGACATGCATGTCGGCGCCGAATTCGCCTTGCTCCACCTGTGCATGCCTGCCGCGGGCATAACGCAATACGTGCTCGTACAGGCGCCGGCCTTGCTCGGCCGGCGCGGCGCCGGTGAAGCTGGGGCGGTTGCCGCCGGAGGTGTCGGCGGCGAGGGTGAACTGCGAGACGATCAAGAGGCCGCCGCCCACGTCCTGTACGCTGCGGTTCATCTTGCCGGCTTCGTCGCTGAAGATGCGCAGCTTGAGAATCTTGTCGATGAGCTTTTCGGCCTGCGCCTCGGTGTCCGTGGGTTCGGCGCACACAAGCACCAGCAGGCCGGCGCCAATCGCGCCGCGGGTCTGGCCGGCGATGTCCACGCGGGCTTCGCGCACGCGTTGCAGGACGGCGATCAAGATTGCGCCTCCACGTCGGTGGGCAATAACTGGATGGTTGCACGCAGTCCCGGAACGGCCTGCAGCAGCGCAGCCTCGACCTCGCCGCGCATGGCGGCGGCGCGGCCCAGGGTCCAGTCAGCCGGCGCATGCATGTGCAGGTCCACAAAGCGGCGCTGGCCGGCGCTGCGGGTGGCCAGGTGGTCGAAGCGGATGCTCTGCTCCTTGTAGCGCGAGAGCACGGCATGGATGGCGGCGAGCGAGGGCGCGTCGATGGCTTCGTCGAGCAGGCCGCTGGAGGCGCGCGCCACCAGGTGCACGCCTTCGCGCAGGATGTTGGCCGCCACCAGCAGCGCCACAACGGCATCGAGCCACAGCCAGCCCGTCAGCCACACGCCGACCAGGCCGACCACCACGCCGATGGAGGTCCACACATCGGTGACCAGATGGCGCGCATCGGCCTCCAGCGCCATCGAGTTGAGAGCCCGGGCCTTGCGCAGCATCGCAAAGGCCAGGCCGCCGTTGAGCGCGGTGCTGATCGCCGTCAGGCCCAGGCCCAGCCCCAGCGCCTCGACGGGCTGCGGCGAGAGCAGGCGCTGCGCCGCGCCCCAGCCGATGCCCAGGGCGGCGGCGATGATGAGCACGCCCTCGAAGCCGCCCGAGAAGAACTCGGCCTTGTGGTGGCCGTAAGGATGTTCGGCATCGGGCGGCTGCGCGGCCAGGGTCAGCATGGCGAGCGCAAAGACCGCGCCGGCGAGGTTGACGAGCGACTCCAGAGCGTCGGCCGCGAGGGAGACCGAGCCGGTCCACCACCAGGCGGCGCTCTTGAGGGCGATGGTCGTCAGCGCGACGGCGACGGAGAGTTTCAGATAGGAACTGGCTTGCATGGGGCGCGATCCTACAATTCGCGCGCTTTTTGCCGAACCGAACCCCTGGAGTCCGCTATGAATCAGCCCACCGCGCTCACCACCGACATCTCCCACATCGCTCCGCGCGAAAAGGCCGAGATCCTCTCTCAGGCGCTGCCTTACATCCGGCAGTTCCATGGCAAGACCATCGTCATCAAGTATGGCGGCAACGCCATGACCGACCCCGAGCTGCAGCAGGACTTTGCCGAGGACGTGGTGCTCTTGAAGCTGGTGGGCCTGAATCCGGTGGTGGTGCACGGTGGCGGCCCGCAGATCGAGGACGCGCTCAACAAGCTCGGCAAGAAGGGCCACTTCGTCCAGGGCATGCGTGTGACCGACGAAGAGACCATGAGCGTGGTCGAGTGGGTGCTGGCCGGCGAGGTGCAGCAGGACATCGTGGGCCTGATCAACGCCGCGGGCGGCAAGGCCGTGGGCCTGACCGGGCGCGACGGCGGCATGATCCGCGCCAAGAAGCTCAAGCTGATGGACAAGGACGATCCGACCAAGGAACACGATGTGGGCAACGTGGGCGACATCGTTTCCATCGACCCCAGCGTGGTCAAGGCGCTGCAGGACGACCAGTTCATTCCCGTCGTCAGCCCGATCGGCTTTGGCGAGCACAACGAGAGCTACAACATCAATGCCGACGTGGTCGCCGCCAAGCTGGCCACCGTGCTGAAGGCCGAGAAGCTCCTGATGCTGACCAACATCCGCGGCGTGCTGAACAAGGAAGGCGAGCTGCTGACCGAGCTGACGCCGCGCCGCATCGACGAGCTGGTGGCCGACGGCACGATCAGCGGCGGCATGATTCCAAAAATCGCCGGCGCGATCGACGCGGCAAAGAGCGGCGTCAACGCGGTGCACATCATCGATGGCCGCGTGCCGCACGCGATGCTGCTCGAAATCCTCACCGAGCAAGCCTACGGAACCATGATCCGGTCGTACTGAGGCCCCTCGCCCAGCGAGTACGCTGGGCGGTCCCCCGAGGGGACGGAAATTCTTGCCGGATTGACCGGCAGGAATTTCCAAGTGGGCCGACGCGGGAGCGGCCCAGCGCTCGGCCCGTAAATACATCAACAGGCGATGCTTCGATGGGACGCGTTTGGCTCTTCGATCTCGACAACACGCTGCACGACGCGCGGCCGATCTTCCGTGCCATCAGCGCGGCCATGACCGACTACATCGAGCGGCACCTGAGTCTTGATCGGGAAGCGGCCAACGCCTTGCGTGCCGCCTACTGGAAGCGTTATGGCGCCACCCTGCCGGGCCTCACGCGCAACCACGACGTCAGCGCCGCGCACTTCCTGCACGAGACCCACGCGCTGCCTGGCCTCGAAGCGCGGGTGCGCGGACACAAGGCCGACCTGGCCCTGCTCGCGCGCCTGCCCGGCCGCAAGCTGCTGCTGACCAATGCGCCCGTGGCCTATGCGCGGCGCGTGCTGAGGACGCTGGGCATCGAGCATGTGTTCGAGGACATCATCGCCTTCGAGCACATGCGCATGTTCGGCCAGGACCGCAGCAAGCCTGACGCCCGCATGCTGCGCCACGTGCTGGCGCGCCGCCAACTGCGCGCCTGTGATTGCGTGCTGGTGGAGGACACGCTGATCCATCAGAAGTCCGCTCGGGCATTGGGAATGCGCACCGTCTGGATGCAACGCTGGCTGCTGGATCGCAGCGAAAAGCGCCATGGCCCCGAGGCTGATCACGCCTTGCACAGGCGCCCGCCATACGTCAGCCAACGAATTCGCGGACTCAAGGATCTGCTGCGCACGCGGCTCTGATCTTGGTCGGTAAATAGCACGTAATTGGGTGGAGTCCCCCGCCAAGCAGTGGTGATTTTGACCGCCTGCAGGCGAGCGCATTGTTTGCAGCAACTGCACGACGCAGAATGGACTGAAGCAGTAACGAGTAGTCCCCATGCCCCAAATCTCCGTGCTGATCGTCGAGGACCAGTAACGCTTCCGCGAAGCATTCGTGCAGTCTCTCTCCAGTGCTCCCTACGTCGAGCTGCTCGGTGCCGCGAGCGATCTGCCGCAAGGGCGGCGCATGTTCGACCAATGCCACCCCGACGTGCTGCTGGTCGATCTGGACTTGCCCGGCGGCAGCGGCATCGAGCTGATCCGCCAGGCCGCCCAGGTGCGGCCGCAATGCGATGCGATGGTCATCTCGGTGTTCGGCGACGAGCAGCATGTGCTGGACAGCATCGAGGCCGGTGCCACCGGTTACCTGCTCAAGGATGCCCTGGGCCTGGACCTGGCGCAGCAGCTGCGCATCCTGCGCGCCGGCGGCAGCCCCATCAGCCCGATGATTGCGCGGCGCCTGATCAGCAAGTTCGGCCCACGCCATTCGCGCAGCGCCCATTACAACGGCCACAACAGCCGGGCCACGCCGGGCGCGGCGGTCGAGGAAGACGTAATGATGCTGTCCGAGCAGGAATCCCGCGTCCTGCATCTGGCCGCCAAGGGCTTTACTTTCGACGAGATCGCGCAGTTCATGCAGGGCTCCCCGCACACGGTCATGACCTATGTGAAGCGGGTCTATCGCAAACTGCATGCGCGCTCCAAGGTCGAAGCCATTTACGAGGCGCGCCGGCTGGGCTGGCTCCGGGATTGAGCTTTCCCGGGGGCGGCCTGGCAGCTATGCCAGAATGGGCCAGCACCCCCAGCCCAGCCCAAGCCGATGACCGACGACCTGAACGCTGCCGCCGAGCCAGAAGCCCCCGCAGAAAGCCCCGCTCGCAAACGGCCGCGTCCTGGCGAGCGCCGCGTGCAGATTCTGCAGACGCTGGCGAGCATGCTGGAGCAGCCTGGCGCCGAGCGGGTCACCACCGCGGCCCTGGCGGCCAAGCTCGATGTCAGCGAGGCGGCGCTCTACCGCCACTTCGCCAGCAAGGCCCAGATGTTCGAGGGGCTGATCGAGTTCATCGAGCAAAGCGTCTTCACGCTCGTCAACCAGATCACCGAACGCGAAGGCAGCGGCGTGCTGCAGGGCCAGAAGATCGTCTCCGTGCTGCTGCAGTTCGGTGAGCGCAACCCGGGCATGACCCGCGTGATGGTGGCTGACGCACTGGTGGGTGAGAACGAGCGCCTGGTGGCGCGCATGAACCAATTCTTCGACCGCATCGAGTCCTCGCTGCGCCAGGTGCTCAAGAGCGCCGCCGAGGGGCGCGGTTCGGCCACGCCCACGGTGGAGGCCAACGCCCAGGCCTCCGTGCTGATCAGCTTCATCATCGGGCGGCTGCAGCGCTATGCGCGCTCGGGCTTCAAGCGCTCGCCCACCGAGCAGCTCGACGCCGCCTTGCGGATGCTGCTGCGCTAGCCCGGAAACCCGTATCGGACTCGCTGCGTCAGGCGACTTTGACGCGGATCTGAGTCTGGCCTGATTGCAGGGGGGCTGGGCGCAGGACTTAGCAGTCCATTTCGTAAGTTCACACACGTGTTTATCAGGCCGCCAACTTCAGGTGCTGGGGGCGTAGCGTGAGCGCATGCGCGCGATCAGCGCGTTGAGATCTGCGCGAGTGAACTTCCACTCGAAGGGCCGGGCCATGCTACTCGAAGTAGCGCTCGAAGCTTTCGAGCCGGTCGGCGACAGCCCGGCGACAAGTGAAGTCGTTCGGTGTCAGCTCCTTACGTTGAACGATCGAGAGGTAGATTTCGATTTGGTTGAGCCAACTCGCGTGCACCGGACCGTGGACGGGCACCAGTCGCGGATGCGCTTGGGTGAGTCGCCGAACTGACGCGTGCCCGCGGTGCGACGATCCGTTGTCCATGATCCAGAACACCCGACGCGCCTCCTTGTAGGGGGACTGGCGCATGACTTGTTCGACGAGACGCTCGAATGGAGCGATGCACGTGGTCACCTCGCAGCGGCCGAAGACCTTCGGTCTGTGCACGTCAAGCGCGGCGAGATGGGCCCAGGCTCCTGCGCGGGAGTCTCGTGCTCAACGCGCATCATTCGGCCAGACTCGGTCGGCAGCGTTGGATGGGGGCGAACGTGGGCCTGAATGCTGGTCTACTCGTCCGTGGAGACGACGAACTCATCCTCGCGTAGGCGCTCGTTGACATGAACACGAGCAGCGTCGTGCCTCCCGTGCGCGTGAGCCTGAACCGCGTGCTGGCCCTGCTCATCGTGCTGTTCAGCTCGCTGGTTGCGGTGCTGGCCACCCTGGCCCAGCTGTGGAGCGATTACCGTGACGACGTCGGCCAGCTGAACGACCAGCAAAGCTATATCGCTACCCTCTACGTCGATACCCTGGAGGCCAGCGTGCGGACGGTCAGCGAAGACCTGATCCACAGCCAGGTGCAGGGCATTGCGCACCTGCCCGGCATCAGCTTCGAGCAGGTCGCGTCGGCGACGAGCAAGCAATGGCACGCCGACGAGCGCCGCCAGGATTAGGTGATCGAGACCGAGATCGAGATCGAGCGCAGCTACCTGGACAACCGGCCCGTGGTGGTGGGGCGGCTGGCCCTGCAATCCGACCTCTGGCCCATCTACAGGAGCCTGGTCTCCAAGGCGCTGCATATCCTGCTCTTCAACGCCTTGAAGACCTTCTTCGTGGCGACCTTCATCCTGCTGCTGGTGCGCCGGCTGGTGACGACGCCGCTGGCGCGCATTGCCGATCATTTCGATGCCCGTCCGCAGGAGAAGCTGCAACTGGACCGCCATCCCGAAGACCGTGGCGACGAGATCGACCAGTTGGCCGCGCAGCTGACCAGCGGCTACCGGCGGCTACCGGCGGCTGACGCAATCCAACCTGAGCCTGCTCGGATCCGAACGGCGGCTGGCAGCGGCCCTGGGCGACCGCGAGCGCCTGCTGCGCCTGGAGACCGGCTTCAAGGACGCGCTGGAGATCAAGGTGGCCGAGCGCACCCGGGAGCTGGAGGCGACGGTGGGGCAGCTCAAGAAGACCCAGGCCGAGCTGATCGAGCGCGAGCGCCTGGCCTCGCTGAGCCGCACGGTGGCGGGCCTGGCGCGTGAGATCAACACGCCGCTGGGCGTCAGCCTGACGGTGACCTCCGTCCTGGATCGCCAGCGCGAGCAGCTGCGCGAGAAGGTGGCCACCGGCGCGCTCAAGCGCAGCGAGCTGGAGCGGTTCGTTCGCGATCTCGACGAAGGCGGCGAGCTGCCGCAGCAAAGCCTCGCGCACACAGCCGACGTGGTGGGCAATTTCAAGCGCGTGGCCATGGACCATGGCAGTGCGCAACGCCGCGGTTTCGAGCTCGGCCGCGCGCTGGAAGACCTGATCGAGACCCTGCGCCCCATGCTGCTGGCGAGCCGGCACGAGCTGGTGATGCGTTGCCCCGAGGGCATCTTCATGGACAGCTACCTGGCCTCCCTGGCCCAGGTGCTGACCAACCTGGTCTCCAACGCCGTCCAGCATGGATTTGAAGGCATGCAGCAAGGGCGCATCGAGCTGCGCGTCGAACCCAGCGGCACCGACAGGGTCAGCATCTTCTTTTCCGATAACGGCCGCGGCATCGCCGCCGAGTTGCAGAAGCACATCTTCGCCCCCTTCGTCAGCGCCAGAAAAGGCAAAGGCAGTGCCGGCCTGGGCCTGCACATCGTCCACAATATCGTCACCGGACTGCTGGGCGGCTCGGTCAGCGTGCATTCCAACCCCTGACAGGGGACGGTGTTCCTGATCCGCATCCGAACGCATCCAGAGCCTCTTGGAGAATTGGCGGAACATGGCATTGCCTGACGATACGCTGCAGTTCCTTGACGAAGCCGATGCTGAAGAATCGCCCGCGCCTGCGCCCGCAGCCTGGCGCGTGCTGATCGTTGACGACGACCAGGGCGTCCACCTCTCTACCCATTTCGCGTTCAAGGAGTTCCGCTTCGCCGGCCGCGGCGTCGAGTTCGAGGGCGCGGCTTCAGCCCGGGAGGCGCGCGAGGTGCTGGGCCGCGAAAGGCCCTTCGCCTGCATCCTGCTCGACGTGGTGATGGAAACCGAGAACGCAGGGCTCGAGCTCGTGCACTACATCCGCCGCGAGCTGCACGACGAGACCACCCGCATCATCCTTCGCACCGGCCAGCCCGGCCATGCGCCCGAGCTGAGGGTGGTGCAGGACTACGACATCAACGACTACCGCGAGAAGGCCCGCAGCACCAGTGATCACCTGCACACCGCGCTCACGGCGGCGCTGCGCGGCTATCAGCAGCTTGTAGCCATCCAGGAAACCCGCCGCGGCCTGGAGATGGTGATCGCCGCCTCGGCCTCGCTACTCTCGCGCCAGGATCTCAAGGTCTTTGCCGCGGGCATCCTGACCCAGATTGCCGCGCTGGTGCATGCCCGCCCGGACGGCATCGTGTGCGTGGCCACCGAAGGCGGGCGCTCGGGTGCGCTGGAGGTCTTCGCTGCGGCCGGCAGCTATGCCGAGCGCGTCCCCGCGCCGCTCGATGCGTCGGGCGACAAGCTGCTGGCCGACACCATTCACGCGGTGCTGCGCGCGCGCGCCAGCCGCTTCGGCGACCGCACCAGCTACTTGTATCTGCCGACCACCAAGCTCGGCGAGATCGTCGTCGTGGTCAACACCAACGAGCCCATCCGCGAGCTGGACCGCAAGCTGCTGGAGCTGTTCGGTATCAACATCGCCATCGGCTTCAACAACAGCTTCATGTACCGCGAGATCGAGCGGCTGGCCTTCATGGACGTGCTGACCGGCCTGCCCAATCTCAACGGCCTGGAGCGCATGCTCGAAGACGGCCTCAACGCCGGTAAGCCCTATGTGCTGGGCTTTGCCGACATCGACCACTTCGAGGTTATCAACGACGGCCTGGGCCGCGCCATTGGCGACCAGTTGCTGCGCCATGTCGGCACGCAGCTCGGTGAGATGCCCGAGCTGGGCGTGGTGGCGCGTGTGGGTGGCGATGTCTTCGGCTTCCTGTTCGCGGTCAGCAGCGTGCAGCCGGTGCTGATGCTTCCGCGCCTGACCGAGGCGCTCAAGCAGACCGTCGATATCGACGGCCACTCGGTGAGCTACAGCGTGACCATCGGCGCCGTGCAGTTCGAACCCGGCATCGCGCCCGCGACGCTGACGGCCAACGCCGGCGTGGCGCTCAAGGCGGCCAAGAGCAGCCGCCAGGGCGGCTTCCTCTTGTACGAGGAGTCCATGAACGCACAGCTGCAGAGCCGCTTGCACCTGAGCTCGCGCATGGACCAGGCCCTGCAGCGGCGCGACTTTTTCCTGCTCTATCAGCCCCAGCTCTGCCTCAAGAGTGGCAAGCTGATCGGCGTGGAGGCCTTGCTGCGCTGGCGTGACAAGGGCCAGGTGATTCCGCCTGATCGCTTCATCCCGGTGGCCGAAAGCTCCGGCCTGATCCTGCCCCTGGGCCGCTGGGTGATCGAAGACGCCGTGGCCCAGCAGCGGGCCTGGGCGGCGGCCGGCCTGCGCTTGCGCATGGCGGTCAACGTCGCCTCGCGCCAGCTCCTGGAGGATGACGGCCTGGTCGATCATGTGGGCCGGCTGCTGGCCGCGGACGCCGAGCCCATCGAGCTGGAGCTGGAGGTGACCGAATCCGGCGTGGTGGGTGACCACGAGGCCGGCCTCGGGCGCCTGCGCAGCATGGAGGCGCTGGGCGTGCAGATCGCCATCGACGACTTCGGCACCGGCTACTCCTCGCTCGGCCAGCTGCGCCACCTGCCGCTGCACCGGCTCAAGATCGACCGCATGTTCATCCGCGGCATCACCAGCAACCCGGATGACCGCCACATCGCCGAGATGATCGTCGGCCTGGGCCGGCGGCTTCGCCTTTCCGTGCTGGCCGAGGGTGTCGAGGACGAAGCCCAGCGCGACGCGCTGCGCGAGATCGGCTGCGATGAAGCACAGGGTTACTTGTACGCCAAGCCCCTGCCGCCCGAAGAACTGGTGGCCTTTGCAAACAGGGTGGGCGTCGTCGAACGGTAGACTGAACGGATGTCTTCGCCGTCTCCCGATTCCCTTGATCGCCTGGCCCGCCTGGCCGACCGCCTCGAAGCCTGGCTGCCCGCCCCGCCGGCCGAGCCCGACTGGAGCGCCCATGCCTTCCGCGCCCGTCGCCGTGCCAGCCCCTTCGGCCTGCCCGCGCGCCTGGTGCTGGAACCCGTGCGCCGCATGGCCAAGATCCACCTGGCCGAGCTGCGCGAGGTCGAGCCGCAGAAGGAGCGCCTGCTGCGCAACACCGAGCAGTTCGTCAGCGGCCGCCAGGCCAACAACGTGCTGCTGACCGGCGCGCGCGGCACCGGCAAGAGCTCGCTGATCAAGGCCGTGCTGCATGAATTTGCGCCGCGCGGCCTGCGCCTGGTCGAGGTGGACAAGGCCGATCTGGTCGATCTGCCGGCCCTGATCGAACAGGTGGCGGAGCGGCCCGAGCGCTTCATTGTCTTCTGCGATGACCTGTCCTTCGACGAAGGCGAGGCCGGCTACAAGGCGCTCAAGTCCGTGCTGGACGGCTCCATTTCCGCCGCCAGCGAGAACGTGCTGATCTACGCCACCAGCAACCGCCGCCACCTGCTGCCCGAGCAGATGCGCGACAACCTCGCCGCCAAGGTGGACGAGAACGGCGAGCTGCATCCGGGCGAGGCCATCGAGGAGAAGATCTCGCTCTCCGAGCGCTTCGGCCTGTGGCTGAGTTTCTACCCCTTCAGCCAGGAAGAGTACCTGGCCATCGTGGCGCAGTGGCTGGGCCATTTCGGCGTGGATGCCGAAGGCGTTGCCGCCGCGAGGCCGCAGGCGCTGATCTGGGCGCTGGAGCGCGGCTCGCGCTCGGGCCGCGTGGCCTGGCAGTTTGCGCGTGACTACGTGGGGCAACGCCATGAGTGAGCGCATTCCCGTTGACGTGGCCGTGGGCGTGCTGGTCGCCGCTGATGGCCAATTCCTGCTGACCAGCCGGCCCGCGGGCAAGGTCTACGCCGGCTACTGGGAATTCCCGGGCGGCAAGCTCGAAGCCGGCGAGACGGTGGAGCAGGCCCTGCGCCGCGAACTGCACGAGGAGCTGGGCATCACGATTGGCGCGGCCCACCCGTGGAAGATCGAGATCATGGACTACCCGCACGCCCGGGTGCGCCTGCATTTCTGCAAGGTCTTCGAGTGGAGCGGCGAGTTCGAGATGCGCGAGCAGCAGAGCATGCGCTGGGAGACGCTGCCCGTGCAGGTGCAGCCCGTGCTGCCCGGCACCATTCCCGTGCTCGACTGGTTTGCCGAAGAACGCGGCCATGCCGGGCCCACTCACCGCAACTGGCTCGATGACGTGAAGTGGGACGAGCAAGGCCTGGTGCCCGTGATCGCGCAGGAGCAGGGCACGGGTGACGTGCTGATGTTCGCCTGGATGAACCGCGAGGCCCTGGCGCTGACGGCAGAGAAGGGCGAGGCCGTCTACTGGAGCCGCTCGCGCAAGAAGCTCTGGCACAAGGGCGAGGAATCGGGCCACACGCAGACCGTGCATTCGATGCGCATGGATTGCGACAACGACGTGGTGCTGCTGACCATCACGCAGAACGGACACAGTCCCGGCATTGCCTGCCACACAGGCCGTCACAGCTGTTTCTTCCAGCGCTACGAGAATGGCGTCTGGAACGCGGTCGAGCCCGTGCTCAAGGACCCCGAGGCCATCTACAAACAATGAGCGATACCCTTCGAAAACTGGCTGCCGTGATCGAGTCCCGCAAAGGCGCGGACCCCACGCAAAGCTATGTCGCCAAGCTCTTCGACAAGGGCACCGACGCCATCCTCAAGAAGGTCGGCGAGGAAGCCACCGAGTTGGTCATGGCGGCCAAAGATGGCGATGCGCAGAAGATCGTCTACGAGACGGCCGACCTCTGGTTCCACAGCCTCGTCACTCTGGCCCAGTTCGGCCTCGGCCCCGAGGACGTGCTCAAGGAACTGGCGCGCCGCGAGGGACTCTCGGGGCTGGAAGAATTCGCGAACAGGAGCAAGGAAGAGCCATGAGCGCAGCAGACCCGAACTGCATCTTCTGCAAGATCGTCGCCGGCCAGATTCCGGCCAAGAAGGTGTTCGAGGACGAGCAGGTGCTGGTCTTCCACGACATCCATCCCTGGGCGCCGGTGCATGTGCTGCTGATCCCCAAGCTGCATATCCCGACCCTGGCCGACGTCGGGCCCGAGCACGCTGAACTGATGGGTTACCTGGGTGTACTGGCGCCCAGGATCATGCGCGAGCTGGGCGTCACCAACGGCTTCCGTACTGTCATCAATTGCGGCGAGGATGGCGGACAGGAGGTGTATCACCTCCATATGCACGCCTTTGGCGGCCCTCGGCCGTGGGCCAAAGGGTGAGCTACTAGAATGAACGAATTCGCATTGAGGAGAAAGCCATGGGTGGCTTGAGTATTTGGCACTGGCTGATCGTGCTGGTGGTGGTGGTGCTGATCTTCGGCACCAAGAAGCTGAAGAACGTCGGCGAAGACCTGGGCGCTGCCGTCAAGGGTTTCAAGGACGGCATGAAGGACGGCTCGACGGCCGACGCGCCCGTGCCACCGGCGCAGCAGATCCCGGCCAACAAGGCCGCTGCCGACGCGCAGACCATCGACGTCGAAGCCAAGCAGAAGCATTGAGGGGCAGCAAATGATGCCCCCACGCTCGCACTCGCTCGCTGCCCCCCGAGGGGGCGCTCAGTGCCTTCGGGCGACCGGGCGGCACTGACTCCATGCTCGACTTCGGCATTGACAAGATCGCCCTGATCGGCGCCGTCGCCCTGGTGGTGCTCGGCCCCGAGAAGCTGCCGCGCGTGGCTCGCACCGTGGGCCACCTGATGGGCAAGGCGCAGCGCTATGTGGCGGACGTCAAGGCCGAGGTCAACCGCTCCATCGAGCTGGAAGAGCTCAAGAAGATGAAGACGCATGTGGAGGACGCCGCCCGCGACGTCCACGACAGCGTGCGCAAGGAGGTCGACAGCGCGAGCGCGGCCTTCGGCTCCATCGGCAACGAGGTCTGGTCCGACGGGTCTTCTTCTTCGAGCAGCAGCGGCTATGACCCGCTGCCGCCCTTCTACAAGCACCCGCGCAAGAACTGGCGCTTGAAGCGCGGCGCCACGCCGCAGTGGTACAAGCAGCAGAACCAGGTGCGGCGCAATGTGCAGTCCGGCGCGGCGCGCGTGGCGCGCTTCAGGCCGCCTGGCCGCGGTTTCTAAGACATGGCCAACCCTAACGAGCCGGATGACGAACTCGCCGGCACCGAGCAGCCCTTTGTCCAGCATCTGATCGAGCTGCGCGACCGCCTGATCCGCGCCAGCCTGGCGGTGCTGGTCTGCTTCGGCGTGCTCTGTCTGTACCCCGGCCCCTCGCATCTGTACGACCTGCTGGCCCAGCCGCTGGTGGCGCACCTGCCGGCCGGCTCCAAGCTGATCGCCACCAATGTGATCTCGCCCTTCCTGGTGCCGATGAAGATCACCCTGCTGGCCGGCTTCATGCTGGCCCTGCCCGTGGTGCTGTACCAGGTCTGGGCCTTCGTGGCGCCGGGCCTGTATTCGCATGAGAAGCGCCTGGTGCTGCCGCTGGTGGTGTCGAGCACGCTGCTGTTCTTCTTCGGCGTGGCCTTCTGCTATTTCTTTGTCTTTGGCCGCGTCTTCACCTTCATCCAGCAGTTCGCGCCCAAGAGCATCACGGCTGCGCCGGATATCGAGGCCTATCTGGGCTTCGTGATGAACATGTTCATCGCCTTCGGCGCCGCCTTCGAGGTGCCGGTGATCGTGGTCGTGCTTGTGCGCATGGGCATGGTCAGCGTGGAGAAGCTGCGCGAATGGCGTGCCTATTTCGTCGTCGTGGCCTTCGTCGTCGCGGCCATCATCACGCCGCCGGACATCGTCTCGCAGCTTTCGCTGGCGATCCCGATGTGCCTGCTCTACGAGGCCGGCCTGTTTGCGGCACGCTTCTTCGTGCGCTATTCGACCAAGGCAGAGGACGAAGCGGCCAGGCCTTAGCAGGCTGTTTAGGCCGGTTCAGGGCCCGTCGTCATCGACAGTCGGCGGCGGGCGTTGCGCCACGCGCAAGCTCAGCTCCAGCCTCTGCTTGCCGCGCTGCAGCGTCAGCCGCGTTTCGCTCTGCGGCTTGATGGCCGACACTGCGGTCAACAGCTCGGCCCGCGTGTGCACGGCTTGACCGCCGATGCTCAGCAACACATCGCCCGGCTTGATGCCGGCCTTGGCGGCCGGGGCATTGGGCACCACGCTGTCCACCAGCACACCCTCGCGCACCGGCAGCTTGAAGGCCTCGATGAATTCGGGCGTCAGCTCGCGCATGGTCACGCCGATCCAGCCGCGCGGCACCAGCCCGTCCTGCAGCAGGGCCGCCATCACCTGTCGCGCGGTGTTGGCGGGAATCGCGAAGCCGATGCCGAGGCTGCCGCCCGTGCGCGAGAAGATGGCCGTGTTGATGCCCACCAGATTGCCCTCGCCATCGACCAGCGCACCGCCCGAATTGCCGGGGTTGATGGCCGCATCGGTCTGGATGAAGTTCTCGAAAATGTTAATGCCCAGGCGCGAACGGCCGAGGGCGCTGACGATGCCCGAGGTCACCGTCTGCCCGACGTTGAAGGGGTTGCCGATGGCCAGCACGGTGTCGCCGACCTGCAGCTGATCGGGGTCGCCGAAGGCGATCACGGGCAGGTGGTCGAGCGCGATCCTGAGCACGGCCACGTCGGTCTCGGGATCGGCACCGACGAGCTGCGCCTGCACCTGGCGGCCATCGGCCAGCTGCACTTCGATGTCGGAGGCACCCGCCACCACATGGTGATTGGTCAGCAGCAGGCCGTCGCTGGAGACGATCACGCCCGAGCCCAGGCCCTGCTGCGGGCGAGCGTCGCCGCGCGGACCCAGCAGGCGCGACCAGGCGTCGCGCGGCATGCCGTGCGGTGGCTTGCTGGCCGTGACGCTGACCACCGCTGGCGCCGCACGGTGCGCGGCCAGGGCCAGCCCCGGATGAGGCGCGCTCGCCGATCCCTTTTCCGAAGCAAAGGGTGCCCGCAACACCACCGGCCGGCCGCTTGAAGTCAGCCACTCGGGCTTGAGTACCTGCAGCACGAACAACACGGCCAGCGCCACGGTGCAGGCCTGAGCGAAAATCAGCCAGAGTTTGCGCAAACGACACCACCCTCATTGATCACATGGCCCACCGCAAAGACATCGTTCGCTTCCTGGACCAGACGCTCGATGCCGTGCGTTTCAAGGATTATGGGCCGAACGGTCTGCAGGTCGAGGGCCGCGATGAGGTTGGCCACATCGTCTGCGGCGTGACGGCCAGCCTCGATCTGATCGATGCCGCCATCGCCGCCAAGGCCGACGCCATTCTGGTCCACCACGGCCTGTTCTGGCGCGGGCAGGATGGCCGCGTCACCGGCTGGATGAAGCAGCGCCTTGCGCGGCTGCTGCAGCACGACATCAGCCTGATTGCCTACCACCTGCCGCTGGATGCGCATGCCGAGCTGGGCAACAACGCGCAGCTCGGCAAGCTGCTGGGCTGGCAGGCGGATGCACGTTTTGGCGAGCAGGACCTGGGCTTCATCGGCAGCATCGACACCAGCCTGCCGGAGCTTTCTGCGCATATCGAGAGTCAGCTGAACCGAGCCGTTACGGCCGTAGCCGGCGGCGGCCGCCGCCTGCGCCGCGTGGCCTGGTGCACGGGTGGCGCGCAGGGCTACTTCGAGGCCGCCATCGTCGCCGGTGCCGATGTGTTCGTGACCGGCGAGATCTCCGAGCCGCAGGCGCATTACGCGCGCGAGACGGGCGTGGCCTTCATCGCCGCCGGCCATCACGCCACCGAGCGCTACGGCGTGCAGGCGCTGGCCGCCCATGCGGCCGAAGCCTTGGGGCTCACGCAACAGTTCATCGATATCCCCAATCCCGCGTAGGCCGGCGCGGGCCGCCTGCATGGTTCAATCGGTCCATGCCTGAGACACGCGCACCGATTCTGCTGACCATGGGGGATGCCTGCGGCATCGGCCCGGAGATCATCTTCAAGGCGGTCCAGGAGGACGGCGGCGCCGAGCTCTGCGTGGTCGGTGACGCGGCCGTGATGCGCCGTGCGACACAGGGCGCGCTGCCCGTGGTGCAGGTGGATTCGCCGCTGGAAGCCGCGCCGCCGAACAGCCTGCGCGTCTGGCAACCCGAAGACCTGCCCAAGGGCCTGATCGACTTGCCCATGGGCCAGATCGACGCACGGGCCGGCCTGGCTGCCGCGCGCTGCATTGCCGCCGCCGTGCGTGCCGTGCAAGGCGGGCAGGGCAGGGCCATCGTGACCGCGCCCATCCACAAAGAGGCCTTTCATGCGGCCGGCGTGGCCCATCCCGGCCATACCGAGATGCTGCAGGAGCTGGCCGCGCTGGTCAGCGGCGTGCAGCGGCCGGTGCGCATGATGCTGGCCAACCCCGAGCTGCGCGTGGTGCTGGTGACCATCCACTGCTCGCTGCGCCAGGCCATCGAGCAAGTGCATTTCGACGCCGTGCTGCAGACCATCCGCATTGCCGATGCCGCGCTCAAGCGCTTCGGCATCGCGCAGCCGCGCCTGGCCGTGGCCGGGCTCAACCCGCATGCGGGCGAGGGCGGCTTGTTCGGCAGCGAGGAGATCGACCACATCGTGCCGGCCATCAACGCCGCGCGCTCAGAGCGCATCGAGGCCAGCGGCCCCTACGCGCCGGACACCATCTTCATGCGCGCCCGCAAAGGCGAGTTCGACGCCGTCATCGCCATGACGCATGACCAAGGGTTGATCCCGGTGAAGTATCTGGGCGTGGAGCAGGGCGTCAACGTGACCTTGGGCCTGCCCTTCGTGCGCACCAGCCCTGATCACGGCACGGCCTTCGACATCGCGGGCCAGGGGCGTGCCGATCCGACCAGCATGCTGGCGGCGATCCGGATGGCGCGGGAACTGGCGGTCTGAGGACTTCAGATGGCAGCCCGGCGCCCGAGCACGATTGCCGAGTACATCGACGCGGCTGCGCCGCACAGCCAGGCACATCTGCGCAAGCTGTACGCGATCCTCAAGCGCGTGGCGCCGAAGGCCGAGGAGGCGATCAAATGGGGCAGCCCTTTCTTCGTCGAGCCGCGCTTCTTGTTTGCGTTTTCCGCGCACAAGGCCCACTGCAATTTCGCGCCAACGGCCGAAGCACTCGGGGCCTTCCGTCATCAGCTGGCCGGACACAAGACGACCAAGCACTATCTGCAGATTCCCTACGACCAAGCCGTGCCTGAAGACCTGGTCCGCATGATCGCTGAGTACCGCTTGCATGCGATGCGCGAGCGCGAGGATGACGGGTTCTGGTAACCGTTGCCATCCTTCTCCATGAACGACTCATCGAGCCTTCCATGATCTCCGCCGCCTTCATCTGGGAACCCGGAAACTATGACGACGACTTCAATGCGCTGAACGCCTTGATCGAGGAAGCTGCCACCTCGACACCCGGCTACCTGGGTGTCGAATACTGGATCAGCGAGGATGCCAAGCGCAACAATGCCATCTACTACTGGGCCGATCTTGAGAGCCTCAAGGCGCTGTCCGCGCACCCCAAACACATCGAGGCCAAGCGCCGCTATGCCGAGTGGTACAAGGGCTATCGCGTCGTGATTTCCGAGGTGGTGAAGTCCTATGGCGACGACGCCTTCCCGCACCTCACCTCGACTCTGGACGCGCCCGCATCGTGAGCGACACCGGATACCAGGGCGACATGGTCCTCGTGGCCCGGTATCTGACGTCGACCGAGGCTCATATGCTGTGCTCATGCCTCATCGCGGCCGGCGTTCCTGCCGAGGCCGGCGACACGAATCTCGTGCAGGCGCATTCGCTGCTGGCCGGAGCCGTCGGCGGTGCCTGCATCCGCGTGCCGGGCTGCTTCGAGGCCGAGGCTCACGAGGTCATCGCTGCTTTCAAGCAGGGAACTTTTGAACTGGACGAAAACTTTGATGCGGGCGATCCCGAGGCATGAACGGTGACGCACATGGATGAAGAAGTCCTGCACTTCTGGTTCGTCGAAATTCCGCCTGCGGCCTGGTGGAAAGTCGATGCCGCGTTCGACGCGGCTTTGGCCGCGCGCTTTGCCGCCGTTCACGCGGCCGCCCGCGCCGCAGAGTTGTCCGGGTGGCGCCGCCAGCCACGCGGCCGCCTCGCTGAAATCATCGTGCTGGACCAGTTCTCGCGGAACCTGTTCCGCGGCCAGGCTGCGGCGTTTGGCTGCGATGGCATGGCACTGGTGCTGGCGCAGGAAGCGGTGGCCGGCGGGCATGACGCGGCCTTGTCCGCGCAGGAGCGGGCTTTTCTCTACATGCCCTACATGCACAGCGAATCGCGCAGCATCCACCAGGCCTCCGAGCGCCTGTTCAGCAGCTTGGGGTTGCCCGACAACCACGACTCGGCACTGCGGCACAAGGCCATCGTAGATCGCTTTGGCCGCTATCCGCATCGCAACGCCGTGCTCGGGCGCGCATCGACAGCGGAGGAGATCGAGTTCCTGAAGCAGCCGGGATCACGGTTCTAGCTGCACTGGATTACGATCCCGCAGTCAGCTGACCGGAACAAGCCACGCCGTGAACGCCCTGTTCTCCCAGATCCAGATCAAGCGCTACGCCCCGGGACTGATCATGGGTGCGCACGCGCACCCAGACTCCAGCCTGATCCTCGTGCTGTCTGGCCGCTACGAGGAGCGGATTCGTGGCCGCAGCGATCTGGCCGAGTCGGGCTCGCTGCTGGTCTATGCGCCCGAGGAGCCGCATGCGCAGCGCTTCGGATCGGCGGCTGTGCGCAAGCTCGTGCTGACCCCGACGCCCGAGGCCCTCGGCCGTCTTGGGGAAGCCGTGCCCGTGGCGCAGGCGCCGGCGCTGCGGTCCCGCGCGTTGGCCGAGCTGGGCCAGCGCATGGTGCGCGAGCTGCAGACGGATGACGATTTTTCTTCGCTGGTGCTGTGCGGCCTTTCGCATGAGTTGATCGGCTTGAGTGCGCGCGAACAGGCCGTCAGGCACGGGGCTCTGCCGCGCAAGCTGCGCCTGGCGATGGCCTTCATCCGCGAACAATCGCAAGAGGCCTTTGCCTTGGAGGCGATTGCCGCGGCCGTGGCCTGCGATGCGGGCGAACTGGCGCGCACCTTCCGCGCCCATCTCGGCACGACGCCGGGCGACTACCACCGGCGCATGCGCGTCGAGCATGCGGCCGCGCTGCTCGAAGCCTCCTCGCGGCATTCGCTGGCCGACGTCGCCATGATCTGCGGCTTCAGCGACCAGCCGCACATGACGCGCGCGTTCAAGGCGCAGCTCGGCGTCACGCCGGGCCAATACCGGCGCAGGGCCTGCGGCCGCTAGCCGATCGTTCAAAACACGCGCCAGCGTTCAAGACCGCGAACGGCGGCGCGGCTAAAAACGGCCTACCTCTTCCCATGAAGCCGATATGAAGACCTTGAATCTGATCTGTTGCTCACTGCTGGTGGCCGGCGCCGCAGCGCTTGCTCCGGCTGCTCAGGCGCAAGCCGCGTACAGCACCGCCGCCTGGCTGGACGACTACGCCCAGCTCAAGAAGATCATGGAGAAGGACTATGCCAACCTGGCCTGGTTCGCGTCGCCGGAAGGCGGGCTCGATCTGCCGAGCCTGGACCGCAAGACCTTGCGGGCCCTGCGCGCCGCGCGCAGCGACGACGATGCGCGGCAGGCCATCAACCGCTTCGTCTCCGCGTTCAAAGGCGGCCACTTCTCGGTGCAGCGGCCGCTGGCCAAGGTGCAGAGTGAGCCCAAGGCGGTGCCGCCCAAGGCCTTCGACGCCGCGGACAGTGCCGACGTCTGCGCCGCCCAGGGTTTTCTGCCGACCAGCCGCATCGCGTTCTCGCTGCCGCTGGAGAGCCTGCCGAATTTTCAACTGCTCGCCGATGGGCTGGCGACGGTTTACCGCGCGGGCATTGCGACGGCGTCGGACGGCCGCCGGATCGGCGTCATCCGCCTGCAGAACTTCAGGTTGAAAGCCTTTCCCGCGACCTGCGCCATCGCGCTGCGCGAGCTGCGTGCCAAGGGCGCGAAGTTCGATGCCGAAGGCCTGTACGACGCAGCCGACGAGCAATGGCTGAGTGCGCTGAAAGAGCAGATTGCGGCCTTCAAGGCGGCCGGCGTCACGGTGCTGATGATCGACGTCGGCGACAACTCGGGCGGCGACGACAGCGGCGATCTCTTCCCGCGCCTGCTGACCGACAAACCGGTTCGCTCGGCCCGGCTGATGGTCGTCTCCGGCCGGCCCGCCAAGGCCTATTTCGGCGAGCAACTGGCCAGCCTGGATGCTGCCATTGCCGCCGCTCCGCCCAAGGCGGATCTCGACGCATTGGCCGAGGCGCGCAGCTTCTTCGTCAAGGCCACGCAAACCGCCGAAAGCTCGTGCGACATGTCCTGGGTCTGGAAGACGCGCAAGCCCTGGGCCGGCGACGGCTGCAAGCGGCTGGTCAACGCCGGCTATGCGGGCGGCTACGCGGCCACACAGGCGCAGGGCGCGTTTGGCGATCAGAACATCGCCTACCGTTTGTCTTCGGCTTCGCGGGCCGATGAATTCTGGGGCCTGTGGACGGGGCCGCTGTATGTGCTGACCGATGGCAGCACCTATTCGTCCGCCGAGATGTTCACCGCCGTGGTCCAGGACAACCACGTCGGCAAGACCGTCGGCTCGACCACCGGCGGAGATGGCTGCGGCTTCATGAGCGGAGACATCCGCCAGACCCTGCCGCATTCAGGCCTGCGCCTGCGCATCCCCGACTGCCTGCGCCTGCGTGCCGATGGCAGCAACGAAGTCTCGGGCATTGCGCCGGACATTCCCGTGCTGCCGATGGATGGCGAGGATGGGCGGCAGCGTAGCGAACGGCTGATCGAGGCAGTTTCCGCGGACCTGCGTTGAAACTCCGGCCAGCGCATATCGCGGTTCCCGGCGTCGCGTGGATGTCGCTGCCCGCGGCCTGGGTGTAGTTTCTCGGGCTGGGTGACCGTAGGATGTGTGATCGTCGGAGCCACAGCCATCAGCCTCATGAATGCCATCTTGTCCAAAGACTTCGTGCAACAGCTTTTGATCTCCTGCCTCCTCGCCATCTTTTGCGTCCCCGCCCTGGCGCAAGGGGGCGGGTGGCAGGATGCCCGCGGCAATCGGCAAGGTGACACGGCCTCGCGCAAGACCGTCGACGGGTTTTCCGGCCTCCTTTTGCTGACGCCGGACGAGGACTGGAAGCAGAAGTGGGATACGCCTCCAGAGACAGCGCCCAGCTTCTCCACAGTATCGGAAGTTCCCTATGGCAAACGGCTGTTCGTGCTCGTGTTCTTTGCCAATCCGAAGGTCGGGCCGGGGCACGAAGCCGAGGTCCGGTGCGATCTGCGAGTGATCCGCCCCGACGGTTCGTTCAGTCTGGATCAAAAGGATCAGATTTGCTTCAAGGAGCCTGCCGCCGGCCCGCCTGGCAATGTGCGGCTGTCTTATCCGTCTATTCAATTCGTCGGCGATCCAGGTGACCCGGCTGGCGACTGGAAGGTTCAGGTGACGCTGCGAGACGTCAATCGTGATAGTGAAGTTGCGCTGCAGACGCAATTCACGCTCAAGTGAGTCTTGCTCTTGAGCGCCGTCGTCGCAATCCTGCGGCTCAGTGCTGTGAGTTCAGTGCCGCCAGCTGCTTGCGCGCCCGTGCCGTCGCGCGCTCCAGCAGATAGGCGTTCTCGAACGCACGCAGCCGCCCCGATTCGCACATGCGCTTGAGCATGCGAGCCGTCATGGTGACGGTCTCCTGGTGCTTGGTGCCTTGCGTGAAGATGAAGAAGCTGCGTCCCGCGCTGATGTGTGCCAGGCGCACCTTCTTCCATTCCTCGCCGACATTCATCTGGTAGGCAAAGCCGAGCTGCAGATGGTCGACCAGCAGCTCGCCGGTGGTGGGCTCGGGGGCTTCGGCCACGGCGGGCAGGCCTTCGATGCTGATCTCTTCGGAGAGCAGGGGCACGTCGGCATGCTGGCCGTGCGGCTCGACGATCTCGATGTCGACCTTGCCGTCCCAGTCCACCCCGGTCTCGTCCATCAGGCCTAGGCTCTTGGCTTCCTCGGCGGTCAGGCGCGTGCCCATGTCGAGGTCTTGCGGGACGGTGGAGCCGGTGCCGCCGGCGGGCAGGTCTTTTTCGGCAGGCGGCGCGCAGCCGAAGACCTGCTCCAGCTGCTTGGCAAGCAGATTGGTCTCCAGCGGCGTAAGGCCCTGGCCCTTGAGCGACTCGGCGTGGGCCGGCAGCAGCTCGCCGAAGAAGGTCTTGCGTGCGGACTCGGGCCAGTGGATCAGGTCCAGGCCTTCGTTGAGCGTGCGCATCAGCGTGGGCAGCTGGCCCAGGAAGGTCTGGCGCGCGGCCGTGCCGCTCTTGGGCTGCACGCTCATCACGAGATCGCGGCCGAACAGGCGCAGGCGCTGCTCTCGCTCGGGCGCTCCCTCGCGCGAGGCCAGCACGATGGCCTGGCTCCACACCTGCGAGAGGAATTCGCGCAGGAACGGCGCCATCGGCACCGGGCCCAGCGCCGTCTGCAGCTGCTGCATGTACTTCTGCTGCAGGCGCAGGTCGATTTCCTTGCGCTCGGCCACGGCCGCTGCGTCGCCCTGCGCCTTCAGCGTGGCCGAGGTCTGCTCGGCGATGAACGCTTCCAGTGCGTCGAGCTTGGACTCGTACACGTCCATGCGATCGAAATCGCCGTTGGCCACGTCCTGCACCAACTCGCGCACATGGGCGAGGAAGGCACGGCCAGGGTCCTCGGAGAAGTCGTCGTACGCGCAGGCCAGCGAGGCCATGCGGTTGACGAAACGCCGCACCGGGTGGCGGCGTGAGGAGAAGAAGCTGTTGTCGCCCAGGGCCACGCGCAGCACGGGCAGCTGCAGCTGGGCCACCAGGCGCGCCATCTGCGGCGGCACCTTGGCGTCGGAGAGGATCTGGTCGAACAAGCTGCCCACCACGTCGATGACCATGTGGTCGAGCCGGCCCGTGGCGGCCTGGCGCAGCTCGTCGCGGTGCTGGTGGATCAGGTTGGGCGGCATGGGCATGTTCTGCCAATCGCCGGCCGGCATGTCACCGCCAAAGCCCGAGGGCTCGAAACCGCCCGCCTGGCTGGGCGCATAGCCGCCACCGTAGCCTGCGGGCACGTGTGAGAGCCGGCGCAGCAGATCCATCATCTGCGGATCGACCATGCCGAAACCGCCGCCACCACCCTGCATGCCGCCACCTTGCATGGGATAGCCGCCCCGGCCGCCGCCGTAAGCGGGTGCACCGCCGGCATAGGCACCGCCATGTCCTGTGTGAGCGCCATGGCCCGTGTGCGGGCCATGGCCGCTGTGATGGCCGCGAGGGTCGAATTCGCCGTGATTGCTTGGGCCGCCTTGCAGCGGCGCACTGCGCGTGGAGTGGCCCTGGTGGCTGTCGGCACCGCGCACGCGCAAGTCTTGCGGGCGCAGGCCGCGGTTGCGGAAGAGTTCGGCGATGTCGGCATAGCAGCCGCGCATCTCCTGCGCCAGCGCGCGGGTCATCTCGTCGATGAGCACTTCGCGCGTGGGCGCGTCGTCGCTGACGGCGTGGATGCCTTCCAGCAGGGCCGCGCCCACCAGCTCCGGCCGCAGCGGATTGCGATCCCCGGCCGAGAGGCCGAAGACATAGGACTCGACCTCGCGCAGCTCCCACTCGCTGTGGTGGCCCAGGGCCAGGCCGATGCGGTCGGCGGCCACCAGGGCGTCCACCTGGTCGTCATCCATCAGCGAGAGCTCGCTCCAGTCTTTCTTCTTTGAAGTCGGCACCGCCAGCGCAGTTTGCGCCGTGGCGTTCACCTCGGTCGCCACCTGCGTGTGCAGGGCCTGGTAGAAGCGCTGGCCGAACAGGGCCTGCTGCTTGCGGAACACGAATTGCGAAGACAGCAGCAGGTCGCGCTTCTTCATGTTGCCGGCCGCCAGGGCCGCCATGCCAAGGCCTTCGGCGCAGCGTTCGGCGGCTTGCTCGGCGGCCGTGCGCATGCGCTGGAGCGCAGCGTCCAGATGGGGGTTGAGTCGGAGGTCGGGCGTATTCATGAGGTCGGTCGGGGCCGGAGGAGCTCACGCTCCGCCGACACTGACTGAAGTATCACCCCATTGAAGGCGCCGAATGGGCGGCCCACCGTTGCCCCGTGTCGCGGTGGTGCCAAAAAGCTAACAGATGCGGGGGGCGAAACCTTTGCTTACCAGGGCAAAGTTCACGAACCGGCACCGGTGCGGCTCAGCGCTTGTTCAGCGAGTCGCGGATTTCGCGCAACAGCACGATGTCTTCCGGCGTGGCCGGGGCTGCGGCCGGTGCGGGCGGGGCCTCGCGCTTGAGCTTGTTGATCCGGCTGATCATCACGAAGATGACGAAGGCCAGGATGATGAAGTTCAGCAGGATGGTCAGGAAGTTGCCGTAGGCGAACAGCGGCACGCCGGCCTTGGTGAGCGCCTCGTAGGTCATGGTGCCCTTGTAGTCGGCTGGCGGGCTGGCCAGCATGATGAAGTAGTTGCTGAAGTCCAGGCCGCCGAGGGCGCGGCCGACCAGCGGCATGATCAGATCCTTGACGGCGGAGTCGACGATCTTGCCGAAGGCTCCGCCGATGATCACGCCGACGGCGAGGTCCATCACATTGCCCTTGAGTGCGAATTCCTTGAATTCCGACATAAAACTCATGCTTGACTCCGTTCGTTGGGTACTTCCGAGCAGGCCGGCGGCCCGTCTGTGGGCGATTCTGAAGGTCGGCGTTGGAGATCGGCAAGGGGCAAGCACTGGGGCTTGCCCCAGGTTCTTGCTGATACGGGCATCAAAAACTGGCCCTTAGAATCGTTCGTTGCCCCAGAGCAGAAGTCTTGCATCGGACAGAAGTCTTATAAGGATTCGCATGAGTGACCAGCAAGTGGACCAAGGCAAGCGCACGTGGTTGATCGCCACGAGTTGCGTGGGCGCTGCAGGTGGCGTTGCCACCGCGGTGCCGTTTGTCAGCACCTTCGCGCCTTCGGAGCGCGCCAAGGCAGCTGGCGCCCCGGTGGAGGCCGACATCAGTGGGCTGGCGCCAGGCCAGAAGATGACCGTCGAATGGCGCGGCAAGCCGGTGTGGATCCTGCGCCGCACGCCCGAGATGCTGAAGTCGCTCAAGGACACCCATGCCGAGGTGGCCGATCCCGACTCCAAGCGCACGGCCTTCCCGACGCCCGAATACGCGCGCAACGAGTGGCGCTCCGTCAAGGAGGAGTACCTGGTCGTGATCGGCATCTGCACCCATCTGGGATGCTCGCCCGGCGACAAGTTCGTGCCCGGCCCGCAGCCTTCGCTGCCGGACAACTGGGAAGGCGGTTTCCTCTGCCCCTGCCACGGTTCCACCTTCGACCTGGCCGGCCGCGTGTTCAAGAACAAGCCCGCGCCTGACAACCTCGAAGTGCCGCCCTATATGTTCCTGTCCGACACCCGATTGCTGATCGGTGAAGACAAGAAGGCGTGATGCCTTCCCCCGGCCTAACAAGAGCATCAAGGACGAGACATGGCTGAATTCAAAGAAGCGCCCGCCGGCGCACCGATGGGCGAGAAGCTGCTGACCTGGGTAGACAACCGCTTCCCCGCCAGCAAGCTGTACAAGGAGCACCTCTCCGAGTACTACGCGCCGAAGAACTTTAACTGGTGGTACATCTTCGGCTCGCTGGCCCTGGTGGTGCTGGTGATCCAGATCGTCACCGGCATCTTCCTGGTGATGAACTACAAGCCCGACGCGGCGCTGGCCTTCGGTTCGGTCGAGCTCGGCATCATGCGCGACGTGCCCTGGGGCTGGCTGATCCGCTACCTGCACAGCACGGGTGCCTCGGCCTTCTTCATCGTCGTCTACCTGCACATGTTCCGCGGCCTGCTCTACGGTTCCTACCGCAAGCCGCGCGAGCTGGTCTGGGTGTTCGGCTGCGCCATCTTCCTGTGCCTGATGGCCGAGGCCTTCATGGGCTATCTGCTGCCCTGGGGCCAGATGAGCTACTGGGGCGCGCAGGTGATCGTCAACCTGTTCTCCGCCATCCCCTTCGTCGGCCCGGACCTGGCCCTGCTGATTCGTGGCGACTACGTGGTGGGCGATGCCACGCTGAACCGCTTCTTCAGCTTCCACGTCATTGCCGTGCCGCTGGTGCTGCTGGGCCTGGTGGTGGCGCACATCATCGCGCTGCACGAAGTGGGTTCCAACAACCCCGACGGTGTCGAGATCAAGAAGCACAAGGACGCGCTGGGCCGGCCGCTGGACGGCATCCCCTTCCATCCGTACTACACGGCGCACGACATGTACGGCATGGGCATCTTCCTGATGGTCTTCACCGCCATCGTGTTCTTCGCACCGGAGATGGGCGGCTACTTCCTGGAAGCCAACAACTTCATCCCGGCTGACCCGCTGAAGACGCCGCTGCACATCGCGCCGGTCTGGTACTTCACGCCCTTCTACTCGATGTTGCGTGCCACCACCTCGGACTTCATGCCCGTCCTCTGGGGCTTCTTCTCCATCGTCGTGTACTCCCTGACCGTGCGCCGCGCCAATGCGCCGGCCTGGATGAAGACGGGCTACCTCGGCCTGATGGCGCTGCTGTTCTTCGCCTTCGGCGTGCCGTCGGTGATCATGGGCTGGCTGGGCATGAACGTGCCGGATGGCGTGATCGGCACGCTGCTCTCGGGCTGCGATGCCAAGTTCTGGGGCGTGGTCGTGATGGGGGGCTCGGTCATCATCCTGTTCTTCCTGCCCTGGCTCGATGCAAGCCCGGTTAAGTCGATCCGCTATCGCCCGAGCTGGCACCTGTATCTCTACGTGGTGTTCGTGATCTTCTTTGCCATCCTTGGCTACCTGGGCGTCAAGCCGCCTTCGCCGGTGGGCGGCCTGGTCTCGCAGATCGGCACCCTGATCTACTTCGGATTCTTCCTGCTCATGCCCTGGTGGAGCCGCTTGGGAACGCCCAGGCCTGTGCCCGACCGCGTGACCTTCCACGCCCACTAAGCAGCCAGGAGAACAAGACATGAAGAAACTCATTGCCACGCTCCTGGTTGGCCTGGGCCTTTCGTTGGGTGCACAGGCCGAGGAAGGCATCCACTGGGACACCTTCCCGGTCGACAAGATGGAAGACATGGCCGCCCTGCAACATGGCGCCAAGCTCTTCGTCAATTACTGCCTGAACTGCCACGGCGCCAATTACATGCGCTACAGCAAGTTGCGCGACCTCGGCCTGACCGACGCGCAGATCAAGGCCAACCTGCTCTTTACCACCGACAAGGTGGGCGAAACCATGAAGGTCTCACTGGAGCCGCGCCAGGCCAAGGAGTTCTTCGGCGCCGCGCCGCCTGACCTGACCGTGATCGCCCGCTCGCGCACCGAAGGCGGCAAGGGCTCCGGGGCTGACTACCTCTACACCTACCTGCGCACTTTCTACCGCGACCCGAGCAAACCCACCGGCTGGAACAACCTGGCCTTCCCCAGCGTGGCCATGCCGCATGTGCTGTGGGAGCTGCAGGGTGTGCGCACCGCCAAGTTCGAACAGGAAGCAGACGAGCACGAGCACGGCAAGACCGAGGTAGTCTTCAAGGGTTTCGAGCAGGTCACGCCGGGCCAGCTGGACGCCCACCAGTACGACGAAGCCGTCGGCGATCTGGTCGCCTATCTGCAGTGGATGGGCGAGCCGGCGCAGGGCCAGCGCTACCGTCTGGGCGTGTGGGTTCTGCTCTTCCTGGCGGTCTTCACTGTGTGCGCCTGGCGGCTCAACGCGGCCTACTGGCGGGACGTCAAGTAAAATAGCTGTCCAACGGCCTTTTACAAAGCCACGCAGCGGTGCTCACGCCCGCTGCGTTTGCTTTTTGGGTAGCGAATCCGTCACACTTGCGGACTTCGCCCTTTTTGGCCTCCAAAAACTGTTTCAACCCCTCGGGAGCCCGCCACCATGATGGTGCTTTACTCTGGTACTACCTGCCCTTACTCGCACCGCTGCCGTTTCGTGCTGTTCGAGAAAGGCATGGATTTCGAGATCCGCGACGTGGACCTCTTCGCCAAGCCCGAGGACATCGCTCTGATGAACCCTTACAACGAGGTGCCCATCCTCGTTGAACGCGACCTGATCCTGTACGAATCGCACATCATCAACGAGTACATCGACGAGCGCTTCCCACACCCGCAGCTGATGCCCGGCGACCCGGTGGCCCGCGCCCGCGTGCGCCTGTTCCTGCTCAATTTCGAGAAGGAGCTGTTCGCCCACGTCAACGTGCTGGAAGGCCGCGGCGGCCTGCCCAAGGCCACCGACAAGCAGCTTGAAAAAGCCCGTTCGCAGATTCGCGACCGCCTGACCCAGCTCGCGCCGATCTTCCTGAAGAACAAATACATGCTGGGCGACGATTTCTCGATGCTCGACGTGGCCATCGCCCCGCTGCTGTGGCGCCTGGACTACTACGGCATCGACATGTCCAAGAACGCGCTGCCGCTGCTGAAGTACGCCGAGCGCATCTTCTCGCGCCCGGCCTACATCGAGGCGCTGACGCCCTCGGAAAAGGTCATGCGCAAGTAAGCAGTTCTGCGGGCTTTGGCCGATAAAGAGACATGGAATCCACGACTGAAACGGGCGGCGCCAGCTCCACCCGCCCCTACCTGATCCGCGCCCTCCACGACTGGTGCAGCGACAACGGCTTCACGCCCTACATCGCCGTCCACGTGGACCGCTTCGTGCAAGTGCCCATGGAGTACGTGAGCAACGGCGAGATCGTGCTCAACGTCGGCTTCGAGGCCACCAGCTCGCTGGAACTGGGCAATGAAGTGATCAGCTTCAAGGCCCGCTTTGGCGGCGTGGCCCGCGAGATCGTCGTGCCCATCGACCATGTCGTGGCCATCTACGCTCGTGAGAACGGTCAGGGCATGGCCTTCCCCGCACCCGGCGCCAGCGGCCCGGCCGCCAGCGCAGCGCCGGCGCCCACGGCGGCTGCAGCATCGTATGCTGCCGCACCGGCTCCGCAACCGCGCGGCCTGCGCCTGGCGCCTGCACCCGGCGAAGCACCGGCAGAGCCACCAAGCTCTGCTGCTGCCGAGGACGACGGCCCCGATGGCCCCAGCAATGGCGGCGGGCGGCCAGCCCTGAAGCGCATCAAGTAACGCGTTATCTGGACGGCATCTCGATGCCTCTACAATGCGGCCCAGTGTCGCCGGCTTAGCTCAGTTGGTAGAGCAACCGCCTTGTAAGCGGTAGGTCATCAGTTCGAATCCGATAGCCGGCACCAAGGAAAATGAGGAAGCCTCGCAGCCCGCGCTGCGGGGCTTCTTTCTTGCTGCTCCTGCATGCGCCCGCCGTGAGCCAACTCTTCCTTTTCCACACCGCCGTCCGCCGCGACCCGGCCGTCGAGGCCTGGATGCGGCGCCACGCTGGCGAACTCGGCGCCCTCGCTCAGCGCTGGTTCGACCTCATGCGTGCCTGCGGCAGCGACGTGCGCGAGTTGCTGCATGACGGCCACCCCACCGCCTGCGTGGGCGAAGCAGCGTTCGGCTATGTCAATGCCTTCACGGCCCACGTCAATGTCGGCTTCTTCCGCGGCGCAGAGCTTTCCGACCCGGACGGGCTGCTCGAAGGTACAGGCAAGTTCATGCGCCACGTGAAGCTGATGTCCGGACGCGAGGTGAATGCCGAAGCGCTCGCCAAACTGATTGCAAGCGCCTATGCCGACATGAAGCGGCGCCTGGAGGCCGAGTAGGCCGCGGAGAACGCCATGGACGATACGCTGGACCGTCTCTTCCGAGAGTTCGAACTCGACTCACCCGCGCACGAGCGCCTGCGCCTGGAGTTCGGCTACGCCTGCGCCTGCCGCGTCGAGCACCTGCTTGAGGAGGCCGCCGTGCGCGAGTGCCTGCAGGGCCTGGGTCAGCTCATCCATGGCGTTATGGATCGCGCAGATTTTGCCGAGCGGGTGGCCGCGGCCGCTCGCCTGGCCAACCGGCACCAGGGCTCCCAATCCATCGACGGCTGCGGTCACGCTGCTGTCTCGGCCACTTACGCCGTAGCCAATGCGCTGGCTGGCAAAGCGAGGCAAGCGGCGGAGTACGCGGCCTACGCGGCCGTGTATGGGCAGGGCGGCTATGGCGCGGTTGCGGAGCGGGCGTCCTTCGAGCCCGAGCAGGCCTGGCAAGCCGATTGCCTGCGCCAGCTCGCAACGCAGCACCGTCTGACTTGAGCGTCAGCTGCCGGCGCAAAGATGTTCGGTCCGGAAGGTTTCGCTCGGCCAACGAGCGCAGAATGCCGGGGTCGCCCACTCACACCCAGAGCCATGAAGCGTCAACTCCTGCTTGCAAGCCTCTTTGCCGCTGCAGCCCTTGCCCAGGCGGCCGAGACCACGGTCACGCTGAACATCGCCGAGCCCAAAGGGCCAGGCGCGACCGTGGGCACCGTGCGCATCGTCGAGACCCCGTATGGCCTGGCTTTCTACCCGCAATTGGCGGGATTGCCGCCGGGTCTTCACGGCTTCCATGTGCATGAGAACGCGTCCTGTGCACCGGGAGAGCAGGGCGGCAATGCCGTTCCCGCCCTGGCCGCCGGAGGGCATCTGGACCCGCTGGGCACGAAGAAGCATGGCGAACCCTGGGGCGATGGCCATCTGGGCGATCTGCCGGCCATGTACGTCGCTGCGGATGGCAGCGCGACCAACCCCGTGCTCGCCCCTCGCCTCAAGCTGTCGGACGTGCGCAAGCACGCGCTCATGGTTCACGCCGGCGGAGACAACCATGCGGACCATCCGGCTCCGCTGGGCGGCGGCGGCCTGCGCATTGCTTGCGGCGTGATAGGCGACTGAGCGAACTCGGCCGCTCTGTCTCACGACAGCCTGAAGGTCCCGATCGCGGCGTTCAAGCTCAGCGCCTGCTCCTTCAAGCTGCCCGCCGCGGCCGCGCTCTGCTCGACCAGCGCCGCGTTCTGCTGCGTCATTTGGTCCATGTGAGCGATGGCGGCGCTGACCTCGGAGATGCTGCTGCTCTGATGCTCGGCCGAGGCCGAGATCTCGGCGATGGTACTGGTCACGCGCTGCACGGCGCCGACGATGTCCTGCATGGTCGCGCCGGCCTGCTGCACCAGGGCCGAGCCCTGCTCGACGCGGCCGGTGGAGGCCGCGATCAGGCCCTTGATCTCCTTGGCTGCCTCGGCGCTGCGCTGGGCCAGCAGGCGCACCTCGCCGGCCACCACCGCAAAGCCGCGGCCCTGCTCGCCGGCTCTTGCAGCTTCCACGGCCGCGTTCAGGGCCAGGATGTTGGTCTGGAAAGCGATGCCGTCAATGGTGCCAATGATGTCGGCGATCTTGTTGGAGCTGGCGCTGATCTCGCTCATCGTGGCCACCACCTGCGAGACCACCGCACCACCACGGTTGGCCACTTCTGAAGCGTTCTCGGCAAACTGGTTGGCCTGGCGCGCGGCCTCGGCGCTTTGCTTGACGATGTCGGAGAGCTGCGCCATCGAGGCCGAGGTCTGCTCCAGGCTGGCCGCGGCCTGTTCGGTGCGGTTGGAGAGATCGAGATTGCCACTGGCCACTTCGGCGGTGGCGCTCTCGATCGCCTCCGAGCCCTGGCGTACGCGGCTGATGATGTCGCGCAGGCCGTTCTGCATGCGCTGCATGGAGGCCAGCAGGCTGTCCGCCGGACCGTCCACCTTGATCTCATGGCCGAGGTCGCCCGAGGCGATCACGTTGACGGCCGCAGCGGCGTCATTCGGCTCGCCGCCGAGCTGGCGCAGGATCGAGCGCGTGAGCATGCCGCCAAGCGTGGCCAGCACCACCAGCAGCACGCCGCCCATGGCCAGGAAGCGCCAGGCATAGGACCAGAAGGCGGCGTCCAGGTCGTCGACGAAGACGCCGTTGCCCACCACCCAGTTCCAGGGCTTGTAGATGATGGCGCCGAGCAGCTTGGGCACGGGTTCCTTCTTCAGGTCACCGGGCCGCGGCACGAAGGCGATCATGAAGGTGTGGTCGGACTTGCGCAGGTCTTCCACGTACACGTCTGAGGTCATGCGGCCGTCGGCGGTCTTGGACCCCTTGTCCACCGTGCCCACGCGCTTGGGGTCGGCGTGCACGAGCATCTTGTTGTCCATCGTTCGCACGAAGACGTAGTCGTCGTCATGGCGCTGGCCGGATATGGCTTCCACGGCCTGCGCCTGCGCCTGCTCGCGCGTGAGCTTGCCGCTTTGCTCCAGCGCGTGGTAGCGGTCCAGCACGCCGATGTTCAGCCAGGCCACCTTGAGGATTTCCTGCTCGCGCGATTCGCGCATGTTCTGCTTCAGCGACTGCAGGGCAAACGCGCTGACCAGCAGGATGCCGACCAGGGCCGCCGCAACAATCGAAAGAATCCGATGGCGCATCTTCATGGAGCGTCTCCACTTCAGGGTCTGAACCGGTACTGCCCGGCGATCCTATCGCCCTGCGGGTCCTGCGTGGCGGGAAATCAGCCGGGGCAGGCGAGCTGTTTCGCGGTTTCCGGCACGCGGCGATCCACACGCCACAGCATGACGCCCGATTCGGCGGCCACCGGCCTTGACGGCGGCAGCATGGCCAGCCAGCGCGAGGCTTCCTGCGAGCCCACGATCCAGCTGACCTCGGAGCGGCATAGCAGGGCAGACAGTCCGTCGGGCTTGATCAGCAATGCCGCGGCCCGGCCTGGTGCGAACTCGCCGGCATCGAAGACCTCCTTGCGCCAGGTGTCCTTGCGCGTGGCCTCGGCATCCCAGAGATCGACGATCGCGTTGGGCTCGCTCAGCCTCGCATAGAAGGGCAGGTCGAAGTAGTACTGCTGCAGCATCACCACCTGCTCGCCGGCCTGCCGCTGCGCGGCCAGGATGCGGCCCAGCTGGCGTTCGCTATGCGGCGGGCGCAAGGCGAGAAACGCAATAACGGCCAGACTCAGCGCAGCGGCGCCCGCGGCGCAGAGCCACCAGCTGCGCTGCGAGCGGGCGCCGGCAAGCTGCCAGCCATCGGCGACCAACCACGCCAGCGGCGGCACCGCCGGCAGCACATAGCCCAGCAGCTTGGATTGCGGCAGCGAGAAGAACAGCACCGGCATGACCAGCCAGCACAGCATCAACAGGCGCAGCGGGGACGCGCTCAGGTAGCCTCGCGTGAACAGCCGCCGCAGCCACGGCCACCAGGGCAGGGTGGCCAGCAGCAGCACGGCCGGGTAGAACCAGAAGGGCTGCACATTGTTGAAGCCGCCCTCGGCAAAGCGCTTGAAGTGCTGCACCACGAAAAAGTAGTACAGGAAATCCGGGAAGCGTTGCTGCATGGCCAGGAACCAGGGCGCCGTGATGGCCAGGAAGATCAGCAGGCCCGGCAGCGAGAGCAGGCGCAGTAGCGAGCGCCAGCGCCGCCACAGCAGCAGCCAGACGACGACGATCATGCCCGGCACCACGAAGCCGATCAGGCCCTTGGCCAGCACGCCCAGGCCCGCCATCGCATAGGCGGCCCACAGCGCACGGCGATGCGGCTCGCCTTGCTCCATGCACAGCGCGGCATGTGCCAGCAAGGCCACCGTGGCGGTGATCAGCCCGGCCACCAGCATGTCGAGATTGGCGAACTGGCCGGCCAGCAAGAACAGCGGCTGCGCCAGCAGGGCCGTGAGGCTCATGTCGGCTTGGGCCGCGCTGCCGTGCCGCCGCGCCAGCAGCCACAAGGACAGGGCGCCCAGCGTCGCACCAAGGATGGGCGCCGCGCGCGCTGCCCATTCGTTCATGCCGAACAGCGACATCGAACCCGCTGTGATCCAGTAGAACAGCGGCGGCTTGTGGAAGTAGGGCAGGCCGTCCAGCGTGGGGGTGAGCCAGTCGTGCGAGCGCATCATCTCCCACGCCACGCCCACATAGCGGCCCTCGTCGGGCAGCATCAGCGGCCGGGCCCAGGCGGTGGCGGCAAGAATCAAGAGAATCAGCAGGGCCACGCGCAGGGTGGCATGGCGGGGGGCAGGCGTCACAGCAGGTCTTTGGCGAAGCAGGTGCCGAACTTTAGATCGTTGCGTGTGAAGACAGCGTTACGGCCTACCAAACTACTCGTGAACCAGCTCTTTGAGGCGGATGCGGTTGTTGCGCGTCCACGAGACCTGCTCCTCGGGCGGCATGGGCCGGGCGATCATGAAGCCCGGGCGGTGTCGCAGGCCAGGGTGCGCAGCAGGCGCCAGTCCTCGATGCGCTCCGCGCCCTCGGCCACGGTGCTGATGTCGAGGCGCGTGCCCATGTCGATGGAGCTCACGAGGATGGCGCGGCTGTTGACGCGCTCGGAGGCGTTGTCCACGAACAGGCGGTCGATCTTGAGCTCGGTGAAGGGGCTGCGCGACAGCGTCTGCATGCTCGAAAAACCGACACCGTAATCATCCATCGACGGGCCGAAGCCCTTGAGCCCGAGCCGCGCCAGATTGGACATGGCCGTGCTGCGCATGATCATGGTCTCGGCCGCCGCCCAGATCACGCGGGCATGCTCGATGTGGCGCTCGTTGACCATGTCCACGAGGCTATCCATGAAGCCCTGTTCCGCCCGGTTGTCGGCCGAGAGGTTGATGGACGTGTGCAAGGTGGGCAGGGCCGAAGCCCAGGCCACCAGGAGGTCCAGCGATTGCTCCACGATCGACAAGGTGAAGGCCTGCATCAGCGGCGTGCCCTCGGTCTTGGGGATGAAGGAATTGGGTGCGAGCAGGCCATGCCGCGGGTGGATCCAGCGCGCCAGCGATTCGACGCCGGTCAGCCGGCCCGTGCTCATCGACACCTTGGGCTGCACATAGGGCACGAACTGGAGCGCGTGCAGGCCGGCTTCGATGTCTGCCAGCGCGATCGAGTTTTCGAGGCTGTGGTCGTCATTGCCGCTGGGGCGCGGGCGCAGCTCGGCACGTTCGAGCATGCGCGCCAGCGATGCCTGCGTGACGGGCTTGGTCAGCGCGCGCAGCAGGCGCGCGCGCGAGCCCCCTCGCGCAGGGCTTCCACCGTTTCCAGCAGGCGGGCGGCGCGCGCGCTGGTGGCGACGAGGTTGATGGGCCGCTGGCGCTCGGCCAGGCGGCTGATCAGCTCGAAGCCGTCCATGCTGGGCATGTCGATGTCGGTGATGACGACGTGCACGCTGTCCGGCGCGGCCTGGTCGAGCTGGTGCAGGGCGTCCGTGCCATCGGAGGCCTGCAGCACCTTGCCGAGACCGGCGCCGCGCATGCTGAGGTCGCTCATCATCATGGCCAGCGCATCGGCGCCGTAGCGGGCGTTGCGCGCCTGGTGATGCGCCGCTCCCGAGCCCGGCAGCAGAAAGTGCGACATCGCGCCGATCCTGAGCTGCGCAGCGTGATGCCGGCCACCTGGCGCAGCGAGGCGGAGTCATCGAAGACGAGGATGGTCTTGTTGGGTATGGCCGTCAGAAGAAGGTGATCTCTTCGTGGTGCTGCGCTGCAAGAGGCCCCTTGCCATGGCGATGGACGGCGTGCTCGTCGGGCGTGGTGTAGCTGCTCTCCAGCTCGGAGATCAGCGCGTCCACGTCCACGCCGGCCGGCCAGCCGCCGCGCTCGAACTGCAGGCGGCTCTCGCGCATGCGGGCGGCGGTCAGGTCGATGCTGTGACTGACGTGGCCGAGGATCTGCTCGACCCGGTCCTGGAACTGCAGCTGCAGCGTAGCCTCGCTCAGCTCGGACAGAACGAAGCTGCGCTCCGCCCGCCAGTGCTCCAGCGGCTCGCCATCGGGCAGGGGGGCCGAGAGGCGGTGCGTGACGGCCGCCATGCGGTGCGCCATGGCCTCGGCGGCGCGGCTCATGTGATGGCAGGAGATGCCGATCTGGCCGCGCCAGACGGGGATCAGGATCTCGCCGAGCCGGGCCTGCGCGCTGAGCAGCGTGCCCAGCGCCGTGCGCGCCCGCGGGCCCGAGCGCGCCGCCGCCCACCACAGGGCACCGGCGGCGGCCAGTACGCATACGGCGCAAACGAAGCTGACCGGGTTGGCTTCGCCCAGGTAGATCATGGCGAGTGCCGCCACGCCGGCCAAGGCCAGCGACAGATGATCAAGAAGCCGGCGCGAACCGGCATGAACCTTCCTGGACACCGTCAGCACCCCCCGGGGCGTCGTAGCGCCCCCTCTGTTCTGCGTGGTCTCGCCCGGAAGATCGATTTGCTAACTTGAATATTCAGCGGAACCGCCTACCGGTACCGCAGATATAGGGCCAATTCCGGCCTCGGTCAATGCCCGCGCCACAACATGGTGCGCTCAATTCAGGGGTTAGGTCAGGTCTTGACGATCTTGACCCGCACCTTGGCCGGTCGGGCGTTGCCGGCTTCCAGCATGTCTTCCAGGCGCGGCAGCAGGTGGCGCAGCTTGGCGGCCACGGCGGCGTTGGCAGCCAGCAGGGTCCAGCCTTCTTCATCCACCGGGCCGGGCTGGACGAAGCGCACCAGGGCGCCGGGCAGGGCGGGCCGCACCAGCTCCAGCCGGCGGCGCGACTCCTGCATCAGCCAGCCCAGGCGCGCCAGGCCTTCGTGCAGGCGCAGCGCCTCGCCGATGGGCAGCGGGTCGGGCACCTGGCGGGGCGGGGCGAGGGTGGGCATGGGCGCAGTTTAGGCCGTGGCACGTCCCCTGAGACGCGAAAAGAGCGGGTGCTAAACTGGCAGGCTTTTGCGTCTGGGGCCTGATCTTTGGGTCATTCCCGGGGTTTTCACGGTCTTGCAGGCTCTGCAGGCCGCCCCCATTTGGCCCCGGATTGCCCCCGAATTCAACCCGATCACGCCGCATGTTGCCCAAGCTTCTCACCCAGATTTTCGGTAGCCGTAACGAGCGCTTGCTCAAGCAATACCGCCGCGTGGTCCAGAAGGTCAATGCGCTGGAGCCGCAGTTCGAGTCGCTCAGCGACGAGCAGCTGCGCGCCAAGACCGAGGAGTTCAAGCTGCGCGTGGCCGGTGGCGAGTCGCTGGACGACATCCTGCCCGAGGCCTTCGCCGTCTGCCGCGAAGGCAGCAAGCGCGTGCTGAAGATGCGCCACTTCGACGTGCAGCTGATCGGCGCCATGGTGCTGAACGCCGGCAAGATCGCCGAAATGCGCACGGGCGAGGGCAAGACGCTGATGGCCACGCTGGCTGTCTACCTCAATGCCCTGGCTTCCAAGGGTGTGCACGTGGTGACGGTCAATGACTACCTCGCGCGCCGCGACGCCGAGGAGATGGGCAAGCTCTACAACTTCCTCGGGCTGACGGTGGGCATCAACATGCCGCACACCTCGCGCCAGGAGAAGCAGGCGGCCTACGCCGCCGACGTGACCTACGGCACCAATAACGAATACGGCTTCGACTACCTGCGCGACAACATGGTCTACGAGGTGGCCGACCGCGTGCAGCGCAGCCTGGCCTACGCCATCGTGGACGAGGTGGACTCGATCCTGATCGACGAGGCCCGCACGCCGCTGATCATCTCGGGCCAGGCCGACGACCACACCGATGTGTACACGGCCATCAACAGGATCGCGCCGCAGCTGAAGAAGCAGATCGGCGAGCTCGACCCGCGCACAGGCGAGGGCGTGGAGGTGCCGGGCGACTTCACGGTGGATGAAAAATCGCACCAGATCTACTTGACCGAAGACGGCCACGAGAACGCCGAGGCGCTGCTCGGCGCGGCCGGCCTGCTGGCCGAGGGCGCATCGCTCTACGACGCCGGCAACATCACCCTGATGCACCACCTGTATGCAGCGCTGCGCGCCCATCATGTGTATCACAAGGATCAGCATTACGTGGTGCAGGGCGGTGAGGTCATCATCGTCGATGAGTTCACCGGCCGCCTGATGACGGGCCGCCGCTGGAGCGATGGCCTGCACCAGGCCGTGGAGGCCAAGGAAGGCGTGCAGATCCAGAGCGAGAACCAGACGCTCGCCTCGATCACCTTCCAGAACTACTTCCGCATGTACGGCAAGCTCTCGGGCATGACCGGCACGGCCGATACCGAGGCCTACGAGTTCCAGGAAATCTACGGCCTGGAAACCGTGGTGATCCCGCCCAACAAGCCGACCATCCGCAAGGACGAGCTCGACCTCGTCTACAAGACCACGGCCGAGAAGTACAAGGCGGTGATCGAGGACATCAAGGAATGCCACGGCCGCGGCCAGCCCGTGCTGGTGGGCACCACGTCCATCGAGAACTCCGAGCTGATCTCCGCCGTGCTGACCCAGGCCAAGCTGCCGCACGCGGTGCTCAACGCCAAGCAGCATGCGCGCGAGGCCGAGATCATTGCCCAGGCCGGCCGCCCGGGCACCATCACCATCGCCACCAACATGGCGGGCCGCGGCACCGACATCGTGCTGGGCGGCAGCGTGGAGCGTCAGGCCCAGGCCGTCGAGGCCGATGCCTCGATCCCCGAGGACGAGAAGGCACGCCGCATCCAGCAGCTCAAGGACGAGTGGAAGGGCCTGAACGAGAAGGTCAAGGCCGAGGGCGGCCTGCGCATCATCGCCACCGAGCGCCATGAGAGCCGCCGTATCGACAACCAGCTGCGTGGCCGTTCGGGCCGCCAGGGTGACCCGGGCTCCTCGCGCTTCTACCTCTCGCTGGACGATTCGCTGATGCGCATCTTCGCGGGCGACCGCGTGCGCGCCATCATGGACCGCCTGAAGATGCCCGAGGGCGAGGCCATCGAGGCCGGCATTGTGACCCGCTCCATCGAAGGCGCGCAGCGCAAGGTCGAGGCGCGCAACTTCGACGTGCGCAAGCAGCTGCTCGAATACGACGACGTGTCGAACGACCAGCGCAAGGTCATCTACCAGCAGCGCAACGACATCCTGGAAGCGCAGAGCCTGAACGCCCAGATCAGCAATCTGCGCGCCTCCGCGCTCGAAGACGTGATGCGCACCTTCGTGCCGGCCGAGAGCCTGGAAGAGCAGTGGGACCTGCCGCCGCTGCAGCGCGTGCTCAAGGATGAATGGCAGCTCGACGTGCCCCTGCAGGAGCTGGTGGCCAAGAGCGAATCGATCACCGACGAAGAGCTGCTCGAAGCCATCGTCAAGCAAGGCGATGCCGTCTTCCAGGACAAGATCGACCGCGTCGGCCAGGAGCAGTTCACGCCCTTCATGCGCATGGTGCTGCTGCAGAACATCGACCAGCACTGGCGCGAGCATCTCTCGGCACTGGACTATCTGCGCCAGGGTATCCACCTGCGCGGCTACGCCCAGAAGAACCCCAAGCAGGAGTACAAGCGCGAGGCCTTCGAGCTGTTTAGCCAGCTGCTCGATGTGGTCAAGCTCGAAGTCACCCGCACCCTGTTGAACGTGCGCATCCAGTCGCAGGAGGAAGCCACCCAGGCCGCCGCCGCGATGGAGGAGCGCGCCAGCGAAGTGGCCAACGTGACCTATCACCACCCGAACGAAGACGGCTCCGTCTCGCAGGAGCTGGACCCCGCCACCATCATGGCCAAGTACGGCCATGTGGGCCGCAACGATGCCTGCCCCTGCGGCTCAGGCAAGAAGTTCAAGCTCTGCCACGGCAAGCTGAGCTAACGCGTTCCTTGAGCGGAGTCCCCCGAGTGAGGGGGTGGATTTGCGCGATGTGCGCAATTCCCGCGCAGTTTTCACGCGAATGAGGGGTGCAGGGCCTGCGGCCCTTCCGTAGAGTGCAGCCTTGGTCCGGCGCCCGGGCTCACAGACTGCACCTCTATGAACAAGATCCAGAAGAAAATCCTGCTCGCCCTGGCCGCGGTCTCGCTGACCGCCCCTGCGCTGGCCGATGACTTCCACAAGGTCATCGACTTGCCCGTCAACAGCGGCGGCCTGTTCTCCAGCGGCTTCTCGTCCACGCACCTGGAGCAGGGTGCGTTCACCGACACCTACACCTTCCAGCTGAGCGACCCGGCCGATCTGTTCGCGCTGGAGCAGACGCTCTACACATTGCAGGCCGGCTCGCAGGTCTCGGCTTCCAGCCAGACGGCCAACAACGCCATCACCTTCTACAGCTTCACGCTGGCGGCTTCGAGCACCACCACCTCGCTGCCCGCGGGCGGCGCCGCCTCGGCCTCCACGCTGTTCGCGGTGACCTCGTCCAACACCTCTACCAGCTGGCTGCCCGCCGGTGGCCTGGCCCAGGCCGATCCGCTGCAAGGCCTGACGCTGACCGTGAGTGGCTTTGCCGGCGCCGACGCCATCGGTGCCATCTCCGCCAGCTATGGCGGCACGCTGAACGGCCGCATCGCTGCCGCCGTGCCCGAGCCCGGCTCCGCGGCGATGCTGCTCGCTGGCCTGCTCAGCGTGGGCTGGATCGCTCGCCGTCGCATCAAGAATTGACTGACTGACAGACAACAAGACCAAGAAGCTCCCATGACGAAACTCCTGCAACTCTCCCGTCTCGCCGTGCTGTCCCTGGCCGCCCTGGGCGCCAGCGCTTTCGCCGGCCCGATCAATATCAGCCTGCAAGGCTCCGGTGACACCTGGTCTGCCGGCTTGGCCAATGTGCCGGGCCAGTCCCAGGTCACGCACACCAGCGCCGGCAGCTTCACCGACGTCTTCAACTTCTCCTTCAGCGGCCCGGCCCTGATCGATGCATCGATCTCGGTCAGCTGGTTCGACTTCCTGCCCTCGACCGCGATCAGCTTCGATCCCGCGGACCTGCTGCTGAACGGACACGCGATGACGCTGAAGAGCTCGCAGAGCCTCAACGGCTACACGACCCAGACCTACAGCATCGACCCCTTCGTGGCCAATGGCCCGTTCACGCTCTCGATCACCGGCATCGCCGACCCCAGCGGCCTGGACAACGACATGGTCAACGCCAGCTACACCGGCCTGATCAATGTGGACGCCAACGTTCCCGAGCCCGCATCGCTGGCCCTGGCCGGCGTGGCCCTGGCCGCCCTGGCATGGAGCCGCCGCAAGAAGGCCTGAGCCCCTGCGACTCAGCCAGACTCGAAAGGGCTCCCAGCGCGGAGCCCTTTTGCTTTCCTACAATCGCCGCTCCACTCCGCATCACCCGCGCTGCCATGCCCGTCAATTACCAGACCCCCGATCCCGCCTCCCTGCATCCCGTGCCCGGCGTCCGCCTGGGCGTGACCATGGCCGGCGTGCGCAAGGCCAACCGGCGCGACCTGTCGGTGATCGAGCTGGTCGAAGGCAGCAGCGTGGCCGGCGTGTTCACCAGCAACCGCTTCTGCGCCGCGCCGGTGCAGGTCTGCCGGGAGCATCTGGCCAAAATTGACAATGGAGGGGCCGGCATCCGCGCCATCCTCGTCAACACCGGCAATGCCAACGCCGGCACCGGCGCCGACGGCCTGGCCCGCGCGCGTCGGAGCTGCGAGGCCCTGGCTGCGCAATTGAAGGTCAAGCCGCAGCAGATCCTGCCCTTCTCTACCGGCGTGATCATGGAGACGCTGCCGGTGGACCGCATCATCGCCGGCCTGCCCGGCGCCATCGCGGCCTTGAAGGAAGACAACTGGTCCGAAGCCGCCGCCGGCATCATGACCACCGACACCGTGCCCAAGGCCGCCTCGCGCCAGGTGCAGATCGGCGGCGCCATGGTTACCGTCACCGGCATCAGCAAGGGCGCCGGCATGATCCGCCCGAACATGGCCACCATGCTGGGCTACGTGGCCACCGACGCCAACGTGGCGCCCGGCCTCATGCAGGCGCTGGTGACCGAAGCCGCTAACGCTTCATTCAACCGCATCACCATCGACGGCGACACCTCCACCAACGACAGCTTCGTGCTGATCGCCACCCACCAGGCCGCGCATGCGCGCATCGGCTCGCTGGACAGCCTCGAAGCCCGCCTGCTGCGCCGCGCGCTGATCGACGTGGCGCAGGAGCTGGCGCAGGCCATCGTGCGCGACGGCGAGGGTGCCACCAAGTTCATCACTGTGCAGATCGACGGCGGCAAGACCGAGGACGAATGCAAGCTCGCGGCCTACGCGATTGCCCACTCGCCGCTGGTCAAGACGGCCTTCTTCGCCAGCGACCCCAACCTCGGCCGCATCCTCGCCGCTGTCGGCTATGCCGGCATCGGCGACCTGGACCAGACCCTGATCGAGATGCACCTGGACGACGTGCATGTGGTGACCCAGGGCGGCCGCAACCCCAGCTACCGCGAGGAAGACGGCCAGCGCGTGATGAAGCAAAGCGAGATCATGGTGCGCGTGAACCTGAACCGCGGTGCGGCCAGCGCCACCGTCTGGACCTGCGACCTGAGCCACGACTACGTCAGCATCAACGCCGACTACCGTAGCTGAAATGACGGTGAGCCTCGCGCTCTTCGACAACCTGATGTGGAACGCGCTCAGCGGTCCGCATGCGCATTGGTCGCAAGGCGGTGCCACCGCGCGCCGCTACGTGCCGGGTTTTTCACCCATCGTCGGCTTTGCCGATCCGCTGAATCCTGACTTCGCAACCCTGGAGGCACATTGCCTGCCGGGCGAGCCCTTTTATTGCGAAGGCTGGCTCGGCACGCCGCCGCCGGCCTGGGTGGTGCAGGCCGAGTCCTCGATGGTCAAGATGGTCTGGGCCGGCGACATGCCGGCTGAAGAGGCCGGCGAAGACATCGTGCCGCTCAACGCCAGCCACGCTCCGCGGATGCTGGCCCTGGCCGAGCTGACCCGCCCCGGCCCCTTCGGCCTGCGCACCGTGGAAATGGGCGATTACTTCGGCGTCATCGAAGAGGGCGGACAACTGGTCGCGATGGCCGGCGAGCGCATGTGTGCCGGCAGCTTGCGGGAGATCTCCGGCGTGGCCACGCATCCCGACGCCCAAGGCCGCGGCCTGGCGCGGCGGCTGATGAAGGTGCTGCTGCGCCGCCAGCTTGCCCGCGGCGAGACGCCCGTGCTGCATGTGATGAGCGCCAACGCCGGCGCGCGCGGCCTCTACCTGAAGATGGGCTGGCGCGAGTACCGCGAGGTGGCCGTGCGTGTGATGGCAAGGAGCGCCGAATGAAGATCCGTCCCGCCAGGCCTGAAGATTTCGAGCAGATCTGGCCGGTCCTGCGCGACATCGCGGCGGCCGGCGACACCTACGCCTGGCCGCGCGATGTGAGCCGCGAGCAGGCGCAAGCGCTGTGGATGGGCGCGCCAGGTGCCATCGTCAGCGTGGCCGAGGATGAAGAAGACGGCGGCCGCATCCTCGGCAGTTCCTACATCAAGCCCAACCAGATGGGCGGCGGTGCGCATGTCTGCAACGCCGGCTACGCGGTGGCCGAAGCCGCGCGCGGCAAGGGCGTGGCGGCGGCGCTGTGCGAGCACTCGCAGGCGCTGGCGCGCGAGCAGGGCTTTGCGGCCATGCAGTTCAACTTCGTCGTGTCCAGCAATGTGGCCGCCGTGCACCTGTGGACCCGCCTCGGCTTCGAGACCGTGGGCCGGCTGCCGCGCGCGTTTGCGCATCCGAGCATGGGCTATGTGGATGCGCTGGTGATGTTCAAGAAGCTCAGGACCTGAACAGGCGCGAGTACTGCGTCTCGTGCTGGCTCGACAGGATCGCCAGCATCGGCGCAAAGGCCTGGCGCTGTGCATCGTCCATCGCCATCGCCGCGTCCACTACATCGGGGATGCGCGCGCTCAGGGCCTCCAGGATGCGCTGCCCCGCCAGCTGGCCCAGTGGCACGGCCTTCACGGCTGCGGCCACCATGTTCTCGGCCCAGCCGAAGGCGAAGGCGAGCAAGGCCTCGCGCGGCGGCGCGCCGGTCTGCGCGGCGGCCAGGGCAAACGCGATTGGCCAAGTCGGGCCTGGCTGCAGGCCCGCGATTTGAACCAGACGTTCATCGGCCTCGGGCTTGTTGCGCAGCCACTCCAGCAGTGAGCGGCCCATCTGCAGCGCCTGCTGGCGCAGCTCGGCCGTCTCGCGTGTCTGCAGCACCCAGGCGTTGAGCGCCTGCACGCGCGTGAAGTCTGCGCTGATCCACGCCGTTAACGCCTGCGCGCAGGCCGGCAGGTCGGCGCGCGCCAGGGCCAGGTTCAGCTGGTCGAGCAGCCAGGCTTGCGTCGCGTGCTCGGTGCCGACGCGGCCACTGTCCACCGCCGCTTCCAGCCCCTCCGAATAGCTGAAGCCGCCCACCGGCAAGGCCGGCGAAGCGAGCTGCATCAGCTGCAGGAAGGCGAGCGGTTGCATCCTCAATGCTTGCAGTCGGGGCCGTGGACATGGCCATGACCGTGGTCGTGGTCGTGGTCGTGAGAGTGGCCGTGATGAGGAGGGTGGCTGCCTTCCGCATACGCACCGGCCTCGGGCTCGAAGGCGCAGCTCACGGCCTTCACGATCAGGTGCATGCGCTGCAGCATCTCGGCCAGCACATGGTCGGGCTCCAGCAGCAGGCGATCAGGCTCCAAGGCCAGCTGCACATGGCGATTGCCGAGGTGATAGGCGGCGCGCAGCAGGTCGAAAGAGCTGCCGTGCTCCGTGCAGGCGCGCACTTCCAGCAGCGCCTGCGGCGCGGCTTCCACGCGGACCAGCGAGCCGTCCTCGGCCACCAGCACATCGCCGCCGCGCACCACGCTGCCGCGCGGCAGGAAGATGCCCAGGTGTCGGCCCGTGGAGTCGGTGGCGTCGAAGCGGCTCTTCTGGCGCACGTCCCAGTCGAGCAGAACAGTGGCGGCGCGCTTGAGCAGCACGGGCGCAAGGCCGTGGCCCTGCGAGAGCAGTTTGTTGACGGTCAGCATGCCGTCAATGTAGCTGCTCCCGAGGTACGCCCCAGCGCAATCAGGGCGTGATCACCACGGCAAAGAACATCAGGTCGATGCCGTTGTAGAGCTTGAACAGCACGCGATTGGGCCCCACGTGCAGATGCACCCGCACGCGCCCTTCGACCAGGTTGTACTGCGCCATCTCCTTATGCAAGTGGTAGAAGGGCTGGTGGTACCAGGGCTTGTCGCCCTTGTTGCTGGACCAGATCAGGTCGTCGTTGACCCACATCTTGGAGTCATCGTCGGCGCCCACGTTGAACCAGACGTTCGTGTCGCGGTCCACGCGGATCTCGGTGTAGGCATAGAAGACCGCGTTCTCGGCGCGCTGCGGCGGCACGAGGGGATAGGTGGAGGCGGGCACGTACTGCCATTGCAGCGGCAAGCGGTTCTTGCCGTTGTAGACGGCGTCCAGGTCCACGCCGAGCTCCGGCGGGTAGACGGTGTCATGGCTCGCGGCGCCATGGCCGCCGAAGGGGCCGGCGATGTACCAGCGGTCCAGGAACACGCGGTTGGCGAAGACCCCTCCGCTGCCGATCGCCCGGCCCGTGCCCAGCGACAGCTGCGCTGCATCGACAGGCGGCGCCGACAGCATCGGGCCGTAGTCGCGCTGGTCGATGAAGACGTCGTCCGTGCGCAGGGCGCTGTTCCATGCGCCCTGCGGGTAGGCGCCCGATCCGACATTGCTTTGCCCCGAGCCAACGGCCATGGGCTTGCCCGTCGCGGATGCGCCGGAATTCCCCTTGCCGGACGAACCGGCCGCGGCGCCAGCCTGGCCGGCCTGCTGGCGCTGCGCAGCCAGTTGGCTGCGTGCGTGCTCGGCGAGGTCGCTGATCTGCCGGTTCGCATCGCCCACCGGCTTCTGAGGTGCGGACGCTGCGCGGGTGGCATCGGCCTGCTGGATGCGCTCCAACGCCTTGTCCACGGGCAGCCCGGCCTTGTGCGCCAGCTCCTGCGCGCGCCGCTGCTGGTCCTGCTGATCGATCCTTGCGGCGATCGCCTTGGCGCGCTCCAGCATGAGCTGAGGATCGGCACTCAAGGCTGCAGCCTGCGCCGCGGCTTCCTGGGCCGACGAGGGCGCGCCGCCGGCCAGCTCGCGCTGCATCTGCTCCAGCGCCTGCAGCTTGCGCTGCATCTGGATCTGCCGCGCCTTGTGCTCGGAGGCCTGGATGCGCGCGAGCAGTTGCGGGTCCATGGTCTGGAACTGTGTTTTGTAGACGGCGAGCGCACCCAGAAGCAGCAGATGCAAGCCCAGCGACATCCACAGAAAGGGCCGCGGCTTCCGCCCCGCCGGCCCAAGCCCTGCTTCGCTGCGCTCGAACCGCATGCGCTTCACGACGGCTTGGCGCGCAGCGAGACGCTGTTGAGCCCCTCGAATTCGCAGAGGTCGATCACGTGCACGATGTATTGATATGGCGTGCTGCGGTCGCCATCGATCCGCACCGTGCGGGCGGGCTGGGCCTGGGCTTCCTTGCGAAGCCGGTCCTGCAGGCCTTGCACGCTCAAGCCCTGGCCGTCGACGGCGAAGTTGCCGCGTGCATCGATGGTGATCACCAGTGGCGCGGGTGCGGCCTGGCGGGCATCCAGGCTCACCGCTGCCGTCGGCAGGTTGACGTGCAATTCCTTGCTGCGCTTTTGCAACTCGTCCTGCTGCTTGAAGGAGGTGGTCACCATGAAGAACATCAGCAGGAAAAAGATGCAGTCGATCAGCGCGATCAGGCCGATCTCGACCGGCTCGTCGTCATCAAGGCGGATCTTCATGGGTGGTCCCCGCGCCCTGCATCAGCTGGCGGGAAGCAGGCGTCCAGCACCTGGTTGATCTGCTCTTCCAGCAGCATCGCGATCTGCGCGAGTCGGTGCTTGAACCAGTGGTGCGCGGCCAGCGCCGGCAAGGCCACGCTCAAGCCCGCTGCGGTGTTGACCAGCGCCTTCGAGATGCCGCCCGCCAGCAAGGCCGGGTCGCCCAGGCCGCCGGAAAACGCGATCACATGGAAGGCCTCGATCATGCCGATCACCGTGCCCAGCAGGCCGATGATGGGCGCCACGGTCGCCACCACCGACAGCGGATAGGCGCGCTGCTGCTGACGCCGCAAACCCAGCGCCGCCAGGTCCGCCACGCGGGCCGACAGCTCGGCGCGGCTCCAGCCGTGATGCTCAAGCATGAAGGCCAGCAACGGCGCGGACAGGCTTTGCTGCTGCAAGCAGCTGCCCGATGCGTCGAGCGCCTGGCGCGCGGCGGCCCAATCGTGCGCACGCATGGGCGGCAGCACCTGTTCAAGCAGTCTTGCGGGTGCCAGGCGCTGTGCACGGCAATGGGCTGCGCGCTCCAGCACAACGCCCAGGCCCAGCACCGACAGCGTCAGGATGGTCAGAATGGCAACGCCACCCTGGTTCAGCAACTCGAGAAGGTTCATGGCGAGGGCGTGTTAACAGGCCCCAGCTTTTACCAGGATGGGGGGGCTCGCCCAAGGGCGCTTGCCCTAGAAGTTCACCGCCTTGGTCTTGAGACCGTGCGCCACGAGGTTGGCGTTGATCAGCTGCGCCTGCTCGCGGCTGCTGAAGGGATAGAGCGCAGGCCGCCAGCCTTCGGGCGTGAGGAAGACCTGCGATTGCACCGGCAGGACGCTGCTCGGCACCGGCATCGAGGCCATCAGCGAAGGCGAGGGCAGGGACGGCTGGGCCAGTTCCAGCATCAGGGCCAGCAGCTTCTCTGCATCAGCTTTGTCGCGGCTGGGCGGGCCCACCAGGGCCACGACCACGGCGGCCTTGGGCACCATCGGCGTGGCGGTTTCCGCGGCGGGCTTGGCGGCCGGCTGCTCTTCGTGCGTGGCGGCAGCTGGCATGGAGGCGGGCCTGCCGATGGGCGGCGCATCGGTGATCGGCTTGCCGCCGCGGGTCCGCCCGCCTTGCAGAGGCAGGATCTGCGGGCGGATGTCCGGCGGCGCAGCCTCGGACGCGGCAGGCATGGCAGCAGGCACCGAAGCGGGTGTGGATGCAGCCTCTGCCAGCGCAGCCGCGGATGCGGCGGCCTCGGGCATGGAGGCGGCCGAGGCTGCGGCAATTGGCGTGACGGGATGGACCATCGGCGCAGAAGCCGGCCGCGGCGCGGAGGCGGCCTGTGCGTGCCCGGCCTGGGGCGGCTCGCTGCGAGGCCACATCTGCCAGACCGGCACGCCGATCAGCAGCGCGATGACTGCGGCTGCAGCGCCCAGGCGCTTGGGGTCCAGGCAGCGGCTGCCCAGCACCGGTGGGCGCAGGCCGCCGCGGCCGATCAGCACGCGGCTGCGCGAGGTGCCGGCATCGATGGCCGCGCTCTTCAGGTAGAGCTCGCAAGGCCAGGCGCCGCTGCTGCCGGCAAAGCCTGCAGCGGCCAGCGCGTCGTCCACGGCGATGGTGCGCAGCGGCCAGCTCGCATCGCCGGGCCGCGTGGCGTAGCCATGCTCGTCGGCGAAGGCGGCCACCTGCTTGATGCTCAAGTTGTCGATGAAGCGGTCGCTGAACACCGGCCAGAGCGCCATGCTCTTGCGGCGCCATAGCAAGGGCAGCAGCGCGCGGAGCGTCTCCAGCGGCTTGCGCTTGGCAAAAGGTGCTTCCTGGTCTGCCAGGGCATCCAGATGCGCGGCGTTCGGGTGCAGCTCGGCCGCGACGGTGGTGCCCTCGTGCCAGTCCGCGCCTTCAGGGCCCGCGGGCACCATCTCGCTGGTCAGCACCGGCTCGATCTGCCCGCCCGCGCTGCCCAGGGCTCCGCTGCCGCTTCGCATGAAGGGCAGGGCCACGATGCCAATCGTGTGGACGTCGTAGATGGTGATCCGTTTTGCAAGCGGGTGGCGGTTGTGCCAATCCACGACCTGCTCGGCCAGGCGATCCATGGTTGCGGGCTAATCCCTTGTTCAGACGGACAGATGCACCTTCGATGGTGCCTTCAAACCGCGCCGTGCGGTCCGGAGAATAGCGCCTGCTTTGCCGACTTCTTACTGGGGCGTGGGCGCCGGATGGCGGCTGAAGAAGTCCCACATCAGCTCATTGGCGGAGATCGCCTGCGAGGCCGCGGCCTTGCCCGCACGCACCGTGCCCGCGCCGGGCCAGGAATGGCCGCCGGTGTCGGTGGTACACAGCTGCACGCTGGCGCCGCCCTTGCAGTCCTCATGTACCTCGCAATGCGCGCCCGGCACTTCGAGCACGGTCTTGGCCGCGGCACTGCTGCACTGGTTGCGCCGGGTCCAACGCGAGATGGTTTCCGGCACGGGGGTGAAGTCGGTCACCTGCTTGCGGTTGGGAAAAGCTTTCTCGCCCGCGCCACCCTTGAAGAGCACGTGGTCGTCGTCCAGCGCATGGAACTCGATCACCGCGATGGGCCGCGCCGGCTTGCATTCGCTCGTGTTGTCGCTGCCCGCCACCGGCGCGATGGCCGCAAACATATCGGCCGCCTCGCAGCCGAGGCGCTGGGCCATCATGCCGCCGTTGGACATGCCGGTGGCGTAGACGCGCGCCTTGTCGATGGCGAGCTTTCCCTCGACCTCGGCCACCACCGCGCGCAGAAAGTCCACATCGCCCACGTTCTCATCGCGCGCCTTGCCGCAGCAGTTGCCGGCGTTCCAGGTGGCGAGCTTGTCGCCCATGAATCCGACGCCGTTGGGGAATACGGCGATGAAGCCGTGCTTCTCCGAGGCGGTGATCAGGCCGTAGTGCGAGTCGTCGGCCTGGAAGTCCATATTGCCTCCGCCGCCATGCAAGGCCATCAGCAGCGGCGCGGGATGGGCGGCGTCATAACTGCGAGGTACGTGGACAAGATAGTGCCGCTCGCGGCCGCCGGACTGGATGCTGAAGCGGTAGTCGCCGGGGGCGATGATGGGCTTGTTGTTGCTGCTTTCGGTCTTGGTGGCGCGCTGCTGCAGGCGCTCGCGGAGGGTCTGCGCGTGCGCGTTCTGCTGGAGCGAGGCCAGCAGGGCGAGGAAGACAATGAAACCAAGGCCGAGACGTTTCATGGAGAGCTCCACAGTTCGGTATGCGGCCATTTTCGTCTGAGGCTGTTGCCGAGCGATTTCTGGAAGCCTCACGGCGCAGGGTTTGTGGGGTGGTGGCCGCATGCGTGGCCATGCAGCATGCAGCGTGGGTCCCGCCCCGCGCCTCGGAAGGAAATCCATGAGCAAGGAAATAGACGTCCTCGAGCAGTTTTTCGCCGCCATCAATCGCAATGACATGCAAGGCATCACGAAGGATTTCGATCCGGATATCGTGCGCGTCGAGCCCACCGGCTTCGCAACGGCCGGCACTTATCGCGGCGTCGCAGCGGTCCAGGCGCATGTGGCACAAGGGCGCGGCACCTGGGCCGAGGGCAGCTGCGATCCCGAGGAATTCCTGAGCCAAGCCGACAAGGTCGTGGTCTATCTCAATGCTTGGGTGCGCATGAAAGGCGCGAGCGAATGGATGGGCGGACGCTTCGCGGACGGCTTCACGTTCCGCGATGGCAAGATCATCGAATACATCACCTTCTGGGAGCGCTCGGATGCGCTCAAGTGGGCGGGCATCGAAGAGCCGGGCACGTGAGTCCGCCTCGCGCGCAGAGGGCTCAAGCCACCTTCGCGATCACCGTCCCGCTCGCAAAGTGATCGCCCTGGGCGACCGCAAACTCGATGCGGCCGGCACGCGGCGCGGCGATCTGCGATTCCATCTTCATGGCCTCCATCACGGCCACCGTCTCGCCCTCGGCGACCTGTGCGCCGTCGGCGACCTTCCAGGCCAGCAGGCTGCCGGTCATCGGCGCGCGGATGGCGCCGGGCTCGGCTTCGTCGGATGAAGGCGCCGGAGCCGGCGGCGCAGCAGCAGGACCGGCGGCGAACAGCAGGCCGGCCGGCAAGCCCAACATCACACGTTTGCCATCAAGCTCGATGGTGCTGCGTTGCAGGGCCACACCCAGCGGCTCGGGCCGTACGGCCGCGGCCAGCGTGCTGTGAAAGTCGGTCTCGATCCAGCGCGTGTGGACCTTGAAACCATCGGCCTGGGCGAGGAAATCCGGCGCCTCGACCACCGCGCGATGGAAGGGCAGCACCGTGGCCACGCCTTCGATGCGGAACTCGGCCAGCGCACGCCGCGCACGAACCAGCGCCTGTTCGCGCGTGGCGCCCCAGACGATGAGCTTGGCCATCAGCGAATCGAAACTGCCGGGCACGCTGCCGCCCGATTGCAAGCCCGCGTCCACGCGCACGCCGGGGCCGCTCGGCGGCTCGAAGTGGTGGACACGGCCGGGCGCGGGCAGGAAGCCGCGGCCCACGTCCTCGGCGTTGATGCGGAACTCGATGGCGTGGCCGCGCGTGGGCGGCGCTTGTGTGAAGGACAACGGCAGGCCGTCGGCCACGCGCAGCTGTTCCAGCACGAGGTCCACGCCCGAGGTCTCCTCCGTCACCGGATGCTCGACCTGCAGGCGCGTGTTGACTTCGAGGAAGGACACCGTGCCCATGCTGCTGAGCAGAAACTCCACCGTGCCCGCGCCCACATAGCCAGCGCGCGCGCAGATGTCATGCGCGGCGCGTTCGATGCTTTGCCGCTGCGCGTCGCTCAGGAACGGCGCGGGGGCCTCCTCCACGAGCTTCTGGTTGCGCCGCTGCAGCGAGCAGTCGCGCGTGCCGAGCACGACGACACGGCCGTGCGTGTCGGCGATCACCTGCGCCTCGATGTGGCGCGGCCGGTCCAGGAACTGCTCGACGAAGCACTCGCCGCGGCCGAAGGCGGCAATGGCCTCGCGCACGGCCGATTCATACAGTTCGACGACCTCTTCCATGCGCCAGACCACCTTGATCCCGCGCCCGCCGCCGCCAAACGCGGCCTTGATGGCGATGGGCAGGCCATGTTGTGCGGCGAAGTCCACCACCTCCTGCGCGCTGCTCACCGGGTCCGCGGTGCCGGCTACCAGCGGCGCGCCGACGGCCAGGGCGAGCTTGCGCGCCTGCACCTTGTCGCCGAGCTGCTCGATGGCGGCGGGCGGCGGGCCGATCCAGGTGAGGCCGGCGGCGATGACGGCGCGTGCGAAGCCGGCGTTCTCGGACAGGAAACCATAGCCCGGGTGGACGGCGTCAGCGCCCGCGCGCTTGGCGATGGCAAGCAGCTTGGCTATGTCGAGGTAAGTCTCGGCCGCGCGTTCGCCTTCGAGCGCAAAGGCTTCGTCGGCCATGCGCACATGCAGGGCTTCGAAGTCGGCATCCGCGTAGACGGCCACGGACTGCACGCCGTAGTCGCGGCAGGCGCGGATGACGCGGACGGCGATCTCTCCGCGGTTGGCGATCAGAACTTTTTTCATGACTGGCTTTCTATGACTTCGAAGGCCCGGATCGCGCGCAGACGAACGCGTGCGCCGATCGGAATCTGTCCCGCAAGATCGAGGTGATACGGCGCCACGCAGGCGATGACGGGATAGCCGCCGGTCACCGGATGGTCTGCCAGGAAGAGCACGGGCTGGCCGCTGGGCGGCACCTGCAGGGCCCCCGGCACCGTGCCTTCGCTGGGCAGCTCGGCGGTGGCGCGTTCGGGCATGCGAGCCAGAGGCTGCTCGCCTTCCAGACGGATGCCGACGCGGTTGCTCTGCGGTGTCACGCGCCAGGATTGGCTGCACAGGTGCTCGATGGAATCGGCGTCGAACCAGTCGGTGCGCGGGCCCATCACGATGTCGAGCACGACCTCGTCTGTGCTGGTAGGCAGGGAGCTAGGTGGCAGTTCATCGGCGCCCACCACGGCCGCGTGCAAGACGGGTTTGGCAGCCAGCAGATCGCCCACCGCCAAGGGCTGAGGGCCGATGCTGGCCAGCGTGTCGCGCGCGCAGCTGCCCAGCACGGGCGCCACGTCGAAGCCGCCGCGCACAGCGAGATAAGCGCGCAGGCCGGCACGCGCATCGCCCAGGCGCAGTGTGTCGCCCGGTGCGAGTGCGATGGCGCTGCCCGCGTGCGCGGGCAGGCGCTGGCCGGCGGCGTTGATCAGTTCGGGCGGGCAGTCGGCGCCCGTGATGGCGACGACGGCATTGGCTTTGCACACGAGCTCGAAGCCGCCGCAGGCGATCTCGAGGGCCGCTGCATGGGCTGCATTGCCGACGACGCGATTGGCCGCGCGCAAGGCAGCGCGATCCATGGCGCCCGATACGGACACGCCCTGGCCGGCCTGGCCGCGACGGCCCAGATCTTGAAAGAGAGCTTGCGGGCCGGGACGACGGATCTCGAACACAGCGTTCGTGACGATCGGCGTTTCGCTAACGGGTTCCTTCAGCGGTGTCCGCTCGGCGGTCTCCACAAAGCGCACGCGCTGCCCCGGCTGCAGCAGTGCCGGCCGCTCGCGCGTGAGATCCCACATCGGCAGGTCGGTGATGCCCAGCAGCTGCCAGCCGCCCGGGCTGGCCTGCGGATAGACACCGCTGAAACGCCCCGCCAGGCCCACGGCGCCGGCCGGGATGCGCGTGCGTGGGCTCTTGCGGCGCGGCACGTCAAAGCTTGGATGGCCGCCGGTCAGGTAGGCAAAGCCCGGCGCAAAGCCGGTGAAGGCGACGCTGTATTCGCTGCCCGTGTGGCGGCGCACGACTTCTTCCGGCGTGATGCCCAGCAACTGCGCCACCTCGGTCAGGTCCTCGCCGTCGTAGCGCACGGGGATGGTGACGAGCTCGCCCGCGGGCCGCTCGCCAGCCGTGAGGGGCAAGGCGGCAATGCGCTCGGCCAGAGCGGAGAATGAAATCACGGCGGGCTCGAAGCTCAACAGCAGGGTGCGCGCGGCCGGCACGATCTGCGTCACGACGCCCAGCGGCGCGGCTTGCAGGGCAGCCAGCAGCGCCTGGCTCTGCGCCAGGTCGTCCAGCTCGACCAGCATGCCGTCGAGGCTGACGGGCAGGAACCTCATCATCATGGCGCAGCGAAAGAGCGGATGGACACGCCCGCGCCTTCCAGCGTGGTGCGCACCTGCCGCGCCATCTCGACTGCGCCAGGGCTGTCGCCGTGCACGCAGATGGAGTCGGCCTCCACGCGCACGTCCGTGCCGTCAATGGCCGTGATCAGGCCCTCGCGGGCGAAGCGCAGCATGCGCTGGGCGATGTCGTCTGCATCGTGCAGCACAGCGCCGGGCTGGCTGCGCGGCACGAGGCTGCCGTCGGGCTGGTAGGCCCGGTCGGCAAAGGCTTCGGCCACGACGTGCAGGCCTTCGGCGCGGGCCCAGCCGGTCAGCGGCGAGCCGGCCAGGGCGACCAGGCTGAGGCTCGCATCGACGGCCTTGAGGGACGCGATCACATCGCGCGCCTGGCGCTCGTCCCTGGCAATGAAGTTGTACAGCGCACCATGCGGCTTGACGTAGCGCACGCGTGTGCCAGCCGCCGCGGCCAGGCCCATCAGCGCGCCGATCTGGTAGATCACGTCGGCGCGCAGGTCGGCGCTGGCCACGTCCATATTGCGGCGGCCGAAGCCGGCCAAGTCGGGGTAGGACACATGCGCGCCCACCACCACGCCGCGGGCCGTGGCGGCTTGCAAGGTCTTGAGGATGCCAGCCGGGTCGCCTGCATGGAAGCCGCAGGCCACGTTGGCGCTGCTGACCAGGGCCAGCATGGCCGCGTCGTCGCCCATGCGCCAGGCGCCGAAGCTCTCGCCGAGGTCGCTGTTCAAATCAATGCTTGTGCTCATCGTCTCTTGCTCCTCATTGGTTCATCAGGAAGTAGAGCAGGAAGACATTGGCGGTGAGCAGGGTCAGCGCGGTGGGGATCTGCGCGCGGATCACGGCGTTCTTGTCGGGCAGCTCCAGCAGCGCCGCGGGCACGATGTTGAAGTTGGCCGCCATCGGCGTCATCAGCGTGCCGCAGTAGCCCGAGAGCATGCCGATGGCCGCCATCACCGCCGGGTTGGCGTGGAAGACGCCCACCAGCACCGGCACGCCCACGCCGCCCGTCATCACCGGGAAGGCCGCAAAGCCGTTGCCCATGATGACGGTGAACAGCGCCATGCCGATCACGTACACCAGCACGGCGACGAAGCGCAGGTCCATGTTGATGTAGGTCGACGTGACGTGCGCCACGGCCTTGCCCACGCCGGCATCCGAGAACACCAAGCCCAGCATGCCCAGCATCTGCGGCAGCACCAGGGCCCAGCCCATCGCTTCGGTGAGGCGACGCGATTCGCGCATGCCTTGCAGCGGCGTTTCACGTGTGAGCCAGCAGGCCAGCGCCAGTGCGCAGATGCAGCCGATGGCCAGGCTCAGGAGCGTGGCGTTCTTCGGGTCAAGCAGGGGCGTGCCGTTGATCTTCAGCGAGGGCGCGGCCAGGGTGAAAGCCATGGTCAGCACGGGGATGGTCAGCGCCGGTATGAAGAGCTTGTTGCCCAGGCGCTTGGCGCTGGCCGTGCATTCGGCCACCGTACGCAGTGCGGCCTTGCCCGCGGCCACGCCGCCGAAACCAGCCGTTAGCGCCATCAGCACCACGCCCACGCCGACCCAGACCGGCGGGATCAAATCGCCGATCAGGAAGACCAGCGAATACAAACCCCAGAAGCCGCCGCTGGACCAGCGGCGCGGGTTGGTCTTGTCGGCCAGCGTCATGGCCGAGGTAAGGGCCAGGACGGCGCCGACGAGGTAGTAGAGGTAGGAAATGGGGATCAGCATGATGTTCAGGCTCCCTCGGTCTTGCTGGCGGCGATTTCAGTGGCCAGCGTGCGGTCCAGCCGGCGCATGCGCCAGGCGTGGATGCAGAAGGCCGTGATCGCCGTGGGGATGCCCCACACGGCCACGTGCATGGGCGCCACCTCGATGCCCGCTTCGCGCAGGAAGGTGGTCATCAGCACGATGGCGCCGAAGGCCACGAACATGTCCTCGCCGAAGAACAGGCCCACGTTGTCGGTGGCGGCGGAGAAGGCGCGCAGCTTGTAGCGGATGGCGTCTGGCAGCGTGCCGAAGCGCGCCTCGGCCGCGCCTTCGGCCATGGGCGCGAGCAGGGGACGCACCATCTGCGGATGGCCGCCCAGGCTGGTCAGACCCATCGCCGCGGTGAGCTGGCGCACGGCCAGGTAGACGATCAGCAGCCGCCCCACCGTGGCCGACTGGATGCGCGCGATCCAGGCCTGCGCATGCTGCTTGAGGCCGTGCCGCTCCAGCAGGCCGATGACGGCCAGTGGCAGCAGCAGGATCAGCGGCAGGTTGCGTGTCTTGATGAAGCCGGTGCCGATGGTGGCGAGCACCTTGTCGACCGGGAAGCCCGCCGCCAGTGCAGTGACCACGGCCGTGGCGACCACCACCAGCATGGGGTGAAAGCGCAGTACGAAGCCCGCAATGATGACCGCCACGCCGACCAGCGGCCACAGCGAGACGACGGATGTTGAAACCTCGGCAACCATGGGCATGCTCCTGAGTGGGTGTTTGAAGATTGTTGAACAATTGAACACATGATGATCCACAAAACAGCGTGTCGCATTGGTGGAATCCCGTGCCATTGGTGGCTTGATATCGTGGAACAGTTCAACAATGCCGCGTCAATCCCCATCGAAACCCGCTGTCGCGCCGCGCCCCAAGGCGGGCCGCAAGAAGGCTGCGCCCAAGCTCGCACAACCGTCGGTTCCCGAGGTACCGCTCACGCTCAGCGAGCGCGTGGCCGAGGCGCTGCGGCGCAAGATCACCGAGGGTGAACTGGCTCCGGGCCAGCGCTTGTCAGAGCAGGCGCTCAGCGAGAGTCTGGACATCTCACGCAACACCCTGCGCGAGGTCTTCCGCACGCTGACCAAGGACGGCCTGCTCAAGCATGCGCCCAACCGCGGCGTCTTCGTGGCCGTGCCCAGCATCGCGTCCATCATCGACATCTACCGCGTGCGCCGCCTCGTCGAATGCCAGGCCCTGGCCCAGGCCTACCCGCGCCATCCCGCCAAGAAGCGCATGCGCGAAGCGGTGGAGACCGCGATGCGCTGCCGCGACAAGCAAGAGTGGCTCGGCGTGGGCACGGCCAACATGGCCTTCCACATGGCCATCGTCGAGCTGGCTGACAGCGAACGGCTCAACACGCTGTTCGCGCCCGTGCTCGCGGAGTTGAGGCTGGCTTTCGGGCTGCTGCGCGATTCAGAGTTCCTGCATGCGCCATATGTGGACATGAACCTCAAGATCCTGGAGCTGGCCGAGGCTGGCGAGTTTGCCAAGGCGTCAGCTGAACTGCACGATTACTTGGTGCATTCGGAGCGCATCGTGCTGGCGGTGTATGCGAGGAGGATGCAGGATGGGGGGCTGGATGGGAACTCTTAACTGCGGCTGCCATCAGCTGCGCGAGGATCCAAGCATCCCCCGTGGCCCCCACGTCTATGCGTCCACGCTGCGATGGACGCGTCGTTTTGCGCTGCGGGCACTTTCCCCATGGGTGGGCGTTGAGCAGGAAACCATGGTCATGATGCCCAACTTGTTGTTGATTCGCGGTGAACGATTTTGGCTCAGGACTTGAGCGCAAGCCGGCAAGGTTGACTGTTGGAACTGCCAAAAAGTCCATATTGTTCGAGCACCTCGATGGTGTCTCGAACAAGCTGCGATAGCAAAGCGTCCGCATGTTGTTGGTGGAGGTTGTCATCGACAGTGACATTCATTCGTGGACTCCTCCCAATCTACGATACGTGTCCAGGTGCGGCGCGCTCAACACACGAAGCCAATCGACGCGGTGTCCAGACCCTCGCGATGCACGCGCCCTGTGCCAAACATTGGAGCACGCCCGCCCGGACTCAGCCTGGTGAAATTCCCTGGGGCGATAGCCGCCCGATGAGGCTCGTTCGGCGACCGCTTCCAGCCTCAGGCTGTAGCCACGCCGCAATCGAGAGAACTCCGCCAGGCAGAGCTACTGACCATGCCAAACACGGAGTACGCGGCCGTCCTGCTGCGCGATTTCAGCCTCTGCCGTACCACCAATCGCCCCCGGCGGAAGGGAACCATTGACGTGCCAGACACCAGACTTGAGCGACGCACGAAACGGCCTCTCGCTGTCGATTCTGTCAGCGCCGTAAATTGGCTTAAAGACAGCAACTGCAATCGCCACGGCCGTCTCCTCTGTAGGAACCATACCTGCCGGTGGCCGATAACTTTCCTGAGCAATAGCGACGCTGGCGATGAGGGCGCCAAGTAGCGCGACGAAGCGAAAGGGAATTCTCATGATGCCCCTTGGGTTTGCGGGTCAGTCAGTAGGGATTGCGCTCTAGCATTTGAGCACGCCCCTCCAAATCAGGCGGGTGAAATTCCCTGGCCCGCGTTGGTCGTCAGCGTCGGCTTTCAGCCTGAAGCTGCAGGCCGCGCTGCAACAGACACACCGCATCATCTCAGCTCCACATCAGCCCTGACGGAGAATCACTGCCGGACCTTCTGCGCACGTCCAACGTCCATGTCCCAGACCCATACCCGTGTCCAACTGGACCTCTTCCGCTGGTTCGATGAAGTGTTAAGCGGTGTCATTCCCAACTCGACGGTGGCTTTTCATGTCAATTTCTATGAGGCCGAGGATGCTGTTCTCGTGGAGTTGATGGGGACGGCTTCGTTTTTGCCGGGAACGAATCCCGAAACGGACTATTGGCCGGGCGAGGCGACCTTCCGCAGCGGCAGCCGCTTCGAGGTGCCGTTCGACGTAGCGGGCGCGGCGTGGCCTGAATGGCTGGCCACCACAAACGAGATGGTCCGCGCCTACATCCGCGACGGAGGGCACGCAGCGCGCCTGCGAAGTTCCGCCGGAGTGGGCAGCGGATTCGTCGACGGTGACATGGACGTCCTTTGGCTTGCGCCTCAGGCATAGCCTCCGACGTACGCCACACTTTCTCGATAGCCAGCCCTCGTCCCGGGCAGGAACCTGGCTTTATGCGAACGAGACGCCATTGCGCGTTCGAATCGTTCGTCACCACACACTTTACGGGACTGGTGACGATGCTGATGAGCCATTGATTGCGGAAGACCAGTCTCAAGAGACGTATTACGTGCTCTACCAGGTTGCGGGCAGCAGCGTCAGCTGGGCTGGTGGCGCTTCCGCATCCAGCCTCGACGAGGCCTCGAGCTTGGCGGAGCTTGCATTGGGGCTGACGCTCAAATGGGGCGCTGCGTAGCGTCCGCTCTCAGCGCGCACCCGCGTGCGCTCAACTCAGCCAGCATGACGGTACGATGCGGTCAGGTCGAACCGGCACAGGCGGTCAATGGTACCGGAATCCGCACTGAATGTCCGCATCCATCACCATCCGCCCCATCCGTAGCATGACCACTCCCAATGGCTCCCGCTCTGGGACGGCTACAACGCTTTCTACGGCCGGACCGGCCCGACGGCGCTTCGGCCCGAGATCAGCGCCAGCACCTGGAAACGCTTCTTCAACCCGGTCGAGCCCGTGTTCGCACTCGTCGCCGAGGCAGAAGGCAAGCTGGTCGGCCTGACGCATTACCTCTTCCATCGCAGCACCAGCAGGATCGAGCCCGTGTGCTACTTGCAAGACCTGTTCACCTTGCCAGAAATGCGCGGCCAGGGCGTAGGCCGGGCCTTGATCGAAGGCGTCTACGAGCAAGCGAACATCACCGGTGCGCTCAGGGTGTATTGGCAGACGCAGGTCACCAACGAGGCCGGGCGCGCGCTGTATGACAAGGTGGCGAGGCACCTGGGGTTCATTGTTTACTCGCAGGACTTGGGGTGAACGTCATAGCCCATAGTTAGAGCGTGAAGGGGCGCTGCTGCGCACTTGTTGCCGCCACTGCGCGGCAGGCGTACGATTCCTACTTCGAATTCCTACTTTTAGGAGCCACCATGCAGATCACCGAAAAGGGCCAAGTCACCATCCCCAAGCACATCCGCGTGGCAGCCGGCGTGGCGCCGGGCAGTGAAGTGGCCTTCAGCCTGGAAGGAAGCAAGATCGTCATGACTCCTGTGCGCACCTCGGTGACGCAGGACCGGCGCGCAAAACTGCGCACGGCCGCGGCGCGCGTGCGCAAGAGCCTGAAGCCGGAGTTCAAGCAACTCGGCGCCGACGAGATCATGGCCTTCCTGCGTGGCTAGCCTCGCCAGCTACGACGGCAGCGCCGGCACGCTGGTCGATACCAACATCTGGATCGACTGCATCGACGAGTCCAGTCCTTGGAATGAATGGGCCGTCGAACAGTTGCAGCGCCTGAGCGAGCGCGCACCGCTGCACGTCAACCTGATCATCTACACCGAACTGCTGGTTCCGGGGCCGGATGTGGACGCGCTGGATGCCTTGCTAGACGTGTACGACACGCTGCGTAGTCCGCTCCCTTGGGCGTCTGCGGCCTTGACCGCAGCGGCCTTTGCGCAATACCGCAAGCGGGGCGGCGCCAAGCACAAGCCGATGCCAGACTTCTACATCGGCGCACATGCGGCAGTCGCCAACTTGAGCGTGCTTACGCGTGACCCGTCGCCGTACAAGAGTTACTTCAGGCGCTTGGCCGTGGTGGCGCCGCCTTGAAACGCGTGAACAAGTTGCCAATCGCTCACGAGGTCTAGTCCATGAAATCGATATCGCTATTGTTTGCACTCGGGCTGGCCTGCGCGTCCGCGATTGCTCAGGATTCAGTAGTCGTAGGCCGCCTCGTTGAGAACGCGCCGATGAGCTATGTGCCAAATGAATGTCCGGAGAACGTCATCTGCCTGAGGTCTTGGTGGAAATCTGTCATAAGGATCGAAAAGACCATCCAAGGCCGCAAGTTGACAGATGAGGTCGGCGCTGCGGTACTGCAGCATGCAGACCTAAGCCCAGCCTTCAAGGCTGGCGTTCGCCTGTTTGTCCTGAGACCGATCACTGATTCACAACAGGGGCGAAAGCTCCGCGTTTCGTACTACTTGCAGGAAATGATCAGGCCGCGACAGATGTACTGTTTGGGCCAGCCTCCGGCGGAATATGGTCTCGAGATAAAAAATACCTACCAGGCCGGGGAAGGCGATTCAGCAAGTTATTGTTTCGAGCTTCCACCGGGCTAAAACAAGAAATACCTCTGCGCCATCGGCAACACCGTCGCCGGCTCACACGTCAGCAACTGCCCATCCGCCCGCACCTCATACGTCTGCGCGTCAATCTCCATCCGCGGCAGGTAGTCGTTGCGTACCATGTCGCGCTTGGTGACCGAGCGATTGCCACGCACGGCGACCACCGTCTTCTTCAGGCCATAACCTGCAACCTGAGCGGCACCGGCTTGCGAGACAAAGGTGAGTGAGCCTGCATGCAGCGCGCCACCAAACGAACCGAACATCGGCCGGTAGTGCACGGGCTGCGGAGTGGGAATCGAGGCATTGGCGTCGCCCATCAGGGAAGCGGCGATGAAGCCGCCCTTCAGGATCAGGCTCGGCTTGACGCCGAAAAAGGCGGGGCGCCACAGCACGAGGTCGGCCCACTTGCCCACTGCGACGCTGCCGACCTCATGCGACACGCCGTGCGAGAGCGCGGGGTTGATGCACAGCTTGGCGATGTAGCGCTTGGCGCGTTCATTGTCGTTGCGCTCGCTGTCACCAGGGAGCGCGCCGCGCTGCAGCTTCATCTTATGCGCGGTCTGCCAGCAGCGCATCACCATCTCGCCGACGCGGCCCATGGCCTGTGAGTCGGACGAGAACATGCTGATGGCGCCGAGGTCATGCAGCACGTCTTCGGCGGCAATCGTCTCGCGGCGGATGCGGCTTTCGGCAAAGGCCAAGTCCTCGGCCACCGAGGCATCGAGGTGATGGCAGACCATCAGCATGTCCAGGTGCTCGTCCACCGTGTTGACGGTGTAGGGCATGGTCGGGTTGGTGCTTGAGGGTAAAAAATTGGCCTCACCCACCACGCGCATGATGTCTGGCGCATGGCCGCCCCCGGCACCCTCGGTGTGGAAGGCGCAGAGCGTGCGGCCCTTCGTCGCGGCAATCGTGTTCTCCACAAAGCCGCTCTCGTTGAGCGTGTCGCTATGGATGCTGACCTGGGTGTCGGTGGCTTCGGCCACGTCCAGGCAGTTGCTGATGGCAGCGGGCGTGGTGCCCCAGTCTTCGTGCAGCTTCAAGCCGACGGCGCCGGCCTCGATCTGCTGCGTCAAAGCCTCGGGCCGGCTCGCGTTGCCCTTTCCGAGGAAACCGAGGTTCATCGGGAAGGCATCCGCCGCCTGCAGCATGCGCTTGATGTTGGCCGGGCCCGGCGTGCAGGTGGTGGCCAGCGTGCCGGTGGCGGGGCCGGTGCCGCCGCCCATCATGGTGGTCACGCCGCTCATCAGCGCTTCTTCAATCTGCTGCGGGCAGATGAAGTGGATGTGCGTGTCGATGGCGCCGGGCGTCACGATCATGCCCTCGGCCGCAATGATCTCGGTGCCCGGGCCGATGACGATGTCCACGCCCGGCTGCACATCGGGGTTGCCGGCCTTGCCGATGGCCGCGATGCGGCTGCCGCGCAGGCCGATGTCGGCCTTGACGATGCCCCAGTGGTCGACGATTAGCGCGTTGGTGATGACGCAATCGACCGCATCGCCAGGACCGGGGCCATTGGGCCGCTGCGACTGGCCCATGCCGTCGCGCACGGTCTTGCCGCCGCCGAACTTCACTTCCTCGCCGTAGCCGCCGGCCTTGAGCGTCAGGTCCTGCTCGACCTCGATGATCAATGCCGTATCAGCCAGGCGCAGCCGGTCACCGACGGTGGGGCCGAAGGTCTCGGCATAAGCGCGGCGTCCTATCGTTGCCATTCTTTAGAGCTTTCCTTGAACGAGGCCACGGAAGCCCCACGCCTCGCGTGCGCCGGCGTAATCGACCAGTTCCACGGTGCGCTGCTGGCCGGGCTCGAAGCGCACGGCCAGGCTGGAGGCGATGTTGAGCCGCATGCCCTGCGCGGCGGCGCGGTCGAAGCGCAGCGCCGCATTGGTCTCGGCGAAGTGGTAGTGCGAGCCGACCTGGATGGGGCGGTCGCCGGTGTTCTCGACGACGAGGGTGAGCGTGCGGCGGCCCGGGTTGAGCGCATGCACGGCGCGCTCGTCGTCGATCAGCAACTCGCCGGGAATCATGATGCGAGCAGGCCGATGCCGAGCAGAGCGACCAAGGCACCCGCCGCGCGCGGCAGCCACACCGAGCGCTTCTGCATCTGCAAGCCGAGTGCAATGCCCAGCAGATGCAGCGTGGCCGTGCCCAGCACCATGCCGGCCAGGGCGGCATTGCCACCGAGTTCCTGGCCATGGGCCGCACCATGGAACAGCGCGAAGCCGGCCATCAGCGGCACGGCCAAAACCGAACGCCAGGATGAAGCCAGCAAGACGCCAACCACGAGCAGCGAGGCCGCGACCATGGGCTCGACAGCTGGCAGCACGAGGCCCGCGCGGGCGAGCAGCGCACCGACAAGGAGCAGGCTCACAAAACCTAACGGCGCCAGCCAGCGGCGTTGCGCCGTGCCCGTGCTCCAGACGCCCACGGCCAGCATGGCGGCCAGATGATCGAGCCCGGTGAAGGGGTGCAGCAGCCCGGCGACAAGACCGTGATGCGCGCCAGCATCTGCGCCGGTATGGGCCTGAGCAGCGCCGGCAACGGCCAGGGCGAGCAGGGGAACAAAGAATTTCTTCATTTCGGTGCGCTTCCGTTGTTCATGCAATGGGTTGGTGCACGGTCACCAGCTTGGTGCCGTCGGGGAAGGTGGCTTCCACCTGGATCTCGGGAATCATCTCGGCGATGCCGTCCATCACGTCGCCGCGCGAGAGCACGGTCTTGCCCTCGCTCATCAGCGCGGCCACGCTCTTGCCGTCGCGGGCGCCTTCCATGATGGCGGCGCTGATCAGGGCCACGGCTTCGGGGTAATTGAGCTTCAAGCCGCGCGCTTTGCGGCGCTCGGCGAGCAAGGCGGCTGTGAAGATGAGGAGCTTGTCCTTTTCGCGCGGTGATAAGTCCATGTCGAGTTCTCTTGCAGGCTTTGTGCCACGGCACGGGTCTTGTATGCGAACCCAATATGCAAGCGCAAGTGCCCCCCGTCCACCCGGCTGAACCCGTGCAGCGGGTCGTCAAGATTCGGCGCGACTACAACGCCTGGGTGGCCAGCGAGACGCTGGAGGACCACGCCCTGCGCTTCACCCCGCGCGGCTCGCGGCGCTGGTCCGGCCTGCAGGTGGCGAACATGGCGTTTGGTGCCTCGTCCTTCCTGGTGCTGGAGGCCGTGGGCGCCACGCTGCTAGTGGAGTACGGCTTCATCAACGCGCTGTGGGCCATCCTGGCCACGGGGCTGATCATCCTGCTGGCTGGCTGGCCGATCTCCGTCTATGCAGCGCGTTATGGCCTGGACATGGACCTGCTCACCCGCGGTGCGGGCTTCGGCTACATCGGCTCCACGGTGACGAGCCTGATCTACGCGAGTTTCACGTTCATCTTCTTCGCGCTGGAGGCCGCCATCATGGCCTACGCGCTGGAGCTGGCCTTCGACATCCCGCCGGCCTGGGGCTACCTGCTGTGTGCCTTGCTGGTGCTGCCGATGGTCACCCACGGCGTGACCATCATTGCCCGGCTGCAGGCCTGGACGCAGCCGCTGTGGCTCTTTCTGCTGATCCTGCCGTACGTCTACGTCTTCAACGCCCATCCTGGCATTGGCGCTGAAATAGCCCGTTATGCGGGCATACACGACACAAGTGGCACCGGCGGTGTGTTCGACCTGAAGCTCTTCGGCGCCGGCATGACGGTGGGCATCGCCCTGATCACCCAGATGGGCGAGCAGGCCGACTACCTGCGCTTCATGCCCGAGCCGGTAGCGGGGAAGAAATGGCGCTGGTGGGCCGCGGTCTTCGTCGGCGGGCCGGGCTGGGTGATCCCGGGCGTGCTCAAGATGCTGGGCGGTGCGCTGCTGGCCTATCTAGCGTTGCAGATCATGGTGCCGGCCGAGCGGGCGGTGGACCCGAACCAGATGTACCTGGTGGCCTTCGATCACGTGTTCAGCCGCCCGAGCTGGAGCGTGGCGGCCACGGCGCTGCTGGTGATCGTCTCGCAGCTCAAGATCAACGTCACCAACGCCTACGCCGGATCGCTCGCGTGGAGCAACTTCTTCGCCCGGCTGACCCACAGCCACCCGGGCCGCGTCGTGTGGGTCGTCTTCAACACGGCCATCGCGCTGCTGTTGATGGAGATGGAACTGCTCAGCGCGCTGGACCGCGTGCTGGGCCTGTTCTCCAACGTGGCCATCGCATGGATCATGAGCGTGGTGGCGGATTTGGTGATCAACAAGCCGCTGGGCCTTTCGCCGCCGGGCATCGAGTTCAAGCGTGCGCATCTGTACGACATCAACCCGGTGGGCGTGGGCTCGATGGCCATCGCTTCGCTGCTGTCGGTCAGCGCGCATCTGGGCGTGTTCGGACCCATGGCGCAGGCGTTTTCCGCCTTGATCGCGCTGGTTGCGGCCTTCGTCTGCTCACCGCTGATCGCATGGGCGACCCAGGGCCGCTTCTACATCGCCAGGCCGGCAGGACTGGAAGAAGCGCGCCGCTGCTGCATCTGCGAGCGCGAATACGAAGGCCCTGAGATGGCGCATTGCCCGGCCTACAAGGGGCCAATCTGCTCGCTGTGCTGCTCGCTCGATGCGCGCTGCGATGACCTGTGCAAGCCGCAGGCACGGCTCTCGCAGCAGGCGATGGCGCTGGCCCGCCGGCTCACGCCACGGCGGCTGTGGCCGCTGCTGGAAGGCGGCCTGCTGCAGTACCTGGGCCTGGCCATCGTGGTGGCGCCGCTGCTGCTGCTCTTCTTCGGCCTGCTGCAACGTTACGGTCTGCTTCAGCTGACACGGCCCGGCGCGCTGGCCCTGGTGCTGCTGGCCGGCGTGATGCTGTGGTGGCTGGTGCTCACGCACAAGAGCCGGGAGGTGGCGCAGGAGGAGTCGCGCCGCCAATCGCAGGCGCTGCTGGCCGAGATCGATTCGCACCGCCGCACGGATGCGCAGCTGCAGCAGGCCAAGCTGCACGCCGATGCCGCCAACCAGGCCAAGACGCGCTATATCACCACCATCAGCCACGAGCTGCGCACGCCGCTCAACGCCATCCTCGGCTACGCCCACATCCTCGACGTGGACCCGGGCATGCCGCCCAAGCGGCAGCAGGCCGTCAAGGTGATCCGGCGCGGCGGCGAGCACCTGCTCTCGCTGATCGACGCGAGTCTCGATCTGGCGCGCATCGAATCGGGCCGCCTGAAAGTGGAGGCTGCGCCTTTCGCGCTGGGCACGCTGGTGGACGACCTCAGCCGCCTGCTCGCGCCGCAAGCGGCCGCCAAAGGCTTGAGCTTCGACTGCTGCCCGGACGAATTGCCAGCCTGGGTCCGCGGCGACGCCAAGCGCCTGCAGCAGGTGCTCATTAACCTGCTCGGCAATGCCATCAAGTTCAGCGTGAGCGGCGGGCGCGTTCGCCTGGCCGTGCACTACGCCCGCGAGATGGCGCGCTTCGAGATCGAGGACAACGGCCCTGGCATGAGCGCCGAGGAACTGGCCCGCGTGTTCGAGCCCTTCGAGCGCGGCAGCGGCGCGGCCCGCGCAGGCGGTACGGGCCTGGGCCTGACCATCGCTCGCAGCCTCACTGAGCTGATGGGCGGCGAGATGAAGGTCAGCAGCCAGCCGGGGCAGGGCACGCGTTTCGAGCTGCTCTTCTTCCTGCCGCGCTGCGAGCCCGGCCGCGTGCGCCAGCAGCGGGTGCGCCAGCGGCTGATCGGCCCGCCGCGCCGGCTCCTGGTGGTGGACAACGAAGAGGCCGACCGCGAGCTGATGCAGCGCCTGCTGGAGCCGCTCGGCTTCGAGCTGCGCGTGGCGAGCGGCGGCGAGGAGGCCTTGCAAGCCTTGCGGGATTTCGACGCCGAGGCGCTGCTGCTGGACCTCGCCATGCCCGGCATGGACGGCTGGCAGACGCTGGCGGCGATACGCGAGCAGGGGCTCTCCACCGCACCGGCCGCCATCGTCTCGGCCAATGCCTTTGATCGCGGCATGGACAACGCGCTGGGCATTGCCGAGCGCGATTTCATCCTCAAGCCGCTGCGCCTGGACGAGTTGCTGGACTGGCTCGAAACCCATCTGCAGCTGAACTGGGCCTCGCCTGCGCCGGAGGCAGGCGCACAGGCGCAGCCCGACGCGCCCTCGCGCGAGCGCCTGCTTGTCCTACAAGCGCAGCTCCAACTCGGCCACGTCAAAGGCATCCGCGAGGCCCTCGATGCGATGGCCGAAGAGGCGCCAGCGCTGACGGCCCAACTGCGCGGACTGGCGCGCGAATTCCAGATGCAGGCCCTGGGCCACCACGTGGCACAAGCCTTGCAAGCCACTGAACATGAACCGACTCCAGGATCGACAACATGAACGCTTGAATGCGGACATCCCGCAGGCGGCTGCACATGCCGAGAAAGTGCTCATCGTTGACGACGTGCCCGACAACCTGGCCCTGCTGCACGACGCGCTCGACGAGGCCGGCTACACCGTGCTGGTGGCTCATGAGGGCGAAGCCGCACTGCGCATCGCAGGGGAAGTCGCGCCCGATGTGATCGTGCTTGACGCGATGATGCCGGGCCTGGACGGCTTTGAAGTGGCGCGCCGGCTCAAGGACGACCCCGCCACCGCGGCCATCCCCGTGATTTTCATGACCGGCCTGACCGAGCCCGAGCATGTGGAAGCCGCCTTCGAGGCCGGCGGCGTGGACTACGTGAGCAAGCCCATCCGCCCCCGCGAGGTGCTGGCGCGCATCGCGGCGCACCTGCGCGGAGCACGCGCGCAGGCCCAGGCACGCAATGCACTCGACGCCTTTGGCCATGCCAGCCTCACGGTCAATGAGCATGACGGCCGCTGCGTCTGGCAGACCTCGCTGGCACGGGTGCTGATGGCGGACTACTTCAGCGGCGGCCATTTCGAGCGTGGCCGCCTGCCGCCCGAGATGCTGGCCTGGCTGCACCGCGAAGTCCTGCGCCGCCGCGCCGGCGCCGAGCCGGCCACGCTGACCGTGCTGCCGCCGGCCACCGATCCCGCCGCCCCCAAGCGCGGCACGCGTCGCCTCAGCTTTACGCTCCACGCAGTGGACCCCGACGCACTGGGCGAAGGCCAGTGGCTGATCGTCATGCGCGAAGCCAACGACGCCGCGCTGATCGACGCGCTGATCCACCAGTTCAAGCTCACCCAGCGCGAGGCCGAGGTGCTGTACTGGGTGGTCAAGGGCAAGACCAATGCCGACATTGGTGACATCCTGGCCAGCAGCCCGCGCACGGTGCAAAAGCATCTGGAGCATGTGTTCGGCAAGCTCGGCGTGGAGACGCGCACCGCCGCGGCGGCCATGGCGCTGGGCCGGGTGCGCAGCCTCGACAACGCGCGCTGAGCGCGGCGCTTGCGGAGTCATCGATGTGATGCTGGCGCTGCCACCCGTCATCCTGGTGGCCCGCAACCCTGATCGAACAGGCCACCACAGCCTACAACAACGCGCACTACCAGGACGCGCTGGCGAGCTATCGCAGCGTCAACGCGACCCTGGCGGACGAGCAGCTGCGAGCGCTCACCGGCGTGTACCTCAGCAACGTCAAGCTCGGCCGCGTGGCCGAAGCCGAGCAGGCCTTCGGCGAGCTCGTCGACTACGGCATCCGCACGCAGGAACTCGGCGTCAAGTTCCTGTTCAGCCCCGGCTCGACCGAGTTCTGGCCAAATCCCCAGATCAGCGGGCCCTATCCGATGTGGCTGCAGCAGATCGCCCGCAGAGCCAGTGCGGCCGGCGTCTGCATGAATATCGTGGGCCACACCAGCCGGACCGGTTCGGAAGCGCTCAACGACGCGCTCTCGCTGCGCCGCGCCGAGGCCATCCGCCGGCGCCTGGGGGCCGATGCGCCGGTGCTGCTGTCGTGCCTGCAGGCCAGCGGCATGGGCTTTCGCCAGAACAACGTCGGCAGCGGTACCGACAACGCGATTGACGTGCTCGACCGGCGGGTCGAGTGCAAGGTCGTCAGCTGCGACTAGCTCAATCGTTCCAGCAGCCAGCGGTTGAGATCGGCGATCTCCTCGGCGCAGACCGAGTGCGGCATCGTGTAGTCATGCCATTCGACGCTGTAGCCGAGCTTCTCAAGCGCCTCGCGTGAAGCCTGTGCGCGGGCCAGCGGCACGATGGGGTCTTGCAGGCCGTGGGCCATGAAGATCGGGGTTTGCGCGTTGGCCGCGTGGCGTTCGGCCTCGGTCTTCTCCAGCAGCGGCAGATAGCCCGAGAGGCCCACGAGGCCGGCCAGCTTTTCGGCATGGCGCAGGCCCGTCATCAGCGTCATCGCGCAGCCCTGCGAGAAGCCCATCAGCACGATGCGCGAGGCCGGGATGCCGCGCTCCACCTCGCGGGCGATCAGGCCTTCGATGGCCACTTGCGATTCGCGCAGGCCGGCTTCATCTTCCCGGCGCACCAGGTCCAGGCCGAGGATGTCGTACCAGGCGCGCATGCGGTAGCCGTTGTTGATGGTGACGGGCCGCACCGGCGCATGGGGGAAGACATAACGGATCGGTCCGACGGCGTCCAGATCCAGCTCCTGCGCGATCGGCACGAAGTCATTGCCGTCGGCGCCCAGGCCGTGCAGCACGATGATGGACGCCGTGGGCTCGGGTGCGGTTTCGAATTCGAGGCCTTCGAGTGACATGAGGGTGACAGCAGTAGCGATAGATGCCTGCCATGATAGAGGCCATGGGAAAACTGACCCTCGTGCGCCATGGCCAGGCCTCGTTTGGCGCGGCCGATTACGACCAGCTGAGCGCAACGGGCGAGCGCCAATGCCGGCTGCTGGGCGAGTACTGGCGCCAGCGCAAGCAGCGCTTCTCGGCCGTGCTGACGGGCTCGCTGAAACGGCATGCGCAGTCGTTGGCGGCTGTCCGCGCCGGCCTGGGCGAGATGCCTGAAGCGCGCGTCTGGCCCGGCCTCAACGAGTACGACAGCGAGGCCGTGATCCGCGCCCTGCACCCGGGCGAGCTGCACCGGCCGAAGAACGCCGAGGAAGTGAAGCAGTACTTCCGCCTGCTGCGCGAAGGGCTCAAGGCCTGGATGGACGGCCAGACCGAACCCGTCGGGATGCCCAGTTATGCCGACTTCTCCGCCGGCGTCGCTGCGGCCCTGGCCCATGTGCGCGAGCACTGCGAAGGCGAGGTGCTTATCGTCTCCAGCGGCGGCCCCATTTCCACCGCCGTGGCCCAGGTGCTGAATGCACCGCATGAGGCCGCCATCGAGATGAACCTGCAGCTGCGCAACAGCGCGCTGAGCGAGTTCGTCTTCAGCGGCAAGAAGCACAGTCTGCAGAGCTTCAACCACCTGCCGCATCTGGATACGGCGGGGTTGAGGGAGCTGGTGACTTACGCCTGATTCAAGGCTTCACGAACCTCAGCGTCATCCGATCGCTCTCGCCAATCGCCTCGTACTTGGCGCGATCCACATCCTTGTTGGCATAGGTCGGCGGCAGGGCCCAGACGCCGTTCGGGTGGTCGGCGTTGTCGCGCGGGTTAGCATTGGTTTCCGAACGGCCCACCAGCTTGAAGCCCACGCTCTGCGCCATGGCGATCACGTAGGACTCGTGCAGATAGCCGGTGTCGGCCTTGGGCGTCTGCGCGCGGTTCTCGGGCAGGCGGTGCTCTTCCACGCCCAGCACGCCGCCGGGCTTGAGCGCCACGAAGATGGCCTTGAAGGCGGCGCGGGTCTTGTCCTCGCCCAGCGGCACCCAGTTGTGGATGTTGCGGAAGGTCACCACCAGGTCCACCGTGCCGGGCGCGCCGATGGAGAACTTGCCGGTCTCGGCGTCAAAGGCGCCGATCTGCACCTTGTCGTAGACGGCGGGATTGGCGTCGAGCTTGGCCTTGAAGCGGGCAGCGCCGCGGCGCACGGCTTCGGAGTCGGCCTCGGGGTCGTTGCCGGCCTCGATGAGCTTGCCGCTGTCGCGAAGATAGGGCGCCAGGATCTCGGTCCACCAACCGCCGCCGGGGATCAGCTCGACCACGGTCTGGTTGGGCTGGATGCCGAAGAAGGCGAGGGTGGCCTCGGGGTGGCGGAAGCCGTCGCGCGCCACGTTGGCGGGCGTGCGCTGCGGGCCCGTGACGGCGGCGTGCAGCGCGCTGTCAGCGGCCTGGGCGGCGCCGAAGCAGGCCACCATCGAGAGGGCCAGGAGGTAACGCTTCATCATCGAAAGTCTCCGTGAGGTGAGTGGGCGCGATCATGCACGATCAGGCGGGTGGCGCGCCGTGCGGGAAGACATGGCCTGCAAAAGCCGACGAAAATGGCGCCATGTTCACAAACCTCAGCCCCGGTCTGGCCGAAGAGCGCCCGCAGCCCGATGCCGGCGAGCGCTTCATGCGTCTATTGCTAACGGCGTGGGACGACGGCAGTTTTTCCAGGCTGGTGCTGGCGAAGTACCGTGGCGAAGAGCCGCAGCTGGAACGCCTGACCGTGCGCGAGGTGATGCTGCGTGGCGAGCGCTGCTTCAGCTTCTTGTGGCGCTACGCCACCCGCGACGTGACCAAGAACCACGAGGTGGCCGAGGGCCTGGCGCTGATCCGCGGCCTGCTCGGCGCGTCTTTCCAGAACGCCCATCTGCACACCGCCGAGCAGGAGGTGCAGCTGGCCTTCAGCCGCAAGGGCAAGCCCAGCCTGCGCGTGGGCAAGGCCGAGAACACGACGGCCGCCGTGGCCGATGGTCATGACAAGAGCCATGACAAGAGCCATGACAAGGAGAAGCAGCGTTATCTCGACGTGCAAGCGCCCTGGTGGCGCGAGCTGGGCCTGACGCACGAGCACAAGGGCAGCCTGCAGCTGGTGCCGGCCATGTCGCGCAAGTGGAAGCAGATCAACAAGTTCATCGAGATCTTTGCCGCAGCCTTCAAGACCTCGCCGCTGAAGGACAGCCCCGACGTGTACGTCAATGATTTCGGCTCGGGCAAGGGTTACCTGACCTTTGCCATGCACGAATGGATCAGTGCCCAGGGCAAGCGGGCGCAGGTGACCGGCGTGGAGCTGCGCGAGGACATGGTGGCGATCACCAACGGCATCGCCACACGCCTGGGCCGCGAAGGCCTGCGCTTTGACGAAGGCGATGTGCGCCACTACACGCCCGCGCGCCTGGACGTGATGATCGCCCTGCATGCCTGCGACATTGCCACCGACTACGCGATCCACCTGGGCCTGCGCGCCAAGGCCGCCATCATCATGTGCTCGCCCTGCTGCCACAAGCAGCTGCGCCCGCAGATGCAACTGCCCGCGGCCCTGAAGCCCATGCTCCAGCACGGCATCCACCTGGGCCAGGAGGCCGAGATGGTGACGGACTCGCTGCGTGCGCTGCTGCTCGAAGCCGAAGGGTATGAGACGCAGGTCTTCGAGTTCATCGCGCTGGAACACACCAGCAAGAACAAGATGATCCTGGCCGTGAAGAAGCAGGGCGCGGCGCTGGCCGCGGCCGAGAAGCGCAAGCCCGAGGTGCTGGCGCAGATCGCGGAGATCAAGCGGTTCTACGGAATCAGGGAGCAGGCCTTGGAGAGCTTGCTGGTCTGCTGAGGCCTGCTTGTATGCTGACCCCACAATTTCTGTGGGAGACCGGTCATGAAGAAGCTCGTTCTTGGATTCGCGTTCGCGCTCACCACCTTGGCGCACGCTGCGCCGGCGCTGCCGGACAACAACTTCATTTACGTCATCGGCATGGGCCAGGTCAGCGTCCCGCCGGACCGGGCGCGGATCGAGGTCACGCTGAAGGCCAGCGGGCCGGATCATGAGAAGGCATTTGCACAGTTACAGGCCGATTCTCGCGCCGTCGTCGCGGCGGCAGTGAGCCTGGGCGTTGGCGACAAGGACATTGACGCGCACAAGATCTCGAAGAGCTATCGCTACGAGTCGAACAGCTATTCGTCCGGAAGCCGCCCCACCTTGATGGAGTTGCAGCAGACCGTGCGATTCGAGTTGAGCGACTTGGACAAAGCCGTGGCGCTGGCGGATCGCGTGATGAAGATGCAGAGCGTGACAGGCGTCGACACGGCCTTTTCCGTCGCCGATGTTCGGGCCGCCGAGGCCGCGGCAACGGCCAATGCGGCAGCGGATGCGCAACAGCGTGCGCAGGACTTGGTCAAGCTGTTCAGCCGAAAGCTCGGCAAGGCAACGGCGCTGTCGGTAGAGCCTGACAGCGCGATGCGGGATCGTTTCGGCGGAGGCGGTGCCGGCGGCGGTTCGCGCCTTGAAACCGTCACGGTGACGGGCAATCGCGCCGCTTCGAACTACCGCACGCCCAATGCCATCGACTTCAACGCCCGGCTCTACATCGTCTACGCGCTCGAATAGCGCAAGCGCGTGCTGGCCTACAGCTCGAACTGCACCATCAACCTCACCCGCCGCCCGGCGCGGTCTGCCCACACATAGGCTTCCAGCCGTCGATCAAACATGTTGTCCACGGCCAGCTGCGTGCGCCAATGCGTACCCCAGCGCTGGTTAACGACGAAATCACTGCGCAGCCAGTTGGGCAGGGCCAGGTTGCCGGTGGGGATGGAGGAATCGAAAACGTCGGCCACATGTTCGGAGCGCCATTGGACTTGCGTGCCGTTGCGGCCGAAGGTGATCATGCCGCCGTAGTGGTTGTAGTAGGGCTGCGGGATGTTCATGATGCCCTTGGCCGACTTGAGCAGCTGCTGCTTGCTAATCATGTTGGGGCTGGCCTTGTCCACCGTGAAGCGCATCACCAGCGAGGCGCCGTTGAAGGGCAGGGAGGCGTAGTGGACGAAGACGTGGCTGTTGTCCTTGAACTTCGGATGGAAGGCGATGGACCAAAGGCCCTGCTCGACGAAGCCGGTGGCCACGTCGGTGCCCAGGGGGGGAAGTTGGTGAGGTCGAGGAAGGGTTCCTTCTGCACCGTACCTTCCTTGCGGACCACGCGGACGCGGCCGACCCGCTCGACCACGAAGAGGCGGCGCGAGCCGTCATTGGCGGCCGTGACGCCGACGGGGTCGTTGAAGCCGTCGGCCACCTTCACCAGCGCCAGCTTGGGCGCGCCGGGGATCTGGCCGCCAGGCTGCGCCACCTCGGCGGCGGTCTGCGGGACGGTCTGGGCTTGCGTCACTGTTGATGATGACGCGACGGTGAACAACAGGAGCGCCAGGGCGGCGCCATGAATGCGGACTCGCATGGTCTCCAATCTGTACAAACCTTGGGATCCATGCATGCGGGAAGGGCTCTGTGCGCGCCCGAAGGGCATGCTGCTGCTCTGCGCGGCCTTTCAAGGCCACACTGCGGCCGGGCCAGACTGAGCGCCTGCCGCAGGGCCGCCATAGGGACAGACGCGTAGTCGGTCTGCTGATCGCGCCATTACAGCCGTGAATGGCGCAACACCTACGCCAAACGGCGTATTTCCAGTCCGGGGCCCGATGCGCAGACTGCGGTGCAGCAAACACGCTGTCATCCAGCACCTTCACCAGGAGCCTCCCGCCATGTCACTCTCCCGCCGCCAACTGAACATCTCCGCGCTGGCGCTTGCCGCCGCGCTTGCTGCAATGCCAGCCCGGGCCGCCGACACCATCAAGGTCGGCGTGCTGCACAGCCTCTCGGGCACCATGGCCATCTCGGAGACCGTGCTCAAGGACATGGTCCTGATGGCCATCGACGACATCAATGCCAAGGGCGGCGTGCTTGGCAAGAAGCTCGAACCCGTGGTGGTGGACCCGGCCTCCAACTGGCCTCTGTTTGCCGAAAAGGCCAAGCAGCTGATCTCGCAGGACAAGGTCGCGGTGGTGTTCGGCTGCTGGACCTCGGTCAGCCGCAAGTCGGTGCTGCCTGTTTTCGAGGAACTCAACTCGCTGCTGTTCTACCCCGTGCAGTACGAGGGTGAAGAGCTGAGCAAGAACGTGTTCTACACGGGTGCCGCGCCCAATCAGCAGGCCATCCCCGCGGTGGAATACCTGATGAGCAAGGACGGCGGCTCGGCCAAGCGCTTCGTGCTGCTGGGCACGGACTACGTCTACCCGCGCACCACCAACAAGATCCTGCGCGCCTTCCTGCACAGCAAGGGCGTGACCGATGCGGACATCATGGAGGAGTACACGCCCTTCGGTCATTCCGACTACCAGGGCATCATCGCCAAGATCAAGAAGTTCGCCGCCGAGGGCAAGAAGACGGCCGTGGTCTCCACCATCAATGGGGACTCCAACGTGCCCTTCTACAAGGAACTCGGCAACCAGGGCCTGAAGGCGACCGACGTGCCCGTGGTGGCCTTCAGCGTGGGCGAGGAAGAGCTGCGCGGCGTGGACACCAAACCGCTGGTAGGCAACCTGGCGGCATGGAACTACTTCATGTCGATCAAGAACCCGACCAACGCCGAATGGATCAAGCAATGGAGCGCCTATGCCAAGGCCCACAAGCTGCCCGGCCAGATGGACAAGCCACTGACCAACGACCCGATGGAAGCCACCTGGATCGGCGTGCATATGTGGGCGCAGGCGGTCGAGAAGGCCAAGAGCACGGACACCGACAAGGTCATCGCCGCCATGGCCGGCCAGACCTTCAAGGCGCCGGGCGGTTTCACTTCGACCATGGACCCGAAGAACCACCACCTGCACAAGCCGGTCTTCATCGGCGAGGTCAAGGCCGATGGCCAGTTCAATGTGGTGTGGAAGACGCCGGGACCGATCAAGGCGCAGCCGTGGAGCCCGTACATCGCTGAAAACAAGGGCAAGAAAGACGAGCCCGTCACCAAGTAACGGGTTACTCGCACATGCTCATCAAGCGCCTGCTGTTGTTAGCGAGCGCCTGGCTGATGTTGATCGGCCAGGCCCACGCGCTCACCGCACCCCAAGCCCGTGCCATCGCGGCTGGGGAAACCGACGACCGCGTGGCCGCGCTCAATGCGGCCGCCGCTGCGGGCGATCCGGGCCTGGAGGTCTTCGTGAAGGCCTTGCTCGACGATGCCGTCAAGCTCACGCCCGAGCAGGTGCTGGTGGTCGATGGCGAGAAGGTGACCGATGCCGCAACGGGGCAGGCGGCCAAGCTGCCCGAGACCGCGGAAGACGTGGTCAACAACAACCGCATGCGCGGCGCGCTGGAGCAGGCACTGGCCGCGCTCAAGCTGTTGTCCAAAGATCTTGCCACGCGGCGCGAAGCTGTGATGGCGCTGAGCAAGGAGGGCATGAGCGAGGCGCAGTTGCCGCTCTTGGACAAGGCCCTGGCGGCCGAGTCCGACGCCGGCCTCAAGGCCAAGCTGCAGGTCCTGCATGCCAGCCTGATGGTGGGCTCTGCCGACAAGGCCAAGCGCCTGCAGGCCGCGCAGGAGCTGGCCGGATCCGACGAGCCCAGCGTGCAAGGCCTTTTGACTGACCGCATTGCCGTGGAGGGCGATGCCGAGGTCAAGGCCGCCCTGCAATCCTCGCTGGGCGCCGTGCAGCGCCACCTGGCCTGGGGCGAGCGGTGGGGCCTGGCCTTCACCGGCATCAGCCTGGGCAGCATCCTCCTGCTCTCGGCCCTGGGTTTGGCGATCAGCTACGGCCTGATGGGCGTGATCAACATGGCGCACGGCGAGCTGATCACGGTCGGCGCCTACGCCACCTATCTGGTGCAGAACGCCGTGCGCGCCTTCGCGCCCTCGCTGTTCGACTACTACGTGCTGCTGGCCATCCCCGTGTCCTTCATCACCGCGGCCCTGGTGGGCGCAGCGCTGGAGCGCAGCGTCATCCGCTGGCTCTACGGCCGGCCGCTGGAAACGCTGCTGGCCACCTGGGGCATCAGCCTTGTGCTGCAGCAGACGGCACGCTCGATCTTCGGCGCGCAGAACGTGCCGGTCGAGAACCCCGCCTGGCTCTCGGGCGGCTGGCAGGTGATGAGCAATCTGACGCTGCCCTACACGCGCATCGCCATCATCGTTTTTGCCTTTGTGGTGCTGGGCTTCGTGGCCCTGCTGATCGCCCGCACAAGGCTGGGACTGCTGGTGCGCGGCGTCACGCAGAACCGCCGCATGGCCGCCTGCATGGGCGTCAACACCGCGCGGATTGACTGTTATGCCTTTGCGCTCGGTGCCGGCATCGCCGGCCTGGCCGGCTGCGCGCTGAGCCAGATCGGCAACGTCGGCCCTGACCTCGGCCAGAGCACCATCGTCGACAGCTTCATGGTCGTGGTGCTGGGTGGCGTGGGCCAGCTCGCTGGCACGGTCATCGCCGCGCTCGGACTGGGCGTGCTGAACAAGCTGCTCGAAGGCATGGCCGGCGCGGTGCTGGCCAAGATCATGGTGCTCATCTTCATCGTCGTGGTGATCCAGAAGCGCCCGCAAGGCCTGTTCGCGATGAAGGGCCGGAGCGCTGAGGCATGATGAAGACGACGTTGCTCTCTACTCGCGCCTGGATCGCCGTCGGCGTGGCCTTTGCCATCGTCGCGGTGATCGTGCCCCTGCTCAACCTGGCGGTGCCGGAAGGCAGCGCCCTGCATCTGAGCGATTACAGCGTCGGCCTGGTCGCCAAGATCATGTGCTACGCGATCTGCGCGCTGGCGATGGACCTGATCTGGGGCTACACCGGCATCCTGTCGCTGGGCCACGGCCTGTTCTTCGCGCTCGGCGGCTATGCCATGGGCATGTATCTGATGCGCCAGATCGGCCGCGATGGCAACTACCAGAGCGACCTGCCCGACTTCATGGTCTTCCTGAACTGGAAGGAACTACCCGCGGCCTGGGCCTTCAGCGATTCCTTCATCTTCCAGATGCTGATGGTGCTGGCCGTGCCGGGCCTGCTGGCCTTTGTCTTCGGCTTCTTCGCGTTTCGATCGCGCATCAAGGGCGTGTATTTCTCGATCATCACGCAGGCGCTGACCTACGCGGCCATGCTGCTCTTCTTCCGCAACGAGACGGGCTTTGGCGGCAACAACGGCTTCACCGATTTCAAGCGCATCCTCGGCGTCCCGCTGGCGCTGCCCAGCACGCGCATGGTGCTGTTCGTGCTGACAGGCTGCACGCTGATTGGTTTCTTTTTGATGGCGCGCTGGATCATCAAAAGCAAGTTCGGCCGCGTGCTGCAGGCCGTGCGCGATGCCGAGAGCCGGCTCATGTTCACCGGCTACAACCCGCTGCGCTACAAGCTGACGATCTGGGTCATCTCGGCCCTGATGTGCGGCGTGGCCGGCGCGCTGTACGTGCCGCAGGTGGGCATCATCAACCCCAGCGAGATGAGCACCTCGGCCGGCATCGAGATCGCGATCTGGACGGCCGTGGGCGGTCGCGCCAGCCTGATCGGGCCCATCGTTGGCGCCTTCTTCGTCAACGGTGCAAAGAGTTATTTCACGCAGGCGTTCCCGGAGTTCTGGCTTTACTTCCTCGGTGTGTTGTTTATCGCTGTGACGCTGTTCCTGCCGCAGGGCATCGTCGGCCTGTTCAGCAAGTGGAGGCGTTCATGAGCCCCGAGTTGCTGGAGGAAGGCACGCGCGCGCGGCTTGCGCATGAGCAGCAGGAGGCGCAGAAGAACTCGTCTGGCGGCAGCGCTTCGTTCGGCCGCGTGGTGCGCTCGCTGGAGCCGGATTTCGCGCATGGCGTGGCCTTGTATCTCGACGACGTAACGGTCTCCTTCGACGGCTTCAAGGCCCTCAACGCGTTGAGCCTGATGATCCGCGTCGGTGAGCTGCGCGCCATCATCGGCCCCAACGGCGCAGGCAAGACCACGATGATGGACGTGATCACCGGCAAGACGCGGCCCGATGCCGGGCAGGTGAGCTTCGGCCAGAACATCGACCTGCTTCGCCTGCGCGAGAACCAGATCGCCGAAGCCGGCATCGGCCGCAAGTTCCAGAAGCCCACGGTGTTCGAGCAGCTCAGCGTGTTCGAGAACCTGGAGCTCGCGCTCAAGGGCGAGCGCGGCGTGCGCGCTGCGCTCTGGCATGCGCTGACGGGCGAGCAGGGCGACCGCATCGCCGAGGTGATGACGCAGATCCATCTCGCCGATCTCGCGCATGTCCAGGCCGGCCTGCTCTCGCATGGGCAAAAGCAATGGCTGGAGATCGGCATGCTCTTGATGCAGGACCCCAAGCTGCTGCTGCTCGACGAACCCGTGGCCGGCATGACGGACGAGGAGACCGAGCGCACGGCCGAGCTGTTCCTCTCGCTCGAAGGCAAGCACTCGCTGGTGGTGGTGGAGCACGACATGAAGTTCGTCGAACAGATCACCGAGGGGCGCAAGACGGTGACCGTGCTGCACGAGGGCAGCGTGCTCGCAGAGGGCTTGCTGTCCGCAGTTCAAGCCGACGAGCGCGTCGTCGAAGTCTATTTGGGACGTTGAGAAGACGATGCTGAAAGTCACCGATCTCCACCAGGCCTACGGCGGCTCGCACATCCTGCGCGGCCTGAGCTTCGAGGCGCAGGCCGGCGAGATCACCGTCGTGCTCGGCCGCAACGGCGTGGGCAAGACGACCCTGCTCAAGAGCCTGATGGGCGTGGTGCCCGTCAAGAGCGGCACGATCCTGTTCGACGGCGCCGACATCACCCGTGCCGCGCCTTACGAGCGCGCCCGTCGCGGCATCGGCTACGTGCCGCAAGGCCGTGAGATCTTCGGCCGCCTGACGGTGGAAGAGAACCTCGCCATGAGCCTCGTCGGCCACAAGATTCCGCCGCAGATGTTCGAGCTGTTCCCGGTGCTGAAGCAGATGCTGGCACGCCGCGGGGGCGATCTCTCGGGCGGCCAGCAGCAGCAGCTCGCTATCGCCCGCGCCCTGTGTGCCGCGCCCAAGCTGCTGATCCTCGACGAGCCGACCGAAGGCATCCAGCCCAGCGTAATCAAGGACATCGGCCGCGTGCTGCAGCGCCTCGCGCACGAGGGCCTGCAGGTCGGCGACCAGACCCAGCGCCTGGCCGTCATCCTGGTCGAGCAGTACTACGACTTTGCGGAAGAGCTGGCCGACCAGTACCTGGTGATGGAGCGCGGCAGCTTCGTGGCGCAAGGACGCGGCAAGGACATGCAGCGAGACGGCGTGCGGGAGCGGATCAGCGTCTGAATCAGCCGCCCTCCGGCGCCGGCTTGCTCAGCGTGTACTTCAGCTTGCAGACCTTGATGTTGTAGCTGTCAAAGGCCTTGGTCCTGCCCAGCTCCACGGCCTTGCCGTGGGCGAGTTGATCCACTCAATGGCGATGCGAAGCCTCGTCCTCGAACTCGACGATGGTGCAGCCCACGTCGTCATCGGCCAGGAAGCGCTTGATCGAGACAAAGCCCGGCATGGTCTTGGCCAAGGCGCCCATCTGGCCGGCCATGGCTCGGTATTCGGCCATCACGGCGGGGTCGGCGTTCAGTCGGCTGCGGAACACAGTCACGATCATCGGAAACTCCTTGGAAGGCCAGCACTCGGCATCGAACGGCGCGCCTGCATCTGACCGGCTGATTGTGTTGGAATGGCGTGCGGGCCAGACCGCTGCAACTTGAGGAACCACATGAAACGCGTCACCGGCATCGGCGGGATCTTCTTCAAGGCCAAGGACCCCAAGGCCTTGTCCGAGTGGTATCGGGTGCACCTGGGCGTGGATGTGCAGGCCTGGGGTGGCGCCGCCTTCGACTGGGTCACGCCCGACAACCCCTCGGGCACGGGCACCACGGCCTGGAACCTTTTCGCGCAGGACACGAGCTACTTCGCGCCGAGCCAGGCCCCCTTCATGGTCAATTACCGCGTTGCAGACCTCGTAGCCCTGCTGGCAGCGCTGAAGGCCGAAGGCTGCGCGGTGGAAGACAAGATGGACGATACAGAGTACGGTAAGTTCGGCTGGGTGGTCGATCCGGAGGGCAACAAGATCGAGCTGTGGGAGCCGCCTGCTGGGCAGTGAGATGCACCGACTGATGGCTTGTAGACAGGCCGCGACACTGCTCGCCGGCGCGCTGTTCATCGCGCCGGCATTGGCGCAGGAAGAGGCGCATGAAGAGGCGCTGCTGCCCGCGACGGAGCTGGTCGCCGGACGCTCGCAGGAAGAGTGGTCCGTCGCATGGTGGCAATGGGCGGGCGCCTTCGACACGCAGAACAGCCCGGTTGCGGATCGCACGGGCGTCTTGTGCGGCCGCAAGCAGGCGGGGCCGGTCTGGTTTCTTGCTGGAACCTACGGGACCAAGCGGACGGTCAGGAGCTGTACCGTGCCCAAGGGTCGCTACCTTTTCTTTCCATTGGTCAACTATGCGGTGATGCCTGGATCACCCCAGACGCGCTGCGACGAGGTCAAGCGCGATGCGAGAAGCATGACGGACAACGCGGCCTGGCTGCTGCTTGAGCTCGACGGTGTGAGGGTGCAAGGCCTGGAGGCGCACCGCCTGGCGCCACAGAAATGTTTCGATGCGGGCCTTCGCAGCGAAGAGCGAGTCCGCATCTACCCTTCGGCGGCCAACGGCTACTACGTGATGCTGAAGCCGCTGAGCCCGGGCATGCACACGCTGAACTTCGGTGGCGGCTTGCCCAGCATGATGCAGGCGGTGACCTACACGCTGACGGTGGAATGAGGCAGCGATCTGGGGCGCCTCGCCTCAATGCCCCGGCCTGAGCCTGAACCTCTGCACCACCTCGGCCAGCCGCGCGGCCTGGTCCTTCAGCGAGTCGGCCGCCGCGGCGGACTCTTCCACCAGCGCGGCGTTCTGCTGCGTCATGGTGTCGAGCTGGCCCACGGCGGCGTTCACTTCGCCGAGGCTCTGCGTCTGGCTTTGCACGGCCTGGGCCATGTCCGAGATGATGGTGGTGACGCGGCTCACCGAGGCCACCACCTCCTGCATGGTCTGCCCGGTGTCGCCCACCAGGCGCGAGCCGCTTTCCACCTGCTCGACCGAGCCCGAGATCAGCGTCTTGATCTCCTTGGCCGCCTGCGCGCTGCGCTGCGCCAGGCTGCGCACCTCGGCCGCCACGACGGCAAAGCCGCGGCCCTGCTCGCCCGCGCGGGCCGCTTCCACGGCGGCATTCAGCGCCAGGATATTGGTCTGGAAGGCGATGCCGTCGATCACGCCGATGATGTCGGAGATCTTGCGCGAGGAGCTCTGGATGCCATCCATGGTGGACACCACGCGCGAGACCATCTGCCCGCCTTGCTCGGCCACGCTGGAGGCCGTTCGAGCCAGCTCGGAGGCCTGCTGGGCCGAGGCCGCGCTCTGCCGCACGGTCTCGGTCACCTGCTGCATGGCGGCCGAGGTCTGCTCCAGATTGGAAGCGGCCTGCTCGGTGCGTGCCGAAAGATCGCTGCTGCCGATGGACACCTCGCGGCTCGCCTCGGCGATGTGGTCGGCGCTGTGGCGCACGGTGGAGACGGACTGGTGCAGCGCCTCCTGCATGCGTGAGAGAGCGCGCAGCAGATCGCCCAGCTCGTCGGCGCGAACGCTGAGCACGGGCTCGCTCAGATCGCCATCGGCCACGCGGTCGGCCGTGCTGAGCGCCTGCTGCAGCGGCTGCGTGAGCGAGCGCGTCAGCAGGAGGCCGACAACGCCGCCCAGGGCCATGGCCACGGCCACCATGCTCCAGATGCCCCACAGCACGGCGCGATAGTCCTGGTTGGCCTGCTCATGTGCCTGCTTGGCGCCTGCGTCGTTGACCTGGATGAGCTTGGCCATGGCGTCGGTGCTGGAGCGGAACACCATGCGCGATTCGCCGCGCAGATAGGCCATGGCCTCGTCCTTCTGCCCCGCATCCAGCAGGCCAATCAGCTTGGATTGCGAGGCCTTGTAGTTGTCGATGATGGATTTGAAATCGCCGAAGAGGCGGCGCTCCTCGTCGCTGCTCAGGTTGGACTCATAGGCCTTGATCAGCCCGGGCACGGACTCCCATTGCTTGTCCAGCCGCGCGCGTTCGTCCTGCACGGCCTTGTCCGTTCCGCCCAGCAGCATCTGCAGCTCGGCCCGGCGCATCTGGTTGAGCGCTTCGCTGAGTGCGCCGAGCTGCTGGGTGCTGGGCAGCCAGTTGTCGGCCAGGTCCACCACCTTGTCCTGCACGCTGGCCACGCGGTTGACCGCATACCAACCCATGCCCAGCATCAGGGCCAGCAGCAGCGCGAAACCCAGCCCCAGCCTCAAACCCACGCGCAGATCGGAGAGCAGCTTCATACAGGTCACCCTTCATGAAAACGACAATGCCACCTGGTGCGGGCTTGACCCTAACACAGCAGACCAGCGGTGTGCCTGCCGTCAAGCTTTCACTGTCGCGCTGCAAGCGCCCTGCGCGTCGCCAGCGTGATCGGGATCGCGAACAGGAACATGTGCGAGAGCAGATCGGCACCCCAGCCCAGCGCCTGGAACTTCACCGGGAAGGGAAAGGCCGAGATCGGCAGCACCACCAGGCGCATGACGAAGAAGACGAGGATGCCGAAGACGATTGCCGCCAGGTAAGGGCGCCTCAGGATCGCCGGCCTGGCACGCGCTGCGAGGAAGAAGACCGCGGTCCAGATGAAGGACAAGACGAAATGCAGCAGCAGGCCCATCGCCGCCATCGTCGTGCCGCCGTCGAAGGCCGGCTTGCCGAAAGCGCCGCTGGCCACGACCTGTAGCAAGCGCTCGGGCGTGCTGCCGCGCGACATGGCAAAGCAGATGGCGAAGAGGATGTCCAAGGCGCCGGCGATGGTGCCGCCGATCAGTAGGAAGCGAAACTGGGTTGGCTTCATGGAGAATTTGCTCCTTGCAGCAACTGCGCCACCGCCGCCAGCGCAATCACCTCCGGCTGCTTGCCCGTGATGCCGGCGATGCCGATCGGGCAGGTGACGTGGGCGATCTCGGCTTCGCTGAAGCCGCGTGCTTCGAGCCGGTGGCGGAAGCTGGCCCATTTGCTCTTGCTGCCGATCAGGCCGACGAAGGGCAGGTCCTGCTGCTGCCGCTGGCGGGTGAGGCAGGCGGCCACGATGTCGAGGTCTTCGGCATGGCTGAAGCTCATGATCAGCACCCGGGCAGCCGGCCGCACATCGGCCACGGCGGCCTGGATGGGGTCGGAATGCTCGGCCTGCACGTTCAGCGGCAGATCGGCGGGGAAGATCTCGTCGCGGCTGTCGAACCATTGCGTGTGGATCGGCAGCCGGGCGGCCAGCTCGATGATGGCGCGGCCCACATGGCCGCCGCCGAACAGGGCCAGGTCCAGGAGCGACGCGGGCGCCAGGCGCTGTTGAAGGCCCGTGGCATCGCCGACCTCCAGCCATTCCAGGCGCAGATGCACCACGCCGCCGCAGCATTGCCCCAAAGACGGCCCCAGCGCGTAGCGCCGCAGCGGGCCGACGATGCCGCCCGCGGCCAGCGCGGCGCGGGCCTCGGCCGTAACGTCGAATTCAAGCTGACCGCCGCCGATGCTGCCGATCAGGGTATCCGGCGTCACCGCCATCCACGCACCGACCTCGCGCGGCGCGCTGCCCTGCACGCGCACCACCGTGGCCAGCACGGCGCTGGTCCGCTCCAGCGTGCGTGCGAGCCGCTGCCAATCGAGCATCAGCTTCCCCGGTAGGTCGAGTAGCTCCAGGGGCTGACGAGCAGGGGCACGTGGTAGTGCGAGCCAGTGTCGGCGATGCCGAAATCCAGCGGCACTTCATCCAGGAAAGGCGGGTCGGGCAAGGCCACGCCGCGGGCGCGGAAGTAGGCTGCCACCTCGAACACCAGGCGGTAGCGGCCTGGCTTGAGCGCCTCGCCTTCCAGCAGCGGGCCGTCCGCACGGCCGTCGCTGTTGAGTTGTAGGGTCTTGATCGGCTGGCCCTCGCAATAGAGCCGCGCGGCCATGCCGGCCGCCGGGCAGCCATTCATGGTGTCCAGAACATGTGTGGTGAGCTTTCCCATGATGTATTCAGGCGCTGTTGATGCTTTATCCTAGCCCGCATCATGCGATATCCACGCGATCTGATTGGTTACGGTGAACAACCCCCACATGCGCAATGGCCGGGCAAGGCTCGTGTAGCGGTGCAGTTCGTCCTCAATTACGAAGAGGGCGGCGAGAACTCGGTGCTGCACGGCGATGCGGGCAGTGAGCAGTTCCTCTCCGAGATGTTCAACCCGGCCAGCTACCCGGCCCGGCACCTGAGCATGGAGAGCATCTACGAATACGGCTCGCGCGTGGGCGTGTGGCGGCTGCTGCGCGAGTTCGAGAAGCGCGCCTTGCCGCTGACCGTCTTCGGCGTCTCGATGGCGCTGGAGCGGCATCCCGATCTCACGCAGGCTTTTGTCGAGCTTGACCACGAGATCGCCTGCCACGGCCTGCGCTGGATCCACTACCAGAACGTGGAGGAAGAGATCGAGCGCGAGCACATGAAACGCGCGATGGACATCATCCAGGGCCTGACCCTGCACCGCGCCACCGGCTGGTACACCGGCCGCGACAGCCCCAACACGCGACGCCTGGTGGCCGACTACGGCGGCTTCGAGTACGACAGCGACTACTACGGCGACGACCTGCCTTTCTGGCTGCAGGTGCGCAAGACCGATGGCGAGCTTGCACCGCATCTGGTCGTGCCCTACACGCTCGATTGCAACGACATGCGCTTTGCCCTGCCGCAGGGCTTCAGCCATGGCGATCCTTTCTTCGAGTACCTCAAGGACAGCTTCGACGTGCTCTACGCCGAAGCCGACGAGGCGCCCAAGATGATGAGCATCGGCATGCATTGCCGGCTGCTGGGCCGGCCGGGCCGCATGCGCGCGCTGCAGCGTTTCCTGGACCACATCGAGGCGCATGACCGGGTGTGGATCTGCAAGCGGGTGGACGTCGCGCGGCACTGGAAGGCGGTGCATCCCTTTGACGCGCGCACGGCCTTTGTTTGGGAGTAAGAAGAGATGCCTTTGACGATTGCCGCGCTCAATGCCGCGACCGCGCCGGAGTTCGTGAGCCTGCTCGACGGTGTGTACGAGCATTCACCGTGGATTGCTGCAGCGGCCGCTGACAAGCGCCCGCTGCAAAGCCTCGCCCATCTCAAGCTCGTGCTGGCCAGCGTGGTGCGCGAGGCCTCGCGCGAGCTGCAGCTGGGCCTGATCCGCGCCCACCCCGAGCTGGCGGGCAAGGCCATGGTGGCGGGCACGCTGACCGCCGAATCCACCGGCGAGCAGCAGCGCGCCGGCCTCACGCATTGCACGCCGGAGGAGTTCGCCCAGTTGCAGCAGCTCAACGCCGACTACAAGGCACGCTTCGGCTGGCCCTTCATCCTGGCCGTGCGGGGCATGCGCGGCCTGGGCCTGAGTCGGGCCGAGATCATTGACACCTTCGCGCGCCGGCTGCATGCGCACCCCGACGTGGAGCGGGCCGAATGCCTGCGCCAGATCCACCGCATTGCGGAGATCCGGCTCAACGACAAATTCGACGTCGAGCCCATGCTGGGCAACCAGGTGCTCGACTGGGCCGAGGCGCTGTCCGAGTTTTCCGACCCCGGTTTCAAGGAGCAGGGCCAGCTGACCGTCACCTATCTGACCGAAGCGCACCGCAGCTGCGCGGCGCGGCTGCGGCAATGGATGGTCGATTGCGGCTTTGACGAAGTGAGCATCGACGCCGTCGGCAATGTGGTCGGCCGCTATCACGGCTCAGACGCTAACGCCAAGCTTCTGCTGACCGGCAGCCACTACGACACCGTGCGCAATGCGGGCAAGCACGACGGGCGGCTCGGCGTCTTTGTGCCCATGGCCTGCGTGAGGGAGCTTCACCGCACGGGCCGGCGCTTGCCGCATGGCATCGAGCTGGTGGCCTTTGCCGAGGAAGAGGGCCAGCGCTACAAGGCGGATTTCCTGGGCTCCAACGCGCTGACCGGCCGCTTCCATGCGGACTGGCTCGACCAGCGCGATGCCGAGGACGTCTCCATGCGCGAGGCCATGCAGGCCGCGGGGCTGCCGGCGCAGATCGAGGCCATCGAGGCGCTCAAGCGCGACGCGAGCAAGTACCTCGCCTTCGTCGAAGTGCACATCGAGCAGGGCCCGGTGCTGACCGAGGCCGACCTGCCGCTGGGCATCGTCACCTCCATCAACGGCAGCGTGCGCTACACGGGCGAGATCACCGGTCTGGCCTCGCACGCGGGCACCACGCCGATGGGTTCGCGGCGCGACGCGGCGGCGGCGGTGGCCGATTTGATCCTCTTCGTCGAGAAGCGCGCCGCGGCTGTGCCCGATGTGGTCGGCACGGTGGGTATGCTGGAAGTGCCGGCCGGCTCGATCAACGTGGTCCCCGGCCGCTGCCGCTTCAGCCTGGACCTGCGCGCCACCACCGACGAAGCGCGCGATGCGCTCGAACAAGATGTGCTCGGCGAGCTGGCGGCCATCTGCGAACGCCGCGGCGTCGCCTTCTCGCTCGTGCCCACGCTCAAGGCCAGCGCCGCGCCCAGCGACGCGCATTGGCAGCAGCGCTGGGAGCAGGCCGTGCAGGCACTCGGCCTGCCGCTTCGCCGGATGCCTTCCGGCGCCGGCCATGACGCGATGAAGCTGCACGAGATCCTGCCGCAGGCCATGCTCTTTGTGCGCGGCCAGAACCTGGGCATCAGCCACAACCCGCTGGAGGCGGTGAACAACGACGACGCCGAACTGGCCTGTGCCGCCTTCACGCAGTTGATTGAAAACCTATGACGATGACGAAGTACTACGAACAACTCGACGCCTGGATTGCCGCCCACTTCGACGAGGAAGTGCGCTTCCTGCAGGCCCTGGTGCAGGTGCCCACCGACACGCCGCCGGGCAACAACGCACCGCATGCCGAGCGCACGGCGGAGTTGTTGGCCGGCATGGGAATCACCGCCGAAAAGTATCCGGTGCCCGCGGCTGAAGTGCAGGCCCAGGGCATGGAGAGCATCACCAACCTGATCGTGCGCCGTCGCTTTGGCGAGGGTCCGACGGTGGCTTTGAACGCGCACGGCGACGTTGTGCCGCCCGGCGAAGGCTGGACGCACGGCCCGTATTCCGGCGAGGTGGTGGACGGAAAGCTCTACGGCCGCGCCTCCGCTGTCAGCAAGAGCGATTTCGCCAGCTACACCTTCGCCTTGCGTGCGATCGAAGCGTTAGGCATGCCACTCAAGGGCGCCGTGGAGCTGCACTTCACCTACGACGAGGAATTCGGCGGCGAACTCGGCCCGGGCTGGCTGCTGCGCGAGAAGCTCACCCAGCCCGACTTTCTGCTTGCTGCCGGCTTCAGCTACCAGGTCGTGACGGCGCACAACGGCTGCCTGCAGATGGAGGTGACCGTGAACGGCCGCGCCTCGCATGCCGCCTACCCCGAGACGGGCGTCGACGCGCTGCAGGCCGCCAACAAGATCCTCACCGCGCTGTATGCGCTCAACGGCGAGTACAGGAAGATCAGCTCTGCCGTGCCGGGCATCAACCATCCCTACCTGAACGTGGGCCGCGTCGAGGGTGGCAGCAACACCAATGTGGTTCCCGGCAAGGTCGTCTTCAAGCTGGACCGCCGCATGATCCCCGAGGAAGACCCGGTGGCGGTGGAGGCCGCCATCCGCGCCACCATCGCTGCTGCGGCACCGACCGAGGTGTCAGTGGAAATCAGGCGTTTGCTGCTGGCCCATGCGCTCAAGCCGCAGGCGGGCAGCGCACTGGTCGAGGCACTGCAAAGGCATGGAGAGGAAGTCTTCGGCGAGCCGATCCCCGTCAGCGGCACGCCGCTGTACACCGATGTGCGGCTCTACGGCGCTCACGGCATCCCCTCCGCCATTTACGGCGCCGGCCCGCGCACGGTGCTGGAGAGCAATGCCAAGCGGGCAGACGAGCATCTCGTGCTCTCGGACCTGCAGGGCGCCACCCGCGTGGTGGCCCGCACGCTGCTCGACCTGCTGAGCTAGAAGTAGAGCCAGGCTGCCAGCAGGCCGCCGAACAGCAGCCACTTCAGCGCGTAGTAGAGCGTGCGGTTGTGCGCCTTGATGCGCTTGCCGAACAGGCGCACGGCCTGAATGGTGGCAAACGCCTTGTTGATGCCGCCGACCCGGTCGCCCTCGCGGTTGGGCGCGGCTGCCGCGCCGATCAGATAGCGGCTCAGGAAGCGGTTGAGCCAGCGCGCCGGCGGGAACCACAGCGGGCGCTCCACATCGCAGAAAAGGATGATGCGGTTGCTATCGGTCGTGTTCTCGGCGTAGTGCAGATAGGTCTCATCAAACATCACGGCTTGGCCGTCGCGCCAGCTGTAGCGCTGGCCGTCCACGCTGATGTAGCAGCCTTCGCTGCCCGGCGTGAGCAGGCCCAGGTGGTAGCGCACCGAGCCGGCATAGGGGTCGCGGTGGCGCACCAGCCGAGCGCCCGGCGGCAGGGCCGCAAACATCGCGGCCTTGATGCTGGGGAACTGGCGCAGCAAGGCCGTGGTGTAGGGGCAGAGTTCGGCGGCTGAAGGGTGGGCCGTGTCGTACCACTTCAGGTAGAAGCGCTTCCAGCCGGTCTTGAAGAAGGAGTTGAAGCCGGCGTCGTCGTGGCGGGCGGAGGCCTTGATGTCGCCGTTGGCGTAGAGCGCTTCGGCCTCGGCGCGGATCTCGCGCCAATGGGTGCCGAGTTCCTTGAGTTCCGGGAAATCTTCCAGCGGCAGATAGGGCGTGCTCGGCGCGCGCGAGAACAGATACATCAAGCAGTTCAGCGGCGCCATGAAGGTCGAATGGTCGCTGAGCTGGCGCCAGAAACCCAGGCGCGCCCGACCGCGATAGTGGACGTGGACGGTGGCCAGGGCGAAGGCGGCCACGACGGCAAGCTTGAACGTGTGCATCAGGCTCGAAAGTGTCCGGCGCCTGCCAATGTCCGTGCAACGTCAGGGTTATGCCGGATGAATCGCCGCAAGCCTGCAGAAATCCCGTGAAATGAAGTACAAGCACGCCCCATGAGTTGGCTTGGGACCCTGGACCTTCACTACCGCCGCGACGAACGCGGCGCCACCACCGCGCTGGACCGTCACGAGGGCCCGCTGCGCGTGCTGCAGCGCCTGTATTCCGAGGGGCCGCAGGTCTGCCACCACGTGCTGGTGCATCCGCCGGGCGGCATCGTCGGCGGCGACCTGCTGCAGATCGAGGCGCGGCTCGAACAAGGTTCGCATGCGCTGATCACCACGCCGGGCGCCACGCGCTTTTATCGCAGCAGCGGCGCCCTGGCCAGCCAGAGCCTGCGCGCGCGGCTCGCGCCGGGCAGCCGGCTCGAATGGCTGCCGCTGGAGAGCATCGCCTACGACGGGGCCTTGGCCGAGAACCGCATGCGCTTCGAGCTGGCGCCGGGCGCCGAGATGATGGGCTGGGATCTGCTGGCCCTGGGCTTGCCCGCCGCTGGCCAGCCCTTCGCGCGCGGCAGCTTCATCCAGCACCTGGAATTGCCGGGCCGCTGGCTGGAGCGGGGCCGCATCGCCGCCAACGACCTGGCTTTGCTCGACAGCCCGCTGGGGCTGGCCGGGCACCGTGTGATGGCAACGTTATGGTTCGCTGCCGGCGAGGCTCTGCCCAACGCGCGGCGCGAGCGATTGCTGGAGGTGGCCCGCGAGCTGTGCGGCGCCGATTCGCTGGCCGCCGGCTGCACCTCGCCCGAGCCCGGCGTAGTGCTGCTGCGCGCTCTGGCGCATCGCGTGGAGCCCGCGCTGGATCTGCTCAAACGCGTGCGCGGTGCCTGGCGCGAGGAGGCCTGGGCGATGGCCGCCGCGGCACCGCGCGTCTGGAGTACTTAGGGCCTTTGCGCCGGCGTCTTGAGGATGCCTCGGAACACGGCATCGCTGCCATCCACACCGGTCGCCGCCGGCAGACCGATCAGATCGCGCAGCAGCGGATAGACGTCCACATTGTCGAAGTCCGGCAGCAGCGCGCCGCTGGCGAAGGCCGGGCCGTTGGCGATGAACAGCGCGTTCATCTCGGGCGCCATATTGTCGTAGCCATGGTTGCCGCCGACGTCGCGCTTGCGCGGTGTGCTGGCCAGCACGAGCCAGCCGGGCTCAGCCAGGCAGAGGATGGGCGGCACGCGCGGATTCGCGCCGTAGTGGAAGCGCGCCGGGATGTCGGACTTGCGCCAGCACTGCATGTGCTCGTGCGGGGCGAGCAGCGTCTTCTCGACCTCGGCCTCCTTGCCGGCCGTCGGCACCAGGCTGGCATAGGTGCCGGTCTCGACCAGGTGGTAGAGCCGCGGATCGAGCAGGGCGTCCAGCGCGATCGTACGCTCGACGCGGGTGGCCGCCATGCCGTGGTCGGCGACGATGACGAGATCGGTCGGCTGGCCCAGCGACTTCAGACCCGCCACCAGCATGGCGACGGCGGCATCGACGCGGCTCACGGCCTGATTGAGCTCGGCACTGTCCGGGCCGTGCTCGTGGCCGGCTGTGTCCACTTCGTCGAAGTACAGGGTGACGAACTTCGGGCGGATCTCGGGCGGGCGGCGCAGCCAGTCCAGCACGGTGTTGACGCGCTGCGTGTCGTTCACGGTTTCGTTGTAGGGCGTCCAGTCGGCAGGGCGCGTGCCGCCCGTCTTGTCCTCGGCTGCACCGAAGGCGACGCTGGCGCCGGGCCAGAACATCGCGGCCGTGCGGATGCCGGCCTTCTCGGCGTCCACCCACACGGGCGGCGCCGCGTTCCACCACCAGGGGTCGTCGGTGGCCATGGTGAAGGCCTTGCGATCGGGCGCTTCCATCTTGTTGCCGACGATGCCGTGGCGGTCCGGGCGCAGGCCGGTCACCAGCGTCCAGTGGTTGGGAAAGGTCTTGGACGGAAAGGACGGATGCATCACGCCCGTCACGCCGCCGGCCGCCAACTGTGAGAGCATGGGACTGACGCCGCGTTGCAGATAGTCGGAGCGGAATCCGTCGATGGACACCAGCAGGGTGATCGGCTGGCGCGCATCGGCGGCTTGTGCCGTCGATGCGGGGGGCGCGGATTCAAGGGAGGCACATGCAGCCAGGGCCAGCAAGGCCGCGGCCAGCAGGCCTGCGATGGCCGGGCGGGCCACGCGTCGTTCTGGATTCGTCATCGGGGCTCTTCGGAAATCGGTCTTGCGATAAAGGCGACGCTGGACTGATCCAGCGTCGCCTTTATCGCAGATCGGCATGTCAGGCTGAAGTGCCAGCCGACGAAAGATTTGAAAAGCTCCACAAATCCAGCCAGTTAGTTGCGGCCAAAGCGCCTGCCTGATCGGCGTTTTGGGCGCCGCGTTTGTGGCGATGATTCGTCCCGCGCTGAAGTTTCCACATCGCAGCTCCACACCCGCAGCCGGCGCGGGTGTCCATCGGGCGGTGTCTTGCGCTCTCCCGGAGCCCCGGGCCGCAAGGTCCGGGGCTCATCTTTATGGTTTCGCCTGCTCGACTTGCGCGCGTATGCGCAGCCGGTCACGCTGGTCTGGCTACCCGGGTTTGCCTACCGATTCGCGCCCTGATCGATCCTGCGGAAGGCCAACCGGGTGTCCGCCCTGATCGGCAAGGGCCGCCGTGCTTTCTATACTGGCGCCTCGTCGCCGCGGCGCATCCTCAGCGCGACGCCCGTCTGCTTACAGCGCCCGCAGTGGTGAGCGGCCCTCCTGATGTGATCCCGACTCAACGATGGAAAGCCTTCTTCCCTATCTCTCCGACTGGGCCAATCTGCTGCTGCGCTGGCTGCACGTGATCGTCGCCATTGCCTGGATCGGCGCGTCCTTCTACTTCGTCTGGCTGGACAACCACCTGCTCAAGCCCGAGGCGGCCGATCTCAAGGCCAAGGGCGTGGACGGCGAACTCTGGGCCGTGCATGGCGGCGGCTTCTACAACCCGCAGAAATACATGGTGGCGCCGGCCAATCTGCCGCAGCACCTGCACTGGTTCTACTGGGAAAGCTACTGGACCTGGATGAGCGGCTTCGCGCTGTTCACGCTGGTCTATCTCTGCAATGCCGACAGTTTCCTGATCGACAAGCATGTGCATGACTGGAGCGCTGGCGCGGCCATCGCGGCGGCCCTGGGTTTCCTGGCCAGCGGCTGGATCGCCTATGACCTGATCTGCCGGCTCTTCGGCCGCGACAAGAACGGCAACATCGGCAACGACGGCGTGGTGCTGGGCCTGATCGCCGTCTTCATCGTCATCGCCGCCTGGGCGGCCGCGCAGCTGTTCGCGGGCCGCGCGGCCTTCCTGATCGTCGGCGCCATGATCGCCACCATGATGAGCGCCAACGTCTTCTTTTGGATCATCCCCGGCCAGAAGCAGGTGATCGCCGACATGCGCGCCGGCAAGCCCGCAGACCCGATCTACGGCCAGCGCGGCAAGCAGCGCAGCGTGCACAACACCTACTTCGGCCTGCCGGTGCTGATCGCCATGCTCAGCAACCACTACGGCATGCTCTACAGCCATGCGCTGAACTGGGTCGTGCTGTGCCTGCTGATGCTCACCGGCGTGCTGGTACGGACCTGGTTCGTCAAGCGACACAAAGGTGCGAATGCCTGGGGCCTGATTGTGATCGCGCTAGCCTTGCTCGCGGGGCTGATCGTCTGGCTCAAGCCAGCGCCTGCGCCAAAGGTGGCGCAGGTCAGCACGGCACAGGTCAATGCCATCGTGCAGCAGCGCTGCCTGATGTGTCATAACGCCCAATTCGCGCAGAAGGACATGCACCTGCAAACGCCCGAGCTGATCGAGCAGCATGCGTCGCAGATCTACCAGCAGGTAGTGGTGCAGAAGACCATGCCGCTGAATAACGCGACGCAGATCACGGACGAGGAGAGGGCGCTGATCGGCGCGTGGTTCAAGTCACGGCCATAGCCCGTGCTACTGGCTCTGCGACGCCAGCGCATGGTATCGAAGCACCGTTTCAAAATATGCGGTGCTCATGACGACATGCGCCCTCTCCAAGCCTCGGTCCGCCGGTGAACTTCAACGTAAGGCATCACATGAAGAAACGCCTCATTGCGATATCGCTGTTGGCGGTACTCCCGCGTTTCGCGCTTGCCGCGGGCACTTCGGATGCTTCGGCCAGTTCTCCCGAGTCGCTTTACCAGCTTTCGGTACAAGCGGCAGCCGCCGAGGATGGCAAACCACTGACGATGACTATCCGGGAAACGAAGCGAATGCCAGAATTCTCGATAGTTGATATTGAGTATGTGTCCGGCGGAAGCGCGTCGTCGCTTTATTTAGTGCGGGGCCTTTGCGGTCTTGTGCTGGCACGACAGAAGAAGCTCGCAGTCGCCGAGCAAGTCTCCGAACACCCGGTCCAATTTCGGGTGACCTTTCCCAACACCGCACCCGTTGTCGAAACAAGTGGCTTGCCACGGATGGTACTGTCGGATTCGAACTGCGCCCGAATTCTTGGGCAGCGCGAATGATGCCTAACCTGTTCCCACCTGACGTTCTTCAGCAAGCTCCAGTCTGACTGGGCGCTTGTCCGAGAAGACGGAAAGCGCCGCTGCGCCAACGGCCAGTCGCGGCAATAAGCGCACCACGCCATCCGCGAATTAGGCCGGCTCCTCCGCGAAGACGCCGAACCGGTCGTTTCACCGGACGTCCTTCGGCAAGCCTCGGTCCGCAGGTGAACGTCAACGTTCGGCGGCACGCGGTACCCATCGTCATCGCGGCACTCAAGCCGTGTATCGACGCAGCGCACAATGCGCCACTGCAGTCGCACCCTCCATGTGCCCGGGCATTCCGTTCGGACGGGGAGCGAATGAGCAGCCGAGAGGAACCCGTTCATGAATCCCATCAAGCTCGTTGCCGTCGTACTGATCGTGGCTGGTGCACTCGGCCTGGCGTATGGCGGTTTCAGCTACACAAAGGAAACCCATGACGTCAAGATTGGCCCCGTTGAGCTCTCCGTCAAGGAGAAGCAGGACGTCAACATTCCCATGTGGGCCGGCGTCGCGGCCATAGTGGTCGGTGGTGCTCTTCTGCTGTTCGGTGGCAAGAGGGACTGATGCCAGCAAATGCCGCCCAAGCCCTCCGTCAAGAGGCCCTGGTTGGGGCAGGCCGCTTGCGTCGAACGTCAGGCGACACCTGCCGGATGAGCGCGTGCCCTAGAAACTCAACACAAACGCCGCCCCGCCCTCCAGCGGACGCACGTGCCGCACGCGCCCGCCCATGCCGTGCACCAGCTGGCGCACGACTGTCAGGCCGATGCCCTGGCCGCCTTCGCCAGTCTCTCGGGCGCTGAAGAAGGGCAGGAAGATCTGCCGCTCCAGGCCCGGCGGCACGCCGGGGCCGTTGTCGCGCACGCTGATCAGGAGCCGCCCGCCGCGGCCCTGGCGGGCCTGCACCTGCAGGCGCGGCGCGGGCGTTTCGGCGGTGGCCTGCTCGGCATTGGTGAGCAGGGCCAGCAAGGCCTGTTCGAGCTGGCCCGCGTCGGCCTGCAGCATCAGGCCTTCGGGCGCTTCAAAGCGCGCCTCGCCACCGCGCGCAGCCCAGCGGGCTGCCACGGCCTGCTGCAGGCGCGCGAACAGCGCGTTCAGCGCGAGCGGTGCCATCTGCGGCGCCGGCCACTGGCTGACGCGCCGGTAGGTGCCCACAAAGCCGGCCAGGCTTTCGGCGCGGTGGGCGATCGCTTGCAGCGCCTGCCTCAGCTCGGCACTCGCATCGGGCTCGTCCAGCAGCTCCTGCGCCGTCTCGCTCAAGCTCCTGATCGGCGTGAGCGAGTTCATGATCTCGTGCGTCAGAACCTGCACCAGTTGCTGCCAAGCCTGCAGCGATTCGGATTCGAGCTGATGTTCCAGCGGCGTCAGCACCAGCAGGGCTTGCGACTGGCTGCCTAACGCCAAGGTTTGACGGTGCAGGGCCCAGCGCTCGGCGCCGCGTTCGGTGTCGAGCTGGACAGGGCCGCTCTGCACCTGCTCGCGCAAGAGCTTGCGCAAGGCCGCTGCATCGCGCACGCCGCCAGGTGCCTGCAGGCGATGGGCGCGGGCGCTCAAGGGGCGCAGATCGGCATCGCTCAAGATCCAGGCGGCCACGGGCAGGTGTTCGAGTTGCGCTTGCAGCAAGTCGAGCCGCTGGGCATCGGGCGAGGGCGGCGCCTCGCCGCTGGCGATGGTCATGCGCTTGCGCGTGAGCGGCCAGGCGATGGCGGCGCCCACCAGCGCGAGCAGCGCCGCGCCCACCCAGGCGCGCGCCGAAGCCCCGGCCGCATGGGCCAGGGCGCCCGCCGCCAGCCAGGCGAGGGCGGCGAAGCCCTGCCTAAAGACCATGCTTGTCCAGCCGCCGGTACAGCGCGGCGCGAGACACGCCGAGCAGCCGCGCCGCGGCGCTCAGATTGCCCTCGGCTTCGGCCATCGCGGCCAGTACGGCGGCGCGCTCCTGCGCGGCCAGCGAGCGCGCCGGCTCGGTCTGCGCGGGCGCCGCGGTGCTGGGCAGCGCGCCTTGCAGCGCCTCCTTGCAGGTGGCCACCAGGCGCGCGTTGTCCCAGGGCTTGGTGATGAAGTCGAAGGCACCGCGCTTGACGGCCTGCACGGCAAGGTCGATATCGGCGTAGGCGGTCAGTACCACCACCCGGGGAGGCTGCATGCGAGCGCGGACTTCGTCGAGCAGGCGCAGGCCCTGCGCACCGTCGCTGCGGCCGGGGCCGAAGTTAAGGTCCAGCAGCAGCAGGGCAGGCTGCAGCTTGTCGAGCGCGGGCATCAGCTCGGCCGGGCGACGCAGGCAGGTCAATGGCCCGATGCGGCGCTGCAGGAGCAACTGCGCGGCCAGGCCCACATCGGGGTCGTCATCGAGAAGAAGCAGGGTCGGGGGCGTCGTCACGCTGCGCATCTTCGCAGCCTTGCGAGTGCGGGCGCGAGGCCCCTGTCCGAAAGCGGACAGGGGGCTTGGGTCGCCGCGCGCAGTCCGCGAAAGTGCAGCCCATGCAAAGCATTTCCGGCATCGCCATGGACCGCCTCATCAGCACGCCGCGCTGGCGTCGCCGTGCGCCGTGGCTGCTGCTGCCCGTCGCCGTGCTGGGCCTGATGTTCTGGATCGCCCAGCGCGCGCCGCAAATGCAGCGGGTGGCCACGCCGCAACTGGCTGAGGTCCGCCTGGGCGAGTTCCGCGACGAGCTGCCCTTACGCGCCCGTGCCGAGCCCCTGCGCTCGGTGCAGCTCGACGCCACTGAGGCCGGCCGCGTGGAGGCCGTGCTGGCGCAGGACGGCGACATGGTGAGGGCCGGCGCGCCGCTGTACCGGCTCTGGAGCCCGGACCAGGAACAGCTGTTGATGCAACGCAGCAGCGAAGTGGCGCAGCAGCTGGCTAACGTCTCCGTTCAGCGCAGCGCGCAGGCGGCCAGCCTGGCCCAGAACCGGCGCGATCTGGCCCAGCTGCGCGCAGCACAGACGCAGGCCGAGATCGACGCGAGCCGGGCCGAGCAGCTGGCGCGCGAAGGCTTTGTCTCGCCCGCCGCGCTGGACCAGGCGCGCCGCAACGCGGCGCTGGCCGCGCAGCTCGCCAATCAGGCGGCCGAGGACCAGCGCATTGAAGCGCGGACCCGCCAGCAGTCGCTGGACGAGATGGACCGCGCCGTGCAGGGGCTGCAGCGCGGCCTGCAGCTGCTGGAGCGCTCGCGCGAACGCCTGCTGGCGCGCGCGCCGATGGACGGGCGGCTGAGCGGCTTTTCGCTGCAGCTCGGCATGGGCGTGCGTGCCGGCGACAAGCTCGGCCGCATCGACGACCCGGCCGGCGGCGTGCAGCTGGCCGCCGAGGTGGACGAGTTCTACCTGCCGCGCCTGCAGACCGGCCTCGCGGCCCGCAGCGAATTCGGCGAGCTGCGCCTCGCACAGACCCTGCCGCAAGTGCAGGGCGGCAAGGTGCGCGTGCTCCTGCATTGGCAGGGCGCCTCGCCGCCCCAGCTGCGCGCCGGCCAGTCCGTCGAGCTACGCCTGCGCTGGAGCGATCCCGCGCCAGCCCTGCTGCTGCCCGACGGGCCCGGCGTGCAGGAGCGGCTCTATGTGCGTCAAGGAAACGAGTTAGTTCAGCGCCATGTCCGCCTCGGCCGCCGCGCCGCCGGCCAGGTGGAAGTGCTTGCCGGCCTCGCGGTCGGCGAGCAGGTGCTGATATCGCAACCCCCTTCAGAGGCTGAAAGGCTGGCCCTCCCATGATCGAACTCCAGAACCTCAGCAAGCGCCATCGCGCTGGCGACATCGAGACCACCGCGCTCGACGCCATCCATCTCCAGATCGAAGCCGGCGAGTACGTGGCCATCACCGGCCCCTCGGGCTGCGGCAAGTCCACCCTGCTGGGCCTGCTCGGCCTGCTGGACCGGCCCACGAGCGGGCGCTACCTGCTCGAAGGCCAGGACGTGAGCCACATGAGCGAGCGCGAGCTGGCGGCCATCCGCCGCGGGCGCATCGGCTTCGTGTTCCAGAGCTTCAACCTGGTGGACGAGATGAGCGTGGCCGACAACGTGCAGCTGGCCTTGCGCTACGGCCCCCTGCGCGAGCGCGAGCAGCGTGCCCGCGTGGCCGAAGTGCTGGAGCGCCTGGGCCTCGCGCATCGCGCGGCCCACCACCCGAGCCAGCTCAGCGGCGGCCAGCAGCAGCGCGTGGCCATCGCCCGCGCCATTGCCGCCCGGCCGGCCCTGCTGCTGGCGGATGAGCCCACCGGCAACCTCGACAGCGCGCATGGCCAGGAGGTCATGCGGCTGCTGCGCGAATTGAACGACGAGGGCACGACGCTGGTGATGGTGACGCACAGCGCCGAGCATGCGGCGATGGCCTCGCGCAGCGTGCGCCTGCTCGACGGCCGCGTGCTGGTGGATGCGAGCCTGGAGGCGGCATGAAAATCAAGGCCTTGCTGCTTGACGCGATGCGCAGCGTCTGGGCGCGCCGCGGCCCCACCGGCGTGGCGCTGCTCGGCCTCATGCTGGCGCAGACAGCCTGCCTGCTGGCCGGTCTGCTGGCCATCGCGTTGTCCGACCCCGACCCCGCCGTGCCCGATCCTGATCGCGTGGTGATGCTGGACTTCATGGGCAACCCGCCGGGCATGCGCAGCAACTGGTTCACAGCCTCGCCGGTGTCCTTCGGCCCGATGCTGAAGGAGCGCCATCTGCCGCTCTCCCTGATCAGCCGAACGACGGGCGGTGGCCTCGATGCGCAAAGGCCGGACGGCGTGATGGTGGCGATGGGCGCGCTCCTGGTCGATGCCGATTTCGTGCCCTTGATGGGCTTGCGTGCTGTGCAGGGAGATTTGGCGTTAGCGCTTTCGCGGCGCGACGGCATTGCCCTGACGCGCTCGGGCCTGCTCAAACTCTGGGGCGACTTGCCGCCGGCCCAGGCCATCGGCCGCACGTTCACGGCCGAAGGCAAGGTCTCCACCGTGCTGGCCATCATCCCCGACCCTGACCCGCGCAGCCCGGACAACTGGTACAGCGCGCTGGGCGGCTGGGATTCGCAGCTCAACAACCTGCCCGAGGACCAGCGCCAGGCGATCTTCCAGATCAACGGCCGCGTCTATGCGCGGCTCGCGCCGGCTGCCTTGGCCGACCAGGTGGGCGGCTGGATGGCGGCCGCCTACAAGGCCAATCCGCTCTACGCGCAGCTGCCGCCCGAGTGGAAGGCCGGCGGGCGCGAGGTGGCCTTCTTCCGCGGGCTGCGGCTCACGCAACTGCCGTTCGAGGGCGCGACCTGGGGCACACGCTGGGTGCCGCTGCTGTCGGTCGGCGCGGCGTCGGCGCTGCTACTGCTGCTGGCGGCCTTCAATGCCATGAACCTACAGGCGGCCACGCTGCTGCAGCGCCAGCGCGAGACGGCGTTGCGCCGTGCGCTCGGCGCGGATCGCGGCCATCTGCTGCAGCTCTGGGCCGTGGAAGCGCTCTTGCCCCTGATCGCGGCCGGCGCCGGCGCGCTGCTGCTGGGCTGGTGGCTGGCGCCGCCGCTGGCCAACTGGCTCAAGCTCAATCCGGCCTTGCCGGTGGCCGACCCCGTGCCGCTGCGTGCCTTGGCGGGCCTGGCCTTGTGCACGCTGTTCCTGCTGCCGCTGACCCTGGCCCTGCCGGCGGCATTCGCGCTGCGCCGCGCGCCGGCGCCGGCCCTGCAAGGCCGCACGGCCAGCGAAGGGCCCTGGGGCCGGCGCCTGCGCCAAGGGCTGCTGACGCTGCAACTCGGCGGAGCCCTGATGCTGTTGGCACTGACGGGCGTGCTGGGCCTGCAGCAGCGCCACATGGTCGGGCTCGACCGCGGCTTCGAGACCAAGGACCGGCTCTGGGTCGGGCTGCACACCAACCCGGCCTTCGTGCCCAACGTCGATGCCTTCCTGGCCGCGCTGAAGGCCCAGCCAGGCGTCGAGGCCATCGCCTTCAGCAGCGACCGGCCGGCCGCCGATATCGACGGCGGCCAGAAGGAGCTCTACGCCAGCGCCGATGGCCACCAGCTGATGGTGCGCATCACCACGGTGTCCGCGAGCTTCTTCGAGACCCTGGGCATGAAGCTGCTGGCCGGCTCGCTGGCCGAGAGTTCGGGCGAGGGCCGGGTGGTGCTCGATGCCAAGGCCATGCGCGGCCTGGGCTTTGCGAGCCCGCAGGCGGCGATTGGCGCCGAGCTGCGCGGTGGCGGCGAGTGGATGAAGGAGGGCAACGCTCCGCGCCGCGTGGTGGCCGTGGTGGGCGAGGTCAAGCTCGAATCGGCGCGCCAGGCGGCGCAGCCCCAGGTCTTCATGCTCAGCGAGAAACCGATGTGGGACCTGAGCGTTCATGCCCGCGACACCCAGGCACTTGCGCAGGCCATCCCGCCGTTGTGGAAGAAGCTGGGCCCGCCGCTGCTGATCGACATCCAGTCGCTCGACGAGCAGGCCGCCAACCTCTATGCGCAAGAGGCCTCGCTGAGCTGGATGCTGGCCGGCGTGGCCCTGCTGACCGTGGGCGTGGCCATGATCGGCGCCTATGCCCTGGTGGCCGACATGCTGCGTCGCCGCCGCATCGAGCTGGTGCTGCGTCGCCTGCATGGCGCGGGCTCGGCCGCCATCGTGGCCACGGTGGCGCGCGAGTTCGCGGGGCCCTTGCTGATCGCGGCGCTTCTCGGCCTGCCCTTGGCTGCGTGGCTGGGCTGGCGCTATCTGCAGGGCTATGTGGATCACGTGGAGCCGCTGCTGGGCTTGAGCCTGCCCACGGGCGCCGCGCTGGCGGCCACGGTGTCGATCACCTTGCTGGCAGCCGCACGACATGTGAGGCTGGCTCTGGGCTTGCGGCCCTCCGAAGCGCTGGCCTGAGCTGTTCGCTGTCCGCACGCCGGAACATTTCGTCATCAAAGTTAATTAGACGAAGTCGGGATAACTTGTATAGATTGAGCCAACTCAGTGTGTTGCTGGGTCACATATGGCTGCTTCTATGCCCTCCGCCACCCCGATCCGCGTCGTCGGCGGCCTGAGTGCGCTGCTGGGCTTGCTCGTCCTGCTGGGCTGGGCCCTGGACGTGCCGGCGCTCAAGAGCGTGCTGCGCGGTGCCGTCGAGATGAAGGTCAACACGGCTTTGGCCCTGGCTCTGGCCGGCGCGGTGCTGTGCGCGCTGACGCGGGAGCGCACGGCACGCCAGGACCAGGTGCTGCTGGCTGCATCGGCGTTGGTGGGTCTGCTCGGCGTGGCTACGCTGACCGAGTACCTGTTCGGCTGGCAGCTGGGCATCGACCAGTTGCTGGCCACGGATCGGGCACGGGCATACAACGCGTTTCCTGGCCGCATGTCGCCTTATAGCGCGGCCTCTTTCGTGGCAATCAGCCTGGCCCTGTGTGCACTCGCGCTGCGCCGTGCCCGCTTGTGGGTGACGGTGCTGGCCACCGCGGTGATGTCCGTAGGCCTGCTGAGCCTGCTCGGCTATTTCTGGAACGCCACCGAGCTGATCACCGACCTGCTGCTGCCGCCCGTGGCCGTGCACACGGGCCTGGCCTTCGCGCTTCTGGCGGTCGGCATGCTGCTGCTCAACCTGCCGCCGCGTGAGCCCGGCGCCGCCGTGGCGCGAAGCTCGGCGGAGCGCCGCATCACGACGGCTTTCGTCGCTGCGGTGCTTGTGCTGGTGGTGGGCGGCGGCATCAGCTATCGCGCCAGCGATGATTTTGCGCACTCCACGCGCTGGGTGGCGAACAGGCAGGAGGTGCGGGCGCGCCTGAGCCAGCTCTACGCCACGCTCTCGGATGCCGAGGGCACACGGATCAGCTATCTGCAGAGCGGCATCGCCAGCGATGGCCGCGAGCTCCGCCTGCTGACGGCCGATGCGCGCCAGCAAACGCAGGAGCTGGCTGCGCTGCTGGCCGACAACCCGGAGCAGGCCAAGCTGTTCGAGGGCCTGCGTGCGCGCGTGGACGCGAGGATGGTGGAGCTTGGCCAGCTCAGCTCGCTGGGCATCAGCAGCACGGACGACCTGCGCACGGCCACCTACGAGGGGCGCCGCCTTATGTCGGAGGTGCGCAAGCGCACGCGCGAGCTGGACGATGCCGAGCGCAAGATGCTGGAGAACCGCGTTGCCGAGGCCGACAGGCAACGTGGGAACGCGCTGGTCTTCCTGCTGCTGACCCTGGCAGCGGCGAGCCTGCTGTGCGCCTATTTCCTGCGCGGTATCCGGCGCGAGAGCCTGGCGCGCGCGCACGCCGACGAGAGCCTGCGCCGGCTCAACATCGAGCTCGAAGCGCGCGTGCAGCAGCGCACCGCCGCGCTGGAGGAGAAGCAGCGCCACTTTGTCGAACTCTTCGAGTTCGCGCCCGACGCCTTGGTCATGACGGACGAGGGCGGCCACATCGTGCTGGTCAATCGCCAGGCCGAGGTGATCTTCGGCTGGTCGCGCGAGGAGCTGCAAGGCATGGCGGTGGACCTGCTACTGATGGTGCCGCCCAGCGGATCGCACGGCGCGGCGATGGGCCTGCGCAGGGACGGCACGAAGTTCCCGATCGACGTGAGCCTGAACCCTTTCCAGCGCGGCGAGGAACATGTGATGGTGGCCGCCGTGCGCGACACCACCGAGCGCGAGCGCATGGACCTGGCGCTGCGCCAGAGCGAGGCCTTGTTCCGCCACACGCTGGACAGCATGCTTGAAGGCTGCCAGATCATCGACCGGGACTGGCGCTACCGCTATGTCAACGCGGCCGCGGCGGCTCAAGGTCGGCAGGATGCCTCGACCCTGATTGGCCGCTCCATGACCGAGGTCTATCCGGGCATTGTCGACAGCGCGCTGTTCGCGCGACTGCGCCTGTGCATGCAGCGCCGCGAGCCGCAGCATTTTGAAAACGAGTTCATCTACCCGGACGGCTCGCGCGCCTGGTTCCAGCTCAGCGTGCTGCCGGCTGAGGAGGGGCTGCTCGTCTTCAGCGTGGACATCACCCAGCGCCGCCAGGCCGAGGACGAGGTGCGCGCAGCCAACGCCGAGCTGGAGCAGCGCGTGGCCGAACGCACGGCCGAGCTCAGCGCGGCCACCGAAGCGGCCGATGCGGCCAACCGCGCCAAGAGCGTCTTCCTGGCCACCATGAGCCACGAGATCCGCACGCCCATGAACGGCGTGCTCGGCATGCTGGAACTGCTGGCGCTGACCCGGCTGGACGGCGAGCAGCGCGGCGCGCTGACGGTGGTGCGCGAGTCCGGGAAGTCGCTGATGCGCATCATCGACGACATCCTCGACTTCTCGAAGATCGAGGCCGGCCGGCTGGAACTGCGTCCCGAGGCGGCCTCGGTGGCGCGCGTCATCGAGCGCGCGCGCCGCATGTACGGTGGCATCGCCAGCGGCAAGGGCCTGCAGCTCGATGTCTCGGTGGACCCGCGCATCGCGCCGGCCCTGCTGTTCGACCCGGTGCGCCTGGGGCAGATCCTCAACAACCTGCTCAGCAACGCGCTGAAGTTCACCGCCCGGGGCGGCATCACGCTGACGGCGCGTCAGCTTGAACGGGTGGAGGGCTGGGAGACGCTGCGCATCGCGGTGTCCGACACCGGCATCGGCGTCTCCGCGGCCGACAAGGCGCGGCTGTTCCAGCCCTTCTCCCAGGTGGCGCCGGTGGGCGTGAATGCCGACGCGCACCGCAACGGCACCGGCCTGGGCCTGGCGATCTGCCGCCGCCTGGCCGAGATGATGGGCGGGCGTGTCGAGATGGAGAGCGAGCTCGGGGAAGGCACGCGGCTGACGCTCACGCTGACCCTGCCGCTGGCCGACGAGCAGGACCTGCCTCGCCACGGCGAAGGCGCGGGCACAGGCAATCTGGCCGCTGCACTGGCCGGGCGGCGAGTCGCCCCCAGCATGGAAGCGGCCGAGCGCGAGGGCACGCTGGTGCTGGTCGTTGACGACCACCCGACCAACCGCATCGTGCTTCAGCATCAGCTGCGCGCGCTGGGTTACGCAGCCGAGGTGATGGAGGACGGTGCGCAAGCCCTGCAGTTCTGGCGCGAGCGCCGCGTGGGCCTGCTGATCAGCGACTGCCACATGCCCAGGCTCTCGGGCTACGACCTGGCTCGCAGCATCCGCGCGGCGGAAGGCGACGGCCCACGCCTGCCCATCATCGCCTGCACGGCCAACGCGCTGGACGGCGAGGCCGAGGCCTGCTTCGAGGCCGGCATGGACGACTACCTGTCCAAGCCGGTCGAAGTCACCGCGCTGATGGCGGCGCTGGACCGCTGGCTGCCGCTGCCGGGATCGGTGGCTGCGGCCTCGGCATCCCCGGCCGGCCGAGAAGGCGCCGAGGAGCCGCCGGTGTTCGACACGAGCGTGCTGGCGCCTCTGGGCCAGGCGCAGTCGGGCGTGGTGGAGCGGCTGCTGCGCGACTATCAGCACACCACGGCGGCCGATGCGGTGAGCCTGCGCGATGGGGTCGAGCGGGGCGACGGGCCGGCCATCGCCGAGGCCGCGCACCGCTTGCGCGGAGGAGCCAGGGCGGTTGGCGCAGCGGCGCTAGCGCAGGTCTGCGAGCAGATCGAACGCGCCAGCCGCTCCTTCAACGGCTTGACGGTGGAATCGCAGATGGCGCGCTTCGAGTCCGAGCTGCACCGGCTCAATGAGCACCTGGACAGCCTCTGGGCGACGCTGTCCTGAGGACGGCGCGGGCGTGTCGGGCGACAATGCCCGCTCGCTGCAGGGGCAAGGAAGCCATGGACGACGATTCACTCGATGCAATGCCAGCGGAGTTCCCGCCTGGCGAGGGGCCGACATGATCGAGCCGCGCGGGCTGCTCCTGCATCTCTACGAAGTGGCGGTGGCGCGCGCCTTGCCGGGCCGGGTGCTGGCCGCGCATCTGCCTTCGCCGCCCAATCCCGCCCGAGGTCGGACCCTGGTGCTCGGCGCCGGCAAGGCCGGCGGCTCGATGGCGCAGGCTCTGGAGGCCGCGTGGCCCGAGGACGCGCCGCTCGCCGGCCTCGTCATCACACGCTACGGCCACATCCCACCGGGCTACGCGCCACGCCGCCTGGAGCTGGTGGAGGCTGCGCATCCGGTTCCCGATGCGGCGGGTGAGCAAGCCGCCGCCCGCATGCTCGCGCTGGCGCAAGGGCTCACGCAAGACGACCTCGTGATCTGCCTGATCTCGGGTGGCGCCTCGGCCCTGCTGACGCTGCCGGCCGACGGGCTCACGCTGGCCGACAAGCAGTCCATCAACAAGGCCTTGCTGCATTCCGGCGCGGCCATCGACGAGATGAACTGCGTGCGCAAGCATCTCTCGCGCGTCAAGGGCGGGCGCCTGGCTGTGGCCTGTGCGCCGGCGAAACTGCTGACGCTGGCGATCAGCGATGTGCCGGGCGATGAACCGGCCGTGATCGGCTCCGGCCCGACGGTGGCCGACGCCAGCACCTGCGCCGACGCGCTGGCCATCTGCGAGCGCTATGGCATTGCGCTGCCACCTGCTGCGGCGGAGGGCTTGCGTTCGGGCGCCTTCGAGACGCCCAAGCCCGGCGATGTTCGATTTGCAGGCCATGAGTTCCGCATGCTCGCCACACCGCAGATGAGCCTGCAGGCGGCGGCCGAAGCGGCTCGCGCGATGGGGCTGACCGCCCATGTGCTCAGCGACGAGATCGAAGGCGAATCGCGCGAGATCGGCCGCATGCACGCGGCCCTGGCGCGTGCCGTGGCGCGGCGTGGCGAGCCCTTTGCCAGGCCCTGCGTGATCCTCTCGGGCGGCGAGACGACCGTGAGCGTCAAGCACAAGGGCGGGCGAGGTGGGCGAGCCACGGAGTTCCTGCTCGGCTGCGCGCTCGCGCTCCAGGGCGAGCCCGGCGTGCACGTGCTGGCGGCGGACACCGACGGCATCGACGGCGTGGAAGACAACGCCGGCGCCTTCGTCACGCCGGACACCTTGCTGCGAGCAGCCAGCCTCGGCCTTTCGGCCCGCGACAAGCTCGACAGCAACGATGCCTACAACTTCTTCGCCCCGCTCGGCGACCTGCTGGTGACCGGCCCGAGCTTCACCAATGTGAATGATTTCCGCGCCTTGCTGATCCTTTGATCCGGGTTGATCTGGGTGAATGCTGAGTGGGTGCCCCAACCCGGCGCGGTTGACGTGGCGCAACGGCCGAGACTCTCCGTTAAGTGACAGTTTCCGCATGCTGAGCCACCGCCGCGAATCCCACGCCGTTTCGGCCGCCGAAGCGCAACATGCGCATTCTTCATCCCAAGGGCTGAGCCCGTTTGAATGGCAGGCGCTGCTGGGCAGCCCGCTGCCGGCGGGTGAGCTGCGAGGGCTCCAATCCATGCAGCGGTTGCGCTGGCTGGAGAGCGGCGAGGCCGCCTTCAATCGGCAGGAACGTGCGCGCGATCTGGTGGCCGTGGTCACGGGCACGGTGGGCCTGGGTCAGCGCCGCGAGGATGCCAGCTTCGACCTGCAGCGCAATGTGCATGGCCCGCAGTGGCTCGATCTCTCCAGCGCCTGGCTGGGCGGCGGCCATGGGCAGGACGCCGTGGCCCTGGGCGCGGCCCGCGTGCTGGAGCTGCCCGTCGCCGCCATGCGCGAGCTGTTGCTGCGCGAAACCGCGCTGGGCGAGCGCTTGCTGGCCGGCCTCGCGCACACCGTGCGCAACCTCGCCAGCCTCAGTCACGACCTCGTCTACAAGGATGCCGAGCGGCGCCTGGCCGTCTGGCTGCTGCGCCGCTGCGCGCCAGTGGGCGAGGAGCTGCAGTGACCTTCTCCGAACGCAAGGCCGACGTGGCCGCGCAGCTGGGCATCACGCCCGAGACCTTCAGGCGCAGCTGCAAGGCGCTGCGCGTGAAGGGCATCATCGGGGTCAGCGGCTACACCATCAAGGTGCTCAACCTGCCAAAGCTGCAAGCGCTGGCGCAGGATTCTCTGCGGGCGAAACCGACGCCAGCGCATTGAGCACGCTCTCGGCCGTGGCCGGGGCTTTCAACAGCGGATCGCAACCCGCATGGCCCGTGGAGGCCACCGCATCCTTGATCGCCAGCAGCACCGCAAAAGGCAGGAGCAGCGGCGGTTCGCCAACGGCCTTGCTGCGATGGATGCTGTCGGCGCGGTTCGGGCCGTCATAGAGGCTAACGCGCAAGTCCAGCGGCATGTCGTTGGCGGTCGGGATCTTGTAGGTGCTGGGCGCGTGGGTGGTCAGCAGGCCGCTGGTCGGATGCCACACCAGTTCCTCGGTGGTGAGCCAACCCTGGCCTTGCACGAAGGCGCCTTCCACCTGGCCGATGTCGATGGCCGGGTTCAGCGAGCTGCCGGCATCGTGCAACACATCGGCGCGCAGCACGCGGCTCTCGCCGGTGAGCGTGTCGACCAGCACCTCGGCAATGGCTGCGCCATAGGCGAAGTAGTAGAAGGGCTTGCCCTGGAGCGTGTTGCGGTCCCAGTGCAGCCCCGGCGTGGCGTAGAAGCCGTCGCTCCAGAGCTGGATGCGCTCGGTATAGGCCTTGGCAACCAGTTGCTCGAAGGGCAGGGCCTTGTCGCCTGAGCGAACCTGGCCATCTGCGAAGCTGAGCTCGCCCTCGGCACCCAGCATGCGCTGCGCGAGTGGCAACAGCCGCGCCTTGATCTGCTGCGCCGCATCCTGCGCGGCCTTGCCGTTCAGATCGCTGCCGGTGGAGGCCGCCGTCGCCGAGGTGTTGGCCACGCGCTGCGTGTCGGTCGCGCTGACGCGCACGCGCTCCACCGGCACGCCCAGCTCCTGCGCCACCACCTGCGCCACCTTGGTGTTGAGGCCCTGGCCCATCTCGGTGCCGCCATGGTTCACCAGCACCGAGCCGTCGGTGTACACGTGCACCAGCGCGCCGGCCTGGTTCAGGTGGGCGAGGTTGAAGGAGATGCCGAACTTGACCGGCGTGAAGGCCAGGCCCTTCTTGAGCACCGGGCTTTGCGCGTTGAAGCGCGTCACTTCGGCACGGCGTTCGGCATAGCGGCTGCTCTCCACCAGCTGCACGGTCAGCGGCGCAATGATGTTGTCCTCGACCTGCTGGCCATAGGGCGTAACTTCGTATCCCGGCGCATAGAAATTGCGCTGCCGCACGGTCAGCGGGTCCAGCCCCAGCCGTCGCGCGATGCTGTCCAGGATCACCTCCACCGCCAGCGCGCCTTGCGGCCCGCCAAAGCCGCGGAAGGCGGTGTTGCTCTGCGTGTTGGTTTTCGCGCAATAGCCGTGCAGGGCCACGTGCGGCAGCCAGTAGGCATTGTCGAAGTGGCACAGCGCGCGCGTCATCACCGGCGCGCTGAGGTCGGCGGAATGGCCGCAGTTGCCGATCAGGTCGACGTCGGCGCCGAGGATGCGGCCCTCGTCGTCGAAGCCCACGTCCCAGCGGTAGTCAAAACCATGGCGCCGGCCGGTGACGAGGAAGTCGTCGTCGCGGTCCACGCGCAGCTTGACCGGCCGCTGCAGCTGGTGCGCGGCCAGCGCGGCCACGCAGGCAAACACGGCCGATTGCGACTCCTTGCCGCCAAAGCCGCCGCCCATGCGCCGGCATTGCACCTGCACCTGGTGTGCGCTCCAGCCCAGCATGTGGGCGACCAGTTGCTGCATCTCGCTCGGGTGCTGCGTCGAGCAGTGCACGAACATGCCGCGTTGCTCCTGCGGCAGCGCGTAGCTGATCTGGCCTTCCAGATAAAACTGCTCCTGTCCGCCGACCGACCATGTGCCCTTGAGCCGGTGCGGCGCTGCGGCCAGCGCGGCATGTGCGTCACCACGCTTCAGGTGCATGGGAGGCACCACATACTGGCCGGCCGCATGGCCTTGCAAGGCGGTCAGCACCGGCGGCAGCGTTTCGACCTTGAGCGCCTTCTTGGCCAGGCTTGCGGCGCGCCGCGCCAGCTCGCGATCGGTGGCGATGATGGCGAAGACGGGCTGGCCGAGATAACTCAATGCTTCAGCGGCAAAGATCGGGTCGTCGTGCGCCAGCGGGCCGCAGTTGTTCTCGGCCGGGATGTCTGCGGCGGTGAGCACGGCCACCACGCCGGGCTGCCGGCGCAGCAGGTCCAGATCGATGCCCAGCAGCTTGCCGTGCGCAACCGGCGAGAGGCCCAGCGCCGCATGCAGGGTGCCGCGCGCCTCGGGCAGGTCGTCGATATAGCCGGCCTCGCCGCTGACGTGCAGGGCGGCGGATTCGTGGGGAAGACTCTTGCCGACGCTCATGTTGTCCACACCGAAAGTTCTTGCGCCGAAAGTGGCGCCTCAGCTCGCGTTTCCAGCCACAGCCGCTGCAGGAGATTGCCGGCCACCTTGGCGCGGTACGCACTGCTGGCGCGCATATCGCTGAGCGGCTTGAAGTCGGCGGCCAGCGCGTGCATGGCCGCCCAGACGGTTTCCTCGGTCCAAGGCTGGCCGACCACGGCCGCCTCCGCCCGCGCCGCACGCTTGACGATGGCCGCCATGCCGCCGAACACGAAGCGCGCGGCCTTGACCCCGCCACCATCGATTTGAAGCGTTAGCGCCGCGCACACGGCCGAGATGTCGCTGTCGTAGCGCTTGGCGATCTTGTAGGCGCGCAACTGCCAGCCAGCCGCAGGCTTGGGCACTTGCAGGCCTTCCACGAATTCGCCCGGCTGCAGCGCGTTCTTCATGTAGTCCAGATAGAAATCTTCGAGCTTCATGCGCCGCTGCGTGCCGCCCTTGCGCAGCACGATCTCGGCGCCCAGGGCGATCAGGGCTGGCGCGCCGTCGCCGATGGGCGAGCCGTTGGCGATGTTGCCGCCCAGCGTGCCTGCGTGGCGCACCGGCGGCGAGGCGAAGCGCAGCCACAGCTCGCGCAGGTGAGGCTCCATCTCGACGAGTGCCGACCACGCCGCTTCCAGCGTGGCTGCCGCGCCTATCCACAGGCCTGCAGCGTTGCTGCGAATCTCGCGCAGCTCGGTCACATTGCCCGTGTAGATCAGGTCGCCCAGATCGCGGAACTGCTTGTTGACCCAGAGGCCCACGTCGGTCGATCCGGCCAGCAGCCGCGCCTGCGGCATGACCTCTCGCAAGGCGGCCAGCTCATCGATGCTGCGCGGCGCGTGGAAGTGATCGACGCGATCCCCAAAAGCCGGATTGGGCGCGGCGTAATGCAGGGGCGCTTGCAACTCGCGCAACTCGCGCAGGGCCGCCACGATGGGCGCGCGATCCAGGCGCCGCGGCGGCAGCTCGAACATTCGTTGCGCCGCTTCGAGGATGGGCCGATAGCCCGTGCAGCGGCAGAGATTGCCAGCCAGCGCGTCGGCCAGCTCCTGTCGGCTCGGCGCCTGCGAGCACTTCTCATAACAAGCCTGCAAGCTCATCACAAAGCCCGGCGTGCAGAAGCCGCATTGCGAGCCGTGGCAGTCCACCAGGGCCTGCTGGACGGGATTGAGATCGGTGCTCGAACCGAGGTCTTCCACGGTGATCAGCGCGCGGCCATCCAGCGTGGGCAGGAACTGCGTGCAGGCGTTGACATTGCTGAGCACGAGCTCATCGTTGTTCAGCTCGCCCACCAGAACCGTGCAGGCGCCGCAGTCGCCCTCGGCGCAGCCTTCCTTGGTGCCGCTGCAATGGGCATGCTCGCGCAGGTACTGCAGCACCGTGGTGGTGGTGGGCAGAGTTTCCACCGCGCGGACTTGGCCCTGGTGGAAAAAACGAATGGGACGAGAATCGATCATGGATCAGTTTTAGCACGCTGCAGGTGCAAATGAACGTCAAGACTGTCATGACTTTCACTGCCCGAATGCCTGCAGCTGATGGCTTGGCAGAATGGGCGCCATGATGCTCCCTGTTCAAATCGCCCTGCACGGCGACCTGCTTGACTTTGCCGACGTGCCCGCCTGGGGCGCCATCCAGGACGCAGCCGTGCGCTTTCGCCCCGACCACTGGCTGCTAATCCGGGACGGCCGCATCGTGGGCGCGCAGGCCGAGGCGCCCGATGAAAGCTGGCAAAGGCACGATCACGCCGGCCGGCTGATCCTGCCCGGCTTCATCGACACCCATGTGCACTGCCCCCAATTGGATGTGATCGGCTCCTACGGCACGGCGCTGCTGGATTGGCTCAAGAACTACACTTTTCCGGCCGAATGCCGCTACTCGGACCCCGAGGTGGCCCGCATCGGCGCCGAGCGCTTCCTCGATGCGCTGCTGGCCCACGGCACGACCTCGGCCGTGGTCTTCCCCACCGTTCACAAGGTCTCGGCCGAAAAACTCTTCGAAGCCGCCCAGGCCCGCGGCATGCGCCTGATCACCGGCAAGGTGCTGATGGACCGCCACGCGCCGCCGGGCCTGCTCGACGACGTGGTGCAGGCGCGAGCCGATTGCGAGGACCTGATCCAGCGCTTCCATGGCGTCGAACGTCTCAGTTATGCCGTGACCGTGCGCTTCGCCCCCACCAGCACGCCCGAGCAGCTCGCCATGGCCGGCGCCCTGTGCCGCGCCGATGCCTCGCTCTACATGCAGACCCATGTGGCCGAGAACGAGGACGAGGTGCGCTGGGTGGCCGAGCTTTTCCCCGAGGCGCGCAGCTACCTGGATGTGTACGACCGCGTCGGCCTGCTGCACAAGCGCTCGGTGATGGCGCATGGCATCTGGCTGGACGAGGCCGATCGCCTGGTGCTGAAGGATCACGGCGCGCAGATCGCGCATTGCCCGTCCAGCAATCTCTTCCTCGGCAGTGGCATTTTCGATTGGCCGACAGCGCATGCCCAAGGTCTGCATTTGTCAGTCGCAAGCGACGTGGGCGGCGGCACCAGCCTTTCGCTGCAGCGCAACCTGCTCGATGCCTACAAACTGCAGGCCATGAACGGCCAGCGGTTGACCGCCTGGGTCGGCCTGCACGCCGCCACGCGCGGCGCGGCGCGCGCCTTGGGCCTGGAGACCGAGATCGGCAGCTTCGATGCGGGCTGCACGGCCGACGTCTGCGTCTGGGACTGGGCCCACGGCCCCGTGGCCGAGGCGCGCAACGCGGTGGCGCGCGAGCTGCACGAGCGGGTGTTTGCGTGGATGTGCCTGTCGGACGAGCGCAATCTGCGTGCGGCCTACGTGGCGGGCCGGTCTGCATTCCAAGCGGCCTGATCTGCAGTCCGTCGCAGGAAGGATGCGGGCGAGCAGGCTAACGCCCAGAATCTGCGCATCGAATCCGAACGAGGTTGCTCGCCATGTTCACCTTCCTGCTCTGGTGCCTGCTCTTCATCTTCTGCTGGCCGCTGGCCCTGCTGGCGCTGGTGCTTTACCCGCTGGTGTGGCTGCTGTGCCTGCCCTTGCGGCTGATCGGCATCAGCGTGGGGGCGGTGCTTGCCTTGCTGACTGCGATCCTGTTCCTGCCGGCGCGGGTGCTGGGCGGGCGGCGCTGAGGTTGGCGAGCCGGCGGATCAAAGCGATTCAGAGATTTGGTGGCCGTAAATTCGCCATTGCCCATCCCTGTACCTGAGCGCCATCACGAAATTGACGATCCTGGACCTTGGCGTTCCGTCAATGGTTTCAGTGATTTCGACCTCGTGCTCCATGAAGCCGACATCCTTGTCGAACAGATACCAGCCGAACTTCAGTTGCTCGGCATGGATCGTGGGGCGGCTTTCGAGGAGCTTGAAGTAGGGCCCCGGAGGGAAGGCATCCGGCCCGGCAAATACGTAGGCTTGCTCCGAATACAGCGCAGCGAGTCGCACGGCATCGTGGGCATTGAAGGCGTCGGTCCATTGCCCCGCGAACTGGATCATTTCCTGATCCGAGGTGCCGATTTCTATCTTCGACTGCACGACCGCCGGCGTCGAGCAGCCGTCGAGCCCAAGGCCAGCAAGAAGGACGATTGCTCCAATTGCACAGAGATTCCTGATCATTGTGGTGGGATGCTTGTGAGTGACTGCAATGCGGACTCTAGGCAATCCCGACCCATCGCGTCGGGGGAATTTTCACCGCGCTGCCTGCCGAGGTTAGAGCGCCGTGATCGCCAGATGCACCAGCGCGGCGATCCGCTCGATGTCCTCGAGCTTCTCCAGCCGCAACTCGATCCAGGCCGAGTTCGGCGAGCGGCCGGGGTGGTGAACCGACCCGGTCGGATGCATCAGACCCCGGGCCTGAATATGCCGGCGCGTCAAGCGCAGATCGAGTTCGCGGTCATCGTGGAAATGCGCGAAGTCGCGTCCGCCGTGGAAAAGTGCAGTGCCGCCCGCGACCGGCGAAGGGTGCACCTCCAGGCCGTCGATCTGGCGAAGGCGGTTCAGCAGCAGGTCTTTGAGCGCGGCATTCATGGCCGCATTCTCCGCCCACTCAGATCTTCATCTCCAACCTCACCGCCCACAGCGTGAAGCTGCGCCCGCCGCCGCGGCTGGTGATGATGGCGTCGTTCGTCGTGATCACGCTGCCGGTGAAGTAGCTCAGCGGGGAGAAGTTGCTGGCCGAGAAGCGGAGGGCGGTGTCGAGGTTGAAGTTCCACAGCGCGAACGCATCCATCACGCGCTTGCGGTCGATGGTGTTGAGTTGCAGCTCGGTCTGCTGGATGGTGGTCTCGGGCGTGTAGTTGAGGTTGCCGCCAATCGTCAGCGGCAGGCCGTGCATCCGGTAGTCGAAGCCGAGGTTGGCGGTGCCCTTGGGCTGCTGGTCCAGCGTGTTGTAGGGGCCGGGGATCTGCGCCACGCGCGAGCGGAACAGGCTCAGGTTGCTGCGGATGTTGACGGGCAGGGCGTCCTCAAAGAACTGGTCCAGGCGGAACTTGGCTTCGAGCTCCACGCCGTAGGTGGTGGCGTCGCCGATATTGCGCGGCCGGGCCACCCAGCGCGGCACCGAAGCCCAGCTCACCGTCTCCAGTTCGGCCTCGGTGCGGATCAGATTCTGGATGCGTCGATAGAAGAAGTTGGCACTGAGGATGCCGCCCTTGCTCAGGTAGTTCTCGTAGGCCAGCTCCAGGCCGCGCGCCACTTCCGGCTTGAGCTGCGGGTTGCCTTCGCGGTCGGGGTAGTTGATGACGTTGGGGCCGCACAGTCCACCGTCGGGGCAGGCGTACTGCGAGTTGATGTTGGGCCGCGCGATCATGTCCTGCAGGTTGGGGCTGCGGTAGCTGCGCGTGAGGCTGGCGCGAATCTGGTCGCGGCTGTTCTCGCCGAACTTCCACACGGCGTGCAGCAGCGGCGTCCAGACCGAGGACTTGTTGTCCACCGGTGCGCCGCCGGCTGCGCTCTTGGTCTCGATCGTCTCGCCGCGCAGGCCGGCGTAGAAGCCCCACTGCTTGCCGACGTTCCATTCGTCCTGCGCGTAGTAGGCATAACGCAATGTCGAAGCTGACAGGTTGTCGCCGAAGTCGTCCAGCGCCGGCAGCGGCGCGCCATCCTGCAGGGTGACGCGGGTCTGGTCGAGATTCTGGCCCTCGGCCTCCAGGCCGGCCACCAGGCTGTGCTCGTTTTCCATCTGGTGCGAGAGCTTGCTGGTCAGGCTCCAGGAGCGGTGCGTGCTGTCGGTCGTGTCGTCCTGCGTGCGCGTGCCCACGCCGCCCAGCGATTCCTGGCGGAAGCTGTGGCCGCCGCTGTCCATCTCGCCGATGGCGGTGCGCAGCTCCAGCTTGGTCTGGTCGTCGATGCGGTGCGTCCATTGGCCGTGCAGGCGCACCATGGTCGAGCGCGAACTGCTCTCCGTGGCGGCGTAGTCGTAGTTCAGGCAGCGGATCTGGCTGAAGGGATCGCTGCTGCAGGTGGTCTGCGTCTGCTGGAATTCGTTCGTGCTGCTGCCCTTGGTGGCCACAAGAAAGGGCTGCAGGGCAAAGCTGTCGCCGCCCTCGCGCCATTGCAGCCGCGCATTGACGTTGAGCGATTCGTTGGCCGCGTTGTTCTGGCCGTGGTTGGTGATGGTGCTGTCCTGCCCCGTGGAGAGCAGATGGGTGGTGGCGGTGCTGTTGACATCGTCGATGCGCTCGTTGCGCGTGGCGTTCATGGTGATGTTGTAGGCACCCGTCTCGCCCATCTTGTCGTTGCGCGTCCAGGCGATGTTGGGGCGCAGCTTGCCGCGCTCGTCGGCCACCTGCACGCGCACATCGTTGTCATGCTTTTGCAGGGCCTCGCGCAGCACGATGTTGATGGTGCCGGCGATGGCGCGGGCACCATACTCGGCCGTTGGCGCGCGCAGGATCTCGATGCGCTCGATCTGGTCGGGCGGCAGCTGGTCCAGCGAGAAGCCCGGCGGCATGCGCTCGCCGTTCACCAGAATCTGCGTGTAGCCGTTGCCCATGCCGCGCATGCGGATCTCGCCGCCGCGGCCCGGACGCCCGCCGGTGGTCACGCCGGGCAGGCGCTTGAGCACCTCGCCGATGGTGGTGTCGCCGTAGCGCTCGATCTCCTCGCGGCCGATGATGATCTTGGAGGCCGTGGCGGCGCGGCGCTGGGCGTCATCGTTGGCGCGGCCATCCACTTCCACGCGGTTGAGCTTGGCTTCGGCCGGCGGTGCGCGGCGCGGCTTCGGCGCCTTCTTGTCAGCGTCCTTGGCGTCCTCGCTGCTTGGCGTCGTCTTCTTGCTCTCGTCCGGCGGCTGCGTCTGAGCCTGCGCGGCCGGCAGCAGGCAGCAGGCCAGCAGCGCCAGGGCGGCGAGGGCAGACAGGGCGACGGAGGAGTACGGGCGGCACTTCACGCTGGGCGAGGGGGCGGGTTTCAAGGGCCGCCAGCATCTCATAGCCTTGTTGCCGTTCCTGCGCGGCCCCGCCGCGTTTTATTTTCTTTACCCGCGACTTCCGGCGAGCTTGCGACGCACGGCCATCGCCATCAGCGCCGCCAGGATGCAGGCCGCACCGGCCGTGTAGAGCGCCGGCGAGTAAGTCAGCAGCAGCGTGCGCGAGAAGCCCGCGCCCCAGGCCGCGGTGGCCGCGCCGATCTGGTGGGCGGCGAAGATCCAGCCGAACACGAAGCCCACGCGCTCACGCCCGAATGCGTCGGCCGCGAGCTTGACGGTGGGCGGCACGGTGGCAATCCAGTCCAGGCCATAGAACATCGCGAAGACCGAGAGGCCGTAGAAAGAGAACTCCGCATGCGGCAGCCACATCAGCGAAAGGCCGCGCAGGCCGTAGTACCAGAACAGCAGCTTGCGCGCGTCGAAGCGATCGGACAGCCAGCCCGAGGCGATGGTGCCGACGAAGTCGAAGGCGCCCATCATGGCCAGCACCGAAGCTGCGGGCACGGCCGAAAGGCCGCGGTCTCCGCACAGCGAGATGAAGTGGGTCTGGATCAGGCCGTTGGTGGACAGGCCGCAAGTGAAGAAGGTGCCGGCCAGCAGCCAGAAGCTCTTGCTGGTGCTGGCGTCGCGCAGCGCGATGAAGGGCGTGGCGATGGTGACCTTGGGCGGCGCGATGGGCGCGGGCGCATCCGCGGCCTCGCCGAAGGCGCGCAGACCCAGGTCCGAAGGCCTGTCACGCATGAACAGCCACACCAGCGTCATCACCGACAGGCAGATCAGGCCCAGCGGCAGCAGCGGCGCGCGCCAGCCCCAATGCTCGATCATCCAGGCCGCCACCGGCAGGCAGGCCAGTTGGCCCGTGGCCGCGCTGGCCGTGAGCACGCCCATCACCAGCCCGCGCCGCGTGGCAAACCAGCGGTTGGAGACCACCGCGCCCAGCACCAGCGCCGTCATGCCGCTGCCCACGCCCAGCATCACGCCCCACAGCATCACGAGCTGCCAGAACTGCGTGATCGCGCCGGCCAGCAGCATGCCGCCGCCCACCAGGGCCAGGGCCGCGCACATCACCGCGCGCATGCCGAAGCGCTCCATCAGCACGGCGGCAAACGGGCCCATCAGGCCGAACAGCGCGAAGCGCAGGGCCAGGGCCGAGGAGATCTGGCCCGTGCTCCAGCCGAACTCGGTGGCCAGGGGCTGCAGCATGGCGCCGGGTAGGCCCAGCGCCGCCGACATGAAGAGCATGGTCAGGAAGGCCAGGCCGGCCACCACCCAGGAGAAATGCAGGCCCTGGGCTTGCATGCGGCTGGCCAGCGGCCGGGAGAGGGAAAGCGTTGCCATGTCGGAACTCACGAATGATGACGGTCATCATCATAAGTGATCTCAAAACAATTTGATGATGACTGTACGCAAAACGTAGAATGGCAGCATGAAAGTCAGCAAAGAGCAGTCAGCCGAGAACCGGCAGGCGATTCTGGATGCCGCGGCACGGCTCTTCCTGGAGCATGGTTTTGGCGGCGTCGGTGTGGCCGAAATCACCCGCGCGGCGGGCTTCACGCATGGCGGCTTTTATCGTCATTTCGCGTCGAAGGAAGCGCTGGCGGCCGAGGTCACCGAGCTGTCCTTTGCGCGTTCGATCGACAAGCTGCAGAGCCGACTCGAAGAGGCCAAGGGTGATGCCAGCGAGCATTTCCGCCTGTACCTGAGCCCGCGCCACGTGGAACAGGCCGGCAACGGCTGCCCCATGGTCACGCTGGCGGCCGATGGCGCGCGCGAGAACGGCCCGGTGCCCGAAGCGCTGGCCCAGGGCATCGCGCTCTATCTGCAGACCCTGGCCCGCCATCGTCCCGATGGCGAGGTGGTCGATGCGCCCGACGAAGCCGACAAGGCCCGCGCCATCCACTGCCTCTCGGCCCTGGTGGGCGGCATGGTTCTGGCCCGGGCCACACACGAGGGCGCGCCGGCGTTGTCGAACGAGATCCTGCAGACGCTGCAGAAGGAACTGCAGGTCGTCTGGGGCGCTTAGAGCAACATCCCGCCCGACACCTCGATGCGCTGCCCCGTCATCCAGCCCGTGCCACCGGCCAGCAGATCGGCCACGGCGTTGCCGATGTCGTCCGGCAGGCCCACGCGGCCCATGGCGGTGACGCTGGCGACCTGCGCGTTGAGCGCCGCGTTGTCACGCACGGCGCCGCCGCCGAAGTCGGTCTCGATGGCGCCCGGAGCGATGGTGTTGACGGCGATGCCGCGCGGGCCCAGCTCCTTGGCCATGTAGCGGCTCAGCACCTCGATGCCGCCCTTCATCGCGGCGTAGGCCGCGTAGCCGGGGAAGCTGAAGCGTGCCAGGCCGCTGGAGGTGTTGAGGATGCGCCCGCCGTCGGCAATCAGCGGTAGCAGCTTCTGCGTCAGGAAGAAGGTGCCCTTGAGGTGGACCTTGAACAGCAGCTCGAACTGCTCCTCGGTCGTCTCGGCAATGCTGGCGTGGGCGCCGACGCCGGCGTTGTTGAGCAGGTAGTCGAAGCGCACGCGCTGCCAGGTCTGGTCCAAGGTGGAGCGCACGCGCTCGGCGAAGGCGGCAAAACTGCTGCTGTCGCCCACGTCCAGCTGCAGGGCCGCGGCGCGGCGGCCCAGGGCTTCGATCTCGCGCACGGTGGCGTGCGCTTCGCTTTCAGCGCTCTTGTAGGTCAGGATTACATCGACGCCGCGGCGCGCCAGCGCAATGGCCGCATTGCGGCCCAGGCCGCGGCTGCCGCCGGTGATGAGGACGATGGGGGTGGAAGTGGGCGTCGTCATGGTGATCTCCTGGATCGGGTTTGCGATGAAGAGACTTTAGGTATTCACCAAGAACGGATAAAGTAGCCAATATCAGCAAGACTGTTCTTCCATGCAGAACAATTCAGGGTTTGACTTGGAGGCCATGCGCATCTTTGTGCGCGTGGCCGAGCTGAGCAGCTTCACCCAGGCGGCCGAGCAACTGGGCCTGGCCAAGGGGCGTACCTCCACCGCCGTGCAGCAGCTGGAGGCGCGGCTGGGCGCGCGGTTGCTGCAGCGCACGACGCGGCGCGTGCGGCTCACGCCCGATGGCGAGCAGTTCCTGGAACGCTGCAAGGAGCTGCTGGCCGATGCCGAACAGCTGCAGACCATGTTCCAGCCGGTGGCCACCGGCCTGCGCGGGCGCCTGCGCATCGACCTGCCGCACACGCTCGCCCGCGAGCTGGTCATCCCGCGCCTGCCTGAGTTTCTGGCCGCGCATCCGCTGCTGGAAGTGGGCATCAGCACCAGCGACCGGCGCGTGGACCTGGTGCAGGAAGGTTTCGACTGCGTGCTGCGCGTGGGCGCCTTGCAGGATGCCGAGCTGGTGGCCCGGCCGCAGGGCCGCATGGCGATGTGCAATGTGGCCGCCCCGGCTTATCTGAAAGCGCATGGCGTGCCGCGCACGCTGGAAGATTTGCGCGGGCATCGCGTCGTCCACTACGCCGCCAAGCTGGGCACGCAAAACGCCGGCTGGGAGTATCTGCAAGACGGCCTGCCGCAATTGCTGCCCATGCGCAGCGCCATCGTCGTCAACGGCACCGATGCCTACCAGGCTGCCTGCCTGGCCGGGCTCGGGCTGATCCAGGCGCCGGTGCTGGGCACGCGAAGGCTCGTCGAGGCGGGCCTGCTGGTGGAAGTGCTGCCGGAATTCAGCGCGCCGCCGATGCCGGTCTCGCTCCTGTATCCGCACCGCCGCCACCTGGCGCCGCGCGTGCAGGCCATGCTGGCTTGGCTGGAGCAGCTCGTGGGGCCATATCTCGCAGGCGTCGCCTAACGTGAGCGCAGCGATTCGCTCAGATTCGGATCGGGGTACTCACGCTGGAACGCGCGCCAGGCGGCGCCGGACTTGGCGATGTGCTCCAGCATGGTTCGCACCCGTTTGCGATCCGCTGCGCTCAGCGTGGAATGCTTGGCGATGTAGACGCCGCTTTCGCCCCAGGGCAGCTCGTCGGTCGTCTCGACGTGCAGCCGCTCAATCAGCGGGCGCAGCCTGGCGTCGCCTCGCAGGGCGCCGGTGACGACGGTGGGCGTGACCACGGCCAGGTCGGCCATCTTCGCGTCGAGCATCCGCGCCAGCGAGACCGGATCGGTGGCCTCGACCAGCCGGCCTTGAGCGCGCAGCTTTTCGATCAGGACGTTGTAGCTCTGGTCGTAGTCGTAGCCGCGCACCACGCCCACACGCAGCTCAGGGTGGGCGAGCAACTCGCTCAGGCTGCGGACGGTGGCGCGCTGCGGGTCCATCGACAACAGCACTGCGCGGCTCTGGATCATGGGCACGAAGATGCCACGCTCATCGCGCCGTGCCGAGCGCCGAGCCGGTACCAGCAGGTCGGCCTGGCCGATCTGGTAGAGCATCTCCTGGCGCGCCCGTGGCACCACGGTGAATTCGATGGAGCAGCCCTGCTTGGCCGCCTCGTCACGCAGCAGCCCGGGATAGATGCCGCCGACCTTGCCTTCACTGACCGTGACGGCCAGGCCGATGGCCGCGACCGGCACTTGCAAGGGCCGCGAGCATTCGGCCTGGGCCCATGCGGGAAGCCCACAGAGGGCCGCCGCGATGGCCAGGCCGCGAGAAATTTTCATCATGAAGAACGCTTGGCGAGATGGCATGGCGCGCAGCGAGGTGCTCGCCCCTATTGTGCGCGGTCGGGCGGGAGGGTCGCCGATATCTCGCTGGCACACCGTCGCACAAGCGACAGAGATTCATCATCGCGTCGACAGGTCGCCCAGCGCCTTGCGATCCTTGGCGCGTGTGCGCTCTTCGGCCTTCAGCGTCTCCGCCTGCTTCTCGGCCGCGCTCGGTTCGGTGGGCATGGGCTTGCGCGGCATGCGCACATCTGCCTGCGCCGCGTTGTAGACGATGGTGGCTAAGACCACCGCCGCCTGCTTCATGTCCTCGGCAATCGCGTGGTCGAAGGAATCGACATCGGTGTGGTGCAGGCGCGTGTTGTAGTCCAGCGGGTCCTGGATGAACTGGAAGCCGGGCAGGCCGACCTTGTCGAAGGACTCGTGGTCGGTCGAGCCCTTGTTGTTGGTGCTGATGGTGCCGTCGGAAAGATCCGCGACCTGGGCAAACCATTCGGCGAATTGAGCGCGCGCCCCGGCATTGCCCTGGGTGGCGATACCGCGCAGGCGGCCACTGCCGTTGTCGATGTTGAAGTAGGCCGACAGCAGATCATGCTCGGGCAGCTTGGTGAGCGGCCAGGTAGGGCCGCGCATCCAGGAGCTTAAGGACCGCTCGTAGGCATCGGTAGGCTGCGGGCGGCTGGCGAAATGCTTTTCAACATAGGCCGCCGAGCCGATCAGGCCCTGTTCCTCGCCCGCCCACAGGCCGATGCGGATCGTGCGCTTGGGCGTGAAGCCGGCGGCCTTCAGGATGCGGATGGCTTCCATCGTGATGGCTACGCCGGCGCCGTTGTCCACGCCGCCGGTGGAGCCGTGCCAGGAGTCCAGGTGGGCGCCGAGCATCACGATCTCGGGGCCGCTGCCGGGAATCTCGGCGACGGTGTTCTGGCTGTTGATGTTGTCGTCGTAGAAGTCTGCCTTCACATTGAAAGTGATGCGCGGCGTAACGCCCGATTCAAGCAGACGCGCGAGGTAGTTGTAATGCTCGGAGGTCAGCGTCAGCGCGGGGACGGGGAAGGTCTTGCCGACGCGGTGGTTCTGACCCGAGACGGTGATCAGGCCGCCGTCCCAGCGGCTCTCGAACAGCGCGCCGCGCGCGCCTTCGGCCTTCAGGAAAGCTGCGCGTGCCTCGTTGAAAGCGTTGGTCTTGCGGCGCTGTGCCACGCTGTCCGCCGGCGGCGGCGCATCGCTGGCGCGCGCCTTGATGTCGAAGCTGCGCATCTCGGCCAACTCGGCCGGGCTGTAGCGCTTGGAGATCTCGCGCTTGGCTTCATCAGACGCCACCGGCTCGCTCAGCATCACCACCTTGCCCTTGAGCTTGCCGTGGTACTTCTGCAGTTCGGCCTCGGTCACCGCGTCGAGATAGATCACCTCGGCCTCGACCGGCCCGGCCGTGCCCGGCGTCCACGCCATCGGCAAGGCCTTGAGTGAGGTCTTGCGCGGCGAGAGCAGGTCGATGCTCGCGTGGTCGTAACTCCAGCCGCGGCCGAACTCGAAGTCCTCCAGATGCGCATTGGCCAGGCCCCAGGCGCTGAGCTGATCGCGCGTCCAGCGGCTGGCCTCACGCATGGAAGGCGAGTTGGTCAGCCGCGGGCCGATGCCGTCGGTCAGGTGCTGCAGCGTCTGCATGACCTGCGAATGGTTGAAGCCCTGATCGCGGATCGTGTTGATGACCTCGGGGTCCGGCTTGGCGGCCAGAACCAGACCAGGCGCCAGTAGCGCGGCGATCAAGGGGAGCAGCTTCAAGGTCTTCATGGCGTGGTGTCCGGGCCCGATGGAAGCGGGCGAGTCTAGCGGCGCGCGCCACGGAAGGACGGGCAGGGTTTTCCGCAAACTCTGTGAAGTTTCGCGAAGAGCAGCGCCCGCGCTGCGCAGGCGAGCCCTAGAACAGATCCACGCTGCCCGTGCTGACTTCCTTGAGCACGCCCTGCTTGATCAGGCTCTCGTAGTGGAAGATGCGGTTGCGGCCCGCATTCTTCGCCTCGTAGAGCGCTGTGTCCGCGCGGTTGATCACCTCTTGCGGCAGCACCACCGGATCGGCGCCGCTGAAGCCGCCGCTGATGGTCACCTGGCCGACACGCGGGAACTTGAAGCTCTCGATCTTGCGGCGGGCCCGCTCAAACACCTGCGTCGCTGCCTCCAGATCATGGGCCGCGATGATGGCGATGAACTCCTCGCCACCGTAGCGGTAGATCAGGTCGGTCTTGCGCAAGGCCGCTTCCAGCAGCCGCGTGACCACGATCAGCACTTCGTCGCCGATGATGTGGCCGTGGTTGTCGTTGATCTTCTTGAAGTGGTCGACATCGAGCACCGCGAGCCAGTAGCGCTGTGGCGCCTCGCCACGGCGGGTTTCGCTCGCGGAGGTTTCGTGGCTGCGGGTGTAGAGCAGGTTCCAGAGCCGGTCGAGATTCAGCTCCAGCGAGTAGCGGTTCAGCAGCCCGGTCAGCCGGTCGCGCTGGCTGGTGTCGAGCAGGTCGTAGAAATTGGTGAACACCTCCAGAACGCCGCGCACGATGCTGTCTTCGTGCGGCGAGATCTCGTGGCTGCGCTTCAGCACGAAGTAGCCGCAGATCTCGTTGCCGCCGTGGACGGGGTAGCCGATGATGAAGTCCGCGCCGATCTGACGGCTGCTCGGCTTGTCCAGCAGGCGCACGTTGTCCAGGACGTCCCGCACCTCTTCCGGCAGGCCGTCGTCGTTGGCCACTTCCTCGATGTTCTCGGCCACGCGCTGCACGCCACCGTCATCTGAGGCCACCACCCGCGAGTGATGCAGAGAGCGCACGATGTGGCCCTGGTCGTCGATGCGATACAGCGAGGTCTGCGTGACGCCCAGCAACGGGCCCAGGGTGCGCAACAGGCTTTGCTCCACCAGATAGGTGTCGCGGATCGCGGTCATCTTGCCGAGCTGTTTGAGCACGCTGGGCAGGCCGGCGTTGTTGCGAGCGCTCATCATTGTTTGTCTTTTCTCCTCTTATGTCCCGACCCGAGTATCTCAGCAAGAACCGAGGGTTTTTACTCAGAACTCCCTCTTGATGAGGGATTTAGGTTTTGGGCGAGGGTGCCGATTGGGGCGGCCGCTAACGAGACATTCAAGCGGCATATTTTGTGAGGATTCACTGCGGAGCTTCGTGGCCTTGTGCCTCGACCGGGCTCGGGCCAGCGCGGAATATGCAAGCATCTTCGCCCACCGCGCCACAGGCCCGGGTCCAGCGGGTCTTGAGCTGACCCGCCGGGTTTTGCGAGCTTGTTGAAGAGGAGAAAAGAAGTTGCTGATCAATCGCAGCTTGGCACAGTGGGCTTGCTTTTCACCTTCATGCACTGCTTGTAGTCCTTCGGCAAGTCGCGCACCTCGCGGGTCTGGCCCTGGGCGATCGTGAATTCGTCGAACACCTGATGGGTGCAGGTCGTCGCCGGCTTGCCGCCTTCGCCCGTGGCTGTCTGGCAGCGGCTCGTGTAGAGCGCGTAATGGCATTCGCCGGTGGGGCTCTCCACGCATTCGAAGCGGGCGCTGCCGCTGCTGCTCAACTGCATGCGGCCGGCTGATTTGTCGCTGTCGTGCGCCGGCGCCGTGATCGAAATGGAACAGGCGCTCAGAACCGCGCAGGTGGCCAGTGCGGCAAGCAGGGTGAGAGGACGAAGCGAGAGGGCGATGTTTTTCATGTCGTGGCCTGGGTTGAAAAAGCCGCCATGCTACGCAGGCCTTGCCGTTCCCGAGCTCGCCGCGCGACGAACTGCAGAAGCGGGAGGGCAGGCTGCCGCGGTGAGAGCTCACTTCGCCTGATGCGAGATGGGCGAGATGGGTCGATCCAGCAGGGAAGATCTGCAGCACCCGGGCCGGCGCGCACAATGAGCCGATGCGGACCGTCGTGGCCGCCCACACCCATCACTGCCGGGAGCACACGTGAAAGCACTGCCAACGATCTACCTCGTTCGCCATGGCGAGACCGCGTGGTCCCTGACAGGCCAACACACCGGCAGCACGGATCTGCCGCTGACCGAGCATGGCGAGGCGCAGGCGCGTGCGCTGGCCTTCCGGCTGATCGAGGTCGAGTTCAGCCATGTGCTGGTCAGCCCGCGCCTTCGCGCGCAGCGGACCTGCGAGCTGGCCGAACTGGCTTCAGGGAGCGAGGTGGAGGCCAGACTGGCCGAGTGGGACTATGGCGACCACGAAGGCCTGCGCACCGTGGACATCCGCAAGGAGCGGCCGAACTGGAGCATCTGGCAGGATGGGTGCCCTCACGGCGAATCACCGTCGCAAATGGCAAGCCGCGTGGATCGCCTCATCACCCACCTGTGCACCATGCACGGCAACGTCGCGCTTTTCACTCACGGCCATCTGGGCGCGGCGCTGGCGGCACGGTGGCTGGGCCTGCCCATCAGCGCGGGCCAGCACTTCACGCTGCGTCCAGCCAGCCTGAGCATCCTCGGCCATACGGACGATCACAAGGCCGTGCGCCTTATCGAGTTGTGGAACGAAACCGAGCTGGTGGCGAGGGCGGCTGAGGAAGCGGAGACGGCGCCGGGCAAGGCTTGATCTGGCCTGCAAGTTGGCCGACAACCCACATCATCAACAGCTGGGCCAAGAAAAAGCCCCACACGCTTTCGCATGCAGGGCTTCATCATCTGGCTCCTCGACCTGGGCTCGAACCAGGGACCTACGGATTAACAGTCGAAATCTAGTGCCCGCACTGGACTGGCGATTACTCGCTTGGCATTGATTTTATTGAACTTTTCCTCTGAGTGCTGTCGCATCCAGATGACTGTGGCTGACTGCATTCTGTGGCAAAGGTGTGGCAGCCGCCACTAGTGCGGCTTCGTTCCGTTGAAACCACTCATCCATAAGTTGCGCGCTGGCCTTGTCTCGGACTCGGGCGGGTTTGGGACTTGGGAAGTCGTTCATCCCGAGCAAAGGAACCTCTTCAAACCGCATGTCTGAAATGTCTGTGGCTGCCTCTAGTAGGCGCTCCGCGAACACGTCCAAGCTGTGCAAGACAGGGTCAGTGCTTTCTTCGGGGTCACACGTTGCCTGCTCGACTAGCTCTGGAGTAAGCATCATTCCCGCCTCATGATGTCGAGCCTGCTGAATGAGATTGCGCAGGCTCTCCACCTCGCGCATAGCGTCCTGCAGCCGAGCGGCTGCCGTTTCTGCGCCTTCGAACAGGGCGCGCTTCTCGGCCGCTATGCCCTTGCTGATCGTGTCGTAAGAGTCACACCATTTTCGGTAGTGGGCGTCGATGTCCTTATCCCCGGCGAACGATCTGCGCTCGCCAGAATTTTCCCCGCTTCGTGATGCTTGCCATCGTGGCTGACCTCCGTAGTTGAACGAGGTCGCCAGTCTTCAGTTGTGGCAGCTTTGTGGCAAAAGCCAAAAACTCTGGCCTTTGTGCAAAGAAAAAAGGCCTGCACTTTCGTGCAAGCCTTTGATTGTCAACAGTTAATGTTGGCTCCTCGACCTGGGCTCGAACCAGGGACCTACGGATTAACAGTCCGGCGCTCTACCGACTGAGCTATCGAGGAATTGATCGGTGTGGTGTCCGCTGTACGGTTGCAGCAGACTTCATAAAAAAGAGAACCTCGACTGCAGGTTCTCTTCAAATTCTGTGGCTCCTCGACCTGGGCTCGAACCAGGGACCTACGGATTAACAGTCCGGCGCTCTACCGACTGAGCTATCGAGGAACAGAGCCGCAGATTATAGACCAGAAATTTCCGGCCCGGCAAGTTGCCCCGGGTGGATCAGAGCTGGACCTCCAGGCTCGCGCGCCAGGTGCGCGGGGCCAGCGGGTAGAGGTAGACGTGTCCGTACTGGAAGGGCGATTCGCGCCAGGCGCGGCGGTCGGTTAGGTTGTCCACGCCCATGCGCCAGATGTAGAGCTGCTTGCCCGCGCTTTGCGTGTAGCGCAGGCCGGCATCCAGGCGCGCCCAGGCGGGGATGCTCAAGGAGTTGTCGGGCAGCACTTCGCGCGAGCTTTCGTAGACGAGGCCGGCCTGGGCCTGCAGGCCCGGCAGCAGATCCTGGCGAGCGTGGAGCTTGAGCGTGGTGTCAGGCACGTTGACGGGCTTGAGGCCATCGGACGCCGCGCTGTCTTCGCGTCGCGCACGCAGCTTCATCGCACTGGCCAGCAGGCCGCCGCCGCTCCATTTGAGATCGGCCTGCGCTTCTACGCCGCGGTGATGGTCGAGGCCGTCCGCCGTGAGCGATGTCCCTGAGTCTGCCCACACCGGCTGGCGAATGTCGAAGAGATTGACCGACCAGTCCACCGTGTTGGAACCTGCCTTGAGGCCCACTTCCCACTGCTTGCTCTTGATCGCAGGCAGGGCCTTGCCAGCTTCGGTGCCGTAGGTGGGTAGGTTGGGCACGACCTGGCTTTGCACGCCTTCGCCCCAACTCGCATAGAGCATGTACTGGCGGCTGATCGCGTAGCTCAGGCTCAGCCACGGCGTGGTGAAGGACTGCTGATAGCTTGTCGGCTCGGAACCATCTGTGCCCACGCTCTCGCGATGCAGGCGTGTGTAGCGCAGGCCGGCCCAGGCCTGCAGATCGGGCGTGAGCGTGATCGCGTCGCGCAGGTAGAGCTCGTTGCTGCGCTCGTCGCGGTTGGTGTTGGCGTCAAGCAGGCTCGGATCGTCGGGCGTGAAGACCTGGCCGTTGATATTGCCGCTGCCCACGTAGTTGTAGGCCTCGCCCTGGAAGCGGGCCTTGAAGCGCGTGAACAGCGCGCCGGTGCTCAGGCTGTGCTGGATCTCGCCGGTGCTGAACTTGCCCGCGAGCGAGAGATCCAGCGCGGTGGTGTTGCGATGCTCGTTGTCGCTGCGGAAGTCGTAGAGGTCGAAGCTGCCGTCGGAGCAATAGGCCGAGTAGTTGTTCTCCGCGCTGCAGCCGAAGGGGTAGGCCAGGCGGTCGTCCTTGCGCAGGCGCTGCATGCCCAGATGCGCTTCGGCCTTCCAGTCGGCGTTCAGGCGCTGCTGCACGCGCAGGCTGGCCGTGTGCTCCTCGAACACATTGGGTTGGCTCCAGGGCTGGTCGTTCAGATTGATGCGCGGGTCGATGGACTTGGCCGAGGGCAGGGTGCTGCCGAGCAGGCTGAAGCCGGGCTGGCTGGGCTGGGCCTGGCGGCTCAACTCGCCTTCGATCTGCACCAGGGTGTCGGGCGAGGCCTGCCAGTCGAGCGCCGCTGCGAACAGATGGCGGTTGCCCTTGGCGTCGCGCAGCAGGGGATCCAGATGGCCGCCGGCGAGGTTGACGCGCAGCGCCACATCGCTGCTCAGGTGCCGGCTCGCATCGACACCTGCTTCCAGCGTGCCAGATTCGCTAACACCCATGCTCAGCGTCGTGAAATCGGTCTTGGTCGGCCGCTTGACGATGAGGTTCACCAGGCCGCCCGGTGCGCTGGTGCCGGCCTGCACACCGCTTGTGCCCTTGAGCACTTCGAGGGTCTGTTTGTTGTCGAGCTGCAGTGCCGTGTTGGCATTGATCGGCAGGCCATCGCGACGGAAATTGTAGTCGTTGTCGAGGTCGTAGCCACGCACGTTCAGGTACGAGATGTAGCCGACCGAGTTGTAGGCGTCGTTGACGCTGGCGTCGAAGTTGGTCAGCGCCGAAAGCTGTTTGCTGCCGGTATCGGCCAGCAGTTCGCTGTCGATCAGCGTGGCCTGCAGCGGCAGCTTGGCGACGGGCGTGTCGCCAAAACCGCCCACGGCCACGGGCGTGTCGGCCGCGCGCCCGCTGACAGTCACGGTCGGCAGGGTCTGGGCGAATGCGGCCGAGCCGCAGAGGAGGCTGGCCGCAGCGGCCAGCAAGGTCTTGGTGGAGTGATGTGCCATCGTGTTTTTCAAAGCGATGGCAGGTCGGCAAACGACAAGGCCCGGACGTCGAAGGAGAGACAGAAACCGACGCGGGAGATGGCGTGCTTCCCTGCGCGAGGATTACCTCAATCAGGTTCAAAGGGACTCTCTCAGTCGGCTCCTTTCAGAGCCAACACCCCTAGCGAATGCGCCGTGATCGGATCACGGCGCAGCTTGCATTCTATGGCGAGTCTGAAACGGGCAAACAAAAGCCCGCACGCGGCGGGCCTTGTGATGACGGCGAATCAGTTTCAGTCGAAGACCGGCGAATCCACACCCAGGACCTTGTGCAGCTTCGGGCTGGTGGTCGTGTATTGCAGGTGGATGCGCTTCTCCGGGAAGATGTAGGGCGCGGCGCCGAAAGCGGCGAGGGCGCACTCGTGGAAGCCGGAAAGGATCAGCTTCTTCTTGCCCGGATAGGTGTTCACGTCACCCACGGCGAAGATGCCAGGCACGCTGGTCTGGAACTTCTCGGTGTCCACGACGATCTGCTTGCGCTCCAGCGCCAGGCCCCATTCGGCGATGGGGCCGAGCTTCGGGCTCAGGCCGAAGAACACCAGCAGCTGATCGGCCGGCACCACGCGGGTGACGCCGTCGCCGCCGGTGACCTTCACGCCGGTCAGCTGGCCGTCGGCCTCGACGATGTCGCTGACCTGGCCCACAAGGAACTGCATCTCGTGCTGCTCGCACAGCTCATGCATCTTGGCCACAGAAGCCGGCGCGGCGCGGAAGCCATCGCGGCGATGCAGCAGGATCACGCTCTCCGCCTTGTGCGGGTTGCCGTCCTTGTTGCCTTCGCAGAAGTTCAGCGCCCAGTCGAGTGCTGAATCGCCGCCGCCGATGATGAGCAGGTTCTTGCCTGCGAACTGCGCCGGGCTGCGCACGCGGTAGTGGACCTGGTCGCCTTCGTACTTGTCGATGCCCTCGACCTTCAGCGTGCGCGGCTGGAACGAGCCCACGCCGCCGGCGATGAAGATGGTCTTGGTGAGGAACGTCGTGCCCTTGCTCGTGGCGACGAAGAAGCGGCCGTCGTCCTGCTTCTCAACCGTCGTCACTTCCTGGCCCAGGTGGAAGGTGGCGCCGAAAGGCTCGATCTGCTTGAGCAGGTTGTCGGTCAGCTCCTTGCCGGTGCACACGGGCACGGCGGGGATGTCGTAGATCGGCTTGTCGGGATAGAGCTCGATGCACTGGCCACCGGGGTAGGCCAGCGAGTCGATGATGTGGGCCTTGATCTCCAGCAGGCCCAGCTCGAACACCTGGAACAGGCCCACGGGGCCTGCGCCGACGATGACGGCATCGGTTTCGATGGGGCCAGCGTGTTCGGTGGCGGTCTTCACGATCTCGGCGTTCAATTGCGGTTCCATATTAGCTAACTTGATTTTCAGCGGATCAGTTCGGCCAGCTTGCCGGTCTTGCCTCGCCAGTCGTCTGCATCATTTGGCGCGGGTTTGCGCTTGGTGATGCTGGGCCACTTCAGGGCCAACTCTGCGTTGAGCTTGATCATGTGCTGCTGGTCGCCAGGCACTTCGTCCTCGTGCTCGATGGCTTCCAAAGGGCACTCGGGAATGCAGAGGGCGCAGTCGATGCAGTCGATCGGGTCTATCGCAAGGAAGTTCGGGCCTTCGTGGAAGCAGTCGACGGGACAGATGTCAACGCAGTCGGTGTACTTGCAGCGGATGCAGGATTCGGTCACGACATGGGCCATGGAAGCGACTCCTGCTCAGTTCTTCAGCGGATCAATTCGGCCAGTTTGCCGGTCTTATCTTGCCATTCATCCGCATCCGGCAGCGCGGGCTTGCGCTTGGTGATGCTGGGCCATTTCTGCGAGAGCTCGGCGTTGAGCTTGATCATGTGCTGCATGTTCCCGGGCACATCTTCCTCGGGGACGATGGCGTTGACCGGGCATTCGGGGATGCAGACAGCGCAGTCGATGCACTCGTCCGGATCGATGGCGAGGAAGTTCTGGCCTTCGCGGAAGCAGTCGACGGGGCAGACATCAACGCAATCGGTGTACTTGCAGCGGATGCAGTTCTCAAGGACGACGTGGGTCATGGCAGATTTCTTGTGTAGGAGCCGGCGGCAAAGCCGCTCATTTTAGTCGCTCAGGGAATTCACCGATGCCATGGAGGGGCGGAATTCCTGTTTTCCAAGGGATTTGTGCAGCTTTTCAGCGCCAGCGCCCACGGTAACGACCGTCGGGCGGCCCTTGTGGAGCAGGCTGGCAGCGGCCAGGGTGCTAACGCTGTGGTCACTGGACAGGGCGTCGGCGCAACCGGCACGCGAGACCACCAGCACGGGCGTGTCTGCGGCCCAGCCGGCTTCTCCGAGCTTGCGGGCCAGGGCACCGAGCTGCTGGCCGGCCATGTAGAAGACCTCGGTGTCCGCAGTGCGCGCAGCCTGCAGCTCGCCATCGCGCGTCATCGCCGTGGTCAGGCTCACGCTGCGGCCCTTGCCGCGGCGGGTCAGCGGGCGCTGGGCTTGCGCGGCGGCGGCAATCGCGGCAGTGACGCCGGGCACGACTTCGCTTTCGATGCCGGCATCGAGCAGCGCCTGCAGCTCTTCTTCCAAGCGGCCGAAGACGCTGGCATCGCCGCCCTTGAGGCGCACGACGACCTCAGACTCCAGCGCATGGCGCACCAGCAGCGCATTGATCGTTTCCTGCTTGGCCGAATCGCAGAAGCCGCGCTTGCCCACGTCGATCCAGCGCGCTTGCGGCGCCAGGTCGCGCAGCGCGGGGTCGGTGAGGGCGTCGAACAGCACGACGTCCGCACGGCCTAACGCTCTGGCTCCACGGAGAGTGATCAGATCAGCGGCTCCAGGGCCGGCGCTGACAAAGATAACCTTGCCCATCAGCGCACCCTCAGCGAACGAGCAGCGCACCCGAGGTGCGGTTGCTCGTCGGATCGACCACGATCAGTGCGCCACCGACGCGGTTCTCTGCGTACGGTGTGAGCGGCAAGGGCAGTTGCAGCTCGACCTGCACGTGGCCGATCTCGTTGACCTGCAGCGCCTCGGCTTCGCGCTCCTCGAGCGTGTTCACGTCCAGGCGATGCGCGATGGCCGAGATGCGCGCCTGCACCCAGCGGTTGCCGTGGCGCAGCCAGTACTTGCGGCCGACTTGGGCGGGCTCAGTGTCCAGCCAGGCCAGCGTGGCTTCAAAGCGCTGGGTCGGCGCGGCGCTGCCGGGCGTGACGATCCAGTCGCCGCGGCTCACGTCGAGCTGACGGTCCAGCACCAGTCCGATGGACTCACCGGCCTGGCCGAGGCCCACCGTTTCGCCCGCACGGCGCAGCTCGGCTACGATGGCCTTCTCGCCGCTGGGTAGCACCTGCAACTCGTCGCCCACGCGCACGGCGCCCTGGGCGATGCGGCCCCACAGTGTGCGCGGCTGATGGCCCGTGCCCTCGCCGGCGAGCGCCACATATTGCACGGGCTGAAGGAAGGAGCCTTCGTTCGCTTCTTCGGCGGCGGGCAGGGCTTCGAGCACTTGCAGCAGGCTCGGGCCTTGGTACCAATCGGCGGCCAGCGGGCTCGTCACGTTGTCGCCGCGTAGGGCCGAGACCGGCACGATGGCCTGCACTTCGATGCCGGCCGCTTCGGCAAAGGCCAGCAGCGCGCGACTGACCTTGGCGAAGGCCGGCCCAGGCGCATCCAGCGCGTCGATCTTGTTGACCGCGAACACGATGCCGGGCACGCGCAGCAGATGGGCCAGCAGGCTGTGTCGGCGTGTCTGCGGAAGCAGCTGAACCTCGTCGTTAGCCAGGTCCAGCTTGGTGATGTCCACCAGCACCACGGCGGCGTCGGAACCTGCTGCGGCCGTGACCATATTGCGCGTGTACTGCTCGTGGCCAGGCGCGTCGGCAATGATGAACTTGCGCGCCTTGGTGGCGAAGTAGCGATAGGCCACGTCGATGGTGATGCCTTGCTCGCGCTCGGCCTCCAAGCCGTCGGTCAGCAGCGAGAGGTCAATGGGCGCGCCAGCCGCGCGTTTTTCCAGCGTGTCGAGCTGGTCGGCCAGGATGGCGCGGCTGTCGAACAGCAGGCGGCCGATCAGCGTGCTCTTGCCGTCGTCCACGCTGCCCGCGGTGAGGAAGCGCAGGGCACGGTGGCTCAAGGCGCTTTCGGTGAAATTCAGAACTGCAGACATCAGAAGTAGCCCTCTTTCTTGCGGCGCTCCATCGAGGATTCGCTCGTGCGGTCGTCCATGCGGGTGGCGCCGCGTTCGCTCAGCGTGACGGTGAGCGTCTCTGCCACGATGGCGGCGGTGTTGGTGGCGTCGCTCTCGACGGGGCAGGTGCAGGTCATGTCGCCGACGGTGCGGAAGCGCACGGAGGCGGTTTCGACCACATCATCAGCGGCCGGCGGCGTCACCTCGGTCACCGGCACCAGCAGGCCCTTGTTGCGCACGACCTGGCGCTGATGCGCGTAATACAGGCTCGGCAGCGGGATGTTCTCGCGGGCGATGTAGAGCCACACGTCCAGCTCAGTCCAGTTGCTGATCGGGAAGGCACGGAAATGCTCGCCTGGGCGGATGCGCGTGTTGAACAGGTTCCACAACTCGGGCCGCTGTTCCTTTGGCTGCCATTGGCCGAAGCTGTCGCGGTGGCTGAAGATGCGCTCCTTGGCGCGGGCCTTTTCCTCATCGCGGCGCGCTCCGCCAATCAGCACGTCGAAGCGGTTGTCCTCAATCGCTTCGAGCAGGGTCACGGTCTGGTGACCGTTGCGAGATTCGAGCGGATGCGCGAGGCGCACCGTGCCCTTGGCGATGGACTCGTCCATGTGCGCGACGATCAGGCGCTCGCCCATCTCGGCGATGCGGCGGTTGCGGAACTCGATCACCTCGGGGAAGTTGTGGCCCGTGTCCACGTGCACGAGCGGGAAGGGCAGCTTGCCCTTGAACTCGTTGCCGGCGATGCGGGTCTTGAAGGCCTTCTCGGCCAGGCGCAAGACGACGCAAGAGTCCTTGCCGCTGGAGAACAGCAGCCCGGGGCGCTCGAAGCTGGCCGCGACTTCACGCAGGATGAAGATGGCTTCTTCTTCAAGATGGTCGAGATGACGCTGGTCCACGGTGGGCAGCAGCTGTTCGAAATTCACGGGCGCGTTCATGCCGCCTCCTTCACATGCAATCCACATTCCTTGGAGCTTTCCTCCCACCACCATCTGCCGGCGCGGAAGTCTTCTCCCACAGCAATCGCCCGCGTGCAAGGCGCGCAGCCGATGCTCGGCATGAACTCGTCGTGCAGCGGGTTGTAGGGCACGTCGTTGGCTTGCAGGTAATGCCAGACGTCCGCCCAGCTCCAGGCCGCCAGCACATTGAGCTTGACGCGGCCCTGCTCGTCGCGTTCCTGCGCAGGCACGTCGGCGCGGGCGCCTGACTGCTCGCGGCGCAGGCCCGTGATCCAGCCTTCGCGACCGGCCAGCATGCGCGAGAGCGGCTCCAGCTTGCGGATGCCGCAGCAGGCCTTGCGCAGCGCGAGGCTCTCGTACATCGCCTTCTCGCCGTTCGTACGGACGAAGTGGATGACCGATTCCTGCACGGGCTTGAAGACCTCAACGTCGAGGCCATAGCGTTGCTCGATGCGCGGGATCAGCGCCAGCGTTTCGGCATGCAGAGCGCCAGTGTCCAGTGTGGCGATGGCGATGGGCAAGTGGAAGCGCGCGATCAGGTCGGTGATGACCATGTCTTCCGCACCGAGGCTGGTGGCCTGCACCAGGCCCTCGCCGTGGGCGTCGACGGCCGCGCGCAGCTGCGCCAGCGTCTCGGCCAACCGCTCATCGAAGCCCGCGGTCTTGCGGGCATAGAGATCGATCGCACTCATCGAGCAAACCCCGGCTGTGTCTGCAGCACATCGCCTTGATAGTGGCCGCCGGGGAAGAAGCCCAGCGCGCGGCGCGCGGCCTGTTCGTCCTGGTCGGCGCGCAATTGCACGGCGTCGAAGCCGGTGCGCGAGAGCAGGGGCAGCATGTCCACCAGCACCTCGCCCGTGGCGCGGATCTCGCCCTTGAAGCGGTAGCGCGCGCGCAGCAGGCGGGCCTGCGTGTAGGCGCGGCCGTCCACCCACTTGGGGAACTGCAGGGCGATGACCGACAGCTGCGGCAGCTCGGCCGCGATGGAGGCGACATCGACGTCGTTGGCCAGCGTGAAGACGTCGGCCGGTGTTTCGTTCACGAATTTCATGCGGTCTCCTTGGCCATGCCAGTCACCGTACGTTGGGCATTTGCGGGCGCCTTGAACGGCTCGATGCCGATGCGGCGCACGGTGTCGATGAATCGCTCGCCGGCCGTGCGCTCGGCGCGGTAGGTCTGCACGATGGACTCGAGCACATCGGGCACTTCATCGGCCGCGAACGAGGGGCCGATGACCTTGCCGGGCTGCGGCCTGCCGGAGAGCGTGGAGCCGTCCGATCCGCCGAGCGTGAGCTGGTACCACTCGCTGCCGTCCTTGTCGACACCGAGGATGCCGATGTGCCCGCTGTGGTGGTGGCCGCAGGAGTTGATGCAGCCGCTGATGTGCAGGTCGATGTCGCCGATGTCGTACTGCTCGTCGATGTCCTCGAAGCGCTCAGTGATGGCTGCGGCCACGGGGATGGAGCGTGCATTGGCCAGCGCGCAGAAGTCGCCGCCGGGGCAGGCGATCATGTCGGTCAAGAGACCGATGTTCGGCGTCGCAAAGCCGTTGGCGCGTGCCACGGCAAAGAGCTCGGGCAGGTGTTCTTCGGCCACCCAGGGCAGCACGAGGTTCTGGTCATGGCTGACACGCAGCTCGCTGCTGCTGAAGCGTTCAGCGAGCGCGGCCGCGGCCTCCATCTGTTCGTCGGTGGCATCGCCAGGCGCGATGCCGGCGCGCTTGAGCGAGAGCGTGACGGCGCGGTAGCCGGGAATGCGATGCGCATGGACGTTGCGTTCGAGCCAGCGCTTGTAGGCACCGGCGGCGCCGGCCAGGATGTCTTGCGGAGCGCGCGCGCTCACGCCTTCGGGCGTGGTGAAGCTGGCGGCCACGCGGTTCAGCTCAGCCTGCGTCAGCAGATGCTCGTGGCCGCCTTCGTCGCTGCCCAGGATTTGCTGGAATTCTGCGTTGACCTGGTCGAAGAAGTGCTGGCCCTCGGCCTTCACCAGAATCTTGATGCGCGCCTTGTACATGTTGTCCCGGCGGCCGAAGGTGTTGTAGACCCGGACGATGGCCTCGATGTAGACGAGGATCTGCTGCCAGGGAACGAAGGCGTTGATCTCCTGCGCAATGATCGGCGTGCGGCCCATGCCGCCGCCCACGAAGACCTGGAAGCCGACCTCGCCGGCCTCGTTCTTCTTCAGCTGCAGGCCGATGTCGTGCCAGGTGATAGCGGCGCGGTCTTCCGCGGCGCCGCTGATGGCGATCTTGAACTTGCGTGGCAGGAAGGCGAACTCGGGATGCAGGGTGCTCCACTGGCGCAGGATTTCCGCATAGGGACGCGGGTCCACGATCTCGTCCGAGGCCACGCCGGCCAGCGCATCGCTGGTGATGTTGCGGATGCAGTTGCCACTGGTCTGGATGCCGTGCATGTCCACGTCGGCCAGCAGGTCCATCACATCGGCCGAAGCCGTCAGTGGGATCCAGTTGTATTGCAGGTTCTGGCGCGTGGTGAAGTGGCCGTAGCCCTTGTCATGCACGCGGGCGATGTGGGCGAGCTGGCGCAACTGCTTGCTGGACAGCGCGCCATACGGCACGGCCACGCGCAGCATCGGCGCATGGCGCTGCACATACCAGCCGTTCTGCAGGCGCAGCGGACGGAACTCGTCGTCGCTCAGCGTGCCGGCGAGGTTGCGCTCCAGCTGGTCGCGGAACTGCGCGGCGCGGGCGCGGACGAATTGGCGGTCGAAGTCGGTGTACGCGTACATATCTTGTTATTTCAGTGAATGACTTTCCAGCCGGCCAGCAGCAGCGAGCCGCAGAGCAGGGCGCGTACGGCGCCGTCGGGCAGGCGGCGCGTCAGCTGGGCGCCCAGCCAGATGCCGGGGAGCGAGCCGATCAGCAGCGGCACGAGCAGGGCCCAGGCCACATTGCCGAGCGTGGCGTGGCCGATGCCGGCGACCAGCGTCAGCGGCACGGCATGCGCGATGTCGCTGCCGACGATGTAGCGGGCTTCCAGCCGGGGATAGATCAGCAGGATCAGCGTGGCGCCGATGGCCCCGGCGCCGATGGACGAGAGCGAAACCAGCACGCCAAGCAGCACGCCCGCGAGCACGGTCAGCAGCGGTTTGCGCGATTCAGGGATGTAGCGCTCCAGGCGCAGGCCCAGCGCCTGCCAGCTCTTCTTGAAGGCGACGACCGCGGCGGTCAGCAAGAGCGCGATGCCCAGCGAGAAGGTCAGCGCGTTCATCGCGCCCTTGCTCAGGCCCGTGGCATGCATCAGCGCCACGGTGGCGATGGAGGCGGGAACGGAGCCGGCCAGCAGCAGGCCGGTGATGCGCCACTTCACATGGCCGTGGCGAGCATGGGCGACAGAACCGGAGACCTTGGTTGCGGCGGCGAACCAGAGATCGGTGCCGATGGCCAGCGCCGGGCTCAGCCGGAAGGTGGTCAGCAGCAGCGGCGTCATAAGTGAGCCCCCACCAACGCCGGTCAGGCCGATGATGGCGCCCACCATGAAACCGCTCGCAACTGCCGTCCAATCCACTGTCCATCCCCAGATTTACCCTAGGGAACGGACTTTAGGGAGGCTTTATATAGTTGGGAACGATTAGTTTATTAATTGCTTATCCATATGCGGAATAAGCAGATGGCGGGCTGAAGCGGGAATGCGGGACCGCTGCGGGCTGGGCAAGTCCAGTTGCCCGAACAGGTTTTTCGGGTCGTCCAGCTCAGGCACCAGGGCGATCGGTGCGCCAAGGCCGAGCTCTTCGGCGCAGGCGAGCAGCAGTCGCAGCGCCGAGAAATCCTCCAGCGCAAAGCCGACTGAGTCGAAGACGGTCACTTCGTGGGCCGCGAGCCGGCCCTGGGCCTGGCCGGCCAGCACCCGCCAGATCTCGGTGACCGGGAAGTCGGCCGGCATCTGCTGCACATCGCCTTCGACGCGCGATTGCGGCTCGTACTCGACGAACACGCGGGCCGCCTCCAGCACGCCGCGATGCAGTTCGGTCTTGCCGGGGCAGTCGCCGCCCACGCCGTTGATGTGCATGCCGGGCTCGATCATGCCGGGCGTGAGGATGGTGGCATTGGTCTTGTCCGCCGTCACCGTGGTGACGATGTCGGCGCCGCGCACCGCCTCCGCCGTGCTGGCGCAGATGGTGACGGCCAGGCCCGGTGCGGCCCCGGCCAGATGGCGAGCGAGGCGCGCGCTGGCGGAGGCGTCGATGTCATGGATGCGCAGCTCGCGGATGCCCATCAGGTGATGGAAAGCCAGGGCCTGGAACTCGCTCTGCGCGCCGTTGCCGATCAAGGCCATCACGCGGGCATCCGGCCGGGCTAGGTGGCGGGCGGCCATCACCGAGGTGGCAGCGGTGCGGATGGCGGTGGTCAGCGTCAACTCGGAAAGCAGCGAGGGCTGGCCGGTGGACACGTCCGCGAGCACGCCGAAAGCCATCACCGTGGGCAGGCCATGGCGGTGGTTTTTGGGGTGGCCGTTGACGTACTTGAAGCTGTACTGGCTGGCATCGGCGATAGGCATCAGTTCGATCACGCCGTCCTTGGAATGGGCGGCCGAGCGCGGGCTCTTGTCGAACTCGCCCCAGCGCAGGAAGTCGGCTTCCAGGGCCGCCACCATGCGGCGCTGGACTTCGGGCAGGCCCAGGGTCTGAACAATGCGGGCGACATCTTGGGTGCTCAAGAAACGGGTCATGGCATGACTTCAAGAAATACGTTGATGCCATTGTTCTTCGAGGCTTGGTCAATCAGAAGTGCAAGTTTTGGCATGAAAAGTCATTGCCTGGATCATTTCGTCAAGGTAAATTGACGAAATGGATACTCTGGACCAGCAACTGCTCGCCCTGCTGCGGCAAGATGCCCGGGCCAGCGTGGCCACGCTGGCTGCCAAGCTCAAGGTCTCGCGCGGGACCGTCAGCAACCGGATCGCGCGGATGGAAGACGCCGGCGTGATCACCGGCTACACGGTCAAGCTGCGGCCCGAAACCGTCAGCGACGAGATCGTGGCCTGGATGAGCGTGACCGTGGAAGGCAACCGCACCCGCGAGGTGGTCGCCATGCTGCTGGGCGAGCCCGGCGTGAGTGGCCTCTTCGACACCAACGGCCGCTGGGACCTGCTGGCCGAGCTGCGCGCCAGCAGCCTTAACGAGCTGGCCAACATCCTGGAGCGGGTGCGGCTGATCAAGGGCATTGGTACGACCGAGACCAGCATCCATCTGCAAAGCTACAAGCTCAGCTGAAACGCAGCTGAGACAATGCAGGCATGACCGTGCTTTCCCGCCGCGCCCTGCTGGGCGCCACGCTGGCGCTCTCTGCCTGCACCACCTTCAGTCCTGCGCCGCCTCCGCCGCCCGAGCCCATACCGGCTCCGCCGCCACCTCCCCCGCCGCCGCCCAAGCCGCCCCGCATCGGCCTGGCCCTGGGTGGGGGCGCCGCGCGCGGCTTTGCGCACATCGGCGTGATCCAGGTGCTGGAAGAGGCGGGCATCAAGGTGGACATGGTGGCTGGCACCTCGGCCGGCAGCCTGGTGGCAGCGCTCTACACCTCGGGCAAGAGCGGCAAGGAGCTGGCCCAACTGGCCGAGACGCTGGACGAAGGTGCGATCACCGACTGGGCCTTCCCCACACGCGGCCTGATCCGCGGCGAGGCGTTGGCCCGCTGGGTGCGCGAGAAGACGGGTGGCAAGCTGATCGAGCAGATGAGCATCCCGCTGGGTATCGTCGCCACCGATCTTTCCAACGGCCAGGGCGTGCTGTTCCGCCGCGGCGATACCGGCACCGCGGTGCGTGCCTCCAGCAGCGTGCCGGCTATCTTCCAGTCCGTGCACATCGGCAACCGCGACTACGTGGATGGCGGCTTGGCCGCGCCCGTGCCCGTGCGTTTCGCGCGCGAGATGGGCGCCGAGATGATCATTGCGGTCGATATCTCCTCTCCCCCGGCCGACAAACCCGACAGCGACGCCCTGCACATGCTGCTGCAGACCGTGGCTATCATGGGCCGCAGCATCAACAGCTACGAGCTGCGCGACGCTGACGTGGTGCTGCGGCCGGCGCTGAACGGCATCAGCAGCTCGGACTTCAGCGCTCGTTCGCGCTCCATTCTGGCCGGCCGCGAAGTGGCGCAGTCAATGCTGCCCCTGATCCGCAAGGCGATCGAGGCCAAGACTCGCTGAATGGCTTGGTCAAGCCTCGGGATGCTGCGCCAGCAACGCCCCTAACTCCGCACTTGAGCGCAGTTCGAGCTTGGCAAAGACGCGCGCGCGGTAGACCTCGACCGTGCGCATGGCCAGGTTCAGGTCGGCCGCGATCTGCTTGTTGAGACGGCCGGCGGCGACCTGGCGCATCACGTCTTTCTCACGCGGCGTGAGGCTGTCCAGCCGCGCACGCACTTCGGCATCGCGGGCCACGCTTTCCTGCATGGCGCCCGCCACGCAGAGGGCCTTTTCGATGCGGTCTACCAGCGTGTTGTCGCTGTAGGGCTTCTCCAGGAAATCGAAGGCGCCCTTCTTGAGCGCCTCGACCACCATGGGGATGTCGCCATGCCCGCTCAGGAACAGCACCGGCTGGCGCAGGCCGCGGGCGAGCAGCACTTCATGCAGGGCCAGCCCGCTCATTTGCTCCATGCGAACGTCGAGCAGGAAGCAGCCCGGCGGCACGCTCGGGCCCCAGCTGTCGAGCTGGGTGAGCAGGCTCTCCGCGCTCTCGAACTCCATGACCTTGAGCCCGCGCGAACGCAAGAGAAAACTCAGCGCGCCGCGCACGGCGGGCTCATCGTCCACCAAAAAGACCGTCATTGCGCTCATGCTTCTTCAGGCTCCCAACACGGCAGCGTGACGCTGAAACAGGCGCCCGCGCCGGGTGCGTCGGCAGCGTCGAAAGCGCCCTGGTGCGATTCGATCAGGCTGCGGCAGATCGCCAGGCCCAGGCCCATGCCTTCGCGCTTGGTGGAGAAGAAGGGCTGGCAAAGCTCGCGGATGGTCAGGCCCTTGAGGCCGGGGCCGGTGTCGCGCACGTCGATGCGCGCAAAGCCGGGGCCGGCGGCGCGCAGCGAAACATCGAGCTGGCGCTTGGGCGCACCCGTCATGGCGTCGGCCGCATTGCGCATCAGGTTGACCAGTACCTGCTCCAGCAGCACCGGGTCGCCGCGCACAGGGCGCAGGCCGGGTTCCACCTGCAAGTGCGCTTCCACGCCGCGCTTGCTGAATTCCTGGCCCAGCAGCTCGCCGGCCTGGCGGGCCACTTCTTCGAGCGAGACAGGCTCGTCGCGCGGCTCATGGCGCGAGAGGAACTCGCGGATGCGGGCCACGATGCGCCCGGCCTTGGTGGCGTGCTCGCCCAGGGTCTGCAGGGCGGCGAGGATGTCGGCGTCGGCCAGGCCGCGCGCCTGCATGGCGTTGAGCAGGCCGGCGCTGTAGCTGCTGATGACGGTGAGCGGCTGGTTCAGTTCATGCGCCAGGGTCGATGCAATTTCGCCGAAGGTGGTGAGCCGCGCGTGATGCGAGAGCTGCTCGAACTGGCGGCGCTCGCGCTCCTCGGCGGCACGGCGCTCGGTGATGTCGAGCACCGAACCCAACCAGCCGACCTGCCGGCCCGCGGCGTCGATCAGCGGCGCATCGAGCACCATCACGCGCATCTCGCGGCCGCTGGCATGGCGCCAGGTGGCCTCATAGCCATCGATGGGCGCGCCGCCAGCCAGGTTGCGGCGGTGGCGGATCATGGCGCTTTCCATGTCCTCGGGCAGCCAGTAGGGATAGGGCACGCCGGTGCCGACGAGCTGGTCCGCCGACAAACCCACCAGCAGTTCGAAGCTGCGGTTGACGTAGAGCAGCCGCCCGTCGAGGTCGCGCGCGCGCAGGCCCACCTGCATGGAGTCTTCCATCGCGCGGCGCCAGTTGGCCTCCGTGCGCCAGGCCTCGCTGGCCATCAGCGCGCGCTGCATCTGCCGGCGCAAGGCGAGACTGGCGCCGCTGATCAGTGCCAGAAAGCCCAGGATCAGGAGCAGCGGCAAACGTTGATACCAGCGCTTGAGATGGTCGCGCGCGGTCAGCTCGATGGAGATGCCGGGCAGCGGCGGGTCGAAGGAGATGCGGTGCGAAAGGCCCTGCGGCAGGCCCTGCGGCTGATCGGCCGCGCCGGAGATTTCCTGGTCCAGCGCGTCGAGCATGCGGACTTCGTAGCGGCGCGCCAGCCACCAGGGCACGTATTGGCGCAGCAGTTCGGCGGCCTGCAGGCGGGCGATCAGTTCGCCCTGCTTGCGGCCGTTCGCATCGACGACGGGGGCATGCAGGTGGATGGACAGGCCATGGCTGCGCTCGGTCGCCGCTACAGTGCTGGCGTCGGGCGCTTCCTGCAGTACGCGGTGGTCGGCGTTCAGCCAGGTCATGCTGACCCAGCCGCGGCGCAGGGCCTGCAGCAGGTGCTCGTCGTCCTGCAGATGCGGGCGCTTGTCACCGGGGTGCAGGTGGCCGAGATCCTTGGCCATCTCGTCCAGGCGCTCCTGCTCGGTCTGCACGACCGCGCGCAGCGTGGATTCCAGCGAGAGCGAATCGGTGATCAACGAGGTCTGCTGGGCGTCCTGCTCGGTCTGGTCCTCGAACTGCAGCCAGGTGGCCACCACGCCGGCAAACAGCAGGCCCAGCAGCATGGGCAGCCACCACAGGCCCATGTCGGTGAGCACCGGCGGCCCGCCGCTGGCGCGAGGCTGGACGGGCAGTGGATTGGCAGCGACGGGCTCTGAGAACATGGCCGGCAGTCTATGCGTGCCCGGGCGTCCCGGGCCAGGCCTGCGGAAAACCACACTGCCCAGGCGGATGGGCTTTGGCGAGCATTGGCGATCTATTCCAAAAAGCTAACTTAGGAGACAAGCATGCTGCGCAATCTCGCACGTCGTCATTTGCTTTGTGCCGCCATGGCGCTGCCTTTTGCGATCCAGAGTGCCTGGGCCGAGGAGCCCATCGTCATCAAGTTCAGCCACGTGGTGGCGCCCGACACGCCCAAGGGCAAGGGCGCGCTGCGCTTCAAGGAGCTGGCCGAAGCACGCACCAAGGGCCGCGTGAAGGTCGAGGTCTATCCGAACAGCCAGCTCTACAAGGACAAGGAAGAGATCGAGGCGCTGCAACTCGGCTCGGTGCAGATGCTGGCACCTTCGCTGTCCAAGTTCGCGCCGCTGGGCGTCAAGGAATACGAGGTCTTCGACCTGCCTTACCTGTTCAAGGACACCGAGGCCTTCCGCGCCATGACCGAAGGCCCGCTGGGCCTGGATCTGCTCAAGAAGCTCGAATCCAAGGGCGTCAAGGGCCTGGCCTATTGGGACAACGGCTTCACCGACATGAGCGCGAACAAGCCGCTGCACCATGTGGCCGACTTCAAGGGCCTGAAGATGCGCATCCAGAGCTCCAAGGTGCTCGATGCCCAGATGCGCGCGCTCGGCTCGATCCCGCAGGTGATCGCCTTCGGCGAGCTCTACCAGAGCCTGCAGACCGGCGTGGTCGATGGCACCGAGAGCACCTGGTCGAATTTCTACACGCAGCGCGTGTATGAGGTGCAGAAGCACATGACGATCTCCAACCATGGGCACCTGGCCTATGCGCTGATCGTCAACAAGAAGTTCTGGGACGGCCTGCCTGCGGACATCCGCACCATCCTCGAAGGCGCGGTCAAGGACGCCACCATCTACGCGAATGCCCTGGCTGCCACCGAGAACGCCGAGGCGCTCGACAAGATCAAGGCCAGCGGCAAGGTGACGCTGTACAGCCTCAGCCCTTCCGAGCTGAACGAGTGGAAGCTGGCGCTGATGCCCGTGCACAAGGAAATGGAAGCCCGCGTGGGCAAGGCGACCATTGAAGCGGCCTACAAGGAAGCCGGCTTCGTGCCGCCGCGCAAGTAAGCGACTTCGGCAAAAGAACAAATGGGGACTCGGCCATGCTGCTGAAAATTCTTGATCGTTTGGAAGAGACGCTGATCTCGCTCCTGATGGGAGCGGCGACGGTCGTCATCGCGCTGGCGGTGCTGCACCGCTTTCTGGCGGGCGTGCCGTTCCTGCAGGACTACGTGATCCGCATCGATGTCAGCTGGGCGCAGGAGCTGTGCATCTACATGTTCGTGTGGATGGCGAAGTTCGGCGCGGCCTACGGTGTGCGGGCCGGCACCCACGTCGGCGTTGACGTGCTGGTGCGCAAGCTCAAGCCCGAACATGCCAAGTACCTGGTCATCTTCAGCCTGATCGCCGGCGCGGTGTTCACCGCCACTGTCGGCACGCTAGGCGCCACCTTCGTGTGGGAGAACGGCGCGCACTACGCCTTCGTCAACGCCTTCGGTTCCCTGCTGAACATTCCCATCGGCGATCTCTTCCCGGGGCCGACCACGCCGGACCTGGAGGTCCAGACCTGGGTGGTGTACGCCTGCATTCCGCTGGGCTCCTACCTGATGTGCTTCCGCTTCCTGCAGGTGCTGGTGGGCTTCATCAGGACGGGTGAGGTGCCGCACGCCGACCACAGCCACGTCGAAGGCGTTGACGAAGCAGAAGGGCAGCCCGCATGAACACCCTGATCATCTTCTCGCTGCTGGTGGTGCTGATGCTCACCGGCATGCCGATCTCGATCTCGCTGGGCCTCACGGTCCTGACCTATCTCTTCACGATGACCCAGGTGCCGATCGAATCGGTGGCCCTGAAGCTGTTCACGGGCATCGACAAGTTCGAGATCATGGCCGTGCCCTTCTTCATCCTGGCGGGCACCTTCCTGACGCATGGCGGGGTGGCGAAACGGATCATCCATTTCGCCTCCACCATGATCGGGCACTGGTACGGCGGCCTCGGCCTGGCCGGCGTGCTGGCCTGCGCGATGTTCGCCGCGATCTCGGGCTCCTCGGTGGCCACGGTGGTGGCGGTCGGCTCCATCATCCTGCCGGCCATGACCAAGCAGGGCTATCCGAAGGAATTCGGCGCCGGCGTGATCACCACCTCGGGCGCCTTGGGCATCCTGTTCCCGCCGTCGATCAACCTGGTGATGTTCTCGATCGCCACGGCGGGCATGACGGCAACCGGCCCGCATGGCGAATCGGTCGCCAACGCGGGCGTGGGCCAGCTCTTCATTGCCGGCATCGTGCCAGGCGTGTGCCTGTCGATCCTGCTCGGCCTGACCACCTGGTATCGCGCCCGCAAGTACGACTATCCGCGCATGGCGCCGGCCAGCTGGGGCGTGCGCTTCAAGGCCTTCCGCGACAGCTTCTGGGGCCTGATGCTGATCGTCGTGGTGATCGGCGGCATCTACAGCGGCAAGTTCACGCCGACCGAGGCCGCCGCGGTGGCCGCGGTCTACGCCTTCGTGATTGCCGTCTTCGTCTACAAGGACATGGGCCTGAAGGACGTGCCCAAGGTGCTGCTGCGCGCCGCGGCCATGAGCTCGATGCTGCTGTACATCATCACCAACGCGGTGCTGTTCAGCTTCCTGATGGCCTCCGAGCAGATCCCGCAGACCATGGCGGCCTGGATGTCGGCGCAGGGCTTCGGCCTGGTGATCTTCCTGCTGCTGGTCAACGTGATCCTGCTCGGCGCCGGCAACTTCATGGACCCCTCGGCCATCGTGCTGATCATGGCGCCCATCCTGTTCCCGGTGGCGGTCAAGCTCGGCGTGGACCCGGTGCACCTGGGCATCCTGATGGCCGTGAACATGGAGGTCGGCATGTGCCACCCGCCTGTGGGGCTGAACCTCTACGTGGCTTCGGGGATCACCAAGATGGGGATCACCGAGCTGACCATCGCCGTCTGGCCGTGGCTGCTCACCATGATCGGCTTCTTGATCCTGGTCACCTACTGGCCCACGCTGTCGCTGTTCCTGCCGCGCCTGCTCGGCGCCATGTGACGGGTACAGCTGCTGAAATTCTGACAACAAACACACTGGAGACTTGCATGTCCTCTTCATCCATCCAGCGCCGCGCTGCGTTGAGCGCTGTCCTGGCCCTCGCCCTGCCGCTGGCTTTTACCTCCGCCCAGGCCCAGGCCCCCATCGTCATCAAGTTCAGCCACGTGGTGGCGCCTGACACGCCCAAGGGCAAGGGCGCACAACGCTTCAAGGAACTGGCCGAAGAGCGCACCAAGGGGCGCGTCAAGGTCGAGATCTTCCCGAACAGCCAGCTCTACAAGGACAAGGAAGAGATGGAGGCGCTGCAACTGGGCTCGGTGCAGATGCTCGCGCCCTCGCTGGCCAAGTTCGCGCCGCTGGGCGTCAAGGAATACGAGGTCTTCGACCTGCCTTACCTGTTCAAGGACACCGAGGCTTTCCGCGCGCTGACGGAAGGCCAGGTCGGCCAGGGCCTGTTCAAGAAGTTGGAGAGCAAGGGTGTCAAGGGCCTGGCCTATTGGGACAACGGCTTCCACATCATGAGCGCCAACAAGCCGCTGCACCACGTGGCCGACTTCAAGGGCCTGAAGATGCGCATCCAGAGTTCCAAGGTGCTCGACGCCCAGATGCGCGCGCTCGGCGCGATCCCGCAGGTGATGGCCTTCTCCGAGCTCTACCAGGGCCTGCAGACCGGCGTGGTCGATGGCACCGAGGGCGTGGCTTCCAACTTCTACACCCAGCGCATCTTCGAAGTGCAGAAGCACATGACGATCTCCAACCATGGGCATCTGGCCTATGCGCTGATCGCCAACAAGAAATTCTGGGACGGCCTGCCGCCGGACATCCGCACGATTCTTGAGAGCTGCGTCCGCGACTCGACCATCTACGCCAATGCCATCGCCGCCACCGAGAACGTGACCGCCATGGAGAAGATCAAGGCCAGCGGCAAGGTCACGATCTACACGCCGACGCCGGCCGAGATCAACGAGTGGAAGAAGGCGCTGATGCCCGTCCACCAGGAAATGGAAAGCCGCCTGGGCAAGGCCACGGTGGAAGCGGCGTACAAGGAAGCGGGCTTCGTCAAGCCGAACTGACAGCGCCGGTTGACGAAACCGAACTGAAAGCTCCAAGCCGGCTGTTGCTCAAAAACAGCCGGCTTTTCTTTTCACGGGCGCACAATCGCGCCCGTGAAGCTGCCTCAGCCTCTCGCGCTCTTCCCGCTCCAGTCCGTGCTTTTTCCGGGCGGGCGGCTTTCGCTGCGGGTCTTCGAGCCGCGCTATCTGGACCTCATCAAGCGCTGCGCCGAGAGCGGCGATCCCTTCGGCGTCGTCGGCCTGATCGAAGGCAGCGAGGTGCGACAACGGCTCGACGATGAGGAAGGCTTCAAGACCGAGCGCTTCCACCTCGTCGGTACCCTGGCCCATCTGTGCCGACACGAGCAGGCCCAGCCCGGCCTGATGCGGGTGGCCGCGCGCGGCGGCCGGCGCTTCAAGCTCACGCGCACCGAATGCCTCAAGCATGGCTTGTGGACCGGCGATGCCGAGCTGTTTGACGAAGACCATGCCATCCCTGTGCCCGCGGATCTGCAGCCGCTGGCTGCCCTGCTGCAAGGCCTGCTCAACAGGCTGGAGCAGGACGGTGCGGCCGACGAAATGCCGATCAAGCCGCCCTACGCCTGGGACGATTGCGGCTGGCTGGCCAACCGCTGGGGCGAACTCCTGCCGCTCCAGCCGCTGGAGCGGCAGCAGCTGATGGAAATGGACAATCCGTTGCTGCGGCTGGAGCTGGTCGCGGATCAGCTGCAGCGCCTCGGCATTGGCCCTGCGAAACGGACATAAAAAAAGCCCGACCTAGGTCGGGCTTGAATCGGTACGGGTGTACCGAGGAGACAATCTTTACTGTTGAAGCAGCAGCTTGATTAAGCGCGCTTCGTGGCCTTGGCAGCAGCCTTGGTCGTGGCGGTGGTGGCAGCCTGGAAGTTGGCTTCGGCCACGTCAGCGGCTTGCTTGGCAGCCTTCTGCACGGATTCGAAAGCGTTGGTGGCGGCGGCAACAGCCGACTTCACCAGGGCCACGGCGTTCTCGGTGCCGGCCGGTGCGTTCTTGGCGGCGTTGTCGATCACGCTGGCGAACTTTTCCTGGACTTCGGCCAGCTGGGCTTCGGCAACCTTGACCACTTCGGCGTTGGTGGCCGAGGCGATTTCGTACAGATGACGGCTGTACGAAGCGGCCTTCTCGGCGCTGGGCTGCAGCAGCTTGGATTGCAGGGCCAGCAGTTCTTGAGCGTCCTTGACCGACAGGGCGGCCTTGGTGTGCTCGGCGGCTTCGCCCAGCGCGGTCTTGGCGACTTGCAGGTTCAGTTCGACGAGCTTTTCAACGCCTTCGAAGGCCTTGTTCGTCAGACCGAACAGGGTTTCCAGATTGGCTTTTTGGGCGGCGAAGACTTGTTCAGCGGTCAGCATATTGGTAGCTCCTGATTCGGGGCCTCGCCCCGTGGTTGATAGAAGGCTGCCCCGGAGGGATCGCCCAAGACAGTGATTTGTTGCACTGCACAAACCGAAGTATAGGGATCGCCCGGGCCAATGCAAGCGATATTTGCTGCGGCGCACCATATTAGGCTCGATGCTCTAATCCGCATGATCCAAAGCAAACCAGCAGGACGCCCGCAGTGAGCAGCTTGACCACCCGCCCCACGCCCGAACAGCAGGCCGCCGTCGATACGGCCATCGAAACCCGCCATTCCATCCGCGCCTTCACGCCCGAGCCCGTGCCCCGGGCCGTGGTCGAAGACATCCTGCGTGTGGCCGCCCGCGCACCCTCCGGCACCAACACCCAGCCCTGGCAGGTGCATGTGCTGACCGGCGCCAGCCTGGCGCGTGTGACCGGGCGCGTGCAGGCCGCCTATCTGGACGCCGAGGAGTCCCGCACGCACACCGAGGAGTACGCCTACTACCCGCGCGAGTGGCGCTCTCCCTATATCGACCGCCGCCGCAAGGTCGGCTGGGATCTGTATGGCCTGCTCGGCATCGCCAAGACCGACAAGGCCCGCATGCAGGCCCAGCACGCGCGCAACTTCAGCTTCTTCGACGCACCGGTGGGCCTGATCTTCAGCATCGAGCGCGTGATGGAGCAGGGCTCCTGGCTGGACTACGGCATGTTCCTGCAGAACGTGATGGTGGCCGCCCGCGCACGCGGCCTGCACACCTGCCCGCAGGCCGCGTGGACGCAGTTCCACCGCATCCTGGCTGAAGAGCTCGCCTGGGGCCCTGAGCAGATGCTGGTCTGCGGCATGGCCCTGGGCCACGCCGACCCGGATGCCGTCGAGAACAGCCTGATCACCGAGCGCGAGCCGGTGGCCGGCTTCACCACCTTCCTGGATTGATATGACGAAGCCTGCCATCCTGATCGCCCGCCGCATCTTTCCCGACACCGCCGCGCGCCTGGCCGAGCATTTCGAGGTCACGATGAACGAAGGCGAGCCGCCCTGGCCGCAGGATGAGCTGATCCGCCGCCTGCAGGGCAAGGCCGGGCTCTTCATCACCGGCTCCGAGAAGATCGACGCCAGGCTGCTCGACGCCTGTCCGCAGCTCAAGGCCGTCTGCGCCATGACCGTGGGCTACAACAACGTGGACCTGGCCGCTTGCACGGCGCGTGGCGTGCGCGTGAGCAATGCGCCCGATGTGCTGACCGAAACCACCGCCGACTTCGGCTTCGCGCTGATGATGGCCACGGCCCGGCGCATCACCGAGAGCGAGCATTTCCTGCGCCGCGGCGAGTGGAAGCAGTGGAGCTACGACTTCTTCGCCGGCTCCGACATCCACGGCGCCACGCTCGGCATCCTCGGCATGGGCCGCATTGGCCAGGCCATTGCGCGGCGCGGCCACTTCGGCTTCGGCATGAAGGTCATCTATCACAACCGCAGCCGCCTTGCGCCTGAGGCGGAAGGGCCGTTGAACGCGCGTCTCGTGAGCAAGGACGCGTTGCTGCGTGAAGCCGATCACCTCGTCCTCGTGTTGCCCTACACGCCCGAGTCCCACCATGCCATCGGCGAGCGCGAGCTGGCCCTGATGAAGCGCACGGCCACGCTGACCAACATCGCCCGCGGTGGCATCGTGGACGACGCGGCGCTGGCCCGTGCGCTGGCCGCTCGCACCATCTCCGCGGCGGGCCTGGACGTGTTCGAGGGCGAGCCCTCGGTGCACCCGGAGCTGCTCAAGCAAACGAACATCGTGCTGACGCCGCACATCGCCAGTGCCTCCATTCCCACGCGTCGCGCCATGGCCGACCTCGCGGCTGATAACCTCATCGCTGCGCTGACAGGTGGCGTGATGCCGACGGCGCTCAACTAGGAGACAAGAAGATGCTCGTGGTCACGACTGAAAACATCCCCGGCTCGCGCGTGGTCGACGTCAAAGGCCAGGTCTTCGGCGTCGTCGTGCGCAGCCGCGGCCTGGCGGGCAATCTGGCCGCAGGGCTGCGCTCCATCATCGGTGGCGAGATTCCCGAGTACACGCAGCTGCTGGAGGAAACCCGCCGCCACGCGCTGGACCGCATGGTCAAGAACGCCAAGCTGATGGGCGCCAATGCCGTGGTGATGATGCGCTTCGACTCTTCCGAGATGGGGCAGTCCATGAGCGAGATCGTCGCTTACGGCACGGCCGTGATCGTCGAGAAGGCCTGAAGCCATGCTGCGCACGGCCCTGCTCATCATCACCGCGATGGGCCTGCTCGGCGGCCTGCTGCTGATCGCCGACGGCGACCCCGCCGGCCGGCCGCTGGCACTCTGGGGCGGGCTGATGCTGCTGGCGGTGCTGCTGGAACGCTGGCGCTACGTGACATCCCGCGGCCCGCTCACCGGCGACTGGGTGCGCACCGAGGAGCGCTTCGTCGACCCCGAGTCGGGCCAGACCCTGCGCGTCTTCTACAACCCCAAGACCGGCGAGCGGCGCTACGAGAAGTCCGCTGATTCAGACAGTTAGGCCACTGCCGCTGCCGGCGCGGGCGCGGGCGGCGCAAAGCGCAGGCTGCCGCAGATGCGGTTCCAGGCATTGATGTTCGCCACCGCCGCGGTGATGAAGGTGATCTCCTTTTCGCTGAACTGTTCCTGCAGCTGCGCATAGGCGCCGTCGCCGACATGCTCCATCGGCATGCGGCACAGCGCCTCGGTCCAGGCGAGCACGGCCATCTCGCGGGCGCTGAACAGTGGCGAGTCGCGCCAGGTGGCGAGCTGGTCCATCTGCCCTTGCGGCAACGCCATCTTGCGCGCCTCGTTGATGTGGAACTGCAGGCAATAGGCGCAGCCATTGATCTGCGAGGAGCGGATCTTGATCAGCTCGACCAGGATGGGCTCCAGCCCCGAATCGGCCACAGCCTTGCCCAAGGCGCGCATGGCATCGAAGACCGCGGGCGCGGTCTTGTGATAGTCGTGCATGCTGATGCGGGGGGTGATGGAATCGCTCATGGCTGCTCGTCTTTCTGTTAAAGGGAATGGATGCATTCTCGCCAGAAGAGGGCAGGGCGTGCTGAGACAATGGCCGCATGACGCTCACCGATATTCTTCTGCTCGCCGGCCTGGCTCTGGTCATCGTGTTGCTCGTGGTTCTTGTCCTGCGCCCGCAAGGCCGGGACATGACGGATGTGGTGGCCCAAAACAGCGAACGCCTGGAGCGCAGCCTGCGTGACGAGCTGACGCGAAATTCAAGCGGAACCCGGCAGGAGTTGCTCGCTACCCTCGCGCAGTTCCAGCAGACCCTGCTCACGCAAAGCGGCGACGTGGCGCGCACGCAGAACGAGCAGATCGACAGCTTTCGCGTGCAACTGGCCAGCCTGCAGCAAAGCCTGGCCAGCGCCGCGATGACGGCGCGGGAGGCGCAGGACCAGGGCATGCTGCGCCTGACCGACGCCATGCGCGAACGGCTCACGGCCATGCAGCAGGACAACGAGAAGAAGCTCGAACAGATGCGCGCCACCGTGGACGAAAAACTCCACGCCACGCTGGAGCAGCGCCTGGGCGAGAGCTTCAAGCAGGTGGCCGAGCGGCTGGAGCAGGTGCACAAGGGCCTGGGCGAGATGCAGGGCCTGGCGCGCGACGTGGGCTCGCTCAACCGCGTGCTCACCAACGTGAAGACGCGCGGTATCTTTGGCGAGGTGCAGCTGGCCGGCCTGCTGGAGCAGGTCTTCACGCCCGAGCAGTACGGCGCCAATGTGGCCACCGTGCCGGGCTCGGCCGAGCGGGTCGAATACGCCATTCGCCTGCCCGGCCAGCGCGAGGATGGCGCACCGCTGTGGCTGCCCATCGACGCCAAGTTCCCGCGCGACGACTACGAGCGCCTGCTCGATGCGCAGGAGCGCGCCGATGCGCCGGCCGCCGAGGCCGCGGGCAAGGCCATCGAGACGCGGCTGCGGCTGGAGGCGCGCAGCATCCGCGAGAAGTACGTGGCCCCGCCGCACACCACCGATTTCGCCATCCTCTTCGTGCCGACCGAAGGCCTGTACGCCGAGGCGCTGCGCCGCCCCGGCCTGATGGAATCCCTGCAGCGCGAGCACAAGGTCATGCTCTGCGGCCCGACCACCTTGCTGGCCACGCTTAACAGCCTGCAGATGGGTTTCCGCACGCTCGCACTGGAAAAGCGCTCGGCCGAAGTGTGGGAGGTGCTGGGCGCCGTCAAGACCGAGTTCGGCAAGTTCGGCGAGGTGCTGGCCAAGACCAAGAAGAAGCTCGAAGAAGCCAGCAACACCATCGACCAGGCCGAGACCCGCACCCGCGCGATGACGCGCAGGCTCAAGAGCGTGGAGTCCTTGCCCGAAGAGCAGGCGCTGCTGAAATTGGGCGTTAGCGCGGCCGACGCCGATGACGGCGAGGCCTCTTGATCAGCTCCCGCCACCCGCTGATCCGTCAAGGCTTTCACTGGCTGATCGGCAGCCTCGTGGCCGTGCATGCCTGCATGGCCGTCACGCGAGTCACTGCCGCGCTGTGGCTGCTGCATGCGGGCTATGGCGAATGGACAGTCGGCGTGCTGATGAGCCTCACAGCGGCCGGCCCGGTGCTGCTGTCGCTGTGGGCCGGCCGGCTGGCTGATCGATATGGCCTGCGTCGGCCGCTGCGCTATGGCGCGCTGATGGGTCTGGCCGGCGCGCTGCCTGCCTTCATCTATCCCTCGCCCTGGACGATTGCGCCGGCCGCCTTGCTGTGCGGCAGCGCCGTTGGCGTGATGGCCGTGGCCATCCAGCGCGAGGCGGGGCTGATGGGCGAGGACGCGGGTGAGCTCAAGCGCGTGTTCAGCTGGGTCGCTCTGGGCCCGGCGTTTTCCAATGCGGTGTCGCCCGTGATCGCGGGCCTGCTGATCGACCATATCGGCACGCGCGCAGCGTTCGGCCTGGCGGTCCTGCTGCCCTTTGCTTCGTGGATGCTGGGCCTACGCGTGCCTCGCCATGCGCCGCGCGGCCACGACGCACAAGGCGAGCGCAAGCGCGCGGCCTGGACGCTGCTGCGCGAGTCGGGCCTGCGCAATCTGTTGATCCTCAACGTGGTGCTCAGCGCCTGCTGGGACGCGCACAGCTTTGTCGTGCCGATCGTGGGCCATGCGCAAGGCCTGTCGGCATCGAGCATCGGCCTGGTGCTGGGCGCGTTTGCCACGGCCGCCGTGGTGGTGCGCCTCGTGATCGCGCGCTGGTCGGCGCAGTTGGACGAGATGGTGGTGCTGCGCACCGCCATGAGCGTCGTGACGGTCGTGTTGCTCGTCTACGCCTGGCTACCGGGAACGCCGGGCCTGCTGTTCGGCTCCAGCCTGCTGGGCCTGGCGCTGGGCTCCTACCAGCCGATGATTCTTTCGGCCCTGCATCAAGTGACGCCACCGGATCGGCACGGCCAGGCCCTGGGCCTGCGCATGCTGGTCAGCAGCGGCATGAGCATGACCATGCCCCTGGGCTTTGGCCTGCTGGCCAGCAGCACGGTGGTGTTTGCGCCGCTGTGGCTGATGGCGGGCTTGGCCTTGGCGGCGCAGTGGCCGGCGCATCAGGTGCGAGGGGCGCTAGGGCGCTAGTCAGACTTACGCAGTGGCACGCCGAACGCCTGTCCCGCTACGCCTGCCAAACCCCATACCCCGCTTCGCGCAGCCCGATGGCCAGTTCCACCTCCATGTCGCGCGCCGCTTCATAGGGCATGGGGTTGTAGAACTCGTAAAGCTCGGGCATCAGTCGAACACCATACTTCAGCACGAAGCGATTGGCCTGCACGCCGGCCATATGCCGGTCGAAACGAAGATCGGGGTCCAGCCCCGTCATGCCGACATAGACGCAGGGCTTGGTGATGTCGTGGTTGGGGTTAGCCTTGCGAAACGCAGCCTCGTTCCAGACACGGTCGGACAACAGCACGACATAGACGTTGTGGTGACTGCGGGGGGAGGCGGCTCGCGGCATCGAAGCAGGATTGTCCATGGAGGACGAACCTGGCGCGCGTCAGATCCTGGATGCCAACAGCAACGGCAATCAGCCGCACGATGTCATGGCTTCTTGAGCCGGCAACTTTCGGCACGTCGGCCTTGGGGTCGCTTGGCCTGAGAATGCGCCATCTCTTCCAGGCGACGACATTCATCATCATGAGACAACTCACCCTGCCGGCTCTCGCGCTCTCCCTCTTGCTGGGCGCGTGCCAAACACCGGTCGAATCCGCGGCTCCGCCGGTCAGGGCTGAATTCGTGCGCGAGCTCGGCGGCATCAGCGAGTACCGCCTGCCCAATGGCCTGCAGATCCTGCTTTTCCCGGATGAGGCGCAGAGCACGACCACGGTCAACATCACCTACCGCGTGGGCAGCCGCTATGAGTCGCTGGGCGAGTACGGCATGGCGCACTTGCTGGAGCATCTGCTGTTCAAGGGCACGCCGCTGCACAAGGACATCCCGTCCGAGTTTGCCCAGCACGCCATGCGCTTCAACGGCACGACCACGGCCGACCGTACCAATTACTTCAGCTCCTTCAACGCCGACGACAAGACGCTGGACTATGCGATTGCGCTGGAAGCCGACCGCATGGTCAACAGCTTCATTGCCAGGTCTGACCTCGACAAGGAGATGAGCGTCGTGCGCAATGAATTTGAGCGCGGTGAGAACGAGCCCGGCGCCGTGCTGGCCAAGCGCGTGCAGGCCGCGGCCTATGGCTGGCACAACTACGGCCACGCCACCATCGGCCCCAAGAGCGACATCGAGAACGTGCCCATCGAGAAGCTGCAGGCCTTCTACAAGCGCTACTACCGGCCCGACAACGCGACCGTGCTGGTGGCCGGCCGCTTTGATGCCAACGCCACGCTTGCACGCATCTCGGCAGCCTTCGCCCCGCTGAAGAATCCGGCCGCCGCCGTGCCGCAGCCCTACACGGTGGAGCCGGCGCAGGACGGCGAACGCACGGTGACCGTGCGTCGCGTCGGCGGCCAGCCCATCCTGATGGCGCAGTACCATATCCCCGCTATCGGCCACCCCGATTCGGCCGCGCTGCTGGTCTACGGCCTGCTGATGTCGCTGGAACCCAGCGGCCACATCTACAAGCAGTTGGTGGAGAGCAAGCTGGCCGTGGCTGCAGGCCTGGGTGGGCTGGGCCAGCATGACCCGGGCACCAGCACGGCATACGCGGTGCTGCCGGCCGGCGCCGATGTGGCGGCGGTGGAGGGCAAGCTCCTGGACCTGGCCGAGGACCGTGGCGACATGCCCTTCACCGAGGCCGATCTCCAGCGCGTGCGCGACATCGCCGTGCTCTCCTACCGCCAGACGATGAAGAATCCCGAGGCGCTGATCGGCCAGATATCGGGCCTGCTCGGCGCCGGCGATTGGCGGTTGCTGTTCCAGCTGATGGAAGACCTGCCCAAGGTCACGCTGGCCGATGTGGATCGCGTGCGCAAGGCCTACTTCAAACCGGCCAACCGCACGCTGGGCCGCTACCTGCCGACCAGCGAAGTGGAGCGCGTGGAGATCCCCGCCGCGCCGCCGCTGGCCGAACGCCTGGCCGGCCTGAAGGCGCCGCCCAAGGTGGAGGAGGGCGAGCGTTTCGACGCCACGCCGGCCAGCCTGCAGGCGCGCAGCGTCTTCAAGACCCTGCCCAGCGGCATCCGGCTGGAAACGCTCAAGAAGCAGACCCGCGGCAACACCGTCGTGCTGCGCATGCAGCTGCAATGGGGCGAGCCGCGCGCCACCACGGCGGCACTCGGCACGGGCTTCGTGGATGAATTGATGTTCGAAGGCACGCCCACGCTCGACAAGCAGAAGCTGCGCGACGAGTTCGTGCGCCTCAAGGCCGACGTGAACCTCGACGGCGGCAACCAGGGCGCCACGCTGTCTATCAGCGCGGAGAAGGACACGCTGCTGGAAGCGCTCAAGCTGGCCGCCGACGTGATGCAGCACCCGAATCTGCCGCAGGACGCTTTCGACCGCGTCAAGAAGGCCGCGCTGGCCGGCATCGAGGCCTCGCGCGAGCAGCTCGGCACGTTGCGCCTGGAGGCCGTGCGCGGCCTCTACAACCAGGCTCGCCACGTCAAACTCGGCGACCCCGACTACATCATGAGCCTGGACGAGCGCCTGGACGAAACCCGCCGCACTGAGCTGGCCGACGTGCGCGGCTTCTACCAGCGTTACTGGTCGGCCGACCAGGCCCGCGTGGCCGTGGTGGGCGCCGTGCCGGACGGGCTGGAGGCGGCCCTTGAGCAGCTCTTTGGCGACTGGAAGAAGCCGGATGCGCCGCGCTTCGTCCGCTGGATCGCTCCGCAGGTCAACGTCCCCGCTGCGCGCGTGGACGTACAGGCCAATGACAAGACCAATGCCGAGCTGCACATGGGCCTGCGCTTTGCGCTCAACAGCCAGGACGCCGACTACATGCCGCTGATGCTGGCCGTGCAGGTCTTCGGTGCCGGCGGCATGGAGACTCGGCTGTCCACCCGCGTGCGCCGCAACGAGGGCCTGAGCTACGGCATCGGTGCCAGCCTGCAGGCGCCGTTCTATGGCAACGACGCCGGCCTGATCGTGCGCGGCAGTTTTGCCCCGCAGAACCGCGACAAGGTCATCGCCCTGGTCAAGGAGGAGCTCGCGCGCATGGGCAGCGAAGGCCTCACGGCCGAAGAGCTGGCCCGCGCCAAACACGATGTGCTGGAAGGCTGGAAGCAAGCCCGCGCCCACGACGGCGCCCTGGCCGGCACGCTCAACTTCCTGACCGAGATCGGCAAGACCTGGCCCTACGAAGCCGAGCAGGAAGCCAGGCTGAATGCCGTGACGCTGGAGCAGGCCGTTGGCGCCTGGCGCAAGTACGTCAGGACGGACGGCTTTGTGGTCAGCACGGCGGGAGATTTCAAGGGCAAGACGCAGGCGCAGTAAAACGCTGCGTTGACTTGTATTTCGGGCCGAGCGCTGGGCCGCTCCCGAGCCGGCCCGTCTGGCGATGTGCTTGCCGGTCAATCCGGCAAGCGTCGCCGTCCCCTCTGGGGACCGACCAGCGTATTCGCTGGGCGAAGGGCCAACGGACCGCTGCGCTGTAGTGAACGGCGCACGGTGTTTTCCATGAGGCCGGCGTGGAATGTGGAAAGCCGCAATGTCGCTTGTCCCAGCATGCACCGCAATGTGGCAAGCTCGTCAAGCTGATGTAAGGCGGGGCGCGCAGGGTCTTGCCCGTCGCCCTTCATTGGGACGATCGCATACAAACACCTGGAGACAAGCCATGAAGATCTTTGCCCATTCCCTGCTGGCCGCCGCGTTGCTGGCCGGCCTTTCCACCGCCCAGGCCGCCGAGCCCATCAAGATCGGCGTGGCCGGCCCCTTCACCGGCGGCTCCTCGTCGATGGGCGTCTCGATGCGCGACGGCGTGCGCCTGGCCGCCAAGGAGATCAACGCGGCCGGCGGCGTGCTGGGCCGCCAGATCGAGCTGGTCGAGCGTGACGACGAAGCCAAGAATGAGCGCGGCGTGCAGATCGCCCAGGAGCTGATCAACCGCGAGAAGGTCACGGCCACGGTCGGCTACATCAACACCGGCGTGGCCCTGGCCTCGCAGCGCTTCTACCAGCAGGCCAAGATTCCCGTGATGAACAACGTGGCCACCGGCTCGCTGGTCACGCACCAGTTCGACAACCAGCCCGAGAACTACGTCTTCCGCAACGCCGCCAACGACAGTATCCAGGCGCCGATGATCGTGGAAGAGGTGGTGCGCCGCGGCTTCAAGAAGGTCGCCATCCTGGCCGACTCGACCAACTACGGCCAGCTCGGCCAGAAGGACCTGGTCGCCGCGCTGGAGAAGAAGGGCATGACCGCGGTGGCGAACGAGAAGTTCAACATCGGCGACGTGGACATGACCGCCCAGCTGCTCAAGGCCAAGGCTGCAGGCGCTGATGCCGTGCTGACCTACGGCATCGGCCCCGAGCTGGCGCAGATCGCCAACGGCATGACCAAGATCGGCTGGAAGGTGCCGATGGTCGGCTCGTGGACGCTGTCGATGGCCAACTACATCGACAACGCCGGCCCCGGCGGCGAGGGCGCGCGCATGCCGCAGACCTTCATCCAGGAGCCGACCAACTCCAAGCGCCAGAGCTTCATCATCTCCTTCATCAAGAACTTCAGCCCCAAGGGCGGACGCATGGACTCGCCGGTCTCGGCCGCGCAGGGCTATGACTCGATCTACCTGCTGGCCGCAGCCATCAAGCAGGCCGGCAGCACCGACGGCCCCAAGGTCAAGGCGGCTCTTGAAGACCTGAAGACGCCGGTGGAAGGCGTGGTCACGACCTACAAGAAGCCCTTCAGCAAGACCAACCACGAGGCCATCGACGCCACCATCCCGGTCTTCGGCGAGGTCAAGGGCACGCGCGTGGTGTACGCCTACGACGCTGACCAGAAGAAGGCCACCGCTGAAGGAAAAAAGTAAGCGTTAGCCTGCTGTACTGAATCCCGCCTGGGTGGCTAGACTGCCCGGCGGGATTTGTCTTCATTCCGTCAGCCTTTGCGGAAGCTCTATGGACCTCCAGATCCTCACCCAACTGATCTTCAGCGGCATCGCGCTGGGGATGATCTACGCCGTCATCTCCTTCGGCTACCAGCTCACATTCGCCACCTCCGACACCCTGAACTTCGGTCAGGGCGAGGCGCTGATGCTGGGCGCGCTGGTGGGCCTCTCGCTGACCAACGCCGGCGTCAACTACTGGCTGGTGCTGCCGCTGGTGTGCGTGTTCGGCGCGCTGCAGGGCTCGCTGGTCGAATGGATCGGCGTGCGGCCGGCCATCAAGATCAAGAGCGAGTTCGGCTGGATCATGTCCACCATCGCGCTGGGCATCATCTTCAAGAACGTGGCCGAGAACGTGTGGGGCCGCGACCAGATGCCTTTCCCCTCGCCGGTTCCCGAGGCGCCGCTGACCTTCCTCGGCGCCAACGTGCTGCCGCGCGAGCTGCTGATCGTCGTCGGCGCGCTCTTGATGATGCTGGCCGTGGAGCTGTTCAACCGCCGCTCCATCTACGGCAAGGCCGTGGTCGCCACCTTCAATGACCGCGACGCCGCCAAGCTCATGGGCATCAACACCAGCCTCGTGATCACCTTCTCGTACGCGCTGTCCTCGATGACGGCGGCGGTGGCTGGCGTGCTGGTGGCGCCCATCACCCTGGCCGGCGCGCAGATGGGCGGCACGCTGGGGCTCAAGGCCTTTGCCGTGGCCATCATCGGCGGCCTGACCAGCGGCATGGGCATCATCGTCGGCGGCATCATCCTCGGCGTGGTCGAGAAGCTCTCGGGCTTCTACATCTCGACCGGCTACCAGGACGTGCCCGGCCTCGTGCTGCTGTTGATCGTGCTGGCCTTCAAGCCGGCGGGCCTGTTCGGTAAGACGGCGATCAAGAAAGTCTGACGCGCATGAAAACAAAGAATCTCGTGGGCGCGCTGATCGGCGCTGCGCTGCTGGCCGCCTTCCCGCTGGCGGTCACCAATTCGTACTACATCCACCTCGTGGTCACCATCATGATCTATGCGATCGTGCTGTTCGGCCTGGACATCGTGGTGGGCTATACCGGCCTGGTCTCGCTGGGCCACGCGGGCCTGTTCGGCGTGGGCGCCTATACGGTGGGCACCATGGTCATGCACCTGGGCGCACCGGTGCTGGTGACGCTGGTCTCGGCCGTCGCCATCACGGCTGTGTTTGGTGCCTTGCTGGCCCTGCCGGCGCTGCGCGTTACCGGCCCCTACCTGGCCATGGTGACGCTGGCCTTCGGCACCATCATCCAGATCCTTGTCAACGAGATGGACTTCCTCACCGCTGGGCCGCTGGGCATCATGCTGACCAAGCCCATCCTGCTGACGCACCAGCTCACCGACACCGAGTTCTTCTGGATGGTGGCCGTGCTGATGGTCGCCTCGCTGATCTTCGTGGACCGCGTGCTGCACTCGCACCTGGGCCGCACCTTCGAGGCGCTGCGCGGCAGCCCGGTGGCGTCTGATTGCATGGGCGTCTCGGTCTACCGCTACAAGGTCTACGCCTTCGTCGTCAGCGCCGGCCTGGCCGGCCTGGCCGGCGGCCTGTACGCCTACTCCGAGCAGTACATCTCGCCCAACACCTACAACTTCGAGCTGACGGTGCTCTTCCTGCTGGCCATCATCATGGGCGGGCGCAAGTCGCGCGCCGGTGCACTGATCGGCGCCACCATCCTGGTGATGCTGCCCAACCTGCTCGATGACATCGGCCAGTTCCGCATCGTCGCCTCGGTGCTGGCGCTGCTGGTGCTGGTCTCGGTGGGCGTGGGCATCAAGCGCGGCAAGATCACCGCGCGCGCCGCTTCGATCCCGGTGATCGGCGCCTTCGCGCTGGCCCTCGTGTCCTTCAAGCTCAACGCGCTGTCCGACTGGCGCCTCACGATCTACGGCCTGATCACGCTGTTCATCGTCTACTACCTGCAGGACGGCATCGTCGGCTTCCTGCGCAACGCCTTCAACCTGCGCAGCGGCGGCGCGGCGGCGGCCGATGAGGCCAAGGCCGCGGCGGCGGCAGGCGGCACGGCCGAGCCGCTGGCGCAGCGTTCGGGCGCGAATGGCGAGGTGCTGCTCGACGTGAGCCAGGTGCTGATGCAGTTCGGCGGCCTGAAGGCGCTCAACCAGGTGGACCTGCAGATCAAGCGCGGCAGCATCCACGGCCTGATCGGCCCCAACGGCTCGGGCAAGAGCACGATGATGAACGTGCTCACCGGCATCTACCTGCCCACCGCCGGTACGCTGAAGTTCAAGGACCGCGAGCTCGGCGGCCGCAGCTCCGCACAGATCGCGCTCTCCGGCGTGGCGCGCACCTTCCAGAATGTGCAGCTCTTCGGCGAAATGACCGCGCTGCAGAACGTGCAGGTGGGCCTGCACCACACCTACAAGGCCAACCTGATTGAGGTGGCGCTCACACTCCCGCGCATGCGCCGCGAGCGTCGCGAGAACGCCGCACGCGCCCTGGCCCTGCTCGATTTCGTCGGCCTGGCCGACCTGGCCGGCGAGGAGGCGCGCAACCTGCCCTACGGCAAGCAGCGCGTGCTCGAGATCGCCCGCGCCCTCGCGCTCGACCCGGAACTGCTGCTGCTCGACGAACCCGCCGCCGGCCTCACTGCGCCCGACATCGAGGAGCTGCTGCGCATCATCAAGAAGATCCGCGAGCGCGGCGTGACCGTGATCCTGATCGAGCACCACATGGACGTGGTGATGAGCTTGTGCGACACCGTCTCGGTGCTGGACTTCGGCCAGAAGATCGCCGAAGGCACGCCTGCGCAAGTGCAGGCCGACGAAAAAGTCATCGAGGCCTACCTCGGTGGCCAAGCAGCTTGAGGACGACGTCATGCTGACCATCAACAAACTCAGCGCCGGCTACGGCAAGGTGCAAGTCCTGCACGGCATCGACATTGAGGTGCCCAAGGGCAAGGTCGTCACGCTGATCGGCTCCAACGGTGCCGGCAAGACCACCACTATGCGCGCCATCAGCGGCATGATCAAGCCGACGGCCGGCGAGATCAGCCTCAACGGCAGGCGCATCGAAGGGCTGGAGAGCTATCACATCGCCCGCCTGGGCCTGGCGCATTCGCCCGAAGGCCGCCGCGTCTTCGCCACCATGACGGTGACCGACAACCTGCGCCTGGGCGCCTTCCCGCGCTACACCGGCGCGCGGGCCAAGGGCGATGTGGACGGCGATCTGGAGCGTGCGCTGGAACTCTTCCCGCGCCTGAAGGAGCGCCGCATGCAGCTGGCCGGCACGCTCTCGGGCGGCGAGCAGCAGATGCTGGCCATGGCCCGCGCCGTGATGCTCAACCCCGAGGTCGTGTTGCTCGACGAGCCCTCGATGGGCCTGGCGCCCATCCTCGTGGAGGAAGTCTTCCGCATCATCGGCGAGCTCAAGAGCCGCGGCGTCACCATGCTGCTGGTCGAGCAGTTTGCTGCCGCCGCGCTTGCCGTCGCGGATTACGGTTATGTGCTGGAGAACGGCCGCATCTCGCTGCACGGCCCCGCCATGCAGCTGCGCGACGATCCGGGGGTCAAGGCGGCGTATCTGGGTGGCGGGCACTGAAATACCCGCCACTGACGTGCGTCAGTTTGCGTTCGATCAATTGAGCCCCGCGGTGGCGGGGCTGCGTGAACGGTCTCCTAGGCCTGGGCCTGCTGATGGTCTTCGTCGCCCGCCGTCGCTCGTCGCCTCGCTAAGCCTTCCTGGAGACAAAAGCCGCCAGTCCGAAGCGCTGGCGGAGCTTGCGATCCATCCAGCGCGTGGGCAGCAGGCGCTTCATCAGCGGCAGCATCACGCTCTTGCTGCCCGTGCGGCAGATCGGGCCGGCCGATGGGTCCAGCATATGGCTCACCACCGTGCGCGCAAACGCCTCGGCCGGCGTAGCGCCAACCTGCGAGATCTTCGCGCGCCGCAGGATCAGCTTGGACATCGGCTCGAACGGCGATCCCGCCGGCAGGTGGATGTGCTCGCTGCCCGCGTTGCCGAAGTTGGACGCGATGCCGCCGGGCTGCACCGTCACCACCCGCACGCCCAGGCTCGCCAGCTCCATGCGCATCGCATCGGCCACGGCATGCAGGGCCGCTTTGCTGGCCGCATAGGCACCGGAGAAGGGCGTGGTCACGATGCCCGAAATGCTGTCCACGTGCGCCACGCAGGGCTGCGCGCTGCGCCTCAGCAAGGGTAGCAGCGCGTTCGTCAGCACCACCGGCGCGAAGACATTGGTGTCGAACTGCGCGCGCAGGTCGGCCACGGTCTGGTCCGTCATCGCGCCGAACTGGCCGTAACCGGCGTTGTTGATCAAGAGGTCCAGCGGCTCGCCGGCCAGCGTCTGCACAAGGCTTTCGATGCTGGCCGCGTCGGTCACGTCCAGCGCCAGCGTTCGCATGCCCGCTTCAGCCAGCGGCGCCAGTGATTCAATCCGGCGCGCCGTGGCGATCACATGGTGGCCGCGCGCATGGAACTCGCGCGCCAGCGCCGCGCCGATGCCGCTGGAACAACCGGTGATCAGGATAGTGCTCATGAGGATGCCCGCTGAATGACGCGGCATTGTCTCCAAGTACTAACTCGTTATTTACCGGCATGGTGCGCGCGGCTAGCATCGGGCTATGCGCGCGCTCCTGCATCTGCTGCTGCTCGTTTCTGCCTTGCTGTGGATGCCGCTAGCAGCGCATGCGCAATCGGAAGAGGGCGCCGGGCTGGAGGAGAACGAACCCGACGCACCGGCCATGGACCCCGCCCAGGCGCGCGCGCTGCTGGCGCAGGTCTTGCCGGATGCGCCGGCCGAGCGCTATGCGCTCTTGCAAAAGCAGGCTGCCGCGGCCGAGTCGCTGGAGCTGCGTGAGCGCCAGATCGCGGTGCTCGAAGAACTGGCGCGGCTCGGGCCCACGCAAGGCGGCGAGGGCTGGACGCGCAGCTATCTGTCGGCCGAGTACACCTGGGGCAGCCAGGGCAAGGCCGTGGCCGCGGCCGAAGCCTTCCTGAGCGACCGGCGGCTATCGTCCGCGCTGCGCGCCAGCCTGGCCTTGCGCCAGGCCTACTTCGCGGCCAACGGCACCGACCGTGCGATCCTGGCGCGGCTCTGGTCGCGTGCCGACGGCATGGCGCGCGAGCAGATCAAGGCGCTGGGAGCCCAGACCGAAGCCGCGCAGCGCCTGCAGATCGAGCGCCTGCAGGTCCAGTCCGAAGTGGCGCGCTGGAACGGCGGGCTGGCCGAGTCGGTGGCGCTGCTGCGCGAAGCCATCCGCGATGCCGAAAAGCTCTTGCCCGCTGCCAAGGATGCCGGTGCGCGCCTGTACGCGCAGCGCCTGCTCGACGGCTCACTGGGCATGCTCAGTTATGCGCTGGTGCGCCAGGGCCGCTCGCCCGAGGCCGTGACGATTGCGCAGGGCTATGTCGCGCAATGGCGTGCGGGCCAGCTGGCGGACAACTTCGGCGCGCGCTGGCTCTACCGACTGGCCAGCGGCCTGGTGGCCACGCAGCGCTTCGCCGAGGCGCTGGCCGCCGCGCGCGAATCGGATGCGATGCTCGCGCGCAGCGGCGCCAGCCTCACCAGCCACACGCGCTGGCTGGCGCGCCAGCAGATGCTCAACGCGCTGCTGGGCCTGCGCCAATGGGCCGAAGCCGACCGGCTCTACCAGGAGTTTCTGGCTGCGGTGCAGGACGACGGCATGGCCCGCGAGCGCGCGTCCGACTGGCGGCTGCGCGCCATGCTGGCCGCCAAGAACGGCCGCCTCGACGAGGCGCTGGAGACGGTCGAGCGCATCCACCGCTTCCGCACGCGGCTCTATGGCGCGGCTCATCCGCAGACGCAGGAGGCGGCCGGCGTGCGGGGCTTCGTGCGCCTCGTGCGCGGCGACATGAGCGGCGCCATGAGCGACTACGAGCAGCTCTTCACGGCCCTGCTCGACAGCCCCGGTGGCTGGCTCGATCTGGACTTGCGCGGCGTGCGCGGCTTCGTGCTGGGCGTCGCCTTGCAGCAGTTCCTCGACAGCGTGGCCGAGCGCAGCCTGGCCGGCCAGCCGATCCCGCCGGCCATGGCGGACCGCGCTTTGCAACTGGCCGACCGGCTGCGCCTTTCCAGCGCCCAGCGCGCCCTGGCCGACAGCACCGCGCGCTTGCTGGCGGCCACGCCGGCGCTGGCCGAGCTGCTGGGCAATGAGCAGCAGCTGCGTCGCCAGCAAAACGAGCGAGCTTCGGAGCTGTCGGCGCTCCTGAACGAGGAAGACCGGCGCCGCAAGGAGATGGGCACCGAGGAGTTCAAGGCCAGGCCCGAGCCCGAACGCGAGGCCGCCAAGGCCGAGCTCAAGAAATTGCGTGAGCGCATCAAGGCCGGCCAGGCGGCCGTGGCGTCAGCGCGTGCGGCGGTCAATGGCCAGCGCGAGCGCATTGCCCAGGCCTATCCGGCCTACGCCGATCTGCTGATGCCGCCGGTGCCCACGCCCGCGCAGCTGCGCGCGCTGCTGGCACCCGATGAAGCCCTGCTGCTGATCCATGCGCTCGACCACGCCACCCTGGTCTGGCTGATCACGCCGGGCCAGCCGCAAGCGCAGCTGCAGGTCAGCCGCATGACCGCGCCCGAGCTGGCCCAGCGCGTGGCCCTGGCGCGCCGCATGCTCGACCTCAGCCAGGGCGATGCGCCCAAGCTCGACGAGGCGCCGCTGCTCGCGCTCTACCGCGAGCTGATCGCGCCGCTCAAGCCCGACTACGGCCAGATCCATTCGCTGATCGTGGCCAGCAGCGGCCCGCTGGCCAGCCTGCCCATGGCGGCGCTGGTCACCGAGCCGGGCGGCGGGCATTGGCTGCTCAAGAGCGCCGCCGTCACGCAGTTGCCGGCCGCCAGCGCGCTGCTCAGCCTGCGCCGTGCCGCAGCCGTGCGCGCAGGGGTCAAGCCGCTGATCGGCTTTGGTGACCCGACCTTCCGCGCCACCGCTGTGAACAAGGGTCAGCAGCTGACGGCCGCGTCCACCCGTTACGACGCCGCTTGGGGATTCCGTTATGCCGACATCCCGCCGCTGCCCGATACCCGCACCGAGCTGCTGGCCGTGGCCGCCGCCTTGGGTGCCAAGCCCGGTGACCTCGTGCTGGGCGCCGCCGCCACGCGCGAGGCCGTGCTGCGCGCCCCGCTGGCCGACTACCGCGTGGTCGCCTTCGCCACCCATGGCCTGATGCCGGGCGAGCTGCCCGGCGTCTCCAAGCCCGCTCTGGCCATGGCCGCCACCGGGCAGGAGGGCGAATCGCCGCTGCTTGAACTCGACGATGTGCTGGGCCTGCACCTCAAGGCCGACTGGGTGCTGCTGTCCGCCTGCAACACCGCCGCGGCCGACGAGCAGGGCGGGGCGGCCATGTCCGGCCTGGTGCGCGGCTTTTTCTTCGCCGGCAGCCGCGCCGTGCTCGCCACGCATTGGTCGGTCGAATCGGCCTCGGCCAGCGAGCTCGTGCCCATGGCCCTGAAGCCGGGCAGCAGCCGTGCGCAGGCCTTGCGGCAAGCGCAATTGGCGCTGATGGACGATGCGCAAGGCCGCTGGAAGCATCCGTACTTCTGGGCCGGCTACGCGCTATTCGGTGATCCCCTCAAATAACGGTCTAGCTAATGGCACAGTGCTGCTCTAGCATCCTGCCGAGAAGGAGCTCACCATGCGCGGAATCGTTCTGTTGACCTTGATGCTGGCGGCTGCGTCAGTCTGGGCTGAACCGGCCTGCAACGTGGCGGCCGTCGCCGGCGAGGCCAGGAGCGGGTCCAGGCCACTGGCGAAGGGCGACGCGCTCGATGTGGGCGCTGAAATCCGTACCGGCGCCAAAGGCCGTGTGCGCCTGCGCTGTGTCGATGGCTCCAGCCTGGTGCTGGGCGATAACACCGTGCTCACACTGACCGAGTACAAGGCTGCAGCTGGCGAACAAGCGCGCGTGGTGTCCTTGTGGCTGGAGGTCGGCGTGATGGGGCAGAAGGTCACGCCCGGCGGCGCTGGTGACACAAAGGGCAGCTGGGAAGTGCACACACCGAGCGCCGTGACGGCCGTGCGTGGCACCGAGTTCGTCGTCGAGGTCAATGCCGAGCAGACCACCGCCGTGCATGTGGACACCGGCGAAGTGGAGGTGGGCGGCACGGCCAAGACGCGCAGCCTCAAGCACCGCCCGCCCGCCAAGCTCGACGCCAAGGCCAACGGCACGCAATGCACGACCACGGCCGGCTGCACCGATGCCTCGGCTTGGTCGCCGGAGCGCGTGCAGGCCCTGGCCGATCGGCTGGCCGGCGTATGAAACAGCGCCTCGCGTACCTGCTGGTCGCCCTGCTGTCGATGGCCGTCGCCACGCTGCTGTGGGCCCGCCGCGCCGAGGTCGGCCTGCTGGACCGCGTGGACCGGCTCGCGCTGGACGCGCAGATGCAATTCCGCGGGCCGCTCAGGCCCGAGGCGCCGATCACGCTGCTGGTGGTGGACGACCGCAGCCTGCAGGCCATGGGCCGCCTGGACCGCCGCTGGATCGCGCAGGCGCTGGACCGGCTGGGCGAGGCCAGGCTGGTGGCGCTGGACCTGCTGCTGATCGAGCCCGGCGAGCCCGCGGCCGACCAGGAACTGGCGCGCGCCATCGCCCGCAACGGCCATGTGCTGCTGCCCTTCGCGCTGCCCGCTGAATCCGGCCCTGCCGTCGAACCGGCCAAGGCCGTTCTTGACAACGCCTTTGCCGCCACGCGCGGCGAGGACGCGGCCGCGCTGCTGCCCCTGCATCCGACCCGCCTGCTCGCGCCGCGGCCCGAGTTTGCCGAAGCCGCGCTTGGCCTGGGCCACGTGACCGCGCCGCGCAGCGCCGATGGCGCCGTGCGCTTTGACCTGCCCGGCCTGATGCTCGATGGCGAGGCCTATCCCTCGCTGGCCTTGCGCATCGCCGCGGCCGCGCAAGGCGGGGCCTGGCCGCAAGCCCGCATCGCCTTTGGCGAGGGCATCCAGGCGGGCGCGCTGCAGGTGCCGCTCGACGCGCTCTCGCGCCAGTGGATCAACTACTACGGCCCGTCCGGCAGCTTCCCGCAAGTCCACCTGAACGAGCTGTTGGCGGGCAAGGTCGACAAGGCGCAGATCGCCGGCCGCATCGTGATCGCCGGCGTTACCGCCGTGGGCAGCAGTGACAACTTCCCCACGCCTTTCGATGCCGGCCTGCCCGGCGTGGAGCGCCTGGCGACCTCGGTGGACAACCTTATGAGCGGCCGAACGCTCACCCGCCCGAGCTGGAGTGTCGGGGCCGAGCTGGCGTCGCTGGTGCTGCTGCCTTTGCTGGCCGTGAGCCTGATCGGCGCCTTCAGCCTGCGCCGCGCGCTGGTCGTCCTGCTGCTCGTCACGCTCGGTCTGCTGGCCTGGCTGCAGCAGCGCTTCGAGGTGCATAACGAATTCCTCTCGCCCGCCTTTCCCCTGTTCGGCCTGCTGCTGGCCACGCTCGGCGCGATGGCGGTGCGTGGCGGCATCGAGCGCGCGCGCAAGCTTGTGGCGATTGCGCAATTGCGGGCCAGCGAGAAGCGCTACGCGCTGGCCGCTCAGGGCGCCAACGACGGGCTGTGGGACTGGGACATCCTTGCCAGCGAGGTGCATTTCTCGCCGCGCTGGCTGACGCTGATGGGCCTCTCGGAAGGCGAGGCGCAGAGCATGCAGGCCTGGACCAAGCCGCTGGCCAACGCGCAGCGCCTGGCCTTCGAGGCCGCGCTGCAAGACCATCTGGAGGGCCGCAGCCAGCAGCTCCACCATGTGCTCGAATTCACCCAGGGGGGCCAGCCGCGCTGGCTGCTTGCGCGTGGCGTGGCCACGCGTGAGGGCGACAAGCCGGTGCGCATGGCCGGCTCGCTGACGGATGTGACCGAGCTGCACCGCCTGCAGCACCAGCTCAGCCACGACGCGCTGCATGACCGGCTCACCAGCCTGGGCAATCGCAACCTGTTCCGTGCGCAGCTGGAGCAACTGCTGGCCAGCAAGCCAGCCACGGGCGTGGGCATGCTGATCGTGGGCCTGGACGGCTTCCGCGCCTTCAATGAAACGAATGGTGTGATCGTCGGCGATGCCGCGCTGGCCGAAGTGGCGCGCCGCCTGCGCCAGCTCGGCGGCTTGGCCGTGCCGCTGGCGCGCATCGGGCCCGACGAGTTCGCGTTTGCTTCTGCCATGAAGGCCGGCGATACCGAGTGGATGAAATGGGCGCAGTCCTGTTTTGTGGAGCCCTTCGCGCTGGGCGAGGCTGAAGCGCTGCGCCTGACGGCCGGCATCGGCCTCGCGCACACCAGCGAAGGCCTGGGCACGGCCGACGAGCTGATCAGCGCGGCCGAAGCCGCCATGGCCAAGGCCAAGTCGCAGGGCGCGGGCCAGTCGCATCGCTTCGACGCGGCCGAGGCCCTGGTCGAGCAGTCGCGCCGCTGGATGGTCGAGCAGATCGACGCCGCGCTGCGCTCGCCCGGCCAGTTCGCGCTGCATTACCAGCCCTTCATCCGGCTCAGCGATCGGCAGCTGCTGGGCTTCGAGGCGCTGATCCGCTGGACACACCCGAGCAAGGGCCTCGTGATGCCGGGCGACTTCATCCCCGTGGCTGAAGCCAGCGGCCAGATCGCCGAGATCGGCCGGTGGACGCTGATGGAAACGGCCCGTCAGCTGCGGCAATGGCACGCCATCGGCTTCACCGGCGAGATCGCCGTCAACGTCTCCGGCGTGCAGCTGGAGCGCGACGTGGAGCTGCTGGCCGACGCGCGCGCCGTACTGGCCGCGCTGGGCCCCGTGCCCGCGCGTCAGTTGAAGCTGGAGGTGACGGAGAGCATGGCCATGAGCAACCCGCAGCGCAGTGCCGAGACCCTGCAGGAGCTGGCGCGCATGGGCTTCAAGATTTCCATCGACGACTTCGGCACCGGCTACTCGTCGCTGGCCTATCTGCACCGCTTCCCGTTCGACACGCTGAAGATCGACCGCAGCTTCGTCATGCGCCTGGCCGCTGGTCGCGAGGCGCAGGAGATCGTCCGCACCATCGTCGGCCTGACCGTCGCCCTCGACAAGCAGGCCCTGGCCGAGGGCGTGGAAGACGAGACGCAGGCCCGCATCCTGGAAGAGCTGGGCGTGCAGGTGGGCCAGGGCTGGCTGTGGTCCAAGGCTGTGCCGGCTGCGCAGGCCGAGGCGCAGATCGGCAAGGCGACGTGGAAGGCGAAACCGGTGGCCGAAGTGGTGATGCTCTAGGGCCTGTTAACACTACGGGAATCCGACTCCCGTAGTGTTAACAGGCCCTAGCCCGAGCGCTTCGCAGGGCATGTGCGGCGCGTTGGTGCACAAGCATGACCTCCCAGGTTATCGCCAGGTGGCGTGCACGGCCGGAAGATCAGGCCGTCAACACCGCAACCACCTGGAGAAGCACCATGACATCCGCAGAACTCCTGCCGCTGGGCGTCTGCCACATGATCGGCCTCGGCGCCATCGGCTCGTGCATCGGCATCGGCAATCTGGCGAGCAAGTATGTCGAAGCCGCCGGCCGACAACCGGAGCTGATGGAGCCCTTGCTCGCCAAGGCCTTCCTGCTGGTTGGCGTCCTCGATGGCGCCTTCCTGATTGCGACAGGGATCGGCCTGTGGTTTGCCACCGCCAATCCCTTCCATTGATGCAAGACCTCAAGCACGAAAGGAACTGCCATGCGTCCCCTCACTCTTTCCGATCTCGTCGCCTTGGTCGTCGGCCAATCCCTGGCTGTGATGGCCGGCTGTGCGTCGATGTACGGCGTCTGGCTCTGGCTGGCGGCGGCACACCCGTTCAAGTAAAAAGGCACGGCGCGTGATGCGTGTCCAGGCGGTGTATCGTCCGCGGCATCTTCAACACATGGATGACTGTTGTGAGCACTCCGCCATCGATACAGCCCTATCCCATCGGCACGCCGGGCACGCCTTGGGGCGCGGCTGAAAAAGCTGCCTGGCTTGGCCGCCAGCGCGTGCAGCGCAGCTACGACCGGGAGGTGCTTGAACCGCTCAAGGCGAGCCTGCCCGCGCAAGCCGAGCTTTTTCAATACGGCACGCTCGACTATGAGCGCGTGGGCTTGGGCCGCTACCCGCTGTATGCCGTGCGCAGCCGCGCGTGGCGGGCGGATCGGCCCACGGTCCTCGTCACCGGCGGTGTCCATGGCTACGAGACCAGCGGCGTGCAAGGCGCGCTGCTGTGGCTCAAGCAGGCCTTCAATCGCCATGCCGAGACGGTCAACCTGCTGATGCTGCCTTGCGTCAGCCCCTGGGGCTACGAGACCGTCAACCGCTGGAACCCCGACGCGCTCGATCCGAACCGGCAGTTCAAGCCGGACAGCCCGGCTGCCGAGTCGGCGCTGGCCATGGCCTGCGTGGCTGCCAACTGCGCGCGCGTCGATCTGCATGTGGATCTGCACGAGACGACCGACTCCGACAACAGCGCGTTCCAGCCCGCCAAGGCGGCGCGTGACGGCCTGGTGTTCGAGTGGCACGCGATTCCGGATGGCTTCTACCTGGTTGGCGATGTCGAGCGCCCCGCGCCCGAATTCCAGCGTGCGCTGATCGACGCCGTGCGCCGCGTCACGCGCATCGCCGAGGCCGACGAGCACGGCTGCATCATCGGCTCCGTGCTGCAGCAGCCGGGCGTGATCAACTACGCCAAGCGCATGCTTGGCCTGTGCGGCGGCATGACGGGAGCGCGCTTCGTGAGCACCACCGAGGTCTACCCGGACAGCCCGTCAACCAGCCCCGATGAGTGCAATGAGGCGCAGGCCACGACGATCTCGGCGGCTATCAGCTATCTGCTGCAGGCCGCTTGATGGCCTGATTGATGGATTGAGCGAGAGGGCGCCCGCTGCGGCGCCCTCGTCCTCCGATCAGCGAGCCGAGCGGCGGCGCGCGGCCACCAAGCCGAGCAGGCCCAGGCCTCCCAGCATCAGCAGATATTCCGACGGCTCGGGCACAGCGGCGGCAGTGACGGTGGCTACATCGCCGGCCCACACCGACAGGCTCACGCTGGCGGGCGTGCTGCCTTGCATCGGCATCAGGTCGATCTGGAACAGATTGCCGTTGGGGTTGCCGAGGTAGGTGGACGCATCAGCCGACAGCAGGCCGACGCCGAGCGTCGTGCCGACGGTGCCCGAGGTGTTCTCGTACGCGCCGCTGAAGCTGATGTCGAAGCTGAAGCTGCCGCCCAAAGTCAGCGCATGGAAGATGTCGTTGTAGGCCGTGCTGTTGCCCATCGTGAACGAGCCGGGCAGCGCGCCGCTGGCGTCGCCTTCCAGGTCGAACTCGCTGCCGAAGTTGCCGCTGAAGTTGCTGAGCGTGACGGTGGCGCCGACCGCCGGCGTCTGGCCAGGCAGGAAGGCGATGTCCATCCAGCCGGCACCGGACATGCTGGTGGTGTTGATGGTGGCGTGGAAGCTGGTGTCGGCGTTGGCGAAGCTGGCGCAGCCAGCCAGGGCCAGGGCGAGCACGCTGCTGCGAAGGGGCAGTGAAGTGTTGAACATGATGTTGCGTCCTTCTTAGAGGGAGCCGGAGAGGAGCTGGACCGTGTAGGTCACGCTCGCCTTCGCGGGATTGCTGATGCTCAGCGGCACCGTGATGCTGGCGCCGGGCGCCAGACCTGCGCCGGCCAGGCTGATGTACGGCGCGCCGGCGTTGGTGCCAGTGGCGTTCTGCAGGGTCACGCCGGCGGGCAGGCCGATCAGCTTGAGCTGCAGCGGGGCATTGAGCGTGCTGGTGCTGGTGTTGGTCAGCGTGATGGTGCCGGAGTAGAGCTGGGTGACGCGGTTGTAGACCAGGCCCGAGCTGACGACGCCGACGCTGGTGCTGACATCGGTCACATTGCTGACGTTGAAGCCGACGTTGCCCGAGCTGCCTGCGTTGCCGGCCGCGTCCAGCGCCGTGGCGCTCATGGTGTGGCCGCCGTTGCTCAGCTGCTTGGAGTCGATGCTCAGGCTGTAGGGCGAGGTGCTGCTGCTGCCCTTGACGGCGCCGTCCACGTAGAAGTCAACGCGCGTCACGCCGACGTTGTCGGTGGCCGTGGCTGCCAGCTTGATGGTGCCGCTGCTGCCGGTGACGGAGGCGGTCACCGTCGGTGCGATGGTGTCGGCCACCTGGCTGACCCAGACGGGCGCAGACCAGAGGATCTTGCCGTCGGTCTGCGTGACCTTGGCGTAGTAGAAGTGCTCGCCAATGGCAGGCGTGAAGTTGGTGACGGGTTGCGTGGACATCAGCGTGACCGTGCCGTTGCGCTTGGGCACGCCTTCCCAGATCTGCACCGTGGAGACGGCCTTGCCGGGGCCGCCGGCGTAATTGACCAGCAGCGAGAGCGGGCCGGCGTTGGTGAAGCTTTCGCCCATCAGGTGGCTGTTGGCCGTCATCACCAGCTGCGAGGTTTTGTCCGTCGTGGCGAAGACGCGGCGCGCCTTGACTGCCTCGATGAAGGCAGCCAGCGACAGCGGCGTGCCGTTCGGGATCAGCAGGCCGGTGCGGTTCGGCGCCGAGGCGCCCCAGTTGGCGCAGTGGTTGTCCTGGTCGCTCGAGAAGGCGACCTTGAAGCCGGCTTCCAGCGCCTTCTTGCAAGCGCCTTCGTAGCCGCTGTTGGTGGTGCCCGACTCGTCGATCACGTTGGAGAAGGCGTTGCTGTTCGTCATCTCGCACAGCATCATCACGTTGCCGCCGTCTTCGGTGTAGGCGAAGGACTGGTAGTCGCTGCTGTTCGGGTGGTTGAACTGGCCGATCGCGCCCTGCTGCGCCATCACGGTGTAGAGCGCGGTGTACTGGCCTTTGTCGGTGAAGGTATCGGCCAGCAGCTCGCCCTTGGCGTTGTACTCCCAGCCGTACAGGCCTGGCGAGTTGAAGATGTTCATGTGGCCGCCAGTGCTGATCGTGCCCCACTCCATGCCGTAGATGGCGAGGAAGTTCGGGTTGACGACGTTGAAGCTCGCGGCCAGGGACAGGCCGGTCGCGTAGAGGCCCTTGGAGAAGGCCGGTGTCTGCGCGGTGTTGGTGCCGGTGGAACCGTCGAACATGTGGTTGTGCTCGGACGTGACCAGGATGTCCAGGCCGCGATTCATCGCGTACTGGTAAGCCTGGGTCGGGCCCTGGTCCATGTGCGACTGCGGCGTCTGCTCGCCCGTGCAATTGCCGATCGTGCCGCCACCATCGGTGTGGCCGCTCTGGCTGTGCAGATTGCCGAGGTAGACGGTGTAGGGCAGGCCCAGAGGGGCCGGTGCGGCCAGGGCGGAGACGCGCCCCTTTGTGGCGGGGGCCGCGGCAGCAGCGGCAGCCTCGGCGGCGCGCGTGGCGGCGGTAGGCAGCGCGCGGAAGGCGGGCATCTGCACCGGCGCGACGTTGCCGACCTGCATGTCCCAGGTCTGTTCGATCACCTCTGCGTTGTCGGCGCTCAGCTGGTTCTCGACGAAGTCGGCCACCACGCCGATGCTCGGCAATTCGGTCGCTTCGACCGAGCTGGCGGTCAGGCGCACGTGGTAGATGCCATCGACGTCGGCCAGGCCGGGCTCACGGCCGGCCCAATCCACCTTGACGGTGATCTCGCCCTTGACCAGGGTCTCGACACCGTGCCAGCGCTGCAGCACGGCGCCGGCGGGGTCCAGCAGTTCGAGGCGCCAGGACACGGTCTGCGTCTTGTCAACCTGCGGATATTCGAAATTCAGGGTGAAGGTGCGGCCTTCGGCGATGGCCGAGGCCTCGGCGCGGTAGGGCACGTACAGGGTGGCGCCGAATTCCTGGTGATCGGGGCTGATCGAGGCGGCAAGGGCCGAGGAGCCAGCACCCACGGTGAGGGCCAGGAGCGCGATGGCGCGCGAGATGTCTTTCAGCAGATGGCGGGGCATGGTGTGTTCCGACGGTGGTTCGTTGGGGACGTTCCGCGCTTGCGGCGCGAAGGCATCGTCGGGCCCCGCCGCAACCGGCCAGGACCCGCTCGCCTGACGGCCCTTGCGGGCCGCCAGACTCAGGCGCAAGAGCTGTGGCTCAGATCTTGCGGCGGCGGGCGATGAAGCCCACGCAGGCCAGGCCGGCCAGCAGCATCGCGTAGGTCTGCGGCTCCGGAACCGCGCTGGCGACGCTCAGGCTCACGTTGTCGATGGCCAGGCCATGGTCGTTGCCGACGTCGTTCAGGTCGGCCCAGCGAACCCACAGCGTCGCGCCGTTGGCCCAGCTCACCGATTGGCTGCCACCCAGGCCCGCTACCAGGCCGACGCCGTTGCCGTCGACGGCGGCCGCCGTGGCGGTGTTCACCACCGAGGTGAAGTCGAAGCTGCCGCCTGGCGTGACCCAGTTCGTCACGCTGCTGAAGCTGTCGCCGATGCCGTATTGCAGCGTCAGGCTCTGGGCGGTGGTGTTGCCGCCATTGCGCCATTGCTCGCCGTCGTAGCCGAGGGTGAAGCCGCTGAGATCAGCTCCGGTGGCGTTGGTGAAGGACACGGCAATCCAGCCGGCGACGGCGCCGCTGAGAGGGCTGCCGTAGTAGGTGCCGCCGGAAGCGGTATCGCCCAGCGCACGATCGGTCGAACCCGTGGTGCCGAAACTGCGGAAGGCACCGGCGTTGGAGGCGCCGTTTTCTGCGATGTAGGTGCCTGGCGCCGTACCGGTCGAGTTGAACAGGCTCCATCCGGCGATGGTGCTGTCATTGACCCAGCTGTTGGCCGTGCCGGTCGCGGCCAGCGTGTCGAAGTTTTGGGTGTAGGTGTAGGACGCCGAATCCACGGTCAGGCCGGCGTGAGCCGACGTGCTGGCCAGGGCGCCCAGGGCGAGGGAGAAAAGAACGCGTTGTGTAGAAGACATGCTGATAGCTCTCTTGAAAGGTTGAGGACCGAGAAAACTCTGAAACCGTGTCGACCGGAGCAGCAGCCCAAGCTGCATCGCCCCAGCCTTCACCCGGGATGCAAGTCAATGCCAAACGTTTGCGCGTGAATGCAAACGTTTGCGGAACGATGCAAAAAAACCCTCGGCATCACCGAGGTGTCCGGGGTCACCCGCCCCCTGATCCATGCAGCTTCGTGAAGAAGTGCACAAATCCTTTGCTGGCTCAAGCATATAGACCGACTGATGGCAGCTGTGTGTCACTGTGGACGCAGATTCGCTCCAACCCCCGCGATTGCGGGGGATCGAAAACCCGTCAAGGATGGGCGTTAGGTCGATCGTGCGGGCCTGCGGCGCGCCACAGGCCGGTCAAGGGTTCGCGCGGGCGCCCACGCTATTCCACAGGAAGGTGAAGCTGCGCGCGATGCGCGTGGCGAGCTGCTCGGTCACGACCGGGCCGTGGTGGCCGCCCTCGATGTTCTCGAAGTACTCCACCGTGTAGCCCAGGTCTTCCATCTTCGCGGCCATCTTGCGGGCGTGGCCCGGGTGGACGCGGTCGTCGCGGGTGGTGGAATAGAACATCACCGGCGGCATCTGCTTCACGCCCGCCTGCACGCGCTGGTAGGGCGAGTAGGTGCTGATGAACGCCCAGTCCTCCGGCTTGTCCGGGTTTCCGTATTCGCCTTCCCAGCTCGCGCCGGCCAGCAGCTTGTTGTAGCGCTGCATGTCGATCAGCGGGTTGCCGCAGACCACCGCGCCATACAGCTCAGGATGGCGCACCATGGTGCTGGACACCAGCAGGCCGCCGTTGCTACGGCCCTCGATGCCGATGTGCTGCGGCGAGCTGATGTGACGCTTTGCCACGTCGGCCGCCACGGCCTCGAAATCTTCAAACGCCTTGACGTGATTGGCCTTGAGCGCCGAGGTGTGCCAGGCCGGACCGAACTCGCCGCCGCCGCGGATATTGGCCAGCACGAAGACGCCGCCGCGCTCCAGCCACAGCTTGCCGTAGGCGCCGTGCATGTCTTCGTACGAGCCCGAGTAGCTCGGCAGCACCGAGACCTCGAAGCCGCCGTACGCGAACATCCACACCGGGTTCTTGCCGTTGAGCGGCATGCGCTTGCTGCCGACCACGAAGTAGGGCACGCGCGTGCCGTCGGCCGAGCTGGCCCAGTACTGCGTGACCTGGAAGCGCGAGCCGTCGAAGCTGGCCGCCTGCGACTTGAGCTTCTGCGGCTTGCTCGTGGCGGCCGGCACATGCCACAGCGAAGGCGGGATGAGGAAGGATTCGTACTGCACCACCACATCGCCGGAGGCCGCGTCCGCGGTGACCACGCGGATCGTTCCGTTGTCGGGGAAGGGGATGGTGGCCTGGTGCCAGCCCTTCGCGGCCTTTTCGTCGCGGCTGTAGCGGCTCAGCCGCCCGCGCACCTGGTCGAGCAGGGTCAGCAGGATGCCGGCGCGGCTGGTCTCCACGCCTTGCACGAAGGCATGTCCATCAGGCAGAAAGACCGCATCGGGTTCTTCTGCTCCGCCCTGGCCTTCGAGCATGGCCGGCGCGGCCAGCAGGATGGCGCCCGAGGGCCAGGTCTTGCCGCCGCGTTGCCAGTCTTCCTTCAGCCAGATCAACAGCTTGCCCTGATAGCCGCCGGCGATGCGCGCGCTGGGCGGCAGTTGCAGCGGCACGGGCTTGCCGTCCACCAGCAGGCTGCGCTGGCTGGCCCAGGCCGTGAGGTCTTCGCTGAGGATGTCGAGCGCGGCGCCGCCGGGCATGTCGATGCGTTGCACATGGGCCGACACCGAATCGGCCTTGGCCTCATACAGCGGCGTGGCGGCCGACAGCGGCGTGCCGCGCTGCCAGACCTTGACCAGGCGCGGATAGCCCGAACGCGTGAGCGAATCGGGGCCGAAATCGGTGGCCACGTAGAGCGAGTTGTCATCGCGCCAGCTGATGCGCGACTTGGCCGTGGGCAGCCGGAAGCCATCGGCCACGAAGGTCTTGCTCTCCAGATCGAACTCGCGCACCTCGGCCGCATCGCCGCCGCCCGGCGCCAACCGGATCAGCGCACGGCGGTTCTCGGGGCCGCGGAACTGCGCGCCGCCAAACGCATAGCGCGTGCCTTCTGCCTTGGAGAGCGCGTCGATGTCGAGCACGGTCTCCCACTGCGGTTCAGCCTTGCGGAACTCGGCCAGCGTGGTGCGCCGGTAGATGCCGCGCGGATGCGCCTCGTCCTGCCACAGGTTGTACAGCCACTGGCCATGCTGCTGGACCTCCGGCAGGCGCGAAGCGGAGCCCAGCACCGCCAACGCATCGCGATAAAGCCCCTCGTACTGCGGCAGCGCAGCGAGGCGCTTGGCCGTGGCCTCGTTCTGCTGCGCCACCCATGCCATCGAGCGCGCGCCGTCGATGTCCTCCAGCCACTGATACGGATCGTCGGCAGCGAATGCGAGCTGGGCCTGAGCACACAGGCCCAGCGCGGCCAGCGCGCTCCACATGAATCGGCGTAAGGGCAGAGTGGAGGTGGAAACCATGGGCATGATTGTTCTCGCAGCAACGGAGGCGGCGAATGGTAGACCAGCCGTTGGCCGATTGCGGGTGGTGCCGCATTTCGGATTGTTTTGGCGCGCGAGTTGCTGGGTTTTGGTGGGTCGCGCGGATGGCGGGTGTGATCGCCCCGTTGCGGTCCTGGGCGTGTTCGGATTCGGCGCCGCAGCCCCGCCGTTCAACGCCCTGGCCGAGTGGGCCAATAATCAATCTTGAGACTGGCCATAATAATTGACAAAGCGCGTAATATTGACTAATATTGTGGACAAATGTCGGTCATCTATTCGACTCCTATTCCACCGTTGGAGCGGCAGGTCCTCCTCCAATTGGGCGATCGTCTGCGCGCGCTGCGCAAAGCACTGCGCATGGGCACCGTTGAGATGGCGGAGAAGGCGGGTATCTCCCGCATGACGCTGAGTGCCATCGAGTCCGGAAGCCCGTCGCCCAGCATGGGCAACTACCTGCGCGTTATGTCAGTGTTGGGTGTCTCCGGCGAACTCGCGATGCTGGCCAGCGACACGCTGCAACCCGCCCCGGCCGGCACTGCCGCCGCGCGCTCCACGCACGAGCGGCCTGACGTGACGATCAAGATTCAGGCCAAGTCTAGACTGCACGAAGCGCAAGACTTGCAAAGTCTCGCGCTGCACGAAGCCGCGGTGTCGAAGGTCGAGAAGCACCCCGAGGCGCTGCAGAAGGTCGTGCGCACCCTCAAGGCTTGGCGCGAGGCGAATCCCGACTCGCGCTCTATGTCGCTCTGGAAGGAGTGGGAAGACATCTTGCATGTCCGGGCTTGGAGAAGGGCGCTCGGCCCCACCCAGCGCGCCAAGCAGCTTCGGCAGGCTTCGCCGCTAGCCTTTGCCCTGTCGGAAGAAGAACGCAGACGAATCATTGCACAGGTCAATGCCCTGAAGCAGGGCGTAACGCTGGGTGGTGCAGACGCCCACACCGACATGCTGATTGATCCTGAGGATGCGCCGTGACCTACGAGCAGTTGGCTCACCTAATCAAGGTCTGCTGCGAACACGCAGACGTCTACGAGATCGTCGTGTTCGGTAGTCAGTCCGTGCTGGGCGCCAAACCCAACGCTGGCCCTGATTTCACCGCATCGATGGAAGCCGATGTGTTCGTGCTGGGTGACCCGGACAAGACGAACACTATCGACGTCAATCTCGGCGAAGGCTCCCCGTTCCACGAAAAGCACGGCTATTACGCACAAGGCATCGGCCCCGAGACCGCTTGCTTACCGGCAGGCTGGGAAGAGCGGATGGTGAAGGTTGGGTCTCCGATCATCACGGACGGTCGCATCGGCCACTGCCTTAGTCTTTCCGACCTATTCCTCTCGAAGGCAACTGCTGGACGGGATAAGGACAAGCCCTTCTGCCAGGCTATGCTCACTCACGGATTTGTGAAGGCGGATGTGATGTTGACTTGGGTCCCCAAAATGCCCATCGGAGGATCCGAACAGAGCCTCTTAACCCGCCGCATCCGACGCTGGGCGAAGGAAGTAGGCATCATCGTTTGACGGCGCATCGATGGCTTCGCCTAGCCGGCTGGCTGCGCCACGTTGGGTCTCGGCCTGGGCTTCGCAAAGGATAGGCCACGTCGAAGGTAAGCCGCTTCCTCGCTCTTGGCTATCGCACCGGCTTACCCCAAAGCCGCCGCTGCCGACCGACCGAAAGTGGCCGGCCGCAGCCCGTTGGCGCACCGCGCCCAAGCCCCCGCAAATGTCGCTGCACCGGCATTGAAGTCGACAAAACACGCACCCTCAATGCTTGTCGTCCTCGTCGAACTGGGAGTCCTGACCGGCAAGGACGCAATCGCCCTCACAGCCGATCCTGCCCTTCCTCCATCGTGCTCAACATCCGCGGCGTCTGTGTCTGCTGCCCGCCGGTGACGAGTCGCGCCATGTCCTGCGTGAAGCGCTGTGCATCGGCAAAGGCCGGGTGCAGGAGGCCCTTGCGTTGGTCGAGGTACTCGAACAGGGTCTGCGTGAAGAAGGAGCCGCGGAGTTGGTGCGCGGGGTTCAAGGGGCTGGCAAAAGCGCCGGGCTGCGGCGGCGGGCCGAGGGCCAGCTCGCCGGGGCTGGTGGCGGTGAGCAGGGTGTAGCGCGAGCGCGTGCGTTCGGCCAGGCGCGACCAGGCTTCCATGGAGATGCTGTCGCGCTCGGCGCGGCCGCCGTTGCTCTCGCGGATGAAGTCGATGCCGTCGCCGCGCAGCGGGTCCAGCATGTCGCCGCTGTAGCAGGTGTCGATCAGCACGCGGGTCTGCCTGGATGGCGCGTTGGCAAGCTCCTGCACGCGGCTGTCGCGCACGCTGGTTCGCTCCAGCTTGAGCAGATAGGCGGTGGCATCGGCGCTGCGGTCACCGAGGATGTCGCCGGAGTCGTAGGCGACGATGGACATGCGCCGCGTCTCGTTGCCTTCTGCGGACGGCACGGGCAGGGCGCCGTGGCTGGAGACGTAGATGAAGAGCAGGTCATCGCTGCCCAGTTCGTTGCGGGTCTGCGTGACGGCGGCCTCGATGGCCGCGCGGCTGGCCTGCGGGCCGAAGAGGGCGTTGACGGCATAGCCCGCGGCACGCAACCGTGCGGCCACCATGCGCGCATCGTCCTCGCCCTGCAATGGCCGCAGATGCGCCTCGTCCATGAAGCGGTTGATGCCGACCACGAGCGCGCGCTTGCGCGAAGGCGGCACCTGGCGCTTGAGCGTCAGCGCATGCGCCGACATGGCGGCCTGCGCGGCCTGCTCCCAACGGCGCTCGGCGATCTGCTCGGGGTAGAAGGGCGAGCTGGACTTGAGGCCGACGATGGAGGCGAGGATCAGCAGCGCCTTGTCGGCCTCGTCCTCGTTGCGGTAGCTGCCGATCAGACGTGCGCGGCCTACAGCATCGCGGCCCACGTCGGCATGGGCCAGGCCTTCGGCGCGCAGACGCTTGCGCACGGCAGTCAGCAATTCCTCGGGCACCTGATGGCCCTGGTAGACCGGCTGGTAGCCAGCCACCATCGGCGCGCAGCCGCCGAGCGCGACCGGCGCAATCAGCAGGGCACGCCGGCTGAGGCTCACAAGACCTTGATCGTCGCGCTGACCATGGTGCCCTGCTTGCGCGGCGCGCCGACGATGAACTCGACGCGGTAGCTCACACCCAGCGGCACGTCCTTGGGGATCAGCAGATTGATCACGTCCTCGTGCTCGCCGGCCGGCAGCGTGCGCTTTTCTTCGGGTTGGGCGGGTATGGTGAGCTGCTGTTCCTGGCCGTCGGCGATCGCGAAAAGCCGGCGCTCGATGTAGACGCTGGCCTCGCCGCCATCGGGCGTCAGCACGAGGAAGCGGCTGCGCACTTGGAACTTGGTCTCGGGCCGCGCCTCGGCCGGCATGTCCACCGCTTCGGGCCGCAGCACCACGCCTTGCGAGGCCTCGTAGCCCACGCGCGCCACCACGGCCTTGTATTCGTCCTTGCGCTCGAACTTGGAGGCGGGCAGCCAGTCCGGATGGTCTTCCAGGCAGTCCTTCATGGCGTTGAAGTAGGCCGCGGCCAGGCCCATGGCGCTGCCCGCCGCGGTGGCCGCTGCCATGCTGCCACCGCCGCCCGAGCTCTGCGGCTTGCCGTTGTCAGGCGGCGGCGCCGTTCCCGAGGAGCGGCTGACGCCCACGCTGAAGTGGCTCAGAAAGCCCAGGATGCCGCCGGCCGCGGCGTCGCCCTTCTGCTCGCGGACGATGCATTCGTCCAGCTTGGTCTGCACCGATTGCTGGGCCAGGGCCGGGCTTGCCGCGGCAAGGGCGAGAACAAGCGTCAGGAACTTCATGGATGTGCCTCCTAACGGCTATTTTGTGCGGCATTGAATCGCTAGACTAGGCCCCATGCGTCTCATCTTGCTGACTCTGTTGTTGGGTGCCACTGCGGCGGTTCAGGCCGACCCGGTGTGTGAAGTCGCGGCCCTGCAGGGCCGGGCCGAGCTGGTGGGCGCGGGCTTGCTCAAGGCGGGCCAGGGCCTGTCGGTGGGCGCGCAGCTCAAGACCGGGCCGAAGTCGCGCCTGCGCCTGCGCTGCGTGGACGGCTCCAGCCTGGTGCTGGCCGACAACAGCCAGCTGCAGATCGAACTCTTCGAACCCGGGCCCGCGCGCAAGGCCAGCTTTCTCTTGAGCATCGGCCTGCTGGGCCAGAAGGTGCAGCCGGCCGCGCAGCCGAGCGAGAGCCGCTGGCAGGTGCGCACGCCCAGCGCGGTGACGGCGGTGCGCGGCACCGAGTTCATGGTCGAGGTGGCCAAGGACCAGACGACGCAGGTGCATGTGCTGACCGGCGTGGTGGCGGTCGAGTCGCAGGAGCCTCCCGAGCAGCCCGGTGGCGCCTTCGCCAGCAAGGGCATCAAGACGCGCGGCATCCATCCGCCGGAATCGGTGCTGCTGGATGCTGCGGGCGCGAGTACGCGTTGCGGGCAGGCGGCAGGTTGCTCGGCGGCGGGCAATGCTTCTGCGTCGGAGCTGAAGAAGCTGCAGGATCGGTTAGGCGGCTTCTGAATTGCGCTGGACTGCGCTGAGCTAATCAGTTACTTCAGCTGACTGCCCAGCGAGCGGATCGCCGCCGCGCCCTCGATGCAGTCATCCTGCCCCGTGCCCGGCATCACGGCCGGGTTGAGCAGTTCGAAGACACGGCGCCGATTCAGCCCCGCCTCGCGGATGGCCGGCCCGTTGACCTGCTGGAATAGGCGCTCGAAGGAGCCGTCCTTGATGGCGCGCTGCAAGCCCGTCTCCAGATCCTGGGCCAGGGGCGTGTTGTCGCGGGCCACGAAGAAGTAGGCGCACAGCGGGTAGTGCAGGGCCAGGTGGGTGTCAATGGCCAGGCCTAGATGCTGGTAGTTGTGTAGCTCGCCCTGGATCTCGCCGATGCCGCGCGGCAGGTAGAGAAAGCGGTCCGCGGCCAGCATCCGGAAGATGTCGCGGTACTGCATGGCGTCGATCACGGGCAGGCCGTTGGCGCGCAGGATGGCCGCGTCCTCCCACTCGGCCACCTGTCCGGCAGTCAGTGCCTTGAGCTGCTGCAGCGTCTGGATGGAAGCGAAGCGCTCGCGGTCACGGTCCTTGATGAGGAAGATGCGCCAGCCGAGCAAGCCCTTGTCGAGCGGGACGCGCACGCGCAGGTAGTCGCGCTCGCGCTGCGGCGAGGTCGGCGCCCACATCACGTCCACGCCCTGGCCCTTGGCGATGCGGGTGAAGGATCGCAGGATGCCGCTGGTGTCGGTCGAGCCGCGCACCTCGATGCTCTTGTCGATCTTGCTCAGCACGAGCTTGAGCAGCTGGATGTAGTAGCTGCCGCGTTCGTCAGAGACGGTTTCGGCCGAGGGGTAGGTGACGAGGCGCGGCGCGCCGGCCGCAGGTCCGGCAAAGGCGGGCGGCTGCAGCAGCAGTGCAGCGGCCAGCAGGCTGAGGCGAAGGAATCGTTTCATTGACGCCTGCGCCTCTGAGCCTCAGGCCATGCCTTGATGGCGCAACAGCGCGTCGATGCTCGGCTCGCGGCCGCGGAAGGCCTTGAAGTTGTCGATCGCATCGCGCGAGCCGCCCATCTCCAGGATGTTGTGCAGATAGCGGGCGCCGGTGGCGGGGTTGAACACGCCTTCTTCTTCGAAGGCGCTCCAGGCATCGGCCGACAGCACCTCCGCCCATTTGTAGCTGTAGTAGCCGGCCGCGTAGCCGCCCGCAAAGATGTGCGAGAAGCTGTGCTGCATGCGGTTGAAGCCGGGCGGGATCAGCACCGAGACTTCGCCGCGCACCTCGTCGACGACGGCCTGCACATTGGCTTCCGTGCCCGGCTCGGCATGCAGGCGCATGTCGAACAGCGCGAACTCGATCTGGCGCAGCGTCTGCAGCCCGCTCTGGAAGTTCTTGGCCGCCGTCATCTTGTCGAACAGCGCGCGCGGCAGGGCGGCGCCGCTGTCCACATGGGCGGTGAGCTTTTGCAGCACCTCCCATTCCCAGCAGAAGTTCTCCATGAACTGGCTGGGCAGTTCCACCGCATCCCACTCCACGCCCGAGATGCCGGCCACGCCGCGCTCGGTCACTTGCGTGAGCAGGTGGTGCAGGCCGTGGCCGAACTCGTGGAACAGCGTGGTCACGTCGTCATGCGTGAGCAGCGCGGGTTTCCCGTTGGCGGGCGCCATGAAGTTGCACACCAACTGCGCCACCGGCCATTGCTGCTGGCCATCGGGCCGCGCCCAGCGGCCGCGCACCTCGTCCATCCAGGCGCCGGGGCGCTTGCCGTTGCGGGCGTAAAGGTCGAGGTAGAACTGGCCGATGGTCTGACCTTTGCGGTCCAGGCGATAGAACTTGACGCTCTCATGCCAGACCTCGGCCTGGTCCTCGACGATCTTCACGTCGAAGAGCTGCTCGATGATCTCGAACAGGCCGGCCAGCACGCGCGGCGCGGTGAAGTAGGGCCGCACCTCTTCGCTGCTGAAGGCGTAACGGGCGAGCTTGAGTTTCTCGGAGGCATAGGCCGTGTCCCAGGCCTGCAGCTCGGGCAGGCCCAGCTCGGTGGCGGCGAATGCACGCAACTCGGCCAGGTCCTTCTCGGCGAAGGGCCGTGCGCGGCGGGCCAGATCGCGCAAAAAGTCCAGCACCTGCGCCGGCGAATGCGCCATCTTGGCCACCAGCGAGGCTTCGGCAAAGTTCGTGAAACTCAGCAGCTGCGCCTCCTCCTGCCGCAGCATCAGGAGCTCCTGCATCAGCGCGCTGTTGTCGAACTGCGGCGCGCCGAGTTCGCTGGCGCGGGTGACGTAGGCGCGGTAGAGGCGCTCGCGCAGGGCGCGATCCTCGGCGTACTGCATCACCGGCATGTAGCTCGGGAAATGCAAAGTGAGTTTGTGCCCTTCCTTGCCTTCAGCTTCGGCCGCCGTGCGCGAAGCCGCCACCACATCGGCCGGCACGCCGCGTAATTCTTCTGCCGTCGCGTAGTACGCAAAGCCATCGGTTGCGTCCATCACGTGCTCGGAGAACTGCTGGCCGAGGTCGGCGCTGCGCTCCTGGATGGCGGCAAAGCGGGCCTTGGCCTCGCCCTGCAGATCAGCGCCGCCGAGCACGAAATCTCGCACGGCATGGCGGATCACCTGCTGGCGAGCGGGCGAGAGCGTTTCCGGACGGGCCGCAATGGCCTTGTACTTGGCGTACAGCGCCTCGCTGGCGCCCAGCCGTGTGTAGAACTCGGTCACCGCGGGCAGCATGGCGTTGTAGGCCTCGCGCAGCTCGGGCGTGTTGGCCACGGCATTGAGGTGGCCCACGGCGCCCCAGGCCACGCCGAGGCGCTCGCAGGGGAGGTCGAGCGTGCGTTGCAGGGTGTCGTAGTCGGCGGGGGTCTCGGTAGCCGTGGCCTGCGTGAGCGCGGCGTCCGCGGCGGCCAGTAGTTCCGTGATGGCGGGGGCGATGTGCTCCGGCTTGATCTGCGCGAAATGGGGAAGGGCTGTGGTGTCGAGAAGAGGGTTGCTCATGCTGCTGGGTACTGCAAAGAGTGCTGACTTCAAGGTCCGGCGTCACCAAGGATCAGCATGGCGAGCCGGTCATAGACGATCACGCGGTCTTCCGGCCGCCGTGCGAAATGCGCGCTGAGGTCGTGTCCTGCGCCGCATACGGCGTGATGATGCCGCATTGCGGCGAGCGTGCACGCCTGTAAATATTGGCAGGGTATCGTGGCCGGCACCACAGCATCGAGCGCTGCGGAAATGATCTGGACCCGGCCCCGGAAGCCGGCCAACGCGGCGAAGGCGTCGGAGTCGCGCCAGCTTTCAGGCTGGCGGATCGCGGCCGAGAAGGCCGGTCCGAAGGGTAGCGCAGCCGCAGCAGCCGTGTAGGCGGCCGGGATGACCAGGCCACAGGCCGCAAAGCCCAGCCTGGCTGCAGCCAGGGCGGCGATGTGGCCGCCCATGCTGAAGCCGATGATGCTGCTTGAACCGGCCGTTATGCCGCTGGCCTGCAGGACCGCCTCGACCTGGGCCAGGCGCTCGGCCAGGGAGGAGCCGATCAGCGCGCCGCCCGTACGCCCATGACCGACGAAATCGAAGGCCGTGCTAGCGATGCCCCGGTCGCGCAGATGCTCGCGCAGCGCTTGCAGCCCCTGGCTGCTGGACGTGCCGCCGCCGTGCAGCAGCAAGGCCTCGGGCGCCCCGAGATCCAGGCGCCAGCGATCACCGTGCAGCAGCGTGCCCGCGAAGGGCACGGCCAAAGCTTCCAGCTTCAAAGCGCCAGGGTCATGAAGGTGCTGTACGGATCGTCGGCGTAGTCGGCGAAGCGCCCGCATTCGGTGAAGCCGAAGCTCGCATACAGCGTGCGGGCGGGCTGGAAGCTGTCTTGCGAGCCGGTCTCCAGGCTCAGGCGCGTGAGGCCGCGCTCGCGGGCGACCGAGATGATGTGGGCCAGCATGGCGCGGCCTGCACCGCGGCGGCGGGCGTTGTGGGGCGTGCGCATGGACTTGATCTCGGCGTGTGTGGCATCGAGCTGCTTGAGCGCACCGCAGGCGACGAGCCGGCCTTCGTCCCAGCCAGTCCAGAAGGTGATCTCGGGGCGCTTCAGGCCCGAGAGATCGAGGGCGTGGACGCTTTCCGGCGGCGACTGGGCGTGCATCTGCGCCAGATGTTCTTCGAGCAGGGCGCGGATCTCGGGGCCGCTCAGGTCATCGACACGGATGTTCATGCGCGCTCTGCCGACTCCAGCGTGTTGACCAGCAGCATCGTGATCGTCATCGGCCCCACGCCACCGGGCACGGGTGTGATGAAGCTGGCCACTTGCCTGACGCCTTCAAAGTCCACATCGCCGCAGAGCTTGCCCTCGGCGTTGCGGTTCATGCCCACGTCGATGACCACGGCGCCGGGCTTGACCATCTCGGCCGTCAGCACATTGATCTTGCCCACCGCGGCCACGACGATGTCGGCCTGGCGCGTCATGGCGCCCAGATCGGCCGTGCCGCTGTGGCAGACCGTCACCGTGGCATTGGCGGCCAACAGCATCATGGCCATCGGCTTGCCGACGATATTGCTGCGGCCGATGACGACGGCGTGCTTGCCGCGCAGGTCCGCCCATCCGATGGATTCGAGCATCTTCATGCAGCCGTAGGGCGTGCAGGCCTTGAAGCCGGGTTCACCGACCATCAGCGCGCCGGCGCTCGACACATGGAAGCCGTCCACGTCCTTGGCCGGCGAGATGGACTCGATGACCTTGTGGTCGTCGATATGCTTGGGCAGGGGCAGCTGGACGAGGATGCCGTGGATCGTCGGGTCGTTGTTCAGCGCTTCCACGCGGGCCAGCAGCTCGGCCTCGGTCATGGTGGCGTCGTACTTCTCCAGCACCGAGTGGATGCCGGCGTCCAGGCACGCCTTGACCTTGTTGCGCACATAGACCTGACTGGCGGGGTTGTCGCCGACCAGGATGACGGCGAGGCCGGGCTGCTTGCCCTTTGCCGTGAGTGCGGCTGCGCGGGCGGCAACATCGCCGCGGAGCTTGGCGGACAGCGCAACGCCGTCGATCAGTTGTGCGGTCATGGTTCGATCCTCAAATGACAAAGGCCGCTTCATGAAGCGGCCTTGGAAGGGTGCAGCGGTTCAAGCCTTGCTCGTGGCGCCCAGCGCGATCTTCAGCAGGTCGGCCACCGTGTTGGCATTGAGCTTTTCCATGATGTTGGCGCGGTGCGCCTCCACCGTCTTGATGCTGATGCCGAGGTCATCAGCGATCTGCTTGTTCAGGCGGCCGGCGACGATGCGCTCCAGCACCTGCGCTTCACGCGTGGTGAGGCGCGAGAGCAGGGCGTCGCGGCTGGCGGCTTCCTGGTGCGTGGAGAAGGCCTGGCGGGCTTGATCGAGCATGCGTTCGACCAGGGCCAGCAGCTCGTCTTCCTTGAAGGGCTTTTCGATGAAGTCCATCGCGCCCTTCTTCATGGTCTGCACGGCCATCGGCACGTCGCCATGGCCGGTGATGAAGACCACGGGGAGGGGGCTGCGGCGTTCCAGCAGGCGGTCTTGCAACTCCAGGCCGCTCATGCCTTCCATGCGGATGTCGGCGATCAGGCAGGCGACTTCGCGCGGGTCGTAGCGCGAGAGGAAGCTCTCGGCGGAATCGAAGCACTTGACTCGGTAGTCCTTGCCTTCGAGAAGCCATTGCAGAGAATCGCGGACGGCTTCGTCGTCATCGACAACGTAGACATTACCCTTCTTGGGAATCAAGCTCATGGTGTCGCAGTCAGATTTGCAGCGTGACCCGGCTGGGGCTCGGGCCGGGAGTGTTCAACGGGAATGGTGAAGGCGAACCTGCACCCCACTACAGCCGGGCCATTGTAGAGGTTCTCTGCCCGCATCCGGCCCTGGTGAGACTCCACGATAGACCGGCATAAACCCAGGCCAATGCCCATTCCATCGACCTTGGTGGAGAAAAACGCCTCGTACATCCGGGCGATCACCTCCTCGGGCAGGCCCGGCCCCATGTCGGTGACGCTGAATTCGATATGCCCCCCAAGTTCGGGGGTGTGCTTGGGCACGACGCGCAATTCGATGTGCCGGCGCGACGCTGGCAGGGAAGCGTTGTCAATCGCCTCGGCCGAGTTCTTGAGCAGGTTGAGGATGACCTGCTCGATCAGGATCGGGTCCACCAGCATCTGTGGCAGGCGCTGCGCCACGTAGGTGTGCAGGGCCACGCTGCGGCGGCGCAGCTCGATGCCGGCCAGGTCCACCGCGTCGTCCACGATCTCGCCGGCGTTGGTGGCCTGGCGCTGGGGCTCGCTGCGCTTCACGAAGTTGCGGATGCGGTGGATGATCTGCCCGGCACGCTGGGCCTGCTTGGCGGTCTTCTCCAGCGCGGCCAGCAGGTCGTCCTTCTGGATGGCGTCGTTGCGCACGCGCGAGACCATGCCGTTGCAGTAGTTGGTGATGGCGGTCAGCGGCTGGTTCAGCTCATGCGCCACGCTGGAGGCCATCTCGCCCATGGTCATCAGCCGGCTGGTGACGGCGGCCTTCTCGGCCTGCTGCGCGGCCTGTGCCTCGGCATGGCGGCGCATCGTGATGTCTGTGGCGATCAGCATCTGCGCCAGGCGCCCGTCGGTCCACTGCAGGTAGCGCGAGCGCACGTCGAACCACATGTCCAGCGATTCGACATAGACTTCGCGCGGATCGGAGCCGCTGGCGTCGGACAAGGGCTGGACGGTCAGTTCGCCGTCCTCGTCGGTCTCCAGCGCCTCTTCCAGATCCTCGGCCTCGGGCGTGCCGGGCGGCAGGCGGCTCAGCGAACCGCCGGCCAGCAGCGCGTGGCCGGTCGGGTCGGCGCCGAACCAGAGCCGGTAGCTGCGGTTGGCGAACAGCAGCTCGCCCTGCTGCACCGAGAGCACGGACACGGCAGCATCCAGGCCTTCCAGCACCGTGGTGAAACGCTCGTGCGAGGCCGAGAGCTGGTCGCGCACGCGCTTGGCCTCGGTGATGTTGGTGATCGAGGCCATCCAGCCGCTCTGCTTGCCCTTGGTGTCCACCAGGGGCGAGACGTACATGCGAGCATCGAAGACCGTGCCGTCCTTGCGCATCACCTTGACCTCCGCGCCGCCGGCCGGGCTGCGGCCCTGCACTTCCTGCTGCTGCAGGCGCGCGTTCTCTTCATGGCGATCGGGCGGCCAATACGGGTAGGGCGGCTTACGGCCGATCAGCTCGGCCTCCGAGAAGCCCGTCATCGCGCAGAAGGCCGGGTTCACGTAGGTGATGCGCGACTCCATATCCATAGCGCGCATGCCCGTGAGCATGGAGTTCTCCATCGCACGGCGGAAGTTCATTTCGCTGGTCAGCGCGTTCTGGATCTGCAGGCGCCGGCGCATGTGGCGCCAGGTGCCCAGCAGCATCCAGACCGTCAGCACCGACAGCGCCACCACCATCCAGAACAAGGTGTTGGAGATCAGGCCGGCCGAGGTCCGGTAGCCCTGGCCGCGCAGGATCAGGCCGTTGAGCGCCGGCGCCAGCGGCGCCTCGCTGAAGATGGTGACCTTGGGCAGCTTCTTGCCCGGCATGGGCGTGATGGTGCTGGAGACGATCTGGTCGTTGTCGTCGAGCACCGCAATCGGGTGATGGGCGGAAACCTCCGGCGGCACTGCGTGGCGCAAGAGCTCGTCCACCGCGTACTCGGCCACTAGCACGCCCGAGAAGGCGCCGCGATCCATCAGCGGCACCTGCACCTGGAAGACGATGGCGCCACTGCTGCTGGTGAAGGCCTGCGAATAGGCGGGCTGATGGCGCTCGCGCACGGCTTCGAAGGCCAGCTCCGCGGCGCTCGACTGGTTGGCATGCGGCAGGGAGGGGTCGCGCGGATTGGTGATCAGCAGCGCGTCGTCCTGCAGGCCGGCGAGGCTCACGCCAGCATGGCGCTCGCGCCGCGCGCCCAGCCAGATGATCTGCGTGAGCTCGGGCCGGTCGCGGGTCAGCGCCATGGCCTGGATGCCGAAGTCGCGCGCATCGATGGCATGGGTGACGATCTCGCGCGACATGCGCGCGAGCTGCTCCTGGTTCTCGATCAGGCGTAGGCGGATCTGCTGCTGGGCGATCTCGGTGTCGCGCTTGACGGCCTCGGTTTCGCGTTCGATTTCCTCGTTGCGTAGATACCAGAAGGCCGCAATGATGGCGGCCAGGAAGAGCAGCACCGAGATCAGCGGGCCGAGGGTGGCAAAGCGGTCCTGGCGGGCTGGCGATTGGCGCCGCCACCAGCCGCTCACCAGGCGCTGGAGCGGACGCATCAGTTGGCGGCTACGCGTCGCCAGATCGGAAGAGAAGGGCATGGGGCGAATTATCACGGCAGCGCCCGGGCCTCCATCTCCAGGCAAACGCCTCTAAATTCACAATGTGAAATCAACTCGCACCATTTGGAAATTTAAAAACCTTGTGCGACACTCGCGGCCGACCCATTCAACAGATTTTGGGCGCGCCTCGATGCGCCTGCGAAAACTCCAGGAGACAAGCTCATGTCCGCACAACCGAACAGCTTCCTCGGTGGCGCCGCCGGCGACACCGACGCCGGTGAAACCCGCGAATGGCTCGATGCCCTTTCCGCCGTCATCGGCGCTGAAGGCGGCGAGCGCGCCCACTTCCTTCTTGAGACGCTGATCGATCACGCGCGCCAGGCCGGCATCGACGTGCCGTTCTCGGCCAACACGGCCTACCTGAACACGATCCCGACCGAGCAGGAAGCCCACTGCCCGGGCAACATCGCCATCGAGAAACGCCTGCGCGCCTACATGCGCTGGAACGCGATGGCCATGGTCGTGCGCGCCAACCGGCTGAACCCCGAAGACGGCGGCGACCTCGGCGGCCACATCGGCTCCTTTGCCTCGGTGGCCAGCATGTTCGGCGCCGGCTTCAACCACTTCTGGCATGCGGCCAGCGAGAACCACGGCGGCGACCTGCTCTACATCCAGGGCCATAGCGCGCCCGGCATCTATGCCCGCGCCTACCTGGAAGGCCGCCTGAACGAAGAGCAGCTCGACAGCTTCCGCCAGGAGGTCGATGGCAAGGGCTTGTCCAGCTATCCGCACCCCAAGCTGATGCCCGAGTTCTGGCAGTTCCCGACCGTCTCCATGGGCCTGGGCCCCTTGATGGCGATCTACCAGGCGCGCTTCCTCAAGTACCTGCATGCCCGGGGCATTGCCGACACCGCCAACCGCAAGGTCTGGGTGTTCTGCGGCGACGGCGAGATGGATGAGCCGGAAAGCCTGGGCGCCATCGGTCTGGCCGCGCGGGAGAACCTTGACAACCTCGTCTTCGTCATCAACTGCAATCTGCAGCGCCTGGACGGCCCGGTGCGCGGCAACGGCAAGATCGTGCAGGAGCTGGAGAGCGAGTTCCGCGGCAGCGGCTGGAACGTCATCAAGCTGCTGTGGGGCAGCGGCTGGGACGCCCTGCTGGCCCGCGACACGACCGGCAAGCTGCGCCAGCTGATGATGGAAACGCTGGACGGCGACTACCAGTCGATGAAGGCCAACGACGGCGCCTTCGTGCGCAAGAACTTCTTCGGCAAGTATCCCGAGACGCTCAAGCTGGTCGAGCACATGACGGACGAAGAGGTGTTCGAGCTGCGCCGCGGCGGCCACGAGCCGTCCAAGGTCTACGCCGCCTTCCACGCCGCCAACGCGCACCAGGGCCAGCCCACGGTGCTGCTGGTCAAGACGGTGAAGGGCTACGGCATGGGCAAGGCCGGTGAGGGCAAGAACACCGTGCACCAGACCAAGAAGCTGTCGGACGACGACATCCGCTACATCCGCGACCGCTTCAACATCCCCGTGCCCGACAGCGAACTGGCGCAGATTCCCTACTACAAGCCGGCCGACGACACGCCGGAGATGAAGTACCTGCACGAGCGCCGCAAGGCCCTCGGCGGCTACCTGCCCGCGCGCCGCCCCAAGGCCGACGAGACCTTCACCGTGCCCTCGCTCGAAACCTTCAAGGCCGTGCTCGACCCGACCGCCGAAGGTCGCGAGATCTCGACCACGCAAGCGTATGTGCGCTTCCTCACGCAGCTGCTGCGCGACCCGGCCCTGGGCCCGCGCGTGGTGCCCATCCTCGTGGACGAGGCGCGCACCTTCGGCATGGAAGGCTTGTTCCGCCAGATCGGCATCTACAACCCCAAGGGCCAGCTCTACACCCCGGTCGACAAGGACCAGGTGATGTACTACCGCGAGGACAAGGCCGGCCAGATCCTGCAAGAAGGCATCAACGAGGCGGGCGGCATGGCCAGCTGGATCGCCGCGGCCACGTCGTACTCGACGAACAACCGCGTGATGATCCCGTTCTATGTCTACTACTCGATGTTCGGCTTCCAGCGCATCGGCGACCTGGCCTGGGCTGCGGGCGACATGCAGGCGCGTGGCTTCCTCCTGGGCGGCACCTCGGGCCGCACGACGCTGAACGGCGAAGGCCTGCAGCACGAAGACGGCCACAGCCACATCCTGGCCGGCACGATCCCGAACTGCATCTCCTACGACCCGACCTTCGCGCATGAAGTCGCTGTGATCATGCACAACGGCCTCAAGCGCATGGTCGAGAACCAGGAGAACGTGTACTTCTACATCACGCTCCTGAACGAGAACTACCCGATGCCCGGCCTCAAGGCTGGCACCGAGGAGCAGATCCTCAAGGGCATGTACCTTCTGGAAGAGGCTGCACCTGGCCCTCTGACGGTCAATCTGCTGGGCTCCGGCACTATCCTGCGCGAAAGCCAGGCCGCCAAGAAGCTGCTGGAGGAAGAGTGGGGCATCGGTGCCAACGTCTGGAGCTGCCCGAGCTTCAACGAGCTGGCCCGCGACGGCCAGAACGCCGAGCGCTGGAACCTGCTGCACCCGACCGAGCTGGCTTGCGTGCCTTTCGTGACGCAGCAGCTGAGCAAGGTGCAAGGCCCGGTGATCGCCTCGACCGACTACATGAAGAACTACGCAGAGCAGATCCGCGCCTACATCCCGGCCGGCCGAAGCTACAAGGTGCTGGGCACGGACGGCTTCGGCCGCTCGGACTTCCGCTACAAGCTGCGCGAGCACTTCGAGATCAACCGCCACTACATCGTCGTGGCCGCCTTGAAGACCCTGGCTGACGAAGGCAAGCTGCCCGCTTCCAAGGTGGCCGAGGCGATTGCCAAGTACGGCATCAAGGCCGACAAGATCAACCCTCTTTACGCATAACGCCGTAAACCGACGGAGACAAGAACATGGCACTGGTTGAAGTGAAGGTCCCGGACATCGGCGACTTCGAGGGCGTGGGCGTGATCGAGCTGCTGGTCAAGCCCGGCGACACGGTCAAGGTGGAGCAAAGCCTGATCACGGTGGAGAGCGACAAGGCCTCGATGGAGATTCCATCGAGCGTCGCCGGCGTGGTCAAGGAGCTCAAGGTCAAGGTGGGTGACACGGTCAAGGAAGGCAGTGTCGTGCTGGTGCTGGAAGCTGAAGGTGCGGCGGCTGCTGCGCCCGCGCCAGCTCCGGCACAGGCTGCGCTGATTCCGGCTGCGGCAGCACCCGCTCCGGCGCCCGTGGCAGCCGCTCCCGCGGCTGCTGGCGGCGTGGTCGAGATCGTCGTTCCCGACATCGGTGACTTCGATGAAGTCGCCGTGATCGAGGTGATGGTCAAGGCCGGCGACACCGTCAAGGTCGAGCAGAGCCTGATCACGGTCGAGAGCGACAAGGCCTCGATGGAGATCCCGTCCTCGCATGCCGGCGTCATCAAGGACCTGAAGGTCAAGGTGGGCGACAAGGTCAAGAAGGGCTCGCTGCTGGCACTGGTTGAAGCGACGGGCGACTCTCCTGCTGCTCCGGCCGCTGCTGCTCCGGCGCCTGCTGCCGCTGCGCCCGCTCCGGCCGCACCCGCGGCTGTTGCCGCATCGGCTTCTGCCGCTGCGCTGCCCGCACATCAACCCACCACGCCCACCGGCAACCTGCCGCACGCCTCGCCCTCCATCCGCAAGGTGGCGCGCGAACTCGGCGTGCCGCTGGCCGAGGTCAAGGGTTCGGGCCCCAAGGGCCGCATCCTCGAGACCGACGTCCAGGGCTTCGTCAAGGCCGTGATGGCCGGCACGACGCAGACGGCGGCGCAGAAGGCCGCGGCTCCTGCCGCAGGGTCGAGTGGCGGCGCCTTCCCGGGCCTGCTGCCCTGGCCCAAGGTTGACTTCGAGAAGTTCGGCCCGGTCGAGCGCAAGGACCTCTCGCGCATCAAGAAGATCAGCGGCGCGAACCTGCACCGCAACTGGGTCACGATCCCGCACGTCACCAACCACGACGACGCGGACATCACCGACCTGGAAGCCTTCCGCGTCCAGCTCAACAAGGAAAATGAGAAGGCCGGCATCAAGGTCACGATGCTCGCCTTCATGATCAAGGCGGCCGTGGCCGCGCTCAAGAAGTTCCCCGACTTCAACAGCTCGCTCGATGGCGACACGTTGGTGCTGAAGAACTACTTCAACATCGGCTTCGCGGCGGACACGCCCAACGGCCTCGTCGTGCCGGTGCTCAAGGATGCCGACAAGAAGGGCATCGTCCAGATCAGCCAGGAGATGAACGAGCTGGCCAAGAAGGCCCGCGACGGCAAGCTGACGCCGGCCGAGATGAGCGGCGGCTGCTTCTCGATCTCCAGCCTTGGCGGCATCGGCGGCACCTACTTCACGCCCATCATCAATGCGCCCGAAGTGGCCATTATGGGCGTCTGCAAGAGCAGCACGCAGCCCGTGTGGGACGGCAAGCAATTCGTGCCCCGCCTGATCCTGCCGCTGAGCCTGAGCTGGGACCACCGTGTGATCGACGGCGCTTCCGCTGCTCGCTTCAACGTCTACTTCGCATCGCTGCTGGCGGACTTCCGCCGCATCGCTCTTTGAAAGGAACGATGACATGGCAACGATCGAAGTGAAGATCCCCGACATCGGCGACGTCAAGGACGTGGCTGTGATCGAAGTGCTGGTTAAGCCCGGCGACACCGTCAAGCTGGAGCAGAGCCTGATTACCGTCGAGAGCGACAAGGCCTCGATGGAAATCCCGTCCACGGCTGCGGGCGTGGTCAAGGAGATGAAGGTCAAGATAGGCGACGTCGTCAACGAAGGCACCTTGGTGCTAACGCTTGAAGCCGACGGTGTCGCGGTTGCCGCTGCACCTGCGTCCGCTCCTGCAGCAGCTGCAGCAGCACCGGCGCCTGCCGCAGCTCCCGTGGCCGCACCCGCGGCTGCAACGTACACCGGCGCGAGCGATGGCGAATACGACGTGGTCGTTCTCGGCGGCGGCCCCGGCGGCTATTCGGCCGCCTTCCGCGCAGCCGACCTCGGCCTGAAGGTCGCCATCGTCGAGCGTTACGCCACGCTCGGCGGCGTCTGCCTGAACGTCGGCTGTATCCCCTCCAAGGCCTTGCTGCACGTGGCCTCGGTGATGGACGAGGTCAAGCATTTCGCCGACCTCGGCGTCGAGTTCGGCGAGCCCAAGGTCGAGCTGCCCAAGTTGCTCACGCACAAGCAGAAGGTCATCGGCAAGTTGACGGGCGGCCTGGCCATGATGGCCAAGATGCGCAAGGTCACGGTCGTGCGCGGCTACGGCAATCTGCTCGACGCCAACCACCTGAGCGTGGACGAGACCACCGGCAGCGGCCAGGAAAAAACCGGCAAGGCCCAGACGCTGAAGTTCAAGCGCCTGATCATTGCCGCAGGCTCGCAAGCCGTCAGCCTGCCCTTCATGCCCAAGGACCCGCGCGTCATCGACTCCACGGGCGCGCTTGAATTGAGCGTCAGCCCGAAGCGCATGTTGATCGTCGGCGGCGGCATCATCGGCCTCGAAATGGGCACGGTCTACTCGACGCTGGGCGCACGCCTGGACGTCGTCGAAATGCTGCCCACGCTGATGACCGGCGCCGACCGCGACCTCGTCAAGGTCTGGCAGAAGATGAACGCACCGCGCTTCGACCACATCATGCTCAACACCAAGACGGTGGCCGCGGAAGCGACGCCCGAGGGCATCAAGGTGACCTTCGAAGGCGAGGGCGCGCCCAAGGAGCCGCAGGTCTATGACCTCGTGCTGCAGGCCGTGGGTCGCACGCCCAATGGCAAGAAGATCAGGGCGGAGAAGGCCGGCGTGATCGTGACCGATCGCGGCTTCATCCCGGTGGACGTGCAGATGCGCACCAACGTCGCGAACATCTTCGCCATCGGCGACCTCGTGGGCCAGCCCATGCTCGCGCACAAGGCCGTGCATGAAGGTCATGTGGCGGCCGAAGTCATCGCCGGCGAACTGCTCGGCGATGCGGCGCTGGCCAAGGCCCAGTTCGACGCACGCGTGATCCCGAGCGTGGCCTACACCGACCCCGAAGTGGCCTGGGTCGGCATCACCGAAGACGAAGCCAAGGCCAAGGGCATCAAGGTCAAGAAGGGCCTGCTGCCGTGGAGCGCCTCCGGCCGCGCGATTGCCAATGGCCGCGACGAAGGCTTCACCAAGCTCCTCTTCGATGAAGAGACCCACCGCATCATCGGCGGCGGCATCGTCGGCACCCACGCCGGCGACATGATCGGCGAGATCGCCCTGGCTATCGAGATGGGCGCGGATGCGGTGGACATCGGCAAGACCATTCACCCGCATCCGACGCTGGGTGAGAGCATCGGCCTCGCGGCGGAAGTGGCGCATGGCTCTTGCACGGACGTGCCGCCGGCGCGGCGCTGAAGTTGAGCGTTATGTTAAGAAGCGGCCTCCGGGCCGCTTTTTCATTTCCGAGGCTGTCGCTCCGCCTCAGCCCCCGCCCTCAAACCCCGCTCCCGCTCCCGCTGCTTCAACACATCGATCATCACGTTGAAGGTTCGCCCCAGCGCGCCGATTTCGTCGCCGCTGGTGACCTTCACATGGGCCGCGTTGTAGTCTCCGCGCTTGAGCGCATCGGCAGCGCGGGTCAGCGCCAGGACGGGCCGGCTGATCGAGCGGGCGAAGAGGATGGCGAGCAGCACGAACACGGCGCCGACCAGCGCCAGGCTGTAGAGCACCTGTAGAAAGATCGTCCGCAGCGGCGCCTCGAAACTCGCGCGCGATTCGGTCACGCCGACGACCCAGTCGATGCCCGAGACCGGCGCATAACCCGCCACTTCCCGTGACCTGGAGATCGTCGATTGGTAGTCGATCGTGCCCTCCTTCTTGGCGCCGATCATCTGCGCGGCCAGGGCGGGCATCTCCAGGCTGTCCACATGCTTGAGGCGGAAGCGCTGGTCGGCGGCAATCTCGGCTTGGGTCTGCGGTGAGAGCGCGGCGAGGCTATGGAAGCGCAGCTTCTCATCTCGGTGGTGGATGAGCACGCCGTCGCCGTCGATCAGGAAGGGCTCGCGGTTGAGGTTGCGCGCGGTGTCCACGATGGAGCCAATCGTTTCGGCGCGCAGGCGCAATGCGATCACGCCGACCACCTGATCCTCGGCATTGCGCACCGGGTATGCCACGTACACACCAGCGCGCCCCAGCACCGAGCCGACGATGACGCTGGTGACATTCGATTTGCCGCCCATGGCGATCTTGAAGTAGTCACGGAAGCCGTAGTTGCCGCCCACCACCTCGGGCGCAGTGGAGGTCAGCGCCTTGCCAGTCGCGTCCATCACCGTCAGCAGATGCAGGTCCGGGTTGGTGGAGATGAGGTTCTGCAAGCGCGCCAGCACCGCCTGCTTGCCGGCCTCGCTCGGGCGGGCCAGCAGTTCGGCCACCTCGGGGCTTTTGGCCACATAGGCGGTCAGGCGTCGGCTGTCCTCGACGAGTTGCGAGAGCCGGCCCGATGTGGCGAGAGCCAATCGCTCCAGGTTGCGCAGTTCCGAACTCGCCAGTGCGTCCACATTGCTGGTGTAGTTGTAGTAGCCCGTGATGCTCATCGGCAGCACGGCGGCGAGCACGAGCGCGGCCACCATCTTCATCGCCAGCGGCCAGGCCGAGGGGCTCAGCACGCGGCGGCGCACAAAGTTCAGCAGCTTGCCGACCCGATCGCCTGCGCGGCCAACTCGCGTGGCGGCGCCTTGCTCGCCCACCGTGCCGCTGGCCAGCGCCTCCTGCAAGCCGAGGCTCGACGCATGCGCGGCAAACAGCGCGCGGCGGAAGCTCGCCACATCCTGCGGGCGGTCTTCGGGCTGGACCTTCAAGGCCCAATCGATGGCGCGCAGGAACTCGGGGCTGTAGCGGCCCGCGCCGGCCTGCTCGGCGCTCACGTCAGCATGCGGCGCGGCCTGCCGGTCCGGCGCCTCGCGCGGCTTGCTCGCGCTGACCATCCAGTACAGCGTGGCCGCAAAGGCGTAGAGATCGGTCCAAGGCCCTTGCTCGCCGCCCAGGTATTGCTCGATCGGCGCGTAGCCCGGCGTGAGCATGGTCGGTGCTTCCGGGTCTCCACCGCTGGCCGGCCGCGCAGCGCCGAAGTCCAGCAGCACCAGACTGCCGTCGCCGTCGCGCACCATGATGTTGTCGGGCTTGATGTCCCGGTGCAGCACGCCCTTGTGGTGGACGAGCGCCAGGCCGTCGAGCAGCGGCGCGAGCAGCGTCAGCAGGTCGGCCTCTGGAACCGCATCGTGCTGCTTCTTCCACCAGGCGCTGAGCGAGCGGCCGCGCTCGTAGTCCAGCACCATGTAGGCGGTGCGGTTGGCTTCGAAGAAGCGCGCCACGCGCACGATGTTCGGGTGGCGGAAGGTGGCCAGCGTGCGCGCCTCGACGAGGAAGGCATCCAGCCCTTCGAGCAGCGTCGCCATCACGTCGATTGAGCGCGGACGCACCGTGCTGTCGCCGGTTCGCACGGCAAATTGCGCCGGCAGGTATTCCTTGATCGCCACCTGCGCGTGCAGGTTCACGTCCGTGGCCAGATAGGTGATGCCGAAGCCGCCCTGGCCCAGCAGCGCGTCGATGCGGTACTCGTGCAAGCGATGGCCCGGCTGCAGGGTGATGGGGGCGAGGGTGCGGCTGGGGGAGAGAGGGGCGGGCTGCCTGGGCGGCTGCGTCGGCGTGGCCTGAACGGGCGCTGGCACGGGCGGGCGCGTGACGCTGGGCCGGATCACCGTGGCGTCCGGGTCCATGGCCGATTCGATCAGCGATGCGCGCGGCACGGAGGGCGCCCGGATCACTGTTGCATCGTCATCGTCCACCATTGAGGGCCTGTTAGCACTACGGGAATCGGTGCGAGGGTGGCTGCGCGGGCGCAGGGCTAGGCGCGCGCCGCCGCCCGGACTCATGTCCTAGCAAGATGCGCAACAACGCCCTGCGCCCGGGCGGCCACCCTCCCGAAGGGTTGTCAATCAAAAGCCCGCGCGCGACGTTGCGAAGCCTCGCTGGGGATGACACCAGCTTCGACTTCGCGCCTTGCTCGCGGGCTTTTGATTGGCAACGCATCCGATTCCCGTAGTGCTAACAGGCCCTAACCCGTTACCTCGACGTACAGTCCGCCACGATAGATCAAAGCAGCTCGCCTGTGCACCGAGACCAACCCGCTCTTGCCAACTTCGCCCGCCTGATCGCTGTTGCTGCCCTGGTGGCCCTGTTCGGCATCGGCATGTGCGGCTTCCTGAGCTACTTCAAGTTCCAGTCCGCGCTGGAGTCGGCCGCCCGCTCGCGCATGACGGTGCCCGCCGCCTCGGTGCGCGAGGGCGTGGAGGCCGTGCTCGCCCTGGGCCTGCCGATTTCGGGCGCACAGGAGGCGCCGGCCTTGCTGGCGCGCGAGCGCTCGGCCGATGCCGAGATCGCAGCGATCAGCGTAGTGGACATGCAGGGCAAGGCGCTGTTCAGCAGCGGCTCGGCCGAAGTGCAGCCCGACCAAGGCGTGCTGCGCATGCCGCTGCGCAACAGCTTCGACCTGCAGCTGGGCGAAGTGGTGGTGCGCTATTCGCAAGCCTCTTCACTGCGGGCGCTCGACACGATGCGCGGCCAGCTGCCGCTGATCGCCGGCGCAGGCTGGGCGCTGACGCTTTTGCTTGCGGCGGCGGCCCTAAGGCTCGCGCCTGGGCGCGTGGGCATGAGCATCCTGATCGCCGTGATGATCGGCATGCTTGGCGTGAGCTGGGCCACGCAGCGCGCCTTCCAGGCCGGCCTGCGCCCCGAGCTGCGGGCCAAGGCTGCGGTGGTGGGCGGCTCCGTCGGTGAACTGGCCGCCAAGGCGCTGGCCCACGGCCTCGCGCTGCCCGAGCTGGTGGGCGTGCGCGAGCACCTCGATGAAGTGCGTGCCGAGCACCATGAGCTGGCCTACCTGGCCCTGCGAGACAGCCACGGCGCGGTGCTGTTCGACAGCGGCAAGGCCGAGGAAGCGCGCGGCGTCGAGGTGCCGATCCAGCAAGGCGGCCTGCAGGTGGGCACGGTCGAGGCTCAGGTCAGCGCCGCCTACATCCAGAACATCCTGTTCGAGTTGGCGCTCGACCTGGCCGTGGTCTTCGTCGTGGCGATGTTCCTCACGCGCGAGCTGCTGGCCGGCATCACCCGCAGCGATGCGGCCAGCGCGGCGTCGGAGGGCGCCCACACGCTGGCCCGCCTGCGCGTCCCGCTGTTTCTCTTCATGCTGGCCGAGGAGCTGACGCGCGCTTTCCTGCCCGGCTATGCGCGCGAGCTGATGTCCGCGGATGCGCACATCTCGCCCGATGTGCTGGTGGGCCTGCCCATCGTCGCCTTCATGGCCGTGGTAGCGCTGGGCCAGCCGCTGCTGGTGCCGTGGAGCGAGCGCGCCGGCCATCGCCGCACCATGCTCTGGGGCGCGGCTCTGGGCGTGGTGGGCCTGGCGGGTTCGGCGCTCGCGTCCGGCATCGCGGACTTCATCGCCTGGCGCGCGCTGTGCGGCCTCGGCTACGGCATGGTCTTCGTGGCGGGCCAAGGCCTGGTGATCGACAACACCACGGCGGCGGAGCGCACGCGCGGCTTTGCGCTCTTTGTCGGCGCCATCATGGTGGCTGCGGTGTGCGGCCCGCCGATTGGCGGCATCCTGGCCGATCATCTGGGCCCGCGCTGGGGTTTTGCTGCCGCAGCGGTGATGGCCGGCGCGGCGTGGTTCGCCGTGCGCGGGCTGCCGCGCGCCGATGCTCGGCATGAGGCTAACGCCGCTCCTGCAGTGACAGCGCGCGACTTCCTGCGGCTCTTCAGGCAAGCCCGCTTCATGCGCGTCACCCTGCTTGCCGCGTTGCCGGCCAAGCTGATCTTGGCGGGCTTCTGCTTCTATCTCGTGCCCGTGTACGTGATCTCGCTCGGCGCGCCGCCCTCGGTCGCGGGGCGGGCCATGATGCTTTACGCCGCGGTGCTCGTGCTGGTGATGCCGCAGGCCACGCGCTGGGTCGAGCGCGGCGTGCCGCTGGCGCGGCTGGTGGGCTATGGCCTGTGCCTGTCCTCGCTGGGCGGTTTTGCGCTGATTGCCTGGCAGGGGATTGCGCCGATCTATGGCGTTATGGCCCTGCTGGGTCTGGGGCAGGGCCTGTCGATTGCGGCGCAGAGCAGCCTGCTGGCGCAGCTGTGCGCGCCTGAGATCACGGCCCACGGCAGCGGCCCCGTGTTCGGCGCGTATCGGCTGGTGGAGCGGCTCGGCAACACCTGCGGCCCGCTGCTGGCCGGCGGGCTGGTGGCGTTAATCGGCCATGCCGGCGCCTTCACGGCCCTGGCCGCCCTGATCCTTGGCTGCGGCTTGCTCTTCCTGCTGCTGTCCGCAAGGAGCCGGGCATGAAGCGCCGCGAGCTCCTTGCCCTCACACTCTTGCCCAGCCTCGCTCACGCGGCCCGGCCCTGGCGCATCTACGCCATCACCTACCGCGGCAAGACCGAGGTCGAGCGCGGCTTTGTCGACTACTTTGCCTCGCGCGGCATTGCCGTTGAAATCACCTGGCGCGACATCGCGCTCGATCCTTCCAAGCTGCCGCCCTTGGTGGAGGAGATTCGCCGCGAGAAGCCCGATCTCGTCCACACCTGGGGCACGGGCGTCACGCTCGGCATCGTCGGCGCGTGGAATGCCAAGGACCCGAGCCGCTTCATCACCGACATCCCCGTCGTCTTCAGCCTCGTCGCCGCACCTGTGAGCACCGGCATCGTGACCGATCTCAAATCGCCGGGCCGCGCCGTCACCGGCGTCAGCCACGTGGCGGGGCTGACGGCCCAGTTGCAGGCCATGGCCAGCTACCGTCCCTTCAGGAAGATCGGCATGCTGTATTCGCTCAACGAGCCCAACTCGCTGGCCGTGCTGGAGGAGCTGCGGCAGATCGGCCAGCGCCAGGGCTTCAGCGTGCTGGCCACGCCCTTCCGCGTGGACGCCGCGGGCAAGAGCAGTGGCGAAGGTGCGGCCGAGATCGTGCGCAGCTTTGCCGCGGTCGGCGCAGGCTGGCTCTACATGCCGCCCGACTCCTTTCTCAACACCCAGGCCAAGGACGCGGTGATTCCGGCAGCGCTGGATGCGAAGCTGCCGGTCTTCGCCTCCACCGAGCAGTTGATGGCCGCCGGCGCGCTGCTGGGCCTGGTGAGCCGCTACTACAACATCGGCCAGTTCGCCGCCTACAAGGCCGAGCAGATCCTGGTGAATCGCGTGCCGCCGCAGAAGATTCCCGTCGAGACCTTGACGCGCTTTGCGCTTCAGATCAACCTGCCGGTCGCGCGCCGCCTGGAAGTTCTGCCGCCGCTGGACATGTTCAACTATGCCGAGCTGATCGGCGATGCGAGCCGCGTTCCATGACGCTTGAATACCAAGTTAGGCGCCTGGACGCCGCCGATCTGCCGGCCTTGCTGGCGTTGAATGCAGCCGTCACCGCAGCCTTGCCCGACCCCAGCCTGTTCCGCCTCTTCGGTGGCGCCGAGAGCTTTCTCTCCAGCCACTTCGGGCAGCATGGCGAAAGCCTCGGCCTCTTCACCCAAGACCGCCTCGTGGCCTACGGCTCGCTGACCCTGCCGCGCGCCGAAGACGTGGACAACTACGCCCGCAACCTCGCCTGGCCGCCCGAGCGCGCCGGTCGCGTGGCGCTGCTCTCGGCTGCGATGGTCGATCCCACGCATCGCGGGCAGGGCCTGCACCCGGCGCTGATTACCGCACGCATCGCCCTGGCGACTGAGCGCTGCGCGCCCGAACTGCTAGTGCGCGCCGCACCCGCTAACGCCTTGTCTCGGCGCACCCTGCTGGCCCACGGCTTTGCCCTGGTGTGGCTGGGCGTGCAGGCCGAGGGCTCGCTGCGGCATGTGTTCTGGCGGCCGGTGGAGCGCGCAGCGTGGCTCGCTGAGGACGCGCCGCTGGCCTGGGCTGCAGGCGACGACCAGTTGCGGCAGCAGGAACTTCTGCAGGCCGGCTGGATCGGCGTGCGAGCGCGGGAGGGCGACGCTGCCATCGGCTTCGTGCAGGCCGACGACGCCCACAGAATTTGACGGCCGCTTGACTTGATTCCATATTTCCATTAAATTGGAAATATGGATAAAGACGATGCCGTTTCCGCCCTGTTCGCCCTGGCGCACCCGATGCGGCTGGACGTCTTTCGCGCCCTGGTCGTTGCCGGCCCGCCGGGCCTCACGCCGGGCAAGCTGACCGAGGCGCTGGGCGTGCCCGCCGCCACGCTGTCCTTCCACTTGAAGGAGCTGTCTGGCGCCGGCCTGGTGACGCAGGAGCGCGCCAGCCGCAACGTCATCTACCGCGCCGCCTTTGATCAGATGAACCAGTTGCTCGGCTACCTGACCGAGAACTGCTGTGCCGGCGCCGCATGCGGCGTCGGTCCCTCGACAGCGGCGTCCTGCTGCTGAATAACGCGTTAGTTAACCGGAGTCAGACATGAAGCGTTTCCACGTTCACGCCCACGTCGAGGACCTGCAGGCCTCGATCGCCTTCTATTCCAAGATGTTCGCGGCCGAGCCCACGCGTGTCGAAGCCGACTACGCCAAGTGGATGATCGAAGACCCGCGCATCAACTTCGCCATCTCGACCCGCGGCGGCAAGCCCGGCGTGGACCATCTGGGCATCCAGACCGATACCGAAGAAGAGCTGCGCGAGCTGCAGGCGCAGGCCCAGGCCGCTGACATGACGCTGCTTGACGCGGGCGAGACCAGTTGCTGCTACGCACGCAGCGACAAGTACTGGCTCACCGACCCGCAAGGCATTGCCTGGGAGCAGTTCCACACTCTGGGCAACATCCCGACCTTCGGTGGTGGTGAAGCCAAGACGCAAGCTGCAACGTCCTGCTGCGCGAGCAGCAAGGCCTCGTCCTCCTGCTGCTGATCAGGGGCTGATGTGACGAGCCACATCCTCATCCTCTGCACCCACAACTCCGCACGCAGCGTGCTGGCCGAGGGCATGCTGAACCATTGGGCGCGCAAGCTGGGCAAGGACGTGAAGGCCTTCAGCGCCGGCAGCGCGCCAAGCGGGCGCATCAACCCGCTCGCGCTTGAGGCGCTGCATCAGGCCGGCGTGGACACGACGGGCTACCGCAGCAAGAGCTGGGACGAATTCGTCGGCGGCCACGCGCCGGTGATGCGCGCCGTCATCACCGTGTGCGATGCCGCCGCGAGCGAGACTTGCCCGTATTGGCCGGGCAGCCCGGTGCGCGTGCACTGGGGCTACGCCGACCCTTCGAGCACGCCCGAGGCAAGGCGGGCTGCAGCCTTCGAGCTGACGCGCCAGGCCATCGGCTACCGCATGCTGCAACTGCTGCACCTGCCCGTTGATCAGCTCTGCGATACGGAGCTGCAGGCGGCGCTCAACGCGATCTCGCGGACGTGAGCCTCGGCATGATGAGGCAGCGGCTGTTGGGCGAAGCGCTGGGCACGGGCGTGCTGCTCGCGGTCGTGATCGGTTCGGGCATCATGGCCGAGCGGCTTGCCGGCGGCAACATGGCGTTGGCGCTGCTGGCCAACATGCTGGCGACCGTGGGCGGGCTCTACGTCCTCATCGAGGTGTTCGGCCCCATCAGCGGCGCGCATTTCAATCCCGCCGTCTCGCTGGTCATGGCCCTGCGGGGTGAGCTGCCGCTGCGCCTGCTCCTGCCCTATGTGATGGCGCAGCTGCTTGGCGCGATGCTGGGCGCCTGGCTGGCTCACGCGATGTTCGACCTGAGTATCGTCCAGTTTTCCGCCAAGACAAGAAGCGGAACGGGGCAGTGGATGGCCGAGGCCGTCGCCACCTTCGGCCTCGTGCTCGTCATCCTGCGCGCGCCGCCCTCGCGCGTGGCGGCCATGGTCGCGGCCTACATCGGCGCGGCCTACTGGTTCACGGCCTCAACCTCCTTCGCCAATCCAGCGGCAGCCTTTGGCCGCATGTTCAGCAACAGCTTTGCGGGCATCGCTCCGCGCGACGTGCCGGCCTTCGTAGTGGCTGAATTCATCGGCGCCGCGCTGGCCTTCTTCGTCGCGCGTTGCTTCACCTCGCCCCCGGCGCATAGTCCTCGCGCACATGGCCCTTGAGCTGGGCCTGCGTGAACAGCACCGGCTTGGTCTTCATCGCCACGAAGAGCGGGGTCTGGTCGGCGTAGTGCGGTGAGCTGGCATCGAGCGTGGCGCTGCCGAACTGGTGGATGCTGCGCGAACTCAAGCGCCCGTCCTTGTCCCACTCGACGAACATGATCAGCGTGTCGCCCGCGTTGGCGGTGATGCGCCCGTCCTTGCCTTGCTCGCCCCAGACCGAGCGGTAGGTGTCGCGCGCGCCGTCGATGCCCAGATCGAGCGTGCCGCGGCGGATGCGGTTGACCTCGCCCCAGCTTGGGTCGAGCCGGCCGAAGCCTTCCTTCAGCGTGGCCAAGGCCTTGCGCAAGCCGGCCTCGGGCGACATCAGCCGTGCGCTGCGATACGGCAGCACGTTGTAGGCCGTCAGCAGGGCCAGCGGCGCTTCGTGGTTGGCCTGGTCGGCGTTGAAGTTCCAGCGGCGCAGCAGATCTTGCGCGGCCTTGATGTCGGTGTCAGTGCTGTTGATGGCGAGCAGGTCCTTGACCAGCGCAGCCATCTCCGAGCGTTCGCTGTAGTGCAGGTCGAATTTATAGCGGTTGAAGGCCTCGGCGGTGATGGCGGTGTCGGCGCCAAACGTCTCTTCCACGCGCAGGGCGCGGTTGTTCATCTGCGTCTCCAGGCCCATGCTGAGCGGGAAGTTCTTGGGGTCGAGCTGGTCTTCAGGCCCCGTCGCGCGCAAGGGCGTGTTGTTGGAATTGAAGACATAGCCCGACTTCGGGTCCCAGATCTGCGGCACCTGAGCCGCTGGCCGATAGCCATGCCAGATCAGCGCGGACTGGTCGCCGGGCAGGTCCTGGCTAACGTCCACATTCGGCGGCATATTGGGATAGCGGCCGTTGTAGACAAAACCGATATGGCCCTTCTCGTCTGCATAGATGTAGTTGAGGCTGGGCACCGCGTTGAGCGCCAGCGCGGCCTTGAATTCATCGAGGTTACGCGCCTTGTCCTCGCGGAAATATTGCAGCGGTTGCGCGACCTCGCCCATGCCGGCCCAGCGCAGCGCATACGTGCCGCCTGCGCCGCGCAGCACGGGGCCTTGCGCGGAGAAGAGCATGGTCTGATGCACCGTCCACATCAGCGGGCCCAGCAGCTTGACGCGCAGCGCGGCCTCGCGCTTCTCGAAGTTGTGCCATTGCCCGTCAAGCAGGTATTGCTGGTCGTTGGCCGGGTTGATGGTGAGCTTGTAGATCGTGATCAGGCCGGGCTTGTTGACCGTGTGCGCCCAGCCCAGGTGCTCGTTGTGGCCGTGCAGCATGAAGGGCGAGCCGGGGAAGAAGCCGCCGGCCACGTGCCAGCCCTGGCCGCTTTCCAGCACGGCTTCGTACCAGGCCACAGCGCCCGTGTAAGGCTGATGCGAGTTGACCAGCAGGCGCGTGGCGCCGTCGGCCGTGCGCGAGGGCGCGACGGCGATGCCGTTGGAGCCGCTCGGAGGTTTCGCTTGCGCGGGCGCAGCGGTGAGGCGCTTGAGCTGGTCTTCCATGCCGAAGAAGAAGGGCGACTTGAAGACGAAGCCCGCGGCGATGTCCTGGCCTGTGACCGGCAGGATGCCGCGCTCGACCTTGTCAGGGTGCAGTGCGGCGTAGTGGTTGAAGCCATCGGCGTAGGCCTGCAGCACGTCGCGCACATCCTGCGGCAGGTCGCTGTCGTAGTGCGCACGAATGGCGTCCCACACGCTGAAGAGCTGCACCAGGTAATCCGTCGGCGCGGCATTGCGGCCCTTGACCGAGGCCAGCGTGCCACGCGTGGCCATCAGCACGTCCTGGATGGTGGCGAAGTCGTCCTCCGCGTGCGCGAAGGCGAGGGCGTAGGCCACGTCCACATCGCGCGCGCCGCTGATGTGCGGCACGCCGAACTCGTCGCGCTGGATGCGGGCGCGGTACTGCCTGGCCTTGTCCAGCAGCGCTTGAGGATCGGGCTCGGCGGGCTGGTGCATGCGGTCCCAGGCCACCAGGGCGGCTGCGGCCAGCAGCATCGCGCCGAGGCCCAGGGCCAGGATTCGCAGGGCTCGCGTCAAGTTCCGCGTCATCTTCTTGTCTCCTCGTGTGGCGGCGATTGTGGATGCGTTTTCTGGCCCGTTCAGGTAAAAGTCGGGCCATGGAAATCCGTCTTGACCACGCCATCGTTCATGCCAAGGACCGCCGCGCTGCGGCAGGGCTGCTCGGTGAAATTCTCGGCCGGCCCTGGGTGGCCGAGACCGGCATCGGGCCTTTCTCGGCCGTCTATGTCAGCGATGAGCTCACGCTCGATTTCGACGAGGTGAAAGACCCCGTGCAGTTCGCGCATTACGCCTTCCGCGTCAGCGACGCCGAGTTCGACCTGATCCTCGGTCGTTTGAAGGAACGAGGCATGGCCTACCGCAGCACGCCCATCGGGCCGGTCGATCATCAGATCAACCATGCCTTCGGCGGCCGGCTTGTGTACTGGAGCGAACCGGACGGCCATGCCTGGGAGATCTTGACGGTCAGCTATGCGCGGCAGCGGCCGGCTGCGGGCGCATGACGAAGCTGATCCCGCTGCTGCTGGCGGTGGCCTTGCTGGGCGATGCTCATGCGGACGAACAGCGTCTGCTCGTCGCGCCGCACGCCACCGATGCGCGCCTGGCCGAGAGCGATGCACCGCATCTGGTGGTCTACGACCCGGCGGCCGTGCAGCCGCTCGTGGTCTGGCTGGCCGGCACCAACGGCCATCCTTCCACCGGGCCCAAGCTGCTGTTCGAGACCGTGCGCGAGCAGGGCTATCGGCTGGTGGGCCTGTCCTATCTGACGGCGCCGGCCGTCGCCCAGGTCTGCACGCCGCGGCGGCTGGCGAGCGTCCACGACTGTGCCGAGCGCTTCCGCCAGCAACGCGTCTGGGGCGACGCGCCCAGCATGCTGATCGACGACCGACCCGAAGACGCCATCGTGCCGCGCCTCGTGCATCTGCTGCAGTACCTGGCAGGCAGTGATGCCGCGGGCCGCTGGGGCGAGTATCTGGAGGGCGATCAGCCCCGCTGGAGCCGCATCGTGCTGGTCGGCCAATCGCAGGGCGGCGGCATGGCCGCCTATCTGGCGCAGACGCGTGCCGTGGCCGGCGTGGTGATGTTCTCGGGCGGCTGGGACCATGGCCCCAATGGCGAGCTGGCGCGCTGGTATCGGCGCGTGAGCGCCACGCCGATGGAGCGCTGGCAAGCGACCTATCATGTCGAGGAACCCACGGCCCAGACCCTGGCGCAGATCTACCGGATGCTTGGGCTGCCCGCCGACCATGTGCATGCGCTGAACCTGCCCGTTAGTGGGCGGATGGCGCACACGGAAGGCGTGGGCAACTCGGCCTACCAGCCCCTGTGGCGCGAGATGCTGGGCAAGCCTTGATTCATCCATCGCAAGACCATGCAACTCACCCCGCTCATCTGCGTTGAAGATGTCGAAGCCAGCAGCCGCTGGTATCAGCAGCTGCTCGGCTGCATGAGCGACCACGGCGGGAGCCACTACGAGCGCCTGAACGCGCCTGACGGCCGGTTGTTGCTGCAGTTGCATCGCTGGGATGTGGATCATCACCACGGCCCGCTCGGTGATCCGTTGCTCCCGCATGGCAACGGCCTGTTGTTGTGGTTCGAGCTGCAGGACTTTGACGCCGCTGCCGAGCGTGCGCAAGCCATGGGCGTCACCGTCACCCGGCCGCGGCAGTGGAGCGAGAACGGCAATTGGGAGCTGTGGCTGCGGGATCCGGATGGCTATGGGGTCGTGTTGACGAGCCCGCTCGATCCTGCCTGAACCCCATGCTCTTCGCCGTCCTCTTCACCGACAAGCCCCATCACGGCGCGCTGCGCGCCGAGCATCTGGCCGCGCACATCGACTGGGTGGACCTGCACAAGGACGTGGTCCTCGTCGCCGGCTCACTGCGCGAAGAACCGCAGCAAGTGCCGCGCGGCGGCCTGTGGGTGGTGGAGGCGCCGAGCAAGGAAGCGGTCTTCGAGCTGATGAAGACCGATCCGTTCTGGACCTGCGGCCTGCGCGAGAAGGTCGAGGTGCTGCACTGGGGCAAGGCGCTGGAACATCACAGCGCCTGGGTCTGATGAAGTAACGCGTTACGCGCTCACCCCGTCGCTCAACTTCCCCAGCCACCGATATAGCGCGGCCACCGCAGCGATGAAGCCGATGCCGCCCAGCAGCAGGGCGGTGTCGGCAAAGTCGGGGCCGACCAGGGCGAGCGGCGCGTCCTTGCCCGAGAACACCGCCAGCGCGGCCATGGCCACGCCCAGCAGGCCTTCGCCGACGATCATGCCGCTGGCCAGCAACACGCCGAGTTGCTTGGCCGATGCAGGCCTGGCCGAGCGATCCGCGCGGCGGTCCCAGGCCCAGCCGACGACGGCGCCGATGACCACGGTCAGCACGGTCGCCATCGGCAGGTAGATGCCCAGGCCCACGGCCAACGGCGGCAGTTGGATGGCGCCGTGCTCGCCCGCCTTGCGATTGCGCTTGAGGAACTCGTCGATGACGATCAGCACCACGCCGAGGCCGGCGCCCACGCCCAGGCGGGTCCAGTCCAGATCGCCTTGCAGCACGCCTTTGGCCAGTGTGGAGATCAGTGCGGCCTGCGGCGCGGCCAGGGCCTTGGCGGCATCGGCGCCCGGTGCGCCGGCAAAGCCGTAGGCCTTTTGCAGGAGGTCGAGCACGGGCGGGATCACGGCGGCGCCAGCGATGGTGCCGATCACCAGGGCCACCTGCTGGCGCCAGGGCGTGGCGTCCACCAACTGGCCGGTCTTCAGGTCCTGCAGATTGTCATTGGCCACCGTGGCCGCGGCCACGATGACGGCCACGACGAAGAGCGTGAAGGCCACCAGGGCCGGGCCGGCGGTGGCCGGCAGCATGGGCTTGGCCACGGCGGCCACCAGCATGGCGCAGCTGATGACGACGATGATGCCCACGCCCGACAGCGGGCTGTTGCTGGAGCCGATCAGGCCGGCCATGTAGCCGCACACGGCGGCCACGAAGAAGCTCATCAGCGCGATGAAGGCGATGCCGCCCGCCACCAGCACGACGGTGGCTGCGCCCAGGCCGGAGGCGTTGCTCTGGCTCGCCAGCATCCAGCCGATGGGCACCAGGCAGGCCAGCGTGACCAGCGAGACCCAGCCGATCGGCATGTCCTGCTCGGTGCGGGGCAGCGTGGCGCCCTGGCCGGCGCGGCGCACGCGCGAGGCGGCCATGGCCGCGGCCAGGCCGGTGGCCACGGGCTTGACCAGCTTGATCAGCGTCCAGATTGCGGCCACGGCGATGGCGCCGGCGCCGACGAAGCGCACCTGCTTCCACGCGGGAATAGCAATGGCGGTGAGGTCGGTGATGCTGGCGTCCAGCGGCATGTGGCTGGTGATGTAGGGCACGGCGACGGCCCAGGAGATCAGCACGCCCGTCAGCATGGCCAGGCCCACCCACAGGCCGACGAGGTGGCCCACGGCGATCAGTGCCAGCGAGAGGCTGAAGTCGAAGCCGGAGACGGCATTGCTGTCCTTGCTGACGCGGAAGTAACGCACTGCGTCAGCGGCAAACAGCTGGGTGGCGACGACGATCTGGAAAGCCACCGAGACGATGCCTCCCCAGACGATGGCGCGCAGGCCGGCGCGGTTCTCCGCCGCGGCGGCGCTGCCCTCGCTGGCCGCGCTGCCCACCTTGAGCACCTCGGCGCAGGCCACGCCCTCGGGGTAGGGCAGATCGGAGGTGGTGACCAGCGCGCGGCGCAGCGGCACCGAGTAGGTCACGCCCAGCACGCCGCCCAGGGCGCAGATGATGAAGCAGGTCCAGTAGGGGAAGCCGCTCCACCAGCCGATCATGATCAGGCCGGGCAGCACGAAGATGATGGAGGAGATGGCGCCCGCGGCCGAGGCCACGGTCTGCACGATGTTGTTCTCCTGGATGGTCACGCCCTTGGCATAACGCAGCAGCGCCATGGAGATGACCGCCGCCGGGATGGAGGTGGCGAAGGTCAGGCCGGCCTTGAGGCCGAAAAACACATTGGCTGCCGTGAAGACCAGGCAGATCAGGCAACCGAGCACGATGCCGCGGACGGTCAGTTCGGTGCTGTGGGGGGCGGTGTTGTTCAAGCGGGCTCCTCGTACGTCAGGCGCGCATCATCGGTGCTGTTGGCTGCGGGCCGCATCAGGGCTTGCGAGGGTTTCGCCCATGGGCGACATTAGCCCGCTTGGCAATCAGGGGGTGGATGTGAGCGACGGCATAGAGATTCCGGGAGAAGTGCTGGCCCAGGCGGTGGTGGCGCAGGCCATTGCCAAGAACCAGGGCGGCAGCCATGCCGCCGCGCATGACACGAATTGCGCTAATTGCGGCGCCGCTCTGACGGGCCGTTACTGCGCCCAATGCGGCCAGAGCGCCCATGTGCACCGCTCGCTGCTGCACATGGGCGAGGAGCTTCTGCACGGCATCTTCCATTTCGAGACGAAAGCCTGGCGCACCCTGCCGCTGCTGCTGTTCCGCCCCGGAAGGCTCACGCGCGAGTTCATCGAGGGCAAGCGCGTGCGCTATGTGGCGCCGCTGCCGCTGTTCCTGTTCATGATGTTCCTGATGTTCATGACCTTCTCGCTGACCAGCCACGAGAAGAGCGACGCCAAGGCCGTGACGGTGAACGCGAAAGGCGAGGCGCAGGCCGTCAGCGCCAAGGCCGAACTGGACAAACTGAAGGCCGAGCTCGCCAGTCTGCCCGCCAGCGACGCGCGCCGCAGCGAAGACGAGGCCAAGGCCAGAGAGCTGGAATCCCAGATCTCGGCGCTGACCCTGGTGCCCAGCATCGTGCAGCTTGATGAGGACGACGAGGATGAGGACCAGGCCGTCGTCGGCAAGGACGGCGTGAAGAAGGCCAAGGCACCCAAGCCGCCACTGACCGTCGAGCGCCTGCATGAGCAGTTCCTCGACAACGGCCTCACCTGGCTGGCCACGCCCAGTTTCGAGCGCAAGGTCGTGCACGCGATGAACAACAAGGAACTGGCGATCTACAAGATCAAGAGCGGCGCGGCCAAGTTCGCCATCCTGCTGGTGCCGATCACGCTGCCATTCCTGTGGCTGCTGTTCATCTTCCGTCGGCAGTACAAGATGTTCGACCACGCCGTGTTCTCCTTCTATTCTCTCTCGGCCATGGCGCTGTGGATGACGCTGGTGGCCATCCTGGGCGCGCTGCACTTCGGCGGCACGGCCGCGACGCTGGCCACCTTTGCGCCGCCCATCCACATGTTCGTGCAGCTGCGCGGCACCTATGCCTTGTCGCGCTGGGGCGCGCTGTGGCGCACGCTGGCACTGAGCCTCTGGGCCTTGCTGGCGCTGCTGGCCTACTTCCTGATCGTCGTCGCGGTGAGCATGTGATGATGAAGATGAAGACGCAGGTCTGGGTCGGAGCGCTGCTGCTGGCGCCCATCGTGGCTCTTGCTGCGCCGCCGGACTTCGGGCCCAACGTCCACATCCTCGCGCCCGATACGCCGGGCCTGCGGGCACAGGTGCAGAGCATCTTCGAGGCCCAGCAGGCCAATCATTTCGGCCCGCGACGCGACGCCATCCTGCTGATGCCGGGCACTTACGAGAGCCTGCGCATTCCCGTCGGCTTCTACACGCAGGTGCTGGGCCTGGGCACGCGGCCGGACGACGTGCATGTGATCGGCGATCTGCGCGCCAGCGCCTTTCTGGATCACGACAACGCGACGCAGAACTTCTGGCGCGGGGCCGAGAACTTTGCGGTCACGCCCACACTGGGCATCGGCGACAACACCATGCAATGGGCGGTCTCGCAGGCCGCGCCTTTCCGCCGCATGCATGTGCGCGGCAACATCCGGCTCAACCAGAAGAAGGGCTGGGCCAGCGGCGGCTGGTTCAGCGATGTGCGGGTGGACGGCGTGGTCGAATCGGCCACGCAGCAGCAATGGATCTCGCGCAACAGCGAGTGGGCGCGCTGGACGGGCTCGAACTGGAACATGGTCTTCGTCGGTGTGCCCCAGGCGCCGGCCGGCGCCTTCCCCGAGCCGGGCCAGCGCTACACGACCGTGGCGCAGACGCCGCTGGTGCGCGAGAAGCCCTACCTCTTTGTCGATGCCAAGGGTCAGTTCGCCGTGCGCATGCCGGCGCTGCGCAAGAACAGCAGCGGCGTCAGCTGGGCCGGCAAGGCGGGGCCTGCGGGCAAGACGCTGCCGATCCAGGACTTCTTCATCGCCCACCCCGGCGATACGGCCGCGCAGCTGAACCTGCAGCTGGCCACGGGCAAGCACCTGCTCTTCACGCCGGGCGAATACGTGCTCGATGACACGCTGCGCGTGAGGCGGCCGAACACCGTAGTGCTGGGTATCGGCTTCCCCACGCTGCGCTCTGACAAGGGCAAGCCCTTGATGGCGACGGGTGATGTGGACGGCCTCACGCTTTCGGGCCTGTTCTTCGACGCCGGCCACGAAGATTCTGGCGTGCTGCTGCAGGTGGGGCCTGAGGGCGCACATCGACGCCATCGTGCCAACCCCACCGTGCTGCACGACGTGTTTTTCCGCATCGGCGGCGCGGCTGCGGGCCAGGTCCACACGGCGCTGCGCATCAACGCGAGCGACACCATCGTCGATCACACCTGGATCTGGCGCGCTGACCACGGCGAAGGCGTGGGCTGGACGCGCAACCCGTCCGCCCACGGGCTCGTGGTGGACGGCCAGGACGTGACGATCTACGGCCTCTTCGTCGAGCATTTCCAGGCCGAACAGGTGCTCTGGCGCGGCAATGGCGGGCGGGTCTATTTCTATCAAAGCGAGATCCCCTACGACCCGCCGACGCAGGCCGAATGGAACAGCGCCACCGGCCGCGGGTTTGCCGCTTACAAGGTGGCCGATTCCGTCAAGCAGCACGAGGCCTGGGGCCTGGGCGCCTACAGCGTCTTCCTCAAACCCGACGTGCTGCTGGACCGCGCCATCGAGGCGCCTGTCGCGCCCGGCGTCCGCTTCCATCACATGATCACGGTCTGCCTGGTGGACAAGGGCAGCATCGAGCATGTGATCAACGATGCGGGGCCGGCGGCGCGTTGCAAGGAGCGCAACACCGCCACCTTGGTCGAATGGCCTTAGGCCAACCAACGGCCCAACAGGCCCATGGCCTCGGGCGCGCGCACGAGGTTGCGGTGATGGGTGCCGGCCAGCGTCTTCACTTCGACCGCCGAACCTGCAGCGCGCAGCGCTTGCGCCAGGTCCATCGAGTGGGCATGCGGCACCTGCCCGTCCTGCTCGGCCAGTAGCATCAGCACCGGGCATTGCAGCGCGACGGCAGCCCTCATCGAGTCGAACGGTGATCGCAGCAGCGGCGCCAGCGGGCGCAAAAGCGCATGCGCCTCGATCAAGGCGCGCAGGCTCTTGGGCGGCGTGATCAGCGTCAGCTTCGCGGGCTCGCGGTCCTCCTGCACGAGCCTGGCCGCCAACTGGATCGCAACCCCGCTGCCGATGCTGCGGCCAGCCAGGCTCAGCGCGCTTGCGGGTAGCGTCAGCTCAGCCAATCCCCATGCGGCAATGGCCAGCGCATCGGCCACGCAGGCCCGCTCCGAAGGCCAGCCGGTGCTGCGGCCGAGGCTGCGGTAGTTGAAGGCCAGCAGGGCGCAATCGTCGGGCAGCCAGCCGGCAAGGTCGGGCGTCCAGGCCACGTTTTCATTGCGTCCGCCGAACCAGATCAGCAGGTGCTGCGGCACGGTGTCCGATGTCGTGAGCCAGCCTTCAAGCTTGACGTCACCGGGGCGATCAAGGACGACCCGTTCCGCTTTTCGACGCCCGGCCGCCGGGCCCGGCTTGGCACGGCGTATGCGCGTGGTGCGGCCGAACAGCAGCTTGCCCTGGAAGAGAACAAGGCCCGCGAGGAACAGGCAGGCCACAACGATCGCGAAAGCCATTCAGGCCGCTTCGGCGGCTGCCGATTCCCGGCACCAGATGTCGAACAGCTGCGCATCCATCGGCTTGGCCAGCAGATAACCCTGGGCCTGGTCGCAGCCCAGGCGGCGCAGCACTTCCAGCTCGGCCAGGTTCTCCACGCCCTCGGCCGTGACCTGCAGGCCCAGGCCGTGGCCGAGCATGATGATGGAGCTCAGCAGCTCCTGGCGCTTGGGGTCCTGGTCCACGCCGTCCACGAAGCTGCGGTCGATCTTGAGCTCGTGCACGGGCAGGCGCTGCAGATAGGCCAGCGAGGACTGGCCGGTGCCGAAGTCGTCGATGGCCAGGCGAACGCCCAGGCGGCGCAGCGAATGCATCACATGGATGGGGTCTTGCGTGCTGGTCATCAGCCCGGTCTCGGTCAGTTCCAGCTGCAGCAGATGGGCGGGCACTTTTGCCTGGCGCAGCAGGGCCTCGATGCGGTTGGGCAACTGGCCGTCCTGCAGGTCGAGCGTGGAGATATTCACCGCGATGGACAGCTCGCGGCCCTGCGCGCACCACAGCGCCAACGTGCGGATGGCCTGCTCCAGCATCCATTGCGTGATCTGGCGGATGCGGCCGGTGCTCTCGGCAAAGGGCACGAACTCGTTCGGCGGCAGCCAGCCGCGCTCGGGATGCTGCCACCGCACCAGCGCCTCGGCGCCGGCGATGCAATCGTCCTTGAGGCTCAGCTTGGGCTGCAGGAACTGGCGCAGCTGTCCTTGCGTGATGGCCGTCTCCAGCTCGGACAGCAGGCTCAGGTGCGAGAGCCGGTCGGCCTCCAGATGGGGGTCGTAGAGCGCGACATCGGTGCGGCAGCGCTTGGCCTCGAACATGGCCTGCTCGGCCCGCTGCATCAGCACCTCGGCGCTGCAGCCATGATCGGGGCACAGGGCCACGCCGATGGAGACGGTCAGGTCCAGCGTCTGGCCCAGCCACTCGTGCTTGCCATTCAAGCTCTGATGGAGCCGGGAAACGGTGGGCCGCCAGCTTGCTGCATGCGTCAGCGGCAGCAGGACCACGAAGGTGCCGCCGGCAAGCCGGCCGCAGATCGCCCCCTTCTTCTGCAAAGGCGCGAGCTGGCGCGCCAGGCCCAGCAGCAGGGAGTCGCCGGCCTCGAAGCCGAGCACGTTGTTGACGGTCTTGAGCCGGTCCACGTCCAGGCACAGCAGGACGGCCGGGGCTTCGCCGCCCTGGCCGAGCCACTGCTGCACGGCGACGGCGAATTTCGTGCGGGCGGCCAGGCCGGTGAGCGGGTCCGTGCCGGCCTGTTCAAGCAGCCGGCTCTGTCGCTCGTCGATGGCCTGCGTGTCATCCTGCGCGGGGTCCAGCACGCGCGCAAAGCGCAAGGCCAGCAGCGCGAGGAAGGACCGCAGGCGGCCTGCCACGGGCAGGCGCGAGGCGACGCGATTCAGCGTGTCCATCAACCGATGTTCAGGCCGGCGCGCACCTGGTTGCGGCCACCCCGCTTGGCTTCGAACAAGGCCTCGTCCGCGCAGGCGTAGGCCTCGCCGAAGTCGCCGCTCTCGGCCGTCCAGCTGACGCCGAAGCTGGCGGTCACCATGCGCCCGGGCAGGCAATCAAAGGGTGCGCCGGCAATCGCCTGGCGCATGCGCTCGGCCTGCTTGAGCGCGGCTTCAAAGTCCAGGTCGGGCAGCAGGATGGAGAACTCCTCGCCACCCACGCGGCCGATCTCGGCCGGGGCCGGAACCGCGCCGCGCAGGCGGTTCACCACCTCGCAGATGACGGCGTCGCCGGCCGGGTGGCCGTAGGAATCGTTGATGCTCTTGAAGAAGTCGATGTCCAGCACCACCAGCGACAGCGGGCCGCGCTTCAGATGGGCGCCAGCGCGCTCGAAGATCGCGCCGCGGTTCAGCGCGCCGGTCAGCGAGTCGTGCCGGGCCTTGTATTCAAGCTGCGCGGCCAGCCGATGCAGCTCCTCGTTCAGCACATTGAGCTCGCGTTCCTCGCGGTCGCTGCGGCGGATCAGGCGGCGGCTCTCGCGCATCAGGCGCTCGAAATGGCCGACCAGGTCGCCCAGCGCCTCGCGGTACTGCGCAGCGGACAGCTTGGTGTCGCCGTGCGCCCGCTGCGCCCGCGCAAGAGCGGCGGCTTCCTGCTCGAAGAGGTCAGGGGCGGACATGCTGAGGTTCTCAAGCGTCAACAGCACGAAGCTTGATCTCCATGTTGTGGAAGTCGGTCATCAGCTCTTCACCGAACTCGCGGATGGTGTCGTCCTCGGCGTCGAACAGCCAGTTCAGCACGATGCGCCGGCCGCTGGCGGCCGACTTGTCGAGCAGGTCAAAAAGGGTGAACAGCATCTTGGTGCTGGAGCTGTTGAAGTAGGTCAGCGCGATCTCGACGTTGAGCGTGCGGTCCTGGTCGGGCAGGCCCAGAAACTCGCGCAGCGCGGCAATCAGCGGGCCGTAGAAGGCGGCGGCGTTCTCGGGGAAGGACTCGCCGCGCAGCGAGAGCTGGTGCGCTTCAAAGCGGAATTCGACTTCGGGCGAGCTGGCCGTCGCGGGGATGTGCATTGGGTTCATGACGGGGGCCTTAGATGATGGTCTTGAGGAAGAACATGGCGGTGCCAGGGTCTTCGGTGGACTGGAATTCGAACTCCAGCGGTTCGCTGGCATCGCGCGCCATGGTCAGGAAACCCAGGCCGGCGCCCTTGCTGTCCTCGGGTGTCTCGCTGCGCAGCGATTCGCGGTAGCTGGCCTTGATCTCTTCGAGCGTCATGGTGCGCAGGATCTCCAGTCGCTCGCGCAGCGTCTCGGCCAGGTCGATGACGATGGGGTTGGAGCACATCAGGAAGTAGCGCCCCTCTTCGTCCAGGCCGATGCAGACCGAGCCGTGGCGCAGCTCATGCTGGTCCTGCTCGGGCGGCGTCAGCGAGTCGGCCGAGTAGTGGATGATGTTCTGCGCCATCTCCACAAAGCAGGAGAACAGGCGTCTGCGCACCGGGCCTGCCGTGCCCGCATGCTCCAGCCGCAGCCTCACCGCCTCGGACATGGCGGTGATGATGTTCTGCGAGAAATAGCCGACGTAGTAGAAGATGACCTTCTGCTCCTTGGCGAGCTCGCAGAACTCCTTGTATTGGTCGTAGGTGTGTCGTTCCATTTTTTTCTTACTTCAATCTGAAACCGAACAGGGTGAGGTCGTCGCGGCGGATCTCGCTGCCTTGGTAGTCGGCGAATTCCCGCATCAAGGCGGCGGCGAGTTCCTTCATCGGCAATTCGCGGTGCTGCACCAGCGTGTCGCGCAGGCGGCGCTTGCCGAAGGCGATGCTCTTGGCGCCGCCGATCTGGTCGATCAGGCCGTCGGTGCAGGCCAGCAGCAGCGAGCCTTCGCGCAGCTGCACCTGCTTGCAGGTCCAGATCGCGTCGGCCGGCGTGTCGGCGTAGCCCAGTCCCAGGCGATCGGCATCAATGATCTCCACGCCGGCTTGGCCGGGGTCGAGCAGCAGCAGCGGCGTGCGCGCGCCGGCATAGCTGACGCGTTGGGTCGCCGCATCGAACCAGAGGAAGGCGGCATCGAGGCCGTCGTTGGAGGCGGAGCCTTCGGCGTCCATCTGGCCCAGCGAGGCCTTGAGGCCCCGGCTCACTTCCACCATCAGGCGGCCCGGGTCCTTGGGGCCGTGCTTGTCCAGCGCCTGCTTCAGCGAGGAATAGGCGAGCAAGGTGAGGAAGGCGCCGGGCACGCCATGGCCCGTGCAATCCGCCACGGCGGCAAACCAGCCGTCGGGATATTCGAAGAATTGGTAGAAGTCGCCGCCGACCGTGTCGCGCGGCTCCCAGACCAGGCAGGCGTCGCTGAGGCGGCGCTCCAGGCCGGCGGCCGAGACGCTCAGCATCGAGCGCTGGATCACGCTGGCGTACTCGATGCTCTGCATGATGTGGCGGTTGCGCTCGGCCTGCTGCTCGGCGATCACGCGCATCAGCTCCAGGCCGTAGCCCATGCCGATGAACTGGCCCTGCTCGACGACCAGGAAACCGTCGGCCAGCGCCTTCTCGCCCGATTCGACCGTCAGCAAGGCGAGCTGCTCGATGCTGATGTCGGACTCGACCACCAGCGGCTCCTTGTCCATGAAGGCGATGCAGCTCTTCTTCTCGAACAGCTCCTTGTAGAAGGGCTTGGAGATCTGCGAGAGGAAGAGGGCGCGGTTGATCAAGCCGATGGGGCGGCCTTGCTCCAGCACGGGCAGGCTGCTCATCTCGCGATGGCGGCCGAGGATCTCGTAGACCTGGGCATTGGTGTGCTCGGGCGAGACGGCCACGCAGGCCTCGGCCAGATCGCCGGCCATGGGCTGGGCGAAACGGGGCTGAGGCCGGCGCGTGGGCGCGGTCATCTCTTCGGTAAGGGTCACAGTCGCGGCTCCTGCGGGAAGGGGGTGATGCAAAGTCCCGTCAGGCTAGGGTCACGCGATGCAAGGCATGTGACAAATCGTTGACGTGCTGCAGGCGGATGCCCGCGCTGTGGCCAAGGTCACGAATTGCGAAGCGCGATGGCAATGTGATGCGCGGCCAGCGCACGCGGCTGTCGCTTTGCCGCTGAACTATTCAGTTAGGGCCTTGGCTTTGGCTTGCCGCGCCAGAAACCCTTGGCCTGGCCGGCGGCCTTCAAGGCGCTGGCAGCGGAAAGGGCGGAGGCCTCGTGACGCGATTTCAGCCAGCCGATGGCGAACCAGCTGCCGGCTGCGCCGTCCGCCTGGTTTGCAATGCAGCGCTGGAAGTGTTCGAGCGCCAGCGTCTCGTCATTGCGCTCGCCCAGCACATCCTGCGCCAGCCGCAGCCCCTCGAAGCAGGCCGCGACGCGGCGCGGGCCGAACAGCGGGGCGAGGAACTCAGCCAGGTAGCGCAGGCGCTTGAGCCGCTTGCGGGCGCGGTGCTGCTCCTCGACGGGCAGCTCGGTGTAGCGCCGGGCCGTGCGCCGCAGGCCGCGTTGCAACTGATCGAGCCGGCTGCCCAGCGCCTCGACGGGGTCGCCTTCAAAGGCCGGACCTGATGCCGGCGAGGCCTCGCTTGCGAAGGTCAGCACGGCGAGCAGCACCTGCTGGATTTCAGTGCCACGCACCAGGCCGGGCAGGCTGCCGGCGGGCTCGCCTGCCGGCGCCTCGGCCAAGGGCGAAGGCGCGCCAGCTGCCAGCAGCGTCTTGCGGATGCTCTTGTTGAGCTGGTTCCGATCACGCTCGGCGCCGAGCGCGCGGAACAGCGCTTCCAGCGGCGGCGTCCAGGCTGGGTCGAGCCCGCAATCGAACTCGGCCATCTCGCCCAGCACCACGCGCAGCCGGCGCAGGCCCACGCGCAGCTGGTGCACATGGGCATCCTGCTCGCTGCCGGCGGCGATGGCGCTGGCATTGGGCAGCACCTGGCCCAGGCAGGCCGCCACGCAGGCGCGCGCGAACTGACGCGGGCCGGGATCAGCGCCCAGCACCGGCGGCCGCGCCTTGGTGGCGGGCGAGTGCACCAGACCGCGGGCCAGCAGGTGACCGCGCTCGGATTTGGTGACCGTGTCGAGCCAGAGCCCGTGGCGCGCAGCCCAGTCTGCGGCCACGCTGAACAGGCCGCCGATCGGGCCTGACTTCAGCTCGAATTCGATTTCGCACAAGCGATGCGTCGCCATGCCGGCCAGCACCAGGCCCTCGTCCAACGCGACTTCGACAAGGGCGCCATCGCTGGATTTGAGCAGGCGCAGATGGCGCTGCACCTCGGTTCGGTAGACCTCCTGCAGCGGCCGGTCTCCGAGGAGTTCGCACAGCCGCTCGTGCGCCGCACTGCCGGCATGGCGTTGCAGGTCCAGCGCAGGCATGCTGTCGGCCGCGGCCGCGATCTCGGCATTGTGTTCAAGCCGCAGCACATGATTGGCGCCGCCGCCACTCGCCTTGAGCGTCTGCACCCAGCGCGCGCCCTCGTGGCGCAGACGCAAGGCAATGCTGTTGCCGGCCAGCAAGCCATCGGCCGTGTCGAAGTAATGCGCGCGCAAGCGCACCGTCGTCAGCCGGCCACGCTGGAGCGCCGCCCGCAAGGCCGCTCGGCGCTCGGGCGGGATCTGGAACTTCAGCTCGATTTCTTGTTGCATGCGGGGAGCTTAGCTCGGAATGGTTCGAATGAAGGCAACTTGATAAAATGCATGCAATGAACGCATGGTGAGGTCATGACGATGGCGATGCTGACCGTACGAAATATTCCCGACGAAGTGCACCGCGCCTTGCGCGTGCGGGCTGCTCAACGCGGCCAGAGCATGGAGGCCGAGGTGCGCGAGATTCTTAAGTCAGCCGTCAGCCCGGCGGGGCGCATCAAGTTGGGTTCGCTGTTGGCCGATATGGGCCGGCAAGCCAGGCTCAGTGATGCCGAGTTCGCCGTCTTCGAGAAGGTGCGCGACAAGACTCCGGCCAAGCCGGAGAGCTTCGAATGATCCTGCTGGACACCAACGTGGTGTCAGAGCCGCTTCGCCATGCGCCCGATGCGCGGGTGATCGAGTGGATCGACGCGCAGCCGCTGGAGACGTTGTTCCTCTCCGCCATGACGGTGGCCGAATTGCGCGCCGGCGTGGCGCTGCTGCCTGCCGGCAAGCGACGCGCCGGTCTTCAGGAGAACCTTGAAAAGCGTGTGCTGCCGCTGTTCGCAGGCCGCGTGCTGCCTTTCGATCTGGCTTGCACGCAAGCCTATGCAGGATTGGTAGCCAAGGCGCGAGCGGCGGGACTGGCCTTTGCCACAGCAGACGGCTATATCGCAGCCATCGCGGTAGCCAACCGCTTCTCGGTGGCGACGCGGGATACGGGGCCGTTCGAAGCCGCGGGTGCGGCGGTGATCAATCCCTGGAAGTCTTGATTCAACCCACGTAGTCACACTGCCAGCACTGGCCGCTCCCTTGCGCGTAGCGCTGGGCTCCGCACTTCGGGCACGGTTCGGCATCGCCCAAGGGTTTGTAGGGCCCATAGCCCAGCCTCACGTTTCGTACGGCCATGGCCTCTTCATGCGAGCCGACTTCGATCTGCCAAAGCGGCACTCCAGCGCTTGGGTCCGGCGTGCCGTTGGCAAATTGAGGCCGCTCTTTGCCCTCACACAGGCAGTACGAACTGCCGTCCTTGCTAGACCAGTAGGTGAAGATGCGCTTCACATGCCAGCAGGCTCACAGCCCGTACAAGCCCTTCGCATCCCTCTTGAACGCCGCCCCGCTCTCCGCCCTGCTGTAGAACATATGCCCGCCCGGGTAGATCGTCAGCCGGATGTTGGCCTTGCCGCCGAAGCTGGGCAGCTGGTCGATGACGAGGCGTGAGGTGAAGAAGGGGCAGGAGAGGTCGTTGTAGCCGTGGCTGATCAGCACGGCCATCTTGGGGTCGTTGGCCATGGCCTGGCGCAGGTCGCTGACGGGCTTGTCCCTGCGGTTGCGGTCCCAGGCGGCGTTGACGTCATAGGACAGAGCCTCGTAATGCGCATCGGTCTTCCAGCCCACTTCGCGCTGGATGAAGTCGACCATGGCCGAGGTGGCCGGGGCGAGCAGGGCATTGAGGATGGGGTCGCCGGAGCGGCCGCTGAAGGCCTCGGGGAAGGGGTCGTAGGCGGTGACGCTGGAGTCGTAGACGCTGCCGATCTTGCGTTCGTCGCGGTGGGCTTCGCGCAGATAGGTGCCGATGTCGATGCGGCCGTCCATGCGTGCCACCAGGGCGGGGTCGAGGCCGGTGTACTCGGCCACTTGCTTGACCATGCGGCCCACGGCGTCCGGGTCTGAGCGGCCGGCCAGGAAGTCGGTCACGTATTGTCCGCGCACATACCGCTCTACTTCGGCGAGGTGCGCGGGCGTGAAGCTGCCCTTGCGCTCGAAGTTGCCGGCCGCCATCGAAGGCAGGTTGATCATCCACGGCAGCGGCGAGAGCGCGGTTTCCGAGCCGATGGCCGCGGGATCGAGATAGGGCGAGACCATCACCACGCCGGAGACGCCGATGCCCATGCGCGTCTGCAGGGTCAGCGCCACGCGCGGCGCGCGATAGCCGCCGTAGCTCTCGCCCATCAGGTACTTGGGCGAACGCAGGCGGTTGTTCTTGACCAGCCAGTCGTAGACCACGCGAGAGAGGTAGGTGATGTCGGACTCGGTGCTGTAGAAGTCCTTCTTGGTCTCGGCCTCGTCTTCGAGCGAGCGCGAGTAGCCGGTGCCGACGGGGTCGATGAAGACCAGGTCGCTCATGTCCAGCCAGGTATCGGGGTTGTCGCTGACCTTCAGATCGGAGGGCACGTCACCCTTGTCGCCGAACTGCACGCGCTTGGGGCCGACGGCGCCCATGTTCAGGTAGACCGACGAGGCGCCGGGGCCGCCGTTGAAGGCGAAGGTCACCGGCCGCGTGGGGTTGCTGCCGGGCACGATGTAGGCGGTGAAGACCACCTCGGCCGTCTTCTTGCCCTTGGCGTTGTAGACCGGGATCTTGCCGACGGTGGCCTGGTAGTTGAGCGGCTTGCCGCCCAGGGCGATGGACTGCGAGACCGTCTTGTCCTCGGGCAGCGGCGCGAGGCTGCCGGCGTCGGAGGCGGCCTTGGCCTCGGCCTTGGCGGCCTCGGGCTTCTTGTCCTGGGCCCAGGCGGGGGCGCTGAGCAGCGCAGTACAGGTGAGGCCGGCAAGCAGGGCGGCGCGCAGAGTCATGATGGGGTCTCCTGAAACTGAAAGCGGCCCGCTGACGAAGGGCCGCATGCAGTGTAGAGACGCCGTTAGTTTCGCGCCCCGGGATTCACCCGGCCATGACTTGTGGCCATACCGCCTGCATCACTGTGCATCATCGAGCAGATGGCGCGAGACCTCTTCCCAGTGTTCGAGGTCTTGCATCTCCACCTGCAGCCAGTCGAGCGCCTTGGCGTGGTGGGCGGACCAGTCCGCGTCTTCGTCCATACCTTCGTGCCGGCGCATCAGGTGCTCGGCCAGCAGGCCCAGGGCGATCAGGGTCTGTACCTCCGGCTCCACGTCCTTGGAGCCCAGGGCGTTGAAATCATGGTGCAGGCGCAGCGCGGCCATCAGCTCGTTCGGCATGTTCCATACCCGCACCACCAGGGCGCCCACCACGGCGTGGTCGGTGCGGTGGTTGGCGTTCTCGGTGCTGATGTAGGGCCGGTCAATGCGCGCCGCGGCTTCGACCATGGTGGCGCCATAGCCGGGCACGCTTTGCAGCAGCACAGGCATGCCCACGTGCAGGAACAAGCCGAAGAGGTGGGCTAGGTCCTTGGAGACCCCGGGCAGTTGCTCGGCCAGGAAGGCGCAGGCAATCGCCCGCTTGGTGGAGCGCTTCCAGAACTGCGCCAGCCGGGGGTGGTTGACGGGAATCGCGTGGGCGGTGAGGAAGCTCGTCATCAGGCGCGCCGCTTCATCGAGGCCGAGCCGCGTCATCGCCATGCCGACGGTGGAGCAGGGCGGCCCCAGCGGGCGGTAGAGCGGGCCGTTCGCCACGCGCAGCAGGGTGGCGGACATGGCCACGTCGCTGGCAGCGATCTGCGCCACCGCGTTGAGGTCGGGTTCGGCTTGCGCCAAGGCTTGCTGGAGCTGCGCCAGCGCCTCGGGGCAGGGCGGGATCTTGATCTGCTTGAGACCGCCGCTGGCCCGCGAGGTGTCAATTTCTTGGCGGATTGCTGAGCTATTCATCGTGAGGGGGCCATCAATGCCACGGAATCTGGGCGTTAGCCCGCGGGCCGCCTGTACAGTGGGATTGATTATCAGCAGGCCACTGCGCTGACCCAAGCAGCAAGTGGCAATCCCTACGAATTACTCCACAAACGGGCGCGGTAACGGCCGGCTTGGCGAATGGTGTTAAAGAGACGCGGCGCACTCCGATTCCTGCGTCCGCTGGCGTTCGCGCTGGCGGCGTTGCTGTGCGCTTTCTCAAGCGCCGCGCTGGACAGCGGCCGCCTGCTCGAAGTGGCCAATTCGCGCGGCCCGCATGTGATGGCCGAGGCGCAAGCCATGCTGCGCATGATCGACCGCGCCAGCCACCAGGACGAGGTGGCGCGGCTCACCACGGTCAACGACTTCTTCAACCAGCGCATCCGCTATGCCGAGGACATCGATGTCTGGGGCGTGCAGGACTACTGGGCCAGCCCTTTGGAGGCGCTCAGCAAGGGGGCGGGCGACTGCGAGGACTACGCCATCGCCAAGTACTTCAGCCTCGCCTCCAGCGGCGTGCCGGTGGCCAAGTTGCGCATGGTCTACGTGCGCGCCATGCTAGGCGGCAAGTCGCTCGCCCACATGGTGTTGGCCTACTATCCGCAGCCCAACGCCGAGCCGCTGATTCTCGACAATATCCAAGCCGAGGTGAAACCCGCGTCGCAGCGGCCCGATCTGTCCCCCGTTTTCAGCTTCAATACCGAAGGTCTGTGGAACGGCGTGGGCGCGTCTTCCATGGGCAACCCGGTGGTGCGGCTGTCGCAATGGCGCGACCTGCTCGCCAAGGTTAAAGACGAAGGTTTCTGATCACAATGCACGGGCTCGCAAAAACAGAAACGAGAGAAACGATGAGAAGAGGTCTGCCATGTCATTGATGCGTCAAGTCTGGTTGCTCGTGCTGGGCGTGGTGCTCATGTCGATGCTCGGCAGCGTGGTCGTCTCCGCGGGCTCGGTGCGGCATCTGATCCAGAGCCAGCTGCAGATGAAGAACGAGGACAACGCCGCGGCGCTGGCGCTAGCCTTGTCTCAGCAGCATGGCGATGCGGGGCTGATGGAGCTGCTGATCTCCGCCCAGTTCGACCTCGGCCACTACGAGCGCGTCACCTGGAAGAAATCCGACGGCACGCTGGCCTTCGAGCGCAGCGCGCCCAAGCTTGCCGCCACCACCGCGCCCGACTGGTTTGTGCGCTTGGTGCCCGTGGTGGTGGACCCCGGCGTGGCGCAAGTCTCCAACGGCTGGAACGCGCTGGGCTCGGTGCAGGTCGTCAGCCACTCGGCCTATGCCTATGACGAGCTGTGGAACAGCACGCTGCGCAATGTGGAGCTGCTCTCGGGCGTGGGCTTGGTGGCCGGCATCGCCGCACTGCTGGGCCTGCGCCGCATCCGCCGGCCGCTGGACAACGCGGTGGCGCAGGCGCAGTCTGTTGTGGATGGCAGTTATCGCATGGTGGAGGAATCGCGCGTGCCCGAGCTGCAGCGGCTCACGCATGCGATGAACGCCATGGTCACGCGGGTCAAGGCCATGTTCGAGGCGCAGGCCGAGCAACTCAAGGTGCTGCGCGTGCAGGCGCATTGCGATGTGCTTACGGGCATGAACACGCGCAAGCATTTCCTGGCCGAACTGGAGTCGGCCCTCACGCGCGACGAAGGCCCGCCGCGCGCTGGCCTGGTGATCGTGCGGCTGCGCGATCTTTCCGGCCTCAACCAGCGCATGGGCCGCCCGGCGGTGGACGAGGTGCTGATGGCGATTGCACATGCCGTCAAGGTCTACCCTGAGCGCGTCAACGGCTGCCTGGCCGGCCGCCTCAACGGTGCGGACTTCGCCCTCTGGCTGCCCGCGCCCAATGTGGCCGCCGAAACCGCCCGCGCCCTGGCCGACGCGCTGCGCGCCAGCCTGCCCGCTTTTGGCAATGGCATCCTCGTCGCCCTGGGCGCGGTGGAGCTTCCGCGCGACCGGCCGATGGGCCAGTGGCTCGGCGAGGTGGATGCCGCGCTGGCGCGGGCCGAGAACCAGCCCGGCTTCGTGGTCGAGGCCACGGCCGAGCCGTTCGATGACAAGGCCCAGCAAGGCGAACGCGCCTGGCGCGCGCAGATCCTCGAAGCGCTCAAGGCCCGCCGCGGCCGCCTGCTGCAGTTCCCCGTGCTGGACCGCGAAGGCAAGGTCGTGCATCTCGAATGCCCGCTGCAGCTGCGCCTGGACGGCAGCGGCGAGTTTGAAAGCGCCGCGCGCTGGCTGCCCCTGGCCGCGCGCAGCCGCCTCACATCGGACGCCGACCTGCTGGCCGTGACACTGGCACTCGAAGCCATCCTGCGCGACGGCGAACCGCGCTGCGTCAACATCGCCCAGACCTCGCTGCAGGACGGCAGCTTCGTGCCGCGCGTGCGCGATGCCATCTTCGCCCAGCCCACCGCCGCGCGCAAGCTCGGCCTGGAAGTGCCCGAGGCCGCGGCGATCCAGAATTTTGATCTGCTGTTCGAACTCGGCCGCCAGCTGCGCCCGCTCGGTGTGAAGGTCGGCCTCGAACATGCGGGCGCGGGCCTTGCGCAGGTGGAGCGGCTCTATCAGCTGGGCCTGGACTATGTGAAGCTCGACGCCGCCGTGGTCACCGGCGTGAGCGGCGATGCCGCCCGCGCCGCCTTCGTGCGCGGCCTGCTGATTATGCTGCGCAGCCTAGCGCTCAAGGTCTACGCTGAAGGGCTCACCGACGAACTCGACGTGCAGGCGCTGTGGGATTGCGAGGTGGACGGCGTGACGGGGCCGTGGGCGACGAAGCAGCTCGGCGCGTGAGCGCCGCTGCCGCGCTCAGCCGATGTCGCCCGTGTGAACCGGGAAGGCCGAGCCCTTGCGCCGGTCTTCGAAGTAGCGCTGCAGCGTCACCTTGGTGGTGCGGAAGGCGATCTGCTCCCATGGAATCTCGGCCTCGCTGAACAGCCGCGCCTCCAGCGTCTCTGGACCCGGGTCGAACTCGGGCGAGAGCAGCCGGGCGCGGTGGAAGAGGTGGATCTGGCCCACCTTCGTCACGTTGAGCAGGGTGTAGAGATCCAGCAGCTCGAACTGCGCGCCGGCTTCTTCCACGGTCTCGCGCGCGGAACCTTCGGCCACCGATTCGCCCAGCTCCAGAAAACCCGCGGGCAGCGTCCACAGGCCGTAGCGCGGTTCGATGGCGCGCTTGCACAGCAGCACCTGCGCCTCCGCGCCTTCGCCCCAGATCGGCAGCGTGCCCACCACATTGATCGGGTTCTCGTAATGGACCTCGCCGCACGCCGTGCAGGTGGCGCGCTCGCGGTTGTCGTCCGCGGGCACGCGGTACTCGCAGGGCGCGCCGCAGGTCGGGCAGTGGAGGTAACGGCGGGCTTTGAACATGGGCGGGAGTTTAGTTCCGACATCACATCGCTGCGCGATTGAGAGTTTCCTCTGAAGCCCAGGGCGGCAAGACGCCCTCCGACACCCGGAATTTTCGCCAGCAAGTGCTTCGTCCGCATCGACCTTGCAGAGCAATTCGGGCGATGCTAAAGTTAGCCATATGGCAAACAATTTCGTTGCACTGGATTCGGTCTTTCACGCGCTCGCCGACCCGACGCGAAGGGCTGTCATTCAGCGGCTCGGCAGAGGGCCGGCATCAGTGAGTGAACTTGCAGAGCCGTTCGACATGGCTTTGCCCTCCTTCATGAAACATGTCGGAGTGCTGGAACGGACCGGACTGATCCGTTCTAGAAAGATCGGCCGAATCCGAACGTGCATGCTCGAACGGAAGAGGTTGGTGGCGGCGGAGCGCTGGTTCGACGAGCAGCGCGCGCAGTGGACAAGCCGATACGAAAAGCTGGACAACCTATTGGAAAGACTGAGTGCAGAAAATGAAAGCTGAACTTCAATTCGATTTCCTCGTAGACAAGCAGAAAAGCAGCATCACCGTGAAAAGAGAGTTCGCGGCGAAGCGGCAGCTGGTGTGGGACTGCCACACGAAGCGTGAGTTGCTTGACCAATGGTTTGCGCCCAAGTCGCTGATCACCAAGACCAAGCACATGGAGTTCAAGGACGGCGGCTATTGGCACTACGCCATGATCACGCCAGATGGGCAGGCCTTCTGGAGCCGCCTGGACTATCGAACGATCTCGCCAATCGATGGCTACACCGCCTTGGACGGTTTCTGTGACGAAACCGGTGCGGTAAATCCCGACATGCCGCGGGCGCGTTGGGACGTCGCCTTTACCGATGTGCGGGAGCGGACCCTCGTCACGACGGTCGTCCAGTACCACTCGGCCGAAGACGTGCAAAAGGCCATTGACATGGGCTTGAAGGACGGCATGACTTCCACCCTCGAACGACTCGACGAACTGCTTGATGCCATCGGAGCGATGGCGGAGCGAGCCTGAGCGGCGATCAATCCGGCCCCGCGCGTGGGCCGTAGTTCTTCATCATCACCACTTTCTGGAACGCCCAAGATGGTCAAGCAAATCTACGTCAACCTGCCCGTGAACGACCTCCCCAAGGCCAAGGCCTTTTACGAGGCGATCGGAGCCGTCAACAACCCGCAGTTTTCCGATGACACTTCGGCCTGCATGGTGCTGTCCGACACGATTTTCGTGATGCTGCTGACGCACGCGAAGTGGGCCCTTTTCACCAAGAAGCCGATCGCCGACGCGCACGTGGCGAGCGAGGTGATGCTGGCCCTGAGCGCGGTTGATCGCAAGGCGGTCGACGCCATCGTGGATGCTGCCGGTGCCCATGGCGGCAAGCCCGACGTGAGCCCGCCGCAGGATCACGGCTTCATGTACGGAAGAAGCTTCGAAGACCTGGACGGGCATATCTGGGAAACCGTGTTCATGGACATGTCCCAGATGCAGCAAGGCTGACCACCGACGCGGAAGCGGCCCGACGCTCAAAGCTGCTTGAACCGATGCGAATAGCTCGGGCTGATCTCCAGCGTCTCGGGCCGGTTCTTCAAGGTGATGGCGAGCTTGCCGCTCAAAGATCGGCTGACCGACTTGATGGCGTGCGCGTTGACGATGGTGGAGCGGTGCACCTGCCAGAAGTTCTCGGCATCCAGGCGCTGCACCAGGTCCTTCAGCGGCACCGAGATCAGCGCCTCGGTCTCGGCGGTGACGACGGCTACGTATTTGTTGTCGGCGCGGAAGTAGACCACCTCGTCCACCGAGATCAGCTGCAGCTCGCGGCCGCGCAGCACGGTGATCCAGCGCAGCGGATCGGGGTTGCCGTTGGCGGATGCCGCGGCCTGAGCGCCGAGGCCGCCGAGGTCGGCCGGCGGCTGGTGCAGGCGCTCCTTCAGGCGCAGCAGCGTCTTGGCCATGCGCGCCGGGTCTAGGGGCTTGAGCAGGTAGCCCACGGCGCCTTCGTCAAAGGCCTGTACTGCGTAATGTTCATAGGCCGTGATGAAGACGACGTGGGCGCGGCGGCCGATCAGCTGGGCCACTTCGAGGCCCGACAGACCCGGCATCTGCACGTCGAGAAAGCAGACCTCGGGCTGGCTTTGCTCCACCAGGCGCAGCGCTTCATGCCCGTCGCGGGCGATGGCCACGATCTGTGCCTCGGGCCATTGGCGCAGCAGTTCCTCGCGGATCTCGTGGGCGAGCAGGGCGTCGTCTTCGGCGATGAGGATGCGGGTCATGGCGCTGATGTGGGGGTGGAGATGGGCCAGCGGAGCTTGAACACGGGCATGGGCTCGGCCACCAGCTCCAGCGAGGCCTGCTCGCCATGCACGGCGCGCAGGCGCTGGGCCAGTTCGGCCAGGAACACGCGGGTAGCAGCACGCAGTGTGCGTTCGGGGTCCGGCCCCAGGGCCTGCAGGCGCAACTCGGCCTGGGTCTCTTCGATGCGCAGGGACAGGCTCCAGATCGTCTCCTGATCATCGAGCAGCGCACGCACCAGCGGCAGCAGCACCATGGGCGCAAATGGCAGATCCGGCAGGTTTGGCAGGTTCGAAAGGTCGTGCGCCTCGGCCAGGCCGACCAGGTGCAGGCGTTCGGTGTGCTGGGCGTCTGCGCTGATGAGCCGGGCGTAGGCGCGCAGCGCGATGATCTCGCGCGGCAGGGTCGACATCTCGGCTTCGAGGTGGGGCTGCAGGGCGCGCAGCAGCTCGATCAGCGCCGCGAGCCGGGCCTGTGCGCGCTGCGGCTGCTGTGCGAGCTCGGTGTCGATGATGGCCAGATGGCGCGACAGCAAGGCGGGGTCCACACGTGCCTGCAAGGCCAGCAACTGTGCTGCGGCGAGCTTGCGCTGGCGTTCGGCCGCGGCATCCTGCAAGGACTTGAGATGGGCCTGTGCGCGCCGGGCGGAGCGCAGCTGCACGTAGATCGTCATGCCCAGGGCGTGCCAGACGGAGCTGGTGCCGGCCAGCTCGATATCGTTCGCGGGGGTCCACCACTCGGCCTTGCCGATCACCGGATAGAGCGCCGGCGCGATGACCCAGACACCGAGCACGATGGTGGCGATGACGACGGCCGGATAAGCCAACCAGGCCGGTACGCGGCCGGCATCGACGAGGGCATCGGCAAGTCGCACCCCCAGCACCGCCGGCACGCCGAACTGCAGCACGTTGTAGACGAGCGCGCGCGGCAGTTCGTCAGTCACCGGGTTGCCAAAAGGCGTGCCGTTGCCGAACAGCGTGGCCGCGCCGACCAGTAGCATCCAGCGGAGGTCTTCCTGGCGGAACTTCAACGCCATGGCAGCTGCACGCGGGCGATCAGGCCGCGCGGCTGGTTGAGGTGCAGGCTGAGCCGCGCATCGGCGCCGTGCAGCGCAGCCAGGCGGGCGCGCAAGCTCACCAGGCCCGTGCCGCCGCCGCTACCCTCGGTCATGCCCACTCCGGTGTCGGCCACTTCCAGCCTCAGGCGGCCGGGCTGCTCGGGGTCGGGGCCGGCGCGCACGCTGATCTCGCCGCCTTCGATCTGCGGCGTGATGCCGTGCTTGACGGCGTTCTCCGCCAGCGTGAGCAGGCAGGTGGAGGGCACGATGGCCTGCTCCACGTCGGGGCTGACGTCGAAATTCAGCGTCAGCCAGTCCGCGCCGATGCGGCGCTGGTGCAGGGCCAGGAATGCGCGCACCAGCTCCAGCTCGCGCGCCAGCGGCGTCTCGGTCTGGCGCAGCTCGGGGAGGGCCGCGGCCAGGTAGAGCCGCAGGTCGGCCAGCATGAGGCGCGCGGCCGGCGCGTCGGTGTGCGCCAGGCGGCGCAGATGGGCCAGAGTGTTGAAGAGGAAATGCGGCTCGACCTGCGCCTGCAGCAGCGCCATGCGGGCCTGGTCCAGCTGGCGGGCCAGCCCGGAAGCGCCCTGCAGCAGCGCCGCCGCATCGGCCTCGCGGAGCCGCCGACGACGGCGGTATTCGAGCGTGAGGCAGGCCACCGCGGCAAAGCAGGCCTGGCTTTGAAAGTCGTACAGATTGCGCTGCGTCAGCCGCCCGCCGGTCTGCCCCAGCAGCGCGCCGATCACCGGGCACAGCAGCGTCAGCACGAAGATCTGCAAGCCCAGGCCACTCGGGCGCCGGGCCTCGTCGACAGGCAGCCAGCGCTGGCTCACGAAGGCGGCCAGCCACAGGCACCAGACCCAGAGCGACTGGCCCAGCCAGCTGCGCAGGGCGTGCGTGGCGCCACAGCTGCCCTCATGCCCCTCAAACTTGCAGGCCAGGAACCCGGGCGCATGGAAACCGGCCGCCAGCACCAGGCTGAGCGCCGCGCCGACCAGCAGTTCGCGCCGGACGGTGTGGCTCAGATTCAGGGCAGGCGGCAGGGGCATCAGCGTGGTGAGGAAGCGGCGACGGCGATGGTGATGGGCGGCTTGGCCGTGATGGATGGGCGTGCCGGATCAGTGAAGCGGATGCTAACGATATAACGCTGCGGCGTCGTACCGGCCTGGCAATCAAGCATCTCAACCGCCAGGCGCACGGGCCAGCGGTAGCTGCGCGGGCCTTCGACCTCGGGCCGCTGCACATGGCCCTGGGCATCGACGTCGAACTGGGCCGTGACCTCGCCCTCGCGGCCGTCGCGCTTCATGGGCCCGTCCAGCAAATCGGCCAGCTGTTCGGAGGCGTTCGGGCAGGAGGCCGGATCGGCGTGGGCTGCGGGGCTGGCGACGGCGGCCAGGGCGGCGAGGATGAAAGCGATGGACTTCATGGCGGGCTCCTTGATGAAGGGGTGGCGGATGCCGCAAAGTTATGCGGCAGCGGCGCGCCCGTCAGCCGAAGCCAGACGAAGCCTGGGAATCACCCGACGAATCGTGAGTGGAACTCGACGGCCAGGAGCCCAGCGCAGGCTTAGAGCTTGCGCGGCGTGTGCGGCGGCATCGTGAGCAGGAAGCGCGTACCGACGCCGGCGGTGGAGATGGCGCGCAGATCGCCCGCCAGGATGGTGGTGGCGATGCGGTAGCTGATCGACAGGCCCAGGCCCGAGCCGCCCTTGCCGAGCTTGGTGGTGAAGAAGGGCTCGAAGATGTGGGCCAGGGTCTGCGTGTTGATGCCTACGCCGTCGTCGGTGACGGCGAGCACGACCTGCTCGCGATGCGCGCTGGCCGAGATCGCAATATGGCCTTCGCTGCGCCCTTCAAAGGCATGGACCACGGCGTTCTGCACGAGGTTGGTGAGGATCTGGGCCAGCGGGCCGGGGAAGGTGTCGCATTCGATGCCCTTGGGCACCTCGTTCACCACCACCCAGGGCGTGCGCTTGAGGCTGGGGCGCAGGGTGCCGAGCACGTCTTCCACGCAGGCGTGCAGGTCGAAGCGGCGGCGGCGCTCGGAGGTCTGGTCCACCGCCACCTGCTTGAAGCTGGTCAGCAGCGTGGAGGCGCGCTCGATGGCGCGGTCCAGCACTTGCATCATCTCCATCGCGCCGCCCTGCCAGCGCAGCAGATCGGAGCGCTTGAGGCTCGGGCCCTTGAGCACCTCGTCCAGGCTCTTCACATGGTCGATCAGCGAGGACGACATCAGCACAACATTGGCCACGGGCGTGTTGAGCTCGTGCGAGATGCCGGCCACCAGCGAGCCCAGAGCGGCCATCTTCTCGGCCTGGATCAGCTCGTCCTGCGTGCCGCGCAGATGGTCCAGCGCCTCGCGCAGCTCGCGGGTGATGCGCTGCTCGGCGCGCATGGTGGAGACCTTGCGATGCAGGAAGACCGCGATCGAGGCGATGAACTTCAGGTCCAGCGCGTCCAGCGGCGTGCCGCGCGAGGCGACAAAGAAGACGGCTTCCAGCTGTTGGCCCTGCCAGATCGGGTGGGCGTGTAGCTGGGCGATCTCGGGATTGCGAAAAAGCGTTGGCAACTGGCCGATGCGCTCGTCGAGCTGGCTGCTGTCGAAGTTGCAGGCGCGGCCGGCGGACCAGATGTCCTGCTCGAACCGGGAGATGGCCGGCATGCTGACGGTCTCGCACTTGAGCGTGTCCCCGCCGCCTTCCAAGCAGAACAGCACCGCGGGCGCGGCATGCGCATCCTGCGGCTTGCCCGCGTCAATGCCCAGGTAGCGCCAGCAGAAGGCGTTGCAGACGTACTTGAGCTGATCGCCCAGCAACCGGGCCACGTCGCCCACTTCCCCTAGCCGGATCAGCTCCTTGCTGAAGGCCAGCAACGCTTCGTAGCGGGCGATGTGGGAGCGATCGACGTCGCTGAGCATGGCGGCAGGCGATTCAGGTGATCGGCGCCGGTACACGCTGTGCTTCGGGTGGCGGGAATTCCTTGTCCGCCGGGATGTCCCAGATGCGGGTGATCGCGTTCATCATCACGCCGAAATCGGCCTGGGCCAGCAGCTCGTCGATCTCGCTTTCACTGAAGCCCGCGCCACGCAGCCGGCGTTCTGCGTCCTCGTGCTGGTCGAGCCCGGTCGGATCCAGCGCGGCGCGCGTGACAACCTCGATGGCCACCTGGTAGGTCTGCGGCAGCGTGGCGTAGGCGTGGCCGCGCGCCAGGCTGTAGAGGTCTTCGCAGCCGAGCAGCGGGTCCAGCGAGAGCGCCGCGTAGCCATGCGCGGCCGTGCAGTAGATGTTGTCCTCCTTCACCGAGATGACGAAGAGGATCAGCTGCTTGAGCAGCAGCGGCACCCGGCCTAGCAGCACCACGTGGCGGAACTTCTCCCAGGTGGCGCGCAACACGTGCTCGTTGCCGCCCAGCGCCTTCATCCAGTTGGGCACCCCGCTCAGGCTCATCACGGACATGGCCTCGTCGTAGACGGCACGTACGGCTGGCGTGGCGTCGACGTACTCGATCAGGATGCGGCGTTTCATGTCACCTCCCAGTGTTCAAGAAAAGCGCTAACTGTCAAATTCAGCGGTGTCTGATCGAATGTAGGGACTCGGCTTGTTGGCGTCAACCGCGCCGCCGGCTGTTTCAAGGCTCGTGGCATCATCGATTCATGCAGCTTTTCAACTACTTCCGCTCCTCCGCTTCGTACCGCGTGCGCATCGCGCTGGGATTGAAGGGCCTGAGCTATGACTACCGGCCGGTGCACCTGCTCAGGAACGAGCAGCGCGGCGAGCCTTTTGCCTCCTTGCCGGTGGCGCAGCTGGTGCCCTTGCTGCAGGATGGCGAGGCCATGCTCAGCCAGTCGCTGGCCATCATCGAGTACCTCGAAGAAACGCATCCCGAGCCGCCGCTCCTGCCGGCCGGCGCCGTGGCCCGTGCCCAGGTGCGCGCGCTGGCGATGGACATGGCCTGCGAGATCCACCCGCTGGCCAACCTACGCGTGCTGCGCCACCTGGCCGGCGAGATGGGCGTGGACGAGGCCGGCAAGCTGGCGTGGATCCGGCATTGGGTCTCGACCGGCCTGCCGGTGGTCGAGGCCAGGCTGCGCGCGCACGCGGGCCGCTTCGCCTTCGGCGATACGCCGACGCTGGCCGATTGCGTGCTGGCGCCGCTGGTGTTCACGGCGCAGCGCTTTGAGTGCGATCTGAGCGGCACGCCCGGGCTGCTGCGCGTGCATGCCAACTGCCTGGCGTTGCCCGCTTTCGCCCAAGCCCATCCCTCGCAATGCCCTGATGCGGAATGAACAGCGATTGGCTGCGCCCTGATTGGGCACTCCATCATGTGCACGCCTTCATGACCACGCGCGCCGGTGGCGTGAGCCAGGGCGCGCATGCCAGCCTGAACCTCGGCCGCGCGGTGCAGGACGACCCGGCAGCCGTGGCCGAGAACCGCGCGATCCTGTGCCGCGCCCTGCGCGCGCCGGCCGCCTTCCTGCCGCAGGTGCATGGCGTCGATGTCTTGCTGCTGCGTCCCGAACACGCCGTGCCCGGCGCTGAGCTGCCCAAGGCCGATGCCTGCGTCAGCACCACACCCGGCCTGGGCCTGGCCATTCAGGTGGCCGACTGCCTGCCCGTGCTGTTCGCCGCGCCCGGCGGCGTGGCCGGCGCGCATGCCGGCTGGCGCGGCCTGGCCGCGGGCGTGCTGGAGAACACCGTGGCCGCCTTGTGCGATGCAGCAAGCTGCAAGCCCGGCGAGGTCAGCGCCTGGATGGGCGCCTGCATCGGCCCCGCGGTGTTTGAAGTGGGCGCGGACGTGCTGCAGGCCTTTGGCCGCGAGCCAGTGCTGCACGACGCTGAATATTTCCGTTACGTGCCGAATGCCGCCGGCGAGCCGCGCTGGCGGGCCGATCTGCCGGGGCTGGCGCGTGAGCGTCTGACAGCCCTGGGTTTGAAGCACATCGGCGGCGGCCGGTGGTGCACGCTCAGCGAGCCGAGCCGTTTCTTCTCCTACCGCCATGAACCTCTGGCCGGCCGCATGGCTGCGGCTATCGTGCTGCGCTAGTCGCGACGCCGCGCCCGACGCCGCATCGGCGTGCCCAGCAGATATAGCACCAGCGCCAGCGGCAGCAGGCCATAGAACACCAGCATCAACACGGCGGCCAGCCAGCTGCCTTGCGGGCTGGTGGCCTCGGCCGCCGACATCAGCAGCACCACGAACATCCAGGCTGCGGCGACGAGGTGGAGCATGGGGCGGTGTCGTAAGAATGACGTGGCAAGCTTCTTGCGTTGCCTTCTGTCATGGGCGTTTGTGGGGCTTCAGAGTAGCATGGCCCAACAAGAATGCGTTTGGAGCAGGAGACATATGCAGCGTGGATCAGGAACCTCGGCGGGAGCGTCGGTTGATGACTTGGGCCAATTCGTCCAGGACGCGATGAAGGGCATGGCAGGCTTGGGCTTGGGGGAGTTGCGACCGATGATCGATCCAGCAGCCCTGGCCCAGCTGCAATCCGAATACCTGGGCGAAGCCACGGCGCTGTGGAACGCCGCGCTGCAAGGCCACGGCGCTGTGCTGAAGGACCGGCGCTTCGGCCACCAGGCCTGGAACGAGAGCCCCATGGGCCGCTTCAGCGCCGAGCTTTACCTGCTCAATGCGCGCATGCTGCAACGCATGGCCGAAAAGGTGGAAGGCGACGCCAAGACCCAGGCCCGCGTGCGCTTTGCTGTGCAGCAGTGGGTGGACGCCTCGGCGCCCAGCAACTACCTGGCGCTCAACCCCGAGGCGCTGAGCCGCGCGCTCGAAACCAAGGGCGAGAGCATTGCCAAGGGCGTGCAGCAGCTGCTCGGTGACCTGCAGCGCGGCCACGTCTCGCAGACGGACGAGAGCGCCTTCGAGGTGGGCCGCAACGTGGCCACCAGCGAGGGCTCGGTGGTGTTCGAGAACGAGTTCTTCCAGCTGCTCGAATACAAGCCGCTCACGGCGCAGGTGCACGAGCGGCCGTTTCTGCTGATCCCGCCCTGCATCAACAAGTTCTACATCCTCGACCTACAGCCCGAGAATTCGCTGATCCGCTACGCGGTGGGGCAGGGCCATCGCACGTTCGTGGTGAGCTGGCGCAACCCCGACGCCTCCTGCGTGGACTGGACCTGGGACGACTACATCGAGAAGGCCGCGATCAAGGCCATCGAGGTGGTGCAGCAGATCGGCGGCAGCAAGACCATCAACACGCTCGGCTTCTGTGTCGGCGGCACGATCCTGAGCACGGCGCTGGCGGTGCTCGCGGCGCGCGGTGAACATCCGGCCGAGAGCGTCACGCTGCTGACCACGCTGCTCGATTTCAGCGACACCGGCATCCTCAGCATCTTCGTGGACGAAGCCGCGGTTCAGATGCGCGAGATGACGCTGGGCGAGCATTCCGCCCAAGGCCCGCAGCTGCTGAAGGGCCAGGAGCTGGCCACCACCTTCAGCTTCCTGCGGCCCAACGATCTGGTCTGGAACTATGTGGTGGGCAACTACCTCAAGGGCGAGGCGCCGCCGGCGTTTGATTTGCTCTACTGGAACGGCGATGCCACCAACCTGCCCGGCCCGATGTACTGCTGGTACCTGCGCCACACCTATCTGCAGGACGAACTGAAGAAGCCCGGCGCGCTGACCATCTGCGGCGAAAAAATCGACCTCGGCAAGATCAAGGCGCCGGTCTACATCTACGGCTCGCGCGAAGACCACATCGTGCCCTGGGAAGCGGCCTACTTCAGCACGCAGATCATGGCGGGCAAGAAGCGCTTCGTGCTGGGTGCCTCGGGCCACATCGCCGGCGTGATCAATCCGCCGGCCAAGGGCAAGCGCAGCCACTGGATCGGCAAGACCGCCGCTCTGCCGGCCGATCCGCAGGCCTGGCTGGCCGGCGCGGTGGAACATCCAGGCAGCTGGTGGACCGACTGGGCCGCGTGGCTGACTCCGCATGGCGGCAAGAAGAAGGCCGCTCCAAAGACGCCAGGCGGCAACGGCTACAAGGCCATCGAGCCCGCACCGGGCCGCTACGTCAAGCAAAAGGCCTGACGCCATGCGGGATCCGGCGCTTGCGATTTCTCAGGCGATGCGCCATGGTCAGGCTGCAGCATCGAAATTTCAGCGCGTTGATGCCGACAAGGCAGACAGGAGAGAGACATGAGTACAACAGAGATCGTCATCGTCGCCGCGGCCCGCACGGCCATCGGCAAATTCGGCGGCACGCTGGCCAAGACGCCGGCGGTTGAACTGGGTGCGGCCGTGGTCAAGGATCTGCTGCGCCGCAGCGGCCTTGCGGGCGACCAGATCGACGAAGTCATTCTCGGCCAGGTGCTTCAGGCCGGCATGGGCCAGAACCCGGCGCGTCAGACCGTCATCAAGAGCGGCCTGCCCAATGTGGTCCCGGCCATGACCATCAACAAGGTCTGCGGTTCCGGCCTCAAGGCCGTGATGCTAGCGGCACAGGCCATCCGCGACAACGACAGCCAGATCGTCATCGCCGGTGGGCAGGAGAGCATGAGCATGAGCCCGCACGTGCTGCTGGGCTCGCGCGATGGCCAGCGCATGGGCGACTGGAAGATGATCGACTCGATGATCGTGGACGGCCTCTGGGACGTCTACAACCAGTACCACATGGGCATCACGGCCGAGAACGTGGCCAAGAAGTACAGCGTCAGCCGCGAGCAGCAGGATGCGCTCGCGCTGGCCTCGCAGCAGAAGGCGGCGGCGGCCCAGGATGCCGGCCGCTTCAAGGACGAGATCGTGCCCTTCAGCATTGCGCAGAAGAAGGGTGACCCGATCGTGTTCGAGAACGACGAGTTCATCAACCGCAAGAGCAACGCCGAAGTGCTGGCCGGCCTTCGTCCCGCCTTCGACAAGGCCGGTAGCGTGACCGCCGGCAACGCCTCGGGCCTCAACGATGGTGCGGCTGCCGTGATGGTGATGACGGCGGCCAAGGCGGCGCAGCTCGGCCTCACGCCGCTGGCGCGCATTGCCTCATATGCGAGCGCGGGCCTGGACCCGGCTTATATGGGCATGGGCCCCGTGCCTGCTGCGCGCAAGGCGCTAGAGCGCGCAGGCTGGAAGCCGCAGGACCTGGACCTGCTCGAAATCAACGAAGCCTTCGCCGCCCAGGCCTGCGCCGTGCACAACGAGATGGGCTGGGACATGAGCAAGGTGAACGTCAACGGTGGCGCGATTGCGCTGGGGCACCCGATTGGTGCTTCGGGCTGCCGCATCCTGGTGACGCTGCTGCACGAGATGCAGCGCCGCGGCGCCAAGAAGGGCATCGCCTCGCTGTGCATCGGCGGCGGCATGGGCGTGGCGCTGACCGTGGAGCGTTGAAGACAGAGCAAGACGCGTCGATGTTGGAGACAGCCGCCACCCGCGCGCGACGCGGCGAAGGGTGCGGCAAAGTTACAGAGCCCTGGAGGCCAAGGAGACTGAGATGAGCAAGAAGATCGCATACGTGACCGGTGGCATGGGCGGCATCGGCACCGCCATGTGCCAACGTCTCCACAAGGACGGCTTCACCGTCATCGCCGGCTGCGGGCCGACGCGCAATTTCGACAAATGGCTGACCGAGCAGGCGGCCCTGGGCTATACCTTCTACGCCTCGGTCGGCAACGTGGCCGAGTGGGATTCGACCGTCGAAGCCTTTGCCAAGGTGCGTGCCGAGCACGGCCCGGTGGATGTGCTCGTCAACAACGCAGGCATCACGCGCGACGGCATGTTCCGCAAGATGAGTTACGAAGACTGGCGCGCGGTGATGAGCACCAACCTAGACAGCATGTTCAACGTCACCAAGCAGGTGATGGAAGGCATGCTGGAGAAGGGCTGGGGTCGCATCATCAACATCTCCTCCGTCAACGGCGAGAAGGGCCAGTTCGGCCAGACCAACTACTCCGCCGCCAAGGCCGGCATGCACGGCTTCACCATGGCGCTGGCGCAGGAAGTGGCCAGCAAGGGCGTGACGGTCAACACCGTGAGCCCGGGCTATATCGGCACCGAGATGGTCCGTGCCGTGCGGCCCGACGTGCTGGAGAAGATCGTCGCTTCCATCCCCGTCAAGCGCCTGGGCACGCCGGAGGAAATCGCCTCCGTGGTGGCCTGGCTGGCGGGCGAGGAGTCGGGCTTCACCACGGGTGCGGACTTCAGCTGCAACGGCGGCTTGCACATGGGCTGATGGAGAAAGAGCGGACGCGATCATCATGAGTGACTGGAAACACGATGGCGTCCGCGTCATCCCCGGCACCCAGCTGGATGCCAACACCGCGCAGACGCCGGGCATGGACCGCAAGGCGGCCATCAATTTCGCCCGCGTCGGCGCGCAGAAGCTGTGGGCCGGCACGGTCCACATCCACCCCAACGCCAAGACCGGCGCCCACCACCACGGGCCGCTGGAAAGCGTGATCTACATCGTCAAGGGCCGCGCCCGCATGCGCTGGGGCGAGCAGCTGCAGTTCACCGCTGAAGCGGGCCCGGGCGACTTTATCTATGTGCCACCCTTTGTGCCGCACCAGGAGATCAACGCCAGCGCGACCGAGACGCTCGAGTGCGTGCTCTGCCGCAGCGATGGCGAGGCGGTGGCGGTCAATCTGGACATCACGCCGGCGGAGCCGCCCGAGGATGTGCTGTGGGTGGACCCGACGCATCCGGGATGAGCTGGGCGCCTTGCTGCTTGCCGCTGGCTGTGCTCGGCTTGCTCTGGGCCGCCACCGCACAGGCCGATCCGGCCGCTTCTTGCAAGGAGCGCTATGAGCAAGTGCTGCCTGTCGCGAGGCGCCTGCCACCTTACGAGTTTGATCAATCCCCTTCGGGTTGGCGGCAGTTGACCGACTGCCCGGCCGAGGCCGCCCAGTTGATCAAGGCCTACCTCGGCCCGATCGAATACATGGCTCGCAATCTGCACTGGCATCTTGCCCAGACGCTGGCCATGGCGGGCGACACCGAAGCTGCGATCGACTCGGCCATGCTGTCCTTCAATCCACCGGAAGAGACGGCGAAGCATCCGAACTTCAACTGGAATGCCTACGCACAGGCGACCATTGAATTTCTGCGCGGCGACAAGACGGCCTTCAAGCTGCAGCAACAGGCTTTGCATGCTTCTGCAGCGGTGTCTGCCGAGAATCAGAACAATCTCGAAGTTCTCAACCGCCTGGAGCGTTGCTTCGGGCAGCCGTACAAGGTGGCCTACGTCTGCCCCGAGGTCGCGCCTTGATTTGCCCAGGCGGGTGCAAGTGAGTACTTGGGTCCGACACGTCCCTTTCAGCCTGACCCTGCTGCGCGCTTTGCTCGCGCCGGCGGTGCTGTGGCTCGGTTTCACCAGCGCATCTTCGGGCGGCTTCGCGGCCTGCCTGGTCGCGGCCTTCCTGTCCGACTACTTCGACGGCGTGATCGCACGCAAGCTCGGCGTGGCCACGCCGGGCCTGCGCAGAATGGACAGCGCGGCCGACAGCCTGTTCTACCTGGCCTGTGTGGCCGTGGCCTGGCATCTGCATCCCGATGCGATCCGCGAGCGCTGGTCCGCGTTGGCGCTATTGGCCGCACTGGAAATAACGCGTTATGTGTTCGACCTGATCAAGTTCCGGCGCGAGGCCAGCTACCACATGTGGTCGTCCAAGATTTGGGGCTTGTGCCTGTTCATCGGCTTCTACGCGCTGCTGGTGAATGGGCACACGGGCTGGCTTGTTTCGCTGGCGATCTGGGCGGGCATCGTGGCGGACCTGGAGGGGCTGGCGATTTCAGTCGTGCTGCCGCGGTGGCAGACGGATGTGCCGAGCTTGGTGCATGCGCTGCGGCTGCGCGACGCAAGGCAGTAGAGGGCTACTTGACCTGCTTCTTGTCCAGCTTGCGCGCCAGCGTGCGCCGGTGCATGCCCAGGCGCCGCGCGGTCTCGGAGATGTTGAAGCCGGTCTCCGCCAGCGTCTCGTGGATGCGCTCCCATTCCAGCGTCTTGATGGAGCTTGTGCGGTTGGTGAGCTCGACTTCGGTCGTGCCCTCCACGCGCTGGAAGGCGGCCTCGATGTCGTCGGTGTTGCTGGGCTTGGCGAGGTAGTGGCAGGCGCCAAGCTTGATGGCTTCCACCGCCGTGGCAATGCTGGCGAAGCCGGTCAGCACGACGATGAGCATGTCTTCGTCATGCGCGGCCAGCGCTTGCACGCAGGCCAGGCCCGAGGCTTCGCCTGACAGCTTGAGATCGACCACGGCGTGAGTGGGCGCGAAGTTCCCGATCAGCGGCTGCAGCTGCTCCAGGCCATTGGCCAATTGCACTTCGTAGCCTCGGCGCTCGAATGAACGGGCGAGGGTGCGGGCAAAAGTGGCGTCGTCTTCGACGATCAGCAGGCGACGGTTCTCAGTGCTCATCAAGGGTCACGGCCGAAAGTGGCAGGGTGATTGTCACCGCAGCGCCACTGACGCCGTTCTGGGCCCGCACTTCTCCACCCAGGGTGCGCGCCACGTTGAAGACCAGGAAGAGCCCGAGCCCGCTGCCGGGCCGGCCCTTGGTGGACTGATAGGGCTTGCCGAGCTGGGCCAGGATCTGCGGTGCGAAGCCGGGGCCGCGGTCGCTGACGGTCAGCAGCAGCGCATCGCCCTGGCGCTCGACGGTGAGCTGCTGGAAGCGAGGCGAGGCCTCCAGCGCGTTGTCCAGCACGTTGTCGATCATCTGCTTGAGCGCCGAGTCGGCCGCCATGGGCTCGTCGTCGTCAAAGCGGTTGTCATAGGCGAGCGCGTGATGGGGGCGCGTGCGCTGCCAATGCGCCACCAGCTCGTCAAAGAAATCGCGCACGGTGGTGGCTTCGGAAGACTCGCTGCGTGCGCCGCCGGCCGAGAGCAGGATGCCGCTGACGATGGCCTTGCAGCGGCGCACCTGCACCTCCATGTCCGAGACCTCCTGCAGCAGCTCGGGGTCGGAGGTGAAGTGGGGCAGGTGCAGCCAGTCGCCGAGGATCACCGCGAGCGTAGACAGCGGCGTGCCCAGTTCATGCGCCGCGCCCGAGGCCAGCAGGCCCATGCGCACGATGTGCTCCTCTTCGGCCGCGCGTTCACGCAGCTGCGCGACACGCGCATCGCGGCGCTTGATGTTGGCCATGATGCGCGTCACCAGCGCCACCAGCAGCACGGCGCTGAGCGCGAAGCACAGCACCATGCCGGCCACATAGACGCTGGCCAGGCCCTGCGCGTGGCTGATCGGCAGAGGCTGCGCGAGCTGGCTCAGGGCCAGCAGGCACAGCACGCTGGTCAGCGCCAGGGCCCAGGCGGCCCATGCGTCCAGCAGCACGGCGCCCAGCACGACCTGCAGCAGGTAGATGGAGACAAAGGGATTGGTGGTGCCACCCGAGAAATACAGCTGGGCGGTCAGCGCGGCCACGTCCACGAGCAGGGCGGCGAAGAGCTCGCCATTGCTGACCTCGCGGCCGTTGCGGCGGCGCAGTTCGCTCAAGCCATTGAAGACGGCCAGCAGGCCCACCACGCTCAACATCTGCGAGAGCGGGATGGCGATGCCCAGGCCGAAATGCACGACCTCAATGGTCATCAGCTGCCCGAGCACGGCGGCCCAGCGCAACTGGATCAGCAGTTCGAGATTGGGCAGGCCCGTGCCAGCCTGGGAGGCGTCGTACTTGTGCAGCATGGGCGCGATTGTCAGCGGTGCCGCCAGACCACCACCGCGGCGCCCGCGCACAGCAGCGCTAGCGCGAACCAGGTGATCGCGTACTGCAGATGGCTGTTGGGGAAGCGGATGACGGTCAGGCCGCCGACGGGCCAGTCCTCAGCTGCGCCGTGGCGGTCCTGGTCGACGAAGTAGGGCTGCAGCGGCAGGCCCATCTGCGCGCCCATGGCCTGCACGTCGCGCGAGTACCAGCGGCCCGCGGCGGGCTTGTTCTTGCGCAGGAGGCTGCCGCCGGGTTCGCTCAGGCGCAGCAAGCCGGTGACGGTTTGCGGGCCCCGCGGAGCTGGCGCGGGCTTGGCGTCGAGCGGAACAAAGCCGCGATTGATGAGCACATAGGAGCCACCGTCGAGACGAAAGGGCGTCAGCACCCAGCAGCCGGGGCCGAGCACGGTGTTGGCTTGGGCCAGCAGCGTGTGCTCGGGATCGAAGGTGCCATGCAGGAGGAGGTGCCGGTATTCCTCATCCGACGCGAAGGTGCTCGCAGGCGCCGCGTGCACGCGCGACTCCACGCGCTCGATCAGCGCCAGCTTCCACTCGCGCCGCTGCACCTGCCAGATGCCCAGCGCCGTGAACAGCACAAAGAAAAAGGCCACGCCGAGGAGGAGCGCGGCCTTCTTTCTGCTCAAAGCCATGCCGCTCACGGCATGTTTTTGAGTTCTTGCATGCTGGGCAGCATGTTGTGGTTGAGGTGGTACATCACCCACAGCGAGCCCGACAGCGTGATCACCACCAGCACCATGGTGAAGATCAGGGCCAGCATGGTCCAGCCGTTCTCGCTCTTGGTGTTCATGTGCAGGAAGTACACCATGTGCACGACGATCTGCACGGCCGCGAAGGCCAGGATGACCATGGCGGTGGTGGTGTGCGAGGGGATCGCCTTCGTCATCACCAGCCAAAAGGGGATAGCGGTGAGGATGACCGACAGGATGAAGCCGGTCATGTAGCTCTTGAAGCTGCCGTGATCGTGGCCGCCATCGTCGTGGCCATGGTCGCCGTGACCGTGATCGTGGTTGTGATCGTGCTCGCTCATCACAGCACTCCCATCAGGTAGACAAAGGTGAACACGCCGATCCAGACCACGTCCAGGAAGTGCCAGAACATCGACAGGCACATCAGGCGGCGCTTGTTGGCAGGCGTGAGGCCGAACTTGCCGACCTGCGTCATCAGCGTGATCAGCCAGACGATGCCGAAGGTGACGTGCAGGCCGTGCGTGCCGACCAGCGCGAAGAAGCTGGACAGGAAGGCGCTGCGCTGCGGGCCGTAGCCTTCAAGAATCAGGTGGTGGAACTCGGTCAGCTCCAGGCCGATGAAGCCCGCGCCGAACAGTCCGGTGATGGCCAGCCAGACGAGGACCGACTTCACACGCCCGCGCTGCATCTCCAGCATGGCGAAGCCATAGGTGATGGACGAGATCAGCAGCAGCGAGGTGTTGATCGCCACGACGGGCAGGTCAAACAGCTCGGCACCGCCGGGCGCGCCGGCGTAGGAGCGGCCCAGCACGCCGTAGGTGGCGAACAGGCAGGCGAACACCAGGCAGTCGCTCATCAGGTAGAGCCAGAAGCCCAGCAGCGTGCCGTTCTCCGGGTGGTGATCCCGGACCAGGAAGCGGTGGTTGAAAGGAGTGGTGGTATCAGACATGGGCGGCGAGCAGCTGGGTGCGAGCGTCTTCCGTGCGGACCACTTGTTCCGCAGGGATGTAGTAGTCACGCTTGTAGTTGAAGGTGTGCACGATGGCCGTGAGGATCAGCGCGGCGAAGGCCGCGCCGGCGATCAGCCACATCTGCCAGATCATGGCGAAGCCCATCACGCCGGCGATGCCCGCGAGGATGATGCCGGCGGCCGTGTTCTTGGGCATGTGGATGTCCACGAAGCCGCTGGTGGGGCGCTCGTAGCCGGCGGACTTCATGTCGACCCAGGCGTCGTTGTCATACACGCGCGGCGTGAAGGCGAAGTTGTAGTCCGGCGGGGGAGACGAAGTGCTCCACTCCAGCGTGCGGCCACCCCAGGGGTCGCCGGTGAAGTCGGCCAGTTCCTTGCGCTTCCAGATCGACACGCCGATCTGGATGATCATGCAGCCGATGCCCAGGGCGATCAGCGCGGCACCGAAGGCGGCGATGACGAACCAGATCTGCAGCGAGCTGTCGTCGAAGTGGCTCATGCGGCGCGTCACGCCCATCAGGCCCAGCACATACAGCGGCATGAAGGCGAAGAAGAAGCCGATCTGCCAGAACCAGAACGAGGCCTTGCCCCAGAACGGGTCGAGCTTGAAGCCGAAGGCCTTGGGGAACCAGAAGTTGATGCCGGCGAACAGGCCGAACAGCACGCCGCCGATGATCACGTTGTGGAAGTGGGCGATCAGGAACAGGCTGTTGTGCAGCACGAAGTCGGCCGGGGGCACGGCCAGCAGCACGCCTGTCATGCCGCCGATGGTGAAGGTGACCATGAAGCCCACGGTCCACAGCATCGGCACCTCGAACTTGATGCGTCCGCGGTACATGGTGAACAGCCAGTTGAAGATCTTCGCGCCCGTCGGGATCGAGATGATCATCGTCGTGATGCCGAAGAAGCTGTTCACGCTGGCGCCGCTGCCCATGGTGAAGAAGTGATGCAGCCAGACGAGGTAGGAGAGGATAGTGATCACGATCGTGGCGTAGACCATCGACGCATAGCCGAACAGGCGCTTGCCGCTGAAGGTGGACACCACTTCCGAGAAGATGCCGAACACCGGCAGCACCAGGATGTAGACCTCGGGGTGGCCCCAGATCCAGATCATGTTCACGTACATCATGGCGTTGCCGCCAAGATCGTTGGTGAAGAAGTTGGTGCCGACGTAGCGGTCCAGCGAGAGCAGGGCCAGCACGGCGGTCAGCACCGGGAAGGCGGCCACGATCAACACGTTCGTGCACAGGGCCGTCCAGGTGAAGACGGGCATCTTCATCATGGTCATGCCGGGCGCGCGCATCTTGACGATGGTGGCGATCAGGTTCACGCCTGAGAGCAGCGTGCCCACGCCCGCGATCTGCAGCGACCAGATGTAGTAGTCCACCCCCACGTCGGGGCTGTAGGCGATGCCCGAGAGCGGCGGGTAAGCGAGCCAGCCGGTCTTGGCGAATTCGCCGATGAACAGCGACACCATTACCAGCGCGCCGCCCGAGGCAGTCATCCAGAAGCTGAAGTTGTTCAGGAAGGGGAAGGCCACGTCGCGCGCGCCGATCTGCAGCGGCACCACATAGTTCATGAAGCCCGTCACCAAGGGCATGGCGACGAAGAAGATCATGATCACGCCGTGCGCCGTGAACACCTGGTCATAGTGGTGCGGCGGCAAGAAGCCCATGTTGTCGCCGAAGGCCATGGACTGCTGGGCGCGCATCATCACCGCATCGGCAAAGCCTCGCAGCAGGAAGATCAGGCCCATGACGATGTACATCACGCCGATCTTCTTGTGGTCGATGCTGGTGAACCATTCGCGCCAGAGGTAGCCCCACAGCTTGAAGTAGGTTAGTAGGGCCACGACGCCGATGCCACCGAGGGCGACCGCCGCGAAGGTGGCCACCAGGATGGGCTCGTGATAGGGGATGGCTTCGAGGCTGAGCTTGCCCAGAAGCAGGGTTTGCAGATCGCTTGTCATTCGGAACGGCTCTCTTGTTTCTTGGCGGCCTGTGCGAGCGCGATAGCTTTTTTTGCCTCAGCGCGGCGCTTGGCTTCTTCGGGCGTGCAGTTCTGGTCGTCCGTGCCCATGGCGGTGGCGTGATCCTTGGCCATCATCTGGTCCATGCACATCGTGCCCGGTGCCACGCAGCGGTTCAGGATGGCGCCGTAGAGGTCGCTGGCAACGCTGGCGTAGTAGCGCACGGGCTCGGACTCGCTGGGCTTTTCCAGCGCGATGTAGCCCGGGCGATCCAGACCTTGGCCCGAGGCCTTGACCTTAGCGACCCAGGCGTCGAAGTCGTCATTGCTCAGGCCCTGGAACTTGAAGCGCATGTGCGAGAAGCCCTTGCCGCTGTAGTTGGCCGAGAAGCCTTCGAACTCGCCCGCCTCGTTGATGACGGCGTGCAGCTTGGTTTCCATGCTCGGCATGGCGTAGATCTGGCCAGCCAGCGCGGGGATGTAGAAGCTGTTCATCACCGAGGAAGCGGTGATCTTGAACTGGATCGGCCGGTCCACCGGCGCGGCCACTTCGTTGACCGTCGCGATGCCCTGCTCGGGATAGATGAAGAGCCACTTCCAGTCGAGCGCCACCACTTCCACCACCAGAGGCTGCACGCCTTCCGGCACGGGGCGCTTCTCGCCGATGCGCGTGAGCGGGCGGTAGGGGTCGAGCGTGTGGGTGCTGATCCAGGTCAGCGCGCCCAGGGCGATGATGATGAGCAGCGGTGCGGCCCAGATCACCAGCTCCAGCTGCGTGGAGTGGTCCCACTCGGGCTTGTACGTCGCCTTGGTGTTCGACGCGCGGTAGCGCCACGCGAACAGCAGGGCCAGCGCGATGACGGGCACCACGATCAAGAGCATCAGCACGGTCGAGATGATGACCAGCTTGCCTTGTTGTGCGGCGACGTCGCCAGAAGGGTTGAGCACCACCGTGTTGCAACCTGCCAGCAGGGTGGCGAGGGCCAACACGGTCGGTCCACGGAGCTTTTTGAGGAAAGACATGTGGGGGGCGGTCATCTATGCCTGGGGTGTCGGGAATTAGGCGCAGAATGTAGGCGTTATGTGGCGCGAACGCGATTGGACGTTTTGTCCTATTGCCGCGCAAGGTTATCTGAGGACAAGCTACGGTTATTTGGGGCTTATTGCGCGCAAAGGTCAAGAGGCAGGGTTGTTTGCATGCCTTCCTGGCCGACCGTCCTCTAATGCGCGTAATCTGCCGGTGAGTGACAGAGACAGAGGAAGCGTGAACGATGTCCAGCATCAGCCATCCACAAGAATTCACGCCTGACGGCGACCATGGTGCCCACGACGTAGCGCCCGGCGACATCGCCGTCGGCGTCGTCATCGGACGGGCCTCCGAGTATTTCGACTTCTTCGTCTACGGCATCGCCTCGGTGCTGGTGTTCCCGCAGTTGATCTTCCCGTTCGCAACGCCGCTGGAAGGGACTCTGTGGGCCTTCGCGGTGTTCTCGCTGGCCTTCGTGGCCCGGCCCGTCGGCACGGCGCTTTCCATGGTCATGCAGCGCCGCTGGGGCCGTACCACCAAGCTGACGGCCTCGCTCTTCTTGCTGGGCACCTGCACCGTCTCCATCGCCTTCATCAGCGGCTATGCCTCGCAAGGTGCGGAGGCCATCGTGATGCTGGTGCTGCTGCGCATCGGCCAGGGCCTGGCCCTGGGCGGTTCCTGGGACGGCCTGCCTTCGCTCCTGGCCATGAGCGCGCCCGAAGGCCGCCGTGGCTGGTACGCGATGCTGGGCCAGCTCGGCGCGCCGATCGGCTTTATCCTGGCTACGGCCCTGTTCGCCTTCCTCTATGGCAACCTAGCGCCGGAAGACTTCTATGCCTGGGGCTGGCGCTATCCCTTCTTCGTGGCCTTTGCCATCAATGTGGTGGCGCTGTTCGCCAGGCTGCGCATGGTGGTTGCGCCGGAGTACGAAGAGTTGCTGGCGCGCCGTGAGCTGGAGCCCGTCAGCACGCGCGAACTGATCAGGGAGCAGGGCGGCAACCTCTGGATCGGCGCCTTCGCGGCCCTGGCCAGCTTTGCGCTGTTCCACATCGTCACGGTGTTCCCGCTGTCGTGGACGCATCTGTACTCGCAGCAGTCGATCGGCCAGGTGCTGGGCATCCAGATCTTTGGCGGTTTCCTGATCGCGGGCGGCATCGTGGCCTCGGGCTCCATTGCCGACAAGTTCGGCCGCCGCCGCACCTTGGGAACCCTGGCCGTCCTGATTGCCGTCTACAGCGGTTTCGCGCCCACGCTGCTCAATGGCGGGCCGATTGGCGAAGACATGTTCATCATGCTGGGCTCCATCCTGCTGGGCCTGTCCTATGGCCAGTCCTCGGGATCGGTGACATCCAACTTCCTGCCCAAGTACCGCTACATGGGCGCCGCGCTGACGGCCGACATGGCATGGCTGGTCGGTGCTGCCTTCGCGCCCCTGGTGGCCCTGGGTCTCTCGGCCAAGTTCGGCCTGGGCTTCCTGAGCCTGTACCTGCTGTCGGGCGCTGGCTGCACGCTGCTGGCACTGCGGCTGAACCGTTCGCTGGCTGCGGCCAAGGAATAGGCGCTCAAGCGCCGCTTAGAACGCCCGCTGGCCGCCAGGTCAGCGGGCGTTCTCGCTTCATAATCCCGGCCAATATTTTCACGAGGAGCCGCACATGGCCATGGACGTCGTCGACTACGAGATCAAGGGCGCAGAGATGCAGTTCGTCGAGGTCGAGCTCGACCCGGGCGAGGCCGCCATCGGCGAGGCCGGGAGCATGATGTTCATGGAGTCCGGCATCGGCATGGACACGGTGTTCGGCGATGGCTCCGCCAACCAGGGCGGCATCCTCGGCAAGCTGCTGGGCGCGGGCAAGCGCTTGATCAGCGGCGAGTCGCTGTTCACGACCATCTACACCAATGAGAGCTCGGTCAAGCGCCGCGTCGCCTTTGCCGCGCCCTATGCGGGCAAGATCATCCCGATGAACTTGGCGGCGCTGGGCGGCACGCTGATCTGCCAGAAGGATGCCTTCCTCTGCGCAGCGCGCGGCGTGTCACTCGGCATCGCCTTCCAGAAGCGCCTGGGCGCCGGCTTCTTCGGTGGCGAGGGCTTCATCATGGAGCGGCTCGACGGCGACGGCATGGCCTTCGTGCACGCCGGCGGCACCATCGAGCGCCGCACGCTGGCGGCCGGCGAGAGCCTGTACGTGGACACAGGCTGCGTGGTCGCCTACACGCCCGGCGTGGACTTCGACATCCAGTACGTCGGCAAGATCAAGACCGCGCTGTTCGGCGGCGAGGGCCTGTTCCTCGCCAAGATGACCGGCCCCGGCGAGATCTGGCTGCAGAGCCTGCCGCTTTCGCGCCTGGCCTCGCGCATCTTTGCAGCCGCGCCGCAGAACGGCGGGCACAAGGAAGAAGGCTCGATCCTTGGCGGCTTCGGCGCAGCGGGCATCCTGGGTGGCCTGATCGGCGGCGACGACGACTGAGGCTCAGCCCGGCGGTGCATGCGCTGAAATCAGCGCGTCCTGAAAAGCGCTGGCCACGCGGAGCAGGCCCGGGCTTCGCCGGGCGATGCACAGGAAATTGCAGGGATAGCTGAGCGTGGCGGGCGAGACCGCACGCAAGCGGCCCGCGCGCACGAAAGCCTCGGCGTAGTGATCCGGCAGAAAGCCCACAAAGCAGCCGGACATGACCAGCGTGGCGACCGCTTCCTGGTCCGATGCGGTGGCCTCGCGTTGCAGCTTCCTCTTGTGTGCCAGGTTCATATTGGGCGAGTGGTAGCCCAGGCCGGCCAGATCCTGCCGGCGCAGATCGGCCCAGCTGACGCGCGCCGGCGCATCCTTTGAGAACCAGGCGTGCCCGCGGCCGGCATAGAGCAGCATCTGCTCGGTGAACAGAGGCGTGTAGCTGAGGCTCTCGGAGCGGCGGTGCTCGGGCACGATGCCCAGATGGAACTCACCGCCCATCACGCCGCGCTCGATCATCGCGATCGTGCCCACGTGCATGTTCAGCTTCACCTGCGGCGCCTGGCGGCGGAAGGCCGCGATGGCCCGGTCGAGCCGGCACTGCGGGTTGCTGGCCGTCTTCTCGAACACCGCCACGTGCAGATCACCGCTGATGCCGCTGTGGATCTCGTTGACCTGGGTGCGGAAGCTCTCGGTCGCGGCCAGCAGCCGTTGCGTGGCGGCATAGACGGCCTCGCCTTCAGGCGTCAGCGCAAAGCCTGATCGCCCGCGGCGGCACAGCGCCAGGCCCAGCCGGCTTTCGAGGTCCTTGATGTGGCGGCTGATCGTGGAGGTGGCGATGTTGAGCTCAAGCTCCGCCGCCGCCATGCCGCTGCAATCGGCGACAGCCTTGAAGACGCGCAGCAAGCGCAGGTCAACGTCGGCCAGTTGCCCCAGCAGGGCTTGATTGTTTTCTTTCATGGATTGTCAAGTAAACCTGTGTACGTCGGCATGGATCGCAAGAATAGCCGCGCGCATGATGCCTGTCATCGATTCATGATTGAGGCAGTCGTATGCAGAAAATCCGTATCGGCGTTCCGGCAGAAATCAAGAACCACGAATACCGCGTCGGCCTGACCCCGGCCAGCGTGCGCGAGTTCGTGGCCCACGGGCACACGGTGCTGGTCCAGAAGGGCGCCGGCAACGGCATCGGCGCGAGTGACGAGCTATACCAGGCCGCGGGCGCAACGTTGGCGTCCGATGCGGCAGCGGTGTTCGCGGCGGCCGACATGATCGTCAAGGTCAAGGAGCCGCAGCCGCTTGAGTGCGCCATGCTGCGCTCGGGGCAGATTCTGTACACCTACCTGCATCTGGCGCCGGACCCTGAGCAGGCGGCGGCCTTGATCAAGTCCGGCGCGGTGTGCATCGCCTACGAAACCATCACCGGCGCCTCGGGCGGCCTGCCGCTGCTGGCGCCGATGAGCGAAGTTGCCGGCCGCATGTCCATCCACGCTGCGGCCAACCATCTTGAGAAGTCCCGCGGTGGCATGGGCGTGCTGCTGGGCGGCGTGCCCGGTGTTGCGGCGGCCCATGTGGTCATCCTGGGCGCGGGCGTGGTGGGCACGCATGCCATGCAGATGGCTGTGGGCATGGGCGCACGCGTGACGGTGCTGGACAAGAACGTGGACCGGCTGCGCCAGCTGGACCTGATCTTCGGCAACCGCATCAGCACGCGCTACTCCACCTCCGCCGCTGTCGAGGAAGCCGTGCTCGACGCCGACGTGGTGATCGGCGGCGTGCTGGTGCCCGGCGCCGCCGCGCCCAAGCTGGTGACGCGCGCCATGGTTGGCAAGATGAAGAAGGGCAGCGTGATGGTTGACGTGGCGATCGACCAGGGGGGCTGCTTCGAGACCTCGCACGCCACTACCCATGCCGAACCCACCTATCTGGTGGACGGCGTCGTCCACTACTGCGTGGCCAATATGCCGGGCGGCGTGGCGCGCACCTCCACCTACGCGCTTAACAACGCCACCCTGGCCCACGGCCTGGCCCTGGCCAACAAGGGCTGGCAGCAGGCGCTGCGCGACGACGTCCACCTGCGCAACGGCCTGAACGTGGCCGCCGGCAAGGTCACCCATGCGGCCGTCGCCGCTGCGCTAGGCTACGTGCACACGCCGGCAGAACAATTGATCATGGCTTGAGAGAGAGGGAGAAACAGCAATGAACGCTCACGAAAACTGGACCGCCACGGCGGCTGCGGACAAGCACGGCCCCGGCTGGATGGACGCGCACTGGATGGCTTTCAGCGGCAACCGCGACTTCAAGGCCAATCCGCGCTTGATCAGCGAAGCCCGCGGCGTGTACTACACCACGGTGGACGGCCGCCAGCTCTTCGACGGCCTCTCGGGCCTGTGGTGCACGGGCCTGGGCCATGCGCGCGAGGAGATCGTCAGGGCCGTTAGCCACCAGGTGGGCAAGCTCGACTATTCGCCCGCCTTCCAGTTCGGCCACGAGCTGTCCTTCGAGCTCGCTAACCGAATCGTTCAGCGCATGCCGGCGGGCCTGAACCGCGTGTTCTTCACCGGCTCGGGTTCGGAGTCCGCCGACACGGCGCTGAAGATGGCCCGTGCTTATTGGCGCGCAAAGGGACAGGCCAGCAAGACGCGCCTGATCGGCCGCGCCAAGGGCTATCACGGCGTGAACTTCGGCGGCATCTCGGTGGGGGGCATCGTCGGCAACCGCAAGACCTTCGGCCAGGGCATCGAGGCCGACCATCTGCCCCACACCCAGCCGCCCAACGGCAGCTTCTACAAAGGCATGCCGCCGGTCGACGCGCCCTATGCCGCCGGCCTGGCTGACGAGCTGCTGCAACTGATCGCGCTGCACGATGCCTCGAACATCGCAGCCGTCATCGTCGAGCCTTTCGCCGGCTCGGCCGGTGTGATCCCGCCGCCGCAAGGCTATCTGCAGCGCCTGCGCGAGATCTGCACGGCGAACAACATCCTGCTGATCTTCGACGAGGTCATCACCGGCTTCGGCCGCACGGGCAGCTGGACCGGCGCCGAGGCCTTTGGCGTCACGCCGGACATCCTCACCGCCGCCAAGCAGATCACCAACGGCGTGCAGCCGCTCGGCGTGGTGGTGGCCAGGCAGGAGATCCATGACACCTTCATGGACCAGGGTGGCCCAGACTACATGGTCGAGTTCCCGCACGGCTACACCTACTCGGCCCACCCGATTGCCTGCGCGGCCGGCATTGCCTCGATGGACCTGCTGGCCAGCGACCATGCGCTGGAACGCGTACGTGCACTCGCCCCGATTTTCGAGGCGGCCGTGCACGAGCTGCGCGGCGCCCGCCACGTGCTCGACATCCGCAACTTCGGCCTGGCTGCGGGCATCACCGTGGCGCCGGTGCCGGGTGAGCCCGCCAAGCGCCCCTACCTGATCGCCATGTCCATGATCCGCAAGGGCTACTACGTGCGCTACGGCGGCGATACCATCCAGCTCGCGCCGCCCTTTATCAGCACGGAGGGGCAGGTTCGCAGCCTGTTGTCGGCGTTGGGGGACAGCTTCAACGAAACCGAATGATCGGAGTGAGCGATCAGGCGATCCCGCCCAGGCACAGGTACTTCATCTCCAGGTAGTCCTCGATCCCATGCCGCGCGAGCCCTCGCGGCCGAGGCTGGACTGCTTGACGCCGCCGAAGGGCGCTTCGGCGGTGGAGATCAAACCCGTGTTGATGCCGACCATGCCGTACTCCAGCGCTTCGACCACGCGGAAGATAGCCCCACGTCGCGGTTGTAGAGGTAGCTGGCTGGGGTGCTGATGCGCCTGCCCGGCGTGGAGCGCTCGAATTCGATGCTGGTGCTGGGCACCGTCAAGAAGACGACGGCGCCGCCGGTGAACTAGCCTTGATGCGGCCACACAGCCAGGTCCAGACGATCTGCGCCGCGGCCAGCGAGGTCAGCTCTTGGTGGCCATACACCGGCGCCACTTCCACGCAGTCCATGCCGATGAAGGGCAGGGCGCTCAACTCCTCGATCAGCGTGAACGCTTGTGCCGTACTCAGGCCGCCCGGTTCAGGCCTGCCGGTGCCGGGCGCGTAGACTGGGTCCAACGCGTCGATGTCGAAGCGGAGGTTTGCCGTGCGCATCCCAGCGCGAGCGCAGTTGGTCAACGAACGGTGAAAGCTGCGCAGGGCTTGCGAGGCCGCGCGGATCGCGCGCCGTGAAGATCAGGCCGCCCTGATCGCTCACGTACTCGCGCGGCGCGCGTTCGCCCGCGGAGCGGATGCCGAATTGCGTGAAGCATTCGCGCAGCACCGGGCCTTCCTGGATCGCGTCGTAGACCGTGGTGCCATGGCCGCTCGGTTCGCCGAAATGGTCGCTCCAGGTGTCGCAGTGTGCATCGAAATGCACCACCGCCAGGGGCCGGCCGTAGTGGGCGCGATAGGCGCGCAGCAGCGGCAGCGTGATGGAGTGATCGCCGCCGAGCCAAACCATCTGGTGCGCAGCGATCAAGGGCGCGACTTGCTCAGGCATGGCTGCACGCATGCGCTCGATGCTGGTGTTGGGCAAGGCCAGGTCGCCGGCGTCGCCAAGCTGGGCGGTTGGCGAGACATTGAAATGCGGGTGGATCGCATCGCAGAGCATGTGGCTTGCCGTGCGGATCGCGCGGGGGCCGAAGCGGGCGCCGGGGCGGTTGGTCACGGAGCCGTCCCAGCAGACGCCGGCAACGGCGTAGGGGTGGGCGGGGGAGGAGGCACTCGAAGCGAGGAATCCGGCGTGCGAGAGGTAGGGGAAAGCGGTCAGGCGACCCTCTACTGCATCAACGCCTTGGCCGACCGAGGCGGGCTGACGGGCGGCATTCTAAGGGTGGCCTCATTCCAGCCCACTACACTTCGGGACGTGAGTCCTGGTTTCTTGTCCGAGGTCTATTGATGCCGTTTCTGTCCTGGCTGCACCGCGCTGCGGCCCTCTCGCTTTCGCTTGGCGCGGCCTCCGCTTTTGGCGCGGCGCCGATCTTTGTGCTCAATTCGCTGGATGCCGACATCAGCGTCATCGATCCGGTGAGCTTCAAGGAGCTGCGCCGCATCCCCACCGGCAAGGAGCCGCACCACCTGTACCTCTCGCCGGACGACAAGTCGCTGGTGGTGGCCAACGCGCTTGGTGATTCGCTGACGATGCTGGATCCGTCCACGGCCCAGGTGCAGCGCGTGCTGCGCGGGCTGGGCGATCCCTACCACCTGCGCTTCTCGCCGGACATGAAGTGGTTCGTCACCGCGGCCAACCGGCTTGATTTCGTGGCCCTGTACAAGTGGGTGCCGAGCGACACGGCCAACCCCATGCAACTGGTCAAGCGCATTCCTGCGCCCAAGACGCCGAGCCACCTGTCCATCGACAGCAAGAGCACGACCGTCTACGCCAGCCTGCAGGACAGCGACCAGCTGATGGCCATCGACCTGGGCACGCAAGCGCCGAAGTGGACGATTCCTGTCGGCAAGATGCCGGCCGACCTCTTCCTGCTGCCCGACGACAAGACCTTGCTCGTGGCGCTGACCGGTGACGACAAGGTCGAGGTTTACGACGTGAGCGGCACGCAAGGCAAGCTGATCAAGCGCATCAGCACCGGCAAAGGCGCGCACAGCTTCCGCAACTGGGGCGACCACCGCCATCTGCTGGTCAGCAACCGCGCCGGCAACACCATCAGCAAGATCGACACGCACACGCTGACCGTGGTGGACCAGTTTCCCGCGCCGGGCGGGCCCGACGACATGGAAGTGCTCAGCGATGGCAAGACCATCCTCGTCACCTCGCGCTGGGCCGGCAAGCTGACCGAGATCGACACGGTCAAGCACAAGGTCGTGCGCCAGGTGAAGGTGGGCAGGTCGCCGCATGGCGTGTACACGCTTGACCACATGCCCAGACAGTAATGATGCGCCGAAGAGCAGCGTTAGCGTTGTTGGCTGGCGCACCCTGGATGGCGCGGGCCCAGCCTGATGACAAGCGCATCTTCCTGAGCTTCGACACCGGTCACATGGGCGTGGCCAACCTGATCGCCGACACGCTCAAGCGCTTCGACGCGCGCGCCACTTTCTTCCTCGCCAACGAGCCCACGCTAACGGGTGGCTTCACGCTGGACGAGGAATGGGCGCCCTGGTGGAAGGCGCGCTCGGCCGAGGGCCACGACTTCGGCGCCCACACCTGGGACCACGACATCTGGCTGGAGGATCTACCGGGTGATCGCTTCAAAGTCCGCACCGTGGCCGGCATCAACGCACCCGTCGTCCACGAGCTCACCGGTGCGCAATACGGCGAGAGCCTGCAGCGCGTGGCCAGGCGCTTCACCGAGATGACGGGCAAGACGCTCGGTCCGATCTTCCGCGCACCGGCCGGCAAGACCTCACCGGCCCTGCTGGCCGCGGCCAAGGCCGCCGGTTTCAGCCATGTGGGCTGGAGCCCGGCGGGCTTCCTGGGCGACGAGCTGCCCAGCGACAAATACGCCAACGCGGACTTGCTGGAGCGCGCGCTGAAGAACATCCGCGGCGGCGATATCCTGTTGGCGCATCTGGGCATCTGGTCGCGCCTGGACCCCTGGGCGCCGGCCGACCTGGAGCCGCTGATGCGCGGTCTCAAAGACAAGGGTTTCACTTTCGCCCCGATCCGCGAGCATCCGCGCTACGCGGCATTGTTTGAGAAGATGAAGACCTGATGGACTTCTTCACCGACCTCTTTGGCACCGCTCAGCAGTGGCTGTTCGAGACACTCGTGCAACCGCTGGTGTTCGGCATGGGCTTTGGCAACTTGCTTGAAGACGCCTTCGACGCCACGGGCTGGCTGCTGGTGGGCCTGATCGAGATTGCCGTGATGCTCCTCGTCTTCCGCACGCTGGAGCGCTGGCGGCCGGCCGAAACCGTGACTGATCGCCAGGCTGTGCGCGTTGACGTGATCTATACGCTGATCCATCGGCTCGGCCTGTTCCGGCTCGTGATGTTCTTCAGCCTCACGCCCTTGTGGGATGAGGTCTCAGGCCAGATGCGCATGGCCGGCATTCCCACCCTGCAGCTCGATTCGATCTGGCCCGGCGTGACGGACATCGCCTGGGTGAGCTTCGCGCTGTACCTGCTGGTGTTCGATCTGGTGGGCTACTGGCTGCACCGCGCTCAGCATGCCTTCAGCTGGTGGTGGGCCCTGCACTCGCTGCATCACAGCCAGCGGCAGATGACGATGTGGAGCGACGACCGCAACCATCTGCTCGACGACGTGCTGCTGGATGCTGCCTTCGTGCTGCTGGCACGGCTGATTGGCGTCGCTCCCGGGCAGTTCATCGCCCTGGTGGCCGTGCAGCAGCTGCTGCAGAGCCTGCAGCATGCCAATGTGCGGCTGTCCTTCGGGCCCTTGCTGGAGCGTGCGCTGGTGAGTCCGCGCTTCCATCGCGTGCATCACGCGATCGGCATCGGCCATGAGTCGCAAGGCCGCGGCACGCTGGGCGGCCACAACTTCGGCGTGTTGCTGCCGATCTGGGATGTGCTCTTCGGCACCGCCAATTTCGAAGTGCGCCTCGACCCCACTGGCGTGCGCGACCAGTTGCCGGAAGAGGGCGGCCGCGACTACGGCCGCGGCTTCTGGGCCCAGCAGTGGCTGGGCCTCAAACGTTTGATCGGATCCCGAGCATGATGGCTTCGACGGGCCGCGTGATGGACGCCTTCTGGCGCGCTGTTGCCTACTGCCTGCACCCGCGCGTGATCGCGCTGTCCTTCGTGCCCTTGCTGCTGACGGCCGGCCTGGCCTGGGTGCTCAGCTATTTCTTCTGGGAGCCGGCGGTGGACGCGGTGCGCGCCACGCTCAATTCCTGGCAGTTGATCGACTCGCTGCTCAGCTATCTGAACTTCATCGGCGCCAACGACTTTCGCGCCGCGCTGGCGCCGCTGATCGTGGTGCTGCTGGCCCTGCCCGTGCTGGTGGTGGTCTCGCTGTTCATGGTGGCGCTGCTGATGTCGCCGGCGCTGGCGGCCCTGGTGGCCATGCGGCGCTTTCCGCAGATAGAGAAGAAGCACGGCGGCTCGGCGTGGTGGAAGAGCCTGGCGTGGTCGGCCGGGCATTGCCTGCTGGCGGCGCTGATGCTGCTCGTCAGCCTGCCGTTCTGGCTGATCCCGCCGCTGGCCCTGATCGTGCCGCCGTTGATCTGGGGCTGGCTCGGCTACCGCGTGCTGGCCTATGACTCGCTGGCCGCACATGCCTCGGTGGCGGAGCGCCAGCAGCTGATGCAGGAGCATCGCGTGCCCTTGCTCTTGCTGGGCGTGATCACCGGCTATCTGGGCGCCGCGCCCGCTGCGATCTGGGCTGCCGGCATGATGACCGTGATCTTCGCGCCGCTGCTGGCCCTGGTCTCGGTCTGGCTCTACGTGCTGGTCTTCGCCTTCTCCACGCTGTGGTTCTCGCATTACCTGCTGGCTGCTCTGGCAGATCTGCGCAAACGCGAGGCGGCTGTTGTTTCGACCGAGCCGCTGCCCATGGTGGAAGAAGTCCAGCCTCAACCTCTGTTGCCTCCTGTGCTATGAAAATCGGCCTCATCATCATTGGCGACGAGATCCTGTCGGGCAAGCGCCAGGACAAGCATCTGTCGAAGTTCATCGAGCTCCTCGCCGAGCGCGGCCTCACGCTCGCCTGGGCCCAGTACCTGGGCGATGACCGTGAGCACATCACGGCCCAGCTCAAGGCCGCTTTCGAGAGTGGCGATCTCGTCATCAGTTGCGGCGGCATCGGCGCCACGCCGGACGACCACACGCGCCAGGCCGCCGCTGCTGCGCTGGGCCGCGATCTGCAGCTGCATCCCGAGGCGCGCGAGCTGATCTGGCAGCGCATCGTGCAGATGTCCACTGAACAAGGCGTTAGCCCTCCGGCGGCCGATCACCCGGACACCCTGCGAAGGCTGGAGATGGGCGTCTTCCCGGCCGGCGCGGGCATCGTGCCCAACCCCTACAACAAGATCCCCGGCTTCTTCGTCGGCACGGTCTACTTCGTGCCCGGCTTCCCGGTGATGGCGCATCCGATGATGGCCTGGGTGCTGGACGAAAAGCACCGCGACCTGCGTCGCGCGGTCCAGACGCAGGAGCGCTCGCTGATCGTCAAGGGCGCGATGGAGGCCAGCCTCACGCCGCTGATGGAGCAGGTCGAGGCGAGTTTTCCCGGCATCAAGGTGTTCAGCCTGCCCAGCGTCGATCACCCCGAGTGGGGCCGTCACATCGAGCTGGGCGTGAAGGGCGAAGCGGAACGCCTTCTTGAAGCCTATGCCGCGCTGAAGGACGGTGTCGTCCAGTTTGGTGCAAAGGTGAGCGCCGAAATGGTGCGTTAGCCTGCGCCAGTCTGGTGCCTGTTGCGCCTTGTAAAGCGCCTGTCATGGGGCGACGCGGGGCGTCAGCGCATAATGCCCCCGGCAATTCGGCCGTGCACCGCGACGGCGCCTCAGCGGGCCTGCGCTGGCACAAGTCCTGCTTAGTTCTGCTTGCTGTATGGACATTGCTGCCCATGCCCGCCGAATTCGTTCGCTACCCCCAAAGCATTCTTAGGAGCTATTGATGGCCAAGACCGTCGCCGATGTGATGAGCCTCGTGAAGGACAACGAAGTCAAGTTCGTTGACTTCCGCTTCACCGATACCCGTGGCAAGGAGCAGCACGTCTCCGTGCCTGTGTCCGCTTTCGACGAAGACAAGTTCACGTCGGGCCATGCCTTCGACGGTTCGTCGATCGCCGGCTGGAAGGGCATCGAAGCCTCCGACATGCTGCTGATGCCGGACCCGAACACGGCCAATATCGACCCCTTCTTCGAAGAGCCGACCCTGATCCTGACCTGCGACGTGGTCGATCCCGCCGACGGCAAAGCCTATGAGCGCGACCCGCGTTCGCTGGCCCGTCGTGCCGAGGCCTACCTCAAGAGCAGCGGCTTGGGCGACACCGCCTACTTCGGCCCGGAACCCGAGTTCTTCATCTTCGACAGCGTGCGTTGGGGCAATGAGATGTCGGGCTCCTTCTTCAAGATCGAGTCCGAAGAAGGCGCATGGAGCTCCTCCAAGGAATACGAGCACGGCAACAGCGGCTACCGTCCCACGGTCAAGGGCGGCTATTTCCCCGTGCCCCCGGTTGATTCGGGCCAGGACCTGCGCTCGGAAATGTGCCTGATCCTCGAGAACATGGGCATCCCCGTCGAAGTGCACCACCACGAAGTGGCCAACGCCGGCCAGATGGAAATCGGCACCAAGTTCAGCTCGCTGGTCCAGCGCGCCGACTGGCTGCAGCTGCAGAAGTACATCATCACCAACGTGGCTCACGCCTACGGCAAGACCGCGACCTTCATGCCCAAGCCCCTGGTCGGTGACAACGGCTCCGGCATGCACGTGCACCAGTCGGTCTGGAAGGACGGCAAGAACCTGTTCGCTGGCGACGGCTATGCAGGCCTGTCGGAATTCGCCCTGTTCTACATCGGCGGCATCATCAAGCACGCTCGCGCGCTGAACGCCATCACCAACCCCGGTACGAACTCGTACAAGCGCCTGGTGCCTGGCTTCGAAGCGCCGGTGAAGCTGGCCTACTCGGCCAAGAACCGCTCGGCCTCGATCCGCATTCCGTACGTGGCCAACCCCAAGGGTCGCCGCATCGAAGCGCGCTTCCCCGATCCTTCGGCCAACCCGTACCTGGCCTTCTCGGCCCTGCTGATGGCCGGCCTGGATGGCGTGGAAAACAAGATCCACCCGGGCGAAGCCGCCACCAAGGACCTGTACCACCTGCCGCCCGAGGAAGACGCGAAGATCCCGACCGTCTGCCACAGCCTCGACCAGGCCCTGGACTATTTGGACAAGGACCGTGCCTTCCTGACCAAGGGCGGCGTGTTCACCGATGCCTACATCGATGCCTACATCGACCTGAAGATGCAGGAAGTGACCCGCTTCCGCATGGCGACCCATCCGGTCGAGTTCGACATGTACTACACGCTGTAAGACGCAGGGGCCGGCGTGCTGTTCGCGCCGGCCACCGCTTGAAGGGACGGTCCAGGCCGTCCCTTGCCGTTTCTGGTCTTCTTGTGTCATTCGTGATTTGCACTTTGCAACCCTATGTCTTCCGCAGCTTGGGCCACAATCGCAGCATGTTTCGACACGCCATGCTGCTTTGTCTCGCCGCGGCTGCTTCGGCCGCCCAGGCTCAGTCCACGGTCTACCGCTGTCCCGGGCCGCCGGTGCTCTACACCGATGGCCTCACTGCCAAGGAAGCCGCCGACAAGGGCTGCCGCACCATCGAAGGTACGCCGATCACCGTCGTGCAGACGCCGCGCAAGCCCAGTTCTGCCGCCGCGGACGCGCAGCGTGAATCCGCCAAGATCGAGGCCGGCCAGCAGAGGTCGCGTGACGACGAGCGCCGCCGCGTGCTCGACAACGAGCTGCGCGCTGCCGAGAAACGCCTGGCCGATGCCCAGGCCGAGTACAAGGACGGCAATGGCGAGCGCCAGGGCGACGAGGCCCGCAACTACCAGAAGTACCTCGACCGCATGGCTGCCCTCAAGGCCAGCATCAATCGGCAGGAAGCCGACATCCAGGCGCTCAAGCGAGAGATCTCCAAACTGCCCTGAGTCTTGCCGCTCATGAATGACGAAGCCCCCTCCGAACTGCCGGGCTTCGCGGCCCTGGACATGCTGGCCACCATGGTGGCCGTGGTCGACATCCATGGCGAATGCCTGTTTGCCAATGCCGCCTTCGAGAGCGTGCTGGGCCTTTCCCGGCGCGCGGTGCAGAAGCACAACCTCTTCGACTGGTTTCTCGATCCCGGCCACCTGAGTGAGACCATCCGCGGCGTGGCCACCAACGCCTATTCGAGCAGCCGCTTCGACGCGCAGTTGCGCTGGAGTGCACGCGCCCACGACGAGCCGCTGCCGGTGCAGGTGATCGTCTCGCAGGTGAACAGCGAGACGGACCGCGTCATCATCGAGCTGATCGAGCAGGCCCAGGCCACCCGCCAGGAGCGCGAGGAACGCAGCCTCGACCAGGTGCAGGCCACCAAGGAGCTGACCCGCAACCTGGCGCACGAGATCAAGAACCCGCTGGGCGGCATCCGCGGCGCGGCACAGCTGCTGGCCATGGAGCTGACCGAGCCCGAGCAGCTCGAATGCACGCAGGTCATCGTGCACGAGGTCGATCGGCTGCAGTCCCTGGTGGACCGGCTGCTGGCGCCGCATCGCCACGCGCAGGTGGTGGCCGACGTCAACATCCACGAGATCTGCGAGCGCGTGCGCGCCGTCATCCAGGCCGAATACCCGCGCGGGCTGGAGGTCATACGCGACTACGACGCCTCGCTGCCTGATTTCCGCGGCGACCGCGAGCAGCTGATCCAGGCCCTGCTCAACATCGCGCAGAACGCCGCGCAGGCGCTGCAGGTGCGCATTGCGGACGGCACGGCGCAGATCCTCCTGCGCACCCGCGTGGCCCGCCAGGTCACCATCGGCAAGCGCCGCTGGCGCTTGGCATTGGAATTGCATGTGGAGGACAACGGACCCGGCGTGCCGCCGGAGATCCAGGACCGCATCTTCTACCCGCTCGTTTCAGGGCGGGACGGAGGGACGGGCTTGGGTCTGACCCTGTCGCAGACGATCGTGCAACAACACCAAGGCATGATCGATTGCGAGAGTGAGCCGGGCCGGACTGACTTTCGAATTACCCTGCCTTTGCCTTAGGCTGTCCACCAGATGGCCGTCAGCAAAGGGGAGCCCTTCATGAAATCCATCTGGGTTGTTGATGACGACCATTCGATCCGCTTCGTGCTTGAGAAAGCCTTGAGCCGCGAAGGTCTACCGGTACGCAGTTTCAGCAATGCCCGCGATCTGCTGGCCGCACTCGAAGAGGACAGCCCGCAAGTCCTCGTCTCCGACATCCGCATGCCCGGCGGCTCGGGCCTCGAACTGCTGGCCAAGGTCAAGGAGCGCCTGCCCCATCTGCCGGTCATCATCATGACGGCCTATTCCGACCTGGACAGCGCCGTCTCGGCCTTCCAGGGCGGCGCGTTCGAGTACCTGCCCAAGCCCTTCGACCTGCCGCGCGCCGTGGAGCTGATCCGCCGCGCGCAGGAGGAAAGCCAGCGCGAATCCGTGGCCGAGGAAGCAGCTGCGCAAGTGCCCGAGATGCTGGGCCAGGCGCCGGCCATGCAGGACGTGTTCCGTGCCATCGGCCGCCTGAGCCAGAGCCATGTCACCGTGCTGATCACCGGCGAATCGGGATCGGGCAAGGAGCTGGTCGCGCGTGCCCTGCACAAGCACAGCCCCCGCGCCGGCGGTCCGTTCGTCGCCATCAACACCGCGGCGATCCCCAAGGATCTGCTGGAGAGCGAGCTCTTCGGCCATGAGCGCGGCGCCTTCACCGGCGCGCAGGCGACAAGGCGAGGGCGCTTCGAGCAGGCCGACGGCGGCACGCTCTTCCTCGATGAAATCGGCGACATGCCGCTCGACCTGCAGACGCGCCTGCTGCGTGTGCTTTCCGACGGCCAGTTCTATCGCGTGGGCGGCCACAGCCCGCTCAAGAGCAATGTTCGCGTGATCGCCGCCACGCACCAGAACCTGGAGGAACGCGTGCGCCAGGGCGCCTTCCGCGAAGACCTGTTCCACCGCCTCAACGTGATCCGCCTGCGCCTGCCGGCCCTGCGCGAGCGGCGCGAGGACATCCCGGTGCTGGCGCGCTACTTCCTGCAGCGCAGCGCCACCGAGCTGGGCGTGGAACCCAAGCGACTTTCCGACGCGGCGATCGAACGCCTCGTCAACTTCGAGTTCCCTGGCAATGTGCGCCAGTTGGAGAACATCTGCCACTGGTTGACCGTGATGGCGCCCACGCAGATGGCCGAGGCCAAGGACCTGCCGCAGGAGTTGCTCAGCGCAGCGCCTATCGCTGCCGCACCTGCTGCCATGCCGTCGGAGGCGGGTGCTATGCCCTCAGCGCTGCCCGCCGTGCCGGCGCTCGGTGTAGCGGCGTCTGGCCCGGACGCATGGATCGCCGAGATGGCCCGCGAGGCCCGCCGCCTGCTCGCCAGCGGCGAGCCCGAGGTCTGGGACCGGCTCACGCGCCGTTTCGAGGCGCAGCTGATCCTCACCGCACTCGACGTCACCCGCGGCCGCCGCATCGAGGCCGCCCAGCGCCTGGGCATCGGCCGCAACACGATCACGCGCAAGATTCAGGAGCTGGGGCTGGAGCCCTGATCGACGAGGCGCGCGAACAGCGCGTCGAGCTTGGCCACCCGCGAGGGCGCGAGAAAGCGCCGTGCCCAGGCGATCTCGCCCTGGAGTTGCGCTCGCAATTCCGGTACCGGCGCGTCCTGCTGCCCGAGCCTGTGCAGGCGGGCGCGCAGCAGGTCGTAGCGTTCGCGCGTCAGGTTGGGGCGCTCGTTGACGACGAGGCCGGTGATGCATTGCCGGCGCGAGGCGGGCAGCCGGCGCGTCTTGTCGGCGCGCAGGGCGAAGCCTTCGGCGCGAACGACGGCCTCGACCCAGGCCTGCAGCACGCGAGCGTCGCGGCCCAGTCGCTCAGGCCCTGAGAAGCAAAGGTCATCGGCATAGCGCGTGTAGCGTGCGCCGAAGCGCTCGGCCAGGCCGCTGAGGCGCCGGTCCAGCGGCAGGGCGGCGAGATTGGCCAGGGCGGGCGAACTCGGCGCGCCCTGCGGCAGGTGCGGCCTGGCCAGGCGCCGGGCATCGGTACTGCCGGACTCGTGCAGGCGTTCGCGCACGCGCTCAGGTGTGCGTGTCGTGCACAGGCGTGCCAGCCCCTGCGCCACGCCGGGCGCATAGCCCAAGGCTGCGAAGATGGCCTCGACGCGCGCACGACCGACGCTGGGGAAGAAGTCGCGCAGGTCGAAGCTCAGCACGCAGGCCTGGCCCGCATGCGCCGCCGCATGATCGGCCACGCTGCGGCCGGCGACAAAGCCCGTGGCTGCTGCATGCACGGGCACGCGTGCCAGCAGTTCGCGATGGATCCGGGACTGGACACGCTTGAGCATTGGCATCGGCGCTTCCAGCAATCGCAGGCCGCCGCGTGCCTTGGGTGTGAGCGCATAACGGTAATGTTCAGCGGCGTGGCGTTGGCCGTCGCGGTAGTCCTGGGCCGGGTTGGCCAGCCAGTCCAGTTCTTGTGCGGTGATGCCCAGCCATTGCCAGAGGTCGGCAACGGTAGCCAGCGGCGGCAGGGCGAAAGGCGAAGGCAACATGCGCGCGGGCTGCACGCGCAGACGAGCCACACGCGGACGCGGATAGCGCGATGCCTCGAAACCGGCCTGGAACTCGGGGCACTCCGGCAGCCAGGCGGCCAGCGTCTCGACCGTTTCCTCGTTGTATCCGGGCTGGGCTGCAGCGGCCCAGGCCAGAGGCGCCAGCCAAGCCGCTTCGCTGCCCAGGCAGTCGCGCGCGGCACGCAGCAAGGGGCCAGGCTGCCACAGGCAATCCTGCCAGGCATGGGCCAGTGCGAGGGCGATCCAGTGCGGGTAGCTGCGATATGCCATGTCAATGAGCAAAGGGCCCCCGCTGCTGCCAACCAGCCGGTCCTGCGCGATGTGTGGGCGCCTGGGGGGCGCCAGCGCATCGTGCGCCGTCATGCAAGTCTTGAATCGTCGCCCCGGGGATGCCCCGGGACCCGGGTGGTGTCAGCCGCCCGATGGAGCTTGGCAGACAGCGAGGGTTGCGATGATTATGGCTGCGCCATCTTGTCCAGCCAGATGCCCAGCCCCTGGGCATTGAGCTCCACATCCGAAGCCAGCAAATGCAATTGCTGTTCGGGCGAAAGCAGGCTGCCGTGCTGGTGCAGGCTCTCCAGGTAGAGCCATTGCAGGCCGGCCTTGAGCCGCTGGTGCCGGTCCTCGGCTTCGCGCAGCGACAGAGCCAGCGTGGTCATCTGGTCGATCTGGGCGATCAGCGTTGTGCCGAGCCGCGCGACGTCGCTCACCCGGCCGTAATGGGTGAGGTACATGCTTTCAGGCCCCAAGGCCATCAATCGACGGATCGAGTCTTTCAGCGGCTCGGGCTCGAACTGCACCGGCGTGGTGGTGGGCGTGATCCAGGGGCCCCGAGCGGTGTCGAACTCGCGATACGACAGGCCGAAGGTATCGCCGGCAAAGACACCGCGGCTCTTCGCGTCCCAGATGCAATGGTGATGGCGCGCGTGGCCCGGCGTGTCGAGTAGCAGCAGTTCCCGCCCTGCGAGCTGGATGCGCTGCCCGTCATGGCTGGCTTCGCCGCGCTCGGCCGGCACGGGCACGAGGCGGCCGTAGGAGCGCAGCATCTCGGCCTCGCCGTAGACCGCGCGGGCGCTGAAGTACAGCACCTTGGGCTCGATCATGTGGCGCAGGCCGCGCGGATGGGCCAGCAGGCGCGCGTTCGGCAGCGACTGCATCAGCAGGCCCACGCCGCCGGCATGGTCCAGATGCACATGGGTGGGAATGACCCAGTCCACGGCCTCGGGCTCCAGCCCCTGTGCATCGAGCGCGGCCAGCAGGCGCGGCACGGCGAAGTTGGTGCCGGTGTCGATGAAGGCAGCGCGGCCGGCCTCGACCATCAGGTAGGCGGCGTCGAAACGCGGGCGCTGGTAGCCGGTATCGATGGCGAAGATGCCGTTTCCGAGGTCCTCGAAGAAGTCCTGCATGTTTGTCTCCATAATGGGCGGCACGATAGCGCAGGGACGCAAGACATGGCAGTACACGAGATCCTGAAGATGGGCGACCCGCGCCTCCTGCGCGTGGCTCGCCCGGTCACCGAGTTCGGCAGCGCGGCGTTGCGCAGTCTCATCAGCGACATGTTCGAGACCATGGCCGCGGCAAAGGGCGCCGGGCTGGCCGCGCCGCAGATCGGCGTCGATCAGCGGGTGGTGATCTTCGGCTTCGAGCGCAACCCGCGCTACCCCGAGGCCGCGCCGATCCCGCCCACGGTGCTGATCAACCCCTTCATTACGCCGCTGGAGTCCAGCTTCGAGGAAGGCTGGGAGGGCTGCCTCTCGGTGCCCGGCATGCGCGGCGTGGTGGAGCGCTTTCGGCGCATCCACTACCGCGGTTTCGACGCCGATGGCACGACGATGGAACGCGAGGCCGAGGGCTTCCACGCCCGCGTGGTCCAGCACGAATGCGACCATCTGGACGGCATCCTCTACCCGATGCGGGTGCGTGATTTCAGCCGCTTTGGCTACACCTCCGTGCTATTTCCTGAACTCGACGCCAACGCTGACGACTGAGGGTTGTAAGTGGGCGTAAGCGCCAGTCGGCGCCCGCGGGGCCTCATGCGTTAGACAATCGCGCGAGGAGACCGCATATGAATGCTTCTGAACGATCCACCATCAAACTGAGCCGCGCCGCATGGCTGCGACTCGCACTGGGCCTGTTCATCGGCCTGGCCGGGCCCGCCAGCCAGGCCCAGCAGCCGCCCAACCCCGACAACCAGGACCCGCCGGCCCGCGTCGCCCGCGTGGCCGACGTGACGGGCGATGCCTGGCTGTTCGATGACAGCGCCAAGGAATGGACGCGCCTGCTGCGCAACCAGACCCTGGCCGAAGGCGACCGCCTGCGCACCGACGCCAACGCCCGCGTGAGCCTGCGCGCCGGCAGCACCTATCTGTGGCTGGACGAGCGCAGCGATCTGCTGTTCGACCGCCTGGACGAAGGCATCGTGCAGTTGCAGCTCGACCACGGCGACCTGGCCGTGCAGCCGCGAAGCGCCGACGCCGTGGGCGATCTGCGCGTGCTGACCCGGGAGGGCCGTTTGCTGGCCGAGCAGCCCGGCCTGTACCGCGTCGAACAGCTGGACCGCGGCACCCTGGCCCGCAACTGGCAGGGCCGCCTGCGCTTCGAGCCCGAGGGCGGCGGCCAGCCGACCTGGGTCGAGACAGGCGAGCAGGTCGAGTTCTGGGTGGCCGAAGGCCCGCGCGTCGAGCGCCAACCTCTGCGCAGCGACAGCTTTGGCGATTGGGTCTTGGCCGATTCGCGCGCCGTCGCCGGTCCTAGCACCGTGACCCAGCGCTACGTCTCGCCCGAGATGACCGGCGCCGAGGATCTGGACCGTTATGGCAGCTGGGACCAATCGTCCGACTACGGCGCGGTGTGGTTCCCGACCACCATCGATGTCGGCTGGGCGCCTTATCGCTATGGCCGCTGGGTCTGGTCCCGCTACTGGGGCTGGTCGTGGGTGGATGACACGCCTTGGGGTTTCGCGCCCTTCCACTATGGCCGCTGGGTGCAGTGGCGTGGCCGCTGGTGCTGGGCGCCGGGTGCCTATGTGCGACGCCCGGTCTATGCGCCGGCCCTGGTGGCCTTTGTCGGCGGTGGCGGCGTATCGGTTGGGGTCAACATCGGCTTCGGCGGCGGCCGTCGTCCGCCGCCTCCGAGCGGTGGCTGGGTGCCGCTGGCGCCGCGCGAGGCCTATGTGCCGGCCTACCGCCACACCGACACCTACATGCGCCGTCTCAACAACGACCGTGATGCAAGGCCCGTGCAGAACCCGCGCAACGCCGCCATCACGGGCGCCATCAGCCGCGAAGCGATCAGCCGCCAGCCGGCCGTGCAGACGCGCCCGGCCGCCGATATGCCGGCCTGGCGCGACCAGCGGCGCGGCCAGGATCGTGCACGTGACAACAACCGCGACAGCGACCGCGGCGGCCGCGATCGCGAAGACAACAACGTCCGTCGTCCGCCTGCGCAACAGCCGCAGGCCCAGGTGCCGCAGCAGCCGCAACAACAGCAACAGCGCGGCAACGAGCGCGACGACCGCTTTGACCGCAACAACAATGATCGTGGCGCGAACCATGGTGGCAACGAGCAACGCCAGCCGCAAGGGCAGCCGCAAGTGACCAGGCCGACGCCGCCTCAGCCACAAGTCCAGCAGCCCCAGGCTGAGCCCCAGCGTGATTGGGGCCGCCGCGGCGAGCGCAACGACGCTGAGCAGCGTGGCAACAACGAGGCGCGTGAGCGCGAGCTGCAGCAGCAACGCGGACGCGAGCGCCAGCCCGAAGCGCAAGTTCAACAGCCGCGCCCTCAGCCGCAGCCGCAGGTACAGATGCCGCAACCACAGCCGCAGCCCCAGCCCCAAGCTCAACCCCGCCAGCCTGCTGCACAGCCGGCCGCGCAACCCGAGCGCAAGACCGAAGACAAGCCACGCAACAATGACCGTGGCCGCAGCAAGGAGCAGCAGGAGCGATAGGACCTACAGCAGGCGCTGCAGCTCAGGCCAGACGTTGTCCAGAATGATCGGATGCGCCTTGGCCAGCGGATGGATGCGGTCGGCCTGGAACCAGTCTTCCTGGTCCGGCCGATCCGCCACGCCCTTGAGCAGAAAGGGCAGGAAGCCGGTCTTCTCGCTGCGCGCCAGATCGGCATACATCGCGCCGAAGGAGGCCACGTAGGCGCGGCCGAAATTGGGCGGCACCTGCATGCCCACCAGCAGCACCTTCGCGCCGGCCGCCTTGGCCGCACTCACGATGGCCAGCAGATTGGCGCGCGAGTCAGCCAGCGGCATGCCGCGCAGCATGTCGTTACCGCCCAGCTCGACGATCACGACGTTGGGTTTTTGCTTTTGCAGCAGATCGGCCAGGCGCGCGCGGCCGCCCGAGCTGGTCTCGCCGCTGATGCTGGCGTTGATGACCTCGGCCGGGATGTGCTGGTCGGCCAGCCGCTTGTCCAGCAGCGCCACCCAGCCGCTGCCACGGGCCAGGCCATACTCGGCCGAAAGGCTGTCGCCGAGCACGAGGATGCGCTTCGGCTTTGGCTTCGGCTGAGCCCAGACGCCGCTCGCGCACGGCGCCAGCAAGCCCAAGCTACAGTGTCGCAAGACGCTTCTTCTCTTCATCCCATCCCTCATGAGCACAACACTGATCGAAGTCGATGCCATCGCCAAGCGGGTGCGCGATGCTACCGGCGAGCTGACGATTCTGCATGACATCACATTCGCATTGCGCGAGCGGGAGTCGGTGGCCATCGTCGGCGCCTCGGGCTCGGGCAAGAGCACGCTGCTGGCCATTCTGGCGGGCCTGGACACGCCCTCCAGCGGCACCGTTCGCCTGCGCGGGCAGGACCTGTTCGCGCTCAGCGAAGACCAGCGCGCGGCGGTCCGCGGGGCCGAGCTGGGCTTCGTGTTCCAGAGCTTTCAGCTGCTGCCCAATCTGACGGCACTGGAGAACGTGATGCTACCGCTGGAGCTGCGCGGTGACCGTGCAGCGCGCCAGCTGGCGACCGAGATGCTGCAGAAGGTGGGCCTCGGCGAGCGGCTCTCGCACATGCCGCGCGTGCTCTCGGGGGGCGAGCAGCAGCGCGTGGCGCTGGCCCGCGCCTTCGTGCAAAGGCCCGCACTCCTGCTGGCCGACGAACCCACGGGCAGCCTCGACTTCGCCACTGGCGCCCAGGTCATGCAGCTGATGTTCGAGCTCAACGCCCAGGCCGGCACCACGCTCGTGCTGGTGACGCATGACGCGGCGATTGCGGCGCGCTGCGAGCGGCAGTTGAGGATCGAAGCAGGGCGCCTGGTGGCCTAGGGTTTTTTGATCAGCGCCCGAATCACGTCGCCGTAGCCTTGCGCCAGCGGGAGGGGCAGGGCACTCGCGGCCAGAGCCTCGTGCAAGCTGCGCAGGCGATAGGCGGGCACGGTGGGCGCCAGATGGTGCTCGAAATGCCAGTTCACGTGGTTGGGCGCCACCGTCAGCCGCTCCCACCAGCGGGCGCGCACGCTGCGGGTGTTGGTCCAGACATCGGTGCCCAGGGTGCCGGGCAGGCCGCCGTGCTCGGCCGCGTTGCGGATGCGGCTGAAGACCATGTAGCTGGTGAGCCAGGACAGCGGCCACAGCAGGTACAGCCAGCCGTGGCCGAGTGCCGTCAGCACGGCGATGAAGAGAGCCTGCATGAGCAGGACACGGCGCAGATTCCACAGCAGGTGGCGCAGGGATCGACCGCCCTGGTCAGTGGAACCACGGCGGTAGGAATAGCCCAGCTTCACCGCGTGCGGGTCGGCATGCGAGTACAGGATCGCCAGCGCTGCCACGGCTTTCAGGCCGGTCTGGCCGGTCAGGTCCCGCAGCAGCTTGCGCACGAACGAGGCCCGGCTCACCGGATAGCCGCGGTAGTTGGGCAGGTCCGGGTCCTCCTCGCTGCCGGCCTTGACATGGTGCGTCATGTGATAGCGGCGGTAGACGGCCAGATCGGCAAACACCGGGGCCGAGCACAGCCACTGGCCGATGAAGTCGTTGGCCTCGGGCGAAGGAAACAGCGCGCGATGGGCGCAGTCGTGCATCAGGATGCCCAGGCCCAGCTGCCGCCCGCCGAGGACCAGCCAGGCCAGCAACACGCCGATCACGTGGGGCCAGACCATCACGAGCGCAAAGGCTGCCACGATCAAGCCCCAGTTCACGGCCAAGGCCCAGAGGCCGCGCAGCAGCGACTTCCGCTGCAGGCCGGCCCAGCGGGCCTCGCCCAGCAGGTGGCGGAGCTCTTGGGTGTTCATGCGCGCAATGATCGGGGCCGCGCCAACAAAAGAAAGCCCGCGGGACTGCGTCCGGCGGGCTTTGGCTGTCAGCTGAAGCGGCTGCTTAGCGGCTGAACTTGTAGTCGGTCTTCGCGGCGTCCTTGAGCTTGGCCTGGTACTCGGCGACCTTCTGCTGTTCCATGCGCTGGATGATCTGGGCCTTGACGTCGTCGAAGGCCGGGAAGGTGGCCTGGCGGGTGTCTTCGAGCCTGATGATGTGGTAGCCGAACTGCGACTTGACCGGCTCATCGGTCATCTCGCCCTTCTTCAGCTTGGCCAGCGCGGCGGTGAACTCGGGCACATAGCTGTTGCCGTTGGCCCAGCCCAGGTCGCCACCGTTGGCGGCGGAGCCCGGATCCTTGGATTCGGTCTTGGCCAGATCTTCGAACTTGGCGCCGAGCTTGATCTTGGCGATCAGGGCCTTGGCCTGGTCTTCGGTCTCCACCAGGATGTGGCGGGCGTCGTACTCGGTGCCGGAGCCGGCGGCCTTGAACTTCTCGTACTCGACCTTGGCGTCGGCTTCGCTGACCGGGTTCTTCTTGGCGTACTCCGCGAACATGGCGCGGATCATCAGCGACTGGCGGGTCAGCTCCAGCTGGGCCTTGAAGTCGGCCGACTGCGGGATGCCGGCCTTCTCGGCGGCCTGCATGAAGATTTCGCGCAGGACGACTTCGTCCTTCATCTGCGCTTCGACTTCAGGCGTCACGGCCTGGCCACTCTTGCTGACTTGCGTGAGCAGCAGGTCATAGCGGGCCTTGGGGACGGGCTTGCCATTGACGGTGGCGATGTTTTGCGCGCCGGCGGTGGCGGTCAGGGCCGCGATGGCAGCGGCGAGCACGAGCTTCTTCATGGATGGAGCCAGGTAGATAAAAAAATGCGCCTTTCGGGGCGCGGTTCTGCGCCGAACGTCAGACCTCATCCGGCGTCTTGGCATCGATGGCCAGGGCGTGGATGCCGTTCTGCATCAACTCGGCGAGCGCATGATATACGAGCCGGTGCCGGGCCACCCTGTGAAGCCCTGTAAAGCGAGGGCTGACGATGAACACGCTGAAATGGGCCCCTTCGCGGGCCCCGGCGTGGCCGGCGTGGAGGTGGCTGTCGTCCTCGATGGTCAAGGCCTCGGGGACGAGCTCGCGGGTGAGGCGCGCCTCGATCTCGTCACGGAGCATCGTTCTTGCGCTGCGCCTCGGCAGCGTCCAGATGCTTGTTCAGGTAGAAGCCCTGGCCGAGCGTGAACAGCACGATCAGGCCGGTGGTGCCGAAGGCCTTGAAGTCGGCCCAGGTGGAGGTGGAAAAGTTGTAGGCCACATAGAGGTTGAGCGCGCCCATGGCGGCGAAGAACCAGACCCAGGCTCGGTTGAGCCCCGCCCACACGGCGGCCGGCAGTTCCAGCTCAGCACCCAGCATGGCCTGGATGATGTTCTTGCCCCAGAGGGCGGCCGAGGCCCAGAACACCAGGGCCGAGGCCCAGTACAGGCCCGTGGGCTTCCACTTGATGAAGGTGGCGTTGTGGAAGTAGATGGTGGCTGCGCCCAGCGTAACCACCAGGGCCAGGCTGATCCACAGCATCAGGTCGATCTTCTTGCCGCGCAGCTTGATCACGAGGACCTGCAGCAATGTGGCGGCCATCACCACCAGGGTGGCCAGCAGCACGGGCGCTTCTTCGGCGCCCACCTTGCCACCGGCGACCAGGAAGCCGAAATGCTGGGTGGCAAAGGCCGCGGCCCAATCCTGATGCCCGTCCGCATACTTGAAGGTGATGAAGAACAGCAGCAGGGGCAGGAAATCGAGGAGGATCTTCATGGAAATACTCAGGGCGGGGCACGCAGTCTAGCGCTCCTGATCGTGTAGCCCCTCACGCATGCGGTGTGCACACCGCGGGCCCGGACGGGCGCTCCTTCGGGTTTTCACGATATTCTGTGGTGAGAGTTCTCAGCCAGGGAGGGCCCATGTCTGGAGTTGGGATGTTGGACGAGCCGGGTCTTGCGGGCGATAGCGACCCGACCGACGTCAATCCGCATTTTCTGAAGCGTCTGGTGGCATGTTCGGCAAGACGCCAGATCGAGGCGGGTGGCGACGTCACGACCCCCAACCGCGCCAAGCTGTTTGCGGCTGGCACCTCGCTGGACGCGGTCATGCTGGACCGCATCCGCAGCATCAAGCTGGCCCGTCCGCTGGAAGACTGCCTGCTCATCCGCGACGGCATCGGCAGCGCGCAGCTGCAGGCCACCGCGCAGGCGCTGCTGGAAAAGTTTGAACTGATCCGCAAGATCGATGCGCCGGCTGCCGAAGTGGACATGAACCTGCTGGGCGCATTGGGCCAGCTGCGCCTCACGCCGCCGCTTCAGATGTTGCTGACGCTCTCCGCGGACGAGCGCGAGGGCCGTCTGGAGCACTCGGTCTGCGCGAGCTTGCTGAGCCTGGCTTTGGCGCGCCGATTGCTGCCAGGCAAGTCGCTGCTGCACCGCCAGCTTGCGCTGGCCGGCTTGATGCACGACGTTGGCGAGCTCTATATTCCGCCTATCAACCAGAACCGCGATGCGCCGCTGGAACCCGAGCAGTGGCGTGCCATCGCCAGCCATCCGGTGATCGGTTCGCGCCTGCTCTCGCGCATGGAAGGCGCCGGCCCGGTGGTGGCCGAAGCGGTGCTGTGCCACCACGAGCGGCTGGATGGATTCGGCTACCCGCGCGGCCTCGCGGACGAGGATTTCAAGCTGCCGATGCAACTGCTGGCCGTGGCCGAATGGCTGGCGGGCCTGCTCGAAGCAGGCATGGAGCCCCTGATGCGCGCCAGCGTGGCCTCGCGGCTGATCCCGGGCGAGTTTTCGCCGCAGGCCCTGGAGCCGGTGCACAAGGCCTTGCGCGCCACCCTCGGGCTGGCCGACTGGCTGCAGGCGCAGCAGTCGGAGATCGCCTCGCGCGTCAAGCCCATGGCTGAGGCGCTGCGCCGGTTCGAGAGCGTGCAGCAATGGATCGCAACCCGCGGGCTCAACGCCAGCCCGCAACTGCGCGCCGTCCTGATCAAGGCCTACCAGCGCATGCATCGCCTGCAGACCTCATTTGTCGGCGCGGGCCTGGATCTCCAGGACCCCGAGCGCGTCCTCGCCGACCTAGAGAACCCCGAGGCGCGCCAGGAGCTCGGCGCCCTGCTCGGCGAGTTCGGCTGGCGCATGCGCGAGATGGAGCGCGCCTGCCTGCTGCGCGCGAGCCTGCTCGGTGGCGACGATCTGTCTGTGATCAATGAAATGCTCTCGATGATCCGCGGGGATCACGGGTAGCCTGAAGTGGCGGCCAACTCCAGCGCATCCCCGCATTTGCGTCGTGATGTTGCAGGGCTGGTGAAGGCCCTCAGAAGTAAATAGGGAGACCTATGTGACGCTTCCAGCTTCCGGCGCCTGAGCGGCGCCAGCGGGCACGTAGCGGCCCGTCCTTTCAGGCCTTGTTCTTCAGCGTGCCCCAGGTGCAGCTGTGCCTGCCGCTTGAACACGTGCAGAAGGTGCTGGCTATGCCGGCGCTCCAGGAAGTGCCCGATGCGCCGCCGCATGTGATGGGCCTGCTGTTCAAGCACACGCAGCGAGCCGGTGGCGCGGCAGCGGCCCTCGGCCACGCCGCTGTTTTCCTCCGTGGCGGCCTCTTGCGGCGCGCGCACCATCGGCGTAGTGCTGACCGGCATGGGCGCCGACGGCGCGGCCGGACTGGCCGAGCTCTACCGTGCCGGCGGGCTCACGCTGGCGCAGGAGCCGCGCAGCTGCGTGATCGGCAGCATGCCGCAGGCCGCCATCAACGCCCAGGCGGTGGCCGAAGTGGTGCCGCTGGCAAAAATGGCCCAGCGCACCCGCCTTGCTGCCGTGACTCCGGTCACGCTCGGGGTACAAACGGGCTTTGCCGATACCATGACCCTGAGCCAGTTCGGCGACGATGCGCAAAAGCACGGGCCGGCCCTCAAGCTGGTCGGCTCAGGAGGGAAACAATGAAGGCCTTGATCATCGAAGACTCACCCGTCTTCAGACAGATGGTCCAACACACGCTGGAACAGCTGGGTTTCCAGACGGAGTGCGCTGAAGTGGCTGCCGAAGGCATGGCCGCGCTGGAGCAGCGCCGCTTCGACCTGCTGATCCTCGACCTGCACCTGCCCGACCAGAGCGGCCTCGAAGTCGCCCGCCGCATCCGCGCCCAGGCCGCGCATCGCCTGCTGCCCATCCTCATGCTGACCTCCGACGACAGTAAGCTGCTGATGCAGCGCGCGCTCGACGCCGGCGTGACCGAGCTCTTCCGCAAGACCAAGATCGCCGAGCTGCACGACTTGCTGCGCGAGTACATCGCCCGCATGCAGAAGCAGCTCAGGGGCCGCGTCATGCTGATCGAGGACAGCCCCACCACCAGCGAGCTGCTGGCCTACATGCTGGGCAAGATGAGCCTGGAGGTGGACCGTTTCGAGACTGGCGAAGCCGCGCTCGAGGCGCTCACCAAGGCCGACTACGACCTCATCGTCAGCGACATCGTGCTGGCCGGGCAAATGACCGGCCTGGGCGTCACGCGGGCCGTGCGTTCGATGGAGGGCGAGGTCTCGCGCATCCCCATCCTCGGCCTCTCTGCGCTGGAAGACGCGGCGCGCAAGATCGAGATGCTCAAGATGGGCGCCAACGACTACGTGCCCAAGCCCGTGGTGGAGGAGGAATTCGCCGCCCGGGTGAGCAACCTGATCACCAGCAAGCAGCTCTTCGACCAGGTCCAGCAGCAGCGCCGCGAGCTGCGCGAACGCTCGATCCGCGATGTGCTCACCGGCCTCTACAACCGCCACTACCTGGCCGAGGTCTCCAGCCAGCTCTTCGCCCAGGCCGACCGCCAGCAGCGCCCGCTGGCCGTGATGATGGTGGACCTGGACCACTTCAAGAAGATCAACGACACCTACGGCCACGATGTGGGCGACAAGGTGCTGGCCGGCGTGGGCCAGTTGCTGGCGCAGGATTGCCGGCAGGGCGACGTGGCCGCACGCTTCGGTGGCGAGGAATTCGTGATCCTGCTGCCCGACTGCACGCAGGCCGCCGCCCAGCAGCGCGCCGAGCGGCTGCTTGCCGACCTGCGCGATCTGCGCCCGGCCGACATCCCCGTCTCAGCCAGCATCGGCGTCAGCGCCCAGGGCAGCTCGCAGATCATGGGCTTTGACGAGCTGTTCAAGATGGCCGACGATGCCGTCTACGAAGCGAAGCAGAGCGGCCGCAACAAGGTGGTCACCAAAGACTGAGAGCTTGTCCGCCGGCCGCCGCCGCCGACGTCGCTCAGCGCGCAATTGAGCATCCGCTGAACGCGGAAACGATCCGCCATTTGCCGTCGTAGCCGCCAAGGCGGAGCCGGTTGGCGTACCCCAAGCCCGGTTGTCATGCGCGGGACAGAGCCTGGGCTCCGATCCTGCCTAGAATCGAACGATCGTTCTTTTCCTGGGGACTCCCATGACAGCTCATTACGAAGTTCGCGGCGCAGTCGCCGTGATCACCCTGGACAACCCGCCGGTGAACGGCATGGGCATCGTCACGCGCAAGGCGGTTGCTGATGGCATCACCCGCGCCGAGGACGACGCCGCGGTGAAGGCCGTGGTGCTGACTGGCGCCGGCAAGGCCTTCTCGGGCGGCGCCGACATCAAGGAGTTCGGCAGCCCCAAGGCGCTGGCCGAGCCCAATCTGCTCTCGCTGATCCTGCAGGTCGAGAACTGCAGCAAGCCGGTCGTCGCCGCCATCCACAGCGTGTGCATGGGCGGCGGGCTGGAGATCTCGCTGGGCTGCCATTACCGCGTCGTCCAGAAGGGCACCAAGATCGCGCTGCCGGAAGTCAAGCTGGGCCTGCTGCCCGGCGCCGGCGGTACGCAGCGCCTGCCGCGCGCGCTCGGCGTCGAGCCTGCGCTGAACATGATCGTCAGCGGCGAACCCGTGGCGGCCGAACTGCTGGCTATGGTGCCGGGCCAGAAGCTGTTCGACCGCGTGGTGGACGCCGACGTGCTCGACGCCGCCATCGCCTTTGCCGAAGAGATCGCCGACAAGCGCCCGCTGCCGCGCGTGCGCGACCTCAAGGCCCATCACGACGACCCCGACGCCTTCTTCCAGTTTGCCCGCAACATGGTCGGCGCGCAGGCCAAGAATTTCCCCGCGCCGCTGCGCTGCCTGGAGGCCGTGGCCGGTGCCGTCAACATGAAGTTCGACGACGGCATCAAGGCCGAGCGCGAAGGCTTTGCCGCGCTGATGCTGACGCCGGAATCCAAGGCCCTGCGCGGTGCCTTCTTCGCCGAGCGCGCCGCATCGAAGATCGCCGACGTGCCCGAAGACACGCCGCAGCGCGTGGTCGCCAAGGTCGCCGTGATCGGCGCCGGTACCATGGGCGGCGGCATCGCGATGAACTTCCTCAACGCCGGCATCCCGGTCACCATCCTGGAGACCAAGCAGGACGCGCTGGACCGCGGCGTCGCCACGATCAAGAAGAACTACGAAGCGCAGGTCAAGAAGGGCAAGCTCAAGGAAGACAAGTACGCCGCCCGCATGGCTTTGCTGAGCACGACGCTGAGCTATGGCGACATCGGTAACTCCGACCTCGTGATCGAAGCCGTGTTCGAGGACATCGGCGTCAAGGAGCAGGTGTTCAAGCAATTGGACGAGGTGATGAAGAACGGTGCGATCCTCGCCTCCAACACTTCGACGCTGGACCTCAACAAGATCGCGGCGTTCACCAAGCGTCCGCAGGACGTGGTGGGCCTGCACTTCTTCAGCCCCGCCAACGTGATGAAGCTGCTTGAGGTGGTGCGCGGTGAAGCGACGGGCAAGGATGTGCTGGCGACCGTGATGGCGCTGGCCAAGAAGATCAAGAAGACGGCCGTGGTCTCGGGCGTGTGCGACGGCTTCATCGGCAACCGAATGATCGAGCAGTACTTCCGCCAGGCCGGTTTCTTGCTCGACGAAGGCTGCACGCCGCAACAGGTGGACAAGGCCATCGAGAAGTTCGGCTTCCCCATGGGCCCCTTCCGCATGAGCGACCTGGCCGGCAACGACATCGGCTGGCACATCCGCAAGCGCCGCGCGGTGGAGAAGCCCGGCTTCCGCTATTCGAAGACGGCCGACCTGCTGTGCGAACTCGGCCGCTTCGGCCAGAAGACGCAAGCCGGCTGGTACGACTACGTGGCCGGCAAGCGCGACGCGCTGGTCTCGCCCGTCGTCACCGAGATGCTGGCCAACCATCGCGCTTCGCTCGGCTATGCCGAACGCAAGATCAGCGATGAGGAGATCGTGCAGCGCCTGGTTTTCGCACTGGTCAACGAAGCCGCGCATCTGCTCGAGGAAGGCATTGCGCAACGTGCTTCCGACGTGGACATGGTCTACCTGACCGGCTACGGTTTCCCGCTCTGGCGCGGCGGCCCCATGTGCTATGCCGACACCGTGGGCCTGTACAACGTGGTGCAGGCGATGCGCCGCTTCGCGCGCAATCCGTATGACGACGCCGCTTTCTGGGAACCCGCACCGCTGCTCGCGCGCCTGGTTGCCGAAGGCAAGAGCTTCACCTGAACCATTGAGTTAGGAAAAAATCATGAGCAAGGCTCTCATCGTCTCCACCGCCCGCACGCCGCTCGCCAAGAGCTGGAAGGGCGCCTTCAATATGACGCACGGCGCCACGCTCGGCGGCTTTGCCGTGCAGGCCGCCATCGAGCGCGCCGGCATCGATGCCCACGATATCGAAGATCTCCTGATCGGCTGCGCCACGCCAGAAGGCACGACCGGCGGCAACGTCGCGCGCCAGATCGCTCTGCGTGCCGGGCTGCCCGTCACCGTCTCGGGCATGACCATCAACCGCTTCTGCTCCAGCGGGCTGCAGACCATTGCCATGGCCGCGCAACGCATCATCGCGGGCGAGGGGGATGTGTACGTGGCGGGCGGTGTGGAAAGCATCTCCTGCGTGCAAAACGAGGCCAACCGCCACATGTACGCCGACCCCTGGCTCTTGCAGAACAAGCCCGAGATCTACTGGAGCATGCTGCAGACCGCCGAGAACGTGGCCAAGCGCTACCAGATCCCCAAGGAGCGCATGGACCAGTACGGCGCTGCCAGCCAGCAGAAGGCCTGCGCCGCGCAGGCCGCGGGCCTGTTCAATGACGAGATGGTGCCCGTCACCACCGTCATGGGCGTCTACGACAAGTTGCAGGGCCTGATGAGCAAGCAGGTCACCGTCCGCGCCGACGAGGGCCTGCGCGAAGGCACGACCTACGAGAGCATCAAGGACATCCGCACTGCCATGCCCGGCGGCGTGGTGACGGCCGGCAACGCCAGCCAGTTCTCGGACGGCGCGGGTGCCTGCGTGCTGGTCAGCGAGTCGTATGCCGAGACGCATGCGCTCAAGCCGCTCGGCCGCTTCCTCGGCTTTGCCGTGGCCGGCTGCGAGCCCGATGAAATGGGCATCGGCCCCGTGTTCGCTGTGCCCAAGGTGCTGAAGAAGCTGGGCCTCAAGGTCGAGGACATCGACCTCTGGGAGCTCAACGAAGCCTTCGCCGTGCAAGTGCTCTATTGCGCCGACACGTTGGGCATCCCGATGGACAAGCTCAACGTCAACGGCGGCGCGATTGCGGTCGGCCATCCCTACGGCGTGTCGGGCCAGCGCCTGACAGGCCACGCGCTGATCGAAGGCAAGCGCCGCGGCGCCAAGCTCGTGTGCGTGACCATGTGCATCGGCGGCGGCATGGGTGCGGCCGGCGTCTTCGAAGTGCTGTGATGGCGACCCCAAAGGCCAAGCTCTGGGTCGAGCGTCTCGTCTGGATCCTGATGTACGGCGGCCTGCTGGCCGTCGTCTTCGGCATCTTCGTGCTGCGCGAGGGCGAGACCCTGTGGGGCTGGCTGCTGGTGGGTAAGGGCACCATCGTGGCGATCGTCGGCGCGGCGCTGGTCGTCGTGCGGGCCCGGATGAAATGAAGAAGAAGGAATCGCTGATGACGACGACTCGCGTGCAGGAACTCTTCGACCTCAGCGGCCAGGTCGCCCTGGTCACTGGCGGCTCGCGCGGACTGGGCCTGCAGATGGCCGAGGCGCTCGGCGAGGCCGGCGCCAAGATCATGCTGAGCTCGCGCAAGGCCGCCGACCTGGAAGAGGCCGTGGCCCACCTGCAGGACCGCGGCATCGACGCGCGCTGGATCGCTGCCGATGCGGCCAGCGAGGATGACGCGCGGCGCGTCGTCGCCGAAACCATGGAGCGCATGGGCCGTATCGACATCCTCGTCAACAACGCCGGTGCCAGCTGGGGCGCGCCCGCCGAGGACCATCCGATGGCGGCCTGGGACAAGGTAATGAACCTGAACGTTCGCAGCCTCTTCGTGTTCGCGCAGGAAGTGGCCAAGGCCTCGATGCTGCCACGCGGTTCGGGCCGCATCATCAACATCGCCTCCATCGCCGGCCTGGGCGGCAACCCGCCCGAGATGAAGACGATCGCCTACAACACGAGCAAGGGCGCCGTGGTGAACTTCACCCGCGCGCTGGCCGGCGAGTGGGGCAGGGCGGGCATCACTGTCAACGCGATTGCGCCGGGTTTCTTCCCGAGCAAGATGACGCATGGTCTGCTTGCAGCCGTCGGCGTGGACGTGATGGCTTCGCACGCGCCGCTGAACCGCCTGGGCGACGACGAAGACCTGAAGGGCGCCGTGCTGCTTTTCGCGAGCCGTGCAGGCAAGCACATCACCGGTCAGATCCTGGCCGTGGACGGCGGCGTCAGCGCCATCCTGGGTGGCTGATTGACCGATGGACTTCCCCGTTCACATCCCCTTCGTCGAGCAGCTCGGTTTTGAGCTGCTGCGCATGGAAACCGGCGAGGCTGAGATTGCGCTGGATCTCGCCGACGCCCATCTCAACTCCTGGTCCGTGGCCCATGGTGGCGTCTTGATGACGCTGCTCGACGTGGTGATGGCCCACTCGGCGCGCAGTGATGGCGGGCCTGAGGGCCCAGGCGTGGTCACGGTCGAGATGAAGACGAGCTTCATGCGGCCCGGTGAGGGCAAGCTGCTCGCCAAGGGCAAGCTGCTTCATCGCAGCACGACGATGGCGTTTTGCGAGGGCTCGGTGTTCGACGCGCAGGGTCAGCTTTGCGCGCATTCGACCGGCACGTTCAAATACCTACGGGCTCTGCCGGGCCGGGAGCGGGAGCTGAAGCTCTTGCAGCGCAAGCCGTAGCTGGGCGGTGATCGTGGCGAACGCCCATGCTTGATGGGCCGACGTCGGGCGGGCACTCCAAGCTACGCAGCAGCGTTGTCAATCGGCCAGGAGCAAAACGAGTCGCGTCCGGCTGTAATCGGGTAGGCTGTCTACGCTTTAGATCAAACTGGAGTGCTCACGATGCATCAAGGCTCTTGCCATTGCGGCGCCGTCCGTCTCACGCTGCCATCCACGCCGGAAGTTGCCACGGACTGCAACTGCTCGCTCTGCCGCAGGATCGGCGGGCCCTGGGTGTACTTCGAGTTCGGAACGGTGATCATCGAAGGCCATCCCGAATCGACCGAGTCCTACGTCCAGGGCGACAAGACCCTGCGCACGATCCGCTGCCGGCATTGCGGCTGCATCACGCATTGGGAACCGATCGATATGCAGGCTGGCGCGAGGCACGGCGTCCATCTCGGAAACTTCGATCCGCAGCTGATCGCCTCCGTGCGGGTCCGCAAGTTCGACGGCGCCGACACCTGGAAGTTCATTGAGTGAGCCGGCATTCGGCCACAGGAACTCGGGTGCGCGGCACTCTTCAGCGGATGTCCACCTCATACTGAAAGCCATCCGCCGATCCGCGCGTGCAGCGCCACTCGATCGGCACTCCAGCGAAGTTGAAAGCCACGCGCTGGACCGCGATGACCGGGCTGCCCGCCACGATGCCCAGCCGCTCGGCGAGGGCCTTGCCGGCGGTCTCCACCGTCAGCCGCTCGCGGGCCGAAGCGACCAGCTGCTTGCAGGCCGACTCGTAGAGCGGATACAGCAGGTCGCCGAAGTCCTTCAGCTTCATCTCGACCAGGGGCTCGAAGCGCGCCCGGGGCAGCCAGATTTCTTCGGCCAGCACCGGCCGCTCTTCGATCAGCCGAATGCGAGACAGGGCGATGGCTTCCGGCTCGGCTTCATCCAGCCCCAGGGCCTGGCGCACTTCGGCCGGCGGCTTCTTCACTGAGCGAGCGAGGACCTTCGCGGTCGGCTGCACGGCCTCGCCCGCCTTGGTCTTGAAGCGGAAGAAGCGGAATAGCGAGGAAGTGAAGTCGGGCCGCCGCACGTAGGTGCCCTTGCCCTGGCTGCGCGTCAGCACCCCTTCGGCAACCAGCATGTCGATGGCCTTGCGCACGGTGCCGGTGGCCATGCCGTAGCCCTGGTTTAGCTCCGCTTCGGTCGGGATCGCATCGCCCGGGCCCCATTCGCCGTCGGCAATGCGGCGCAGCAGTTCGTCCCGCAGGCGCTGGTACAGCGGCAGGCGTTCGTCGTGCGCCGAGAGTCGGTTCATGGCGATGCTATTCATCTAGTTAACTGGACGACTATCACTCTAGCACCGCCGATTTCAATTTCCGATCCGCGGGTTTTCACCAGCAGCGCGTTGCGCTCAGGCTCCTAGACTATTCAGCTAGTCATATAGATGACTAGTTGAATTATCAGAAAAGCAGGAGACACGATGTTCACTTGGTACAAGCAGATCTCGTCGAACGAGCGCAAGACCTTCTGGGGCTGTTTCGCAGGCTGGGGCCTCGACGCCCTGGACGTGCAGATGTTCACCCTGGCTATCCCCGCCATCATTGCCGCCTTCGGCATCGACAAGGGCCAGGCCGGTCTGATCAGCGGCGTGACGCTCGTCTCCTCTGCCCTGGGCGGATGGATCACCGGGGCGGTGTCGGACCGCCTGGGCCGCATCCGCACCTTGCAGTTCACCATCCTCTGGTTCTCGGTGTTTACCTTCCTCTGCGCCTTTGCCCAGACCTTCCCGCAGCTGCTGGTGCTCAAAGCCTTCCAGGGTTTCGGCTTCGGCGGCGAATGGGCGGCCGGCACCGTGCTGATGGCCGAGACCATCCGCAACGAGCATCGCGGCAAGGCCATGGGTGGCGTGCAAAGCGCCTGGGCCGTGGGCTGGGCGGCGGCCGTGTTGCTCTACACAGCCATGTTCAGCTGGATGTCGCCGGATACCGCCTGGCGGGTGATGTTCGGCATCGGCCTGCTGCCGGCCCTGCTCGTGGTCTATGTGCGGCGCAATCTGCAGGAACCGCCCAAGGCCAAGCTCGCGCCAAACGCCGCCGCGGTGCCGATGTGGCTGCAGGTGACGCAGGTGTTCTCCCCGAGCGTGCTAAAGACGACGCTGCTCGGTGCGCTGCTCGGCACGGGCGCGCACGGCGGCTATTACGCACTGATGACCTGGCTGCCGACCTTCCTGTCCAAGGAGCGCCACCTGTCGGTGCTCGGCACCGGCGGCTACCTGGCCGTCGTCATCTTCGCCTTCTGGTGCGGCTGCATGGCCAGCGCGCAGTTGCTGGACCGGATCGGGCGGCGCAAGAACATTGCCTTCTTCGCGTTGTGCTGCATGTTGACGGTCTCGGCCTACACCTTCCTGCCCTTGAACGACTCGCAGATGCTGGTGCTGGGCTTCCCGCTGGGCTTCTTCGCTGCCGGCATTCCGGCCAGCCTGGGCGCCTTGTTCAACGAGCTGTACCCGGCCGAGATGCGCGGCGCCGGCGTGGGCTTTTGCTACAACTTCGGGCGCATTGCCTCGGCCGCCTTCCCGGTGCTTGTCGGCTATATGAGCAAGTCGATGCCCCTGGGCGAAGCGATCGGCATCGATGCGGCCATTGCCTACGGCATCGCTATGTTGACGGTGATGTTCCTGCCGGAGACCAAGGGCCGTGCGCTGGGCAGCCTGGCGCCTACCAACGAAGTGGCGCCCTCCAGCGCGGTCCATGCGCGCTGAGATCAGTCCTCATGTCGAACTCACAGAATCGAGACCGTCTCCATGAGCAACCGTCGCCAGTTCAATGCCGCGCTGCTGTGCGCCGCGGCGTTCCCGCTAACCGCCTGCGTCAGCGCAGTCTCTGAGCCACGAGCCATGCGCATCGACAGCCACGCCCATGTCTTCACGCGGAACCTGCCGATGCCTGATCGGCGCCGCGCGCCCGCGGGCTATGACGCCGCGCCCGAGGACTATCTGCACCAGCTGGACGGCAACGGCATGACCCACGGCGTGTTGGTGCAGCCCAGTTTCCTAGGAACCGACAACAGCTATCTCGTCGCGGCGCTGCGCAAATACCCAGGCCGACTGCGCGGCATCGCGGTGGTGGACCCGACCATCCCGGCTGAAGAGCTGCAAGCGCTGCAGGATGCGGGTGTTGTCGGCATTCGCCTGAACCTCGTCGGCCTGCAAACGCCGGCCTTCGCCTCGCCCGCATGGCGCGCCTTGCTGGCCGAGCTGAAGGCGCGGCAGTGGCAGGTGGAGGTCCATCGCGAAGCCCGGGAACTGCCTTCGGTGATCGATCCGCTGATGCACAGCGGTGTGAACGTGGTTGTTGACCATTTCGGGCGACCGGATGCCGAGCTTGGCGTCGCTGATCCGGGCTTTCGTTACCTGCTCGGGCTCGGCGCGACGCGCAAGGTCTGGGTCAAGCTGTCCGGTGCCTATCGCAATGGTTTGAAGGGGCAGGGCGAAGCGACGGCGCTCGCCGCGATGCCCCTGCTTCGCTCGGCCTATGGCCTTGACCGGCTGATCTGGGGCAGCGACTGGCCCCATACCTTGTTCGAGAAGACTGCAGACTACGCGACGCAGCGGCGGCTGCTGGACGCCTGGCTCCCCGACAGTTCGGACCGTCAGCTCGTCATGGGGGAAACGCCTGCGCGGCTGTTTCGCTTTGCTTGACGCCATCGGTCGAAAGGGCGAGTTCGCCGCCGCCAATCCGGTTCAGCGAGCTGGCAGCGTCCGATAAGCCTGTGCAAGTTCGCGGAAGCTCGCCATCTCCGCATCGCTGACGGCACGCCCCAGCTCGTTCGCCAGGATCTCGGCCACCGGTCCGGCCAGTGCCTCGGCGCGCTCGGCATCGAGGAACAGCAGGCGGCAGCGGCGGGCCAGGACATCCTCCACCGTGCGCGCCATCTCGTGCCGCACGGCAAAGCGCACCATGGCCTCGCTCAGGCCGCGGCCCTCGGGCCCATCGATGCGCCAGAGCCAGTTCCTCGCCCCGCGCAGATCGTGCAGCGCCTCGACCTCGCTGCCATATAGATGCTCGCCCGGCGATTCGGTGATGGCCACGCTGCGCCCGCGGATCGAGGCGCCCACCAGGGGCAGGTGCTCGGTGCCGCCGGCCTCGCGGCGCGGCAGCAGCAGGGCGTCGAAGCAATGTGCCAACACGTCCTCGGCCATCGCGCGGTAGGTGGTCCATTTGCCGCCGGTGACGGTGACCAGGCCCGAGCGGCTGATGCGCACGGCGTGCTCGCGCGAGATGGCCTTGGTGCCGCCGGCTTCGCTGTCAGGCCGCACCAGCGGGCGCAGGCCGACCCAGATCGAGCGCACGTCCTCGGCTTGCGGCGCGCGCTGCAGGCAGCGGCCGGCCTCACGCAGGATGAAGTCCACTTCCTCGGCAAAAGGACGCGGCTCGACGGCCAAGTCCTCGCGCGGCGTATCGGTCGTGCCGAGCACGGTGTGGCCCAGCCAGGGCACGGCAAAGAGCACGCGGCCATCGGCGGTCTTGGGCACCAGCAGGGCGTGGTTGCCGCCGAGGAAATCGGCATCGACGACCAGGTGCACGCCCTGGCTCGGCTCCACCATCGATGGCGGCCGTGCTGCGTGCGCGCCTTCGGCGTCCATCTCGCGCACCGCGTCCACCCACACGCCGGTGGCGTTGACCACGCAGCGTGCGGCGATGCGCAAACGCTCGCCGGTCTCGCGGTCCTCGGCCTGCACGCCGGCCACGCGATCGCCGTTGTGCAGCACCTGCGTGACGGCGCAATAGTTGAGCAGGGCAGCGCCCTTGGCCTGCGCCGTGCGCGCCAGCGCTAAGGCCAGCCGAGCATCGTCGAACTGCGCATCCCAGTAGCGCACGCCGCCATGCAGGCCCGCGCCTTGCACGCCGGGCAGCAACTGGTGCACGCGTTCGGTGGACAGCAGCTCAGTCGGCCCGAGGCTGCGTCTGCCGGCCAGCGCCTCGTACATCTTCAGTCCGAGGCCGTAGAACGGCCGCTCCCAGCGCTTGTAGCTGGGCATCACGAAAGGCAGCGGAGAGGCCAGGTGCGGCGCATTGGCCAGCAGCGTGGCCCGCTCATGCAAGGCTTCATGGACGAGGCCGATCTTGCCCTGCGCCAGGTAGCGCACGCCGCCGTGAACGAGCTTGGTGCTGCGCGAGGACGTGCCCTTGGCAAAGTCCTGCGCCTCCAGCAGCGCGACGGTGAAGCCGCGCGAGGCGGCGTCGAGCGCCAGGCCCAGGCCGGTGGCGCCGCCGCCGATCACGAGCAGGTCGTAGTGCTCGCGATCCCGCAGCCGGCTCAAGCAGGAGGATCGGTCCATGGCCGCATTGTTGTCGTGACGGCCAGATTCAGCGTCATGGTCAGGCGAGAAAACAACGGCGCGTGCTCCAATCGCTGCATTGCTTTTCCAGGAGACCAGGTCATGCTGAACCGCCAGATCCTTCTTGCCTCGCGCCCCCAAGCCGAGGCCACCACCGACAACTTCCGTCTCGTCGAGACCGAGATCCCGGCCCTGCAGGACGGCCAGGTGCTGGTGCGCCACCAGTTCCTGAGCCTAGACCCGTACATGCGCGGCCGCATGAACGATGCCAAGAGCTACGCCACGCCGCAGCCGCTGGACCAGGTGATGATCGGCGGCACGGTGGGCGAGGTGGTCGATTCGCGCCATCCGCGCTTCGCGGCCCGCGATAAGGTCGTGGGCATGGGAGGCTGGCAGGAGTATTCGGTCGTCGATGCTGCGCAGCCGGGCGCGCTGCGCAAGGTCGATACCACGCATGTGCCGCTCTCGGCCTATCTCGGCGCGGTAGGCATGCCCGGCGTCACCGCCTGGTATGGCCTGACGCAGATCATTGCGCCCAAGGCCGGCGAGACCGTGGTGGTCAGTGCCGCCAGCGGTGCGGTGGGCGGTGCCGTGGGCCAGTTGGCCAAGGCCCGCGGCCTGCGTGCCGTGGGCATCGCAGGTGGCGCCGAGAAGTGCCGTTATGTGGTGGAAGAGCTCGGCTTCGATGCCTGCATCGACTACAAGCAGCATGCCGACCTGAAGAGCCTCTCGGCCGCACTCAAGGCGGCCTGCCCGGACGGCATCGACGGCCACTTCGAGAACGTCGGCGGCATGATCCTCGATGCCGTGCTGCTGCGCGCCAACGCCTTTGCCCGCGTGGCCCTGTGCGGCATGATTGCCGGCTACAACGGCGAGCCGATCCCGCTGGCCTACCCGCAGCTGATCCTCACCAACCGCATGAAGCTGCAAGGCTTCATCGTCAGCGAGCACATGGAGCAATGGCCGGCCGCGCTGACCGAGCTCGGCGGCCTAGTGGCCACGGGCAAGCTCAAGTACCGCGAGACCGTGGCCGATGGCCTCGCGAGCGCGCCTGAGGCCTTCCTCGGCCTGCTCAAGGGCCGCAACTTCGGCAAGCAACTGGTCCGGCTGAGCTGATGACGGTGACGATCCATTGGACGTGCGAACGCCTGGAAGGCCTGAGCCCGCGCGCGCTTTACCAGGCGCTGGCCCTGCGCTCGCAGGTCTTCGTGCTGGAGCAGAACTGCGTGTACCTGGACCCCGACGGCCTCGACCTGAGCCAGGGCGTCTGGCATCTGCTGGGCCATGGCGAGGACGGTGAGCTGCGCTGCTGTGCCCGCCTGCTGGCGCCCGGCGCCAAGGGTGAGCAGCAGGTTCTGCCGATGATCGGCCGTGTCGTCAGCGCGCCCTCAGCACGCGGTGGCGGCGTGGGGCGGCAGCTGATGAACCAGGCGCTGGCCGAATGCGCGCAGCGCTGGCCCGGTATGGCCGTGGACATCAATGCGCAGCTCTATCTGCGGCGCTTCTACGAGAGCCTGGGCTTTGTCGTCGGTTCGCCGGTCTATGACGAAGATGGCATCGACCACGTCGACATGAGAAGAAGACTGGTGCAGCCGACATGAATCATTCACAAGATAAAACTCAAATGGCCGTCGCCATCATCGGTGGCGGCCCCGCCGGCTTGATGGCGGCCGAGGTCCTGTCCGCCGCGGGCGTGCAGGTCGATCTCTTCGACGCCAAGCCTTCGGTCGGCCGCAAGTTCCTGCTGGCCGGCAAGGGCGGGCTCAACCTCACGCATTCGGAAGACTTCGCGCCGTTTCTCTCGCGCTTTGGCGAGCGTGCGGCGCAGATCGAGCCGCTCTTGCGGGCCTTCGACGGGCCAGCCCTGCGCCAGTGGGCTGCGGCGCTCGGCATCGAGACCTTTGTCGGCACCTCGGGCCGCGTGTTCCCAAAGGACATGAAGGCCGCGCCGCTCTTGCGTGCCTGGCTGCACCGCCTGCGCGAGGCCGGCGTGCGCTTTCACATGCGCACGCGCTGGCTCGGCTGGATGGAGGAAGAAGGCGCGCTGCGCATGCAGGGGCCTGACGGCGAATTCACACTGACAGCCAAAGCCACCGTGCTGGCGCTGGGCGGCGCCTCATGGCCGCAGCTCGGCTCGGACGGCGCCTGGGTGCCATGGCTCGAATCGAAGGGCGCGGACGTGGCGCCGCTGCAGCCGGCCAATTGCGGCTTCGATGTGGCCGGCTGGTCAGCCTTCTTCGCTGAGAAGTTCGCCGGCTTGCCGGTCAAGCCTGTGGCCTTGGAGCTCGCTAACGGCGCATTCAAGCGCAAGGGCGAGTTCGTCATCACGGCCACGGGCATCGAAGGCTCGCTGGTCTACGCGGCCTCAAGCCTGATCCGCGACGAGATCGCCCGCAGCGGCGAATGCCGCATCACGCTCGACCTGCTGCCCGACCGCGATGCCGCCTTCGTGACGGCAGAAGTGGCCCGCGGCCGCGGCTCGCGCTCGATGTCCACCCACCTCAAGTCGCGGCTCGGCATCGAAGGGCTCAAGGCCGGCCTGCTGCACGAGATCCTCAGCAAGGACGAGTACCACGACCCCGTGGCGCTCGCCCGCACGCTCAAGGCCCTGCCGCTGACGCTAGTGCGCCCGCGCCCCGTGGCCGAGGCGATCAGCACCGCAGGCGGCGTGCGCTTCGAGGCGCTGGATGAGCACCAGATGCTCAAGGCCTTGCCCGGCGTCTTCTGCGCCGGCGAGATGCTCGACTGGGAAGCGCCCACCGGCGGCTACCTGCTTACGGCCAGCCTGGCCAGCGGGCGTGCATGTGGTTTCGGCGTTAGGGATTTCCTGGCCAATTCGGCTTAAAAACCGCATTCCAGCGGGCAAACCCGGGTGATTTATATCGGTAGCTTTGATTACATTTCCACCACCCTGGAGACAAATCGGAGCATCCGAAGATGAACAAGAAACCGATCCTGAGCGTTGTGACCGTCGCTTGCGTTATGGCGCTTGCTGGCGCATTGGCCGCCTGCGGCAAGAACGAGACGACGCCTGTGCAGACGTCGAGCGCCGGTGAGCGGCCCGTCGACGCCGATCTGCAGAAGAAGATCCAAGAGCAGTTGCTGGACGCCAAGCCCGGCACTGTGGTGGAGATCCCGGCCGGCAACTTCCATTTCGACCGCGGCCTGTCGCTGCGCGCCAATGGCGTGACTATCAAGGGCGCGGGCCTGGACAAGACCATCATCTCCTTCAAGGGCCAGGTGGCCGGGCCCGAAGGCCTGATCGTCTACGGCAATGACTTCACCGTCGAAGGCCTGACGCTCGAAGACACCAAGGGCGACGCGCTGAAGATCAACGATGGCGAGAACATCATCGTGCGCGGCGTGCGCGTGCGCTGGACCGACGGCCCCAAGACGACGAACGGCGCCTACGGCATCTACCCCGTCAAGACGCGCAACGTGCTGATCGAGGACTCGCAGTCCTTCGGCGCCTCGGACGCCGGCATCTACGTGGGCCAGTCGCACAACGTGGTCGTGCGCCGCTGCCGCGCCGAGCAGAACGTGGCCGGCATCGAGATCGAGAACACCATCAGCGCCGATGTCTACGAGAACACGGCCACCGGCAACACCGGCGGCATTCTCGTGTTCAACATGCCAAACCTCTCGCAGCCGGGTCACAGCACGCGGGTCTACAAGAACAAGTCCTTCAAGAACAACCTCGGCAACTTCGGCGCCAAGGGCACGGCCGTGGCCAGCGTGCCGGCCGGTTCGGGCATGGTGATCAACTCGAACAGCAAGGTCGAGATCTTCGACAACGACGTGAGCGACAACCAGACCGCCAACGTCATCATCTCCAGCTACTACTCGACCGGCTACGCCACCACCAAGGGCGTGGAGCCGAACTACGACCCGTATCCGAAGGCCATCCTGGTCAAGGACAATCGCTTCAGCGGCGGCGGCGACTCGCCCGACGGCCTGGACCTGAAGACGCTCAAGACGATGATGTTCGGCATCAACGGCCACTTCCCCGACGTGCTGTTCGATGGCTACATCGACCCTAAGGCCAAGGGTGGCGAGGATCGCATCTGCGTGAAGAACGGCGGCAAGAGCGAAGTGCTCAACGCCGACGGCCCGAACAAGTACAAGAGCCCCAAGCTCGACACCGCCACCTACGACTGCGATCTGCCGCGCCTCCCCGCCGTCGAGCTGAAGTCCGCCACCTGAAGAAGTCCTTGCGATGATGAAGTCCGTGATGGGGCGCGGTGCCGCCCTGCTGCTCGCCGTGCTGTTGGCGGCTTGCAGCAAACCGATGGAGCCGATGAGCTTCATCGCCGAAGGCAAGCCCGCGAAGTTGAGCGACTGGCACCTGCTGCAGGCCGACGGCAAGCAGCTGGTGCTGAACAAGGGCGTCGAGCCCTATGAGCTGAACACGCCGCTGTTCTCCGACTACGCGCACAAGCTGCGCACGGTCTGGATGCCGGCGGGCCAGTCAGCCACCTACTCGCAGGATGGCGTGTGGGATTTCCCCGTCGGCACGGTCATCTCCAAGACCTTCTATTACCCGAAGGGGCAGGGCGGGTCCCTGGTCAAGTCGATCTCTGACACTGGCGCTGAGCTGGTCAACGGTGCGCTCGATCTCAAGGCCAACCGCCTGATCGAGACCCGCCTGCTGGTGCGCCGCGCCGAAGGCTGGGTGGCCATGCCCTATGTGTGGAACGCCGAGCAGACCGAGGCCACGCTCGCGCGCACCGGCGACCAGGCGCAGCTTGATCTGGCCGGCGAGAAGTTCACGTATGTGGTGCCCAACGAGAACCAGTGCGCCAGCTGCCACATGGCCAACTACAACGCGAGCAAGGCCATCCAGCCCATCGGGCCGAAGACGCGCCACCTGAACCGCGATCTGTTTGGCGAGAACCAGCTGGCCCGACTGGTGCGCGTGGGCTATCTGAAGGGTGTTCCTGCTTCCAATCCGGTGACCGCCGCCGAGCTTGCAGTCCTGCCTCGTGCGGTGGACTGGCATGACGAGAAGCAGCCCATCGAGCTGCGCGCCCGCGCCTACCTCGACATCAACTGTGCGCATTGCCATAACCAGAAGGGCCCGGCCAGCACCACGGCGCTGAATCTGGAGCCCTTCCTTGCGCCTACGCTGCATCTGGGCCTGTGCAAGCCGCCGGTGGCCGCCGGCAAGGGTACGGGCAACCGCCTGTTCGACATCGTGCCCGGCGACCCGGACGCTTCCATCATGCTGTACCGCCTGGCCTCGACCGAAGGCGGCGAGATGATGCCCGAGCTGGGTCGCAGCGTTTCGCACGCCGAGGGTGTGGCGCTGATCCGTCAATGGGTGGCTTCCATGAGCGGCGGCTGCCAACAAGCGCAGCCACAATCCAAGTGATCCTAGAGATCGCTACATAACGAGAGACAACCCGATTCCCACAAGGACCGAGCTTATGAAGAACCGCCATCACTCCCTGCTCAATCAGACTGCGCTTGCGCTGGCCGTTAGCACTTTGTGCGCCGTATCCGCCCAGGCCCAGGACTCCGGCTCCGAGGTCCAGAACCTCGGCGTGGTGCAAGTGACCGGCCAGAGCCGCGTGCAGCAGCTGCAGGAAGTGCCCATCACCATGAGCGTGGTGGGTGCGGACACCATCAAGTCCGTGGGCGCCGTCAACATGGGCGGGCTGGACGGCCTGCTGCCGGGCCTGACGGTCGATGCCACCCAGGCCACGCAGCCGCAGTTCAGCATCCGCGGCCTGGGCTCCGGTGACTTCGGCATCGGCACCGACGCGCCCGTGGGCATCTACATGAACGGCGTCTACGCGGGCAAGACCGGCGGCGCGCTGCTCAACTTCAACGACGTCAAGCGCATCGAACTGCTCAAGGGCCCGCAGGGCACGCTGTTCGGCCGCAATGCCGCGGCCGGCGCGATCTCCATCGTCACCAACGAGCCTTCGCACCAGCAGGAAGCCGGCGCCTTGCTGCGCCTGGGCAACGAAGGCCTCTACCACGCCGAGGCGCTCTACAACGCGCCGATCAACGACAGCACCTCCTTCCGCTTCACCGGTGTGCGGGAGCACAAGGACGGCTGGCAGACTAACCAGTTCGACGGCAGCAAGTACGGCGGCGACAACGGCTGGGGCACGCGTGCGGCAGTGAAGTGGGATGGCGAAAGCAGTTCGGCCCTGCTGACCTGGGAGCATGAGAGCCTGAGTCAGAAGCCGCGCTCCTTCATGGCCCTGCCCACCAGCACCAAGCTGCAGAACAACCCCTTCCCCGAGGACCCGAGCACCTGGCAGGACCCGCTGAAGGAACAGCTCGACAACAACGCGCCCAATGCGCTCGAAGCGCGCAAATTCGACGGCGTGACCCTGCGCCTCACTCATGACCTGGACTTCGCCACGCTGACCAGCACCACCGCCTACCGCAAGTTCAAGGCCCAGAACGTGCAGGACAACGACGGCAACACCGTCTACCAGACCACGCTGTCCACCGGCAACTTCGAGAAGAGCAAGAGCTGGCAGCAGGAACTCAAGCTCAACGGCAGCAACGACAACTTCGACTGGGTGGCCGGCGTCAGCGGCTACTACGAGAACGCGAGCCAGCAGACGGCGCTGTACTCCAACACCTCGACGGTGGACAACGTTATCGGCAACGCCAGCGGCGGCCTGCTCACGCCCTTCAGCATCACCAACCAGCTGGCCGGCCTGTTCGGCGTGCCCAACATCGACCTGCTGCACGACTCCTGGACCGAGTCCATCTACAACACCGCCAAGTCCAAGGCCTTCGCCGTCTACGGCGACGTGATCTGGAAGCTCAGCAAGGACACCAACCTGACCGGCGGTATCCGCTTCACGCACGACAGCAAGAGCTTCACCTGGTACAACCCGACGCGCATCGCGCCCGAGCTGGACGGCACCATCGCCGCGCTCAACGCCGGGCATTTCTTTGACGGCGTGACGGCCAACCAGGCCATGATCGCCGCGCAGAAGGGTCTCACCAACGCCTACCTGATGGCCGTGCTCCAGGCCTCCGGCCTCTCGCCCAACCTGGGCACGGCGCTGCAGCAGCTGATGGGCTCCAACATCAACTTCAACAGCCCGCAGTCCACCACCAGCGTGCTGGGCGACAGCGCCTCCTGGAACAACACCAGCCCGCGCGTGGTGATCGACCATCACCTCGACAAGGAAACGATGCTGTTCGCCTCGGTCACGCGCGGCTACCAAGCCGGTGGCTTCAATGCCATCTACAAGGAAGGCGTGAGCACCTTCAGCCCCGAGACCATCACCAACTACGAAGCCGGCGTGAAGGGCAGCATCAAGAGCGCGGGCCTGTTCTACACGGCCTCGCTGTTCCACTACAACTTCAACAACCTGCAGTCGATCGGCACGACCACCGGCTCCAATGGCATCCTGACCTACATCGTGCAGGTGTCGGACCAGAAGGCCACTGGCGCAGACCTGGAAGGCTACTGGCAGATCGACAAGCATTGGCGCTTGAACGCCGCCACCGAGCTGATCAACCAGACCTACAAGCACTACAGCTTCTCGCCCGACTCGACCACCACCATCAACATGGCCGGCCAGCCCGTGGGCACGCCGCGCGTGACCGCCACGCTGGGCCTGAACGCCCGCTACGCAGTGCTGGGCGGCGAGGGCAGCGCCACGCTGAACTGGGCCTACTCGGGTGCGGCGCGCTGCAACTCGGAAAGCGCGGCCAAGTACGAATGTGGCACCTTCCCGTCCTACACCGTCGGCGCAGCCAGCAACCGCTTCGACCTGCGCCTGGGCTGGGACTCGCCCAACGGCAAATGGGGCGTGGCCGGCATCGTCACCAACCTGACCGACAAGCAATACGTGGGCTACGTGAGCTCCACCGGCTCGGCCGTGGGTTCGCGCACCGCCAACGTCTCGGATCCGCGTTCGATGGCCTTGGAAGTGTCGATGAAAATGTAAGCCTGACTGGCTTGACAACCGCACGGGCAGGGCGCGAAAGCGCTTCTGCCCTTTTTCATGGCCATCGCCACTATGGCAAACTGCGCCGCTCTCTCTTTCGCATCCCTCAGAAGTTTTGGACAACAAGATCCTGCTGCAAATCGCCGCCGAGCTGAAGGTTCGGCCGGCCCAGGTCAACGCTGCTGTTGAACTGCTCGACGGGGGCGCCACCGTGCCCTTCATCGCCCGCTACCGCAAGGAGGCCACCGATGGCCTCGACGACATCCAGCTGCGCGAGCTCGAAGCGCGCCTGTCTTACCTGCGCGAGCTCGAAGAGCGCCGCGAGGCGGTGCTCAAGAGCATCGAGGAGCAGGGCAAGCTCACCACTGAATTGCGCGCAGCCATCCTGAGCGCGCCGACCAAGCAGGAGCTCGAAGACCTCTACCTGCCCTACAAGGTCAAGCGCCGCACCAAGGGCATGATCGCCCGAGAGGCGGGGCTGGAGCCGCTGGCGGATAAGCTCTTTGCGGACCCGACTCTCGATCCGATGAACGAGGCCGTTAGCTTTGTGAACGCCGATGCCGGCTTTGCCGACGCCTTCGCCGTGCTCGACGGCGTGCGCGACCTGCTTTCCGAGCGCTGGGCCGAAGACGCCGCGCTCGTTGGCAAGCTGCGCGAGTGGCTGTGGGCCGAGGCGCTGTTCAAGTCCAGGCTCATGGACGGCAAGAGCGAGACCGATCCAGAGATCGCCAAGTTCCGCGATTACTTCGACTACGCGGAATCCATCAAGACCGTGCCCTCGCACCGCGCGCTGGCCGTGTTCCGCGGGCGCACGCTGGAGATCCTCGACGCCAAGCTCACGCTCGATGAAGAGCTGCAGCCGGGCAAGCCGGGCCTGGCTGAAGGCCGCATCGCCCAGCACCTCGGCTGGAGCCACGCCAAGCGCGCCAGCGACGAGCTGATCCGCAAGACCGTGGCCTGGACCTGGAAGGTCAAGCTCAGCATGAGCCTGGAGCGCGATCTGTTTGCGCGCCTGCGCGAGAGCGCCGAGACCGTGGCCATCAAGGTATTTGCCGAGAACCTGCGCGACCTGCTGCTGGCCGCGCCGGCCGGCAAGCGCGTGGTGATGGGCCTGGACCCGGGCATCCGCACCGGCGTGAAGGTGGCCGTGGTCAGCGACACCGGCCGCGTGCTCGACACGTCCACGGTTTACCCGCACGAGCCGCGCCGCGATTGGGAGGGCTCGCTGCACACGCTGGCCAAGCTCTGCGCCACGCATGGCGTCAATCTGATTGCCATTGGCAACGGCACGGCCAGCCGCGAGACCGACAAGCTGGCGGCGGACCTGATCAAGCGGCTCCAGCAGATTTCGCCAGACGCCAAGATCGACAAGGTCGTGGTCAGCGAAGCTGGCGCGTCCGTTTACTCGGCGTCCGAATTCGCGTCCAAGGAACTGCCTGATCTCGACGTGAGCCTGCGCGGCGCCGTGTCGATTGCGCGCCGCTTGCAGGACCCGCTGGCCGAGCTCGTCAAGATCGACCCCAAGAGCATCGGCGTGGGCCAGTACCAGCACGATGTGAACCAGACCGCGATGGCGCGCACGCTCGATGCCGTGGTGGAAGATTGCGTCAACTCCGTGGGCGTGGACCTCAACACCGCCTCGCAGGCGCTGCTGGCGCGCGTGGCGGGCCTCTCGGCCACCGTGGCTGCGAGCGTGGTGCGCTGGCGCGATGCCAACGGCGCGTTCAAGAACCGCAAGCAGCTGCTCGACGTGACAGGCCTCGGCCCCAAGACCTTCGAGCAGGCCGCCGGCTTTCTGCGCGTGCGCGACGGCGACAACCCGCTCGATCTCTCGGGCGTGCACCCCGAGACCTATCCGGTCGTCGAGCGCATCCTCAAGCAGGTGGCGCGACCGATCACCGACCTGATGGGCAAGAGCGACGTCATCCGCACGCTCAGGCCCGAGGCCTTTGCCGATGAGAAGTTCGGCGCCATCACCGTCAAGGACATCCTGGCCGAGTTGGAGAAGCCGGGGCGCGATCCGCGCCCCGACTTCAAGGTGGCGCGCTTCAACGAGGGCGTGGAGGACATCAAGGACCTGGCCGAAGGTATGGTGCTCGAAGGCACGGTCAGCAACGTTGCGCAGTTCGGCGCCTTCGTGGATCTGGGCGTGCACCAGGACGGCCTCGTGCATGTGAGCCAGTTGGCCAACAAGTTCGTCAGCGATGCGCGCGAGGTCGTGAAGACCGGCGACATCGTCAAGGTTCGCGTGCTGGAGGTGGACCTGGCACGCAAGCGCATTTCGCTGACGATGAAACTCGACGCACCCCGACAGGCCGGTGGAGGCGCGGGCGCCAGCAATGCCTACAAGCCGGCGGCGCGTGGCGAGCGGCCGAGGGTATCGGCTGAGCCTGCGGCGGCAGGCGGGGCGATGGCGGCGGCGTTTGCCAAGATGAAGCGCTGAGCGGCCGTGGGCAACAAATCCTTACCGATTGGGTAAGAGTACCCAGCCTTCCGTCATCTGGACGCAATCTCCCGGGCTCAAGCTTCCTCCAGATGTTTCAGGAGAGGAGATGAGCCATGAAACTCTTTGCACGGCCCGTGAAGGCTTCGCTCGAGGCCTCGCAGCATTGGCATGACCTGTCGGGCACGCTGACCCTGGCCGGGTTCGAGCCTTCGGACTTCGAGCTTCATGACGGCGCGCCGGACGAATGGGCGCGGCGCCAGGGCTTGCCGGACCAGTTGATCACGCTGCGCCGGCGTTCGACGGGGCACAAGCAGCTCTATTCGGTGGCGCCGGGCTGCCCCTGGCTGTTCAGCGCTTTCGCCGACCTCACCGCGGGCCGCTTTGGCGAGCCCGATCATGAACGGGCTGATCGCATCCTGAGCTGAGCTCTAGGGAGGGTCTCCACCAGCGGCTGCCGCATTGAGCTCGCCGTTTCTTGCCAGCTGCGCGAGCGCGGCTTCGAGCCGTGCGACGGTGGCCGGGGCCAAGTGCGGCGAGTAGGCCATGTGGTAGTCGATGCTGGCCGGGCTCCAGGGCAGCACGCGCACCTTGCCTTCGAGCTGAAAGGCCTTGAGCTTGCTGTTCAGGCCGGGTTGCTGGTAGACGAAGAGCCGGCCGTGGCCGGCCAGCAGCTTGGCGATGTTCTGGTCCGTATGGGCTCCCGCATCGTCCATTGCGTTCACGCCCAGCTTTTCGAGAATCAGCCGCAGTTGCGAGCCGCGGTTGAGCAGAAGCGGTGCTTCGCGGCTGACGCGGCGCAGATCCGCCGGACCGCTCACCTGGAGCTGCTTGTCATCCGCGCGGGCCACCAGCACGACCTTGACGGTGTAGACGGAAACGGCCGAGTACGACAGGCCCGCGACGCCGGCAATCGTGCCGCAGTCCATGTCGAGCGTGCCGTCGAGCAGCAGGCGGTCGCGCCGTGCCGCCGTGACCGGGTCATGAAGTTCGGTCAACACCAGGTCGGGCATGAGCTTGCGCAAGCCTCGCCAGGCCCGGTCGCAACTGAGGTTGCTGCCTTCGTGCGAGGGGATGCGCAGTTCCAGCGCCTGCGCAAGCGGCGCGAGCAGGGCCAGTGCCGCGCATGCCAGCCCGCGCACGGCATAGCAACTTGGTGGGGGCCGGAACCCGGCTGATGGGCGCGCGCGCATGATGGATTGCTTCCGTGCTGGCAGGCGTTGCGAGTGCGGGCTCAAGCTCATCAATCGGCCGTGCAAACGCGATCGCGGCCTTCTTCCTTGGCCCGGTACATGGCGCGGTCGGCGCGCACCAGCACGTCGGACGCACTCTCGCCAGGGCGCCAGGCCGCGATGCCGATGGACACGCTCAGGTTCAGATGCTCGGGCGCGGCCAGCAGCCTGGAGGATACGGCCGCGCGCATACGCTCGGCGCAGAGCAGCGCGTTGGCCAGATCGGTGGCGGGCAGCAGGAAGACGAATTCCTCGCCGCCCCAGCGCCCGAGCTCATCGCCGCTGCGCAGCGAGGCCTGCATGGCCTCGGCCACGTGCTTCAGGGCCTCGTCGCCCACCGCGTGGCCGAAGCGGTCGTTGATGGTCTTGAAGTGGTCGATGTCGGCCAGCGCCACGCACAAGGCGGTCTGGCCGCGCGTGCTGCGCTGGACTTCCTTGTTGAGCAGATGTTCGAGATGCCGGCGGTTCCACAGGCCGGTCAGCTCGTCGCGCACGGCGATGCGTTCCAGCTCCCGCACCGTCTCGCGCAAGCGACCCCTGAGCTTGGCGATATAGCCGACCGCGGCGCCAAACCAGACGGCGCTGGCCACCACCAGCACGCCGGTCAGCGCTTCCACGCGCATGTCCAACTGGCCGGCAAACACCTGCGTGCGGATCCAGGCCGCGATGGCGTAGGTGACGGCCACATGCAGGGCCAACAGCATCAGGCCGCGCGGGCTGAGCTTGAGCATGCCGAAGACGAACAGCACGCTGTAGAAGGGCACGGCCACCACCTGCGTCTCGCGGCCGCGCACGAGGATCAGCGCCACCTGCAGCACGGCGATGAAGAGCTGGAATGCCGTGAGCGAGGGATCGGCAAAGCGACGGTTCCAGCCACTGGCGAAGACCGCGAAGAACACCAGGTTGACCACCGCGAAGGCCCCCGCGATCTCGCACCAGTTGCGCCAGGGCAGCAGACCCAGCCAGGCACAAAGCGCCAGGACGGACAAGCCCAGCACGTAGGTGGAGCCGGCCATCAGAAAGCGCTTGAGACGCAGCGATTGCTGATCGGCCGGGCTGTCGCGTTCGAGCAGGGCGGTGGGCATGGGCGAGGAACTGAGTCTGCGCCATGGTAACGGAGCATTTCGACCTCGGGCACGTGTTCTCCCGGCTGCGAAGAAGGCTTGAACTGGCTTACGCTCAGCGGACGAACCCGACCCTTCGGAGCTGCACATGACACGTCGATCCACACGCCGCTTCTTCCATCGTTTCACCGCCGTGTTCCTGCTCGTCGGCGCAGCCGGCCTGGCGCACGCCGAGGACAACTGGCCGAGCAAGCCGATCCGCTTTATCGTGCCCTTCGGCCCGGGAGGTGCCAACGACATCGTGGCGCGCGCCGTGGCCGAGGCAACCTCCAAGCAACTGGGCCAGACCATCATCATCGAGAACAAGCCGGGCGCCGGATCCGCGCTGGGTGCCGACTACGTCGCGCGCGCCGCGCCCGATGGCTACACCTTCCTCACGCCGGCCGCTGGCGTGATCACCAACTTCATGATCCGCAAGCACCTGTCGTACAAGGAGGACGATCTGGTGCCGGTGGTGATGATGGCGGTCAGCCCCTCGGTGGTGGTGGTGCCGCCCAACTCGCCGATTAAGAACCTGAAGGATTTGGTCGCCGCCTCGAAGAAGGGTGCGGGTCTGAACTTTTCGACCGCCGGCACCGGCAGTACGCCGCATTTCGTGGCCGAGATGCTCAAGCTCAAGGCCGGCGCGCACATGCAGATCATTCCCTACAAGAGCGGTTCCGAAGGCGTGAGCGCCGTGCTCAGCGCGCAGGTGGACGCCACCTCGGAAGGCAGCCCTGTCGTGCTGCCGATGATCAAGGCCGGGCGCCTGAAGGCGATTGCCTCGACCTGGAACCGCCGCATCGCGGCGCTGCCCGATCTGCCTACGGCCGAGGAGCAGGGCTTCAAGGATATCGTCATCGGCCACTGGACCGGCGTGTTCGCGCCCAAGGGCACGTCCGAGGCCATCCTCGACAAGATGAATGCGGCAGTGAACGCCGCGCTCAAGTCTATCGAGCTGCGCGGCCGGCTGATCCCGCTGGCCATCGACCCGGTGGGCGGCAGCCGCGAGGACTTCCGCAAGTTCCTCGCCGCCGAGAAGGCGCGGCTGGCGCCCATCGCCAAGGCCGCGCAGATGCAGGAGGACTGATTCGAGAGCCGCGAGCATGATGTTCTTGCCGCTGTTCCTGCGCGCGTTGGCGGGCCTGATGCTCGCCTGCGCGCTGTGCCTGGCTGCCGGCTCCGCTCCGGCTGCCGAACATGCCGCCGAACACGCCGCCGAGTACACGGTCTGCGTGGAGGATCTCGACTTCTACCCGATCTATCGGACCCGCGACGGCGTGTACGAGGGCTTCGCACGCGAGCTGCTTGACGCGTTTGCGCGCAAGCAGGGCCTGCGGTTCAAGTACCGGCCTCTGCCCGTGCGCCGCCTGTTCCGCGATTTCTACGAGTTCGGGGTCTGCGACTTCAAGTTCCCGGACAACCCGACCTGGCAAGTCGGGATCAAGAGCCGCGCCAAGCCGGTCTACAGCAAGCCCGTCGTAGACGTGCTCGAAGGCCTGATGGCGCTGCCGAGCAATCGCGACCGGCCGCTCGACGAGATCAGGCGCCTGGGCACGATCCAGGGGTTTTCGCCCTGGCCCTACGCCAAGCAGATCGACTCAGGCCACATGCAGCTGACGCAGACCAATTCGACCGAGAGCCTGGTCAGGATGGCCATGCTGGGCCGTGTCGATGCGATCTTCCATGCTGTTCCCGTGGTCGAGGAGAGCTTGGACCATGCGCTGCACCAGCCGGGCGCGCTCGTGTTCATGGCCGCGCTGCCGTCCTATCGCGCGGAGTTCTCGCTGGCCACGCTCAAGCATGCCGAGGTGGTGAACGCACTCAACGGCTTTTTGGCCAGCAGCCACAAGGCCCTGCTCGACCAGCTCAGGAAGCGCTACGGCCTTTAGCGTTCAGCCCGTCGGCACGAGCTTCTGCAGCCGGTTGTGCAAATCTGCCGCACGCGCGCTGCCCGGCGAGATGCCCTGGGCCGTGGCGATGGCGGCCCGCGCTTCCAGCGCGAGGCTGTCGTTCCAGCCCTTCTTTTCGAGAATGGTGACGGCCACGTAGGCGAGGTTGAGCTGCGCGCGGCTGTTCTGCGGCATCAGCTTCTTGGCCTGGCGCATGCTCTCCAGCGCGGCCGGCAGATTGCCCTGCGAGATCAGCTGCACGCCTTCAGTCATCGCTTCGGCGGCCTGCTTGCGCGTGGCGGTCAGCAGTTCGCGACCGGCGTCGCCCATGCCGCCGGACTCGAAGACGCGCTGCGCCCGCTCGGCCACGGACTGGTCGTCGTGGTTGTTGCGTGCCACGAACTGCAACAGGTCGGATGCGAGCTTTTGCTGGCCGCACTGCATCATCGTCTCCGCCACCTGGAAGGCGGTCTCGGTGGACAGCGGGTCCGAGGTGTTCAGCGTGAGCTGCATCACCTCCTGCGAGGTGGCCAGCGCGGCATCGACATTGCCCGACTTGACGTGCGCGCGCAGTGTCTCCGACTTGGCGAGCAGGATGGTCTCGCCGTCGAAGAACTCGCGCTCGACGCCCGCCAGGGTCTGCAAGGCATCGGCCCCGGCGCCGGTCTCGACTTGCACGCGGGCCAGGCCCAGCATGGGCGCGGCGGTCTTGAGCGCGCTGTGCTGGTTGAGCCTGATCGAGCGCTGGAAGGCCTCAGCCGCCACATCGAGCTGGCCGCTGCGCACGGCCGCCGTGCCCAGCGCCGTCTGCCGGGTCGGGGAGTTGGGCGAGAGGCTGCTGGCGCGCTGCAGCACCTCCAGCTGGCGGGCCGTGTCGCCCTGTCGCTCCAGCAGCCTGGCCAGCCCGTCGTAGGCCTCCAGGTATTGTGGATGCGCCTTGACGATCTCTTCCATCATGGCGACTGCACCGGCCGCGTCGCCCTGTAGCGCCTTGAGCCTTGCGATGCCGAGCTTGGCCCAGGCCACGTCGGCGCGGGCCAGCACGTCCTGGTAGACCTGAGTGGCCTTGGCGTGATCGCCGGTGGCCTCAAGAATTTGCGCCTGCAGGCGCAGCAGTTCTGCCGCATGCTTGCCCTCGGCCAGGCGCTGGGTGCACAGGCTCAGGGCCTTGGGGTAGTCGGGCACCTGCATGGCGGCCACGATGTCGGCCAGAGCGGCCTTGCGCGCCACCAGGCGCTGCAGCCGGGTCTGCAGCGTGCCTTCGGTGATGGGCTTGAGCAGGTAGTCGTCGGGCGCGTGTTCGGCGGCCACAGAGATCATGTCCGAGCTCTTCTCGGCCGTGATCATGATCCACACGCTGGCCGGCGTGATCCAGCGCTTGAAGCGCGCTTCTTCCAGCAGCATCTGGCCGTTCTTGCCGACGCCGAGGTTGTAGTCGCACAGGATCACGTCATAGCTGTTCTTGGACAGCAGGCGCGTGGCTTCCTCGGCCGAGGCGGCAGTGTCCACCCGCACGGCACCGCAGCGCCGCAGCAGGCCGCGGATCACACCGCGCATGGTCTCGAAATCCTCCACCAGCAGGAACTGCCGGGGGCCGAAAACGTCGATGGGCAGCACACTCATGGCAGGGTGAGGATGAAGCGGCCGCCGCCAATGTCATCACGATGCACCAGGTTCTCGATCCGCGTGCTGCCCACCTTGGCGCCATGTCGGTGCAGCTGCGCCACCTGCAGCGCGAAGTACAGGCCCAGGCCCGTGCTGCCCGTCTGAGTGTCGATGCCCTGCAGCAGATAGTCCTGCCTGAGCATGAAAGCCGGGAAGCCGGCGCCGTCGTCATCGACGCGTACGGCCAAGCCTTCCTCGGTGACGCTGGCACCCACCACCACACGGCTGCGGGTGTAGCGCAGCGCGTTGAAGATCGCCTGCGTCACCACACTGAGGATCAGCTCGCGGTCGCAGTACCAGCCCGGCAGGTCGGCCGGGATGTCGGTTTCCAGCTGCATGCCGCGGATGCGCGCCAGCGGCTGCACGCGGGCCAGCGCCTCGGCGGCCAGCTCGGCGAAATCGGTTTCCTCGGGATTGAAGGGATAGAGGCCGCGCTCGATCTTGTAGATCGCCATCAGCTGCACCAGATTGCCGTTGACGCGCTGCGCCTCGTGCAGGGTCTGCTGCATTAGCGCGCCATCCTCGCCGCCGGCCGGCAGGTGCGAGAGCAGCTCCTCAAGATAGGCCGTGATCACGCCGACCGAGTTCTTCATGTCGTGCACGGCGGCCCCGACGAAGGTGGAGAAATCCATTCAGCCTCCCAGGCCCTTTGCTTTCAAGCGGGGCTCAATGGCAGCGTGATCACGAAGCTCACGCCGCCCATTTCGTTGACGGCTTCGATGCGGCCGTCCATCTTGGCCAGGTAGCTGCGGGCCACGAAGAGACCCTGGCCACGGCGCTCGCCATTTTGCGCCGAAGCATCGCTGACGCCATAGTCAAAGATGCGCTCAAGCATATCGTTAGCAATGGCCGGCCCGCGGTTGTGGATGCGCAATTCGGCCTGGGCGGCGACGCTTGAAAGCGACATCTGGATCGTGCTGCCGGCCTCGCGGTGGCGATCGGCGTTGCGCAGGATGTGTGTCACCACGTCTTCGAGGGAGTATTCGTCGGCGGTGACGAACAGGGGGCCGTCGATCCAGGGCGTTAGCCGCACGTTTTCGATGCCGGCATAGGCGGCATTGGCTGCGACCTGGGCGGCAAAGCCGGCCAGATCCAGGCGTTCGGCTTCCAGCGTGGCCCCGGCCAGGGCCTCGCTCGGGCTGGCGGTGCCGTAGAGCACGCGCACGGCCTGCTGCATACGCAGGAGGTAGCGGCGGCTCGGGTTGCTCTCGTCGGCGTGCAGGGCCAGCAGCGCCTGCAGCGGCGACATGATCTCGTGGCCCACCGCATGCCACATGTCGCGCTCATGCTCGGCGCGAAGCTGCTCGCGCTGCAGGGCCAGCTTGGCGCGCGCCAGCAGGTCGGCCAGCGTGCCCGCCAGGATGCCCAGCTCATCGGAGCCGCGCAGATCGGCCACGTCCAGCTCGCCAATCCGTTCGTCGATGCGCGCCGGCTGCATGTTGTACGAGACCGCCGCCGCACGTCGAGTGAGCCGCGCGATACGCCGCATCAGGCCCAGGGCGATGGCCAGCCAGGCCAGCAGGATGGCCAGCAGCATGCCGCCCACCAGCCAGGAGACGCGCGACGCGCCGGCACTGAGCGCGCGGTCCACGCTTTTCACATCGCCACGCAGCTCCAGGTCGAAATGGCCCAGCGGCGTGGCCACGCTGGTCCGCGCCCGCAAGTCTGGCTCGGCCTCACTCAGCGGCAGGCGGCGGATCAATCGCGTCAGCCAGGGCGAGGGCAGGTCATCGGCCTGCACCTTGCCGTGCAGCTGGGCCACGGGTTTGCCCTCGCGGCTGATGCGCAGTAGCTCGCCGGCCTGCAGATCGGCTTCGAGTGCATGCAGGTCCAGTGGCAGATGGCTCTCGCTCATGCTGTCAAAGAGCCGCGCGCCTTGCGGGCCGAGCAGCTCGATGTGCAGCTGCATTTGGGCCAGGTCCTGCGGCGGCCAGACGAGCTTGGCGCGGTCCATCAGCGCCTCGCGCAGCGCGGCCACCGGCAGGCGCAGGGAGAAGAAGCTGCGGCGCGCGCAGCTCTCCTCGTCCTTGCCTTGCGTGCAGGGGCCTTCGCGCCAGATCCAGCCGCGGAAGTCGCGGTCGGGGCGCGACTTGCGTGGAAGTTCGTCGTTTGCAATGTCCGAGAAACCCGTGAGCCGGCCGCGCTGCTGCCAGTCGCCGGGCGCCATGGCCTCGAAGGGCGCGATCCAGTGCTGCTCCTGTCCGCGGTATTGCAATGTCACGCGCAAGCGGTGCACGTCGGCCAGATCCAGCTGGCCGGGCTCGCGCTGCAGCAGCGGCGGCGCATCGAGGCTGCCCACGGCGTAGACGAAAGCGCCCGCATAGGCATTGCTGCCCACGGCCAGGCACAGGCTGGCGCCGCTGGCGTATTGCCGCGCGCAGCCCGACATCTCGACCGCGCTGCGCGTCTTGCTCGGATCGTCGAAGTCGATGGCCGAGAAGGGCAGGAGCAGGGGCCCTCCTCTTGTTCCATCCGCTTCGGGATTGAGCAGCGCGAGCTGGCCGGTCGGGTGGCGTAGCTTGGCCGCCAGCGTGGAGAGCGACTGCGAGAAGCCCTGCGAGTAGCGCTGGTAGGCCCGCTCCTTTTCCTCGCGCAGCAGGGTCACGGCCAAGGCCAACGTGGCCAGGGCCAGCAGCAGGAAGACGGCATGGACCAGGGCGCGGCTGCGCCAGGCGGCGAGGCCCAGGCGCGGCACTTCAAACCCCATCACGCGGTCCAACGGAATCCTCGCATCGGGATGTTTTCAATCGCATCGAATGTGGAATCGGCATCGCGCAGCGCCTCGCGGATCGCCGCCACATGCTTGCGCACGTTGTCCTTGCTGCGTCCGCTCTTCACGACCTCGAACAGTTCCTCATAGGCCACCACCTCGCCGCGTCTTTGGTAGAGCGTGGCGAGGATGCGCTGGGCCGTCAACGGCAGGTTGATTCGCTGGCCGCGCCAGACGGCGGAGCGCTGCCACAGCGGGTCGAGCTGCAGGTCCTCAACCGTCGTCGAAGGTGCGGTGCCGCGGGCGCGGGCGGCGCGCAGCATGTCCAGAAAGGTCTCGATGAACTCGGCCTCGCTGAAAGTGGTCTTCTGCAAATAGTCCCAGGCGTCGAGCGCCTTCATGATCGAGCGGTAGATGGCCGCGGGCATGGCCGAGACCACCAGCACCGGCGTGCCCGCATGCCGCTTGTTGATGGCGTTGATCAGGGCCACGCCGGCATGGCGTTCATGGCCCAGCTCGATGTCGAGCAGCACCAGTTCATAACGCTCACGTTCCAGGGCGGCTTCGGCGCTGTCGCGGTCGAACCATTGGTCGATCTGCGTGTCGGGCCGGGCGGCGCGCACCCAGCCGGCCAGCTGGTCGCTGGTGGGGCGGTCGTCTTCGATGATGGCGATGCGAGGCATGCAGCCATTATTGAGTCACTCGAAGACGCTGCTGCGGAAGGTTTCTTCCGCGCCCCGGAGCAAAGCTGCCCGCGCCCGGCATTGAGCGCTCGCGGGGTGGAGCGGAAACATGGGGGCACCTTAACCAAGGAGGCTCTCATGAACATCCCCGACCCGCTCCGCAACATCCCCCGCCGCATCGGCGACAGCCTGCCCGCGATGCGCCGCGGCCTGCCGCGCCTGGCTTTGCTGGCCGTGGCCGTCGGCGCTGTCTACGCCGTGGTGACCCATCCCCCTTTCTACACGGTGCCGCGTGGCGAGGTGGCGGTGCGCACCAATCTGTTCACCGGCCACGCGAGTACCGAGCGCGAGGGCCGCCTGCTCGTGATCCCCGGCGTGCACGAGGTGCGCAGCCTGCCCTCGCAAGACCGCGTCTATCACGCCACCAGCATGGCCCGCGCCGATGGCGGCGGCGCACTGCAGTCGCTCGAAGGGCTCTCTCTCGGCCTGGACCTGACCCTGGCCTGGCGCATCGACGAAAAGCGCCTGCCCGGCCTGGCCGAGAGCCTGCCTGCGGACATCGAGCGCGACCTGATCACGCCCGCCCTGCAGGCCAGCATCTACCCGGTGATTTCCCAGCACACGGTGCGCGAGATCTTCTCCACCAAGCGCGCGGAGATCGAGCAGCAGGTGGCCAAGAACCTGCGTGATCGCCTGAAGGCGGAAGGCATCGAGCTGCGCAGCCTGCAGGTCGGCCATGTGGACCTGCCGCCCGACTACCGCCGCGGCATGGACGGCCTGCTAGCCGAGGGCCTGGCGGCCGAGAAGATGCAGTTCACGCTGGAGCTCAAGGCCAAGCAGGTGCAGGAAGGCCAGCTCGAAGCCGAGGCCGACAAGGCCCGCCGCCAGACTGCTGCTGAAGCCGCTGAACGCGAGCAGATCATCGCCGCCCGTGCGCAGGAGGAGGCGATGAAGCATGTGCTGCCCTTCAAGCAGGAGCAGATCAAGCAGCGCTCGCTGGAAGCCGAGGCTGCCAACGCGCAGCGCATCAAGTTGGCCGAGGGCAATGCCACGGCGCGCAAGATCGAGGCGCAATCCGAGGCCGACGCGCGCAACAAGCTGGCCGATGCCGAGGCCTACCGCGTGGCCCAGCTCAGCAAAGTCGATGCCGACCGCATGGCGCGCGAAGGTGCGCTCTTGAGCCAGCATCCGCTGCTGATCCAGAAGGCGATGGCAGACAAGCTCAGCGACAAGGTGCAGGTCATCATCGCGCCGCCTTCGGTCAGCGGGGGCTTCATCGGTTCGGGTTTGCTGGGCACGCAAGCTGCATCCCAGCCACAAGTCACCAACACGGAGCAATCGCAATGAAACGCCTTGACCGTTGCCTGCTGCTCGCGGGCCTCGTTGTTGCCCTGAGCGGCGCTGCCGCACAGACCTTTGCGGCCACGACCGCGCTGGTGCTGCAGGAGGGCGCCTCGCTGCGCGCTGCGGCCCGCGACGCGGCCCCGGCCCAGGCCGCGCTGGCCAAGGGTGATGCGGTGGAGATCCGCGCCGAGCGGCTCGACTACTGGCAGGTGTGGGACTACCGCCGCGAGCGCGGCGGCTATCTGCGCAAGAGCCAGTTGCTGCCCCTGGCCGCCGACTCGCCGACCCTGCTGACGCAGCTGCGCCTGACCCTGCCGCAAGAGGGTGCCGAAGGCCTGGGCCTGGCGCTGGCCGCCGCCTACATCCAGGCCGCCAGCCGCGAGGAGCTGGCCAGCGCGCAAGGCGCCGAGGTGCTCGATGACCTCGGCCAGCTGGGCGCGCGCATTGCCGCCAACAGCACGCCGCGCCGCGCCGGCCTGCTCGATCTGGCGGCACGTTATGGCCTGCGATTCGACAGTTATGCCCAGGCGGATGGCAGCGTGCGGCTTTGCTACGACGGCGATGCCTTCCGCCGCGTGATGAGCCTGCCCGCGGCGCCGGCGGCCAAGGCTCGTGCGGCCCTCGCCCTGACGCGGCCCGAGTGCCGCAGCAGCACGGCCACGTCCAAGGAGATTGCCGCGCTCGACGATTGGCGCGCCGAGGTCTTGAGCCACGCACCGCTCGACGGCCTGGCCGGCTACGAGAAGAACCGTCTGCTCTTGCGCCGCGCCAGCGTGGCCGCCAGCCGTGCCTTTGAAAGCGGCAATGCCGAGGCCGCCAAGAGCGCGCTGGCCGACCTGGCTCTGATCGAGCCGACCGAGATTGCCGAGGACGACCAGGCCGACTACAACGACGCCGCCATGCGTGCGAATGCCGCGCGCTGGCTCGCGCTGCCGGCCGCGACCGAACGCACGCTGGGCAACTTCAAGCTTGCGCTGAAGGATGGCCCGAGCGACGGCATTCGGCCTGGCGAGCATTGCCTCACCCTGTATGACGCCAAGGCCGAACTCCTCAAGCGCTGCAGCTTCGGCCGGATCGCCCTGGCCTCGGCCTCGCTCAACCGCGAGGGCAATGCCGTCGCCATCGCAGCCCAGCCGCTGGACGGCTGGCGCGAGCTGTGGGTGATGGCCAAGGGCCGCGAGGGCTGGACGCTGCAGGTGCTGCCGCCGACGGCCGCCGCGCCAGGCCTGGGCTATGCCGAATTTGCCGGCTGGGTGCCCGGGGCCAGGCAGATCCTGGTCGCCACCGAGTCGCGCGCCGAGGGCAAGTACATGAGCCGCCGCTTCGCTCAGGTCGACCTGGCCACGCTCGCCACCCAGCACCAGGCGCCCGAGGCCAGCCAGCTCGGCGCGTTCCAGCGCTGGTCCGACCCGGCCTGGAAGAGTGCCTCGCTGGCGCTGCGCTGAGCGACTTGTCACATGCCAGTGGCGACAATGGGCCGTTTTGCCTCCCGCTGGCACCGTTCATCCTGCGGTTGGTCGCATGACCAACGGCAGACGAGCCCTGAACCGTTACCGTTGCGCCCGTTTTGTAGATCTGGAGTGTTTGTTTGTGAAAAAGAGAAGCATCGCGGTCGCCGCATCATCCTTGACCGCCGCTCTGATGGGCCAGGCCTGGGCCCAGGAAGGCCCGCCTGCCGATGGTGCGCAGCGCCCTGCTGCCAAGCTGGACCGTGTGGAGGTGAGCGCCCGCCCGCAAAGTGACACGGACCTGCGCCGCAAGTCGCATGTGGCCAAGCAGATCTACGGACGCGAGGAGCTCGACAAGTTCGGCGACACCAACGTGGCCGACGTCCTGAAGCGCCTGCCGGGCATCACCATGCAGGGCAATGCGCCGCGCATGCGCGGCCTGGGCTCGGGCTACACACTCATCCTGATCAACGGTGACCCGGCGCCGGCGGGCTTCAACCTCGACCAGCTGGATCCGGCGCAAGTGGAGCGCATCGAGGTCACCAAGGGCCCGACGGCCGACCAGAGCGCGCAGGCCGTGGCCGGCGCCATCAACATCATTCTGAAGGACCCGCCCAAGCAAACCCAGCTCGATCTGCGCATGGGCATGAACTACAACGCCGAGACGCCCAAGCCGCAGGCCACCTTCACCTATGGTGAGAAGAAGGGCGGCTTCTCCTACGCGCTGCCGCTGTCGGTGTTCTCCTGGCAGGGGCAGAACGACATCGAGACCACGCGCGACATGCCGGGCCTGGATGGCCAGCCCTCGCATTCGACGCAGGACCAGCGCCAGAGCTTCTACGGCCGTGGCCTGAACAGCGTGCCGCGCCTGAACTGGAAGATCAACGACGAGCAGTCGCTGAGCCTGCTGGGCTTTGTGCAGAAGGGGCGCTGGAACTTCAACAACCGCTTCCAGAACGACACGCAGGATTTCACCGGCCAGCCGAGCCTGGACGCCAACTCCAACAACCACGGCACCTGGCAGCTGCTGCGCGGCAATCTTCAGTACCAGAACCAGTTCAGCGACACGCAGCGGATCGAGCTCAAGGCCGGTGTGCAGGATGCCAGCGGCACCTTCAACAACGTGACCTTCACCGACCCGACGCGCGGCCCGACGGTCGACAACCTGCCGCGCACCTCCACCGGCGACAACGAGGATCGCAGCTACACGCAATCGGGCAAGTTCGCCCAGCTGCTGGGTGACGCGCACAGCCTCTCGCTGGGCTGGGAGCTGGAGTGGCGCCTTCATGAGGAGACGCGCGATGTGCTGGTCGATGGCGCGCCGCAGCTGCCGGGCATCGACGGGCTGCCCTTTGCCGCGCGCATCCAGCGCCAGGCTTTCTACGTGCAGGACGAATGGGAGATCTCGCCGCAATGGTCGGCCTATGTGGGCCTGCGCAGCGAGCGCATCGAAACCGAGAGCGCCAGCGAGGGCGATGCCACGCGCCGCAACGTCAGCAGCGTGACCACGCCGCTGCTGCACCTCAACTACAAGCTCGACCCCAAGGGCAAGGACCTGATCCGCGCCAGCCTCACGCGCAGCTACAAGGCGCCCAACCTCAGCCAGCTGCTGTCACGCCCGGCGCTGTCCAGCCTCTATCCCGATCCGTCAGTGACCAACACGGCGCTCTCGCCCGACTCCATCGGCAACCCCGACCTCAAGCCCGAACTGGCGACGGGCCTGGACGTGGCCTATGAGAAGTACCTCAACGGTGGCGGCATGATCAGCGTGGGCGGCTTCTATCGCCGTGTCGCCAACCTGATGCGCAATGTGACGACGCTGGAGCCGGTGGGTTCGCCGCTCAATGCCTCGGACACCGTGGCGCGCTACGTGAACCACCCGACCAATTTCTCGCGCGCCCAGACCGTCGGCCTGGAGTTCGAGATCAAGGGCCGCGCCGGTGAGCTGATGCCCAGCCTGTTCGAGCCCAAGCTGCCGCTGAACCTGCGGGCCAGTCTGAACTTCTACCACTCGCGCGTGAACGATCTGCCCGGCCCCAACAACCGGCTCGACGGCCAGCAGCCCTGGTCTGGCACCTTCGGCGCCGACTACCGCATGACGAGCCTGCCGGTGAACATGGGCATCAACTACATCTACACGCCGGGCTACGAGACGACGCAGACGCTGAGCCAGTCGCTGATCAACTCGCGCACCCGCGGCATGGACGTGTTTGCGCAGTGGAACTTCAGCCGCACGACGACCATGCGCTTCGCCATCAACAACCTGGCGCCGGTGGATACGCAATCGACGAGCCTGTATGGTGCGGGCAACCGTGTCTTCACGGAACGGCAAGGCCGGCCGCTGTTCATCCTGGGCTTTGAGACCAAGCTCTGAAAACCTAGCCTCTAAACTGGGCGGATGTCTTCTTCCGCTCTGCAAATCTTCGCCGGTCCGCGGGCGCGTGAGCGCCTGCGGGAACGCGGCCTCAAGTCCGCCGATGTCCACGCCATGCCGGCCGCTGCCGGCGGTCCCAAGGGCCTGGTCCTGAATGCACTGGATCAGCATCTGTTCGGCGACTGGCTGCCCCAGGCCGGCCATGAAATCCATCTGCTCGGCGCCTCCATCGGTGCCTGGCGCATGGCCACGGCCTGCATGACGCGATCGACGGCCGAGGTCCGCGAGGAGTTCGACCGCCTGGCCACCGAGTACGCGCACCAGCGCTACGACGAAGCCGAGCCCCCGGCCGATGGCAAATACCGCATGCCCGATGCGGCCACGGTCACACGTGGCTTCTCGGCCAAACTCGACGAAGTCTTCGGTGGGCGCGAGGCGGCGGTGCTCTCGCATCCGCAATTCCGCCTGCATGTGTTCACCTCGCGCGGCCGCCATCTGCTCGGCCGGGAAGGGCGGATGCGCACCCCGCTGGGCTATCTGGGCGCATTCGGGGCTAACGTGATGGGCCGGCGCATGCTGGGCGGCTGGCTGGAGCGGGTGGTGTTCTCCGACGCGCGCGCGCCGCTGCCGCTGCCGCTCGACGATTTCCGCAGCCGCCAGGTGAGCTTGAGCGCCGAAAACCTGCGGCCCAGCCTGCTGGCGAGCTGCTCCATCCCCTTCTGGCTGCAGGCCGTGCACGACATCCCCGGCGCGCCGCGCGGCGCGTATTGGGACGGTGGCATCACCGACTATCACTTGCATTTGAATTACGCCGCGATGGGCGAGGGCGCCCTGGTGCTGTATCCGCATTTCCAGAAGCACGTGGTACCGGGCTGGCTGGACAAGGCCTTCAAAGGGAGGCACCGCGCGAGCGGTTTCCTCGACAACCTCGTGGTGCTGGCACCGCATCCTGACTGGATCGCCAAGCTGCCGCGCGGCAAGCTGCCGGACCGCGAGGACTTCAAGCACTACGGCCCTGACGTGGATGCGCGCGCCAAGGCCTGGTTGCGTGCCGTGCGCGAGGGCGAGCGTCTGCGTGACGAATTTGCCGCGGCCTGCGCCGGCACCAGCATCGACGCCTTGCCACTTTGAGCTGAACGAGGCGGTGCCGTGCTGGCCTCGGGTACGCTTGGCGCCACTTTGGAGGGTGCGCTTTGGGCTTGAAGAACTACAAGATCGTCGGGTTGGGCTTGGCAGGGCTGTTGCTGGCGGTGACTGGCGGCGGGACAGCCTGGTGGTTGAACCATCGTCCATCGGCGCCAGCCGCTGCTGCAGCGGCGCCGGATGCGCACGCGAACGCCGAGGCCACGGCCTTGCAAGCCGACCTGCGCAGCCTGCTGCTGCGCCAGCGCCAGATCGTGGTGCTGATGAATGGGCGCGAGACGCTCGCACCAGCGCAGTCGCGCCAGGTGCTGGCCGTCGGGCAGGCGCTGTTCCACGACAAGATCGGCATCGAGGCGCGCGTGGGCCAACGCGCGCAAGCGCTGCTCGACCCGAAGCAGGGGCCGGGGCGGCTCAGCGCCGCGCAGGATCTGCTGGACTATATGGAGTCCGCGCCGGATCTGTTCGATGCGGACCGGCTGGCCTTCCGTGAACCTTTGTTGAGCCTGCGCGGCGCGCTGTCGGGTGATTCGAGCCTGCCGGCGATCAAGCTGCACAAGCGCATCGGCGAAGACCTCGACGCGCTGGACGAGATCGAGCGCAACTACGACAAGGAAATCAGCCGCACCTTCAGCGGGCTCGATCAGCGCGGCATCGTGCTCAAGCGCGAGAAGTGGGACGACTACCTGGCCAAGCTGCAGGCGATCATCTCGCGCGAGCAGGTGATGAAGGAGTTCGGCGTCATCGTGCCCTACGACCCGAAGGATCTGCCCAAGGACGACACGACGGCCGAGATCTTCGGCAATGCGCTGCCGCCCAAGACGATTGCGCTGACCTTCGACGACGGCCCGCATGCGATCTACACCGAAGAGGTGATCGCCGTCCTCAAGCAATACGGCGTACCCGGTGCGTTCTTCGAAGTGGGCCGCAATCTGGGCACGGTGGATGCGCAGCAGAAGGCGCATCTGGTGAAGACGGCAGCGATCAGCAAGCGCCTGATGGACGAGGGCTACGCGGTGGGCAACCACAGCTTCAGCCACGCGCAGCTTTCCAAGGAAACGGGCGACGCGCTCAAGGCCGAGGTGCTGCAGACCGATGCGCTGCTGCGCGCCGTCGACGCGAACCGGGCGCCGATCTTCCGTTTCCCGTACGGCGCTCGGAATGCCGAAGGCCTGAAGGTGGTGGGCGACGCGCAGCTGCGCTCGGTGATGTGGAACATCGACTCGCTGGACTGGGCGGACCCGGTGCCCAGTTCCGTGGCCGACCGCGTGCTGCGCGCCGTGGCCAAGGAAGGCAAGGGCATCGTGCTCTTCCACGACATCCACCCGCAGGCGATCAAGGCGCTGCCGGTGATCCTGGACCGGTTGGTGGCCGAGGGCTACCGCTTTGCGGCCTGGGACGGGCAGGGCTTCAGCGTCAAGGCCGCAGAAGCCTCAGCGGCTGCAGCGCAGCCGGTGACCTCGGGCTACGCGGACTCGTGGGCCGTGGTGATCGGCATCGACGACTACGCCAAATGGCCCAAGCTCAAACACGCCGTGCATGATGCCGAGGACGTGCGCAAGACGCTGGTGGAGCGCCTGGGCTTCGACGCCTCCAAGGTCATCCTGCTGAAGAACGGCGAGGCCACGCGCAACAAGATCCTCAACACCTTCCACGAGCAGTTTGGTGACGGCAAGCTGCAGCGCAATGACCGGCTCTTCGTCTTCTACGCCGGCCATGGTGCGACGCGCCAGTTGGCCTCGGGCCGCGAGGTCGGCTACATCGTGCCGGTGGACGCCGACCCCAAGGACACGGCCACCGATGCGATCTCGATGAGCGAGGTGCAGAACATTGCCGAGAGCCTGAGTGCCAAGCATGTGTTCTTCGTGATGGACGCCTGCTACAGCGGCCTGGGCCTGACGCGTGGCGGCGCGGGCAACTACCTGCGCGACAACGCCAAGCGCACGGCGCGGCAGATGCTCACGGCGGGTGGTGCGGACCAGGAGGTGGCCGACGATGGGCCCGAGGGTCACTCGGTCTTCACCTGGACGCTGCTGCAGGGTCTGAACGGCAAAGCCGACCTCAACGGCGACGGCTTGATCACTGCCACGGAACTGGCCGCCTACGTGGCGCCGGCCGTGGCGAGCGTTTCCACGCAGACGCCGAGCTTCGGCAGCCTGCCGGGCTCGCAGGGCGGAGACTTCGTGTTCGAGATGCCGGCGCAGACGGAGTTCATCAGCGCGGACACGTCGCAACTCGGTGGCGCAGCCATAGCGCTCAATGCCAAGATCGACGCGGCGGGACCGACCGTGCAGCCTGGTGCGCCGGGGCGGCCGGCGCAAGTTGCTGCCGTGGTCGTCAAGGACCTGGCGGGCAAGGACCAGACGCTGAAGACCGTGGCCATGGTCGCGCCGAGCGTTCGCCAGGCGGCCCAGCAGGCCAATGACCGAGGACTGCTGGCCTACAAGGAGAAGCGCTACGCCGAGGCCGAGGCCGGCTTCACCGAGGCGCTCAAGTTGCGGCCTGACTTTGCGCTGGCGGCCAACAACCTGGGCTTCGTGTATCTCAAGCAGAGCCGTTTTGCCGAGGCGGCGCGCTGGTTCGAGAACACTATCCAGCTCGATCCTTCACGCGCCATCGCCTACCTGAACCTTGGCGATGCGCGTGCCGGCAGCGGCGAGACGGAGCAGGCGCAGAAGGCCTATCGCACCTATCTGGAGCTGACGCCCAAGGGCGCGGGCGCCGACTATGCGCGCAAGCAGCTGGGTAGCTTCTGAGGCCTCGTCTACAATTCAAGGCATCTGCAATCCACAAGGGCGAGAAAGGCACGATGGTTATGACACCGCGAACTACGACAAGCACCCCCACTCGGGTTTAGTCGCCGCGGCCTGCTCACGTCTCATCTCCCCTAGACAAGAAAGCGCGGCACCGGCCGCGCTTTTTTATTGCCTATTGCGAAAGTACTCCCATGATTTCGATCCAACTCCCCGACGGTTCCAAACGCGAATTCGACGCGCCCGTCACGGTGGCCCAGGTGGCCGCCTCCATCGGCGCCGGCCTGGCCAAGGCCGCGCTGGCCGGCAAGGTGGACGGCAAGGTCGTCGATACCAGCTTCCTGATCGACAAGGACGCGCAACTGGCCATCGTCACGGACAAGGATGCCGATGGCCTGGAGGTGATCCGCCACTCGACGGCCCACTTGCTGGCCTATGCCGTCAAGGAGTTGTTTCCCGAGGCGCAAGTCACCATCGGCCCGGTGATCGAAAACGGCTTCTATTACGACTTCTCGTACAAGCGTCCGTTCACGCCTGAAGACCTGGCTGCGATTGAGTCCAAGATGGGCGAGCTGGCCAAGAAGGATGAGCCGGTCACGCGCTCGGTGCTGCCGCGCGACGAGGCCGTCAGCTACTTCAAGAACATCGGCGAGGCCTACAAGGCCGAGATCATCGCGAGCATTCCGGCCGACCAGGAGGTCTCGCTCTACGCCGAAGGCAAGTTCACCGACCTGTGCCGCGGCCCGCACGTGCCCAGCACGGGCAAGCTCAAGCACTTCAAGCTCATGAAGGTGGCCGGCGCCTACTGGCGCGGCGACCACCGTAACGAGCAGCTTCAGCGCATCTATGGCACGGCTTGGGCCACCAAGGATGACCTGCAGAAGTACCTCTTGATGCTGGAGGAGGCCGAGAAGCGCGACCACCGCAAGCTGGGCAAGGACCTGGACCTGTTCCACATCGACGAGCACGCGCCCGGCGTGGTGTTCTGGCACCCCAAGGGCTGGGCCGTGTGGCAGGAGGTGGAGCAGTACATGCGCCGCGTCTACCGCGACAACGGTTATCAGGAGGTGAAGGGCCCGCAGTTGCTTGACCAGTCCTTGTGGGAAGCCACGGGGCACTGGGGCAAGTACAAGGAAAACATGTTCACGACGGAGTCGGAAAAGCGCGACTACGCGCTCAAGCCGATGAACTGCCCCGGCCACATCCTGATCTTCAAGCAGGGCATCAAGAGCTACCGCGACCTGCCGCTGCGCTTTGGTGAGTTCGGCCAGTGTCACCGCAACGAGCCCACGGGTGGCCTGCACGGCATCATGCGCGTGCGTGGCTTCACGCAGGATGACGGCCACATCTTCTGCACGGAAGACCAGATCCAGACTGAGATCACGAACTTCACGACGCTGCTGCAAAAGGTCTACAAGGACTTTGGGTTCACCGAGATCCTCTACAAGCTCTCGACGCGGCCTGAAAAGCGCATCGGCAGCGAGGAAAGCTGGGACAAGGCCGAGGCGGCCCTGGCCGAAGGCCTGCGCGCCTCGGGCTGCGAGTTCGAATACCTGCCGGGCGAGGGCGCCTTCTACGGGCCGAAGATCGAGTACGTGCTGAAAGACGCGCTGGGCCGCCAGTGGCAATGCGGCACGATCCAGGTCGATCCGAACATGCCCGAGCGCTTGGATGCTGAATTTGTGGGCGAGGATGGCGAGCGCCACCGCCCCGTGATGCTCCACCGCGCCATCGTCGGCAGCCTGGAGCGATTCATCGGCATCCTGATCGAACAGCACTCGGGCGCGCTGCCCGCGTGGCTCGCTCCGACCCAGGTGGTGGTGGCTAATATCACCGATGCACAGGCCGATTACGTGGGAGAGATCGTGAATTCGCTGCAAAAACAAGGGCTTAGGGTCCAGGCGGATTTGCGGAACGAGAAAATCACGTATAAAATCCGCGAGCATTCTTTGCAAAAGGTTCCGTACATCCTCGTCGTGGGCGACAAGGAAAAGGCAAACGGAGCCGTTGCGGTGCGCGCCCGTGGCAACCAGGATCTGGGCGTGATGTCCCTGGCAGACTTCCAAACGAAGATCTCCAGCGCCATCACCGACAAGGTCTGAACAGGTCACCCCAGGGCGCGCTTTGCTTTTGTTTGGACTCTCTGTGCCTTGGGGGTCGATGAAGGATTTACACCATCGCTACTTTTGCTGATCGTCGAGCGATTCCTGAGCGCAAGCACAGGCTGAACCGCGAAATCATGGCTCCCGAAGTCCGCCTGAACGGCCCTGAGAATGAGCCGATCGGGGTCGTCAGCATCCAGGAAGCGCTCCGCATGGCGGGCGACTTGGATGTGGACTTGGTCGAGATCTCTGCCACCGCCAACCCGCCTGTGTGCCGGTTGATGGACTACGGCAAGTTCAAGTACCAGGAGCAGAAGCGCGCGGCTGAGGCCAAGTCCAAGCAGAAGGTCATCGAGATCAAGGAAGTCAAGTTCCGCCCGGGTACGGACGAAGGCGACTACCAGATCAAGATGCGCAATCTGCGCCGCTTCATCGCCGAGGACGGTGACAAGGGCAAGGTCACATTGCGCTATCGCGGCCGTGAAATCACCCACCAGGACATCGGTATGCGCCTGCTGGAGCGGATTCGCGACGAGCTGGCCGACGTGGCGGTGGTTGAGAACATGCCGAAGCTTGAAGGTCGCCAGATGATCATGGTTCTGGCCCCGAAGAAGCGCTGAGGTAATTAGTTAGTTTCAGCCCGTCGATCTGGTCGTCGGCGGGCTTATTAGTCTCCTGAGGCCAAACAAGTGCAGCGAGGAATCGCTGACGCCCCAGGGACATCTAAAAAGGAGCACTTAACATGCCCAAAATGAAGACCAAGAGCAGCGCGAAGAAGCGTTTTCGCGTTCGTCCGGGTGGTACCGTCAAGCGCGGTCAGGCGTTCAAGCGCCACATCCTGACCAAGAAGACCACGAAGAACAAGCGTCAGCTCCGCGGCGCTGTGACCGTGCACGAAACCAACATGGGACACATCGCTCAGATGCTGCCCTTTGCTGGCCTGTAATCCCCACTACTTAACCCAAGGAGAAATATATGCCTCGCGTTAAACGTGGTGTTACCGCCCGTGCTCGTCACAAGAAGGTCCTGGCTCTGGCCAAGGGCTTCCGTGGTCGTCGTAAGAACGTCTTCCGCATCGCCAAGCAGGCGGTGATGAAGGCGGGCCAATACGCCTACCGCGACCGTCGCACCAAGAAGCGTGTGTTCCGTCAGCTGTGGATTGCCCGTATCAATGCGGCAAGCCGTGGCCTCGGCCTCACGTACAGCAAGTTCGTTGCCGGCCTGAAGAAGGCCCAGATCGACATCGACCGCAAGGTCCTGGCTGATCTGGCGGTGCACGATCCTGCCGGCTTCAAGGCCATCTTCGACAAGGTGCAAGCCGCGCTGTAAGCCAAGCATTGGCAGGCTGCTTTTTGCAGCCTGCGCCTTAGCTTCTTGCAAGGCCGACACCTTGGTGATCGGCCTTTTTTCTTTTTTGCCTTCCCCAAACGTGAACGATCTCGATCAACTGCTGCAATCGGCACAGGCGGATTTCGCCGCTGCCGCCACGCCTGCCGATCTCGAAAACGCCAAGGCCCGCTTCATCGGCAAATCCGGTCGTGTGACCGAATTGATGAAGGGTATGGCTGCCCTGTCGGTCGAAGAGAAGAAGACCCGCGGCGCCGAGATCAACCAGCTCAAGCAGGGCATCGAAGCCGCATTGACGGCGCGCCGCCAGGCCCTGGCTGACGCCGAACTGGCCCAGCAGCTCAAGGCCGAGGCGCTCGACGTGACGCTTCCCGGCCGCGCCCGTGGCACCGGTGGCCTGCACCCGATTACCCGCGCCATGGAGCGCATCGAGGCCATCTTCGGTTCAATGGGTTTCGACGTGGCTGACGGCCCCGAGATCGAGAACGACTGGTTCAACTTCACCGCGCTGAACACGCCGGCGGATCACCCCGCGCGTTCCATGCACGACACCTTCTATGTGGAAGATGGCCGTGTGCTGCGCACCCACACCAGCCCCATGCAGATCCGCTACGCGGTCCAGCATGTGAAGAAGCATCGCGCGCTGATCGATGCCGGCGGCACGATGCCTGAAATCCGCGTGATCGCGCCGGGCCGCACCTACCGCGTGGACAGCGACGCCACGCACTCGCCCATGTTCCATCAGGTCGAAGGCCTGTGGGTGGGCGCCAACATCAGCTTCAAGGATCTGAAGTCGGTCTACGTGAACTTCATGCAGCAGTTCTTCGAGACGACCGACATGGAGATCCGCTTCCGCCCCAGCTACTTCCCCTTCACCGAGCCCAGCGCCGAGATCGACATGATGTTCGGATCGGGTCCGCTCAAGGGCCGCTGGCTGGAGGTTTCGGGCTCGGGTCAGGTACATCCGCAGGTGATCCGCAACATGGGGCTGGACCCTGAGCAGTACATCGGCTTCGCTTTCGGCTCCGGCATCGACCGCCTGGCCATGCTGCGCTACGGCGTCAGCGACCTGCGCCTGTTCTTCGACGGCGACCTGCGTTTCCTGAGTCAGTTCAAGTAACACGTTATGCAATTCCCAGAATCCTGGCTGCGGTCCTTCTGCGACCCGAAGCTGAATACGCAAGAACTGGCCGAGCTGCTCACCATGAGCGGGCTCGAAGTGGAAGAGCTGCGCCCGGTGGCGCCGCCTTTCCACGGCATCGTCGTGGCCGAGATCCTGACGGCCGAACAGCATCCAAACGCTGACAAGCTGCGCGTCTGCGCGGTGAACGCCGGTGGCGCGGAGCCGCTGCAGATCGTCTGCGGCGCCCCGAATGCGCGCGCTGGCATCAAAGTACCGTTGGCCACGGTTGGCGCTGAACTGCCGCCGGGCGCCAATGGCAAGCCCTTCAAGATCGGCGTGGGCAAGCTGCGCGGCGTGGAGAGCTTCGGTATGCTGTGCTCGGCCCGTGAACTGCAGTTGAGCGAAGAGCACGGCGGCCTGCTGGAGCTGGACGCCGGAGCCGTGATCGGCCAAGACATCCGCGAACATCTGTCGCTGGACGACACGCTGTTCACCCTCAAGCTCACGCCCAATCTGGCGCATTGCCTGTCCGTCTACGGCATCGCCCGCGAGGTCTCGGCGCTGACAGGCGCTCCGCTCAAGGTTCCTGCGATTGCGCCCGCAGCCGTGACCAATCAAGACAAGCTGCCCGTCAAGGTGCAGGCCGCTGATCTGTGCGGCCGCTTCTCCGGCCGCATCGTGCGCGGCGTGAACACGCGAGTCAAGACGCCGCAGTGGATGGTCGATCGCCTGGCCCGCTGCGGCCAGCGCTCGGTCTCGCCGCTGGTGGACATCTCCAACTACGTGATGTTCGAGTTCGGTCGGCCTTCGCACATCTTCGACCTGGACAAGATCCACGGCGGCCTCGTCGTGCGCTGGGGCGCCAAGGGTGAACAGCTCAAGCTGCTCAACGGCAGCACCATCGAGGTCGATGAAACCGTGGGCGTGATCGCCGATGACGCGCAAGTCGAATCGCTGGCCGGCATCATGGGCGGCGACGCTACGGCCGTCAGCGACGACACGAAGAACATCTATGTGGAAGCCGCCTTCTGGTGGCCCAAGGCCGTGATGGGCCGCTCGCGCCGCTACAGCTTCTCGACCGATGCCGGCCATCGTTTCGAGCGTGGCGTGGACCCGGCCGAGACCGTGTTGCACATCGAGCACATCACCGCTCTGATCCAGCAGATCTGCGGCGGCGAGGCCGGGCCGATGGACGATCACATCGTCGCGCTGCCCGAGCGCAAGCCCGTCACGCTGCGCGTGGCGCGCGCCGCCAAGATCATCGGCATGCCGGTGACGCAGGAGCAATGCGCCGGCGTGCTGCGCCGTCTGGGCCTCGAATTCGCGGAAGGTGAGGGCACCCTGACCGTCACGCCGCCGAGCCGTCGCTTCGATCTGCTGATCGAGGAAGACCTGATCGAGGAAGTGATTCGCGTGCTGGGCTATCCGAGCCTGCCGTCCACGCCGCCGCTGGCGCCTGTGGTGGGCAAGGTCAAGAGCGAGTCGCGCCGCGCCGTGCATGCGCTGCGCCACGCGCTGGCAGATTGCGGCTATTTCGAGACCATCAACTTCAGCTTCGTGGAAGCACGCTGGGAGGCCGAGCTGGCCGGCAACGCCAACCCCATCCAGCTGCTGAACCCGATCGCCGCGCCGCTGGCCGTGATGCGCACGAGCCTGATCGGCAGCCTCGTCAACGTGCTCAAGTACAACCTCGCGCGCAAGGCGCCGCGCGTGCGGGTGTTCGAGATTGGCCGCGTCTTCCTGCGCGACGAGTCTGTGGTCGAGAGCGACACCACCGTCGCCGGTATCCGCCAGCCCATGCGCGTGGCCGGCCTGGCTTATGGCCCGGCGGACCAGCAGCAATGGAGCCAGCGCGACCGCGCCGTCGATTTCTTCGACGTGAAGGGCGATCTGGAAGCGCTGTTCGCGCCGCGCCAGCTGCGCTTTGTGGCGGCCGAGCATCCGGCCCTGCATCCGGGCCGCAGCGCGCGCGTGGAGCTGGATGGCGTCGCCATCGGCGTGATCGGCGAGTTGCACCCCAAGTGGCGCCAGGGCTATGAGTTGCCCGGCGCCCCGGTGGTGTTCGAGCTGGCACTTGACGCCGTGCTGGAACGCACCCTGCCGCAAGGCGCCTCGGTGCCGCGCCAGCAGGCGGTGCAGCGCGACATCGCCGTCATCGTCGGCGAGTCCGTCACGCACGACGCGCTGATGGGCGCGATTGCCGGTGCGCATGACGGACTGATCCGCTCGGCCCGCCTCTTCGATGTCTTCAAGCCCGCGCAAGCGAATGCCGACATGAAGGATGGCGAGCGCAGCCTGGCCGTGCGCCTGGAACTGCTGGACGACGAAACCACGCTGACCGATGAACGCATCGAGCAGGCCGTGGCTGCCGTGTTGCAAGCCTTGAACGAAAAGCTCGGCGCGCGTCTGCGCGGCTGAACCCAGGAGACATGATGAGCGACGAGAACGAAGTGCGCCCCGTGCTGCTGCCCAGCCTGGAGACGCCCACGCTGACCAAGGCCGAACTGTCCGAACTGCTGTTCGACAAGCTGGGCCTGAACAAGCGCGAGTCAAAGGACATGGTCGAGGCCTTCTTCGACATCATCCACAGCACCCTGGTGCGCGGTGACGACGTCAAGCTCTCGGGCTTCGGCAACTTCAACATCCGCCGCAAGGCGCCGCGCCCCGGTCGCAACCCGCGCACGGGCGAGTCCATTCCCATCAAGGCGCGCAATGTGGTGACGTTTCATGCCAGCCACAAGCTCAAGGGTGCCGTACAAGGTGATACTGCAGCGAGTGAAGACTTCGAGTAGAGTCTGACCTCCTTTGGTGAACCCTTTGATTTCCATGGAGAAATCGCTCCCTTCCATTCCTGCCAAGCGCTACTTCACCATTGGTGAGGTCAGCGAGCTGTGCGGCGTCAAGCCGTACGTGCTGCGCTATTGGGAGCAGGAGTTCACGCAGCTCAAGCCCATGAAGCGCCGCGGCAACCGGCGCTACTACCAGCACCACGAGGTGCTGCTGATCCGCCGCATCCGTGATTTGCTCTATGACCAGGGCTTCACCATCAGCGGTGCGCGCAATCAGCTGACCGAGGGCGCCGCACGCGGCGACATGGCTTCGTTCAAGGCGGAAGCGCTGGTGGCGGGTGAGCTCGATGATGAGCTCGACGGCGTCGTGGAGCTGGACGAGATCGATGAAGGCGAAGTTGCCCTGGCAGTGCGTCCCGACGTGGCCACCACGCGGCTCGCCAGCAAGGGGCGGCTGACCATCGCCCAGGTGAAAACCGAACTCAAGGCGATTCGAGATCAGCTTTTGTTCTGAAGCCTGAAAATTCAGGCTAGAATACGAGGCTCAGTCGGGGCGTAGCGCAGCCTGGTAGCGCACTTGCATGGGGTGCAAGGGGTCGCGAGTTCGAATCCCGCCGCCCCGACCAAAAATAAGAAGATAGATCAACGGCCTAGCAGCTTCGGCAGCTAGGCCGTTTTTCATTTCCGACCTCCAAAATTCCTGAGAGGCCCACCCAGGGGCCGCCCGACGTGTCTTTCTCGGTTCGGGATTTTTTGGTGTTGTTCGCCGGCGCAGCTTTGTTGACGCTGATTGGATCGGCAGTGCTGCCCCGCGCCTTGCGCTGATTTTTAGTAAAAATCAGCGCGCGCCGAGCGCCGAACCCGACGCAAACTTGTTGTCATGGGAAACGCCACGTTCGTCCGCCATCTTTCAGCAACCCTCGCAGATGCACCGCTACGCGACTTCGCCAGGGACGTCCTCAAGGCGCAGCGATGCTCGGCCAGCTATCTTGAAGCCCTCCGGATTGTCTTGGGAAACCAAGGAGATGTGAGCGCCACGGCTAAGGGACCACCGCTATGTGATGGTGCTGCACGAGCATCAGGAGAACCCGCATGTGCATCTGAGCGTGCGGGCAGAGTCCATGGGTGGCCGGTGGCTGAATCCGCGCAAGGCGGATCTGCATCGCTGGCGCGAGACCTTCGCGCAGCAATTGCGCCGCTATGGCCCCGATGGCCACCCAAATTCCCCCACCTGTGGCCACCCCAAACTCCTCCACCCTGAACGGGGTGTGAAGGCGAGCTGAGGCTCGCAGACGGGCCCTGGGAGAGGATCCTGGCAGGACGTTACCTTG